>Ga0153980_1000011_pt1 | contig 474018 bp, 432 predicted proteins | sample TSGA064MetaG_FD_104722 | JGI IMG/M metagenome (GOLD analysis project Ga0153980, IMG submission 104722) | Attine ant fungus gardens microbial communities from Georgia, USA - TSGA064 MetaG | ecosystem: Host-associated > Fungi > Mycelium > Unclassified | place: USA: Georgia, Magnolia Springs... | reverse complement strand
TACTTTATTGAGCAGCTTAGGTATTAAGGAAGAACTACACTACAAGTTAGTATCAGAGATTGATGGTAATCAAAAAGTACGTGTCCTATTGGCTCAGGCATTATTTGGTAAACCAGACATCTTGATTCTCGATGAGCCTACCAATGACTTGGACATCAATACGATTGCATGGCTGGAAGACTTTTTAGCATCTTACGAAGCAATCGTCCTTGTTGTATCCCACGACCGCCACTTTCTGGATGCCGTGTGTACACATACAGTAGATATTGACTTTGGCAAGATGACCATCTATACCGGTAACTATTCGTTTTGGTACGAATCTTCCCAATTAGCATTAAAACAACGATCTGACCAAAACAAAAAGATGGAAGATAAGGTCAAGGAGCTGCAGGAATTTATCCGTCGTTTCTCTGCCAACGCATCCAAATCAAAACAGGCTACTTCCCGTAAAAAAGCGCTGGATAAGATCAATATTGATGAGATCAAACCATCCAACCGTAAATATCCGGCAATCATGTTCAATACCATGAACCGTGAACCGGGTGACCAAACCTTACAGGTCGAAGGATTAAGTAAAACGGTCAATGGAGAAGTCTTCTTCAAGGACATCACATTTATGATTAATAAAGGTGATAAAATTGCTGTATTGGGTCCTAACTCTCTGGTTACATCAGCCTTTTACGATATCATCACTGGTAGAGATACTGATTTTGGTGGTGAATTCAAATGGGGGGTTACCATCACTCCTGCCGATATGCCAATTGAAAATGCAGCCTTTTTTGAAGGCAAAAATGAAAATTTGGTCGATTGGTTGAGAGACTATACCACCAATCCTGAAGCGGATGAGCAGTTCCTACGTGGATTCTTAGGAAAAATGTTATTCTCCGGTGAAGAGGTGATGAAAAAAGTCTCCGTACTTTCCGGGGGTGAAAAAATGCGTTGTATGTTTTCAAGAATGATGCTACAGGGAGCCAACTTCTTAATTTTTGACGAACCGACCAACCATTTGGACTTAGAGTCAATCACCGCATTGAACAATGGTATGTCAGATTTTAAAGGATCAATGCTGTTCACCTCCCGTGACCACGAATTGACTGAAACTGTGGCAAACAGAATCATTGAATTGACTCCAAAAGGAATCATCGACAAGTTAATGACTTACGATGAATACATCAACAGCGATGTGGTAAAAGCACAACGCGAAGAGATGTATAAATAAGATAATTTATCCCAATTTAATAAAGGCTCCATAATTTATTTTATGGGGCTTTTTATTTATAGGTACCCCTCCTGTTTGAATCGTCGAAAATACCAAAACACAAAAAAGCACTGAAGGGGGTTCAGTGCTAATCGCGATTGATATGAAAGAATTGAGAAAGTCTACTGAGCGAAGGGGCTAGTCACACGCCATCCTACCTGTAACGATACGGCACAATGGTCAGATAAATCTTGCCCCGCCTTATTTTGAAAAAGTTTCTTTTGAACTTGATAGTCCTTTGCTTCAAAAACAATATGGTCATTATTACGGTAATAGATCTTATCAATTCCCTCGCAGTCATCCGTTAAGTCCAGTGCAGCCCGAGCTATAAAGTCCTGCTCATGCGAGGGTATTTGACCTTTATTTTTCAAATTCACCCATGCATCCACCAGGGTTAATTCATGCTGAAAAGAAACAATATTATCCAAAGCATACGCATAATGAGCATTGAAATCGCCCATGATTAACAAAGCTTGTCCCGCAGAATGCTTTCGAATATAATTTTTCAGTTGATTCAAATTCTTCTGGCGCGCCACCGCTGCATCAGGATCATCTTGGGCTGTCGCATGCACATTGTAAACATCAATAAAAACATCTTTCGCCAACTGGATCCGGGCATACGAAAATCCTTTAGGAGTCAAACAATCCGATCCATTACAGGCCTTCCAGCCCACCCGTTCAAAATCCTGTATAGGATATTTCGACAGTGTGCTCAATCCATCACCGAAAGGTACACCGCCCATATTTTCAGTTCGATAGCTATGCCTGTTTTTACTGTACAAAAACTTATTGTAATTAAAATCCTCCTGCACATTGACAATATCAAAAGGATTTATCAGTTCGCCGATCGAGGCAATGCTCGAAGCCCTTTCGGTCTCGGCACTTGAAATCAATTCTGGAAGACCAGCGATGTTATAGGTCAATAAACTGAGCTGCCCTTCCCGTGCGTTTGGCATATCGACATAGACCATGCTCATTGGCCTTACTTGCTTAGGCTTCAACTTGAACCCCAACATGACACCAGCGGAAGCACAAACAAATAAAATAAGCAGCTTGCGAAGCCCTTTAAGTCTAGTTTTCCTTTCGAACAATAAATCTAATAACATGACTGTGTATTTTGTTCATTCCAAAAATACCGCCGCAAGATTAGATTAACGATCTTCTTAAATTAATTTTATTTATAAAAATTATTTACAAATCATTAATAACTAATAATTTGTAAACACTTTAATGATAAAATAGTAATACTAAAATAGCTTTTGAGTTACGCTTTTCAAATATTTTTATGAAACCCCTAATTAAAATAAAATGAGAAAGGTAGCCTTTTTTACAGAAATACTCGTTGAAGATTTCGACGGTGCATCTCGCACAATGTTTCAGCTCATAAATCGTATTGACCAACAAAATTTCAACTACTTCTTTATTTACGGTGGCGGCCCAGCACAATTTCGGGACTTTCTTTCTTACAAAGTTCCCACATTTAAAATACCTGTCAATGATGATTATTGTCTGGCCATTCCGCAGCTCATCAAAAAAAAGCTCGAACAGGCATTGGATGAATTTGCACCGGACATCATTCATATTGCAACCCCTTCACTCCTTGGATTCTTTGCATTGAATTATGCCAAACGTAAAAATATACCGGTATTAACTATATACCATACCCATTTCATCTCCTACATTGCGTATTATTTCAAAAATATGTTACCTCTGGTCAAACCCACAGAGCAATGGATAAAACGCGCAATGAATAATTTCTACAATAAATGTGATATCATCTATGTACCCACAAAATCTATCTTAACTGAACTCCAGCAAATTGGCCTTCAACAAGATGGATTAAAACTCTGGCAAAGAGGTATTGATACGCAGTTATTTACGCCCACGAAAAAGAATACGAGTTATATCCAACAAGTGACCAAAAATGAAAAACCAACCGTGCTATTTGTGAGCCGGATCGTTTGGGAAAAAAATATCAAAACCCTGATTGACATTTACCAGCAAATACAGGCTCAAAAACTGGACTACAATTTTATTGTCGTCGGTGAAGGAACAGCAAAGTCAACTGCGATGCAGGAAATGCCCGATGCTATTTTTTTGGGAAAAAAGACACATCAGGAACTTGCTGTACTGTACGCATCAGCAGATGTGTTTGTCTTCCCTTCGGTTTCAGAAACTTATGGCAATGTTGTTGTCGAAGCATTGGCTTCGGGCTTGCCTTGCGTGATAGCAGATGGCGGCGGTTCAGCATCGCTGATTCAGCATGGTGTAAGTGGATTTAAATGCCAGCCCGAAAATGCGGCTGGATATGTATACTATGTCAAGAAAATCCTGTCTGACACAACGCTAAAAAGGAACCTGATTACAGCGGGACTTTCTTATGTTGGCCAATTAGACTGGTCCCGGCTATCCCAACAATACTTTGACGACATTGAATTACTGGCTGATAAAACACAGGACGCAGAACTCGCATGGGCAAATTAATAACATCCTGTCGGATAATCAAAGCCACCTTTTTAGTATTGATCCTGACATCCATGGTAATTTTCCTAGCACACAGCGATCTTTCTGCCTTGAAAAGAGAACTGTCAGCTATTGGTTATCGCTTTATCACGATCCTTTTAACAACCTTAGTGGCCTATTGCTTCGGAACCTTGGCCTGGTGGGTTTGTCTGAGAGCCTCAAAAAAACAGATCAACCTAATCGAGCTTTTCGCAGTGCGTCAAATCGGTGAAACGGTCGGACTTTTCAATCCCACGAGCATCATCGGCGGAGATCTGCTTAAAGCCCAATTGCTAACCCGTTATGATATCCCATTGCAGCAAGGACTTAATGCTGTCACCATCTCACGTATCACAGCCATACTCTCGCAGTTAAGCCTTTTCTTGCTTGCAATGATCTGGCTGATGCTTTCTCCGCTAAAAAAAGAAGTTATCCGATCTACGGGACCTGCAGTCTATGCCCTCTGTATGATCCTGTTCCTGTTTATTATTTTTATATTCTATTGGCTCGTATCCACCAAAGCGCCGCCAGCACAAATACACGTCAATACATCATTGCTATTAAAAGCGAAAAATGAGATCCAGAAATTGCTTTGGAACACAAAAAACTTTTACCAGCAGCAAAATAAAGTATTTTGGTATTCCTATTTGCTATTTGCATTACATTGGTTAATTGGAAGCCTGGAATTCTACCTGATCTTAAAATTTCTGACTATTGATGTCAAAGTAATCCATGGGCTGATCCTGGATATGAGTGTAATTATTTTCAAAAGTGCCGGTGCATTTATTCCGGGGCAACTTGGCGTTGAAGAAATCTCAAACAAATTACTACTTAGCATGATCGGAATTTCAGGTGGGAGCATATGGTTAAGTGTTTCCCTCCTGCGCCGTAGCCGTCAGCTATTCTGGACTGCAGTTGGTGCAATATTTTATCTCTGTATCAAAAGAAAAAATCTACATGTTATCATCTGAAATAGAAATCTTATTTGTTAGCCATAAATATCCGCCCGCGGTCGGCGGAATGGAAAAACAGAGCTTTGAGCTCATTAATAATGTGGCACTCTATCTAAAAGTACATACCATCGTTTATGATAATAAAGAATCCATTCTGAGTTTTTTCTTTCATTTAAACCGACGTATCCTATCAAAAGTCAACGATAATCCCCGCATTAAGCTCATCCATTTTAATGACGGTTTAATTGCTGCTTTGGCCTCTTTTCACAAGGGATATAGCCATCTGAAAAGAGTCGTCACCCTTCATGGCCTTGATGTGGTTTTTCCATTTCCTTATTTTCAACGCCGGGTAATCCCCCGCTTCAATGTTTTTGACCGGATTATAACAGTGAGCCAGGCAACTGCCCAAGCCGCTCAATCACGTGGAATTGATGCCTTCAGAATCTCAGTTATCCCAAATGGTGTAGATCCAGCGCCTCCCAGCACTGATCTAATACCCGATAATAACCCAGATTTTACCGCAACTGAGCATCATAACTCAAAAGGAAATACTAGTCCTCTACCTTATTTTATCACCTTAGGAAGACCCGTAAGGCGCAAAGGGTTTTCGTGGCTTATGGAACATGTCATTCCCGCAATTCAGGGCAATTTCAAGCTTGTTATGGTAGGGCCGTTTGATCATACCCCCACGCCAAAAGAACGGTTACTCAACTTATTGCCTGACAATCTTTATCATCTGTTTACCCTATTTCTTGGGTATCCAACAGATCAGCAGGATATGCGCAAATTATTGAAGGCATATCCCGAACAAATCCAGCATCTGGGAAAGGTTTCCTTTGCTCAATTAAAACAGCTTCTCGCAGGAGCTCAAGCTTTTCTGATGCCCAATATCCAAGTACCCGGAGATATGGAAGGCTTCGGATTGGTCTGTCTGGAAGCATCTGCCGCGGGCACCGTTGTTGTCGCGGCCAAACTGGAAGGGATCACCAGCGCCATTACACATAATCACAATGGCCTTCTGCTTGCTAGCCGAGACACTCAAGCATGGATAATACAGCTACAGTCCATTTTGGACCATCCGGATTATTACGAAAAACTGGGGCAGAAATTCAAACGAAATACGAGCAGAGCGTTCAGCTGGGACATTATGGCCAGAAATTACTGTCAGACCTTCGTCGAACTGTGCCAAAACCCTTAACAAAACAATAGGTTTAGTCCTTCGACAAATGAAGAATTCGTTCGTAATGATATTTTGCCGGTCTATAGAAGATGAGCTGCATCATCGTAATTGTAAAGAGAACAAGCAGTGCCGGAAACGAAAAAAAAGTAATTGTTATAAACAGCAATACCAGAAATAGCCGCAGCATTTCGAGTGGAAAAACCCATTTTTCATGCTCCAGCAATCCCCCGACACAGATGACACTACACAGGATGAAGAGCCCCCCTAATGACAATTGTACACTATTTTGGTAGTTACCGTAAAGCAAAAAGAAAAACAGAAGTCCCATCGTTGACATCGATTGGAAAAAAATATATCGGCTCAGGTGTTTTCCATGAACCCGAGATTTAGTTCCCGCAAAAATCTTCTGCTCCAATTCCGCCCGAATTTCAGGTTGTATATCATCGGGACGGCCAAATATGCTGCGCATTTTGTTTTTAAATCCCACCGCGCGCTTAAAAGACAGCCCTATTTCAAAAAGATAGTGAAAATGTTGCCAAAGAAAAGTATACCGACGGATTGGTTTGGTCAATCCATAGATGCAAGGCTCCGCGCTTTGTTCTGCAATAAAAGTTCCGAACATTTTATCCCAGATGATCAAAATATCACCATAGTTCTTGTCCAGATAAAGCTCGTTACTGCTATGATGTACACGGTGATGTGATGGTGTGACAAGTATTTTTTCAAAAATACCCAGATTACCCACGGTTTGGGTATGGGAGAAAAATGGATATACCCCATTCACCAATAAGATTGCGGTCATCATAAAAGGCGGAAAACCCAAAAGCGGGATAAAAGCCCAGAATAAGGAGCGAAATACCGCCTGAAATATGGTAATCCTGGCAGCGACAGTAAAATTATAGTCTTCACTTTGATGGTGAACCACATGCGCCGCCCATAGTAGGTTGATCTCATGACTATATCGATGATACCAATACCACAAAAAATCCGTAAATAGAAAAAGTATGATCCAGGTCCAAAGGTTCGCTTCGATATGGAAAATTGCAAAATTCTGATAGACCCACACGAAAAAAAAATAGAACAGGCTAACAGAAAACATATCGCACATACGTTCAACAATACCAACGTTTAGATTAGAGATTGATTCATCAAATGTATAGTATCGCTTTTGTTTCTTCAGACTATACCAATATTCCAACAGCATCAACACCAAAAACAAAGGGATAATAAAAGCTAAAAAATTAAGTCTTCCTGTATGCATGCGACACTTATTTTGAACTAATAACTTCTTTGTAACGACTAGCTTATAGCCGTAAATCTCAAAAAATATTTTATTATTTAACAATCAAGTCCCGATCAGGTTTTCATTTTATGCCCTTCTGGAAATAAAAAAGCCCCCAAAAAGTAAAATTCCTTTTGAGGGCCAATAAAACGATATAAAATTCTGCGCTGATGGCTTCTAATCCACACAGCGATTAGTGCACGCTTGACATATCAATCTGCGTCTTGCCTTGTTTGATCATCAGTACAAAAGGTACACAGATCAAAAATACAACTCCCAAATAGAGAAATACATCCATGTAAGACAGTACGGTTGCCTGCTTCATGACACTCATGTCCAATATTTGGTGCGCTTTGGCCAATGCCTCATTTGGAGCAAAGCCTTTCGCCTGAAAACTCATCTGCAGCTGCTGCACACGCTGTTGTACCTCAAATTTACTCGGATCCAAGTTGGCAACTAAGTCAACACGGTGCTTTTGAGAGTCACGCGCGATAAAAGTTGTGATCAGTGCAATACCAAATGAACCACCCAACTGACGCATCATACCCGTAAATGCCGCTCCCTCACCGATAGATTTACCATGAAGGGTCGAAAGGGATAAAGTCATTACAGGAACAAAGAGTAAACCCAAACCTACCCCACGAAGGATAAGCGGCCAAAACATATGTTCAGATCCCGTATCGTTGGTCATTAGACTATACATCCAAAAACAAAAACCAAAGAAGATACTCAATCCAACCGCAACCATATACTTCTGCGGAACACCATTCTGGATCATTTTACCAATAAATGGCATCATGATCCCGGTCATAATCGAACTTGGCAATAACAATAGACCAGCATCCGTTGCCGTCCAACCCAATATCGATTGCGTATAGATCGGGATAATAAAGGTCGATCCAAATAAGCCAAAACCGAGTATAAAACTCATCACCACCCCTACCTGTAAATTCTTATCACGCAATACCCTCAGGTTAACAATAGGTTTGTCATAAACCAGCTCCCGCCAGATGAAGAACAATAGCCCGAATACAGATAATATGGACAGACCTAAGATTAATGGATCATCAAACCAATCATCCTGTTGGCCATGTTCCAGCACAAACTGAAGTGAACCAATAAACATGATTAAAAAGATCACGCCGAACCAATCCACCTCCTTTGCCGATTGCTTTTGGCTATATTTCGGACTACGAACAAAGGACAAGGTCAGCAAAGTAGCTATAATTCCCAATGGTACATTTATGTAAAAAATATAAGGCCAAGAGAAGTTGTCTATGATATAACCACCCAAGGGCGGGCCCAATGTAGGTCCAATAATAACCCCCATACCGTAAATAGCCTGTGCCATACTACGTTTCTCTTTGGGGTAACTTTCTGTGATAATGGTCTGTGCGGTCACTAGTAAGGCTCCCCCACCCATCCCTTGCAGAAAGCGAAATGCGACAAGCTCCCAGATATTGGTCGCGTTGCCACACAAAAATGAAGATATTGTAAATATGACAATTGACGCCGCAAAGTAATTACGTCTTCCAAACTGTTGGGACAACCAACTCGTCATCGGAATCACAATTACGTTAGCAATGGCATAAGCCGTAATAACCCAGGCCACGTCTGTCAATGTTGCCCCTAACGATCCTTTCATATCGTTTAAGGCCACATTCACAATCGTCGTATCCACGATTTCCAGCAAGGCACAGAGCACGGCTGTAATCGTAATGACTACGCGTCGAAAACCATATTCAACCAGACTATCTTGTTGATTTAAATTTTCCATAGTTATTGAACATGCACATCTACGTCAGCATTCATGCCCGGTCTGAGCAAAGCAACATTTTCAGCTTTATTATCTTTTGTCAATTTGATTTTTACCGGTAGGCGTTGTACTGTTTTTACAAAGTTACCAGTTGCATTGTCCGGAGGCAATAAAGAGAAACGTGACCCAGTCGCCGGAGAAAAGGAATTAACCTCACCCTCAAATTCGATATTTGGATAAGCATCTACCTTAACACCTACCTTTTGACCTGGTTTCATTTTTTGCAATTGTGTCTCTTTGAAATTCGCAACCACCCAAGTTTCAATATTATCAACAATATAAAATAAAGACTGTCCCGGATTGATCATTTGACCAGGTTGCACTTTGATATTCGACACCTGACCATCAACAGAGGCCAACACAGCGGTATAAGAAAGATTTAATTTTGCGGCCTCTAATTGTGCCTTCGCCCTTTTTATATTCGCCTCAGCAACAGACGTCTGCTTAGAAGCTACTGTAGTCTTACTTACGATAGCATTACGTTGTGAAGCACTTGCATTACGTTGTTGTTGTAAGATTTCCACCTGTTTATCCGCTTCTAATTTAGCTGTTAAAGCCTGCTCATATTGCTGTTTTGTGATGGACTGATTGTTATATAGATTTTGGTAACGGATATAGTCGTTGTTTGCTTGTTTTGCACGGATACGCGCTGCATCAATGCTCCCCAAGTTTGACTGTATGGTTGCGTCAGAGATTGCTACGTTAGCAGATGATGCCGATACATCCGCCTTTGACACATCAAAACTACTTTCCGCAGCAGCCAAAGCAGCTTCTGCCTCGTCCACACGAACCTGATAATCCTGACTCTCAATGGTAAACAAGGTATCCCCTTTCTTTACCAAATCGTTATCCTTGACGTAAACCTTGGAAATAAATCCTCCGACGCGCGGGATAATCGGACTCATATTCTTCTCCACCTGCGCATCGTCAGTGGTTTCATGCGCCTGCCCGTGCAGATATTTATAACCTCCGTAAGCCCCACCGAAGATGACCAAAGCGGCCAGAATAATTGTGAATTTTTTATTTGTACCTTTTTTTTCAGGTGCGTTTTCTACTGTATTTTCCATGTCTAGATTAATTGCTATTTAATGTTTAATGACCCATTTGCCAACAGCAGGTCATAGTATTTTTCAATTGTATTTGCTTTGCTTATTGCCAGATTTATTTTGCTCTGAAGCTGTTGAACATCCGCCGTCAATAAATCATCTGTATCCGCAATGCCGTTATCATATTTATCTTTTGTGATACGGTAATTTTCAACGGCCTGATCCAATGCCTGATGATACACCACATCCTGTTTTTGTGCCAGCATATAGCTTTCATTTGCTTGTTGTACCTGTACTTTTACCCTGTCATTGAGCAATTCCAGGTTCTCATCCATTTGTTTGATCCGGTTCTTAACGACATTCACCTCTCTCTTATTCTTATATAACGAACCTATATCATAAGATATGCCAACACCTACCATGGCAGCATTCGTCACCGTAACAACTTTCTGTAAACCAAAAGCATTGTAACCAGCGGTTGCCGAAACAGTTGGCAAAGTAGCCGCTTTTGTCACTTTTAACTGATCCTCCGCAACCAAACGCTGAGACTCCATGGACTTCACATCCGAGCGTACGGTCTTGGCAGTTTCGTAAGACGCCTTCAAGTCTAAATCTACCCCGTTCACTTCGCTTAGATTGATCTGATCCAATTGTGTATCTTCATCAATTTTCAGGAAATTAGCCAACTGATAATTGAGTACCTTAATATTTTTCTGCGCTTCCTGAAGTGAGACCTGATAGTTCGATAGCTGCAATTCCGCTTTTAACAGGTCATTCCGCGCGATCAAACCATTGTCCAACATCGCTTTGAAATCTGAAACCCGCTGCTCAGACTGCTTGATATTTTCAGCGATCAACAAATTGGTTTGCTGCGCCTTATATAAGCTTAGATAGAGATTTACTGCGCGGATAGCCAATTGTTCTTTACTAGCAACGGCGTTCCATTCCTCGGCTTTTAGCACATCTTTTGCAATATCAATTCCCCCTTTGATCCGACCACCTGTGTAGATTGGCATACTCACAGAAGCTTGTCCCAGCCACAATTGATTTGCAGCGATATCTGGTGCAGAGCCCCCTTCACCCAGTGCCAACTTTAGATTAACATTCGGCGTGGTCATCGCCATATATTGCCCACTCAATTTTGCATCAGGAAGCTGTTTCGATTTGGCACTTTCGACCTCGAGCTGTCTTCCCAATATTTTGGTATCGGCAGTTTTCGCTTCCACACTTTGGTTTGCAGCCATGTGAATTATTTCTTCCAAAGTCAGGTGTTTGTTGTCTTGCGCCAGCAAACCCAAAGGACTCAAAAGCAATAAAGCACTTAAATTGGCCAACTTATTTTTCATATGTCAATAAAGCTTTAATTGTTTTCTGTATAAATTCTGTTAACGTTGTTTCTATATACTGGCCATAGCCATCGTCATCGGCTATTCCCAATTGATCCTGTAAAAAGACCTGATTCATCTGAAAGTTCATAAACGTCCCCATCATCATGGAATGAATCAAAATGGGATCATTACCCGCTTTAAATACCCCATCTGCTATACCGCCATTAATAATGGACGCGATGACCTCCAAATTGTGAATTTTTAATTTTTTGAAAGCATCCGAAATCAGCATCCGCTGTTTTAACGTACTTTCAATGGCAATAACACGGTAGAGTTTTCGATGGGAGCTCATTGATTTCACATACCTGTCGACCATCACATCAATTTTGTCAAGCGCATTGCCGACTAACGAGAGTTCATCCACATTGATCATAAAATCTGGAACGCGCCATTCAAAAAAAGTATCCAGCAGCTTATCTTTTGACCCAAAATAATAGTTGATCATGGCCACATTGACATTTGCTTCATGTGCGATATCACGCACGGAAGTTCCATCAAACCCTTTCGTTGCAAAAAGTCGCTCAGCTGCAAAGAGGATATCTATTTGTTTATCGTTAAATTCCATGTAAAATCCTTCACTTTTAATAGCTAATTCCACCTATTATCCAACAGATAAAATCTTCTTTTGTTAAATGCGGGACAAAGTTAAACAAACGTTTAATTTAAACAAGTGTTTAATTATTAAATTTATGTCAAAAAATACAGCATGAAACGCTACACAAAAACAGCTAAATAATCACAATAAAATGATTTACAGAAAGATATCCATTCATCAAAAAAAAAACCATTTAAAGGATCTTTAAATGGTTTTGCCTGTTTTAGCACAAAAAAATCTAATGGCCTGGCCACCCAACGCATCCATCAAACAAAACGGATGACAGATCTAGCTAAAGGTAGCTAAGTTTTTTTTGGGCAGGCCTAAAATACCAGGATACTGCAATTAGAATCAGATAAAGCAAAGCTGGAGCCATCAAACCAAAGGCATCCCCTACCATAAGATGGGAATACAATGCTCCAGTTGCTGTAAAGAAAATACCAGCATAAGCCCATTCTTTCAACAAGGCTCTCTTCGGTAGTAGCAGGGCGATGACAGCCAAAATCTTCCAGAGGCCAAGTAACAATAGTATATAGTGGGGATAGCCCAAATGATCTACATTTTGGACGCCACCAGCCCCATCAGTTTTGATCCTAAAGACCTGTATGATCGCAGTAGACATCAATCCCAAACACAACCATACCGTTGCGACCCAATAGATTATTTTATCTCTCTTTTTCATCATATTTTTATTTTTTAAATCCGCCAAACCAATATCCTGATAATCGACTTTGAACCCAATATAATATGGACTATCCACCTAGGGTTCTACGTCCCATAATTTTGCGAATAACACTTTCGATTGTGCCATATCTTGCACTGGATAGCGCACTGTTTTAATTCCCTTATTCATTGACTATATATTTTTTGCCTCCTCTTCTGGATTTTCAGTAACTCCCGTTTTTGTGACTACTGTTCACGAGCTACCTGTTATGCAATACATTATGAAATTATAACCCAGATCGGAAATCTATAAATAACAAGACCATACTATATGTAGTTATTTGACTACAAATATACATGTAGTTATTTGACTACAAAACATTTTTTTGTTTTTTTTTCAGATTAATGTAAATTCGAGTAATTTCTATTCCCAAGCGTTTTCTAAGCATGCAGCGGATTGAAATGCCAATAGCAATGCCAGTATTCAACATAAAACAGCATTCGATTGAAAATTCATCTTTTTATCCTATTCATGGGTCTATCACTGCTTTCAGTAGCCCAGCCTCGGCATATACGGCTAATAGGCACTGTGTCAGCCGACAATTTCGCTAAGTACTTTAATACAGACACGGTACAGTTAAGGCAGTTAAACACGAGCAAAACACCTGCAGGAGTTTTTGTTGCTTACGAAAAAGCAGATACGCTTAATTTTAAGCATGAATTTTATAAGAGCTTTGATGGTCCAGGTTACACCAAAGTCGGATTGGCATTTTATGCTAGAAAAGGAAATGATTATCAGTTATCCTTCAGGAATGATAACGCTTTTTTTTGTGCATCATGCAATAATATGAGTTATTATAACGTAACTGCCAGCCGCGATACCGTCAGCATCTCGATTTCGTGGGGGCCGAACGCTTTTGGTCAAAATGAGGGTTATTATTTTGTTTATCGACCGGCGATAAAGCGCTGGCAATTGGCTGAACGAGATAATTCCGGATCGGATGATGAAGGTACAAGCAGCAGCGAATATATGTCCTATTCCAAAAACGTCAAGGTGTTTTTAGACGACTATAATGCCGAGTCCCTATCCTATGATTCTACGGTGATCAGCAGTCAAGGGATTGGTATCAGCTACAAGCCCGGAGATTACGCGGCTCTCCTTCGCTCGTTAAAAGAAATACCTAAAAATAGCCTTTTTTTGCTACCTAGAGTTTTTAACGAGCATACAGCACAGTATTTTATGGAAAACAGCCTGGACGAGGAGCAGCCTGACAATGCGAATCCTATTCAAGCTAAAAATGTACGGGCAGCCAATGATATCGCTTATTTTCTGGAGCAGGCAAATCAACTGGATGCAGCACAAGTTTTTTTAGATAAAGTAATTGAGCGTTTTCCTGAGCGTGAGGTTGCCTATTTAAACCGTGGGGATGTATTTTTCAAAAGAGGGCAATCTTCCTACAACAAGGCCGAAAAAGATTACCAAACCTACGTTGCACTAATGGATAAACGTGGGTTGCAGGCAAAAATTCCACGCCGAGTCTTCAAATTTTTAAGCACACAATAGTCTTTGACGCCCCGCATTACCTAATTTAAGATCCTATAGACCATTTCTTTGAGGATCTCCTCACTATTGAAATTGCTGGGCACATTGACTCCCTTTGATTTCAGGTCAGTCTCTTTGAGGACATTCAGTACATCAAAAGTTTTCCGGCGGTTGTAATTTCGGGCAGCCAGCTCATACTCTTTCAAGAAAAACGGATGTACCCCCAATTCTTTCGCGGCAATGGATTTATCAATGAGATAATGATATTTTAGTATTTTGGTGAAATAAGTGGCCACCTGCCCGACCACCATCACGAGCGGGTTATTCTTTGGGTTTGCCACAAAATAATCCACAATCTGATAAGCTTTCAAGGCGTTGCGCTTTGCTAGCGCGGTGTTGAGTTCAAATACATTGAAGTCTTTTGAAATACCGATGTTACGTTCCACATCATCTACGCTGATCTCTTGACTTTTCGGAACATTCAGCATCAGTTTATCCAATTCGTTGGATACCTTGGCCAGATCATTGCCGAGATAATCCGCGATTAAAGCCGCTGCCTGCGGATGTATTCGCCAGCCGGCATCTTTAAGATATCCGCCGATCCAGGGCGCAACTTTATCATCGTATAATTTAGCCGCATCGATGACCAATCCAGCCTTTTCAAACACCTTATATATTTTCTTCCGCTTGTCGAATTTGCCATGCTTATAGCAAAATACCAGGATGGTTGTTGGCGTCAGATGTTCCAGATATTTCGTCAACAGCTCCTCTGTATCCGATTTCCATTTAAGTTCCTGGGCTTCCTTCACAATGATCACCTGATATTCGCTCATCATCGGATATCGTTTGGCGGCATTGACCACTGTGGAAATATCGATATCCTTGCCGTAAAAAACAGATTGATCAAAGCCTTTTTGTGCATCATTCAGCACTGTCGATTCCAGTGCATCTGCGATGGTATCAATAAAATAACTTTCCTCCCCTTGTAGCAGGTAGACCGGCTTAAAAGATCTGTTCTTGATATCGGATAAGATCGGATTTATGTTCATATAAGCGAAATTACGATTTTACGGTCAAATCTATAGCAGTAAACCAATCAGAATTCATCCGGACGTTCGATCTATTTCGACAAAAAAGTCTAACCAATTGATTAAAAGAAGCAATTGTAAAGACGAAAAAACCACTTGTGAGAATCTTTTGAATTCCCTTTTTTGCTAAAATTTTAGTATATTTGTGTATGTTTTCACCGACACCGCTCAATTTGCCACCATTCAAAGCTAAAATATCCAAAAAGAATAATGCGGTTTATATTTTTGACGAGTTGCGAAAAAAAGAACTGGTATTGACGCCGGAGGAATGGGTCAGGCAACATTGGATAAATTATTTGGCATTGATCAAAAATTATCCAAAGTCACTGATGAATATTGAGGGCGGGTTAAAACTAAACAGTCTTCAACGACGGAGTGATTTATTGATTTATAACAGCAAAGGCCATAAGGTAGTTTTGGCAGAATTCAAAGCGCCGCATATCAAGATCACACAAAAAGTATTCGAACAGATCGCCAATTATAATTCGGTGCATCGTATTCCATACTTACTGGTGAGCAATGGCATCAATCATTATTATTGCAAAGTTGACTTTGACAACGAATCGTATCAATTTATAGAAGAGCTTCCAGATTATACTGAAATCGGCTAAGCACTTCTAAGTGAAACGGATAAAGCATAAGCCCTATTATAAAACACCTTTCTTTGCTGAAAGAGACGGTATCGAAAAAATGTAAAGTAGATGTAAAACATCTTTTCACTTTATTTGATTTTTAAAATATAGTTTTATATTAGTCCTACAGAATAGAAAAAAATAAAAAGATGAATATAGATAAAAACGAATTCAGAAAATATGCAGTAAAGCATCACCGCATTGGAAGTCAACATGTTGACAGTTTTATTGCCCGTACAGAGACTAGCATTCCGACAAATCTTACGCCATACATCGTTGAGGAACGTCAACTGAATGTTGCGCAGATGGATGTGTTTTCACGTCTGATGATGGATCGTATTATATTTTTAGGAAGCGGTATAGATGACCAGGTAGCAAATATTATTCAGGCACAATTGTTGTTTTTACAGTCCACTGACGCGCAGCGTGACATCCAGATCTACATCAATTCACCGGGTGGAAGTGTCTACGCAGGTTTGGGTATCTACGATACCATGCAATACATCACACCAGATGTAGCAACAATCTGTACTGGAATTGCAGCATCTATGGGCGCTGTCCTACTTGTAGCGGGAGCAAAAGGAAAACGCGCTGCTTTGCGTCACTCACGCGTAATGATTCACCAACCCTCTGGCGGTGCGCAAGGAGTTGCTGCTGATATGGAGATCAATTTACGTGAGATGTTAAAATTAAAAGAAGAATTATATACCATTATTTCAGAACACTCCGGACAAACCTATGAGTGGGTGGAAAAATCTTCTGATCGTGACTACTGGATGAGAGCCAATGAGGCCAAAGAATTTGGTATGATTGATGAGATTTTACTTCCTAAGAAGGAGATTATAAAATAACGATGGCGAAGAATAACGATAGAGACATTCATTGTTCGTTTTGTGGGATAAGCAAAAATGAAGCTCAGATGCTCATTGCTGGAAATGGAGCGCACATCTGTGACAGATGTATCCAACAGGCAGGAGAGATCTTGGCAGAAGAATTAAAACAACGGAAAAGCAAGACATTACAGACTGCATTAAAATTAATACGCCCCCAAGAGATCAAAACTCACTTGGATCAGTATGTAATCGGTCAAGATGACGCAAAGAAAGTAATTTCTGTGGCTGTTTATAATCACTATAAACGTCTGAATCAAAAAGTGGATAAAGATGAAATTGAAATCGAAAAATCCAATTTGATTATCGTTGGTGAGACAGGTACCGGCAAGACATTATTGGCAAAGACTGTTGCCAAAATATTGAACGTACCTTTCTGTATCGTTGATGCCACTGTACTAACTGAAGCTGGATACGTAGGAGAAGACGTAGAAAGTATTTTGACGCGATTGCTCCAGGCGGCCGATTATGATGTTGCCTCAGCAGAACGTGGTATCATCTATATTGATGAAATTGATAAAATCGCACGCAAGAGCGATAATCCTTCCATCACAAGAGATGTCTCGGGTGAAGGCGTACAACAGGCACTATTAAAGATTTTAGAAGGTACGGTTGTCAATGTTCCACCGCAAGGCGGACGTAAACATCCAGACCAAAAAATGATCGCTGTCAATACCAGCAACATTCTATTTATCTGTGGTGGTGCATTCGACGGAATCCAAAAGAAAATTGCAAACCGTCTGCGTACACAAACCGTAGGTTATAAGATGAATGAAGATGAAGAGGAAATCGACTTGAACAATCTTTATAAGTATATTACACCTCAGGATCTGAAAAACTTTGGATTGATCCCAGAGTTAATCGGACGCCTTCCAGTCTTGACCTACTTAAATCCATTGGATAAAGAAACTTTGTTGAGTATTTTAACAGAGCCAAAAAATGCATTGGTCAAACAATACAAAAAGTTATTTGAGTACGAAGGTGTCGAACTGAAATTTGATCCCGAAGTATACACTTTTATTGTAGATAAAGCTGACGAATTTAAGCTTGGTGCCAGAGGGCTCCGCAGTATCTGCGAAGCGATCATGCTGGATGCCATGTTTGAAATGCCGTCAACGAAAGAGCAAACGGGACAAAAAAGTTTGGAGATCACCTTGGATTATGCGAAGAAAAAATTCGAAAAATCCGATCTGAAAAAGCTTAAAGTCGCTTAAAAAAAAATCCCGTTCGCTGAACGGGATTTTTTTTTAAGCTATTGCGCCTTATCACTGAATTTAATAACGCCCCTATCCATACTGAGATCCGTGGATAAAAGCGCTTATCAAGCCAAAGCATATAAAAAAAAGAATTAAAAATCTTATATTACAATAATAACATAGCCATAACGGAATGTTGACAGACAGATAAGAGATTCGTGAAATTAAAATTTAATGACTATGACAAAGAAAAGTACAAAAAATACAGTAAATAGCCCGATAACACCAGGTTTAAAAACCAAAGAAGAAATCGTGAACAACTGGCTTCCGCGTTATACCGGAAGACCTTTGGAGGAGTTTGGGGAATATATTCTATTGACAAATTTTTCAAAATATATCCACCTGTTTTCGGAAATGCATGATAACGCCCCTATTTACGGGGAGGATAAACCCATGCAATCCGTTACTGCCGGCGGCATCACGATTATCAACTTTGGGATGGGCAGCCCAATGGCCGCAACGATAATGGATCTACTATCCGCTATTGCCCCTAAAGCCGTATTGTTTTTAGGCAAAACCGGCGGTATCAAGAAGAAAATCCCAGTAGGCGAACTGATCCTCCCGATCGCGGCTATCCGTGGCGAAGGAACATCGAATGATTACTTTCCACCCGAAGTGCCCTCCCTACCGGCCTTCGCCATGCAGAAAGCGATATCCACGACAATTCGTGACCATCAACGCGACTATTGGACAGGAACGGTATACACCACCAATAGAAGAGTCTGGGAGCATGACAAAGCGTTCAAAAAATACCTAAAGTCTATTCGTGCCATGTGTGTCGATATGGAAACAGCAACAATATTTAGTGTCGGTTTTGCCAACAAAATTCCGACAGGCGCTTTATTGCTGGTTTCTGACCAGCCAATGGTTCCGGAGGGAGTAAAAACATCTGTTAGCGATGTCACGGTCACGGCTAAGTATGTCGAGGCACATATCAGTATAGGTATTGATGCCCTGAAGCAGCTTATCAATAACGGACTAACTGTAAAACACCTTAAATTTTAAGCGTTTCAATACAAAGAAAAAAGAGCCCCAACTAGATGCTCCCGAAAAGAAACGGCGTTCGGTCTTGAAAAATACCTTTAAAATCGAAAAGGCTAAAAATTGACGATTAAAATAATGAGCTCGATATCGGGCTCATTTCTTTTATGAGCCAGTCATCTGAGCTTTGCTGTCCAAGCCGAATAATCCGTCGCAAGATCATTTTACCGCTCGCATTATATTCGTTAGGCCGCCGACCAATACCCTTTGAAAAACAGCAACTTAAAACTAGTAAACGCCATACTTTATTATTAATTGAACTGGTATTAACTATAAATTGAAACGTTAACAAATGTTAATTTGCACAATAATTAAACTATTTGGCGTTTATGTTGTAATAGTAATATTACAAATAGCACATATATCATAAATTTAATCAAGCATTGTGAAGAAAAAAACATTATCTATTTTCAGCGTCTCCCTATTGATTTGTTCAGTCTTAGCCACCCAGGTAAGTTGTTCTTCAAGTTCTTCCAAAGAAAATAATACCAATGAAAAGCCTGTCGCCCTACCAGTTTATACGGTGATCAAGTCAGATGCGACCACAATCAAGGATTATTTGGGCACCATAGAAGGAAAAGTGAATGTTGAAGTGAGACCCCAGGTGGAAGGCTTATTGCAGGAAATCTATGTTGACGAAGGTTCTTTTGTGCAAAAAGGACAAAAGCTATTCAAAGTAGACCCGTCTACTTATCAAGAAAACCTAAACAATATGGTGGCAACAGAGCAGGTTGCACGGGCCAAACTTAAAAATGCACAACTCGAAGTCGACCGTTTGAAACCATTGGTTCAAAATGATGTCATTTCAGATGTAAAACTGGCCTCCGCGAAATCGGACTATCAAGTTGCCAAGGCTACCTTGGACCAGGCCATTGCTGCTGTACGTTCTGCACAGATCAGCAAAGACTTTACCATTATTACCGCTCCTGTAAGCGGTTACATCGGACGTATTCCAAAACGTATCGGTAATCTGGTTTCCAAAGGTGACAAAGAGCCCCTTACCTACCTGTCCGATATACAGGAAGTCTATGTTTACTTCTCCATGAATGAATCCGATTTCCTATACTTTTCAAAGGCACAGGCAAAAAAAGACAGCATTGAAGGTAAAAAATACAACCAAAACCAAAAACTGGTATTTCCTCAGGTTACACTCGTTCTCGCTGATGGCGAAGAATACCCTATCAAAGGAGTTGTTGACGCTGTCAATGGACAGATCAACAGAACAACGGGTGCGATTTCTTTACGTGCAACTTTTCAGAACCGGGATAACATCTTACGTTCAGGAAGCAGCGGTACATTAAAAATTGCCGAGGTAAAAAAAGATGTACTCCAGATTCCGCAGATTGCCATTAATGAATTGCAGGATAAAACGTTTGTTTACATATTGGATAAAAATAATAAAGCGCAACGCCGCAATATCCAGCTTTCCGGTAAAAGTAAGGGCAATTACATTGTGGATTCCGGCCTCAAGGAAAACGATCGTGTCATTACCAGCGGATTTGACAAGCTGACAGACGGTTCGGCCGTAGCCCCTATTCCACAGAAATAATTAGCGTACATTTTTACGTATTTACGGCGTTCCTTTTCAGGTCTGCCTGAGGTATGTCTAAAATTCTTATATATGTTAAAAACCTTTATAAATAGACCTGTCTTAGCGACGGTCATTTCTATTATTTTAGTCATATTGGGCTTGGTGGGATTAAAATTGCTTCCTGTCTCCCGATTTCCCGAAATCGCACCACCGAGTGTGCTAGTATCACTGAGTTATCCCGGTGCCAATGCCGAGACTGTGGCAAAAAGTGTACTGCTCCCCATCGAAGAGGCTATTAATGGCGTCGAAGATATGACCTATATTAAGTCATCCGCCTCCAATTCCGGTTCGGGAAGCGTTTCTGTCTATTTTAAGACCGGAACCAATCCGGATATTGCCTCCGTCAATGTGCAGACCCGTATCTCCAAAGCCATCAGTTCCATTCCAGCTGAAGTAAACGAGGCTGGGATTACCGTTATGCCTCGTCAGACGGGTGTCATCATGACCATCAACCTCTATTCAGATCATCAGGATAAAGCCTATGATGAGACCTTTCTGCAGGCCTACGCGCAGATCAATCTTATGCGGCCCCTATTACGTGTAGACGGTGTCGCACAGGTATCCCGGCTCGGTGCAAGGGATTATGCCATGCGGCTCTGGCTGAACCCCGAAAAACTGGCCCTTTATAATCTGGTTCCCCAGGACATTATGAATGCTATCAAAGATCAAAACTTTGAGATTGCTCCCGGTAAATTTGGGGAGACTTCCGACGAGGCATTTGAAACCGTCATTCGGCATAAAGGACGTTTTACGACACCCGAAGAGTTTCAAAGCATCGTCATCAAGACAAACAACGACGGGTCGGTCCTCTACCTCAAGGACGTAGCGCGGGTAGAATTTGGCGCCACCAATCTCAGTAGCGACAATAAAGTCAATGGTCACCCTGGATTAACCCTTAATCTGACGCAAACCAGTGGTTCCAATGCCCACGATATCGACATAGCCGTTCGAAAAGTGCTCGAAGAACAAGCCAAGACATTCCCAAAAGGATTACATTATGAGGTGACCTATTCCGTCCGTGACCAGATCGATGAATCCATCAATCAGGTTGAACATACCCTCTTCGAAGCATTTATTCTGGTCTTTATCATTGTTTTTATATTCTTACAAGATTTTAGATCCACCTTAATTCCGGCAATTGCCATACCAGTTTCTTTGATTGGTACCTTCTTTTTCCTGCAGCTCTTTGGTTTCTCGCTCAATGTATTGACGATGTTCGCCTTGGTGCTGGCTATCGGTATTGTTGTGGATGATGCAATCGTAGTTGTTGAGGCTATCCATGAGAAGATGCACAGTACAGGATTAAAACCCAAAGCTGCAACATTGTCGACCATGACAGAAATTACAGGTGCAATCCTATCGATTACCATGGTCATGGCGGCGGTGTTTTTACCGGTCGGTTTTATGGAAGGGCCTGCGGGTATCTTTTACCGGCAATTTGCGTACACCTTGGCGACAGCGATCTTGATTTCGGCCCTGAATGCCTTGACATTGAGTCCGGCCCTCTGTGCGCTACTACTTAAGGCACCAAAGCATCAAAAAGAAGAAGAGCATAAGTCAAGAATCAACCAATTCAAAGATCGTTTCTTTAAAGCATTCAACACCTCTTTTGATCGTCTGACAGACCGATACGTAGCCATTGTACAGTTATTGATCAATCATAAAAAAATAGCTTGGATAGGCCTGGTATTAGTTACTGCAATCGGTGTCATTTTAATGATCAAAACACCAAAAAGTTTTATCCCAACGGAGGATGACGGTTTTATTACCTATAACATCGCACTGCCTCCCGGGGCTTCGTTAAGCCGCACGACAGAAGTGCTCCATCGTGCTGACAGCATATTGAAAAAGAGAAAAGATATCGAAGGCATGACGACAGTATCTGGCTTCAATGCCCTGGATGGTAGTTCAAGCCCTGCCTTTGCCGCAGGTTACATTACCCTTAAACCGCACGCCAAACGCAAGCACATCAAAAATATCAATGCCTTTATGGATACCGTACGAAACGACTTGGCACAGATAAACGAGGCTACATTTACGGTATTCCCAAGACCTACAGTACAAGGATTTGGGGATTTTGCGGGAATTGAAATGGTTCTTCAAGACCGTATGGGCGGCGACGTAAGAGATTTTAACACCATTGCCGATACCTTTATCAGCCAATTGAATACCCGTCCTGAAATCCGTAGTGCCTACACCAGTTTCAAATCTAATTTCCCACAATACGAGGTAAACATCGATGCTGTAAAAGCGAAATCACTCGGTGTTGAGATCAAAGATCTGATGTCTACGATACGTTCATACTTTGCTCGTGTACAGGCCAGTGACTTTAATCGTTTTGGCCGGCAATACCGTGTCTATGTGCAGTCTGATTTCGATTTCCGGAAAGATCCGGAGTCTTTCAATTCAATCTTCGTACGGAACAACAAAGGCGAGATGGTACCCATCAATACCATTTTGACATTAGAAAAAACTGTCGGTCCTGAAACCATTACCCGTTACAACCTATACAATGCCATCGCCGTCAATATAACACCGGCCGAAGGCTACAGTACCGACGATGCCATGCAGGCCATCCAAAAACTGGCGGACGAAAAGTTACCCGGAAACTATGGCTTTGAATGGACGGGAATGAGTTATGAAGAGAGCCAATCTGGATCACAGACCATTCTGATCTTTGTTTTGAGTATCTTATTTGTTTACTTTTTGCTTTCGGCACAGTATGAAAGCTATATCCTGCCCTGGGCGGTTTTGCTGTCCATACCTGTAGGTCTGATCGGTGTTTTTTCGGTGATCAATCTTGTCGGCTTACAGAATAACATCTATGTACAAGTTGGATTGATCATGCTGATCGGTCTACTGGCTAAAAATGCAATCCTCATTGTTGAATTTGCCGTTCAGGAACGCAAAAATGGAAAAAGTATCGTGGAAGCAGCGATCAGTGGGTCAAAACTGCGGTTGAGGCCGATCCTGATGACCAGTCTCGCATTTGTGGCAGGTCTAGTACCCTTGATGTGGACGGTCGGCCCTTCGGCCATCGGTAACCACTCCATTAGCTTCAGCGCTGCGGGGGGTATGTTATTGGGTGTTGCCTTTGGCATCTTTATTATTCCGGTACTCTTTGTTGTTTTCAAAGGATTAGATGAAAAATTACAGAATAAACTCGCTAAAGAAGAAGAAGAATGAAGATCATAAAAAAATACATTTCAGCGCTATGTCTAGCTACAGGGCTACTGGTTTCAATGAATGCGTGTAAAATCGGTAAAGATTATGTTCAACCCAAATTGCAACTTCCCAGTACCTTCCGTGGCGATACATTGGATTTTTTTGGAGACACCTCAAGTATGGGGCTGATCCATTGGAAAACCTTCTTCCATGACCCCACGCTCAAGATGCTGATCGATTCTGCTCTGGCCAACAATTTTGAGATGAAAACAGCACTGCTCAACCTCCAGATCTCCAACAGGGTTCTGGCACAGAATAAATCCAATTATTTACCAAGTGTAAGTGCCACCATAGCGAATGGAAGCCGCACCTGGCGATCGAAAGATTTTGGAAGCGGCCCCCTGACAAAATATTATGACCGCAAAGGTGAAAAAGCTCCCGAAAATATGTTTGTCTACCAATCGCAATTTGGTTCTGACATCAGTTTCAGCTGGGAAATAGATATCTGGAAAAAGATCAGCAGCAAACAAGAGCAGCTTTTGGCCGAATATCTGGATACACAAGAAGCCAAAAATGCAATTCAGACCAATATCATTACCTCGGTCGCCAAAGGTTATTTCAACCTACTGATGTTGGATGCCAAAATCGAAGTCGCCAAGCGTAATGTTCAGCTCAATGACAGCACATTGCGCATGATCAAGCTTCAATACACCGCTGGTGAGATCACTGCACTGGCCATTCAGCAAACAGAGTCTCAGCGCCTGCTAGCCGCCTCATTGGTACCAGAATTGGAAAAACAGATTGTTATTCAGGAGAATGCTCTTCAGACATTAACGGGAAAACTACCCGATAGCATTAAACGCGGAACTTCATACGAGCATCTTTTTGCGGAAAGCAAAGATATATCCTTAGGTTCGCCTGTCGAAATCATACGAAATCGGCCAGATATCCGATCCTCCGAGTTTCAGCTAATGGCCGCCAATGCGAACGCCAATATCCAGCAGGCCATGCGCTATCCTTCGCTCAATATAGGCGGCGTACTCGGTGTAAATGCGATGCTTCCCCGCAACTGGTTCAATATCCCCGGCGCCCTATTGGGTGGAATAACCGGCAATCTGACCACACCTATATTTAAGAACAAAACATTAAAAACACAATATGAGGTTGCGAAACTGGAACGTGATAAGGCCGAAATCCAGCTTCAACAAAAAGTGGTTGAAGCCATTGCCGAAGTCTCCAACGCTGTAGTAACAGTAGATAAACAGCGGGAACAGCTTGAATTGGCAAGAAAAAGAGTGGACAATGCACATCTTGCGGTAAAAAATGCAAACCTGCTCTTCAAAAGCGGATATGCAACATACCTGGAAGTCATCACTGCCCAAAGTAATGCCCTGGATAGTGACTTAGATCTCGTCGAATTACGCCAGCAACATCTGGATGGATTCGTGGATCTCTACCGATCTTTAGGTGGAGGTTGGAGATAATGATTTAAAACTTTATTTTTGTCTTATGACACCAGAGGAATTACAAGAATATTTTCAGTCACGGGACTTACCCCAATCACTGGAAATACAACAAGATATGCAAGTGTTTGACGTGGAAAGATTTATCAGCACAAGTTTTATCCACGTTGGATTATGGAAAAAAGATCTGAGCAAATGCCCTTCCTGGGTCAGGCTCTTAAAGTTTAAAGAAGCACTTGAAAATAGCGAAAAAGCCTAACGATCGTTAGGCTTTTTATTTTTTTAGCTAAGCTGCTTTAACAAGACAGACATCTCCTCCTTCGAAAAGATCTGCTCCGCTCCTCCCGCCAGCATTTCAAGGCGCTCACGCTCATCACTACTCGAGGTCAGACCAAAAATACGAATGGCAGGGAACTTATCCCGGACTATCTTTGCGGTTTCGATGCCGTTTAGGATCGGCATGTGCAGATCCAATATACATACCTCAGGGAGCGCATTTTCATGTTCAATCAAATAGTCGATCAGATCTCTACCATTAGCGGCACAATAAACTAATTCCAATGAATGGGATTGGGCCATAGCCTTCATCATGACATGATGGATCATCGCATCATCTGCGTAGACAATCTTACATTTGCTTTTGGTATCCATTCGAAAAAGATATCATTCAACTAATTAATACAATAAAATTCTATAAATATGTAATAAAAACAAAAAATTTAGAAAGAAGTTAGCGAAGATTATGTTAATATGCAAATCTTATTAAAAAAAATGCACAACAAATCTTCCATTAAATTCAATTTAGTTCGAATAATAAGAACATCATTAGGTAGCAAAATCTCGTTTAGACAATAAATGGGTCTAACAGATTTGGATTAGTCGAAAGATTTAATTTAACGCAATGGTATCATTAAAAGTCATCCTCTATAATTTCAGCCACTCGTCCCACCTGGCCATCCGTCAGTCTTACTTTTATCCCTCTTGAATGATAAGAGGAGGATGTCAGTAAATCCTTTACAATGCCTTCTGTAAGATTCCCACTGCGTTGGTCTTTTTTCAAAATAATATTGACCAACATTCCTGGCTTTACGTCCGCTCTATTTCTTCCGTCCATGGTCAAATGTAAGAAATAAAAAAGGAGTTTTCCAAAAGAAAACTCCCCTATTTTTGTTGAATGATTTATTTTTTTTTCATCCCCTATATATGCTAGGGTCCTTGTCGCGACGACGTTGGCCTATATTTTTTGTTTTCAGCAATATACGCCAGGGATAAGTGTCTCTCCGCTTATGACAACAACAAGATCGTCTGGAACATCCTTCTTACTGATAGCGTTTCCATTACGGCTATGCGTCATTTAAACTATTTGAACAACTTAAAAATATCATTTCCGAATATAAACACCATCAGGCCCAAAAGGATAAAGAATCCGACCATTTGTGCTTTTTCGAGAAATTTTTCACTCAGCGGTTTGCCTTGAATCATCTCGATCAGTAAGAATACAACGTGACCACCATCCAGTGCCGGAATAGGCAATAAATTCATAAAGGCAAGCGCCATTGAAAGCATACCAACCAAAGACCAGAACCGAATCCAATCTACTTCGGTGCCGAACAATGTAGCAATACCGATAGGTCCGGATAGCGCTTTATCAGCACGCACCTCCCCTTTGAAGATTTTACCGAATCCTTTCGCATTATCTGTGATTACCGTAAATGCTTTTTTAGCACCGATTGGGAAGGCCTCCATAAGTGTATAATTCGTCGTAAACGACTTAATCGAATTGTCATGGTTGACACTGATACCTAACATCGCGTCTGCAGGTACATTTCCTTGGAGAGAAACCTCTGCTCCCGCACGGATTACTTTAATGACAACGGGTTTATTGATATTTGCTTTAACTAACGTTCTGAATTGATCAAAGAAAGGCACCTGAGTATCATTTAAGGCAACAATACTATCCCCTTTGACGAAGCCCATCTTGCTTGCCACCGACCCCGGAGCCACCTGTGCGACACTTGTTGTTTTAAAACGGGGTTCAATAAACTTTTCTCCCTTTTTATCGGACAAGGTATTCAATAAATCTGCCGGAACCTTGATTTCTGTTGTCGCACCATCACGCTCTACTGTAAGGGCTACACCGCCCATCAATACTTTCGAACTGATTAATTCGGAGTAGTTTTCAACGCGGTGACCATCTATTGCGACAACTTTATCACCTGCCTTCAGACCGATAGATTCACCAATAGAGCCCGGTACGATACCGTTCACCAGTTGATCCATCTTGACATCTGTATTGCCCATTTTGAAGGTCAACATCCAAAAGACAAGAATACCGACGACAATATTGACAATAATACCGCCCAACATTACAATCAGACGTTGCCATGCCGGTTTCGAACGGAACTCCCAAGGTTGCGGCTCGCCCTTCAATTGTTCGGTATCCATTGACTCATCGATCATACCGGCAATCTTCACATAGCCCCCTAGAGGCAACCAACCGATACCATACTCACAACCTTTATAGTTGAATTTAAACAATTTCACTCCCCATGCATCAAAGAACAAATAGAATTTCTCCACTTTAATACCAAATGCACGTGCTGCTAAAAAATGCCCTAACTCATGTAGAACAATTAAAATTGACAAGCCTAAAATCACTTGTCCGACCATAATTAAAACACCCATGTATGCTTTCTATATTTAATCTTTGATTATTTCTTTTGTTATTAACCGCGCCAACCGATCAGTTTCCAAATAGTCTTCCAATGTCGGATTAGCTATAAATTCCACTTTATCCAAAGTCCGCTCGATCACATCGCTCATTTCCAGAAAGCCGATTTTATTGTCTAAAAAAGCACCAACTACGACCTCATTAGCGGCATTCAGTATGCAGGATTTATTTCCACCGGCACGAAGTGTTGCGTAAGCCAGCGCCAAGTTACGAAACGTTTCCATGTCCGCTTTTTCAAAATGAAGCGTTGGATAGTCCATAAAATTGAAGCGTTCAAAATTATTTTCAAACCGGGCGGGATAAGTCAGCGCATATTGAATAGGCAATTTCATATCCGGGACACCCATTTGTGCTTTCAGGGAACCATCTTTAAATTGGACCAGGGAATGGACGATTGATTGAGGATGTACGATAACGTCCACCTGATCGATGGCAAGATCGAAAAGCCATTTTGCTTCGATCACCTCCAATCCCTTATTCATTAATGAAGCGGAATCTATCGTAATTTTTGCCCCCATAGACCAGTTGGGGTGTTTTAAGGCCTGTGCTTTCGTTACCTGTAACAGTTCATCCCGTTTTCTCCCACGGAAGGGGCCTCCAGAGGCAGTCACGTAAATTTTCTCAATCGGACTTTGATCCTCCCCGACCAGACATTGAAAGATTGCCGAATGTTCGGAATCTACAGGCAACATATGGACACCATATTCCTTGACCAGGGCCATGATCAGCTCCCCTGCAACCACAAGGGTCTCCTTATTGGCAAGGGCAATATCTTTCCCGGATCGGATGGCCGCAACCGTAGGTTTTAATCCTGCAGAACCCACAATCGCATTTAAAACAATAGCAATTTCGGTATATTGCACTACTTCGATCAAGCCCTCTTCACCGTATAAGACAGCTGTCGCCTGAGAAGCTAAGGCTTCTTTAACTTTTTTGTATTGGATTGGGTCGGTCACAACGACCGATTTTGGTTTAAACTCTAACGCTTGTTTGATCAATAATTCGCCATTGCTGCCGCAAGTCAGAACAACTGCCTCAAACTTATCCGGAAAGGCTCTAATAACATCCAAGGCTTGTGTACCAACACTACCAGTTGCCCCTAAAATGGCAATTCCTTTTTTACTCAAAACCTTCTCTTTATTAAAATATATTATTCAAAATCTTTGGATCCTCTCCACCGTGGTAGTCCGACATCATTTCCCGGTAAGCAACCGAAACAACAATACAGGCCAAAGGTACCACTAAGAACGAGCTCACAAGGTTCAAAATAATAAAAATTATGTAATATTCTAAATAATTAAAATACATCTGCAGTAATTGAAAAAAAGCAAATACTGCCAGGATCAATAATAATTTGAAGACATTTCCCTTGGTCAACGCAAAGCTAAAGCGTAATGACTTAAAGGTTCCCGCATGTTTATCAATGATAAAGAAAGGGTAAAATGCTACACGGATAATCAAAATAAAAGTCAATATTGCTGCCACGAAAACGACAAAGACAGTAAACTTACTCATGATTTCAGCACGATTTTCGCCATTTTCAAATAAATACAAAAAGGGTAGCGATACAGCTCCCAATAGCATCAGTAACGCGATAGACAGTACCATGATACTCAGCATTGCGCCGAAAAAATAAACCAATTCCTTACTACTCGGTATGCAATGGATCAATTTTTTATCCTGGTTGCCATCGATGAGATTGAGGATGTATTTAAACAAAGTAAGATTCAGTCCAAAATACATTACCATAAAAAAGAAGGCCATAAAACCACTCAGTACCACATTAAAATCACTGATCGTCGTGGCCAAAAAGTTGGATAAACCAGAGGTTACAAACAGTAAAAAACATAAGCCCGCAACCGAAAAATAATGCTTTTTCAGTAACTCCAACGACCTATTAAAAACTTCATTTACGGCAAAAGTACTTTCCTTTAGGAATTGAATCATTTTTTCTTTGAATAAACTTTTACAAAGATGCCATTATTTTTAATTTTCAACAATTTACACACACATAAAATTGACATTTTTTGTATTTTTTAACATAAAAAAATCCCTTATCCTAGCGAAAGATAAGGGATTTTGAACAGAATCGCAGTATAGATTACTTAAACTCCTTTGGAAGTGGTTTTTCCAATAGATATTGGTAATAAAAACGCGCACGTTCATTAAAGTCGTATTTACTTTTTGAGCGATTAAATCCATGACGGCTGCCCGGATAGATCATCAATTCAAAAGGTACGCTTCGATCTGTTAATTTATCAACCAGTTGAGTCGTATTCTGCAAATGAACATTGTCATCCATATCGCCATGCATGATACGTAATACGCCTTTGTAATTGTCTGTATAGGTCAATACAGACCCCGCTTTATAACCATCAGGATTATCCTGTGGCGTATCCATCCAACGTTCGGTATAATGTGTATCGTATAATTCCCAAGAAGTTACCGGTGCACCGGCAATACCAAAGTCAAATACATCGGCCGCTTTCGTCATCGCAAGGCAGGTCATGTAGCCGCCATAACTATGGCCCGTGATCAATACTTTGTTTTTGGCTACCCACGACTGAGATTTCAACCATTTTACAATCGTGGAATAGTCGATGATTTCCCAATGCCCCAGATTACGGTGCATGTAAGCAACCCCTTGTTTACCGAAATGTCCCGAAGCGCGATGATCTGCTGAAACTTGGATGACACCTTCATTTGCCCAATATTGATTGCCGGTACCTTTCCAGGTATCCTTGACGGTGCCCGCATCTGGGCCACCATAGATACTGAAAACAACAGGGTAAGTTTTGGATTTGTCGAACTCCGTAGGATAAGTAATCGTCAATGGCAAATCAAATAGTCCATCATCTGATTTAATATGTAAATATTCCGTTTTCCCATACGTATAGGAATCAAAGTCCGCAGCTTTGCTATCCGCCAGCTGACGGACTACCTTGCCCTGATTATCCACTAAGGCAAACCGTTCAGGCGTGCTCACATTGGAATATCGAGTGATAAAATACTTACCGTCAGGCGATACATTGACATCATGTGAATATTCACCAAAGGTCAGACGTTTTAGATTTTTGCCGGAGTAATCTACCCGATACAGATCAATACGGGCCGAATTTTCCTTACGCGCAGTAAAATAAAGCACCTTATTTTTCTCGTCTATGCGTTTGATCTCAGTCACCTGCCAATCACCGGATGTAATCGAATTTACTAAAGTGCCATCCAACTTATACAGGTAATAATGTGCCCAGCCCGTTTTATCCGATTTTAAAATATAATATTTATTGTCGGCAAGGTAAGTAATACGCTCATCGTGATCCAGGTTGATCCATGAAGACTGGCGCTCATCGTAAATTTCTTTTTTCGAGCCTGTATTTGGATCCACTTGGTAGAATTTCAGGTTGTTCTGATCCCTATTCATCCATTGCACCATGATATTTTTACTATCAAAAGCCCAATATGGCTGCCCAAAATACTGATCGTCCTTTTCATTGAAATCCGCCCAGGTTACTTTGCTCCCGTTCAGCTGCACAATACCCACTTTAACTTCCGGATTGGGATCACCCGCTTTCGGATAACGGGTCTCTTCGAGATAACCATGCTGTCCTTTGGATGAATAAATAGGGAACATGGGTACCTTAGTATCATCAAAACGCATAAAAGCGATTTTTTTACTATCCGGAGACCACCAAAAAGCTTTATAATTTGTCGGACGACCCAAAATTTCCTCGTAGTATACCCAAGAAGACCAACCATTGTAGATCACATCGGTGCCATCGTTGGTATACTGCGTTTCTTTCCCCGTATTTACTTCCACGCTATACAAGTTGCTTTTGCGTGTGAAGGCCACATATTGACCGTCTGGCGATAAGGTTGGATTCTGCTCGGCAACCTCAGGTGAATTGGTCAGTTTTTTTGCTGTCCCAGAGCCATTTCTGATAAAAACATCATTATTCTCCACGTAAACCACCGTCCCCTCTTTAGCAGGAATGGTATAGCTACTTCTCTTTCCTGTTTTGATGTTGACCTGATAAAGCTGGCTATCGTTGACGTCATTCTCCAGATAAGCGGCTCCATCCGCCCAGCCCGGATACTGATTTGTGCGCACGTTTAAAGACTGTTTCTGTCCCCAGGATTGCGCAAAATCCAATTTCTTCTGCGCAACTGTCAGATCATGCACAAAAAACACAATAGATGCGCCTAAGAGCACTCTTGATACTGTATTCATTAATTCTTGGATATGTTTATTAATTATTTCAGCTAAGATAAAGAATTGCGGTAAATAACGACGATTTTTACCTGTAACAAGCTTATTCAGCCCGATACTTATCCGATGAGCATCCTTAAAATGGGGAGGATCTTACAGTCTACCGATAATTTTCAAAAAGAGCAAGCTGCACACCTTCTTTTGGAAAATCGGTCTCTTCGACAAAATTAGAAATTGAAATTCCCAGCAGCCTCACCTTATTGGCTAAAGCAATCTTACTCAACAGACTATGGGCTGTAGCATAGATTTTCTCTTCGGAATCAAAACTTGTATCCAGCGTAATACTCCGTGTCAGCTGCACGAAATCAGCATACTTTAGTTTCAGTGTCAGTGTTCTGCCCGATATTTCCTTTTTTCCGATGCGTTCCCAAAGCTGTTTACTCAATCTCTGCAGTATGGCATTCAGTTCTTCAAAAGTCTCGATATCTACGTCAAATGTATCCTCTATTCCGACCGACTTACTGCTCCGATTGGGTGTGACGGGCCGGTCGTCTATGCCGCGGACAATACGGTAAAAAAAATGTCCGGTCTTACCAAACCAGCGTACCAGATCGTCCTCGCGCTGCTTTTTGAGATCCATACCTGTAAACAAACCCAACTCATGCATTTTCCTGGCAGTCACCTTGCCCACACCAAAGAACTTTTCTACCGGCAGGGATTCCATAAATTTAAGGATCTTTGAAGGGCCGATAAATGTCAGGCCATTAGGTTTATCCATATCGGAAGCAATCTTGGCAATGAATTTATTAACGGAGACTCCGGCAGAGACAGTCAGATTAAGTTCTTCCTTAATCGCGGCTTTAATTGCCCTGGCGATGTCAATGGCTGAACCGATGCCCTGTTTGTCCATCGTTACATCCAGAAAGGCCTCATCCAGCGACAAGGGTTCAATCAAGTCAGTATACCGCTGAAAGATTTCCCTGATCTGGTAGGAAACCTGTTTATATACATCAAACCGCGGGCGGGTAAATATGATATCCGGACAGAGCTGAAGCGCTTTACGGGAACTCATGGCAGATTTCACCCCAAATTTTCGGGCTTCGTAACTGGCTGTCGCTACGACACCTCGTCCATCTGGCGAACCACCTACCGCGATAGCCTTCCCCTGGTATTCCGGAAAATCCCGCTGCTCCACAGATGCATAAAAAGCATCCATATCCAGATGGATAATTTTACGGTATGTTTGGGGTGAATCCATTATCCAAATTTACAAAAATTAGCAAGAATCAACACAATTCGCAATCAAATACTAATATAATTAGCCCACCTAACCAATTATCAGGCAGTTAATATTTTAATCGTATATAATTAGCTTTTTCTTTGTCAATTTTTAAACTTATTATAATTGGCCGAGTTCTTGTGAGAATAGATTCTCAGTTAAAACACTTTCAGTATGCCGAAAAATATAGAATGGGCATAAATACCTTGGCTTGGAAGTGTCATTGGATAAAATGAAAAGAAAATAATACAGTAAAAACTAGCTAAAAAAATTATGGAAAATTTACCGGAACAAAAAAAGACTACATCAGGATTTAAGAAATTTCTATTTATCCTGTTACTCTTTTTGTTAGTAGGCTTTGGGTCTTATGGTTACTGGAAATACTATTATGTCTTTGGTGAAGGCGTAAAATCAGGTTATCTGAATTTTGCTGTCAAAAAAGGCAATATATTTAAAACCTATGAAGGAAAGCTCATTCAGGAAGGATTTGGCAGTGTCAAGACAGGTGGAATCGCCAGCAATCAATTCGAATTTTCCATCGAAGATGACTCCATATTCCGGCAGCTGGAACTAAATAGCGGCAAATATTTTGACCTTCGGTATAAAGAATACCATGGCGCATTGCCCTGGCGTGGCAATACAGTATACGTAGTTGACAAGATCATTAATATGAAATAATAAAGGAGGGGATTCCCCTCCTTTTATGCTGAATGCACATCTCTTACAGTTAACTGTTCTCCAAAATAGCTTTTGAGTATTGTGCCATCACCATGCAATGTCCACACTTCCCGTGGTGCCACCAGCTTAATATAATGCAGGATATCGTTCCAGTCGACATGATCCGATATATACAACTCAATATCATTCTGTGCCTGTAGCCGCTTCCATCCCGAGGCAAAGGCCCGCAATACTTTTGTAGCCCTAAAATAACTGTTGAAGGTCATGGGTGGCACTAGATAAACCTTATTCTGTTCACCCTGTTTCATTTCTCTGCGGTTGTAAGGTTCATAGTTCATTTTTTTAAGCCCATGGTCATCATATAGGCGATGATAAGGCAAGATTCCACTGTGTACCAGCACCCTTCTTTCCGGGCAATACCTATTGATCAGATCCGTCACCCGTTGCGCTTTACCAAGCACGTAAGTTCCCAATAGAATATTACTTGCATGTCCCTCGAGTTTCTTGATCTCTGCAATGGGGTCGGGATGGATGATCTCCGGATTTGCAAACGTGCTTTCAGTGATCAACACATCAGCCTCTTGCACCTCGATGGGTTCACAGGTCTCATCAGGCTGCAGTTTATAGTCGCCCGTATACAAATAACGTACGCCCCTGTACTCCATTAAGATCTGTGCCGAGCCCAAGATATGACCTGCGGGTAGGAAAGTAATTTCCACCGGTCCTATTTTAAAAGTGCCGTTAAACAATTTGACCTGATAGGAATCCTTGCGGTTCTGTTTATAGCGATAGCTCATAAACAACGCTGTTCCATTTGTACAATAGACATAATCATGCCCTGAACTGGCATGGTCGCCATGGGCATGTGACACCACATTATGCACTACGGGGTTACCCGCATCGATAAAAAAGTCGCCATAACGGCAATAATACCCTTCCGGTTTTCTGACCAAAAAGTCAGACAATATGATAGACATATAATTATTTTAGAAATTTCTGATGCAATGTCCACACCTGCGGTAGCAGTGGAGTGATTCCATCGTTAACGATGACGAAGTCCGCAAGCTGCAGTTTTTCCTCGTCAGACAATTGTTTGTTAATACGTTCGCGTACCTGTTGTTCCGTTACCCCATCCCGCTCGATGACACGTTGTATACGAATATCCATTGGAGCAGTGACCAATATGGTATAATCCAGTTCTTTATAGGAGCCGCTTTCGAAAAGTAACGCGGCCTCTTTGAGAGAATAACGTGTAGTCTGCCGCTCGGCCCAATCTTTCGCTTCCTGAATGACAATCGGATGCACAATACGATTTAACAGCGTCAGTTTATCCTTATCCGAAAAGACCATATTGGCGAGGAAAGCCCTGTCCAACTGACCCTCCTTGTACGTTGCTTCCCCAAACTTCTCGATCAATCTCTCTTTGATCCTTGCATCGGCATTCATCAGTCTCTTGGCTTCTTCATCCGCATTATAGACCGGTATCCCCAAGGCTTCAAAAAGCTTGCAGATAAAGGTTTTTCCGGAGCCTATTCCGCCTGTTATTCCAATTTTCAGTCCCATTTTATCACGCTATTTTCGTACAAAGAAGTCCACATTTTGCGGCACAACACTGATAATCTTACAGTAATCTGGCACCTTGGTCAGTAGGATCGGCAGATATTGCACCTCATTCTTTTCCCAGTCTGACAGATCCACCACCGCCTCAAAATCACGGGATGTATAATTGTTATAATCCTTGACCGACATCAGTACTGTGATCACCACCTTACTGGGATTGGGCCTTACGGAACTATAACGCTGTCCATTTTCAACCTTTACCGGCAATTCGATGACTTTCTCTGTCAGCTCCCCTACGGGCATCAGCACCTCCACGGATGTGGGATAGACATTGATATTTCCCTTTTGATTGCGGGCGAGATTAGCCACAGTGCGCACATCAGTTTCCACCTCTTTTCCACGAACAGTATCTGTTTCCCAATATTCAATGGTAGAAACATCCTCGTATGGTCCTGTTATGGTCACGTAAGCAGGTGTTACTTTAGTATCAGCAATAACACCATATCCCTTTTTAAATAAGATATTGGATAATGGCTTTACCGGCACTTTTCGCTGTGTTTGTTTCGAAAAATCAAAAAACAAAGTATCGGGACTCACCGACACTACACGTTGTTCATGCGGAAACTGACGATTGATAAATCCCAGTTGATTGGAAAAAACAATCCAATCTTTTGTTTTCAGTGAGCTGAGGTCCACTTGCACCTTGGGTGTTTCCAATGCCGCTTTCGAAAACAGGAACTGCCAGCCCGTCATCTCGAGCTTTACTTTGACTGTATCCGATTGTTGTGGATGAAAAGCACGCTTTTCCGGTAGGTTAACATATTCTATCGCAGCCTTGACAGATACTGTATATTGATTGGAAATTGAAAACAACAACCAAGCCAGCAACGAAATTGCAACACAACGCACAAAGATGTTGATCTTGCGCCGTTGGGTCTTATTTAGTCGAACTGCATTTGCCATGTTACAAACTTAATCAATTTGCGTAAAAATCAGCTACAGCATCTATTTTTATCTGATACATTGTCATTCCAATATCACCTAGATCATGTGTAACTATTGGATCAAGCCCATTTTTCAATAAAGATTCCATCATTTCGGTTTTGCTTATGTTCAACGACATAATGAGCTGCTGATCAACTTTCGATTGTTTGAGATTTCTCCAAAAGTTCAATATTTCCCATCAAATATATTCGTAAACTATTTTTGAGGATGGGGTTTATGTAGCATTTTAGCCTTTTTATGCGTTTGCTGAATTTTGTAAAGACGCGTAGCCATTTCCAATCGTTAACCTACCTAATCGCTCCATCACCTTTTTCTCCTTCGTCGCTAGTATCTTGAGTGTTTCCGACGCCTGTTGCATATACTCAACCCCAGCTGTCTCACTTATTTGATTAAACAGGTCTGAAACGGGTCTCCATAACAAGGCTATTTCTACAAATTCTTGATATGCCTCACGAAGTTCATCGATTCGCAGCAGGTCGTAACTTTCTTTTAAGAAATCGCGATATAAGTTCCGAAACAGCGCTCCTCCGGTACCGGCTTTTTCCATAAGATTGGCAGCCATTTTAAATTCAGCAGCTATATCCTTACTCGTATTAAACCATTTTACAAGCTCCTGGCTCGTCTTCAAAATTCCCTTGTAAGAAATATTTCTAATAGGCGGATTTAGATATTCGTTTGCATTGTTGACAATGGCCGTAATGACGGACTTTTTTAAGTCAAAGTTTTCACTCGTTCGCTGTATTGTGTAGTACAAGTTATTTGATGCCATTGGCCCCTTCTCTGCCCTTGCCAAAGCCAGACTTCCGAGCGAGGTTTTGACTTTCCCACCCTGCTGTCTGGTATCGACCAAAAAAGCGTTTTGGTTGTCGTAACCGTAGATCGCGACATAGTGCCCAGCGAAATGGAATGGATTGGTGAAATACTCAAGGTAATAAGCATCAAGTTTAAGCCCAACGATTTGCCCTCCATCCAAAAGCTGTTTGACATTTTGCCAAGCCTTTGCTTTTGACGTAGTTTTGCTCACAATAAGCTCTAGATTGAGGTTTATGCAGAGATTCTTTGTCAACAGGTCCGTCTTGATGCGTCCACCCAAAAAAGGGAAATCCATTGTTTTCATCTTCCAATAGATAAAACTAAGCCCCTCCCCGAGCCCAAAAAGCATGGGTTCGGAAAGTTCAATTCCGAGTTGTCGCAGTAATGTTCCGGTAGCTGTAGTTTCACAATGTTGTCCGTCAAACAATTTTAGATTGTTCATGATTTGTTCTTTTACTTAAAATTAGTCGTCCGAACTGGCATCAGTATGTCAACAAGCTTACCTGCCAATAAAACAGTGGGATTGTAATAAAAATAACGATGTAGACAAAAAAGCTGATTACACTTTAATAATTAGTCACACGGGCTTAAATACTCGTGTAGCATAAGGTCCTCTCTATCATTGATCTTTAATAGCGAACCTTCTTTCATCAGATAAATTTCGTCGCTGACGTCCATGACATCTTGATAATAGTGATCAGAAATCAAAATCCCTTTATGTTGTCTCATGTGATGAAGATGCTCCTTAAACAACTCGGTATATAACGGACTTAACCCTACAAAAGGCTCATCGAAAAGTGAATAATTTGTATTGGAATATAATATCAAAAGATCTTCAAATAACCTGGCGAATCCAAGGGAAAGATTCCCAAACTTGAAATGAATATGTTGCTGAATGACTGGAATTTCGATCAAAGGCGAATTTTGAAGATCAAAAAGCTCAATGCATCTACTAACAGACAAACTTTTGGGTACAAATCCATTTTGAGGTAGATAACCAATTTCTTTGGTAAGATATCCTCTCTTAAATACTTTCCCATCACATTTCATAAATGCAAAATCCACTTTGCTGTTCCCAAAGATACAGTTCATTAATGTCGACTTTCCGCTTCCATTTCGCCCCAATATACCGACGACCGTATTGCCGGGCACCTGCAGATATACCCCCGAAAGTATCACCCTTCCGTCACGACTGAAAGAAAGACTATCTATATATAAACTACGATCTGTACACATAAAAAAATATAAAATATGAGATCAATCAGGTAAATGCCGCTCAATATTTTTGTAGGAGAATATCCTATGTTGGATAAAAAAAGCTTTTTTTTTCGAAGATTAAAAGCATATTCACCAAGAAAAGACAACAACAGGCCAACGAATTTAAACCAAAAAAAGAGCACAAGAGAAGCTACACCATGCCGCTCAACAAAACCAGGCATTTGAAATACCAGACATACCGTTACAAACAAATTGAATAAAATAACAAAACTAAAGAATTGAAAGATCAGCTTTATCATTACTCACCTTCTCTTGTTTAATGCGTCCAATAATATAGCGACCGGCCCAGCATTTCTGCAAAAAACATCCCAATATCATCATTAAAGCAAGACTAGTCAATACCATTAGCCCTTTGGTCCGTGTGTCTATATTTATCTTCATAATTGATTATATTAAACCTTTAAGTTACAAAAAATTATTCTCAATGGAAACGATTCAATTCCGTCTCGATTGAAAACTCGTACATATTTTGAATAAAACTGAGCATTTTAACATACTAAAAAATGCCAACCATAGATCTGAACCTAAAAAGTATTGCCCTCCTGCGCAACAGAAAAGAACGCCGTTTTCTCTAGCCGAAAGGTGCACGGTAACGATCTTATTATGTCCGGTACAAGCTAAAAATTGCTTATTACCAACTTCTCAATTAATAGGGTAAATACAGGGAGTTAACAGGGGGTTAACAGGGGGATTACAGGGATAAATCCCTATTAATCCCCTATTAATCCCCTATTAATCCCCTATTAGATCCATGTAAAACTAGTGTTACATCTTTTTTAATTTAGAATTTAGTATTAACTTGATAATAACATAGATACCAACAGTTATAAACAATAGAAAGAAACGACTATGGCGATTTTACAAAATGGCCCCAATGGCCCAATTATCGGAAAATTCGGTTCTGTCAATGCCTATCTATTAAACGGACAGAACGTTGTAAGGGGACCTAGGAGAAAACGTACATCCCCACCCAGCGAATTAGAACTTCTTAACAGGAAAAAGCAAAAAGTAGCCGGAAGATTTGCCGGTGATAATAGTGGGATACTTGATTTTGGTTACCGGTTTTTAGCGAAAAAAGGAAGTCGGATTGGCGCTTTCCAATTGGCTCAGCGCCACATTTTTAAAGAGGCTCTGGAACTGGATTCCGAGAACAACCCATTTGTCAATCCCGAGAAACTGATCATATTTGCAGGACAGTTGACACCCTTGGCCAGCTGCGAAGTTAAGCTTCAGGGTAATATTGTTGAACTCAAGTGGACACCCAATGGTCAATATAATGGTAGTAGATATAAACTTAATTTGGCATTAGTTGGCTTACAGGGTGAATCTCGCTTAAAAACATCAATTGCAGAAGTGCGACAAGGAGCTTGCTCACTGCAGATTGATGATATAAGTAAAAAAAACTGTGATTATCATGTTTATGTTTGTATATGGGATACAGTGGATGGCGGCTTTTCAAATTCCATCTATTGCGGCGTTATATAGCATATGATATGAACGCCTAAATAGGCAATACAACAGGAAAATTTGCGTAGCAGTGGTTCCATAAAACAAAAAGCCAGATTCTTTCGGAGACTGGCTTTCTTTATTGTTTTAAAAATAATACTTAAGAAGCACTTTTTTCAGTTGCATTAGCAGCTTTTGAAGCATCTAACGCAATGGCAGACTTGTCAAACCGAATTCTCACACCTGAACCTACATCTACCAAGAAAGTAGTTTCAGATACCTCTACGATGCGTCCGTGGATACCGGCAGTGGTAACAACTTTAGAGTTTACACCCAATTCTTCAATGTATTTCTTATGATCTTTTTGCTTCTTCATTTGCGGTCTGATCATGAAGAAATAAAATACCACAATGATCAAAACCATTGGTAAAAAACTCATCATGCTACTTCCGCCTGCTGCTTGTAATAATACTGTATTCATCTGTTATTATATCGTTTAATAATGTGTTATTTTGGTAATACTTCACCCTTAAGTTGAACAGTCGTCATACCGTTGGAAGCATTTGATTGAATCGTGATGATCTTTTGCTGCTTACCTACCTGTCCCTCACTCTTGAAAGTTACATGGATATCCGATGTTCCCCCCGGTAAAATAGGGCTTTTTGAAAACTCTGGCTGCGTACAGCCACAAGAAGCAGTCACTTTGGACAAAATAACCGGCGCATCACCCGTATTCTTCAATACGAACGTGTGTTTCACTTCTGCACCTTCTTTGACCTGACCAAAATCGAAAGCCGATTCTGCAAATTCTACTTTACCCAATTGCGCCGCAGCTTTAGAAAGACTGTCTACCGCAACTGCCTCAGTTCCTGTCTTAGCCGTTTCCGCTTGTCCCTTTTGAGCATTTCCACAAGAAAAGAAAAGCACCGATGCCAAAGCTAACACTGAATATTTACTAAAGTTCTTCATTTGTTGATTGATCTTTAATCCCTTAAACCACGACCTGCCTTCTGGATTCTCCCCTGTTGGTTCAGGTCGCTTAATATTTTATCTAAGATACCGTTAATAAATGTATTACTTTTCAATGTACTGAATACCTTAGAGATTTCAATATACTCATTTATTGTCACTTTCACTGGAATAGATGGAAAATTCACTAATTCACATATTGCCATACGCATCAACAAAGTATCCATCAAAGCAATACGATCTGACTCCCAGTTCTTTGTCTTATCAGAGATCAGTTTCTGATACTCATTTGTATTGCGAATTGTCTTACCCAACAAGGCAATGACATAATCGCTATCATCGTTCCAGTTTTGGGTAATTTCAGCAAGCTTGTTTTTGCGCGGGTCTTCTGAACTGAAGTTCTTAAAAGTTTTCGCGATCAATGCTTGCAACACTTCTTTATCGACAGGCCAGTTGATAAATTTCTCCTCAAAAACCTGCTCGATAACCGGTGATTTCAAAATGATCTTTTTAAAGATATACTTAATGATATCTTTCTCCGTACCGATCGAACGGTCCTCCTGCTGTAAATATTCCAAATAAGCCTCAGAATCCTTTAACTGCAAAAATACCGTACGCACGATCTCTGGGTCAAAGCTCCATGAAATCTTATATTTTTTGACTCCCTCGGCATATTGCGGATTTTGTCTCAATGACTCAATAAAAGTATTTGTACTTAACTTGGTCGTTAAAGACAAGTCTTTTTCAGTCGGCAAAAACTTGTTGGCTCTGCCTTCTGCGTCTATCAATACATAATCGGATACCTCATCCAATAGATTTAGTGTCCAGATATACATTTCGTAGACCTCATCCACATTTTTTAATAGTGCTTTTTCAAATGTTTTGATGTCTTTGTCTTCTGTAAGACTGTACGCATAAAGCGTTTGCACTACTTTTACCCTCAGGTGTCTCCTGTTTAACATAGTAATTTTAAAGAACGATTTTTTATAAACTAATAAATAAGAACGATTTTGGGAAGAAGACTATCTTTTGATTTTTTTGATATCTTGGATACGTTTCTCCGCAATGCGATTGGCCGCTTCAAAAGTAGAGATATTCTCTTCTTTTGATTTTTTCAACACGTCTCTCGTCGCATTATATATGTTTTTGATCACAAATTCCGTGTGATCCACCCCATAATTCTGAATTTCTGAATAACAACTGATCAATGCACCTGCGTTGATTAAATAGTCCGGTGCATACAATATACCTCGCTCGTGAAGAATTGTACTTGTCGCAACCTCATCTTTCAGCTGGTTGTTTGCCGAACCGGCAATTATTTTACACTGCATTTTTTGCGCCGACTCGGGATTTACTGTACCGCCCAATGCACAAGGTGAATAGACATCAAACTCATGATCAAATACCTCATTGTATGGGATTGGCTCAGCTTTGTATTTGGCCGCCACCTTAAGCATTTTCTCTTCGGTAATGTCGCTCACGTAAACACGTGCATTTTCTTCACGCAACATGGCAATCAATCGCTCACCAACGCTACCTACTCCGTGTACAATAACTTTTTTGCCTGCTACACTCTCCGATCCATACAGCTCTTTCAAACAGGCTTTAATACCGAAATAAACACCTTGGGCTGCAAAAATTGAAGTATCTCCAACCCCACTGCCGTGAATCGCCTTTGGCAGGCCAGCAACATGTTCGGTTTCCGTATAAATATATTCTAAATCGCGCTGTGTTGTACCCACATCCAAAGACGCGATAAAATTACCGTTCAATCCTTCAATAAACTGGCCCAAACGGCGCAATAGAACCTCAGATTTGTCCAAACGGCTATTACCGATAATAACAGCACTTCCGCCACCTAGGTTCAATCCAGTGATAGCGGATTTATAGGTAATGGCCTTGGATAAACGTAAAGCATCCTCAATAGCTTCTTCTGTAGTTTCGTATGGCAACATACGAACCCCTCCTATTGCCGGACCCAATGTGGTATCATGGATCGCAACAATAGCTTTTAAGCCCACTAATTCATCATTACAGAAAAATAAGTTTTGATGGCCAGACTGGCTCATCAATTCAAAAATAGAATTTTGAGATGTTGACATAAAATGTACTACTCTAATTTGTTTTAATTTTTTAAGGTACTTGATGCAAAAGTAGGAAAATTATTCGTTGTGCATAATATCTTTTTTTATCCAAGACTTAACATTTGATTTCCCAATGACAGTAATTTCATCGAAATATAAAGCATAGTTGACGAATTAGTCCTATTTTTGTACCCATAATATGAAGGATCTCGCCTACTTAAATAAGTACTTTTATAAATACCGCTGGAAACTGGTTCCGGGGGTGATTTTTGTTATCATTTCCAATTACTTTGGGGTGCTCCCCGCTAAAGTAATTCGCGAAGCGTTTGACTTAGTACAAGAAAATATTTATCTCTACCGCCTGTTTGACGGATTTGATAGACAGGAACTGATTTATAAGGTGTTTGGCACAAGCCTGCTGTTCTTCGGTTTTGTGGTCCTATTGCTCTCGCTCCTGCGCGGTATTTTCTTATTCTTTATGCGGCAGACCATTATTCTGACTTCCCGTTATATCGAGTATGATCTTAAAAATGAGATTTACAACCATTACCAAGAACTGAATTTCGGGTTTTTCCGGAAAAATAATACGGGTGATCTGATGAGCCGTGCAACAGAGGATGTCAACCAGGTCCGTAATTATCTGGGGCCGGCCATAATGTACGCCATTAATACCGTGGTCCTGTCCATTATGGTTATCTATGCCATGTATAGCGTCAATGGAAGGCTGGCGACGTATGCATTGGCTCCGATACCTGTCTTATCGGTCATCATTCTTTTTGTCAATAAAATTATCAATAAGCGCAGCTTAAAAATCCAAAAACAGCTGGCAAACCTGTCTTCTTTTGTTCAGGAAACGTTTGCAGGTATCCGTGTCATCAAGACCTATACCCGGGAGGAGAACAAAATGCAGGCCTTTGAAAAGGAAAGCACCATCTACCGCAACACAGCGCTGGATCTAGTTAAGGTACAGGCGGTTTTCTTTCCTCTTATTTTATTGCTGATCGGTCTCAGCACCGTCATCACCATCTATATAGGCGGTATTGAAGTTGCAAAGGGAACAGTCACTGCCGGAAACATCGCCGAATTTATTATCTATGTCAATCAATTGACCTTCCCGGCCATGTCTTTAGCATGGGTAACTTCGCTGGTACAACGGGCCGCCGCGTCACAAAAGCGGATCAATGAATTTCTGGAAACCCAATCACCGATCGGCAATGGTCAAATAGACAAAGAAATCGCTGGGGAAATCAAGGTGGACAATATTTCATTCACTTATCCTGAAACGGGTATTCAAGCCATTAAAAATATATCTTTCCGGGTACCTATCGGAAAAACATTGGCCATTATCGGAAAAACTGGTTCCGGAAAATCTACGCTGGCCAACCTACTGCTACGTATGTATGATATAGACAAAGGTAATATCCAATACGACGGCATCGCATTAAAGGATCTCAATTTCAAAAATCTACGTCAGCAAATTGGCTTTGTCCCTCAGGATGTATTCTTATTTTCAGATACAATTGCCAATAACATCGGTTTCGGACTGGACCATTTCACGCAGGAACAGATCGAACAAGCAGCCAAGGACGCGGCAGTGTATGACAATATCATCGCTTTTGACGAAGGCTTTGAAACGGCTGTAGGAGAGCGTGGTATCACGCTTTCGGGCGGTCAAAAACAACGTGTATCCATTGCTAGAGCGTTGGTAAAAGAACCAAATGTATTGATCTTTGATGATTGCTTATCTGCGGTGGATACCAAAACCGAAGAAACCATCTTACGCTCATTGAGTCGCATCATGAAGGGCAAAACCTGTATTTTTATAGCCCACCGGATTTCGACCATCAAAAATGCAGACCAGATCCTTGTCATGGATCAGGGTGAAATTGTCGAACAGGGCACGCACCTTGAATTAATGGAGAAAAGAGGCGAATACTTTGAACTCCATGAAAAACAACTGCTGGAAAGCGTGGAAGGATAATCTCAGAAGCCCAAAAATAATGGCAATAACATTGCACAAAATTAAATATCCCTGATTTCTGCTAATGAAAACGGGGGTTATCTCTTTTACATTTGCCTTATACATTTATAACAAACTTTTTATTGTATAAGTATCATGGAGAGAAACCAAGTGCAGAGCACATCATCAAACGACGGCAAGACCGTTGCCATCATTTCTTATTTAACCCTAATCGGTCTGATTGCAGCCATCATCATGAACAATAAGGAAAAGACTTCTTTAGGTCAATTCCACATCAGACAGAGTATCGGTATTACCGTCACAGGAATTGTATTGGGCCTGTTGCGCTTTATCCCCGGTATCGGTGGAATAATCATGAGTGTTGTCGGTATAATCTTGCTTATCGCTCTTATATTGGGTTTAATTGCGGCGTTCTCGGGCGAAAAAAAAGCAATTCCTTTTATTGGTGAAAAATATCAGCAATGGTTTAATATGGTTTAATCAACCTTTATTTTTTAGGCCCCATTGTAAAAAAAAGGCTGTCCAAAAACTGGAATGAAACCCGAAAGTAAAATAAATACTTTTGAAGGACAGTTCAGCGTTTGAGCAGCCTTTTTGCTGCTTTGTGATAATCACTTTATATCTCCAGCTGTCTGTACGGCTTTTTCTTCTTTAAAAAAAACAGCGAACAGGAACAGACAGAAAAATGAAATTCCAGCCGGTATAAACCATAGGTATTCCCAGAATTGATCGGCATAAGCCGCTTTGAGATAATCTGAAACCGCACCGGCAACCCAGAACCCAATCAGCATCCCCACGCCATACATGGCAATGGTGATCAGACCCTGTGCAGAAGCCTTATATTTTTCACCAGCAATCCGATCGGTATAGATCTGCCCGACGACAAACATAAAATCATAACAGATTCCATGCAGAACAATACCGAAGATAAGCAGAAAAGCTTTTTCCTGTCCATTTCCAAATGCAAAGAACAAATACCGCAATGCCCATGCGGCGATGCCCAATAAAATCATTTTCTTATAGCCCAATCGGCTAAAGAAAAATGGAATCAACAGCAAACAGATCGCTTCTGAAAACTGCCCCAGTGCCATTTTTGCAGTTGGATTTGGCATACCGACATTAACCAAAAAGGGGTTGGCATTTTGGTAATAAAATGAAATGGGAATGCAGATCACAATGGCCGTAACAAAAAAGATTAAAAAACTCCTTTGTTTTAACAGCCCCAGCGCATCCAGTCCGATAGCTTTTCCAAAATCAAATTTTTCCCTTTTAACCCGTATCTGCGGTGGAGTTTTGGGAAGAAACAGGCTGAACAGCGCTAAAAGCACAGAACAGACAGCACCCATAATAAAAGTATTGTGCAGGGCTCCCCGGCTTATTGCCTCAGGACTATCCCAGCGAAATAGATAGCTGATCACGAGCCCTGAACAGATCCAGCCGATCGTTCCCCATACCCGAACTCCCGGGAAATACTTTTTAGCATCCGCAATATGTCGGAAAGCAATACCGTTGGAAAGAGAAAGTGATGACATATAGGCCATGAAATACACAAAGACGTAGGGGTAAAAATGGCTGGCATCAGGTGCTTGGGACATCCCATAAAGCAAAACCGCCCCCAAGAGATGTAAAACCGAAAGCACCCGCTCTGCATTAAAATAACGGTCTGCGACAAAGCCAACAAAAAAAGGGGCAAATACTGCGCCCAGTGACTGCGTAGAAAATATATTGGCAACTTCCATTCCCGAGGCATTCAGGGATTTGACCAAGTAGGTACCTAAGGTAACAAACCAGGCTCCTTTGATAAAATACTCCAAAAACATCATCAGGGATAACTGGAGGCGTAAGGTAAGCGTCATAACGGTTTAGAATTGTTTCTGTTTACGAATATATCATTTATTTCGAAGACCTATCTGTCGGGTAAGTGTGCCCTTGTGTAACGATCTGTTTACCCTAATCTGATTTTATCTGCCCTAAACGCTTAACCTTAAAGCGACTTTCTAGAAGACTACCGCCCATTAAAGGTCTAAATCTGCGTTTTCAACGATCATCTTTTTTATCAATGAACGACCTTAATTGCCAAAGACAAAGATGGTGGTATAATGCCAGGCATCGCGATAGGATGATCGCTATCACGAACTGCGATTACCCCGGGAAGATCTCCCGCTATTCAGGTAAGGCATTCCGCATAAAATCCTCCCAGTTCCGACTGGCGATTTTTGTCAGATCAGTATCACTGTAGCCGCGTCGTTTCAATATCCCAAAAACCTTTTGGATATCAGCAATGGTCTCTAGATCATAAGGACATTGTTCCCGACCGAACGCTCCATCTAAATCACTTCCTACACCAACATGATTGACATTGCCAGCCAATTGGCAGATATGATCGATGTTATCGGCCATAATTTCCATAGAGCAGTTGCTGGATTTCGGGTCAGATGTACCGCGCACCCAGTTGGGTACCATCATCCAGGCATCCAAAGCAACGCCGATAACGGCTCCTTTGTCCGCTAAAATCTTGATCATCTCATCGCTGAACTGCCGATTGTGATCCACAAACTTCCGGCAATTGTTGTGGCTGGCCCAGATCGCACCACCATAGCGTCCCATAGCATCCCAAAAAGCATCGTCATTGAGATGTGTGGCATCCAGGATCATGCCCAATCGTTCCATTTCCTGCAACAACAGCACCCCTTGCGGATTGAGCTTACCGGAGGAATCGGTTCCATTCGCATACCTCCCCGGCCCATAATGCGCCGGGCCTATCGCCCGCAAACCATAATTATAGGCGACTTCCACATGACTGACATCAACCAAAGAATCGGCACCTTCCAGACTCAATAGGTAACCGATGGGCTTATCTGAATGATCTGTTCCCTGAGACCACCATGCAAGATGTTGATCCAAATCGGCCTTTGTTTTGATCATCTTCATCTGCCCATCAGCTTCCATGGCCTTGTACCAGGCTAACTGGCCTTGTGTCTGCGCCCAGGCCTGCTCCGCTGAATACCAGCCCGGCAATGGACTATCGGGAAGAACAAAGCGCGCGATTTGCGTGGCCACGACCAAACCGATATTCCCCTTGCGTAGTTCGTCAAAAGTAACTGTCGCTTTTGCGCGGTCGGGCTTATCGTTCATCCCCTGCTCCCGCAGGTTTAGTTCCTGAATGGGCAGCCGGAGATCCCGATTCCATTCCATGGCGTTCATGCTCAAATCGAGGTGTGCATCAACCACAAAAGGCATTTCAAATTCGTACATATCAATAATTTATCTTTTTACTTCGAGCCAGTACCTTCCAGACCTGATCAGCGACTCCTTTATCAATTACCTGCACCTCGTCGTAACAGGCGACTGTTGGACAGATGTGCCGTGGCACGCAATACAGCTCTTCGCCAATCTTAAAATCGGTACTGTCCCGCACTTCAACAACAAGATGCTCCTCACTCTGCATTTTGATCGCTCCGATCCGCCGGTCAAAAAATTTGACACGGGGCTGCGGCGATTCACTTGCAACAGACTTGTAACCCAGATCCAGACACAGATGTTTGTGATCCACAATGGAAACAACCCGTGTCAGTAATACCGCAGCTAGCAGAAAATCCTGTTCAACATAATTTTCGGCGTAACCAAAATCCCAGAACACAAAGGTCCCGGGACTGCATTCCACATCGCCACGTTCGGCATGGAACGGAAAACTGGGTGATCCGCCGATCACCTTTGTAAGCGGTGTAGAAGTAGAAACTTGCGCCATCAGGTAGGCCATTTCGAGCACAGAATATGCCTGCTGGCTTTGTTGTTCACGGACTTTGTGATCGTTATCATGAATATGCCCATCATAGCCATGTACACCGATCAAATGAATACCATCTAATAATTGAATATCAAGCACAAGACGCTCCATTTGGGTGATAGAAGCACCGGTACGCCCCATACCAACATTAACATCGATGTAAATTGCAAGAGGCTTGCCATTTTCCAGCCCTCGCGTTGATAACTCATGCGCAGAATCGGCATTGTCTACCAGGCAGGCATAATGTGTATTGGGAAATGCTTCGATCAAACGCAGCAAACGGTCAATCTTTGGTCCTACTGGCTGATAAGCCAATAAAACATCCTTCGCTCCGACGATGCCAAGAAGCTCGGCTTCAGCGATGGTTGCACATTTGAATTTGCTGATCCCGCTGTCCAACAATAACTGACAGACCTCCCTACATTTGTTGGTTTTGATATGTGGCCGTAAACGGCCGGCATCCCCATCGACAAATTTCAGCGCCCTTTCTATATTCCGAACAATACGATCAGGATACACCAGCAGTGCTGGGGAATCTACCTGATCCACATTTTGTACCCGATACCAATTTTCCATGATCCACCGATTAATATAACTCGAATAGCGCTTCTATTTCAACGGGAATATTATCCGGTAAAGAGCCAAATCCGACCGCACTACGTGTACCGATTCCATTTTCCTCACCCCATACCGCAGCAAACAACTCACTACAGCCATTGATTACCCCGGGGTGATACAGAAAATCGGATGTACAGTTGACCATACCCAATACTTTAATAACCCGTTTAATTTTATTCAACGAGCCCAAATTGGTCTTGATTGTCGATAACATGGTCAATCCCACCTGCTGGGCAGCCAGTTTTCCATCCTCGGGGCTGATATCACTACCAATCCGTCCGATAATCAGGGAGGCATCGTCCTGTACCGGTCCGTGTCCAGAAAGATAAAGATACTTGCCATCGATAACGTAGGGTTTATATACACCTTTAGGTGCTGGTGCCGGTGGTAATGTCAAACCTAATTTTTCAAATTGTTCATCTGCGTTGTACATCGTGAATGATTTTAATGTTTAAAAATATATGAGCTAATATAAAATAATTTGCAATAGCAAAACAGCGAGAAGTCCGACAATGGAAACGACGGCTTCCATAATCGACCAAGAAAATAAAGTATCCTTGACACTCAGGCCAAAATACTCCTTAAACAGCCAGAAGCCTGCATCGTTGACATGGGAGAACATGAGACTCCCGGCCCCAATTGCCAATACCATTAGATTGGGATCAACCTTGCCAGCTGTAACAATGGGTAATAAAACGCCCGCAGCTGTCAATGCGGCAACTGTTGCCGATCCTACACAACCTCTTATGACGGCGGTAATTAACCATGCTAATAACAAGGGTGAAATTGGAAGCTGCTGTAGCGTATTTGCCAACAACAAACTCACGCCGCTATCTTCCATAACTTGTTTGAATACACCCGATCCGGCAATGATCAGCAGGATCATTGCAATATCCCTGACAGCCGACTCATAGATTGACATAACTTTGACCATGGAACGGCCAAGTTTCAACCCCAATAAGTAGGTGGCTATGACTACTGCAATGACCATCACGACTGTTGGGCTGCCTATAAATTTCAGCCAGCGCTGTACTGTCGTGTCATCAGTATGGAATATATAGGGTATAAGGGTAAATAAAATAATCAATAAGACAGGTAACAAGGCTACTGCCAAACTGTTAACAACGGTAGGCTGCTTATATTCCTGTTGACCAACTGTTTTTTCCTGCCGGAAGATTGATTCTTGGCTCGGGAGCATATTCCGCAGGCTGCGGCCGAAAATAGGTCCGCCTAATACAATCGCCGGAATGGCGATCAAAAGACCATAAATCAATGTCAGTCCCATATCTGCATGAAAAAGTGCCACCAGAGCAACAGGTGAAGGATGGGGCGGAATAAATCCATGTGTTACCGATAATGCAGCCAACATGGGTAAGCCAATATACACCGCCGGCAATTTGTACCGATAAGAGATCGAAAAAATCAGGGGTACCAACAGCACAAAACCAATCCCATAGAACAGCGGAATCCCCACGACAAAGCCCGTTAGCATCAATCCCCATTGCAGGTATTTCTCTCCCATCAAGCGGACCATCTGTACAGCAATAATTTCAGCTGCACCACTCTCGGCGACAATCTTGCCCAACATCGCGCCAAGCACGATAATCAGCGTCAGGCTACCCATAACGCCCGCGATCCCTTTTTCAACGGTACCGACCAACTGATCCGGAGCAATGCCCAAACACAGCCCGCTGAGAATAGAAACCAATAAAAACGAAAGAAACGCATTAATTTTAAAATAAGTAATGCATAGGATAAGCAAACAAATGCTGATTACAATGAGGATTATGGTCATTATATCAATATTAGGTCAACCCCTCAAATGAGAGGTTTAATAAAGTTTTGGTCTAGTAAATCATTTTTTCATCCTGAAAGTACAATTATTTTTCTTTTTCTGCAAGGAAGATAAAAAATAATTGAAAATATCGCTAAGGAGGGGCATAACAGCGAAGGTATTTTTATAAAATGCGCTTGATGGATAAAGAATGGCGACATGACCTGAATCCGCAGCACTTGGAGAGGCAATGCAGATGTAAAGAAAAGGGCTGTTCAAATCGTTGATATATCCCGGGATTTAGCTAAACACTTTTAGGGTACACATCAGCTTTTTTAAACAGCCCTTCGTATGTTGATACGATCGTCTAAGCAGCCATTGCCACAATATAAAAAAGGGTCTTATTTACGTGGAATCTCGCTTAGTATTTCGAGTACAAATTGCCAATATTTCTGAACAGAAGATATGGAAGCACGTTCTGCTGGTGAGTGCGCACCCAATATCGTCGGGCCAAAGGAAATCATGTCCATACCGGGGTAGTTTGTACCCAATATGCCACATTCCAATCCGGCATGACAGGCGACAACTTCCGGAGCCTCGCCATGCTGTTTTCTATAAATAGATTTAAGCACCTCCAAAATTTCGGAATTCGGGTTGGGTGCCCATCCCGGATAATTACCGGAGAATGCCACAGCAAAACCACCTAGTTCAAAGGCTGCCTGTAAAGAATGGGCCAGATCAAACTTGGAAGTTTCGACCGAAGAACGGGTCAAACATTTTATTGCCATCTGCCCATCCCCCACTTCAACTTTAGCAATATTGTTAGAAGTCTCGACCAGGTCCTCGAAATCCGCACTGACACGGTATACACCGTTCAATGCCGCATAAACGCAATTGATTAGATTCTCCTGTATGCGAACAGGAACAACGGTCTCATGAACTGCATCGCTTGGCTGTACGACGATTTCCATCAGGGGTTCGGTCGTGGCAAATTCAAACTTGATTTCCTGCGCCAATTGTTTAAGTTCCGCAACGAATGCAGATGATTTATCTTCGTTTATGACAACTTTAGCTACACTTTCTCTTGGGATCGCATTGCGAAGGCTGCCGCCCAATAAAGACGCAAGGCGTAATCCATAGCGTTCATTGGCCTTAAACAAAAGACGGTTCATCACTTTGTTGGCATTCGCAAAGCCTTTATGGATATCCATACCTGAATGCCCGCCATGCAATCCCTTTACCGTAACCTCAAAAGATACGGTACCTGAAGGGCAGGCCTCCGCTGCATAGGATTGTATTGCCGTAACATCAATACCACCCGCACAGCCAATGTCGATCTCATTGTCATTTTCAGTATCGAGGTTCAATAGGATCTCACCTGACAGAACACCGCCTTTTAAACCCAGTGCTCCGGTCATTCCGGTTTCTTCGTCGATGGTAAACAAGGCTTCGATAGCCGGATGAACGATTTCCGCCGATGCTAAAATAGACATGATAGTCGCAACACCCAGGCCGTTATCGGCCCCCAGAGTGGTTCCTTCAGCTTTTACCCAATCACCGTCCACATACATTTTGATCCCCTCATTCTCGAAGTCAAAAACGGTATCGTTATTCTTTTGGTGAACCATATCCAAATGCGACTGCAATACGACGGTCTTGCGATCTTCCATCCCCACACTTGCGGGTTTCTTGATCAGCACATTCCCAATTTCATCCACACTGGTTGCCAATCCCAGTGATTTTCCGAAATCTACCATAAATGCAATCACACGTTCCTCTTTTTTCGAGGCCCGCGGAACAGCATTCAGGGCAGCAAAATTTTTCCAAATTGCTTTTGGTTCTAATTTATCTAAACTATTTTCAGCCATATCTAAAAATTTGTATCTGTCAAAGTTACTCCATTTTTACAACATATCCTGTCTTTATCCGAAGCTTATAAAAACAAAAACCCTTCGCTGATCGTTCTTATAAGAGTGTAAACTTGAAAAACGCCGACATGCATAAACCCGTAAAAGTAGATCGAAAAGATATTTATTTCAAACCAGACAAGAAAAGGGTACTAGCCAGATTTTTCTCTCTCGGTGACGAGCGTACCATCAAGGTCATCAAACGTACCTTAGGACTAAGCGAATCCGAGCGTAAAGAGGTTTTTGGTCAGATTCTCCGCAGTTATACGAAAAGACATCGTAGCATTATCAATATTTTTGAACGTAATTTTGAACGTGTGAGCCACCTACTGGAAAAGGTTCCTTTTCCGAAAGATAAACTCAGTCACCTGGACAAGCTGTTGATTGGTTCGTATTTTACGATGGAGTATTCCATTGAATCGGCAGCACTTTTTAATCCCTCTATCGTAGAGCACCCGGATCAGACCGAACTCTTTAAAGGTGAAAAACGAGTAATACTCAGCTTTAGGGCCACGGGTGAAGGCCATGTATCTTCGATTGTCTTTCGCGCCGGAACGCTTGACGTGGACAATAATATCCATATAGATTATATCGGTAATTTACTGGACAAACCAATTCAGGTCAAAAACCACCGTTACCATAAGGAGTCCTTCTTAAAAAAGATGAACGAGCTACATGCCGAACCCACAGAAGTGAAAATGAAGCTTGAGCAAAAATTAACAGCAACGTTTACTTATGAAGAACTCAAGCGTTATATTGACGAGGTCAGACGGGATAGCGAAGAGAATTTGGAAAACATTACATTTTTACAACAGGCCCTATGGCTGGCTTCATCCCATTATGAAATGACATTTTCACTGGACACTTCCATTTCTGAACGGGTCATCTTCCCTATTGCGGATACAGAAAAAAGGGGCATCGAGGATGCCCGTTTTGTACAGTTTAAGGATGAAAAAGGGGAAAGCATCTATTATGCGACCTACACAGCCTACGATGGATTCAGTATACTCCCCAAGCTTTTGACGACTAAAGATTTCTACCATTTTAAAGTAAAACCGATCTATGGGGAGATCGCCAATAAAGGAGCCGCACTCTTTCCTCGAAAAATCAACGGTAGGTATGCGATGCTCTGCCGTATTGATGGCGAAAACAATTATATTGCTTATTCTCATAACATCAATATCTGGCAGGAAACTGCCATTCGGATCCAGCAACCTGAATACCCTTATGAGTATGTGCAGATAGGCAATTGCGGATCACCGATAGAAACGCAGTACGGCTGGCTGATCCTGACGCACGCCGTCGGCCCGATGCGGGAGTATGTCCTCGGCGCAGCCTTACTGGACCTGGACAACCCGCATGTGGAAATAGGCCGTCTTCACAGCCCCTTGATGACTCCCAATGACGAAGAGCGCGAGGGCTATGTCCCCAATGTCATTTATTCCTGTGGTGCACTCGTCCATAATGAACAGCTGATTTTGCCCTACGCCATGTCTGACTATGCATCCACCTATGCTACGATCAATCTGGAGGACTTGCTGCTTGCTATTTTGAATCCTGAGCGCTATCAATAAAAGCACCGTAAACGATAATATAGGCGAGATAGAAACAGAGGGTGCTTTCGGCCCCTTGGTTTCTATTGATTCCATAAGATTCAAGGCCATCGCAGCAGCCTTTGGTTTCTTCATCGTAAAGTCCCAGCTTTAGGTCATTCTCGCCCAAAAACCATCGGAACGAGGCGACCATACGGGCAAAATAGACCTTTTTATTGGTCAGACGAAATGCTTCACGGTACATAAACACCATCGCTGTGACATCGAGCGGCTGCTGACCGAATTTACTGATGTGTTTTCCCTGTTTTGCCCAGTCCTGATTTCCGACCAGCGAAAGAGCACCATTCTGAACGGTAATGCTCTCCAGAAAGGTCAGGGTCAATAACCCCAATTGTTTCACGGCCTCGTCGTTGAGAAACGGATAGGCTGTCAGTAAAGCATAAGGCAAAATAGCATTGTCATAGGCCAGTACCGACTCAAACCATTGCCAGTTGTCATCCGAACTTGCCTCATATTCCCGTATCAACTTGCCGACCAGTTCCCGCATCAATTCGATCATGACTTCGTCATTCGACTGATGATGCAAATATTCCGCAATACCGAGTATAGTATAGGCAATGGCCCGATTAGACCGTAACTGACGAAAATTTGGCACGGATCTAAAAAACAGTTCATGCCCCAACTGATAATAGCTTGTCAACTTTGTTTCCCGCAGCAGTACCCCCAAAGCCCAGATCGTTCGACCAAAAGAATCTTCAGATCCGACTTCGTCCAGAAAATTATGCTGAAAGCTCATGAAATTATGAAACAGTCCATCTTCCCGCTGATGATAGTAGATGTAACTCAGATAGGTAGAGATACGACGGTCTAGTCTTTTGTCCGAAAAGTCACGCTGTGCCAATAAAGTGACCAACAAAGCGCGCGCATTGTCATCCAAGCAATACCCCTCTTTGTAATTGGGTAATGAATAGGTTGCATGCTGCAAAATACCGACCTGGTTGGTCAGCCGATCGATATGCTTCCAGCTGAACTTAGGCATTTCATCTTTAGAAAATGTGACATTTTCTTTGAAACCATCAAGTGAAGGCACCACTTTATCCAAAAGCCGGGTGTAGCGAAGCCCGATATTTCGCCAGGTCATCTCCTTACCAAAGTTTCGGGCATTGTCGCGCAGGGTCATACGGTATTCCTGATTACTAAATAATGCCGTTAAGGTCCTCGCCATCTGGGCTGGATTTTTAAAGTCTACCAATACGCCACGGCCATCAGCCAACAGCTCTTTGGCATGCCAATAGGGCGTAGATACCACTGCAGCCCCCGCCCCAATGGCATAAGATAGTGTTCCACTAGTGATTTGCGCTTCGTTGACATAGGGTGTCACATACACATCACAAGCCGACAAGTAGGTAACAAGGTCCGACTGGCTGACAAAAGAATTGACAAATTGCACATGTTCTTCCAAATTATATGCATCAATCAAGCTCTTGAGATAGTCACGGTATTCTTCTCCGGAATGGGCCAGTACATTGGGATGCGTCTTCCCAACGATCAAATACAAAAGATCAGGCTCTTCTTTAACTACCTCGGCTAGAGATTCAATTACAGTTTCAATCCCCTTATTCCGACCGATAAACCCAAAAGTCAGTAGGACTTTTTTACCAGACAGCCCCATCTGTGCTTTGGCTTCTTCCTGATTAAGGCGAAATTCGGGTACGCCATGATGAATGAGCCTCACTTTTGAAGTATTAATACGATAGACAGATTTCAACAGTGTGATTGCGTAATTGCTCATCACCACAACAACGGAAGCCCGCTTGACCAATTCTATCAAAATCGCTTTTTCATCGACATTCGGTTTCTCCAGAATGGTATGAAAATTTACCAACAGCGGAATATGAAGCGCATTAATAAGTGAAAGGATATACATACCGCTATTTCCTCCGAAAATACCATATTCGTGTTCAAGGACGACACAGTCGTAACCGTTGCTGTTGATGTAGTTGGCAGCTTCGATGTAGGAAAGCTGATGGTGTTGGTCAATGGTAAAAACCACTTCACTTGGGTAAACATATTCGCGGTCTGCAACGGCAATCACGTGCTGGGTAAGATCCTGATTGTGTAGGGCCACTGCATGCAGCAGATCCGAAGTGAAGGTGGCGATACCACATTCTTTGGGCAAGTAGGTACTGATATAAGCGATTTTCATTTAAATGATTATTTTGAATAAAAGCCTTCCGTGAGGCCAATAGCATTCTGTGTGTTCCATTATCTAAATGCTTCTCGACAGCAAATTGTTTGTAACGAGTACATTATTTAATCCAGAAAGAATAAATTCAGCCCATAACGACGGCTTAATTTTAACTGTCCATGTAGTGCCTAAAAAACTTCCCGTATATTTGCGCCAGATCAAAAATATTGACTGAATGAAATCACCCAAGGAGAAAATGATTGCGGGCATCCCTTATATCGATACAGATGGACAACTATTTAAAGAAAGGCAATTTGCAAAAGAAGAACTCAAGCGTTTCAATGACTCCGAGCCCAAACAGATCAAGTTCAGGAAGCAGATCATTCAAAAGCTATTTAAAGCTACAGGCAGCCGTTTCTTTCTGGAACCGCCGTTCCGTTGCGATTATGGCTATAATATCTCCATAGGTGAAAACTTTTACAGTAATTACAACTGTACCATTTTGGACGGCGCGCCAGTGACAATCGGTGCAAATGTTCTGTTCGGACCAAACGTCAGTCTTTTTACCGCGGGTCATCCGATTTATTTTGAAACAAGAAATCAGGGCTGGGAATTTTCCGCGGCTATCGTTATTGAAGACAATGTATGGATCGGCGGCCAGGTAGTGGTCAACCCCGGAGTACGCATCGGAAGAAATTCGGTGATTGGATCCGGTTCGGTGGTTACAAAAGATATCCCTGCTGATGTCATTGCAGCAGGAAATCCATGTCGCGTCATCCGCCCGATTACAGCGGCAGACCAGATTGATTACACCAACATTTAGGCAGCATAAAGATGTCTCCTCCCATCAAAACAACGATCATCATGTGCATGATGATCATTGTTTTGATGTACTTTGTCACACTTCATTTTCTACATACCGACGCAGAAAATGTAACGTTGAGCTTATTCAAAAATTTCTCTTTGAATGCCAGCTCAGACTATTTTTCGAAATCGGTCCGGCTTGCCCGATTCTTTCACCGGAACAAATCCATTTCGGGTCCAAAAATGCTGATGCTCCATATTCGTCTGAACAAAAAGACGACGGCCACTGAAGGTTTTGATAAATTGTACTGTATAACGGAGCAGGGCACTGCCCACGCCCCTTCGTCTAAAATCGGGATGGACAGCAAAATAAAGAATTTCATAATCGCTTTCTGAACGACTCAGACTGAGCACACCCACAACTTCGTTTTCATTGTATGCTGCAAAATGAGATGCCTCAAAATCCCCGTCCAGCATGACCTCCGACAGATTCCCTGTAGAACTAAAAACATCCTTTCGAAGTTTCCAGGTACGAGCCGCAAATACCTGTTCAATATACCAATCCGTCATGACTGTTTCTCCAGTTCTAGAAATGCAGCAGGAAGGCAGCTAACGATATCCGAAGGTAATAAGGAATAAACGCCGACCGTCTGTACCGCAATATCCGCGGCCCTACCGTGTAAATATACCCCCATAAGCAAGGTTTCCTGCGAAGAATAACCCTGTCCTAACAAAGCTGTCAATATCCCGGTCAAAATATCCCCACTTCCCCCCGTAGCCATCCCCACATTGCCCGTGCTATTGAAATAGACTGTACCATCAGGGGTAACTATCGCACTGTTGGCACCCTTTATTAAAATATACAGCTGGTATTCCGCCGCAAAGGTTTTCGCTTTCCGAAGTTTTTCAAAATCATTCTGCCAAGTTCCTAGTATCCTGCTCAGCTCTTTGGGATGCGGAGTCAGTATACTGCCCTTCGGAACAAATTGCCATAAGTCGCGATCCTGCGCCAGTATGTTCAATGCATCAGCATCCAATACCAAGGCAGTATCAATACCTTGCATAATAAATACCTTGAAAGCATCAATTGTATCGTGTGCCGTACCCATGCCGATTCCGACACCGATGGACTGAAAGGTACGAATATCGGGAAACTGCGTAATCATTTCTTCTTCGGGATCACTTATAACCATCGCTTCAGGTACAGCAGTTTGAATGCAGGTATATCCGCAGGAAGGTATATAAGCAGAAGCCAGTCCGCATCCCGAGCGCAGAGCTGCTTTCAGTGCCAATTGCACCGCACCCATCTTTCCCCTACTGCCACCAATAATCAGACTATGCCCAAACGTCCCTTTATGATCAAATTTATTCCGTTTTCGGTAAAATGTGCCCAACAATGCCAAATCAACATAATGAAAGTTGGTGTCAGCCTGTTCCAGCGCGGATCTGCTCAACCCGATATCCAATACACGGAATGCGTTGGCCCACATACTGTTGTCGGGCATTAATAACCCCAGTTTCGGTGATTGGAATGTATATACCATATCTGCTTGTATGACGGGGGCATCGTCTGCTGTTGGCCCGTCACTTAACAGCCCGGAAGGCATGTCTATTGCATAAATTGGTCCGGAACAACGGTTAATACCTGTTATCAGGCTGTGCCACTGCCCAGCAAGCGGATGTTTCAGTCCATAACCGAACAGGCAGTCCAAGACGATTGTCCCCGTAGGAATATGAACCTGATTTTCGGGACTGATCTTCTGAACAAGGTGAGCAGGCAAGCGTTTTTGATTGGCCAAATTAGCTGTTGAATAATCTGTCGCATCAACTAAATACACATTGACTTGAGCCTGCTGTTGATCCAGGAGTCTGGCCAATACCAATCCGTCGCCACCGTTATTACCTTTACCACAGAAAATATAAAACGTATGATGCGCTAAACGTGGGTATAACCGCTTTATTTCTTCAAAAACAGCTGTTGCCGCACGTTCCATCAGGCCGAGGCTGCTTACCTCCTGATCTTTCATGGTCTGCTGATCTACCCAGCTCATCTGGGCAGCCGAAAGTATCTTCATATCCGTTGTATTTTATTTTGGGCATCTATTTTCAATGATTCTTATGGAAACAGACGCCCGTTCTAATTTACTTAGAAAATAGAGTACAACCAAGACATGAACACTATTCGCTCATGGCCACTTCCTTCACGCCTCCGGTACGTTTCAATGTACCCCAGGTATTCAATTCACCCTTAATGGCTTTTCTCACTGATTTGAACAGCACGAAATACATCAATTGACGCCAGAAAAAACGCTGTGGAAACAGATAAATCAAATTTTTCATTTTCTCACCCTCCATCCGGAATGCAATACCAGCAAAGAAAATATCCACAAATACAAAGAGAAAATAATAAAATATCACCTGACCAAAACCGTTGTGCAGTGAGAATAGTCCCGCGATGCCAGTCCAGCTGATACCGTTCACCTCACTCAGAGAAAATAAGCCACTAACAAGTGAAAATAGCATAAATAGATCTACCAGCGGTGCAAATAAAGGCAGGATGATCTGAAATATCAGGATATTGGGCATACCGACCATTCCGAAATAGCCGTATTTGGGATTTAACAATGTGTCTTTATTTTTCCAGAAGCTTTGCAGCACACCAAAACTCCAGCGAAAGCGTTGTTTGAAAAGCATTTTTACCGTATCCGGTGCTTCGGTGAATGCTATAGCCTCTGCGGAATTGCGGACGGTATAACCTGCTTTCAGTATGCGCATGGTCAGATCACAGTCTTCCGCCAATGTATCTGTTGTAAACCCGCCGACTTCCACAATAACAGACCTCCGAAAAGCACCGATGGCACCGGGGACGACCGAAATCATATTGAGCAGGTCAAAAGCCCGTCTATCCATATTTTGAGAAGTGATGTATTCGATAGATTGCCAATGCGTCAGCATATTATGCACATTGCCTACTTTTACACTACCGGCAACAGCAGCAATCTGATCACTATTAAAATACTTCATCAGCATCCGTAAAGCGTCGGTCTTCAGTTGTGTATCGGCGTCGATACAAAGCACAAACGCTGCATTAGACTGTTGAATACCATAATTCAATGCCGATGCTTTACCCCCATTAGGTTTTGTAAACAACCGTACCTTTGGATGATCTCCATATACCTTACTTACAATTTCGAACGTTTTATCCTTGGATCCATCATCGACAAAAATCAATTCATATGCAGGATAATCGAGATGAAGCAGGCTTTTAATCGTTGCCAAAACGGTCACTTCCTCGTTATAAGCAGGTATAATAATACTGACTTTGTCCCGCGGATCAGCTATTAATTTAGACTGCTCCTTCTTATTTTTCCTTTTTTGCCGTATGGCCAGATAGGCAATCATCACTGTGCGAAAGATCGCCAACACGATTGCTATCGAGAAAATCACGTTAAGGAAGATATTACCATAGAACAATGTTCCGAGAAATAGGCGATTGGATGAGCCACTAAAACCCGAATCTGAAGCATTCTGTACTGGTGGCATAAGCTCGTCACGCTTCTTACCCATTAGATCCCCTACTGTTGCAAATTTATACCCATGTTCCTTAAAATAATGGATGATGCGGGGCAATGCGGCGATGGTCGCTTCTCTGTTCCCTCCAGCATCATGCAACAAAATAATATTGCCATTATCCCGTTGTTTTATAACCTCGTTATAAATCTCATCCGCAGTACGTCCCGGAAGCCAGTCATTGGGATCGATGTATTCGCCGACATTGATGTAGTTTTCCTTTCGGCTTTGGGCGACGGGGAGAATTTCGGCTACAGTCTGTGGTTCAGCATCCGCATTGAAGGGTGCTCGAAACAAGATCGTGCTATGTCCTGTAATACATTCAATAATCTTTCTCGTTGCATTTAGCTCAAACTTTACCCGGTTGGGACCGATTGTTGACATATCCGGATGAAAAAAAGTATGGTTACCAAGTTCATGTCCTTCCTGGTACTCTTTACGGACCAAATCCATATTTTTTTCGGCCATGACCCCAACGAGAAAGAAAGCGGCCGGCACATGTTCTCTTTTTAATATCTCCAATACTTCCGGCGTGTATGTTGGATCCGGACCATCATCAAAAGTCAACACAACCGTATTATCTCTTTCTCCAAAACGCTTGATCACATAATTGCTCGGTGTTTTGACATACTGCTGATCCTGAATCATCCCGGTACCGGAATCGTATGCAAATTTGACCAATCCGGGCGCGGGGCTATTGACTAAATCCAGAATCTCGCCATCGCCAATGTACTGGATGCCACCGACATTAATGTTTCTGATGCTCTTAAAATCGAAAGGCTCTTTTGCCAAATCATCGTGATCCAGCGACTTGGAGATAAAAGACCATAACCGGGCATCTTCACTTCCCAATCGCCAGAGCGCTATACCCGCCAGACCCCAGTCATCCGCTTTACGAATCAGGTTGAAATAGGTCGCTGCATCGGTGAAGTAAACATCATGCCGCATGCCAGTTCCATCTTGATAACTAAAATTGAGGTTAGCAGAAGCTGGATCAAAGTGAATAGTTGCATTGTAATTATGCGCCAGAATAACAGCATTGTCATAGGTCAGTGTCTTGCCTACTCTTCCGACAGGCCAGTCGTATCCATAACAGGCCAACGCCAAAATCACTTTGTCTGCATCCACCCTGCTGCACAATGCATCGAGGTTCTTTTCTACCCAGACCTGATGGGAAATTGCACCGGCATTACTTTCGATCGAATGCTGATCATAGGCCATCAAAATGATATAGTCATTATATTTCTGTAGCGAAACGGGGTCATAATCATCATTTTCAGGCGAAATATCCTGTGAAACAAGCAAACCTTCACTATGGAAAACTTGATAGATCCGCGCCATAAAATCGATTAGAGGCTTACGGTCATCCAATTGAAGATTTTCAAAGTCAATATTGATTCCTGAAAAACCATTACGCTTTATTTTGATCAGGATATCATCAATAAAACGTTGCTGCCTTACCGGATCCGCCAGGATTGTCCGTACCGTCTGTCCATCAAAATCATTACCACTAAAATTCGAAATCTGGGCAAGAGCTTTTCGTTTATATTGATGGATCACATTCAGGGCAGCGGTATCGGCTTTATCCACAACCGTATCTTGGCCGGGCACCGTAAAAAAAGATTCCATAGCGACCATATCCAGGTGCCCAATATTGCGCCTTAGGTCGGATAGGGATTGCTGGCGGACCTCATTCGACCAAGAACTGACATAAAACCCCATGTTAATCCTATTTTTATTGCCCAGGTGCTTCAAGTGTTTCAGTTCCCGATCCCGTTTGATTTTTTCAAGTTCTGACTTGACAACGGCAAATTCTTTGAACTGTCTGGATTTTTTCAGCCTGGCAGTAGATCTTGCTGTCAATGGCGCATATGTATTGATGGTTGGAAATGGAGGTACCTGGATCTTGCCCAGGGTATAGACAACACATGCAATGGCTACGATCATTCCAACGATCAATGCCCTGCTCATCCATGAGAAAGCGTACCAACGCTTCTTGTTCGACGTCTGAAAAATCTGTTTTTCTGACATAAATTTCTGCGATTAACTTTGGCTAAGCTACATCAGAAAATGATCCAAACAGTGCGTTTGCAGCTTAAAAATTTCTTAATTTTCAGGGCTGTCCCGATTTCCTTACTCTGCTGAATTTTAGCTATCTTAGTAGAGCAGGCAACATTGACTAGAAAACCCGCTATGACTACAACATATTTATTATTATCTGTACTGTCTCTACAGGTGATCATTGGCTGTGGGCAGCCAAATTCGGCTATTTCACAAGCGCAACCCAAAGACCAAACGACTACTGAGCATACTGAGGAAACACAGTTTATTATCCCTGCAGGAATGACTGTCAAAACAAGAATTTCATTGCCCAAGGGTTTTGAAAGACTCCCATATACCGCAAAAGACTTTGGCAGTTTTCTAGAAAATCTTCCCCTACACCCCTTGGACCATGAGGTTTGTTATTATAATGGAAAAATTAAGCCCAGGAACAATATCTACAATGGTGTTATCAAGCTGGATATTGGTAAACGCGACCTCCATCAATGCGCGGATGCCGTAATGCGCTTACGTGCCGATTACCTCTATCAGCAAAAAAGGTATCAAGACATTAAGTTTAACTTCCTTTCGGATGGAAAACCACGCAGTTATACAAATTATGCCAAAGGAGACTATTCTTATGCAAAATACTGGAAATACATGGAGTATATCTTTGCCTATGCCAATACAGCATCTTTACACGATGAATTACCTAACGTAAAAACAACGAAAGCGGTCAAAATCGGAGATACTTTCATACAGAAAGGTTCCCCGATCGGGCATGCTATTATTGTCGTTGACCTTGCAAAAAATAAGGCGGGAAAAACAATTGTACTGCTTGCGCAAAGTTATATGCCTGCCCAGGAAATACAGCTGTTGAATAATTGGAATGACCCACAATTAAGCCCTTGGTACGATATCGACAAGGATGTAATCAAAACTCCGGAATGGACTTTTTATGCCAAGAATCTGAAAACCTGGGAATAAAAGCGAACAAAATAAATCCAAAATAATATATTTTTCACCCCATTAGGGATGATTTCATAATATTCCAATTGTTGTGACAGTCTATCCCGCGCTATCATTATTAAAATTACCACTTATAAACAAAAGCAACAAATAAATAACATAAATATACTGAAATACAACAACTTAAATACAACAAAAACACCAATAAATAAGCACACAATCTCTTTTTGATCTTGTAGCAATAACAATGGTTACTGATGTCATCTCTCCCTAAAAGAGGATCTATAGGGAATTCCTGCACACGATTATCTACCTTCCGTTATCATCTGCATTAAATAGCTGTATACTACGCGCTAATCAAGAATAACTTCGTGATTGAGTAAGTATGTGGGCGAAATAACGAGGACATAACACGGTTCAAAAGCGCCTTTCTTATGGGTTAAAAGCACATAAGAAAGGCGTATTATTGGTCAAAATAGCCTTCTCTCAAAGTTTTCGCGTTTAAATACAAAATCCAATAAATTATATTTCATTATCATTTAATATAGAATTCATTACATGTACTATATAAATAAAAAAATAATGTATAAAAAACAGCAAAAGCTATAGTTTTCACTAAGAAAAGGGTATGGATAAAATTTTATCCATACCCTTTTCTTTAACACGACAGCCTTCCCTGCATCCAGTCAATGTAAAAAAGTCACAGTATATTTCAACTACACATTGCTTACTTGCGACAAAACACCTTTTCACAACATCCAAAAGAAAGGAATAAATGGTCATCAATAGCGATACGCCAGCATGCATTATCGCTAGCCCTTATCTAACTACGGTTTTAAGCGGCATAAGCCAATTATGAATAACAAAGGTGGTTAGCGTAGGGCAAACAAAAAAATGTCTTAAAAGCCGTAAAAATAGGTCTATATCAAATAGCTCCCACCAAAATAATCGATCATCAGCAACTACCCCATCAGCTTACGTTGCCACATCCCTCGTCTAACGATGTTTTTAAGCGGCACGAGCCCTTTACAGACAATAAGGATCTGGAAGATAGGCCAATCAAAAAAATCTCTTAAAAGCCATAAAAATAAGGTTACTCCAATCAGCTCACATCAAAAATAGATGATCATCAGCAGCTACCCACACGGCAAACGTTAGTCTCTTTATCTAACTTATATCTTTTAAATGACACAAGTGCTTCATGCACAATACCGGTAGATTTACCACATGACAAAAAGTTAAGAAACAATTGAATAAATACATAACAAACTATACTTCAACAAAATAACATCATCTAAATAAATATAAAAATCAGATCTAGAAGACACTATTAAATGATAAAGTCCAAACAACAACAGAAATTTTAAAAACACAGACAAGCAAAAAGTCTTGCTTCTTGTTATCTTTGCATTACTATATAATTCATTATATGCATAATTATTCCGCCGAAGACAGTTTGTTTGTGCAGATCGAGATCAAGAAAATAAAAAAAGCCCGTAATAATGCCATCGCTTTTATTATCTCATCGTTTCTCATCTACTTTGCTATCTTATTATATGTTTTTTCGGACAGGTGGTTGGATACCCCAGACAAGCTGACCGTTTACTATAGCTCCACCCTATCCCTTTACACATTATTCCTGTTCCCTACAATACTATTTGCCGGATTAAGTTGGGCTTTGTATATCAAAAACCAAAAATATGTGAGTGCCCTAAAGCAGCTCGACAGCCATGACTTAGGCATCTATCGACGGTACACAAGTGTACTTGCTCAGCGATATACAGCCATTGCGCCCTACATTTTCTGTAAAAATGAACTTATATTCTTTCCTCTTTTTGGAAATAAAAAGATTCCAATCAATCAGATCAAACGCATAGAAACAAAATTTGTCCGTAATTATCGCGATACATACAGCTACCACATCTATTTTTATAATGAAGCTACAAAAATCTATCAGGTAGCAATGAACCAGATCGCGGCCTTCGATTTTCTACAAAAACAGCTTCTCGACGAGCGTCCAAATCTGACCATCATCGCACGGAACCAAATACCTTCTTATTTGACAACAAAAAACAAGTCTACACACTATTATTTATGATATGGAAAGTTATTCATCCGACAACAGTTCATTTTTACAAACTGAGATAGGGAAAATCTGCAAAGTCCGTAATGCTGGTATCGGACTGTTTATAGTGATGTTTCTCCTTTGCTATGGCTTCTTCTTTTACGTTTTTTTGGAAAAATGGACGGATACTTCGGACAAGCTGAGTTTTTTCTATAAATCCCTCCCGCTACTTAGCACCTTATTCGTTTATTTCGGCGTACTATTCGGTGGATTGAGCTGGGCCGTGTACGCCAAAAATCAGAAATTTATTATTGCCTTAAAAGGCCTCAACAGTCGTGACCTTGATATTTACCAAAGATATACAAACAGACTTGTCCGCATTTATGCAACCATTGCGCCCTATCTTTTTTGTGAACATGAACTTATATTCTTCACTTTTTTTGGAAGTAAAAAAATCCTGATCAGTCAGATCCACCGCATCGAGACAAAGATTATACAGAATTCCCGCGGTCCAAACAGCTTTCGCATCTATTTTTACAACGAATTCTCCAAGATCCATCAGGTGACAATGAACCAGAGAGGTGCCTTCGATTTTCTGCAGGAACAGCTTCTGCAGGAAAACCCATATCTAAGCATTACCCCAAAGAACCGGTAAACTGCTCATAACCAGGCTGCATCTAAAGAACCATCCTCTACCCTATCTTCAGCAATAATGGACATAATCTCCTGATTCCGCGACCACTTTGATGATACGGTTACGCTCTTCAAGAAATCGTTTCATATATACAGTAAGGAAAGACCATTCAGCGAACCACCCCAAAGGACCTAAAGGTGCCCTAAAATGAAACACATCCCGCATCAGGACAGTACCATCCACTTGCGCTTCAAAAAGATGCTGATGATCCATCGTCTGAAATATACCCTGTATCATCTTATCCTCAAAAAAATAGGGCTTTTCCATTTTCGTAATCTGCACCGTCAAGGTTTGATATACGCCCAAATGTTTCGCTCGCCACTGAACAGTCTGCCCCGCCTCAATCAACCCGCTGGTAACACCTGATATTGCTTTCTCATTTGTTTTCTTCGTCGAGTACATATGCAGGTCTATACTACGGGCCAGATCAAAAACTATTGCTATGGGCGCATTTACGATGGTATCTAAAATAAGTGTTGGCATACAGTTTTCGTGTCAGTAAATTTGGAACGAATTTCGCAAAAATCAGGATTTTTTTAGGAAAGTGCCCAACAATTATCTAACTTAATCCTATGCTTAGGTTTATATATCAATAATAATTTATGATCACCCTACTTCCATTTGAAGAAATCGACTTTGACCGCTTCAAATCCTGGATAAAATCTCCAGAAGAACTCCTGCAGTTTGCAGGCCCTTATTTTTCGTTTCCAATCACTGACGTACAGCTAAAAAAATATATTGACGATCCCAAACGCCGTCCATATAAAATTATCAGTACAGAAACAAACAACGTTATCGGGCATTGCGAATTGAATTTTGAAAGAGCTATCCCAAGACTGTCCCGCATATTGATTGCTGATAATACAGAGCGAAACAAAGGCTTTGGAAGAAAAACAATAAACGCCATGCTAACACTTCTTTTCATCGACGATATATACGACAAAGCGGACCTGAATGTATATGCATGGAACAGCAATGCGATAAAATGCTACGAGGGAGCAGGATTTGAAATCAATGAAGGTGTCACGACTGAAACTCCCATCGGCAATGAAATCTGGAAAGGGCTAAATATGCAGGTTACAAAATCCAGCTGGATAGCCAAAACACAATGAAAAGGAAACTTTTTTTTAAGAAAGTGCTTATTACCCTCATCCTAATTGTAGTCCTGGCTGGCTATTACGCTTGGCAGATCGAACCACAGTGGGTAAAATATGAGCAACTAAAGTTACCCATAAAACATCTTCCGGAGAACCTCGAAGGGAAAACGCTTGTCCAGATTTCGGACGTCCACGTCGGTGACTATCGCTGCGCCTAACGTGCTCACAAGCAAGAACAGGTATTAAGTCAGGTATGGATAAAAGGTAACTTCTATCGTTTGTCGATAGTCTTCCAGCGCATCCGATTGGCACTGGCCTCCCAGTACTGCAAAACTCGAATACCAAAAATCTGATATGATAAAAATCTGACGTACAAAACCCTTCAGCATAGCTATCGGTATATCCTGCCGAAACATCCCTAACTGAGCGTAATGTCTGAAGAGGGAAATAAATTGCTCCTCACGTCGCATGACAAGATCCCTGTAAGACTCGCCAATTGCTGGGATCCAAGCGCATATCTCAACAAAATTGACAAAAATAAACTTGTACTTATTGATCAATCTATATGATCCGTCCGTAAATTCCCGCAATAGCTCCCGAAGCACAAGATCTTTCTTATCAAATAGAAGCACCATTTCATCATAATCACGTTGGAGTTGACCAAAAATAGTATAGATAATGTCTTCTGTATGTTTAAAGTGGTAATGCAAATTTCCGGCGCTAATTCCCATTTCTTGAGCAATCTGACGTGTGGTTACCGTACGTATCCCTTCGCGGTTATATAGACTTAATGCTGCCGTAATAATTTTTTCTTTCGTATTCATGACACAAAATTAGAACAATTGTTCTAATTTTGTGTCATGAATAATTAAATTAAGATTATATGAAAGACAAAAAGAAAGGAAACTGGCTGAAAAATCAATACTTCGATTTAAAACAGACACTCATTCCTACCCATCCTAATGATAGTCCTTGGAAAAAATTCGGCAAACAGACAGCTTTTTTTATGTTTTTAACTTTGATGGCATGCGGAGCAATAGCGATGTTGATCGCCGTTTCCTTTGCGCATTAGGAAAGGCACTTTTTGACAATATATTTATTATCTATTGGTTATGCTGGTTCTTTATTCGATTTACGCGGCACTATCATTTCCCGATTCCATTTTTAAACAGCTGGCTTACGGATTTTGTCTTTGTGCCCGTTATTGTCCACGTCTCATCTGTTGTAGGAAGTTATTTATTTAACAACGGTAATCCACATGGCTATCCGCTGTATCAAATCTGGTTCATAGCCGCTATTGTATCGCTACTTTTTGAGTGGGTAATGCCCTACTATACGGATTATAATACGGCTGATCTTTATGATGTCCTTGCCTATTTCACCGGAGGACTATTCTATTTTTTGTTTCATCAGCCCCGTTATATCGAAAAAAGTTCCGATAGAACCAATCATTTGGTTTGTAGCCAAAATTAAATCAGAGCCGATAAAAAACACATTCTGGAACAAAATAGAATATACGTTCTGAAAAATTTTCGCTCAAAATCATCCAGAATATCTCATTGAACAACAGACATTAAAATAGCAAAAGCATAAACCATAATCGAAGAATAATGTTGATATTGTAATTAATTATCAGATATAGGCCACATGACGAGAATCAAAACCAGAAGAACATGTACTAATGGGCACAGCTTCTATAAGAGTACAGACTGCCCAACATGCCCAATATGCGAAAAGGAAAAGAAACCTAAAGATGGTTTTCTAGCTCTTTTGGGTAGCCCCGCTAGAAATACACTTTTAAACCATGGCATAGATCAACTTGAAAAACTGGCTCAGTATTCGGAGAAGGACCTACTGAAGCTCCATGGTCTTGGAAAGACTTCCTTACCTTTGTTAGGTCAGGCTTTAATGGAAAAGGGATTAAAATTTAAGGAGTAGGCTGCTCCAAAGGCTATTCTGTCAGATGATAACAAAAAATAAGCCCTCGCTTGGCTTCCACATAGTTTCTGGCTACTAGAAGTGCTTGAGGGCCTTATAATTCAACGCTTTTAACACAAGCGGAATCTTCGTTTACTAGTACTCAATCAAAACCTCAGTTACTTGAGCGCCTTGTTTAGCACTTTTGAATTTAAACTTCACTTTCTGATTCAGGTTCAATTTCTGTCCGACAAGACGGTCATTGAAATAAATAGATTGCTGGGTCTCATTGTCTCTAATGAATCCATAATTGGACTCTGTATTGTAATGGACAACTTTTCCGAAGGAGTATTCGTCATGATGGTTTGAGGTCATGCTTGGGCTCTCCCCTTCTTTCAATTTTATCGCAGGTCTGTCTGAGATATTCCCGTGCTCATCAACATAAGCAAACAATTCTTCCAAAGATTTTCCTTTGTCGTTGTTTGTTTTATTGAATTCTTTTTTCTCAATTTTTTGCTGTTTTTTGAGTAATTTCTTTTTTTCTCGTTCTTTTTTGTTAAATGTAATTTGGCTTTTGCTCATTCAATATGGATTAAAATAAAATGTTCCCGAGGAGGTTTCGGACCTTTAGAGCTTCGGTGAAAAGATAAAAATGCGACGTGTTCTAAGGAGATAATTGCAAAGGTACAAAAAAAATAGGAGAAATCAGATAGTCGATCGCCTAATTCTCCCGAGATTCACGCAGGAAAAGATGTTCATTTTTTGTTCCTTTAAATACGTTCGGTAGAGGCCAACATACAGAAACCGTTCTTTTTTTTAAAAAATTAAAAAAAACGTTTAGTTGCAATGAGGTAGACCATATTCAACATCCGGCGGCCTTGCTGAATGAAATTCAAAAAAATAAGAAAGCTCGTAGATAGCTACGTAATTGTATATCCGGCGAAGTAAAAATTGAGAACTTTGATAAAACAAAAATATCTTTTGGACGTTATTTTGAAAAAAGCACTATGGAAGTAAAAAATATCGAAAGAGACGACAGAGGTAATTTCATTGCTGAGGTGGATAATAATGAGGCCGGGATTTTAGAATATACATGGCAGACCGAGAACGAATTTTCCATAGACCACACCGAGGTCTACGACGAATATAAAGGGATGAGTGTTGGTAAAAAACTCGTTCTTGAAGCAGTGGATTATGCGCGGAAAAACGATGCCAAGATTATCCCGAATTGCCCATATGCAAAATCAATTTTTGACAAAACAATTGCCTTTCAGGACGTACTAGCCTAAAAAAGCCATTTTATCACTGGGACAAAATGGCTTTTATTCTTGCTAGCGGTATGGACTAAGCTACAATATTGATTATTTTTCCTTTTACAAAAATGATCTTCTTAATGGGCTTGCCGTCCAGATGCCGTTGCACATCTGCATGTGCCTTAATCATTTCTTCCACGGTTTGTTGATCCAAATCCAATGCAAGCGATAGATTGAACTTCATTTTACCATTGAAAGAGACTGGATACGCAAATTCAGATTCAACTAAATACTCGGGGTTGAAGGTAGGATAATTTGCCTGAGAAAGTGTTCCTGCCGCATGACCCAATAAGTTCCACAACTCTTCTGTAATATGCGGTGCATAAGACTGGAGAACGATAACAAGTTGCTCCAATATTTGACGTTTATTGCTTCTCAAATCGGTCAATTCGTTGACACAGATCATAAAAGCAGAAACCGACGTATTGAAAGAGAACCGTTCAATATCATCCTCTACTTTCTTGATAATCTTATGTAAGGCTTTAAATTCAGCTTTTGAAGGCTCTTCATCCGATACATTAAAATTACCTTCCGCATCGTGAAACAGGCGCCATACTTTCTTTAAAAACTTGTAAACACCTTCGATACCATTGGTATTCCAAGGTTTAGCCTGTTCCAGTGGCCCCAAAAACATTTCGTAAAGGCGTAAGGTGTCGGCACCATAAGTTTCAATAATATCATCTGGATTAACGACATTGAATTTTGATTTGGACATTTTCTCCACCTCACTGCCACAGATGTATTTGCCATTTTCCAATACAAATTCAGCATTCGCAAAATCAGGTCTGAAATTTTTGAATTTCTCCAGATCCAAAACATCATTCGACACAATATTAACATCCACATGCAAAGGAATTGTCTTGTAATCATTTCTCAAGCCGTAAGACACAAATTGGTTGGTTCCTCTACCCTCTTCATCGAGTACACGGTAGACAAAATTTGAACGCCCCTGAATCATACCCTGATTGATCAGTTTTCGGAAGGGCTCTTCTTCATTATGATAACCAAGATCTTTTAAAAACTTATTCCAAAAGCGCGAATATAACAAGTGGCCTGTCGCATGTTCCGAACCACCGATATATAAATCAACGGCTTTCCAGTAGTCAACGGCTTCCTTTGAAGCAAAGCTATCTTCATTCTTTGGATCCATGTATCTGAACCAATACCATGATGAACCGGCCCACCCTGGCATGGTACTCAACTCATATTCATACTGATCTTCATATTTCCAGTCCTTTGCACGTCCTAAAGGAGGTTCTCCGGATTCTGTCGGCAAGTACTTATCAACCTCCGGCAACAATAAAGGTAGTTCTTCCTCTTTAATGAGATACGGAAGACCATTTTTAAAATAGACCGGTACAGGTTCGCCCCAATAACGCTGACGTCCAAAAATGGCATCACGCATACGGAAGTTGATTTTTGCCTTACCCAAATTCAATTCTTCCAGCTTGGAAATCAGCGCAGGTACAGCCTCCTGATAGGTCATACCATTGATAAAATCCGAATTAATATATTTTCCATCCTTATTCGGATCAGCTTCTTCTTCAATCTGCTGTGTATCCGAAATCGGAATAATTTCTAAATTAAAATGTTTGGCAAAAACATAATCACGTTGATCGCCACTTGGCACAGCCATTACAGCTCCTGTCCCATATCCGGCAAGCACGTAATCCGCAATCCAAATTTGCACATCACGTCCGGAAATAGGATGTTTGGCATAAGCACCTGTGAAAGCACCCGATACTGTCTTGGTATCGGCCATACGGTCAAGTTCAGATTTTTTTGAGGTTTTATCGATATAAGCTTCTACCTCAGCTTTTTGATCTGCAGTCGTTAATGCGGCAACCAATTCATGTTCCGGAGCTAAAACGACAAATGAAACGCCGAAAATGGTATCCACACGTGTTGTGAAAACTTCTATCGCAGTATCCAGCTGCGGAACAGGAAATTTCACCGAGGCACCAACAGATTTCCCGATCCAGTTACGTTGCATTTCGACCAACGGCTCTGGCCAATCAATGGTATCCAGCCCTTTTAACAATCGATCAGCATAAGCCGTGATACGCATAGACCACTGCATCATCTTCTTTTGTTCAACCGGATAACCGCCGCGTTCAGAAACACCATTGATCACTTCATCATTGGCCAATACTGTTCCTAAAGCAGCACACCAGTTGACCGTACTCTCGCGCAAATAAGCAATGCGATATTTTAAAAGCTCACGCTGTTGTGTTTCTTCGTCAAAAGATTTCCATTCTTCTGCATTAAATGCTAATACATCTTCGTCAGATACTGCCTGAACAGCTGTAGAACCGCTTGTAGAAAATTTCGCAATCAATGTGTTAATGGATTCCGCCTTATCCGTTTCTTTATTATACCAAGAATCGAATGATTTCATAAAAATCCACTGCGTCCATTTATAATATTCAGGTTCGGAAGTACGGACTTCTCTACTCCAGTCATAAGAGAAACCGATGTTGTCCATCTGCTCCCGGTAACGATTGATATTCGCTTCGGTTGTAACAGCAGGGTGTTGACCTGTTTGAATCGCATATTGTTCTGCAGGAAGTCCAAAGGAATCATAGCCCATTGGATGTAGTACATTGAAGCCCTTTAATCGTTTATATCTTGAAAAGATGTCCGAAGCAATGTATCCTAGTGGATGGCCAACATGTAATCCCGCCCCAGATGGATAAGGAAACATATCCAACACATAGTATTTTGGCTTCTGGTGCACATCCGATGTCTTATAGGTTTGATGATCCGCCCAAAACTTTTGCCACTTTTTCTCTAATGATTTGTGATTATACTCCATTTTTGTTCGTAAGGAATTTTTATGACTTGCGAAATTACGATTTTAATACTGAAATGTGATAAAAGTTTTGTAGTTTGAACAATAAATTCTAGTATTGAAAAGTTATTTAAACATAGGTAGAAAACAAAATTCGAATTGATGTTTATCAAAGTAATTACAAGATAAATTCGAAATCTTCCGCTCAATTAGTTACTTTCGCAAATAAATTTTTGCTTATTATGTCAGAATACGAATTAAGCACACAAAAAAGAAAAACAAAGTCTGTATATGTATCCACAGTGATCAGTATCGCACTGGTACTGTTGGTGACAGGTATGTTGGGCTTACTATTGGTGCACGCTAAAAATCTTTCAAAGTACGTTAAAGAAAACATTGTCCTGAATGTCATTGTAAATGATGGCACTAGTGAAGGGGATGTACTATCCTTACAAAAAGATCTTGAAAAAGATCCTTATGTACTTCGGTCAGTATACATCAGTAAAGAAATAGCTGCTAAAAACCTCAAAGAGGATCTTGGAGAAGATTTTGTGCAATACCTTGGGCATAATCCATTATTGCCATCATTGGATGTCTATATGAAGGAAAATTATGCCAATACGGATAGCATCAAGACGTTCATTGAGAAAATTTCTAAAAATAATAGAATAAAAGAAGTGGTCTATCAAGAATCATTAATTGATATGGTCAATAAAAATGTGCGTATCATCGGTATCATTGTTTTGGCCTTTGCTGTTATTCTTTTGATCATTGCTGTTGCCTTAATCAACAATACAATACGTCTAGCCATTTACTCGCAGCGTTTCTTAATTAAAAGCATGCAGTTAATCGGTGCGACCAAGAACTTTATCCGCAAGCCTTTTATCACGTATGGTATTATTCATGGATTGCTTGGTTCACTGATCGCGATTTTATTGTTGATATTGACCCTTAAATTTGCGCAACAACAGATACCTGAACTGGTGTTTCTGCGCAACTGGTTTGAATTTGCCGTCATCTTCCTGGGGGTCATCTTCATCGGAATTTTAATCTCAGGGCTCAGCACATACTTTGCTGTGACGAAATATTTAAAAGCTCAATCTAACGATTTATATAGATAAAAATGGCTCAAATTAAGAAATCTACAGAATCTGTAAATAAAGGTTCCTTCGTATTTTCCAAATTAAATTATCAGCTTTTTATAGCTAGTCTGATTATTGTTGTCATCGGCTTCGCCCTGATGTCAGGTGAAACTGATATTTATAGTTTTACTAAAATCACCTTAGCACCTATTGTTGTTGTCCTTGGCTTTGCCTTAGGCTTTGTTGCGATCCTGTATCGTCCCAAAACAACGAAAACTGAAGAATAATCTTATTAAAAACAGATGTCTATTATTGAAGCTATCATCCTCGCTATAATCGAAGGATTAACGGAGTTTTTGCCTGTCTCCTCCACAGGTCATATGATTATTGCAACCGCTCTTATGGGTATTCAGCCATCAGCGTTTGTTAAACTGTTTACAATTGTCATTCAGCTGGGAACGATATTATCGGTCCTTGTGTTGTATTATAAACGATTCTTCAAATCACTTTCATTTTACTACAAATTGGTGATTGCAGCTATTCCGGCATCAGTCCTTGGTCTACTTTTCAATGATTTTATCGATTCACTTTTAGAAAGCCCCTTGATGGTTGCTGTTATGCTGGTCATTGGTGGTATCGTTCTTCTTTTTGTAGACAAGTGGTTCAATAAACCTACTGTTGAAGATTCGGACAAAGTAAGCTACAAACAGGCTTTTATGATCGGTGTATACCAATGTCTCGCTTTGATTCCCGGCACATCACGTTCTGCCAGTACCATCATCGGTGGTATGGCCGAAAAATTAACGCGTAAAGCGGCTGCAGAGTTTTCGTTTTTCCTCGCTTTGCCGATGATGTTTGGCGCATCCGCCGTTAAACTCCTGAAGTTTTTCAAAGAAGGAAATACATTTACCGGTGAAGAACTCAACCTGCTTATTGTGGGTAACCTCATTGGCTTTGTTGTGGCAATTATTGCCATTAAATCATTTATTGGATTTTTAACAAAGCATGGATTTAAAGCCTTTGGATGGTATAGAATCGTTGTCGGCGTGATTATATTGGTGTTACTCCTTTCGGGTCATAGTTTACAAATTATCTAAAAATTTTTCATGGAAAACAGAGAGGTTGGTGAAAACTCAGCAGCGTTTAATTTTGCTGAAGGTGAAATGTTGTTGATTGATAAACCTTTGACATGGACAAGTTTCGACGTTGTGGGTAAAGTCAGAAACTCACTGAAACCATTAAAATTAAAAGTTGGCCATGCAGGTACACTGGATCCTTTAGCAACAGGATTATTGATCGTTTGCACAGGCAAATTGACAAAAAAGATCGACAGCTATCAAGCTGAAGACAAAGAATACACGGGTACAATCACACTGGGCGGCACAACGCCTTCCTATGACCTGGAAACCGAAATTGACGAGACATTCCCGATCGTACATATTAACGAACAAATGATTTTAGATGCCGCGAAATCATTTGTGGGTGATATCCAACAATTTCCTCCGGCACACTCTGCCATAAAGATCAATGGAGAACGTGTTTATGAAAAAGCGCGCCGCGGTGAAGATGTCGAAATAAAATCTCGCCAAGTTCGGATCAATAGCTTTGAGATCGAGAAGATTGAACTTCCCAATGTGTATTTTCGCATTTCCTGTTCAAAAGGTACATATATCCGGTCATTGGCTTACGACTTTGGAAAAGTATTACAGAGTGGATCACATTTAAGTTCATTAAGACGGACCAAAAGTGGTGATTATCGTGTTGAAAACGCTTGGAACCTCGAACAGCTTATCGCCGAAATAAAACGTCATAAAGAAATCATTAAATAACCCTATCGGCACTTTTTATTGATTCTTTATCTTATTTTTGCAAAAAATCCTATAAATGAAAATCTACAGAAGTTTAGAAGATTTCTCCCCCGTTGAAAATGCAGTAGTTACCATTGGTACTTTTGATGGTGTCCATATTGGGCATCAAAAAATATTGGTCCACTTAAAGGAGGCTGCACAAAAAATTAACGGTGAAACCATATTGCTTACTTTTTTCCCCCATCCCCGATTAATTATTAATCCGGACGATGACAGCTTACGTTTAATAAATGATATTGAAGAAAAAGTAAGTCAATTGAGCAAGGTTGGTATTGACCATCTGATCATTATCCCCTTCTCCCGTGATTTTTCCAATCAAACTCCTGAAGAATATATCAGTAATGTACTTGTAGGAAAATTGGGTACAAAAAAGATTGTTATTGGATATGATCATCATTTTGGAAAAGATCGCAAGGGCTCGCTCGGCGATCTGGAACAATTTGCTTCGATATTTGATTATAGTGTGGACGAAATCCCAGAGCAGGATATCAATGATATTGCTGTCTCTTCCACCCGCGTGCGTGAAGCACTCATCAAAGGTGATATCAAAACAGCCAACCTGTATTTAGGTTATCCTTTTGAATTGACAGGAACGGTAATCCGGGGCGATCAAATCGGGCGTACCATTGGATTCCCAACAGCAAATCTGCAGGTGCATGAACCTCATAAACTCATTCCTGCCTACGGTATCTATGCGGTTGAGGTCTATATCTACAATCACATCCAGAATATCACGACAGGCGAATATAAAGAAGAGAATCCTATTTCGATCGCTAAAGGGATGGGATACATTGGCACAAGGCCCACGGTTGACGGAATGAATCGTGCAATTGAAATCAGTCTATTTGATTTTGATCAGGATATTTACGGTAAGACACTACGCGTTAAATTCCTTCACTTTATTCGCCATGATGAACGCTTTGACTCGCTGGAGGAAATGAAAGCACAGATCAAAGCAGATGAAATAGAAATACGAAATCTTATTGGATAAGATCCTTTAAGTTATTTATAAAAAGAAAAGCGGGAAAATTTCCCGCTTTTCTTTTTATAAATAACGAACTCTTTGCATCGGGATGGTCCTAAATTACTATTTTTCAGAACTAGGCAGCACGCTTTCAACCCGTCATATGTTAACATTACCGACTCGCTGATGAGAAGCAAACTAAGTTTTAACCAATAAATTTTTAAACTAACAGCGCTTCGACGCCAAGCCGGTAACTATCCAATCCAAAACCACAAATCACTCCCCTGCAGTTTTTAGCCAAAAAGGAATGATGACGAAATTCCTCCCGTTGATGCACATTACTGATATGTACTTCAATGACCGGAGTCTGTACAGCAGCAATAGCATCACCAATAGCAACAGAGGTATGCGTATATGCGCCAGCATTCATTACAATTCCATCATATTCAAAACCAACCTCATGAATTTTATCAATTAATTTTCCTTCGGAATTACTTTGAAAATATTCCAGCTGGATCATTGAAAAGCGTTTTTTTAATTCCTCGAAATAACTCAGGAAATCCTGACTTCCATAGATTGACTTTTCCCTAACACCCAATAGATTTAAATTTGGGCCATTTAACACAAGGATTTTTTTCATCCGTATTTAATAATTTAGACAATACTAGCATTCGGTCCATGTAGGCTACCTTTGGTAGCTTGTTGCAGAGACCTTAAAGGCTATAAAACAGTTTTATTAAACAAGAAACATCATAATTATACATTCCATATAGGGCTTGAATAATCATGATGTTTTCATAAGCTCAATAATGTGCTTCAAATATATAAAAACTTCCTATAAATCATTATAGATCGCTCTAAAGCTCGAACGAAGTCCAAATGTAACCACGCCAGATTTATTCACGACAGGCGTCTCATATTGTGCTTTGGCATAACGTTGCATATAACCTAATTCTAACCGAAGATTATATTTGGGATTGAGCACATATGCTGCTTTCGCATCAGCATAATAGATGTTGTTCTTTATCCCTTGCGCAATATGGTTTCCATACAAATTTGGAATGGTATTATACGATTGAAAGATATTTCCGCCCATATTGCTTCCGTCAGGCAGATCCAGTCCATTTTGCGTATACATCCCCTGTAATGAAAAGTCCCATCTGTCCCAGGCGTAGTTTACCAGACCAACCAATTCCCTAAAGTTAGCACCTTTGGGATGCGCCAATGGTTCGGCATTGTTGCTGTAGTTGGAATAGGATTTAAAGTGTGCATAGGTATAAGGCCTAGCAGTATTGTATTCCGCAAGGAAGTTTAGGTTTTTGACACCAAACATGTCGTATCCCCTTACGCCTAGCTGTGCACCCCACTTGTTGTGTGCATAACCGTTGCCCGCAAAAAATTCCTTAGCCGTAAATTCGCCCAATAGAAACTGGCCATAAACAGTCAAGTTATAAGGTAATTTATATTTTGAAGTAGCTCCTAAAAACATTTTATCCGGCGATGTACGGTTATTGCTTTCAACAGGACGTATAAAGATAATCGGACTTAAATAACTAAAGTCAAATCCTCTTTTTCCAGCCTCGTCTTCTGCTGCCCAAACAACAGACTGAAAGAAACCGACAGATAATTTATTGGTCACATTCCAATCCAGGTATTGAAAGGCTCCCCATTTTTTCCCATCGCCCAGACGTCTGTTATTTTGCCCTTCCATAGGGTATATTCCACTGATATCTTGTCTCGGGTGTGTTGGATCATTCATATAGGCCCAGATGGAAGTATACTGTACATTCCCTATCGTACCCGTTAGCTTCAGATGCGCATAATTAGATGAAAAGTCGGAGAGCAACATCGAGCGATAACCATCACCAATAAAGTTCTTGTCGTAGGCTATGGTTGCTTGGATATATTTGTGTGCGTCGTAGGTCATGCTTGCAGTCGCGTACATCCAGTCCATTTTATTTTTCGATTGAAATTTGGTATTTCCCTGACCCGGAATTACTTTATTCGCCACGATATAATCGTCCAGATATTTTGGAAAAACCGCTTGGCTTTCAAATGCAGATGAGTTAAATGTGAATTTATTTCCCACATTCAGTCCTACCTGAAATCCCCTTCCGTTCATCCAAGTCCGACGTTTGTCGCCCTGCATATCTTTTCCAATATACATATCTGGCAAAAAGTCGGCATAGAACGTGTAATCGTCTTTCTCCACTTGAACCAGATGTTCATTAAAGATCTTACGCATAAACCAATTTGACGAAGAAACCGGTTTATTGGATTGTATCGAGTCAAATTTGGCCAGCAACAAAGAATCTTTGATGACAAATGGTTTAGCTGTTGTGTGCATTCTCGTCTCCGTAGAATACACTACATCGTTCATTTTCTGATAGAAATGATACGAATAAGGCTGACTTTTAATTTGCCCAAACCCTGCAAAGGAGGCACTTACCCCGATGCCAGCCAGCACAATTCGAAGTAAATTACTTTTTTTTGATCTATTAAGCCCCATAAAATTATTTCAAAGATTATTTCTTCTAGCAAAATGCATTCCTAACTGCAAATTAACCGAATAAAAATGACTTTATTCACATTCAGAGTCAATTTTATAATGCTAAATCGTATTTGCTGTTCGTTATATTCAAAAATATTTATATCTTGCATCTTAGTAAATAACCTTGTATAACAAAAAATCAGCCCTAATAAGCATGAAACGCAGAACATTTATCCAAAACGCAACCTTATTGACAGCAGGTGCATTTGCAAGCAAATTTTCTTTTGCTCAGGAACATTCTTTTCCTGCCGTGCGCACGCCTAAGGAAAAACGACTTTTTTCCAGTAAAGTAGTTGAAGATGCAATCGCAGAATTTCAAAAAAACACAAAAAATAAGGAGTTGGCTTGGTTATTTAACAATTGCTTTCCGAACACATTGGATACCACAGTATTCCCTTACGTTCAGAATGGAAGAAACTATACCTATGTCATCACTGGAGATATCGACGCCATGTGGCTTCGTGATAGTAGTGCTCAGGTATGGCCCTATCTTCCTTTCATGAAAAAAGATAAAAAGTTGCAGGATCTAATCGTTGGTTTAATTCAAAAGCAGAGTAAATGCATTAACATCGATCCGTATGCCAATGCTTTTTACAATGATCCAACGAAAAAGGGAGAATGGTTTAGTGACCATACCAGCATGAAACCCGGAATCCATGAACGGAAATGGGAAATTGACTCGCTATGTTATCCGATTCGATTGGCTTATCATTATTGGAAAGAAACAAATGACAGTAGCCCATTTAACGAAGAGTGGTTAGAGGCGCAACATAAAATTTATCAGACGTTTGTCGAACAGCAACGTAAAGATAATTTAGGTCCTTATAAATTTGAACGGACAACGTCCAGAGGATCCGACACCCTACAGGTCGATGGTTATGGTTATCCTGTCAACCCCGTGGGTTTGATCTGTTCAAGCTTTAGACCTTCGGATGATTCGACTATTTTCTCTTTTTTAATTCCTTCCAATTTATTTGCGATCGTTAGCTTGAGACAAGCTGCTGAAATTCTTAAAAAGGTCAAAAACGAACAGGCACTTGCATCAAAAATGGAAGCACTCGCCAACGAAGTAGAGGCAGCCGTAAATAAATATGGAATTATCGATCACCCTACACTCGGAAAGATCTATGCTTTTGAAGTAGACGGTTATTCAAGTCACTTAATGATGGATGATGCCAATATCCCTAGTTTATTGGCTCTGCCTTATTTAGGCGCCGTCGACATGCATGATGAAGTCTATCAACGCACACGTAATTTTGTTCTATCTGATAAGAACCCATTCTTCTTTAAAGGTACCGCAGCCGAAGGCATTGGTGGTCCACACATTGGTCGTGACATGATTTGGCCGATGTCCATTATTATGCGTGCACAGACCTCGACAAACGATGAGGAGATCCGAAACTGTATCAAAACGTTGGTAAGCACACACGGTGGAACAGGATTTATGCATGAATCTTTCCATAAAAACGATCCCAAAAAATTCACCAGACATTGGTTTGCCTGGACTAACACATTATTTGGCGAATTAATTTGGAAAATATATAAAGAGAAACCATCTTTGCTTCAATAAAACTGAATCTTATAACGCAATGTTATAGGTGGATGTAACTTATAGCATTGCGTTATGGATAATACATTAACTTCTGGTCCTATTGGAATTTTCGACTCTGGCTATGGTGGTCTGTCCGTTTTCAAGGAAATTCAACAGCTTTTGCCCCAATATGATTATATCTATTTAGGCGACAATGCACGGGTCCCCTACGGTACGCGCTCATTTGAGACCGTATATACCTATACGAAACAATGTGTGTTTAAACTATTTGATCTAGGTTGTAATCTCGTTATTTTGGCCTGTAATACGGCTTCGGCAAAGGCGTTAAGAACGATTCAGCAAAACGATCTTCCTCCGGGGAAAAAAGTTCTTGGCGTCATCAGGCCGACCACAGAAATCATCCATAATTATACGCAGACAAATAAAATCGGTATCCTTGCCACAACAGGAACTGTAAAATCAGAATCCTATAAAATAGAGATCCATAAATTCAATCCGGAAATTGAAGTATTTCAACATGACTGTCCTTTTTGGGTCCCTTTGGTCGAAAATAATGAAATTAACACAGAAGGAGCACATTATTTTGTTCAAAAAGATATTCATGAGCTATTACAGCAATGCGATCAAATTGACACCATTGTTTTAGCGTGTACGCACTACCCCCTATTATTGCCAGTTATCGAAAAATATGTCCCGAAAAATATCAATATTATTTCTCAGGGACCTATTGTTGCTAACAGCCTACAGGATTATTTACACCGGCATACTGAAATAGAAACATGCTGTTCCAAAAACAGTCAACTGGCCTTCTACACCACGGATGACCCCAGGGATTTTGAAACCAAGGCAAAAATATTTTTTGGAAAAGAGGTGGATGCGAGCCATATCAGCGTTTAAAAATAAAAACCGATGAATTTTTAAAACTATTGTCGTTTACTTTTCGTTATTCTTGATAAAGGAGCGTACAATGAAAAAGAATTTTATAACCATCGCATATAATCAGGAAACACAACATTGTGAATCCAAAGAGTTTTCAACTTTCCAGGAAAGCGCTGACTATTTTAAGACTTTTGAGACTTCTGCTCAGCCAAACTATGTCCCTGTATGTATCTACAATTTAAACACCAGTGCAACATTGGAAGTGAGCGATTATTTTGTCAACAAAGAAAATGAGCTGCAAAAGATACTGACACATTGTTTGAATACGCCTTAGGCCCAACGCCGAAACAATTAACAGAATAGGTGAAGTTCTTATCCTTCTCATTTTTAATGACATTTTGATAAATGTCGATAAATTTATTACATGATATCGGACAGCATTTCATTAATTTTTAATATCTTCAACTGTACAATCAGACCAAAAAAAGTCATCAACAATGAAAACCAAACTGACAATAAGCCTTTTAACAATATCGCTAGGCCTGACCGCCTGTAATTCAAATCATGCAAATTCAAATTCAGGTTCGGATAGCACATCAAATCCGGGTACGGATACGACAAGCTATCCCCCAGTGGAGACTCAAAAAGCCAATACGGATTACAAACCTGCATTTGCCGGACAGACCAGAATCGCTGGAGCGAAAACAACAACAGCCTATGAGGGCAAAGTCATTGCCGAAGGATTAAAGTCCCCTTGGGGTATCGCTGCGCTACCGGATGGTAGATTATTGATCACAGAAAAAGAAGGTGATATGCGTATCGCAACCGCCGAGGGGAAATTAAGTGAGCCAATCAAAGGTCTTCCTGCGGTAAATAGCAGTGGTCAGGGCGGATTGCTCGGATTGAGACTCGATCCGGATTTCGCAACAAATAGAATGGTATATTGGGTGTTTTCGGACAATACGCCTGCAGGAACATTAACGGCTGTTGCCAAAGGTAAGCTTTCTGCTGACGAGAAATCATTCGAGGGCGCGAAAGTTATCTATCAGGCAACGCCAGCGCATAAAGGCAACCTGCACTACGGTGGACGAATAGTCTTTGATAAAGAAGGAAACATTATTTTTAGTACCGGTGAACGCTCCGATTTGGTCACCAGACCTTTGGCTCAGGATCTGAATGCGGCCCTGGGTAAGATTTTACGCATTACGAAAGATGGACAACCCGCACCGGGCAATCCATTTATAGGAAAAGCAAATGCACGGCCAGAGATATATAGTTATGGACACCGTAATCCGCAAGGACTTGCGTTTCATCCTGAAACCGGCGATTTATGGGAAACTGAGTTTGGCCCTCGCGGTGGAGATGAACTCAATAGGGTCCAAGCCGGTAAAAATTATGGCTGGCCAACCATTACCTATGGAATAGAATATAAAGGCGATAAAGTTGGCGCCGGTATACAGCAAAAAGAAGGGCTTGAGCAACCTGTTTATTATTGGGATCCTGTGCTCTCCCCAAGTGGAATTACCTTTTATACCGGACAGAACATCCCTGAATGGAAGAATAATCTTTTTATTTGCGGCCTAAGCAGTACCCATATCGCCCGAATTATCTTAAAAGACAATAAAGTGGTTGGCGAAGAGCGCCTGCTAGCAAGTGAAGGGCAACGATTCAGAGATATTACGCAGGGAAATGATGGTGCACTATATGCTATTACTGATCTCGGCAGATTATATAAAATAGACAAAAAGTAAATTTAATAAAGATAAGTAGTCTCCATAGGGGACTACTTATTATGTTTATGTGCCTCCCCCGCCTATTCTTCCGAATTTATTTTATCGATACCCATATAAGCTGATCAGATCACGAAAGGCAATTTGGCATAAGCTAAAGTTTGGCGTGATTATTGATCATATCTAGTCGAAACAATAAAATATTATATGGTAAAAAAAGAAAAAATGAAAAAATTATTAGAAATTAACCCCTTATCATTCTATGTGACCAACTGGGGATTTGTAAACAACACCGAACCCAAAAGAACGCGCAAGACCTGCCAACCTTCTCCAAAAAATTAGGCGTTCTTCTCTAAACATTCCAATCAAATTTATTAAAATCATCTGCTGATATCCTCCATACGGATATTAAGTAAGAGATTTATTCTTTTACTTATCCCGTAATTAGAGGATATCAAATTATGCAAAGTAAATTGCCAATAAAATAACGATAACAATACATGCGATCATAATGTATTTATTCAACTGGCTATTTTTCTCTCCTTCATCACTTTTATAGTGATAATCACGTTTGTTCGGCAAATTCATAAGTCTGTTTTTATTAATGATGAAGTTACGGACTTTTTTCCATATTATTCATGATGATAAGGTTCGCCTTTCATTATAGAAAAGGCCCGATAGAGCTGCTCGGTAAAGAATAAACGGATCATCTGATGCGAAAAAGTCATCTTTGACAAAGACATTTTGGAATTGGCACGATCATAGATTTTTTGATCAAAACCATAAGGACCACCAATAATAAACACCATATGCTGTACACTGTTGACCATCATTTTCTCCAAATAAGCGGAAAAGTCCAAAGAACGGAACTCCTTGCCAAATTCATCCAGCAAAATGACCATATCCTGCGCCTGTAATTGTTTTAAAATCAATCCGGCTTCCTTATCCTTCTGCTGTTCCTCAGAGAGGCTTTTGCTATTTTTAATATCTGGTATTACGATGATATTAAAGTTTACGTAGAATTTTAGTCTTTTGATGTATTTATCGATTCCTTCGATCAAGTATTTATCATCCGTTTTTCCAATACAAAGCAATGTTATTTTCATAGTATCTATCAAGTTGCCAAAGTTCCGATTTTATTTAAAATATACGTAAACAAAAAGCCACAAAACAATAAACAATATTATTCGTTTAGTTATAGAACAATTATTTTCGCAAGAAATGCACAAAACCAAATTTTTAGTATGAAAAAAATTAAATCAATCTTTCTTATTGCATTATGTTTATTTGGCTATCGAAGTTATAGTCAGGAAGCCCTTCCAGACACCAGTAAAATGTGGACCATCAAAGGTGAAAACACTTTTCTAATTAACCAAAGTTCATTTTCCAATTGGGCTGCGGGGGGTGTCAATTCATTCTCTGGAAACCTTACCCTAAATTATGATTTCAATTATAAAAAAGACAAGTGGTCCTGGGACAACAAGGTGTTAGCAGCATACGGTTTAACTTTTCAAAAAGAATCTGACTGGCGTAAAAATGATGACAGATTGGTATTGAACAGTTTATTGGGCCATCAAGCCTCGCAATATTGGTTATATACTTTTTTCTTGAATTTTAATACGCAGTTTGCCGATGGATTTGATTATACCCAAACACCGAAGGAACGTATTTCGCGATTCCTGGCTCCGGCATACTTAAGCTTTGGACCGGGTTTTGCCTACAAAAAATCCGATAACCTGAGATTCAATCTATCTCCAGCAGCGTTAAGATTCGTTTTTGTTAATGATACGCTACTATCAACACGATATGGTCTGGATCCGGGTAAAAAAGTAAGAACCGAATTTGGAGCCTCCTTTGATGCGTATTACAAAGTAAACTTAATGGAGAATGTTTCCTTTGAAAATATTCTAAAACTCTATTCAAATTATTTGGACAAGCCGCAGAATGTTGACATAGACTACACCGCAAATCTATTCATGAAGGTCAATAAGTTTATCACCGTAAATGCTGGCGTGCAAATGATCTATGACGACAACACCGCCATTCCGATTATTAAAGAAGGAAAAGAAGTTGGAAAAAGAAACTCCGCATTACAGATTAGACAAATTGTCGGAGCTGGAGTAACCTATAAATTTTAGTCACGACAATCAATTGTTCGTCAAAAACCAAGACAAAAATATATTGAATGGAACTCAAAAAAAGCCGAAATATACTATTTCGGCTTTCTCATTTATGGATACTTGTGTAAAATTACATACTAAAAAGGCGCATCGTCAGGCATATCATTCATACGGGAAGGCATGGTAATACCACCACTAAAACCTGCTCCACCAAAGTCATCGCCAAAATTTGGAGACGGATTCAACGCAGATGCAGAGAATGTGGCCGGCGCATCGCCAAAACCGTCACCTCCACCCATTCCGGAAAATTCGTCTTCAAGATCGACAAATTTAACAAATTTACCGACGAAACGAAGCGGCACGATCCCTGTTTCACCATTACGGTGCTTCGCAATAATAACTTCACCCACACCTGCCGTCGGACGACCTTCCTCATCTTCTGTCAAACCATAATATTCTGGTCTGTATAGGAAAAGTACCATATCGGCATCCTGCTCAATAGACCCCGACTCACGCAAATCGGATAACATTGGCCGCTTACTATTTCCGGGTCTGGACTCCACCGCACGACTCAATTGTGACAAGGCCAAAACTGGAATATTCAACTCTTTTGCGACAGATTTCAAAGCACGGGAAATACTACCGATTTCTTGCTCCCGGTTTCCTCCGCCTTTACCTTCTGCTTTACCGTGCATCAATTGCAAATAATCGACAATCACCATCTGAATATCATATTGAGCTTTTAGACGACGGCATTTTGCCCTAAATTCAAATACATTCAGCGCAGGTGTATCATCAATGATGATCGGAGCGTCTGTCAGTCGCCCGATACGAGAGTGCAATTGCTGCCATTCGTGATCAGCCAGGTTACCTTTTTTTAGTTTTTCCTGTTCAATTTCAGTTTCCCCAGCGATCAGACGATTAACCAACTGAACAGACGACATCTCCAGCGAGAATACCGCTACAGCTTTACCGTGTTCTACCGCCGCATTGCGTGCGACAGACAATACAAATGCCGTTTTTCCCATCGCCGGACGTGCAGCGATAATCACCAGATCCGAAGGCTGCCAGCCAGAAGTCATACGATCGAGCGCCGTTAGCCCTGATGGCACACCGGTCAGACCGTCCGTGCGATCACGTAACATCTCAAGATTCGAGATCGCTTCACGCATAATATCGTCCATCTTGCGGGAATCTCTTCTCAAGTTATTTTGTGCAATATCAAACAAGCTCTTTTCGGCATGGTCCAAGAGGTCGAAAATATCGGAGGTCTCGTCGTAAGAGCTATTGATAATTTCAGTCGAAACTTTGATCAGTTCCCTTTGAATATATTTTTGAGAAATAATCCGTGCATGGTATTCAATATTAGCCGCAGAAACGACTCGGTCGGTCAATTGCGTAATATAATAAGCTCCGCCTACCATTTCCAGCGCACCCATTCTACGTAACTCGGATGTCACCGTCAAAATATCAATCGGTGATGTCTTTTGGAATAAACCAAATATCGCTTCAAAAATCTTCTGATGCGATTCTTTATAGAAAGACTCAGGTTTTAAAATATCAATAATCTCGCTTAGTGCATTTTTTTCAAGCATTAATGCGCCCAAAACAGCTTCTTCAAGATCTACCGCCTGTGGTGGTAGCTTACCTAAGCCGCTTACCATGTTGTTTAATTTGGTACGGCGCTCACCATAATTACCTCTTTTGTTATTATCCGTATTATTCGCCTCAAAATTGCTCTCGTTCATCATGATATTATATCAGAAATATAGCTTCCCAACTCTTAAATTTAAGATGGGATAACAAATGTATAAAAAATAAAATTCACCACGATGATGAATTACAAACAGCAGAATTAGTTGTTCAGCCATCAACTGTCAAAACGCTTTGAAGGACACAGTTTTACCAGCTCACTTATTAACATAACCTGTGGAAAACATGTTGAAAATAAAAAACAACCACTTAAAATCAATACATTAAAAAGTGTTGATAACTTAAGTCGATGTGAATAACCAAAATTCCAGAAATTCAAAATGGCAACATTTATTTTCCATTAAAGACTGCCTTAACATCTCCTTGATCAGACAGGAAAAATCTCAGCTTTAAATCGAAAAACAAATCCCATTTTAAGCATTAAAAATATACTTATATTGTATATTTGTAAAATGACGCACGATTCTTCAACATTAAAGCCCTATAAAGACGCCAATGATGGCAAGAAAAAACAGGTCGCGGATATGTTCAACAATATTTCCCATTCCTACGATTTCTTAAACCACTTCATGTCTTTAGGGATTGATATTATATGGCGCAAGAAAGCCATCAATTCCCTAAAATCCATCAAACCTCAATTAATGCTGGATGTGGCCACCGGAACAGGCGATTTTGCATTGGAGTCGATTAAAATATTGAATCCAAAAAAAATCATTGGGGTTGATATCTCGCAGGGTATGCTTGATGTTGCTAAAAAGAAAATCGCAAACAAAGGGTTGGAAAATCAATTTGAAGTACAATTAGGCGATTCGGAGAGGCTTCAATTTGATGACAATACTTTTGACGCCGTGACTGTAGCATTTGGTGTACGTAATTTTGAGAACTTAGAAAAGGGACTGTCTGATATCTACCGAGTATTAAAACCCGGCGGTAAAGCCGTTATTTTGGAGTTTTCAAATCCTAAAAAATTTCCAATAAAACAGCTCTATAATTTTTACTTCAAATATGTAACACCGACTATTGGAAAATTCTTTTCAAAAGATGCCAGTGCTTACGAATATTTACCCGAATCTGTTGCTCAGTTTCCCGATGGACAGAAATTTGTTGCTATAAATAAAAAGGCTGGCTTTGACCAAACGATTGTAAAGCCCCAAACGTTTGGTATCTGTACGATTTATATCGCTACAAAATAAGCCACTAAACGATTCCACGACTACATTTTAGCATGAAAAGAGGGTCAATATCGAGTTTTAATATTTCAACTAGTTAACATATATGACAAAGACAGTTTTCATCACAGGAGCAAGTTCAGGTATCGGTCAGGCCTGTGCTGAAGTATTGGCGAAGGCAGGCTACAATCTTTTACTTTGTGCCCGCAGACTGAATCGTCTGGATGAATTGAAGGAAAAACTGAGTTCAACCTATCCCCATATTAAAATTCATACCTTTGAATTAGACGTCAGAGATTCGGAGCAGGTCCAGAATCAAATAGATGGTTTGCCGCATGAATGGAAAAAAATCCATGTGTTGATTAATAATGCTGGACTTAGTCAGGGGCTGGATCCTATTCAGGATGGGGATATAGGTGACTGGGACAGAATGATCGATACCAACATCAAGGGCTTGCTTTATGTGAGCAAAGCAGTTATCCCACTCATGGATACTGAAAATGGGGCACATATTGTCAATTTAGGATCTATAGCCGGAAAAGAGGTTTATCCGAATGGTAATGTGTACTGTGCGACAAAACATGCCGTCGACGCATTAACAAAAGCAATGCGTATCGACCTGCTTTCCAAAGGTATAAAAGTTAGTTCCATTGATCCCGGAATGGTCGAAACAGAGTTCTCCGAAGTTCGTTTTCACGGCGACAAGGAACGGGCAAAAAACGTCTATGCAGGCGTACAACCCCTAACCGGAACCGACATTGCTGAAACAATACTTTTTGTCATTACCAGACCAGCGCACGTGAATATCAACGATCTATTAATAATGCCCACGGCTCAGGCTACGGGCACGATTGTCAATCGAAAATAATTTAAACATCATGTCATTAGAAACACAAATAAATCAAGACATTAAAGCGGCAATGATTGCAAAAGACACAGCAACATTGCGTGGATTACGTGCCATAAAAGCGGCGATTCTTCTTGCTAAAACTGAAAAAGGCCATGCAGAAGAGCTGAATCAGGAAGCTGAAATCAAAGTTTTACAAAAACTAGTAAAACAACGCCGTGAATCTGCCGAAATCTATAAGAATCAAAATCGTGAAGATCTTTACCAAATTGAGGTAGAAGAGGAAAAAGTAATCGAAGCTTACCTTCCTAAACAAATGAGCAGAGAGGAAGTAGAATCTGTTATTAAAGCAATTATCGCAGAGACCGGGGCTTCATCCATTAAGGAAATGGGAAAAGTAATGGGTGCTGCCAATCAAAAATTAGCCGGACAAGCCGACGGAAAAACAATCTCTGAGGTGGTAAAAAGTCTATTGGCATAATCATCCTATTAAAATAACATCAATCGAGTTACCAACCAATCGCTCCTGCTTAGGGTCGGTAACTCGATTTGTCTCTCTTGATTAACCATCATGGAATATAATTGGAAACTTAAGAATTTTGACGAGCTGACGAACCGGGAACTGTACCGCCTTCTAAAATTGCGTACGGAGGTTTTTGTACTGGAACAAGAATGTCTATATCCTGAACTGGATGATAAAGATTATGTCTGCCTACATCTTTGGGCGGAAAAGGATGGAGAAATTGTCGCATATACCCGTTTGGTTCCAGCTGGAATTTCATACCCACAAGCTTCGATAGGCCGTGTAATTGTTGTGAAGGAGGCACGAGGAACAGGCCTAAGTCAGTTGCTGATGCATAAATCTATCGCGGCTACTTTAGAAGCGTTCGGACCGCAGGAGATTCAAATCGGCGCCCAATTTCACTTAAAGTCATTCTATGAGAAATTTGGGTTTGAACAAAATTCTGAACCTTATCCTGACTATGGGATTCTCCACATAGACATGACTAAATCAGTTCTTAAATAAATTATATTTATGAATAACATTGTAATCATTACCGCCGCATTATTGGGCGCTTTGGCCATTATATTAGGTGCATTTGGAGCCCATGCATTCAAAAAAATTCTATCAGCTGAAAAGCTGGATTCGTTCGAGGTAGGCGTTCGATATCAAATGTATGCAGCCATCACGCTATTGGTTCTTGGGCTAAACCTATCCTTTGATTATCAGTCCGAACGGGTAGCTTGTTACCTAATTATCGCAGGCACATTCTTGTTTTCAGGAAGTATTTATTTTCTTTCCTTTGCGGAGTATTGGAAAAAAAATCTAAAGTTTCTTGGCCCTATCACTCCTTTAGGGGGATTACTCATGATAATGGGCTGGATTGCAATTATGATTCGTTTTTTATAACTTTGTATGATCTGATGGCAATGATGTCTGCCTTGAACCGCCTTAATAAGCTGATGACGTCTACTTTTAGTATAAAAACAACAAATTTTATATGAGTAGATTTATGGCTATTAAAACTTCAAATCAAACAACGCAAAACAAGTTTTATTTTCTTTTCAAATGGCTGATTACCTGTTGTACTGTTGGCTTTAGCGTTGGGTCAATCTGCGCATTCTTTCTTTTTTCGCTGAATTGGGTCACCACATATAGAGAAAACAATTTCTGGATCATCTACGGATTACCTCTTGCGGGGCTGATCATTGCTTTATCCTATCAGCGTTGGGGTAATCCTTCCAGTAAAGGGAACAACCTCCTGATTGAAGAATACCTTTATCCACAGCGTCGAATACCGCTCGTCATGGCACCACTTGTCCTATTCGGAACTTTGCTCACCCATCTGTTTGGGGGATCAGCCGGACGTGAGGGAACGGCGGTCCAGATTGGCGGTGCAATATCCGACCAGCTGAACCGTTGGTTTAATTTCGACAAAACCGAACGTCGTATCTTGATATCTATCGGTATTACAGCAGGTTTTGCCGCCGTCTTTGGCACCCCACTTGCGGGTACTATCTTTGGTCTTGAGGTTCTGCTCATTGGCAAAAAAAGATATTTTGGGCTACTCCCCTGCATGCTCACAGCCTATATCGCAAACCTTAGTTGCCAGTTGTGGAATATTCCACATACACATTATCCTATACATGATAGTATACCCGCATTATCTTTAAGCAACATCGGCCTTAGCCTGATTGCCGGAATTTTATTCGGCGCGGCAGCCTGGTTGTTTACCTTGACGGGAGAATTCTTCAGTGCCCAATTTAAAAAGATCAAATTCCCTCTGCTCAGACCGGTGATCGGTGGTATCATCATTGTAATTACGGTGGTACTGCTAAAAAGCACAAAATATATAGGCCTGGGTATTCCAATGATCCAGGAGGCTTTTAACAATCCTTCGGATTATTATGATTTCCTCATCAAATTGGTATTAACCACATTTACGCTTTCTGCCGGTTTTAAAGGCGGGGAAGTGACCCCATTGTTTTTTATTGGGGCTACGCTTGGTAGTGCGCTGAGCACCATTATCCCACTCCCTTTGGGTCTACTGGCCGCCATGGGCTTTGTTGCCGTATTCTCCGGCGCCACAAACACGCCACTTGCTTGTATCATTATGGGCTATGAGCTTTTTGGTTTTCAACCTGTTGTTTTTATAGCAATTGCTTGCATAGCCGCATTTATATTTTCTGGAAAAAAAGGAATTTATGTCGCTCAAAAAGGGGGAATTAAAGAAAAATTGTATCGACGATTGAATTTGTAACTCAGATCATAAAAAAAGCATAAAATCATGGACTGATTTTATGCTTTTCATCGCTATTTTTTTCAAACAGGCTTACAATAATTTGCCCTGCAAGAAGAATGCTGCAACGGTAAAATAGATAATCAAGCCGGAGACATCAACCAAAGTGGCCACAAAAGGTGCCGATGCCGTGGCTGGGTCCAAACCAAATCGACGTAGAATAAATGGAATAAATGAACCCGACAAAGTTCCCCATAACACGATAAACACCAAAGATACCGCCACAGTAAGACCGATTGCAATCCAATAAGGGCCATAGTCATATAGACCAAGAAAATGCCAGGCCAATATCCTAAGGAAGCCAATAGTACCTAATATACCGCCTAAAATCAATCCCGAAGAAACTTCTCTTTTCATTACATACCACCAGTCTTTGAGTTTCAATTCACCCAAGGCCATCGCACGAATAATAAGTGATGCAGCCTGCGAACCCGAATTTCCACCACTGGAAATAATCAGGGGAACAAATAGTGCCAATACAACCGCCTTTTCCAGTTCCCCTTCAAAGAAACCCATGGCAGAAGCGGTAAGCATCTCACTGAAAAACAATATAATAAGCCATCCGGCCCGCTTTTGTACCAATTGAAGTAATGGTGTCTTGGTATAAGCCAGATCCAACTCTTCCATCCCTCCAAATCGTTGAATATCTTCTGTGTCACGGTCTTCGATCCGATCCAACACATCATCAAATGTCACAATACCAACCAATACACCCGCCTCGGTAACGATAGGCAAGGCACTTCGGTCGTATTTTTGAAAGATTTCGAAAGCCTCCTCCATCGGAGTCGAAGCTTTAATTGCTGCAAAATTATAGTCAATTAGATCCGAAATCTTTGTGGAACCATCAGACAATAATAATTGACCGATCTTCAAATCATCAATCAAGACATTCTTTTCATCAACGACATAAATGAAATTGAGTGTCTCAGCCTTTCTGCCGAAGACTTTAATGTGCCGAAAAACATCATCCACTGTATAATAGGGACGTACCTGTACATACATGGGTGTCATTAATCGGGCGATACTATCCTCTTTATATCCGATCAACTCCAGCGCCATCTGTTTTTCACGCTCGTTCAAGAGATTGATTAAATATTTGATCAGATCATCCGGTAGCTCAGAAAGCAACTCGTTTCGCGTATCCGGCTTTAGATTATTCAGCAATTCGGACAATTCCTGCTCGGTCATTGATTTAATCAACGTGTATTGGACATCTACTTCCAAAAATGAAAAGATTTCCAATCTATCCTCTAGCGGATAGCCCATAAAATATTGATGTTGCTCACCTTTAGTTAGACGCGATATTTCTTCCGCAATATCGGCTGGGTGCAATGCTGAATTTTGTTCCATTGGAAGAAAATTTTAATGGATTTAGCGCAAAAGTAGCTTATTTTGTATGATATTCAATCATCTACAAAAGTATTTTTTAAGGAAGAAAGACTCTGCCATGTATAAAAAGAGACTGCTGACCGCTTTTACTTTATGATTAAGATACAAAAAGAGTGCAGATTTTACAAAATCTTAAAAATTAATTAATCCGGGAGCAAGCTCTACAGCATCTCTATTCGGTCGGAATAAACGGGCTGTCAACGTTCCTTCCAATTTTATTTCTCCTTGATTTACTTTTAACCAACTACCTTCCCGTAGCCCGATTACGGGTTGTGAATTAAATTGATGAAATTCCTGAATACGGGTTTCCCGTGTTTCTCCTTTATGGGTCGAATTCATGTCCGGATCCAAAAAATGTGGATTAATATTAAAAGGGAGAAATCCCAAAGCATCAAAACTAGGTGGATAAACAATAGGCATATCGTTTGTTGTACCAATGGTCAATCCAGCCAAATTGGATCCAGCGGAAGTACCTACATAGGGAGTTCCTTTGCTTACTTGGACGCGCAATTGATGTACAAGATCCAAATCATACAATGTCTTCAACAACAAGAATGTATTACCACCACCGACAAAGATTGCTTTTGCTTCCTGAATGGCCTTTTTCTTGTTCTGAAATTCATGCAATCCGGTAACTTTTATATTTTGATCATCGAGAGCCTCCTGAACTTTGGCCGTATACGCATCAAACGATATTCCGGATGGTCTAGCGAAGGGAATAAACAGCAACACATCGGAAGCGATAAATTTCACAAAATCTTCTTTAATGTAGTCAAGAAATCCGCTACCATGAATAGTGCTTGTGCTTACGACCAATAAATTATAGATTGGATTGATCACCATATCTTATTTCTTCAAATTATATAACAAAAAAATGTACCTTTTACTTCGTTTGGAACGAAGCCAAAGGTACATTTTTACTTTCTGATTCTTTATTTTTTATCAGCAGACTTTTTCTCCGCACTCCATCTTTTATTTTCTTGCAGCGCTCTATGTAAAAGATATTCGATCTGCCCGTTAACACTCCTAAACTCATCTGCAGCCCATTTTTCCAATGCTTTGTACATTTGATCGTCAAGCCGCAACATAAAGTTCTTTTTATCTGCCATTTCATTCAGTTTATTGGTACAAAGTACCGGTATTTACAATTGGCGTTGCAGCTTTTTCTCCACAAAGTACCACCATTAGATTGCTGACCATAGCCGCTTTTTTCTCGTTGTCCAATTCTACGATATCTTTTTCAGATAGCTTTTTGAGTGCCATTTCGACCATTCCCACAGCACCGTCCACAATTTTAGAGCGCGCGGCAACAATGGCCGCAGCTTGTTGTCGTTGTAGCATCGCACCGGCAATTTCGGATGCATAAGCCAAATGGCTGATTCTCGCCTCTTTAATAATTACTCCTGCAGGTGCAAGACGATCAGCAAGTTCCTGCTCAAGGATATGATTCACCGTATCGCCGCCTTCACGCAAAGTGATCTCTGCTCCCTCATCCTCCAGGTTATCATAAGGAAAACTTCCCGCAAGATGCCGTACTGCTGCTTCACTCTGCGTACGTACATAGGAGGTATAGTTACTGACATCATAAGCAGCTTTATAGGTATCCCCTACCTGCCATACGATAACAGCTCCGATCTCAATAGGATTGCCCATCTTATCGTTTACCTTTAATGTCTGTCCTTGCAGATTGTCGGAACGTAAACTGATCTTGATTGTAGAATACAGCGGATTGACAAAAAACAAACCGTTCTCTTTTACAGTCCCCACATATCGACCAAAGAAATTCAAAACACGTGAATGATTTGGATTAATAATCATTAATCCCTTCAGGATAAAAAATGTTCCGATCATCAGGATGACGCCAAGTACAACATACAGCGAACTTTCGTCGACGTTGGCAAATGAAAATATGGCAGCTATAAAAGAAGCTACCGCAATTAATAAGGCTAAATAGCCCGACATAGGTTTAATCAATTTTTCCATAATTTGTTAATATATATTTGATATCATTTTAATATCATAAATATAGCAAAAAATAGTTCTTATTTCAAAGCCAAAATTTTTATTATTATTTTTGATTATGCTCAAAAGATCTTTTTTGCCACTTGTGAATGCCAATACCAAAACGCTTATCCTCGGATCTTTACCGGGTGACAGATCATTGGAGCAAAATGAATATTATGCACATCCGCAAAATCGTTTTTGGAAAGTGATCAGACATTTGTTTAACAGTCCAAATACGACAGCCTATATTGACAAAGTAAATCTGCTACTTAACAACGGCATTGGTCTATGGGATGTCTGTGCCGAAGCATCCCGTCCGGGCAGTATGGATTTGGCCATCAAAGATGAAAGTCCCAATCCAATCATCGCCCTTCTGGAGGCACATCCGGGAATCAAACTCGTAGTCTTTAATGGGCAAAAAGCGTATAAATTATATGCAAAGTATTTTGAGGAAAAAGAGAACATACGCTACCTATGCCTCCCCAGTACAAGTCCTGCAAATGCAAAAACAAACCTCGAACAACTCGTCATGCATTGGCGTACGATCATAAGTGATTAAATTACATAAATAAGGTTCGTTAATTCAGCGCTATTGTTTATTTTTGCGCTAAGATGTCAGATTTAAAATACAATCAACGAGGTGTATCCGCTGGAAAAGAGGATGTGCACAATGCGATAAAAAATATCGACAAGGGTCTGTTTCCCAAAGCATTCTGTAAAATCATTCCCGATATTTTGGGGGGAGATCAGGACTGGTGCAATATAATGCATGCTGATGGTGCTGGCACCAAGTCTTCTCTAGCCTATGTCTATTGGAAAGAAACTGGGGATATTTCGGTTTGGAAAGGTATTGCACAAGACGCAATCATTATGAATATAGACGACTTACTCTGTGTTGGGGCGATCGATAATATTCTACTGTCCTCTACAATCGGCAGAAACAAAAATCTTATTCCTGGAGAAGTTATTGCAGAAATCATCAATGGTACAGAAGAAATATTGGCTGAACTTCGGGATTTGGGTATCGGTATTTATTCTACCGGGGGCGAAACTGCTGACGTTGGTGATCTGGTACGCACAATCATAGTCGATAGTACGGTTACATGTCGGATGAAGCGGGAAGATGTGATTTCAAATCACCGGATTAAAGGGGGCAACGTAATCGTAGGCTTGGCTTCTAATGGAAAAGCAAGTTATGAAAAAGCTTATAATGGCGGTATGGGCTCCAATGGCTTAACCTCAGCACGTCATGACGTCTTTAACAAAAAAGTAGCGGAAAAATATCCGGAGGCTTATGATCCAGCTGTCCCTTACGAACTTGTTTTTGCGGGAAGTCAGGATTTAACCAATGGCATCACAGTGGAAACAGGCGAAACAGTTCCTGCGGGTAAACTTGTCCTTTCACCCACACGTACCTACGCCCCTGTCATCAAAAATATTTTAGATAAGTACCGTTCTCAGATTGATGGAATGGTGCATTGTTCAGGTGGAGCGCAGACTAAAGTGTTGCACTTTGTGGACAATGTACATGTCATTAAAGACAATCTTTTCCCAATTCCACCACTCTTTGAATTGATACAGAAAGAATCCAATACAGATTGGAAGGAGATGTACAAAGTATTCAATATGGGACACCGGATGGAATTGTATGTACCTGAAGCGATCGCTGCAGATATCATTGCCATTTCGGTGTCATTCGGAATTCCGGCGCAAATTATCGGTCGTGTAGAAGACGCCGCATCTAAAAAAGTAACGATTACATCTCCTTTTGGAGAATTTATTTACGAATAAAATATGTATGCACCAATCTACGCGATAAAGATTGGTGCATTTATTCCTTTTGGTATCAATGAAAGAAAAACTTCTCGTGGGCTGGAAAGAAACCCTGGATTTACCTGAATTAGGAATATTTGGCATAGAGGCAAAAGTCGATACTGGCGCTGCTTCCTCGGTTTTGCATTGTAACTCCTATAAAATCGTCAATGAAGATGGTCAGGACTGGATCCATTGCGAACTCATTACCAATTTCGAAACAGAAGAAACCAAAGTTTTAAAATTGAAGCTTTACAAATCAAAACTGGTCAAGAGTTCGTTTGGCCAGGAGGAAAAGCGTTATTATATCCGAACTACGGCAAAACTATACGACCAGGTTTTCAATATCAAGATTTCATTTCGAAATCGTTCCAAAATGACTTACCCGATGCTTTTAGGAAAGAATTTTCTCTATCGAAGATTCTTGGTCGACGTCTCCAAAGAAAATCTCTCCTTGAAGTCCCCGTCAAAATAAAAACAAATAGCAAAGCTATTTTGTTATCTTAGCACAAAAATATATTCAATATACAAACCGTGAAAATTGCCGTATTATCGACAGTAAAGAGTTTATACTCAACTCGTCGTCTCGTAGAAGCTGCACAACAAAGAGGACACGAATGTGTTGTCATAGACCACAGTAAGTGTTACGTTGGCATTCAACAAGGTAACCCCAGTATTCATTACAAAGGACAGGATCTCAGTGGTATTGACGCTATTATTCCCCGAATAGGCGCTTCGGTCACCTTTTATGGTTCGGCTATTGTCAGACAATTTGAGGTGATGGATGTCATTTCCGCAAATCCGAGTCAAGCCATTACCAGATCCAGGGATAAATTGAGATGCTTACAGATTTTGTCCGGTGCCGGCATTGGCCTTCCAATTACGGGATTTGCACGTACGGCCTCTGATGTTGACGATCTGATCAGTATGGTGGGCGGCGCTCCTTTGGTGATTAAACTATTGGAAGGTACACAGGGGATTGGTGTTGTTTTAGCAGAAACCAAGAAAGCGGCATCATCTGTTATAGAGGCTTTCTACGGCCTCGGAAACAACATTTTGATCCAAGAGTTTATCAAAGAGTCGAAAGGTTCTGACATCCGAGCTTTTGTGGTTGACGGCAAAGTTGTCGGGGCAATGAAACGTACGGCTAAAGAAGGGGAATTTCGCTCAAACATACACCGGGGCGGAACGGCTCAGATAATACGCCTAAGCAAGGCAGAAAGAGAAACCGCTATTGCCGCTGCCGCTCAATTGGGGCTTACCGTTTGTGGCGTGGATATGATTCCCTCGGACCGTGGTCCTTTAGTTCTTGAAGTAAATTCCTCCCCTGGGTTGGAGGGTATAGAAAAAGCCACCAAAAAGGACATTGCTTCTGAAATCATTCAATACATCGAAAGACAATATGAATTGAAACAGGCACAAATGCCAAAAGTGGTAAAGAAAAAGAAAAAGAGAGAAAGCAAATTATAAAATTACCGAGTTAAAAGTTAAAAGGGTTTTCAATAGCGATTGAAAACCCTTTTAACTTTTAAAGAAGCTAGATTCAATGAAATAAAGATTTCCAATACTTCCTAAATTCAGCTACCGTTGAGTCCAAATTTTACTTATCTTAGGTTAAATTATGAATTAATGAAAAGATTTAGCCATCTTCTATTCGCTTTCGTACTCGTACTAGCTTCATTTTCAAGGTCATTTAGCCAAACACCCATTCAAAAAACAGCATCGCCAACTTGGCTCCGGCCCATTACAAAAAAAGCCGTAAAGCCAAATCTGGATGATATTAGTGATGGATATTACTATGAGTTAATCGAAAATCAAATAAACTTAGCTGCCCAAACAAAATATTATAGAGACATAAAAGTATTGTTCGATCAAAGTGGAATCGAAAACCTGGGACAGGTTCAGGTAACCTTTGATCCGCATTTCCAAAAACTTCAATTACATGAGTTGAAGATCATTCGCAACGGGAAAGATATTGACTTACTGTCGCAGGCAAAATTCAACCTCCTTGCATCCGAAACAGAGCTTTCGAGGTCTATCTACAACGGAAGTCAGATGGCCCATTATGTCCTGGAAGATTTACGTAAAGACGATAAGATCGTATTTGCCTATTCCATAATAGGTGCAAATCCCGTATTTGAACATAAATTTTTCGATACCTATTACTTACAGGGATATGAACCTACTGGTTTGGTCCATCTCAATTATATTGTACCTAACGGTCGCAAACTTCAATTCAAAAGTTTCAATGGTGCACCTGAGGTACAGCAACAATCCATGGGAAATACAACAAATTTCTTCTGGGAGCTTACTGAGGACAAAACAGTTCAATTCGAAAATTATAGTCCGGCCTGGTACAGCCCTTTAAAATATATCCAATGCTCAGAGTTCAATACCTGGCAGGACGTTGATCAATGGAACCGCAGGATTAATCCCATACCACAGCTAGTTCCTTCAAGTACACTTCAAACTTTTGTCAATCAACTGTGGAAAGAGTCAAACGGGCAGCCCTATAACTACTTAAAAAAGGCCTGTGACTTTGTACAAAACGAAATACGTTATATGGGCATTGAGATGGGAGAATATTCACACCGGGCAAATGTTCCGGAAAAAGTATTTTCGCAGCGCTATGGCGATTGTAAAGATAAATCGATGTTGCTCGCAACAATACTCAAAAATAAGAACATCGACGTAGGACTGGTATTAGCCAATACGTATAAGGACCGAGGGCTTCAGGAAGAGCTCCCCTCACCTTATGCTTTCAACCACATGGTTGTTGAAGTTAATATCGGAGGACGTTACCAATATATTGATCCGACCATAATCAATCAAGGCGGAGATATCAAAAACAGATATTTCCCCGCTTATGGAAAAGTGCTCTCGACCATGGGCAATGGAAAGCTTGCCGATGTACCACAACATATTGTAGGAAATATTAAAGTCAAGGAAACATTGACGCTAGAAGGCAAATTTGAAGCGACCCTTGATGTCAAAACAGTCTATTTCGGAAATGAAGCGGACAATATGCGTACTTATTTTCAAGGTAGTGCCAAAAACGATATACAGAAGCAATACCTGGAGTATTATGCGAAGACCTATCCTAAAATCAATAAAATTAGCCCTATACAATTTAAAGATGATATTGAGAACAATCGTGTAGAGGTCACCGAAAAATACAAAATCAAAAACATCGGAAAAGCAGAAAACGGATCTTCCAAAAAGTATATTTCCTTGTTGGGCACAAATATAAATGATAAGCTGCCCGAAATTATGGAGGACCGTATTGCCCCACTGAGCCTGCCGTTCCCTACCGATATCGAATATGAGATCGACGTTGTTAACAAAGGAAAAAATGCATTTGGCAACCATAAAGATAATCGTTATTTTGAGCGTAACGCCTATGTATTCGGAAAAACATTGGAAATAAAGCCAGATAGTATTAAGATTGCTTATACCTTAGGTTTTCACGAACCTTATGTTGAACAAAAAGACCTTCAACAGTATTATACAGATTTTGCCGATCGTGAGAATATCTTTTTCAATGGTTTTTATCTGGACGCCGACGGATATGTAACAGATGGAATAACTAATCTGGGCACACCGACATCAGCGAAGGAGATTAATTGGTTTACCCTAATCCTATTCATTGTCCTGGTGCCAGCTGTCATCTGGTATATTGTTAAAAAGTATAATAAGAGCAAACCATTTATCATCAAACCCTATGACGAAATTTATCACGATCAGATCGGCGGATGGATGATTGTACTGCTTATTGTACTTTTTATAAATATATTGACCTTATCCAGTATGTTTTTCTTCCAACAGTCCTTTTTTAATTTAAATACTTGGCAAGCGGCAGATCAGTTAGAAGGTATTTCACCCATTTTATACAAAATTTTGCTGCTAACGGAAATAATCGGTAATGTATTGATACTGGCTGGTTTGATTTATAGCTGTATCTTATTGATCAAGAAAAGGGACATTTTCGCACAGACCTTCTTTATGGTTGCACTATTTATGGCCATATTTTGTACTATTGATGGAATTGCATCCTATTTTATGTTCAAAAGTTATTTAGATGAACCAGGCGATCTATTCACACACTATCGAGATACTCTAAAAGCGATTTTCTTTTTCTGTATTTGGGGAACTTATGTATTTAACTCTGAACGTATCAAAGGCACCTGTCTTCGGACATATCAGAACGATGACAGTATTCAAAGGGCTGTGACAACGCATCCCTTTGATCAAGATTTCCTAAACCCCTATCCGATACAACAAGAACAAGATACAGAAATTACATCCGCGGATTATAAAACACAAAGAAATGAATTAGATGACAAGCAGTCTGAAGGCAATCAAACTAAAAACTAGATATTATTTTTCAATAAAAAAGGGTTTTGCATGATATCATGCAAAACCCTTTTTTTTGAAATTTTTGATTATTTCATCTTCATAACCATATTGTCGGCACCCTCAGTAGAGACCTTTGCTTGGCCAGATTTGTTTTTAGTCGATTTGTAGTGAACGTGATTTTTGATACCTTCAATTTGAACGGTTTCAAGAGACCCAATATTAACCATATTGTCTGCGCCCTCTATCGTAACAGTCGACACGTCATTTCCCGTTACGGTATTGCCTTTACCTTCAATAATAACTTTACTAACATTACCACGTATTACCACCTTATTATCGGCACCTTCAATTTGGATTGTCTCTCCTCCCTTGGCCTCTATTGTCCGGCTGTTGCCTACACCCTCAATTGATATAACTTTTCCCTGTAGATCCGACACAGTTTTTATAGGAGCTTTGTAACCTGGCCCTTTAGCCATAACCATACCTCCAAATAACAGAAGTGAAAATCCAAATGCGATCGTTCTTATTTTCATAATTGTATGTTTATAAACCACTATACAAAAATCAAACCTAATATTGAGTGAGAATGGTTATTACATATAGTTTGATAATTTCAGTTGTTTAAAAGAGGCTATAAAGCCTCCGACAAATAAAATACGATGAGCAGCCCCTCGTTATGCGTTCAAATATCGTCCAAAAAAGACTACAGTGATCTAACAGGAAACCCAAGTGACAATAAAAAAAGGAGCCTTTTGGGCTCCTTTAATATCTCTAACAAATTGACAGCGGATTAAAAACTCTATTTTACTGCGTCTACAACTGCTTTGAAAGCTTCTGGGTTATTTAAAGCTAAGTCAGCTAAAACCTTACGGTTCAAACCAATGTTTTTAGCGTTTAATTTACCGATCAATTGGGAATAAGAAATTCCGTGTTGACGAGCTCCAGCGTTGATACGTTGAATCCATAAAGCTCTAAACTCGCGTTTTTTGGTTTTACGATCGCGGTAAGCGTATTGTAAACCTTTTTCTACTGTATTTTTAGCAATAGTATAAACTTTGCTACGTGATCCAAAGTAACCTTTTGCAAGGCCTAGGATTTTTTTGCGTCTTCTTCTTGAAGCTACTGCGTTAACCGAACGTGGCATATTTTTAAAATTAGTTTGGTAAAAGGTGCCATGTATTTCAATGAACTTACGACCCTGTACCCGGTTAAAAAATTATTATTAAATAAAATCGAATAAAACTTATTTACCGATAGCAAGCATACGTTTAACGTTGCCCATATCGCCATCAGATACATAACTTGTTTGTGTTAAGTTACGTTTACGTTTTGTGCTCTTTTTTGTCAAGATGTGGCTTTTGAAAGCGTTTTTTCTTGCAATTTTACCTGTTCCAGTCAATTTGAAACGTTTCTTTGCGCTGGAATTGGTTTTAACTTTTGGCATAATACTTATAAATTTTATATCAATCTGTTAGAATTCTTATTATTTTTTAGGAGCCTTTGGGGCTACTGTTAAAAACATACGTTTTCCTTCTAATTTTGGTAAAAGTTCTACTTTACCGTAATCTTCTAGTGCCTGAGCGAAGCGTAACAACAAGATCTCACCTTGATCTTTGTGTACGATAGCACGACCTTTGAAGTGTACGTACGCACGCACTTTCTCACCACTTTCAAGAAACTTAATCGCATGTTTCAATTTGAAATCAAAATCATGTTCACCAGAGTTAGGTCCGAAACGAATCTCTTTGATAACAGTCTGTTTTGCATTAGCTTTGATTTCCTTTTGTTTCTTCTTCTGTTCGTAAACAAACTTACTGTAGTCGATAATCTTACAAACCGGCGGTACAGCATTTGGCGAAATCTCCACTAAATCAAGTTCCAACTCATCAGCCAACTCTAACGCTTTGCGTGTAGGGTAAACTCCTTGTTCCACATTATCTCCTACCAAACGTACCTCAGGTACCTTGATTAACTCATTAATGCGGTGATCTGGTTCTTTCTTTCTCATTGGTGGTCTTGGACCACCGGGTCTTTTTAATGCCAAATGTTTAAAAATTAAACGGTTATTTCCTTAATTAATATATCTCTAAATTCGTCAGCAGTCATAGTTCCTAATTCTACTGAGCCATGTTTACGTACAGAAACTGTGCCATTTTCCACCTCTTTTTCCCCTACAATTAACATATAAGGAAGCTTTTTCACTTCGGCGTCTCTGATTTTTCTGCCCACCTTCTCGTCACGTAAGTCTATCAGTCCGCGAATATCGGAATTATTTAGCGAATTCAAAACATTTTGCGCATATTCTTCGTATTTTTCTGACACTGGCAAGACGATAAATTGCTCAGGCGCAAGCCATAACGGAAATTGTCCCGCACAGTGTTCGATCAATACGGCTACAAAACGCTCCAAAGATCCAAATGGCGCACGGTGAATCATCACTGGACGATGCTTCATATTATCACTACCAGTATACTCTAATTCAAAACGTTCCGGCAAATTGTAATCAACTTGAATAGTACCCAACTGCCATTTACGTCCCAGCGCATCCTTAACCATGAAGTCCAATTTCGGGCCATAGAAAGCAGCTTCACCATACTCCACGACAGTCGGCAAACCTTTTTCTTCAGCGGCTTCAATAATCGCCGATTCGGCTAAAGCCCAATTTTCATCAGTACCGATATATTTAGTACGGTTTTCAGGATCACGCAACGACACCTGTGCAGTATAGTCATGAAATCCCAAAGCGCCAAATACATAAAGAACGAGATCAATTACTTTCTTAAACTCATCTTTTACCTGATCCGGGCGGCAGAATAAGTGCGCATCATCTTGCGTAAACCCACGTACACGTGTTAACCCATGCAACTCACCGGATTGCTCATAACGATACACTGTACCAAATTCGGCAAAACGAACCGGTAAATCTTTATACGAACGCGGCTTTACCTTATAGATCTCACAGTGATGCGGACAGTTCATCGGTTTCAACAAAAACTCTTCACCTTCAATAGGTGTTTTGATCGGTTGAAAGGAATCCGCACCGTATTTTTCATAGTGACCAGAAGTCACATACAGTTGTTTATGCCCGATATGTGGCGTTACCACTGGCTCATATCCAGATTTCAACTGTGCCTTTTGCAAGAAATCAATCAGTTTTTGACGTAGTGCAGCACCTTTTGGTAACCATAAAGGCAATCCAGCACCCACTTTTTCAGAAAATGCAAAAAGCTCCAGTTCCTTACCTAATTTGCGGTGGTCGCGTTTCTTTGCTTCTTCAATGAACTTTAAATATTCGGTAAGCTCTGATGCTTTCGGAAAAGTTACACCATAGATACGTGTCAATTGTTTCCGGGATTCATCACCCCGCCAATATGCACCAGCAACATTAGTCAGTTTTATGGCTTTGATAAATCCGGTATTCGGAATATGTGGTCCACGGCATAAATCTGTAAAATCACCTTGGGTATAAAAAGTAATCTTTCCATCTTCCAGATCCTTGATCAGATCCAGCTTATACTCATCCCCTTTTTCGGTAAAATAGGCTAAAGCATCCGATTTAGAAACGGCTTTACGTTCAAAGGTTTCTTTGCGTTTGGCAAGTTCTAACATTTTGTCCTCGATAGCCTTAAAGTCATCCGAAGAGAATTCGCGATCACCAAAATCAACATCGTAGTAAAAACCTGTTTCGATTGCCGGCCCAATACCGAATTTAATTCCCGGATACAATGTTTCCAGCGCCTCAGCAAGTAAGTGAGCCGAAGAATGCCAAAAAGTAGATTTTCCTTTTGTATCATTCCAGGTCAACAACTTGACGCTAGCGTCTTCTTCAATAGCACGGGCAGAATCCCATAATTCACCATTCACCTCAGCAGCAAGAACATTTCTCGCTAACCCTTCAGAAATTGACAAAGCAATTTCTGCTGCAGTGATTCCTTTTTGATATTCTCTAACGGAACCATCAGGTAGTGTAATTTTAATCATTTACAACTATGATCTTTATATTGTTAAAAAATAGAAAACACAAAACAACATGTACAATTATGTTATTACACTTATGTTTTCAATAAATAAATTGTGAAACAAATTTAGCAAAATTTCTGGTAATAAACAGTTTTTTTATGATCTCTTGTCCCTTTTTCAGCAATCCTTCATCTGGTAACACCGGATTCAAAAAAGAAAACAAAAAGCAGCGCTCTCACAAAAAACTCCAAAATTACCGTTCAATTTTCAATCCCACAAAAATGACATGAATTCCACCGAAAACAACAGTTTAAATTGAGCATATCATTAATATTTACTACTTTTGCAGACTCAAATTTTAACTATGTCGAATCAAGTACCAGAAGACGGAACACGATTACCTTTGATGGAAGAGTTCTACACCATCCAGGGGGAAGGTTACCACACCGGGACTGCTGCTTATTTCATCAGATTGGGTGGTTGTGATGTGGGCTGCCATTGGTGCGATGTAAAAGAAAGCTGGGATGCGTCTATCCATCCGCTTACAGCGGCAGATTCAATTATCGAAAATGCCAAGAAATATCCCGCTAAAACAGTTGTTATTACAGGTGGAGAGCCACTGATCTATAATTTGGATTACCTTACCAAGGGTCTGCATGCTGCCGGAATAAAAACTTTTATCGAAACATCCGGAGCATATCCTCTAAGTGGAGAATGGGACTGGATCTGCCTGTCTCCAAAAAAATTCAAAGCACCGAGAAAAGATGTACTTGATGCAGCCGGGGAACTCAAAGTGATCGTTTTCAATAAAAGCGATTTTGCCTGGGGAGAAGAATATGCACAATTGGTCGGCCCGAATTGCAAATTATACCTTCAGCCGGAATGGTCAAAATCCAAAGAAATGACCCCGTCCATTATTGACTACGTCAAAGAAAATCCGAAATGGGACATCTCCCTACAGACGCACAAGTTCCTGAATATTCCTTAAAAGGACATAAAAATTATGATTACAAAAAAAGCATTCAATCTATTGACATTGAATGCTTTTTTTGTGATGACCGACAGCTGTTTATTTCAACAAAATCTAAATCATTTCACATATTCTTTTATAAATGCATCGAATTCAAGCGTTTTTGTTTCCTCTCCTTCCTTATCCCGCACCAGAACTTTACCAGCACTGTCTACATCCAAAAATAATAGGTTAGGCTGAACAATAATTTTTCCATGCTCATCCAATAATCCTATTTTTCCTTCTTCTGAAAACATCAAATAATTATTCAAAAACTTACTTATGTTTTCCTTTTTATCCAGCAAAACCTTCCCTTCTTGAGTAACGAGTCCAAAACTTCCATCTTTCTGAAAAATAGCCAATCTTTCCGTTGCCGGAGTGAGCCAATCGAACCCTGTTTTGTTTACTTTATTCCCCATTTTATCCAATAGCCAGAAGTAATTATCCTTATCTGAAACGATGGCAGTCTGGTCATTAAAATAAGCCAAGGAAAAAAGTGAACAGGACAGCACTTCCTGCCCCGTTGTGCTCTTTATCCCATAATATTCATCATTTGTTTCCTTATCTTTCACCATGACCCACTTAAGCGATCTATCCAAAGGAAAAGTATCTTCAAATAAACTCACATCTTCTCCATTCTCTGAAGTACTATCACCTGAAATATCAACAACTTTAATATCCTGAGGTAATCGGAAATCCTTTGCGCCCGACACGTTAGACACTTTAGTTGTCTCGAAACCTAAATCAGCATTTGCACCTAAAGACAATTTTAGCACAGCCCCGGGAAGATCATTAACAAACGAAAAAGCGGTCATATAATAAGTTGGTACCGCTTCCGAATACCAAACGGTTGCTTCCGCCGAATCTGTTTGATTTTTGATAAATAATTTTGCTTTTTTACAGGTCACTCCAGCTACATTTTCAATCTCACCTAAATCCTGCATCCATACATAGGGACCTTCAGATTCTTTCAATTTATTGCTCACAATTTTATAGGACGGGTGATAAGATTCTGCCGTGACAATATCGTCTCCTGCTGAAAAAGAGTATGTTTTTGCCAATTTTCTATTCAAAATAGCATGTTCCTTTTGATTGATCACGGCAGAAGAATAATCGGCATCGGCTAAGATCTCAACATTCTTATAAGCCATCTTTCCCTTTAGAAAAGGCTCATAAAACTCTTTCGCAAATTCAGGAATCTCATTTTCAAATTTTTCAGGAGAAATCTCCCCTTTAAACACCAATTCCATCTGCCATTGCTTATCCTGCCCATGTACTACAGGGATGGACAAGCCGAACAACAACGCTACTTTGAATAAATTCTGCATAAGAATGATAAATATGTAGCTAAATAACAAAAGATAGACCAAAAAGCCTATCCTTCCATTATATTTTTTATTTATTTGTTTTTTATTCCGCTATTTTTTGAAAAAGGGTAAAAAAAAGGAATACACCTACATGAAATGAAAACTATAATAATACCGTTTGTTGCGTTTTCACAGCTTCATCGCAAGCGAGCGCTATGCGTAAACTATTGATGGCGTCTTCCATGGAAGAAGACAGGTCAAGGTCCGCTAAGATCGCCTGCTGAAAGAAGCGCTGCTCCCTGTTACACAATTCCTGATGATCTGGTTCGTCAGACAAGTTTATCCATTCATCTTCTTTGGTAAATTCATTACGCTCATCTAAATCAGCATAATGTACTCGTAAACTTTCTGTTTGCGTATGCGCTGCGACCGAATCCGATTTGCCTTCGTCACTAGCTTTGTCGGCAACAATGGACACTGAGCCCCGGGGACCGAAAACGTCTTTTACAAAAAAAGCATTTTGGCTCACCATAGGACCCCATCCCGCTTCATACCAACCGACAGACCCGTCCTCAAAATGCAACTGGAGCTGACCATAATTATAGTTCCATGCCGGAATATCCTCAGTGAGTCGGGCACCTATCGCCGAAACACGTACCGGCTTAACACCCGCCATCTGACACATCACATCAATGTAGTGAACACCACAGTCAACAATTGGACTCAGACTTGACATCAGATTGCGGTGAACATTCCACATGTAACCATGGCTTTGTTGATTGAGGTTCATCCGCATGACCAAAGGTTTTCCCATGGTCTTTGCGATCTCTATAAACTTAATCCACGAAGGGTGGTAACGCAGAATATATCCCACCACCAGTTTTTTACCATATTTTATGGCTGCATCCACGACTTCTTCGGCTGAGGTTACATCCTCCGCCAAGGGCTTCTCAATGAAAACATGAGCGCCTGACTCGAAAGCCTTAATCGCGTAGTCCCTATGGGTATCCGGATAGGTCGCAATACAGACAGCGTCAGGTTTTGTTTGTTCCAATGCGGACTCGTAGGATTCAAACAACGGGTATTCGGAACCTAATTCGGCATTAAGTTTACTTTTGCTATCTCCTCGAGCAACCAAACCGACGATCTCAAATCCATCTAGATCATGATAAGCTTTGGCATGAGAAGCACCCATATTACCACAGCCCACCACCAATATTCTAATAACTTGCATCAATTATTCGTTTAAACAAATTTCTATTTTATTTTCTTAATCCATCCAATGCAAAAGCAGAACCTGCTCCTAACACCGCACCAGCCAGCACATCCGTAGGATAATGCACACCTAAATACATTCTGGAATAGCCAACACCCGAAGCCCAAAGTAACGAGGGTGCGACTACATACCATTTTGAATAGGCGCGGGATAATGCGGAAGCTGTCGCAAATGCTGATGACGTGTGCCCGGAAGGGAAAGAATAGCCCCCGGCTGTACGAACAGATATAAAGTTTGGATATTTTTTAAATGGCCGGCTCCGTTTGATCAAATGCTTTATTCCTACATTAACTAACGCCGTCACAGCCGTACTACTCGCTACGTAAAGTGCATTTTGACGCATTACTTTGTCATTATTAACAGCTCCTGCAACTAATAAGCCTACAGGAACAGCCACCTGCACATAGTTATTGATATCAGAAAGCACTTTGAAGGTCTGTGTCTGAGGCTCGGTTCTTGTTTCGGCAATAGACTCCAAAATACGGATATCTAATGTAGAAGCTGGCTTTTCCTGAGCCAGGGTGACACCAGCCAGACAGGTTATCCAGCCTACTAAAATAAATGCTATTCTTTTCATCTATACAGATTCTTTTTATCCTTTACTTCATTTACCACAGTAAAACTGTGTATGCCACTATCGTTATTGAAGTCCTCATACCGCTGATGCTTATCGTTCCTTACCCAGCCCGGCCTATAAGCAATGGAAACTTAAAAGGACTTCATTCGTTAAAAATAAGGAATTTTCTAAGAGTTGTCAGTCTATGTTTCAAACTTTATAGAAAACAGACAGAAATTTTAGCGATTTAAACCGTCACAGCCCGGATCTTTAAACTTTTTAAAATGATATTTTTGTATTTCCCATTAATTTACTATACATTTGCTTTCAGTTATTAATACAAACATGGTCTATACCTACGTACATCATTTTCATTTGCATCATCGCCATTGTGGCGATATGTTAATTTAATGTGTTCTTACGTAGAATACCTTCCCTCTTGTTTGATTTCTTATTATTAATAATTTACTGCTAACATTTATAAAGCGTTGAAAAATCTTAAAATTGCTATCCAAAAATCGGGTAGGTTAAACGAAAAATCTGTTCAATTACTGAAAAACTGTGGTTTAGATTTTGAAAACTACAAAAGCTCCTTAATTACAACTGTGGGCAACTTCCCTCTCGAAATATTATTTCTCAGAGATGATGATATTCCGGGTTATGTCGAACAAGGAATAGCTGATCTTGGTATAGTAGGTGAGAATATCATCGATGAAACCGAATCAAAAGTAGCATATCTTAAACGACTTGGCTTCGGAAAATGTACCTTAAAACTAGCGATACCGAAAGATAGTTCCATTCAGGACATCAAAGACCTTAACGGCAAAGCAATCGCAACTTCTTACCCTAATATCCTTAAAAATTTTCTTGACGATTATAAAATCAATGCAGATATACGATTGATATCAGGATCTGTTGAAATTTCACCCGGTCTGGGGCTTAGCGACGCAATATGTGATATTGTTTCCACAGGAGGAACATTGAAAAGTAATGGTCTAAAACCTTTTGCAGATGTCAAAAATTCGGAAGCAATTTTAGTTGGACGAAAAGGACTCGAAGGAAACGAAATTCTGGCCGAATTAGTTCAACGCATCGAATCAGTTCTGCTTGCTAAGGAAACCAAATATGTGGTATTGAATGTAGAGAAGAAAAACCTTCCCGCAATCACCTCACTATTACATGGTGTCAAAAGTCCAACTGTAGTTCCATTGGCTGAAGAAGGCTGGGTAGCCGTGCACACCGTTATTACGGAGGACGACTTTTGGGATAAAATCAACAAATTAAAAGCTGAAGGTGCACAGGGTATCGTTGTGATGCCAATCGAAAAAATCATTCTTTAAACTTGACCGATTCTGACGACCATGTTAAAAAAATATGATTACCAATCTTTAAAAGAAGAGGAAAGACAACAGCTGGTTGCACGGAATACAGACCCGAACAACGCAATTCAGGATGTCGTCCAGGATATTATTCAACAGGTACGCGTACAAGGTGATACTATACTACGCGAGTATGCCGAAAAATTTGACAAAGTACAGCTTGACAAACTCTTTTTAGATGCGGATGACATAGATGATCTAGCGGCAACCATACAGCGCGACCAACAGCGCGCTTTAGAAATCGCGTTCCAGAATATCCACAGATTCCATAGCACACAGCTTAAAAGAGAACGTACGGTCGAGACAATGCCGGGCGTAAAATGCTGGCGGGAAATACGCCCGATTGAAAAAGTAGGCTTGTATATCCCCGGAGGTTCTGCAGTACTACCAAGCACATTATTGATGCTGGGTATCCCGGCTCGCATTGCGGGATGTAAGGAAATCGTGGTTTGTTCACCGCCACAATCCAATGGAAAGATTAATGGATTTGTCGCTTATTGCTTGAAGCTACTCAATATTAAGCGGATCTACCTTGTTGGTGGCGCGCAAGCCGTAGCAGCCATGGCGTTCGGTACACAATCTATTCCGAAAGTCGACAAAATCTTTGGTCCCGGTAATCAATTTGTCACCAAAGCAAAGTCAATCATACAAGGGTTAACGAATGTTAGCATAGATATGCCTGCCGGCCCATCTGAGGTACTTGTCATTGCTGACGAATCTGCCAACCCGGCATTCGTAGCGGCGGACCTTCTCGCGCAAGCAGAACACGGAGCAGACAGTCAGGCCGTATTAGTTGCGACTTCCACAGCTATAGTAGACGCCGTTAACACCCAACTCGAGACACAATTGGCGGTTTTACCGCGCAAGGCACTTGCCTCAAGAGCAATCGAAAACTCTTATGCTGTCACGGTCGGTAACCTCCAGGAGGCTATTCAGTATTCAAATGAATACGCTCCGGAGCACCTTATCCTGGAAACGGATCAATGGGAATCCCTGACACGTCATATCAGCAACGCAGGCTCGGTCTTCTTAGGACACCTTACCCCAGAAAGTGCCGGTGACTATGCATCAGGCACAAACCATACGCTGCCGACATCAGGATACGCCCGTTCCTATTCAGGTGTTTCCGTTGATTCTTTTGTAAAGAAAATAACATTTCAGCATATCAATGAGACCGGACTTCAACAAATCGGATCTACGGTCGAAATACTTGCCGAGCTCGAAGGGCTACAAGCACATAAAAATGCCATTTCCATCCGCAACGAACAGGTATAATCCAGCGGAACTGAAAATACAAAAAAAGTGGCCGCACACATTGTACGACCGCTTTTTTTATTCCTCAATCCGAGGCAAAATCCTTAGGAAAATTATCTTCCAAATGTGTCATAATTATCTGTCGCATACTTCTCGAATCTCGTCAGAAGAGCAATATTATCTTTTTCCAACGGACTCAGATCCGAACTCACATCTTTCGAAACCGGCACATACCAATCTACCGGATCGAAGAACTGACGAATAGAGGGTTTAGTAAATGCATAGCCATGCCGAGCGAAAATTGTATTTCGGATAATCTCCAGATCTAATTTTTTTAAGTTTTTCAAGTCTTTCTCTGCCAATTTTTGTTTAGAAGCATTTATGCTGAACACCGCCGGGGATGCAGACCGATAATATTCCATCACATAGGTATAAGTCGAATCACCGTCTTGATCTGTCGCTTCTTTCTTTTTCGCATTGATCCAATCGACCAAAGTTCCATATTCTTCATCTTGATTATTTAACATCAGATTGGGATTATAGGCAAACTGCTTTTTCAATAATTTGAAATTTCTCTTTTTAATCTTCACGCTCTGGTCATAGGCAACCCAGCTACCGATCAATGTATCATTCCTCAGTTTTATTTCAAAACGACCATCTGATTTTTTATCTCCGGGTTCATCTAACAGGAGCTGCATCGCATTCCCGTCGCCCTCAAGTTTTCCCATCAACGAACGTAGATTCCCTTTGACCACATTCTGCCCAAAAACATTCCCTTTATCTGTAATTTTTTTTATGGTCAGGTTTATTTTTGGACTATAATCGGTATTTGGAAGCCCCTCTCCATCTTCTAGTAAATTTTCATCAATCACAAAATCGCCCACCCAATTGCCATAAAGCTCCTGATGTGCTTCACGCTCTAGGACAACGGAATCTTTTGCTTTGGGTTCAACGGCCTTCTTATTTGTTCGATCCTTACAACCGATCAGGGCGGAAAGCGCTAACAATAAATAAATATTCCTTTTCATTTTGTTATAATTTGTTTTATTAAATAAATGAATTCATGCCATTTATAAGTCGGATAGACCGTAATGGTTTCGTAAATTATGATTTTTTCGATAAATAATAAACTCTACAAGTAATAAATTAGGAACCCAACCCAACCAGGCAATTAGCTGATAAAGATCCATCGGATTGGGATGGAAGAGATAGACCAGAATCACTTTCCAAAAACGCAATGTAAGCGCTGAACAGGTCAGGGCGAAGCTTCGCAGCATAAAATCATGGTGAAGATTTATTTTTCTCTGAACTGCGAGGCGCACTGCCTGCCATGTAAAATAGAACCATCCCAGTGCGAGCAACTCAAATGAAATGATTGCAAATACCCCGCCATTAGCGACAGAACCAATCAAAGCACCAGAAGGTGCTGCAAATCCCAAAATACCGACGACATAAATGTATCCGATCGTCCGGTGTAATCGGGGGCGCTTCTTTAGTAAGCCTGAATTAAATTGGGTAAAACCAGCGGGCAAAGCAAGGATTGCGGTGCAGACATGGGTATAAAAAGCATACTTGTACCACCAAAGCTCCTCAACTTCAGTCTGTTTGATCATAAGAAAATTTGCGTCTAATGCAAAACTGCGGTAGCGCCAAGTAATTTCCGCCATCAACGTACAGCTGTAAGCAAAAATCAAAAGCCAAAATCCATTCAATATCGAAATTTGAGCTTTTTTTTCCATGACGAGTTTATTTACTTCGAATTGCTTCGACAGGATCCAACCGGGAGGCCATTAAAGCCGGAACTATCCCTGATACTAGGCCAATGAAGGTCGAAAGAGAAACCGTAAGAATGACCATCTTTAAGCTAACGACAATGGCCACGCCGGTCGCCAATTGAACGATAAAAGCCAGAAAATAGACCACGGCAAGACCAATTCCGCCCCCTAATAAACAAAGCACGATAGATTCAATGAGAAACTGCGACAAGATGAAGAAGTTTTTAGCCCCTAATGCTTTTTGGATTCCAATAATATGTGTGCGTTCCTTGACGCTGACAAACATGATATTCGCGATACCAAAACCACCGACTAAAATCGAAAAAATACCAATGGAAAAACCGGCAAGGTTGATGATACCAAAAAGCTGATCCAATGCACCCGTAATCATCGTTGTCTGGTTGATGGAAAAATTTTCTTCACGCTGCGGAGAAATGCGGCGGATAGAACGCATCAATGTTTTTGCTTCACTTTCTGCCTCCCCCAAGGTATAATTCGACTTGATCACCATCGCTATACTTGGTGAGAAATTATCATAATTGACAAGATTACGGGCTAATTCAAAAGGAATAAAAGCCGTATCATCAGGCGATGTATTGATTAATACACCATTACCCTCTTTTTTTAACACGCCAATCACCTGAATCTTTCGGCCCAACATACTGATATACTTGCCTACCGGCTCCTCATTTGGAAAAAGACCCTCCGCGATGTTGGCTCCTAATACCGTTACAAGAGCTCCACTTCGGGATTCACTTTCGGCAAAGTATCTACCGTCAACAATATTTAAGTTTTGGATATATAGATTTTCATAGGTAGCTGCATTTACGGAAGAACCTTGCGCCGAATTGTTCTTATACTTAATCGTCGTATTGCCGATATTGATCATATACGCCATATATTCGGCTGTTGTCATACGACTTCTTAAATCCTGATAATTATTATAGGTAGGTTCGGGCCTATTCAAATATTTCCACCAAGGATAATTTGGACCGCCATCCCAGGGCCATTTTTCGATATAAAGTGTCTTACTACCGATCTTCTTGACAGATTCCTCAATATTATTTCGTAGGGTATCTACTGCCGAAAACACACCTATAATGGTAAAAATACCGATAGTCACGCCCAGCAAGGAAAGCAAGGTCCGTGTACGATTGTCCTTTAATGCCGAAAACGCAAACTGACAACTTTCCAATATCAATCGAAGGAATAACATAATTGCATCCTAAAATACAATATAGTTTTGATTTAATGTCAAAATCAATAAAAATATATGCATAAATTAGAAATAAGGCCTTTTGATACCCAAAAAAGTTATAACTTTGTATGCTTTTTGCAACCTAGTATTTGGTGCACTGTAATGCACTGAAAGGCAGACATTAAAATATATATCATTAAAGATGAAGTTATCTCAATTTAAATTCAACTTACCAGAATCATTGCTTGCTTCTGAACCTTCTGAAAATCGTGACGAATCACGTTTGATGGTCTTACATCGGGATACTGGTAAAATTGAACACAAAATTTTCAAAGATGTATTGGACTATTTTGACGACAAAGACGTCATGATATTAAACAATACAAAAGTTTTTCCAGCGCGCCTATATGGTAATAAAGAAAAAACTGGAGCTACGATTGAAGTTTTCTTGTTACGCGAATTGAACAATGAGCTTCGTCTTTGGGATGTATTGGTTGATCCTGCACGTAAAATCCGTGTTGGTAACAAATTATATTTCGGCGAGGATGACTTATTGGTCGCTGAGGTTGTTGACAACACGACTTCACGTGGACGTACAATCAGATTCCTATTTGATGGTACCGACGAAGAATTCCGTCGCAACATCGAGATTTTAGGTGAAACGCCACTTCCTAAATATATCAAACGTAAAGCAACTCCAGAAGATAAATTCCGGTACCAAACTATTTATGCCAAAAATGAAGGCGCTGTTGCAGCACCTACAGCTGGTCTTCATTTTTCCCGTGAATTAATGAAACGTTTGGAACTTAAAGGTGTGGATTTTGCTGAAGTTACATTACATGTTGGTCTTGGTACCTTCCGTACTGTCGAAGTGGAAGATTTGACTAAACATAAGATGGACTCGGAGCAATTTATTATCACGGATGAAGCTGCAAAAGTAGTAAACAGAGCAATTGATAATAAACGCCGCGTATGTGCTGTTGGAACGACATCTATGCGTGCGATTGAATCCTCAGTATCTGCAGATCATCACTTAAAAGCTGCTTCAGATTGGACAAGTAAGTTCATCTACCCTCCTTATGATTTCAGCATTGCAAACTCAATGATTACCAACTTCCATACGCCGGAATCTACTTTATTGGTGATGATTGCTGCATTCGCGGGATATGAGAATGTAATGAACGCCTATGAGGTTGCTGTAAAAGAAAAATACAGATTCTACAGCTACGGTGATGCGATGTTGATCATCTAATCAGAGTAGATTATAAAATATCTTGAAACGTGGGTAGCTTGTAAACTATCCACGTTTTTTTAAATAAAAACACTCAATACCTGTCTATGAATTTTGTCATTATCGTTGCCGCCGGAACCGGGAGTCGTATGAACAGCGACTTACCGAAACAGTTTCTTGATTTAAACGGAACACCGGTGATTATGCATACCATTGATAATTTTCACCAATCATCAGCGATCGCAGAGATTATCTTGGTCATCAGCAAAGAAATGGAGCAATTCTGGACAGATTTATGTTTAAAACAGCATTATCACACGCCAGTCCATTTAGCTTTTGGCGGTGATACTCGTTTCGCAAGTGTAAAAAATGGCCTTGAATATATCCAGAAAAATTTTGAATTAGGAACAAGTGATTATATTGCCGTCCACGACGGCGCCCGTCCCATTGTCTCTAGTTCTTTAATAACTCGGGCATTCCAGGGGGCCTACGAGCACCAAGCAATTGTTTTAGCGCAAAAGAGTATTGAATCGGTACGGACCGGCAACAATACATTAAATAATGCTGTCGATCGAAATCAGGTTTGGCTGGTACAGACCCCTCAGGTATTCCATGCTGAATTGCTTGCACGGGCTTATCGCCAAAAAGAGGATCCTTTATTTACAGATGATGCCTCAGTGGTCGAAAAAATGGGCAATCGTATTGCTATTGTTGAGGGCGATGCTAAAAATATTAAAATCACCTATCCACAAGACCTACAAATTGCCCAATTTTATTTGAAACTGATTAAAAAGTGAATTGATTAGGCGTTACCCCGAATGACGCGCAACAGCACGACAATAATTGCAATGACCAAAAGGATGTGAATAATGTTATTTCCGGCTGCATAACCTCCAAAAAAACTAATCGCCCAGATAATCACTAAAATAACGGCGATGATGTACAATAAGTTTCCCATTTCTTTATAATTTAATACCTTATTCTGTTTTATATAGGTATAACAACAGGAAATGGACTAAAGTTTTATATTAAATGTATTCATCAAGATTGATCTGCAATCGATCGTAAGCGAGGTATATATTAGGCGGTAGTTCTTCCGAAACCTCCGCATGTAAGCCCATCCGATGCCCAATATGTGTAAAATAGGTCTTATCAGCGTTGATATCCTCTGCAAATGCTATCGCCTCCTGCAGGGTTAAATGGGAAATATGGGATTCCCTTTGCAGCGCATTGACAACCAAAATTTTTACACCTTTCAACAACATCCTGGATTCCTCGGAGATAAATTTCGCATCGGTAATGTAGGCAAAATCATCTATCCTAAATCCCAGCACAGGCATTTTATAATGCAATACCTCGATAGGCATAATCTCTTTTCCAAATAGAAATAACGGCTCCCCTGCTTTTATTTCTTCTAAATCTAATCGTGGAGCTCCGGGATATTTAATTTCTGTAAAGGCATAGTAAAACTCACGTTTTAAGGCTTCATGAAGCGCCTTTGTACCGTAAATCGCAATGGAAGAATGCTGCTGATAGTTAAACGCCCGTACATCATCCAACCCAGCTATATGATCTTTGTGTGCGTGTGTCATCAGTACAGCATCTAGATGCATTACTTTTTCACGCAACATCTGATAGCGAAAGTCAGGACCTGTATCTACCACAAGCGTATGATCGTTATATTCAATAAGAATAGAAGAACGCAAGCGTTTATCATGTTTGTCCTGAGATTGACAGACTTGACATTGGCACGCGATAACGGGTACCCCTTGTGATGTTCCGGTTCCTAAAAATGTTATTCTCAAACTATTGTCTTTGATTTCAATACCTCTTCGTAAATCGGAAAAAGTTTTTCAGAAATAACCTCTGAATCAATTTCCACCTCCAATAAAATATTCCATAAGGACTGGATTTTTATCTCCAGATTGGAAAACTTATTCACGACCACAACCTTTGTCGCCTGCAACATGCAGGCCCCAGTGCGGAATGAACCTTTTTCATACCTAACTTTAAAGCCCTGCTCTTTAAAAAACTCCTCTATCTTTGTTAAACTACTCTGTGTAAACGGCAACAAAATCTCTCCTTCTTTTTAGTTTTTTTCCCAGTATTCCAAACTTAGATAAATTTGCCTTTATATACAAATAAATTCACTTACACACATTTTTCAGGTGTTTAAAATACAATTTCAAAAACCGCTATAGCACAGGATATTTTCATTATTTCCAGGGATCAATCGACCAGTTTAAGAAGCTCGTTCCCAAAGGTATCCCAACTATATTTTTTCTTTTCGTCTATTATATTTGTCCGAAATTGTCCTTCCTTATCGTGATGATAGAATGATACGATTCCATTGACGATGCCGTTCACATCTGGCTCAACCACATAACCTACACTGCCGTCCTGTACCAGTTCGGGTAAGCCGCCTACATTACTTACGATCATCGGTAAATCAAAGTGATAAGCAACCTGTGTAATTCCACTTTGTGTTGCTGTTCGATAGGGCAACACAACACAATCAGCAGCCGAGAAATAACGGCCAACCTCCTGATTGGGAATAAAATCAGTATGCATGTAAATCACATCCTCCAAATGATATTTTTGGATAAGGGCCAAATAAGGTGTTGGGTCTCCGTAAAACTCCCCCGCCAATAACAATTTGATATTTAGTTCCCGGACCCGAGCATCCGCTAAAGCTTCCAGTAATAGATCTAAGCCCTTATATTGTCGAATAAACCCAAAAAATAAGATAACACGATCTCGCTTTTCAATATTGAGCAACTTGCGTGACTCAACTTTACTCATGTGGAGGCCATAATTATCATATAAAGGATGGGGGGTATAAACAGCTGGCATCCGTGGACTCAAGGTCTTTAAGTCAGCCAGTACACTTTTGCTCATGGTGACACAGGCGTCGACAGATTTCAAGAAATAACGGATCAGGAATTTATCTCCAAAACGCTGTTCATGTGGGATAATGTTATCCGCAATACAGACGATCTTGGTGTGTTTATTTTTCCGCACCTGCCGTTGAATTGTACCTAAGCAGGGACCAAAAAAGGGCATCCAAAAACGAACGATAAGGAGATCATATCGAGCTTCCCGGAGTTCGCTTCCGATCTTAAACCAATTCAAAGGATTGATCGAATTAACTTTCGTCTTTATATTCAGACCAACTGGCGCCGGTTCATCGGAGAATTGAGATTTGCCCGGAAAGAGAAAATTGGGATATTGTAAAGTGAACGAGTAAATATCCACCTCATGCCCCAATTCCTGAAAGTGGGATGCCAATCGTTCGTTAAAAGAAGCGATCCCTCCTCCCCTTAAAGGGTATGCGGACCCCAGAATCACAATGCGCATAGGAATTAAATGACTTTTTCGATTTGGTACTCATTCCGGTCCGAACTACTTCTCGAAACCAGTTCGGCTAAAAATCCTGTCAAAAACAATTGGGTACCTAAAATGATCGCCGTCAGCGCAAAGAAAAATAATGGCTGATCAGTTATATCTCTAAAGGGTGTACCACTAGCTATACTCATCAATTTGTGGCAGATCAAATAGATTGAAATAAATAAACCGGCAAGGAAACTTATCACCCCCATAACACCAAAAAAATGCATCGGCCGTTTGGCAAATTTTCCGACAAAGAATATAGACAACAAGTCTAAAAACCCTTTAACAAAGCGTCCCGGTCCAAATTTTGTTGTACCGTATTTACGTGGATAATGTTGAACAATTTGTTCCTGGATATTCGTAAATCCAGCCCATTTTGCAATAACCGGAATATAGCGGTGCATCTCTCCGTATACTTCAATATTCTTAACCACTTCTTTCTTATAAGCTTTGAGACCACAGTTAAAATCATGTAGATTATGGATACCTGACATTGATCTCGTTACCCCATTGAATAGTTTGGTCGGAATCGTCTTTGTCAATGGATCATAACGCTTTTGTTTCCAACCCGAAACCAGATCGGCTCCCTTATTCATAATTCGGTCATATAACTCCGGAATCTCATCCGGACTATCCTGCAAATCCGCATCCATCGTAATGACCACGTCGCCTTGGGCTGCCGCAAATCCAACATTTAAAGCAGCGGATTTACCATAGTTACGTCTGAATTTAATGGCTGAAATATTGCCATTTTGTGCTTTCAATTCTTCAATGATCTTCCAGGAATTATCCTTGCTCCCATCATCGACCAAAATAATTTCGTAAGAGAAGTGATTAGCCGTCATAACCCGGTCAATCCAGGCCGTTAATTCGGGTAAAGATTCTTCTTCATTAAATAATGGAACAACAACAGAAATATCCATGTGAATGTTAATCATGCTAAAAATGTACTATTTTAATACAAACAAAGGTATTACTTTTCTCAGCAATACCTTATGCACTATATTTTATTTTATAAAAACCTACTTGACAGGCTGAGCGAATACGGGTTTTTCTTTCTTGGAAAGCGCAGACAATAGCAATGCAAACACAAATTGAAACAACAATGTAATGGCCAAGCCTTTAAAGATCTGACCCAAGGTTATCTTTCCGATCGCATCAACTTGTTTTTCCAATTCGGCAATTTTCGAATCAATGACTTCATCGGGAACATTATTCTTTTCCATATACTCAATGGTCACATTAATGGTGTGTGTCACAACTTGTTCTTGCAGCGTAGGATTGACAAAATTAACATAAACCTGTGTTCCTATTGTCGAAATAATTGTCGAAATAGCCAACATCATAAAAATGGATTTGAGTGCAATGGAAAAACTCCAATAACCGCCATTCGCTTTTCTTAGAGAAAAGGAAAACAATGCGGATATAACAACAAATATACCCGTATTAACAATAAATGACATAGACATAACTCCCCAAAAGGAATTCAGGTCCTTAACAACAAACAAGACGATCAGTCCAAGAATGAATGAAATCACGCCCAGAACGACACCATAGATAATACTCTTTTTCTTGTCAATTACCGCATCGAATCCGGCATTGCTGGGGTTAATTGAATCTGCCATAATTATTTATTATAATAAGTGCTAAGAACCTTATAAAGAGCCAAATCAAACGCTTTATTGTTTGATTCCGCCGTGTATTCTTCAAATTGTTGATCACTTGGTTTCAACTCGCTAAAGAAGCTCATTACCGGATAGAACAGCTCATATACTTCACTTCTGGGATTAATCCCCCTAGCCACTTTGGCTATTTCGGCATACGGGCTATCCACTAGAATCTGGTTTGCAATGATATCTTCATAGATTTCATGTTCATCCTGAAACTCATCTTCATCAACCAATAAAAACTCTTTTAGGAAATCATCTAGCTCCGGTTCAATCTCGTCATCTTTACATTCACCTAGATAAAGGAAAATATTCAATAACTCAGTTCCACGATCTATAGTCTCATCTTCAATAGCTTCCCATTCTTCAGAGTCCAGGTAGTCATCTTCAAGCTTGAGCACATCGTTAGAAAAGAAATTCATCAATAGTAAGTCAACATAGACTTCACGAAGTTCATCAAACAAAGGATAATCGTCAAAAGACTGATCCAGAAGTTCCAATTTCTCCAGATAGGTAGCTTCAGTATTGAATACTTGAATGATTTTCGCCAGAAATTCTGGGGCTGTATCAATCCCGTCAACTTTTCCATAATTTAAAATACCTGCTTCAACAGCAGCTTTTACGTTTGCTTCCATGGTTTAATCGTTTTTAATGATTTGATTATTATTGATGACCAATTCGACAGCCCCCTTTAATGTCTGCCCGAATAATGGGGAATTTTTTGATTTGGATTTATTTGTCTTTTCATCGAAATTCCAAGATTTCGCAGGGTCAAACAGCACAAGGTTCGCCATAGCCCCAGCTTTAATTTGCGGGATAGCTATGCCAAGAATTTGTCTCGGTCTAACAGCTAAGCTATGTACAATTTGCTCTTCGGTTAATCCAGCACGAATTAACAAAGGTAGCACAGTTTGCAAGCCTATAATACCGTTTTTTGCAATATGAAATTCCACATTTTTAAATTCTATTTCCTGTGGTGTATGTTGTGAAACCACTGCATCTATGATACCGTCCTTTAAACCTTTTATCAGCGCTTTCGCATCGGCTTTGGTTCTTAATGGCGGGCTCACTTTATAGTTACTGTCAAAACCAATGATATCCTCATCTGTAAATACCAATTGATGTGCTGCCACGTCACAAGTAACCCGAAGGCCCTTAGCTTTCGCTTTTTTAATTAGATCTACGGCTTCGGGCGTACTGATTGACGCAAAATGGATCGGGGCTTCCGTATATTCCGCAAGATATAGATCACGGGAAACCATCAAGGATTCCGCAAGATTAGGAATTCCTTTCATTCCTAAATAAGTGCTCATCGTACCCTCATTCATTTTATTGCCACCCGCCATGGACTCATCTTCGGCATGCGAAAAAATCAGTCCCTCAAATCCTTTTGCATACAACAAAGCTCTACTCATTAGTCCTGCTTGTTGCACGCTCCTATTTCCATCACTGAAAGCAACAGCACCATTCTGTTTCATATCATAGAGTTCGGCCATTTCCTTACCTTCCCGCTTCTTGCTAATTGCACCAATGGGATGTATATCGACAATATTTCCTTTTGCAGCATTGACCACGAGCGCCACTTCGGACCGGCTTTGAATGGCAGGCTCGGTATTAGGCATGACGGCCACGGCAGTGAAACCCCCAGCAGCAGCAGCAGCCGTTCCTGTCCGGATATCTTCTTTGGTCTCTAAACCTGGTTCCCCAAAATTGGCATGTAAATCGAAAAATCCAGGCGATAAAATCTTACCTGTTCCGTCGATGGTCTCTACGTTTTTATCAGCTACTTTGATGGTGTTTCCAATCTGTGCAATCTTCCCTTTGTCGATAAATACGTCAACAGTCTGCTGATGATATTCGTTACCCGGTAAAATTACTTTAACAGAAGTAATCAATAAGCTTTTCATATATGAATGTGATTGAAATTAATAGGATACAAATTGTCTGTTGAAGCATGTAGCGTGTTCTCCGGCAACAAACAAAAAACGAATTTATCACTATAAATTGTATAGCCATAAACAGATTTTTCGCGTGATGCTTTTGATTGCTTCATTTCGAGAAACAAAGTTACAAAATACAATTTTATTATAGAACACTAAAAATAGATTTCAGTGAACATTCATTAGGAATTTTCTCCCCATTGATAATGCTTAAAATCAAATCCGGCCAAACTCAAAATCCGATCAACCACAGTCTCAGCCAACTCCTCCAAAGTTTTTGGTAAGCTATAGAAAGACGGAGAAGCTGGACAAATGATTCCACCTGCCTCTGTAACCAATTTCATATTCTGAATATGAATAATGCTTAGTGGCGTCTCACGTGTAACTAAAATAAGTTTCCTCCTTTCCTTTAACATAACGTCCGCTGCACGGGTGGTAAGATCTGAAGAAGTCCCATAGGCTATTCTGGACAAAGTTCCCATAGAACAAGGACAAACAATCATGGTATCAAAACGCGCCGAACCCGATGCAAAAGGAGCAAAAAAGTCATTTTTATCGTAGAACTTGAAAGGCACGTCCTGGTAACTCTCATCACCCAATTCAGCCCGCCATACATCCTTCGCATTATTTGACATCACAATACCCACCTCAGTAATCTGAGATTTTAGCGAATTCAGTTTTTCCAGCAGTAACTTCGCATATATAGAGCCACTCGCTCCCGTAATAGCAACAACAATCTTTCTTTTGGACATTTCTTTTAAATATAAAAACAAAGCTATAAAAAAAGGGTCGAAGTGAGAAACACTCGACCCTACATCTACCTATGAAAAACATGCCCTTGGGAGGGGCTTAACAAAAGTACATCTACTTTTTAATTTTCAAAAATATTATATGAATTACTACACATTTGTGTATATAAATTCTCAAAAAACACCACTTTTGCCCCTGATCCCATCCGAATTATTACTCCAATTTATATCACTTGCAATTTTTTCAGGATTTATGACAACCCGATTTCGCAAATAAATTCGCTACTCAAACAGTTATTTTCATTAATAAAACCTATTTTAGTAGGAGAGTTACGCAATTACATTTGAAAATGAACCTTTCTGTTTTAGAGCAATATATTGAAGAAGGCAAAAGCCACGACATCGACCTACTATTGATTGGAAACCCTGAATTATTACAAGAGACCACCAGTCATGGTATTTCACCCTTATTATTGGCATGTTACTACAATAAACCGCAAATTATCCGAATACTTCTGCAACACACCAAAACGATGACCATCCATGAGGCCTGTGCAGCAGGATTGACCGCATACGTGGAGGCTATTATTCAACAGGCTCCATCGGTTGTCAATGAATGGTCTTCCCATGGGTTTACACCTTTGTTGTTGGCAACCTATTTCAACAGAGTTGACATTGTCCGTCTATTGTTATCCAAAAAGGTAAATCCTAATGTAGCCAGCAGAAACGAACAACTCAGCTCCCCCCTACATATTGCTGCTTCAAATAATAACGAAGAAATCGGCAAAATGCTTATGGAAGCCGATGCCGATGTCAATGCGGTTCAAGCAACGGGTGAAACGGCATTACATTATGCCGCCCAACACGGAAATATTGACTTCATTGTCACCTTGCTTGAATTTGGTGCAGATACAAAAATCTTCAACCTGGCAGGATTCAGCCCAGCGGACTTCGCTTTGGAAAAAGGATATAAGGAAATTGCCGAAATACTCGCGAATTAACCACTTCGCATAATTTCGGCACCAATCCGGCAATGAAGACACTGTCTCTTATCGCAGTACATTTTCTTCAATTGCAATATCGCCTGGCTTTGGGCAGCATTTTCGGCATGCCAGTCAAATTCTCCAAACCGTTTTATGATTGCATTTTTCTCAACAGGAAGCATTTCCAAAAAATAAATGGCCTTGTCAATATACCGTTCTATCCCATAATATTTGCCATAAGCAAAAAGAAATAGTACCACAACATTCACAATGAGGATATCAATGGTATCTTTCCCTATTTTTCCAGAATGCGCCGTACGCTCCTTACCTCTTGGTAAAAAACGAGATTTCCAGTACTCACTTAACCTTCCAATACGAAACAATGAACGTGCATCCTCTAAATTCTCCAGATCCAAAATCATTGAAAAACTTAATGACTTATCAGTAAATAAGCTTACCAACTGCGCTATGCGAAGTTCAGGAAAATTATAAGGTCGCATTCGTAGTTTTTTCCAATCACCGCTTACAACCTCAATTCTATGAGCACCCTGTTGATAAACAAACTCATTATAGAGTAATTTAGCATATTCATCCTCCTCATTGCTGGATAAGAATCCAGCTGTTCCAAAAAAAATTGCTTCGATCTTCAAGGTATCCGAACGATATTTTTTCAATAAAGATATAGGAAGTTTTTCTCCAAGCTCATGAAATGCCTCTGCATTCACTTTCAGCCCCATACATCTACACATCCAGATCCAAAATACCTTTTCCCAATCCTTGTCGTTATCAGCCAATAAACTAAAGATCGTCTGAACTTTCATCTCTAGGCGCTCATAAGATAATGCGCCCAACCACATTGTCTTTTTTAGAACATCAACTGAACTTAACTGCGACTGACAAGGAATCCAGTTTGTCGTATTCATCATTGTCGAATACCGATCGAGCAAATGCTGATTTACGTACGCCGAAAGCAACATCGTTGGGATAACACTCCCATCACTTCGGTATATGACTTTATCATTTACCCAGACAACATGAAGGATAACATTATTATAAGCTGAATCATCCTGGTGATGATGCCGATCCCAATCCGATGAACGAATATGGAGTTCTATATTTCCATACCATTTTTTGTCTCCGAGTATGATATGAGACATTAAAAAATCCGGTCCTGCGTTCAGGTTATGCTGACCAAAGTTTATCAAAATCAACGGCTCTCCGTCCGTGGATCGCAACCCTATTGTATTGAATAGCCGTAGTTTCCAGATAAACTGCATTAAGTTTTCTGTCATCACCATAATTGTATACTAAGAAATTAAGCTAACCGGCTATGATTTATAATATCTTAAATATACAATTTTATCCGAACTATTTCACATAGATTGACAACAAGTCACTTGAAATCATCTGTGTTTCCAAAATCCGTCCATTTAACTTTGGAGCAGAAACACCACTATGCAATTCCTTCTCCGATAGAAACACGCGTGCTTCATCCCAAAGAGCCGCATCAATAAATGTTTGTAAAGTCTTTGCTCCCCCTTCAATGATAATGGACTGTACATCCATCAGGTACAATTGATAAAGGATACTTTGCGGTAAATACAGGCCATAATTTTCAAGTTCAATATGCTTAATATGTCCTTGCCAATCTGTTTTTTTTGCATTAAACACAATGGTATCGGCTTTTTCATCAAAAATCTTAGCATCAGGAGATATGACCAGATCCCGATCTATCAACACGCGGATTGGATTTTTACCTTTCCAATGCCTAACAGTCAAACTAGGATCATCCAGTTGAGCAGTATGCGTCCCCACTAAAATTGCGTCCTCCTCTGCACGCCAACGATGAGTCAATTGCTGGCTTGCGGCATTACTGATCCACACCTGCTTATCCTGTTGACCCATCAATCCATCTTTAGATTGTGCCCATTTTAAAATAACATATGGTCGATGTTGGCTGATTCGTGTAAAAAAACGGCGGTTGAGCCAGACCGCTTCCTTCTCCAAAAGCCCAATTTCAACCTCAATACCAGCCGCTCTCAGTATTTCAATACCTTTACCATTGACTTTTGCATAGAGATCCAGACAAGCGACAAAAACCTTCAATGGTTTTAAATCGGCGATCATATTGGCGCAGGGAGGTGTTTTACCGTAGTGTGCACAAGGTTCAAGACTGACATAAAATGTACTTGCAGCCAGTAATTCCTTTGCCGAATCACCATACCGCTCCAGCACCTGACTTACAGCATTAACTTCCGCATGAGGACCTCCGTAAGGAGAAGTGTACCCCTCTCCTATAATCTTGTCATTATGGACGATAACTGCACCCACCATGGGGTTTGGACTTACAGACCCTGCTCCTAGCTGAGCGAGATCCAAGCAGCGTTGCATATATTGCCTGTGCATATTCATAATGCAAATCTATGAAAATCGTACCTTTGATGCATGAGAATACTTCAAGATTTCGAATTATCGTTTCAACATGAATTAAAGTCCATATATGACAGTGACGAAATAAAATCCATATTTCTACTTGTGGTCGAAGAATTATTGGGTATAAAAAGAATAACATATCCTTTTAAAAAGGATGATTTCGTTTCTGAAAACGAGGCTGCTCATTTCCAGAGGATTCTTCATGATCTCAAAAAAAGCAGACCGATCCAATATATTTTAAATAAGGCAGATTTTTACGGTGAGTTTTTCGAGGTGAATGAATCGGTTCTGATCCCGAGACAGGAGACGGAGGAACTCGTTGATCTGATTATAAAAACACATGCTTCCTCATCGCATCTAAAGGTGATTGATATCGGCACTGGCTCAGGTTGCATTCCCATTATTTTATCAAAATACTTAAATCAGGCACAGGTGACTACGGTAGATATCTCTAAAGAAGCGATCCATACCGCCAGAAAAAATGCGCAACGCCTGGGAGAACCCGTTCATTTCATCAATGCGGATATTTTAGAATGGGATTACGTCTTTTCAGACCAACAATACGATATTATCGTTTCCAACCCGCCTTATATTACACCAAGTGAAAAACAGCAAATGCAGCAAAATGTATTGGCCTATGAACCTGAACTCGCTTTATTCATTGAAGAAAGTGCGCCGCTGATCTTTTATGATGTTATTTCATCTTTTGCTTTAAAACATTTGGCACCAAACGGAGATCTTTATTTTGAAATTAATCAATATCTGGGACCGGAAACCAAGGATCTCATCGAGAAAAAGGGCTTTCAGCAAGTGCAGCTCATCAAAGATATCCACGGTACCAACCGGATAATCCATGCTAAGAAAAGCATATAGAAAAAATAATCTTTTTATTTACTAGACAGTTAACGCCGATCAACCAAATTTTAGAACCAATTATTTGGAGCATATCAAAAGAAACTCTACCTTTGCATCACTTTCAAAAACAGAAAGGATTCCGTAGCTCAGCTGGTAGAGCAATACACTTTTAATGTATGGGTCCTGGGTTCGAATCCCAGCGGGATCACTTAGAAAAGCTAATCGCAAGATTAGCTTTTTTTGTTTAAGGGGATTAGGATTTGAACGAAGGGCCGACCGGGTTCGATCCGTCGGAGGCTCAGGGATGTGCAGAAATCAAAAAAAAGCATCAAATATGCTAGATATATTACAAACTATTTACGCTTTAAATTGTCGTTACTACATAAAAGATAAATAATTAAAAGACCCATTATGAAAAGAATATTGCCTTTTACCCTGATATTAAGTACATTTCTACTTATGACGAGCTGCTCAGTCATAGAAAGCATCTTTAAAGCTGGTGTCTGGACCGGCATACTTATCGTCGTTGTTGTCGTAACCCTTATCATATGGCTAATTAGTAAGCTTTTTGGCGGAACCAAAGAATAAACAGGGATACATTATTTTTTCCAAAACGGAAATATCCTGCATGGATCGTAGCCAGTCTCCAGCCTTCCCTCTCCCGGCTGTACCAAATTCTTCAAATAAACCTTTTTTAGGGGATTACTATTGGTTTTTACAATCTCCATTTGAAAACCTTTTTTTTATCTTATCTTTATAATTTAATAATTCATCATCTGAATACAATTAGACCTGCTAAGTAGCATGCGTAAAAATAATTCGATCTCTATTCCATAGTGAATGGAACGGGAACGATTATAAGAAACGGAGAGGAAAGAGAACATGAAAAGAGTCACCTTAAAAGAGATTGGAAAGCAATTAAACCTGTCACCGGGAACTATTTCCAAAGCGCTTAATGATAGTCATGAAATCAGTGCGGAAACAAAAAAAATGATACTAGCTTACACCCAAAAGATTAACTATATACCCAATTTTTCCGCCAAAAGCCTAAAAACAGGACGTTCAAATACACTGGCCATTATCGTCCCTTTTATTTCCAGTTCGTTCTTCTTTGATTTTTACGAAGAAATCTCTCTTATTTTATCGCAAACAAATTATCAATTAATCCTACTACAAACCTTCAACGATGAGAAAAAAGAAAAGGAAGCGTTAGAACTCTGTGTGCAAAGTAATATCGACGGCATTATCATTTCCCCGGTAAAAAATGATTCCAGCCTATCGCTGTTAATCTACATCATGGACCAAATATGTCCGATTATTATATTTGATCGAATAAATCACCAACTTGACACCTTTAAAATTGGTATACAGAATAACAAAGTGATTTATCAAGCCACGGCGGAAATGATAAAAAATGGACGCAAAAACATTATGCTATTGCTCTGTAAAGATATCGGAGGAAATGCCACTAGAATTAAAGGCTACAAAGATGCCCTTTTTAACAGCTCGGTTCCTTACAACCAAGATAATATTGTTGAAATATCTTATTCAAGCCCTAAAGATGATATTGATGAGGAACTCGAACGTAAAATAAGCGCTTTATTAAACAGTCCATCTCCTCCAGACGCACTTTTATCTACTACTGACACTTTATCATTAAAGGTCTTACATATTTTAAATAAGCTTAAGGTGAAGATTCCTGAAAACATGAATTTAATCGGATTCAGTAATACACCCTTTGCGAATAGCCTGAACCCATCGTTGACAACGATTACTCAGCCCACACGCCTCATGGCTGATAAATCAGTGGAACTGTTACTTGAAATGCTGAAAAAGAGAAACAAAAAAAATTATTTTGAATTTGAGACTTATTTTTTGGACTGCCAAATAGAACACCGAAAATCAACCTCTGCTTTTTGACAAAATTTAACCTTATTACAATCATTTATAACCATAAAACATAAAAATGCCACGTCATTCCGATAACCACCCAGAACACAATTCAAGAAGGTCCTTCCTGAAAAAATCCAGTATTATTGCACTCGGGACATCACTACCAACCTCCACCCTATTAGCCTTTACGGATCAATCCAAAGATCAGGTTATTAAAGTAGGATTAATAGGTTGTGGCGGCAGGGGTACCGGCGCAGCCATTCAAGCTTTGCAGGCCGACCCAAACTGTCAAATTACTGCAATGGCCGATGTTTTTCAGGATCGCATGGATGAATCTTACGCCGCTTTAATGGAGGTTCGCCCGAAACAAGTAAAAATAGACAAAGGAAGCAAATTTTTGGGATTCGACGCATATGAAAAAGTCATCAATAGCGATGTGGATGTCGTATTGTTAACCTCACCCCCGGCATTTAGACCGCTTCATTTAAAAGCTGCCGTTCAAGCAAAAAAACATATCTTCTGTGAAAAACCGATGGCGGTCGATATCCCCGGATTACACAGCGTCCAGCAATCGGTAAAAAAAGCTAAGGAATTAAACTTATCACTTGTATCTGGTTTTTGTTTTCGCTACGATCTACCAAACCGGGCGACATTCACCAAAGTACTGGAAGGGGCAATAGGCGAGGTAAAATCAGTCAGCACATTTCGTTATGGCGGCGAAGCAACTTATATCGAACCTCGCCCAGAATGGAATAAAATGACGCAGCAAATGAGGAATTGGTTTTATTACAACTGGCTTTCAGGCGATTTTATTGTGGAACAGGCGATACATAGTCTAGACATGATGTCTTGGGCAATGGGTGATGTTATGCCCATCTCCGCAATGGGTACAGGTGGCCGACAAGTCCGCATAGATCCAAAGTATGGAAATATCTATGATCATTTTGCAATTGAATTTAAATATGCAAATGGCGCAATCGGAACGCACTTCTGTCGACAACAAGCCGGAACCACGCCAAGAAACTCGGTAAGCATGCTCGGAACTGAGGGACTCGCTGAGGTTGTGATCGGCAGAAAGCATACCATATCCGGGAAAGTAGACTGGAACTACACTGGTACAAAAAACAACATGTACCAAACACAACATGATGAGTTGTTTGCATCAATACGACGCAACAAACCAATCAACGATGGCGAGTGGATGATCAACAGTACCCTCTTGGCGATCTGGGCAAGGATGGCCGGTTATACAGGACAAAATTTGACATTTGACCAGGTAATGAATTCAAAAGAAAATCTTGGCCCTGAATTAGCTTCCTATAATTGGGAACTCAATGTTGATGGTCCGCCAATTGCCATACCGGGGAAGACGAAATTTAGTTAAGCAATAAAACCTGATGAAAAGACTCATTTATACGATTTTCAGCATCTTATTGCTTAACAATAGCAAGCTCATAGCGCAAACCAAAACCTTATTCGATTTTGGCCAGGAAATCCAATGGGAAGATTGGATATCGAATAAGAAAAACTCGAAAACAATACATTGGATCAATGTCAATACAGATCCGGACACTTGGCTTATCAAAAAAGATTTGCTCATTTGCAAAGGAAAACCAATCGGTGTTGTACGATCCACAAAGCAGTACGAAAACTTTATGATCGAGGTTGAATGGAACCACCAGTATGCAGGCGGTAATTCAGGAATTTTCGTCTGGTCAGACGCCAAGCCCGACCCTTCGGGTAGACTTCCCGGAGGCGTCGAAGTACAAATGCTCGAATTAGACTGGGTAAATCAAAACCTTATGGATGGAAAACAGGCACCGATCGCCTATGTACACGGCGAGCTTTTTGGCGTAGGCGGCGTCACTACAGTTCCGGACAATCCCAGAGGCACACGCAGCAAGTCCATTGAAAATAGAGCTAAGGGAAAAGGCGAATGGAACAAATACACCATTGTATGTATTGACGGCACGGTTAAATTAGCGGTCAATGGAAAATTCGTCAATGGCCTGCGAAATTCAACTGTAAAAAAAGGCTACCTCTGCCTTGAATCTGAAGGATCAGAGATTCACTTCCGTAATTTCAAACTCATCGAACTGCCCCCCGGTGTCACAAGTGATCAACAAGTTGCAGCAAGCATCACCCCATAATCGTTAATAAAAAAGGTCAACACTCCCTCAATCGGAATGTTGACCTTTTCTACTAGATACCTACAACAAAATTAGAAAATCTTGCTATTTGATCAGACCCCTTAGCGCATGCACGGGCAAATCTATTTTCGTGTCATTTGATAGATTTCCCCGCAATGTGTTCCACTGCAAGCTATCCAACCGAACAGAAGACACCCCTTCCGTTGTGATATCCAACACATCAACTTTGGATTTATCCCCCTTTCTATTGAAATAGATCTCCGAATTCTTAGCAAGAATATGAGCCGTCTTGTAATCAACACGCGGCAATCCCAGCATCGTATTCGTCGCCTCAACGAATAAATGATTGACAGGCGCCGTATTTTTGTCATCGCGGTACCCAAAATCGTCTATATGCGAATTTGTCAAAATCAAATTAAGCGTATTTATAGCAGTTTCTCCACTTAATGAAAAACTTTCAATGCTATCACCGACAATGGTAATTTTATCCAGCTTCGCCGAGAATTCATTCACACCAGCATTTTGCAATTTTAATAGGCTCAGATCCGGCGCAAAAACATAAACTGATTTGTAATATCTATCACCGCCTTCCAAAAAATCCAGAGTAAGGAAACCGTCTCCATCCACCTTTGACTTTACAAAATCAGCCTGGCTCTTATTGATCTTTACCAGAAACTTATCGCTTTTTACCAGGTACAGATTTATCCCTCTCGCATCCGAACCGAGTAGCTGAAGCTTGTCAAATTTCCCCAATGGGAAGGATCGAAAATAAACATCCTTTGCATCTGCACTTGACACTTCTTTGTCCATCTCCGCATGATAAACATTTGTATCTACCCGATTGGTCCGGACAATATAAGAGGCGACCAATGTTGGAACGACAAAAAGGATTATTGCGAGCCCTATCAATAATTTAGTACTTAATTTCATGATTCATTTTGATTAAAATTCTGTTCAACAAACTGTCTGTAACGTTGTTCCAATTCACTTAGACCAATTTCCAATAAATAGATATTCCGAAAGAAAGGTGGAAGATCCTCTTCCAAAAAAATGGTCTTCCGGTAGGATTTAACGTTCTTGACAGAATCTTCGGTCAGGAAGAAACCAATCCCGCGTTTATTCGCGATGATCTCCTTCTGCTGCAATAGATCGTATGTCCGCATAACTGTATTGGGGTTGACCTCCAGCTGAACCGCCAATTCCCGTACGGATGGCACCTTGTCGTTCGTTTTCCAGGTCTCCATTAAAATATGATCACATACATATTCTGCAATTTGTAGATAAATCGCTTTATTGGCATTAAATTCCATATTAAATCTCCTTCTCTTTTAGCCTTAAAAAGGCAAGCCCCCAGAATATCAATGTAAGCACTATTCCCGCAACGGTGATTAAACCAAAAATGTGATAGACATCTGACCAATAATTATCATCCATACGCTGCACGGTGTTCTCCGTCTGCGTTTTCATCAGGTACACAAAGCAAGACATCCAGATCACACAGTAAAGAACAAGTGAGATTGCCGTTTTGATATATTGATAATTCTTAAAGACAATACCGCCCAGTAAAAATATCGCGCTCAATAAGAATGGTAAAAAACATAAATAATAAATTCCCCTGGGATAATCCACATTAAAATAATATTGCCAAAAATCCACGGTGACCTGCTCACCAAGCGAATTCATCTCGGTTCTTACAGCTGGACCAAAGCCACTTAAATAAGAGACAAAGGTCAAGTCGATCAGGTAATAGATCAATAAGTAAGAACTGATGCTAACGATCACCGTATAGAAAATCCCCACCAGAAATTTTTCCAGTCGGGAGGCCGGTATCATCAATTCAAAAATTGCTTTTGTCTTGCTTCCGAGATCGGCAAAATAGCTGCTCGAGATTACGGTCGCGAAAAACATCCCTAAAACACAAAACAACGGTGATCTAAAGTTCAACACCGAATAAACATGGGCAGATTCATTTTTTATATCATTATAATTTGTACCGATGTTAAAAGCATAAAAACAAAATATAATACCTGCTATCACCCCTACCGACATCAGATAAATTCGTCCAAAACTGATCCATTGCCTGCGGATCAGCGCAAAAAAACGAGTTGTATTAAATAGGTTTGACATATTCATCGACTTTAATAAGATTTGTGATTTTTTCCTTCTGCAACAATACGGCATTGAACAGCAACTCTAGATCTAGTTTGGAATCCTCCCCGAGTGTATTTGGAAGTATCGCATTGAAACCTCCAAGTGCCTCTTCCGCATGGAGCACATCAAAAGACAGTTCTTTCATCTTTTTGAAACAGAGCTTATCGGTAATCACGTTAACAGGTGCATTCAACGCAACCTTATGCTCATCAAGCAAAATGACCGCATCAATCAAATTATCCAGATCACGCACCTGATGGGTAGAGATGATTACACAACGGTCGTCTGTAATAGCCGAAGCCATAATTTTACGAAATTGTGCTTTAGAAGGAATGTCCAGACCATTTGTAGGTTCGTCCATGATAATGATTTTCGTATTGGAAGCCAAACCGAAGGAAATAATGTATTTCTTCTTCTGGCCATAACTCATCTCCGCCAACTTTTGTTCTACCGGAATTTCAAACTCATTGATCAGGCGATAAAAATATTCCCGGTCAAAATTTGGATAAAAACCAACATTGGCTTTTAAAAATTGTTCCGACTTTACCGCTGGCAAATAGAACTCCTCAGGAATAAAACTGATCTCCCGCAACAGCGAAGGTTCCCGTCGATTTGGGTTATACCCCAGCACCTCGACATGCCCCGAAACGGGAAATACCAATCCGGCCATATTCTTAAGCAAAGTAGATTTGCCCGCCCCATTCTTTCCAAGTAATCCGTAAATATGACCCTGCTTCAATGTGAGATCCATATGGAGAAAGAGTGGCCTGGATTTACTATAACTGAAATTTAGATTTTGGATAGTAATCATACTACTGTATTATTAAATTAATACACTAATATAGATACTAATTTCCCAAGTTTCCAAAAATTATTAAAAAAAAAATAACGCTCTCAAAGTTTAAGGGGATCGATGGCGTACTTCCTATAAAACCCAAATTCACGAAGAAAAAAGAAAACAAATACTTTATATAAAAGTATCTAAAATCATGAATATAAACAAATTAAATATAAATATTACGAAATTCATAATGAAAAAACAAGGATAAATACACTTGATTCGGCTTCCAAGCTAAAGTATACTCAATCGAAAAACGCTCATATTAGCCCCGTAGAAAGCGTTCGTATTTTTCCCAGCAAAAGCCCGGTCATGTTATAAAAATAGCTTAAAACGCTTAAAAAGCACATAAAACAGCCCCAAACACCTTAACCTTGTCCCTTTGATTCCAATTGGAGATATTCATCGGTAATCTTTAGTCGAACAGTTCAATTTTCAAACACAAAAAAACGCGTTATCAGCTCAAAAACAGCATTAACCTTAAGTTAACAAGAAGATAATTTAAAATTTAACAAACTAAATATCAATACAATAAAAAGATTATATAAACATAAAAATCAGACTATATTTAACACGCATACTCCCCTATTTCTTCGATCAATATTAACGCCTGGCATCCGGATTATTCCTCAGATCGGTCTATTTATCCCGGTTAAATTCATACTATTGATGTGATTTTTTTTCATTTTATACGCATCTTTGTCATGTGATGACTTCGATTTACCCTTTCATTTTAGCACTGCATTCCACCTGGCGATGGATTGTTTTGATTATTTTTATAAGCAGTTTACTACGTTTTGCTTATCAAAAAAAGAACAGACGTCGCTTCACCCCTACTGATAATTTCCTGAAAAATACGGTTATTTTCACATTTTATACACAGGCATTATTAGGTATCATACTCTACATATTAAGTCCGATCACACAGTATTTCCTGACTCATTTTAACACAGCCGTACACTTACGACAGATTCGTTTTTTTGGAATGGAGCATAGCAGCATGATGATTCTCGCTGGCATATTTCTACTCATCGGTAGTCTAAAAAGCAAAAACGCCGATACGGATGATCGACGTTTTAAAATACTTTTAATCTGGTTTGGCCTTGCTTTACTGATTGCCCTTAGTTCTATTCCCTGGGAATTCTCCCCATTGACCAGCAGACCGAGCTTCCGTTCGTTTTGATTAGCTATTCTTCCAATGCCCTTTTCTTTTATCGCGCATTGCCGCCATCCCTTCCTGGAAATCGGCCGTTTTGCGAAGCTTGGCGAGCTCATCCAGCAGAAAAGCGTAGTTATCCGCCTGTGGATTTTTTTTCAATTGACGAAGCGCCTCAAAACCCCTAGAAATAGCCAAAGGTGCATTCGCTACAATAGCATCTCTCAATGCTTCCAATTCAGCTTCCCCCGGTTCCAAAATTGCGTACAGCAACTGCTTTTCCAGGGCTTCCGCGGCGGAGAAAGATTCCCCACGGATACAAAGATCCATTGCTCTCCTTTCGGGCATGTATTCCAGCAGCAAAGCCAGCACCTGAAACGGAAAAAGCCCAATCTTCACCTCGGGCAGTGCAAACCGCACATCTGGCGTAGCAAACAAATACGTACAGGAAAGTGCTATCAAAAATCCGCCCGCAATAACATCACCCCGAACAACACAAATAGAGGGCTTATTTAGCTGTGCAAACAACTCGGCCAGCGACTTTTCTACTTTTGGAATACCGGGATTTCCGATATCAACCGTCGGGTCTTCGAAAGCCTTTAAGTCCATCCCTGCGCAAAATACCGGTCCCTCAGCCTCGATCTGTATCAAACGAACCTCTGGATCACTATTAGCGATTTCCAGGGCGTAGGCAATCTCACTGACCATTGTTGGACTAAAGGCATTCCTTTTCTCTGATCGGGCAAGGATCAATATAAATACATGCTGTTCGCGACGTACCTTTATGAAATTTAATTTTTCCATGATTTATCTACAAGATCATTTGTCTGAAACTGTCTTCTAAGCCTGCTCTTTCGGTCAGGCTACCACGACCGAAAAGATCCAGTAAAATTTCAGAAGGAATATTTCCAACCAGGTCGTCCTTGGCAAAAGGGCAGCCACCATATCCTAATAGGGCCCCTTCAAACTTCCGGCAACCGGCATCATAGGCAGCACGAACCTTTACAAGACTATCTTCCCGTTTTGCGTGAAAATGTGCACCAATGGCTAACTGCGGATATCGTGTCCGAACAAGACCGTAGAGATCGGTAATCTGTACAGCATTCGCCTCAGAAGTTGTATCCGCCAAAGAGAATTCTGTGACACCTAGCTGCATGAGCTTATCAATCCATTCCTCAACCAGTACCGCAGACCAAGGATCGTTATATGGATTGCCAAACGCCATACTGATGTAGACGACCAGAACCTTGCCATTGGCATCAGCCAATGCCTTCATTTCCTTCAGTTGCTGATAAGATTCTTCTAGACCTCTATTCGTGTTCCGCAACTGAAAGGTTTCTGATATCGAAAATGGGTAACCTATCAAATCTATTTTTTCTTCCTGAACGGCATCCTGAACACCCCTCAGGTTAGCGACTATTGCCAATAACTTTACACGATCATCTTTTATAACACCGGCCAGCACTTCTTTAGTGTCAGCCAACTGCGGAACTGCCTTCGAAGAAACAAAGGAGCCAAAATCAATCACATCAAACAGACCGCTCTCAATCAACCTATTGATATGTTTAATTTTCTTATCCGTTGCAATAAAATCATGCAGTCCCTGAATGGCATCTCGCGGACAATCGACCAATACAACCTGATCTTTCATACGGTATAATTAAATATCTTTTTCAATTTCCCGGGCAATCACCATCTTTTGAATGCTGGAAGTCCCCTCTCCTATCGTACACAGTTTGGCATCGCGAAAGAACTTCTCTGCGGGATAATCTTTCGTAAACCCATACCCTCCAAAAATCTGCACAGATTCATTGGAAACGCTTACTGCCGCCTCCGAAGCATATAATTTGGCCATTGCACCGATTTTAGACACTCGCTCGCCATGATCTTTGAGATAACCAGCCTGGCGGGTCAATAGCTCACTGGCCTCCACTTGGGTAGCCATGTCTGCCAAGGCAAATGAAACGGCCTGAAAATCGTAAATCTTCTTTCCAAACTGCTCTCTTTCATGTGCATATTTTAGCGCACATTCATAGGCTCCCCGGGCAATACCCAAAGAAAGCGCCGCAATAGAGATCCTACCACCGTCTAAAAGTTTCAATGCCTGTACAAAACCTTGCCCCTCCTCACCAATCAGCTGATCGCGGTGTATTCTACAGTTGTCAAAAAACAGACATGCCGTTTCTGAAGCACGCATGCCTAATTTATTCTCTTTTTTCCCTGCAGTAAAGCCAGGAGTGTCTTTTTCAACGATAAATGCAGACATTCCCTTTTTATCGCCCTTTTCCCCCGTGCGTGCAATCACAACAGCAACACTCGAGCTAATGGCATGCGTAATAAAATTCTTTGAACCATTCAACACATAATAATCCCCATCCCGCTCAGCAAAGGTGGTCATACCGCCGGCATCCGAACCCGAACCTGTTTCTGTAAGTCCCCAGGCCCCGATCCATTCTGCTGTAGCCAGCTTTGGAAGATAACGTCGCTTCTGGTCTTCACTGGCAAAGCTCAAAATATGGTTGGTACATAAGGAGTTATGTGCCGCAACCGAAAGTCCGATCGATCCACAAACTTTGGAGATTTCATCCAGCACGGTGATATACTCCTGATAACCCAGACCCGACCCCCCGTATTCCTCAGGCACAATAACGCCCATGAAACCGTGTTCACCTAATTTTTTAAAAACTTCTATTGGAAATATTTGGGCTTCGTCCCATTCCATCACATAAGGTTTGATATGATGCTGTGCAAAATCTCGTGCACTTTGTCTGATCATATCCATTTGTTGTTTATTTTCAATAAACATAAGCATGAATATTAAATTTACAATCGGTAATACAATTCAAATATATCAAAATATTTAGGAATAAAATTGCAAACATTTTAAAATTTTATTTTAAATTTATCTAAAAATAAGAAATTCTTAATTATATCGCTTTTTAAACCAGAATTATAAACTATGAAGGAGCTGCTCGCATTACTTCACCAAAAAAGAGAAAATCTAAAGCTCGGTGGGGGCATCGATAAAATTAAAAAACTAAAAGAAAAAGGTAAACTGTCAGCTTGGGAAAGAATAACTTACTTACTGGATCCAGACCGTGAATACCTTGAGATCGGGATGTTTGCGGGAGAAGGTATGTATGTTGAGCATGGCGGCTGTACCAATGCAGGCTGTGCCGCCGTGATAGGTTACGTTAAATCCAAACTTTGTGTTATCGTCTCAAACGATGCGACTGTAAAAGCTGGAGCTTGGTTTCCCATCTCCGCCAAGAAAAATCTTCGCGCACAGGAAATCGCCATGGAAAATAATCTTCCGATTATCTATCTCGTGGATTCCGCAGGTGTCTTCCTTCCAATGCAAGATGAAATTTTTCCCGATAAAGAACACTTTGGCCGTATATTCCGCAACAATGCACGCATGTCAGCCATGGGTATCCCGCAGATTGCCGCGATTATGGGCAGCTGTGTAGCTGGTGGCGCTTATTTACCCATCATGTCGGACTACGCTTTCATTGTCGAAGGCACAGGATCAGTCTTCTTAGCCGGCCCTTATCTGGTTAAATCGGCTATCGGTGAGACCGTAGATGCAGAAACACTGGGCGGAGCTTCAACACATTCTGAAATATCGGGTGTTACAGACAATAAGTTCCCCGACGACCAGAGTTGCCTTACGGCCATTAAAAATGTTATCGATAAAATCGGTGGTCATGCAAAAGCAAACTTCAATCGGAAGGAAAGCCATCCGCCAAAAACAGATCCTGAAAAAATAATAGAAATTCTTCCGGAGGACCGCACCAAACCCTATCGGATGCAAGATATTCTCGAAGCAATTGTTGATGCGGATACACTGGAAGAGTATAAACCCGATTATGGTAAAACGATTGTCTGTGCGCTTGCACGTGTAGATGGCTGGGCAGTAGGTATTGTCGCCAACCAACGGGAGATTATCAAAGCTAAGAAACCCGGTAATGCGATGGAAATGCAGATGGGCGGTGTTATTTATAGTGACTCAGCAGACAAAGCTGCACGCTTTATTATGAACTGTAACCAGCAAAATATACCGCTTGTTTTCTTTCAGGATGTCACCGGATTTATGGTCGGCAGCCGATCCGAGCAAGGCGGAATTATTAAAGATGGCGCTAAAATGGTCAACGCGATGGCAAATTCCGTCGTCCCTAAATTTACTTTCATCGTAGGTAATAGCTACGGTGCCGGAAATTACGCCATGTGCGGGAAGGCCTATGACCCACGCTTGATCTACGCCTGGCCAACGGCCCAAATGGCCGTCATGAGTGGGGCTGCCGCTGGTAAAACATTATTTCAAATTCAGGAATCAGCATTAAAAGCCAAAGGGAAAGAATTCAATGAAGAAGAAAAAAACAGCCTTCTCAAGTCTATTGAAGATCGATATAATGAACAATTAAGCCCCTATTATGCCGCTGCCAGACTTTGGGTGGACGGCATTATCGCACCTCAGGAAACCCGAAAGGTAATCAGCATGGGCATAGAAGCCGCTAATGAAAAACCTATAGTCGAGCGGTACAATGTTGGTGTAATTCAGGTTTAGGAATATTCGACAAATTGGTTCCCCAAAAGGTCTATTCCAACAATAAATAACCCTCCTCGATCACGCATCGTGGAGGGTTTTGTATAAAAGAGAACCATACATCTTTTATTTATGACAACTTATTCCATGTTTTGCTAATTATTTCAAATCCATTCACGGACTCAGGATTGCGCATGACATCTTTTGAGACTGCCCGCTCGGTAGGAATACCTGAGAAAATCTTTTTTATTGGCAGTTCCAGCTTTTTCCCGCTCCAGGTATAGGGGACTTCAGTAACCTGAAAAATTTGGTCGGGTACATGCCGGGGGCTATATTCCCTTCGAAGAGATTTCTTGATTTTATCCTTCAGTTCATCCGTTAAGGTCCCGCTTTTTAGTTGAACAAAAAGTAACATATCCGAAGAGCCATTGTCGTGATCAACACAAATGACCAAGCTATCCTGCACTTCATCTGTTGCATTCAATACATTATAGATCTCAGCAGTCCCGATGCGTACACCACCGCGATTAAGGGTAGCATCAGAACGACCGTACATGATTATCCCGTCATTCTTCGTAATCTGAATCCAGTCACCATGGCTCCAGATACCGGCATACTTATCGAAGTAACTATCGTAATATTTTTGATTGTCCGCATCATTCCAGAAGTAAATCGGCATACAGGGCATTGGTTCCAAAATAACCAGTTCCCCCACTTCTTCGTAAACAGCCATCCCACCTGTATTAAAAGCTTCTATTTTGGAGCCTAAGGTACGGCACTGTATTTCGCCCGCATGCACATCAAGCAATGTGCATCCTGAAAGAAAAGCACTACAGACATCTGTGCCACCACTTAACGAAATAATCTGGGTTTCTGGAAATTGCTGATGAATCCATTCAAAAATAGCCGGTGGTAATGGAGAACCGGTCGATCCAATTGTTTTCGGCATATACGCCAATGCTTTTAAATCTTGATCTTGGCAAGAAATTAAATAAGCGGCGCCGACGCCAAAATGATCAACCCCTGTATCTTTTGCAAACCTCCACAGGCTCAATTTATCCGGAAAGTGGGTTGCCCCGTCATATATACACAAGGTATTGCCCATTAATAGGGCCGAAAGTGCGTAATTCCACATCATCCAGCCTGTTGTCGAATACCACATAAACCGCTCTCCCTCCTGCACATTCTGATGCAATCCCAAGGCTTTCATATGCTCTAACAGCATCCCTCCGACGCCATGTGTGATCGCTTTGGGTTTCCCTGTCGTTCCCGAAGAATACAAGATCCATACGGGATCTTCAAAGGCTACGGCTGTAAACTGAAGTCCATCTTGGGGGATGGCAGAATTGATTATCACTTGCCAGTTTTTATCATTGATAAAAACACAGGCCTTCAGAGAGGGTAAATGTTCCGCAAGCTTTCGTATACTTTCTTCTTTCTCAAAGATCCGTCCATTATAAGTGTATTCCGCATTAGCAAAAAGTACCTTTGGTTCGATTTGCTCAAAACGATCTTGAATACTTGCCTCACCAAAGTCAGGGGAACAACAGGACCAGATTGCTCCGATTGAATTCGTAGCCAAAAACAAAGCTATGGCTTCCACTCCATTAACCAGTACACCTACCACGCGATCCCCTTTTGAGACCCCTTGATTTTTTAAATACACTTGCAATCTGAGCACCATTACCCGCAACTCTTCCCAGGAGACCTCACGTGGAGAATCTTGTTCCGACTGAAAAACAAGAGCGGGCCGGGTATCGGTGGCACGGCGAAATACATGCTCCGCGTAATTTAATGTCGCTCCACTGAACCATTTCGTTCCGATAAAACTATCTCTGTCCGTAGGACGGGTTAATATATGCGTAAAATTTGAATGAAATTGTATGTTAAAATAAGTTGCAAGACTCTCCCAAAAGTCAGCAATATGCCCGGTTGACCATACCCAAAGCTCGTGATAAGACGCAAAGGATAATTGATATCGCTGTTCGACATACTGTTTGAATCTATTGATCTCCGATTGAGATTGCTGCTCTTCTGTCGGGCTCCAGAGTAATTTTCCCATAATAGTTGGATATAAAAAACGGTTATAGCCAAACTTAGCTAAATTTGCTTTGAAATGCAATTTTTATTGGGACTCAAACAGAACAAATAGATTACATCAATTACTTTATTGAAATATTATTTTGAAATACGCACAGTTCATCAAATAAACGAGGTAAATACCCCCTTTTAAAGCACCTCGATCTCGGTTCCGTCCACCATCGGGTGACCAGTACACAGCAAGATACGTCCATTCTCCATTTCCCGGTCTGTTAGCACTTCGTTGTAATCCATTCTTACTTTTCCTTTTGAACATTGAGCGATACAGGTACTGCACATACCAGACTTGCAGGAATAAGGCAGTTTAATTTTATGTTCAAGTCCTACATCCAAAATAGACTTATTGTAGGGAATCTCCAGGTGATAGGTCTCACCTTGAAAATCTAATTTGATCTGATAGGAGGTCGTATCGATCACCCTCTCAGACTCATCGTCATCATCTTCTTCATTTTCGGGCAATAAGAACGTTTCTCTTTTGATCTGATTAGCATCAAAGCCCATTCCCAAAAGTGTGAAACGACATAAATCCATATAAATCACTGGCCCACAGGTAAAGCATAATGCGTCCTCTTTTGGGCCCACAAGATGATCCTTGACAATGGAAAGAATATAATCCCTGTTCAGACGGGCTTTCATCAGATATTTACTATTGGAATAAATCCAAACAATAGTGAGGCGGTCCGGAAATTGTCGGGCCCATTCCTCCAATTCCTCCCGAAAGGGCGCTTGATCAGCAGATCGATTACTGTATACCAAGACGACCTTAGACTTCTCTTCAACAAGAAGCGCCGTTTTAAGAATCGAATACAAAGGCGTTATACCAATACCGGCAGCAAATAGAAATAAAGTCCTTACTTTATATTGTTCGGGTTCATACGTAAATAATCCCTGTGGCTCCATGGCCTGAACGATATCCCCTTCGGCAACAGTATGATGAAGCAACCTCGAAATTTCGCCATTTTCCACACGTTTTACAGTGATGCTTAGCGGCTCGTTATAATCTGGGGAACTATTAAAAGAGTAAGAACGACGCACCTCCCGATCACCAAATAAGAAGGAAAGCGTAATAAATTGACCAGCTTTATAAGGAGGATAGTCGCCATCGGGAGATTCCAGCTGAAAAGTAATATTATTATTGGGCTGAGGAATTATCTTTGCTATTCGTAATGCGTACATAAGCCAAATATACTGTCGAATTTTGGCTTACACAAATGAAAAAACCGGATTCGAAAGCTACTTTTTAAGATGCGCTATATAACAATTTTGTTGTATTACAATTGACAGACAATTCTCGTACAATATTTGTAGAATTTCACGTTATATTTATATCAAAACTAATCATAATAAGATTATATGCAAACACGCAGAAACTTCCTTCAAAATGCAGCAAAAGCCACATTGGGTATTGCTGTATCTGGATCAATATTACAAGATATTGCTTCCGCGAAAGCAACTGAATTAAATGCCGCTACTTTAAAGTTTTCCCAAGTCAAGTTACCTTTCAGTTATGCCGCATTGGAGCCCAATATTGATGCCCTGACGATGGAAATCCATTATACAAAGCATCATATGGCCTATATCAATGCCGTCAACGAGGCCATTGTTGCCGAATCCATCAAAGAAACTTCAGAAGAACAGCTTTTAGCTAATATATCGAAATATTCCGCGAAAGCCAGAAATAATGCGGGTGGTGCCTGGAATCACAATTTCTTTTGGGAAAGCTTGTCCGACAAAGCAAGCCAGCCTTCGGAAAAACTGTTGACCATGATCAACAAGACCTTCGGTTCAATCGACAAATTCAAAGAGCAATTTGCCACAGCAGCAACCACGCGTTTTGGTTCGGGATGGGCATGGTTGATCCTCGACGATTCAGGAAACCTGAAAATAACGTCTACGCCAAATCAGGACAATCCATTAATGGATGTTGCGGACGTAAAAGGTATCCCAGTTTTGGGTCTCGACGTTTGGGAGCATGCTTATTACCTGCATTATCAAAACAAAAGAGTGGACTATATCAAAAACTGGTGGAACGTCGTCAACTGGAAAAAAGTAAATGAGCGAATAGCATAACATAAAAAAAGCTCGATCTAACGATCGAGCTTTTTTTATGTTATAATCCGTCACCAAGACCTACTATCCCAGTATCGCTTTCAGTTTGTTTACCTGAAAATCGATTAGCTTTTGAAGCGGAGCCGTAGCGATCATTTTCATCATCATATTTAAATCGGCATCAATTACAAAAGTTGCTTTTGTCACCGTATCTGATACAGCCTGCAGTTCCCAGCGTAAGGTAACCTCAAATGGTGCTTTTTCAGAAGGAATGAGCTTAACCAATTGATTGACTACTCGTTCTTCAACTTTTAACGCCAATTTTGCCATATTTTGAATGGTAAATCGAGCTTCGTCTGCTGTAGAAGACCAATTATAAATATTTTCAGGCATTAACTGTTCATGATTATTGAGATCAGTTAGAAAAGCAAATACTTCGCCGACATTCCTGTTGATTTCTGTAGTATTCTGAATAGTAGTCATAACGGTAAATTATTGATCTTTATTGAAAGTTTTCGCCCCATCCCGCAGGGTTCAATCGCCACTTTTTCAAAATTTCAACATCCTCTTCCAATACATAGCTATTTTCAGCGGCCACTTGAATCAGTGCATCGTAGTTACATAGGCTGAAATAAGGACATTTCGCATCTGCAAAATTATCAGTCGCTTGTTGCAGTCCATAAGTAAATATGGAAACTAATCCAACAACATTACAACCTGCTTCACGCAATGCTTTAACAGCGATCAGGCTACTTTTACCTGTTGAAATTAAATCTTCAACCACAACGACACGTTGACCACTAACGACTTCGCCTTCAATCATATTTTGACGGCCATGATCTTTCGCTGAGCTTCTAACATAAGAAAATGGTAGGCCTAAATCCTGCGCTACCAACACTCCTTGCGGAATACCTGCTGTAGCAACTCCAGAAATCATATCTACTGATCCAAACTCTTCTTGAATAAGCTTAGAAAGCTTCTGACGAATATACGTACGTATTGCTGGATGAGATAAAGTGATACGGTTATCACAGTAAATTGGAGACTTCCAACCCGACGCCCAAGTAAAAGGACTTTTAGGTTGCAATTTTATTGCTTTAATTTGCAATAAGGATTCAGCAACTTTTTGTTCAACCTCATTTAAATTATTCATGGCGCAAATTTATAAAATTTATATGAACGAAACCGTGCTAATTTTAGCAGATTTTGTTCCTTCGAAAATCGAAAACACGCAAACAATTAATATTCAAGACATTGAACTTCAAAAACTTTTCAAACAATCTGAAATTGATAAAGTTCCAAAGACCTATCTCTACGTCAACAGGGATTTCGAAACCGTATTTCAAAATTTAAAAAGCAAACTTAAAATCATCAAAGCAGCTGGCGGACTGGTCAAAAATGGTGATGGAGATTACCTGTTTATTTACCGCTTGGGCAAATGGGATCTCCCCAAAGGCAAGGTTGAAGATAATGAAAAAATTAAAGAAGCTGCTGTAAGGGAAGTGGAAGAAGAATGTGGTATTAAAATAAATTATTTAGGCAAGAAGATCGCCACATCTTATCATACCTACTATTTACGTAACGGAGAGTTCGTATTAAAGGCAACCAATTGGTATGAAATGGGCGTTAATAAAGTTCCGAAATTGATCCCTCAAACAGCCGAAGATATTACGAAAGCAGAATGGCGTCATGTGGACCAATTTGATGAAGTGCGGTCCAATACCTATCCTATTATAGAAAACCTCATCAAAAAGCTTAAATAGGCTGTCTTTTGAGGTTCATCTGACAGTAATCCGGAAGATCATTCTTATTTTTATCGTATGGAAAATATAACTGGAAAAAGGGCTTTAGTTACAGGTGGGGCAAAAGGATTGGGAAAGGCCATTGCCATAGCATTGGCCAAAGAAGGGGTTCATGTAGCCATTACAGGCAGAAACGAAACAGCGTTGAAACAGACCGTTGCCGAACTGGCTGAATTAGGGACAGAGATTACCTATAGCGTATTTGACGTGGCCGACAACACTGCCGTGCAACAGGAAGTTAAAAACCTCAATGAAACCTTCGGCTATTTTGATATTTTAATCAACAATGCGGGTATATCTTCCTTTTCTTCGGTGATGGATATGGACGTTAATGACTGGACAGCGATTATCAATGTTAATCTACTGGGAACTTATTTTGTTACAAAGGCTATACTGCCACAACTTATTGAAAAAAACCAAGGTGACATTGTAATGGTATCTTCTACGGCTGGACTGAATGGGGCGGCTAGCACATCAGCCTATAGCGCTTCAAAATTTGGCGTTATTGGATTCGCTGATTCCTTGATGCGTGAAGTTCGTAAAAACAACATTCGGGTATGCACCCTGATGCCGAGTACCATCGCTTCAGATATGTCGAAGGATCTTGGGCTAACGGATGGCGACCCTGAAAAGGTATTGCAACCGGAAGATTTTGCAGAGTTAATTATTGCAAATTTAAAATTACCGCGAAGAGCAATGTTAAAATCAGCCTCTTTATGGTCCACAAATCCATAAAACAAAAAGACGGATAAACAAAACATTATGAGTCAACTATTCTCTGCCATAGACATCGGTTCTTTAAACCTGAAAAATCGCTTAGTCGTTTCCCCCATGTGCCAATATTCAGCTGAAGAAGGTTTTGCAAATAACTGGCATCTTGTTCATCTTGGCCAATTTGCTGTCGGCGGTGCTGCAGCAGTCATACAGGAAGCAACCGCCGTGACACCCGAAGGTCGAATCAGTTACGGAGACCTCGGGATATGGGATGACCGGCATATTGACAAATTAAAAGAGATAACAGCTTTTATCAAAACAAATGGCGCTGTACCCGGTATTCAAATCGCGCATGCAGGCCGTAAAGCCAGCAGCAACAAGCCCTGGCTTGGCCGTGGTCAATTTGCCCCATCAGATCCGCTAGGATGGCAAACGGTCGCTCCATCTGCATTGACTTTCCATGCTGGAGATTATGTCCCTCAGGAGCTTAAAACTACTGAAATAGAGAAGCTGATCGAACAGTTTGGTCAAGCAACCAAAAGAGCCATTCAAGCTGGTTACGAAATCATTGAGCTCCATGCTGCCCATGGCTATCTTATTCACCAGTTTCTCTCCCCCCTGAGCAATATACGAGCCGACAGATTTGGTGGTACTTTTGAAAACAGAATACGCTTCTTGCTGGAAATCATCAAACGGGTAAAACAGGAAATATCGACGCAAAGCTTATGGGTACGTATTTCTGCCACAGATTGGGCGCCGGATGGCTGGGATCTGGATCAATCCATAGCCTTGTCACAGCTTTTGACCGAGCAGGGAGTCGATATCATCGATGTATCGAGTGGCGGAGCGGTTTCCCATCAAAAAATTGATCTTGGCCCTGCCTATCAGCTTCCATTTGCACAGGCGATCAAAGAAAAAACCGGAAGTAAAACTGCTACTGTCGGACTCATTAAAACAGCGGCTCAAGCCGCCGATATTGTCGCTCATGGCCAAGCCGACCTCATTATGATCGCAAGGGGCTTTTTGGATGACCCGCATCTTCCATTGCACTTTGCCAAAGAATTATCCGTAGACATCCCTTGGCCAAAACAGTACGAAAGAGCAAAGTAAGATGAAATTAAGCTTAAACAAAATACACCATATTGCAATTATATGCAGGGATTATCAGCGGTCAAAAAAATTTTATACGGAAGTCCTGGGACTGGAAATTTGGCAGGAGCATTATCGGGTAGAACGCGATTCCTATAAACTGGATTTAAAACTTAACGATACTTACATCGTCGAACTCTTTTACTTCCCCAACGTTCCTAGCAGACCTAGTTTTCCCGAAGCGGCTGGTTTAAGGCATCTCGCTTTTGAGGTCGATAACCTGAATGCGGAAATACATAAGTTAGAGCAGGCAGGTATTACACACGAAGGAATAAGAATTGACGAACTAACACAAAAAAGGTTCACTTTCTTTAGCGATCCCGATCAGCTTCCGATAGAACTGTACGAGCGTTAGAAACAAAAAAAGCGTTGATAAAAATCAACGCTTTTTTTATGTTATCGTAAATCAGGGTATTACAATTTACGTTTTACTTCTACTTGTTCGTAGGCTTCTACAATATCCCCTACCTGAATGTCATTGAAACGGTCAATATTCAAACCACACTCGTAACCTTGTGCAACCTCTTTCACGTCGTCTTTAAAACGTTTCAAGGATGCCAATCGACCTGTATGGATAACGACACCGTCTCTGATTATGCGGATATCATTATTTCTATTGATTTTACCTTCTCTAACCATACATCCGGCAATGGTACCCACTTTAGAGATTTTAAATGTTTCTCTAATTTCAACCTCAGCAACAATTTTCTCTTCAAATTTCGGAGCCAACATACCTTCCATCGCAGATTTAATCTCTTCAATAGCATCATAGATGATAGAGTATAAACGAACGTCGATTTGCTCATTCTCAGCCAATTTACGTGCATTTTGTGTTGGACGTACTTGGAAACCAATGATGATCGCATCAGAAGCAGATGCCAATAATACATCTGACTCGGAGATCGCACCAACCGATTTATGAATAATGTTTACCTGGATCTCATCTGTTGACAATTTCAATAATGAATCTGATAATGCTTCAATTGATCCATCCACGTCACCCTTAACGATAATATTAAGTTCCTTAAAGTTACCGATAGCCAAACGACGACCGATCTCATCCAAGGTAATATGTTTCGTTGCACGCATGCCTTGTTCACGTTGTAACTGAAGACGTTTGTTCGCTACTGTTCTAGCCTCAGATTCACTTTCAAGAACATAAAGCTTATCCCCTGCCGTAGGCGCTCCGGCCATACCTAAAATCTGTACCGGTACTGAAGGTCCTGCTTCTTTAACACGTTCTCCCCTTTCATTGGTTAAAGCTTTTACTTTACCAGAATGTGAGCCCGCCAAAATCGGATCTCCGACACGAAGTGTACCACCTTGGATCAATACTGTAGTCACGATACCACGACCTTTATCCAAGGCTGCTTCGATCACTGAACCAATAGCACGTTTTTTCGGATCAGCTTTCAAATCCAACATTTCAGCTTCCAAAAGAACTTTTTCTAAAAGAAGATCAACATTCTCTCCAGTTTTTGCGGAGATCTCTTGCGCTTGGAATTTACCACCCCAATCTTCAACCAAGATATTCATTGCAGAAAGCTGCTCACGAATACGGTCTGGATTCGCACCAGGTTTATCCACCTTCGTAAAGGCAAATACAATTGGTACACCTGCAGCTTGAGCGTGATTGATTGCTTCCTTCGTTTGTGGCATGACCGCGTCGTCCGCCGCAATAACGATAATAACAATATCTGTTACTTTCGCACCACGTGCACGCATTGCTGTAAAGGCTTCGTGACCCGGTGTATCTAAAAATGTGATCTTACGGTCGTCATCTAACTTCACCGCATAAGCACCGATATGTTGTGTGATACCACCAGCTTCACCTGAAGTCACGTTTGCTTTACGGATATAATCCAACAAAGACGTCTTACCGTGGTCAACGTGTCCCATAACCGTTACAATTGGAGCTCTAGGCACCAAATTCGCCTCAGTATCCGGTTCTTCCAGTTCCGCAGTTTCCTCATCTTCAGGTTTAATAAATTCAACTTGATAGCCAAATTCATCCGCCACAATAGTTAAAGTCTCTGCATCTAGACGTTGGTTGATAGACACAAACATTCCTAAACTCATACAAGTTGCAATAATCTGTGTGACCTGAACGTCCATCAAATTTGCCAGCTCATTCGCTGTAACAAACTCGGTGACGCGCAATACCTTCGCCATCAATTCTTGCTCCATTGCAGCTTCTTCTGCATGTTGTGCAACATCATCACGTTTCTGGCGTCTTAATTTCGCACGTTGTGCAAATTTACCAGATTTACCCGCACCGCTTAAACGGGCAAGTGTCGCTTTGATTTGATCTTGGATTTCCTTTTCAGAAGGTTCCTCCTTATTTTCAACAGGTCTTCCTTTTCCTCTATTGTCAAAACGACCATGTTGTGGCCTTGCGCCACCTTGTCCCGGTCTACCTGGATGTTGGTTGTTTCCACCTTGTCCCGGTCTACCTGGATGCTGATTGTTTTGTCCCGGACGATTGTTCGGATTATTGTTGTTCCCTGGATTACCACCTCGGTTACCTTGTTGGTCACGATTGTGGTTGTTATTTCCATCGCGAGGACCACGGTTTTGGTTGTTATGACCTTGACCTTGGCCGCCATTAGGACTTACTGGACCATTTGGATTCGTGCGCTTACGCTTACGTTTCTCATTGTTGTTTCCAGCATTTGAAGAGGATGCCACAGGTTTGTGGGAAGGTCTAGCAGATGGTAATTCAATCTTACCAATTACTTTAGGACCAGTCAATCTTTCTGCACGCGCAGAAATAATATCATCGCCTTCTTTTTTCACAGGCTCCACTTTTGGAGTTACTGGTACAGCAGCTTTAGGTGCTGTTTCGTCTTTTTTCTTTTCTTCTACCTTCACAGGTTCGGTTTTTGTCTCTACAACCGGAGTTGCTTTTACTTCAGTTTTATCTACTTCAGGTTTGGGAGCTTCTACCTTCGCTGCAACGACTTCGGTTTTTTGCTCAATAACCTTTGGTTCTTCTTTTTTCACTTCATTAACAGGCTCTCTGACTTCAGCTTCTTTCTTTTCTACAGCTTTCTCTGCAACCTTAGTCTCTACTGGTGAGTCATTCGCTACTTTAGGCTCCTGTTTGGAAGGCTCCTCTTTTTTAGCCTTGTTTCCCCCTCTATTTAGGGCATCAAGATCTATTTTGCCGACCACTTTCATACCCCCTTGATGAACAGGTTCCTCCGGTTTGGTAGGAGCGGTTTCTTTGGCAGATGGGACTTCTACGGTATTCTTAACCAAGATCTCTTTTGGCTCTTCATGTTCTTCAAAATCCTCATTTTTAGATGATTCTTTAGGAGAAGCGGACGGCGACTCCTCACGACGAATTTTGCCAATAACAATTTGTTTAGCTTCATCTTTCAGTGATTTGTCTCCCTGAAACTCTTTTAACAGCACACCATACATCTCTCCGCTCAATTTAGTGTTAGGCTTTGCTTCTACATCATATCCTTTTTTCACTAAACATTCTACGGCAGTATGTATCCCGATGTTGAGTTCCTTTGCTGCTTTAAGCAAGTTTGTTCCTTTTCCTTCAGTCATCTATAATATAAACTATTTTAATATAATTACAAAAATATGTTTTTTTCCATCCATAAACAATTTATTCCGAATGTTAGATAGAAAAAATTTAACAAGCTGAATTTTATTCAAATTCAGCCTGCAATATACGTACGATATCACGAATGGTATCTTCTTCCAAGTCGGTACGTCTAACCAACTCTTCTTCACTAAGTGATAAAACTGATTTTGCGGAGTCTAAACCAACACGTTTCAACTCATCAATAACCCAGCTTTCAATTTCGTCGCTGAATTCCTCGATATCCACATCCTCATCAAACTCATCATTCTCACGATAAACATCGATCTCATAACCAGTCAGCTTACCAGCCAATTTAATATTGTGTCCCCCACGTCCGATTGCCAAGGATACCTGATCCGATTTTAAGTATACAGCAGCAGTTTTATTTTCCTCGTCGATTTTAATCGAGCTGATTCGGGCAGGGCTCAGTGCACGGGCGATATATAAAGAATGGTTTGTCGTGAAATTGATCACATCAATGTTCTCATTACGCAATTCGCGAACGATACCATGAATACGTGATCCTTTCATACCCACACATGCTCCAACCGGATCAATACGATCGTCATAAGACTCTACAGCCACTTTAGCACGCTCACCCGGCTCACGGACAATTTTCTTGATGGTAATCAGACCATCAAAGATCTCAGGCACTTCCAGTTCAAACAAACGTTGTAAAAATGCAGGTGCTGTACGTGAGATAATGATTTTCGGATTGTTATTCATCATATCCACCTTGTGAACAACGGCACGGATACCATCACCTTTTTTGAAATAATCAGCAGGGATCTGTTCTGACTTAGGTAAAATCAATTCATTACCATCCTCATCCAATACCAAAATTTCCTTTTTCCAGATCTGATAAACCTCACCAATAACCAACTCCCCTTCTCTATCTTTATATTTCTTGAAGACTTCGTCTTTTTCAAGCTCTAACACTTTAGAAACAAGCGTTTGACGGGCCGCCAAAATAGCACGACGTCCAAAGCTTTCCAAAGTGATCTGCTCGATAAAATCATCACCTACTTCCAAATCCTCATCGTGTTTTCTTGCTTCTGCCAACTCGATTTCAAGATCATCATCCTCAGAAAATTCATCTTCAACAACGACACGCGTTCTCCAAATCTCCAAATCCCCGTTATCTGGATTTACGATAACATCCACATTTTCATCCGTACCGAAACGACGACGGATCATACTACGAAAAACCTCTTCCAATACTGTAATGACCGTAGGTCTATCGATATTCTTAAACTCTTTAAACTCCTGAAAAGAGTCTATCAGATTGATGTTGCTGTTACTCATTATTTTTAAAATGAAATTACCACTTTTGTTGCCTTTATTTGATCAAAAGGAAGTTCTTTTTCTACCTCTTGCATTTTTTTACCTTTTTCTTTTACTTTCTGAAGAATGCTGACCTTTGTCTCGTCAACAGCCAATAAAGTTCCTTCAATTTTAGTGTTATCGTCCAACTTAATCTGAACGGTACGACCTATATTTTTTTGGTACTGCCGGTTATTGACAAAATTCGAATCTATACCCGGAGACGAAACCTCCAGACGATAAGCGTTATCGATGACATTTTCTTCCTCTAAATGGAAACCAACATGGCGGCTCACCTGTGCACAGTCATCAATATTAACCCCATTATCCCCATCCAGGAGAATTTCCAAAATCTTATTTGGACGCATCTTTACACTAACAATAAACAAATCCTCGCGATCTGCTATTTTCTCTTCTATGAGTTCAATGACTCTTTTTTCTACATCTTGCATTGTTCTACTGCCTAGAATGCTAAATTAATTGTATTAAAAAAAGGGGGCAATACGAGCCCCCTTCCTTTCAGATATGCAAATATAGTATTTTATAAAATAAAAAACAAATTCCCAAACAACAGCGAAAGTATTTTTTATATTATTTCGAATTGTCAACAACTGCATTAATTGTCTTTTGCATCTGCGCCATCATGCTGGTCAATGTTTCCATTGTCGGTTCAGGTGTCGGCTCCGGTAGTTGTGTACTAATAAAAGCCTTCGCCTTCCAAACTTCAAGAATATCAGGAGTTTCAACCCAGTAAGGTTCATATGTTTTGTTATCAGAAACAAGCTTTAAACCTTTATCCTCCTTAAATTTAAATGCAATACGCTTATAAACGACCCCTTCCTCGCGCGATACAACCACATAGGTATGCCCCGGTTTTATATCATGCCAATTCTCGACATATTCAGCAACAATAATGGATCCCGATGGCAAAGGCAACATCGAATCCCCTTTGATCTCAAACGCCCGAAAAGTCCCCTGCCCAAACATAGGAAGCGAAAACTTCGGGAGCTCGGCCACATATTCGGGATCGCCGTACCCATTTAAATAGCCCGCACTCGCTTTAACTGGCACAAGTTCAATATTTTCACGATCACTGCCATCAACAGTTACACTTAATACCCTGAGATTCGAAGCATTGCTTTTAGGTACCGGCTTCCACTTATCATCAATCACATCATTCGCCAATTCATCCATGGTTAACCCATAAAACTCGGCAATTTTTTTTAGCAATTCATATTTAGGCTCCGCTCTATCTTCTTCATAAGCACCGACAGAAGCTCTTTTAATCTCCATGATATCAGCAAATTGCTGCTGCGTAATTTTCTTTCCTTTTCGAAGGAATTTCAAGTTGGATGAAATATTTGACATATTATTTTTTCAAAAAATATTTTGCAAAAACTAAATTTATTAGTAATATTGTGCCAATAAAATTAGTAAATAAAATTCAATCATCCAAATAATTTAGCATTATGAGCAATTTTATTGTATATATATTAACTGACAACAACAGAAGATACTTTGAAATCGATTTTACTTCCAATATGCTCAGCACTATAGTAGAGCTTCAGCAGGTCAACAGCTTTACGTTTCAACAAGGCTCCCATTTAAACCGGATCATCTATTCGGAGGCTTTTTCAAAACTGGCATGTGCTAAAAAGAGAATGAATGAGTTGCAAAATTTCACCCATCTACAAATAGAAAGAATTATTCGCAAGAATAACCCAAATTGGAACAACCTCTACCCGCAACAACAGCAGTCCTACGCTAAAAGAAACAGCAATTACGCCGCCTAATAAAATATAACAATAAAAAAGCCACCTAATTTTTATTAGGCAGCTATCTATCATAGATCCAAAACAGGACAAATTATTAACCGACTTTACATCAACTACGGAGTTTCCGATGCACCCGTATTCTCGCTGTCACCACCTTCATTGTGATTACGCTCGGCGGATCCTTCTGTCGATTCCTCTTCCGGCCCAATAAATCCTTCGTCCGTCTGCTCATCAATACTTGTTGAATCACCTTGTTCAGGCTCCGGATCACTATAACGTGGTGTCTCACATTTATAAGACTTTGTAATTTCGACCGTAGGTTCCGGGAATTTACCTTGCGTATAGCCCAATTGCTTATCTTTGTAGACAGATTCCAAAAACACACCAAATATAGGTAAAGCCGTTCGGGAACCTTCTCCAGTATGCGAATTCTTGAAGTGTATGCTTCTTTCGTCACATCCAACCCAGATTCCGGTAACCAAATCCTTCGTCACCCCCATATACCAGCCATCAACATATTCGGAAGATGTGCCCGTCTTCCCGCCAATTTGATTTTCTTTATCAAAGAGATCCCACTCCCATAATCCCTGTGACGTACCTCTTGGCTCTTCCATACCACCACGCAACATGTAAGTCATCAACCAGGCATCTTGCTTATCAACAACCTGCTTGCGTTCTGCTTGAAAGGTAGCGATAACATTCCCATCATGATCTTCAATTTTAGAAACTAGTATAGGTGTGACCCGCTCGCCATGGTTCATCATCGTCGAGTAACCGTTAACCATCTCAAAAACAGATACGTCATTAGGCCCCAGCCCAACGGATGCCACTGGATTAAGCTTACTCGTGATACCACAACGTTGCGCCGCATCCACAACCTTTGCCGGAGTAACCATATCGGTCAGCTGAACAGTAACTGAGTTAATAGATCGGGCCATTGCATGACGTAATGACATTTCCCTGTAAGAAAAATTCCAATCCGCGTTTTTAGGCTCCCAAACCTCAACAGAATCCCCTTTGTCAATCTTTATGGTAACAGGCTTATCCGTAATCTTATCACAAGGTGACATCCCAGACTCCAAGGCAGCCAAATAAACAAAAGGTTTAAATGTCGAACCTGCCTGCCGTTTCGCCTGCATCACATGATCATATTTAAAATATTGATGATCTATACCACCTACCCAAGCCTTAATTTCACCTGAATAAGGATCCATCGACATCATCCCCGCATTCAACATCATGGCATAATATTTTAAGGAATCCATCGTGGACATCTCTTTCTCAACCTTGCCATTATCCTTCCAATTATAGACTTCCATTTTCTTCTTTTTATTCAGGAAGTAATTAATGCTGTCCGGACTATTGGCATATTTCTTACTCAAGAATGCATAATAAGGGGTCTTCTTCGCCAAATTCTCCAAAAAGTTTGGAATTACTTTTCCGGAAAGGTCACGCCAGGGCTCCTGACCATCCCAGGTATTATTTAAGCGCTGCTGTAACTCGGCCATCTGTTTCGCCACAGCCTCCTCAGCATGTTTCTGAAGTTTTGAATTGATTGTTGTATAGATTTTTAAACCATCAGTATAGATATCGTAATTATTCTCCTCCGACCATTTCTCTAACCATTTGGCGACAGCGGTACGCAGATAGGAATCCCCGCCAGCATTCACATCCTGATTATTGGCATCCAAAACAATCTTCTCCTTAACTAAAGCATCATAAGCTGCTTTTGTCAGAAAGCCACTTTTATGCATTTGACTCAATACGGTATTTTTCCGATCAAATGCCTTCTCAGGATTTCTGATCGGATTATACACGGTTGTTCCCTTCAGCATACCGATCAACACCGCTGCTTCATTTTGATTCAGCTGATTGGCTCCTTTTGAAAAATAACGTTTTGCGGCGGTCTCTATACCATAGGCATTATTACTAAAAGAAACAGTGTTAAGATACATTTCCAATATCTGGTTTTTACTATATCGCTGCTCAAGCTTGTAAGCCGTCATCCATTCCTTAAATTTGGTAATGACAAGCCCGGCAACAGGCAAGCGTGTCAACAACCCTCCGGCCTTATTGTAACGCGTGCGGTAAAGATTCTTAGCCAGCTGTTGTGTAATCGTACTTGCCCCCCGCTTATCTCCTTTTAAAGTAGAGACAATACCCGAACCCAAGCCTAAAAAATCAACGCCATTATGCTGATAAAAACGTACATCTTCAGTCGCGATCAGTGCATTAATCACCGTTTTAGGAATACTGTCAAAAGGAACTGGATTCCTATCTTCATCAAAATACCGACCGATCAACACGCTATCAGCGGTATATAGTTCAGTCGAAATATTGAGGCTGGGCATAATGATGTCTTTTTTTGTGGGGGAATAGCCAAACAGCCACAAAAAATTAAGTTGTATGGCACAAACCAAAACAATAACGAAATATATTGCAATAACGAGATAACGAAGAATCCGATTCTTTATACGTCTAAACATAAATGGAAATTTATCTTATAATCAACATATTGAATCAGCAAAAGGTTTTACCCTTGCTCAATATGCGCCTATATGTGTTTCAGGGGCTAAATATACAACTAAATACATCTCCCCAATTAACTATTTACATTTTTTAACAATAAAAAATAAGCATTTATTCGAACAAAGTCAATGGGCAAAAACACATTTCCTGAGCCCTGTTTTGCTCACTATGGAGAATTAAAATGCAAAAAAAAGTTGAAGGAGGACTTTATTGAGATCAATAAGTTAGCCGACGCGTTCCGCAAATATTATACCTACTTTTGATTTATTATCTATTTTATTTTAAAATAATAATGATATTTGCTTAAATTTAGATGTAAACTAGTCAACTATTAGCATGTTAAAACAGACATTACAACAAAAGCTATTACAAAAACTGTCGCCACAACAAATTCAATTTATTAAATTGTTGCAGGTACCAACAGTTTCATTAGATGCCAGAATAAAAGAAGAATTAGAAGAAAACCCTGCATTAGAAGATGGTAGCTTGACTAATATGACCGATCCAATCGAAGAGTACCCTGATAAAGATCCGGATGACACTTTTGATAACGAAGAAGGTTTCGATTCAGATGATTTCAGTTTGGAGGACTATATACAAGAGGACGATTACAAAGATTACGGAAATGGGTATGATTACGGCGATGACGATGACGATAGAAAAGAAATGCCAGTTGCCATCCAGCACTCCTTCTACGAACAACTGCAGCAACAGCTAGACCTCCTTGCTTTAGACGATAAGCATTTTTTAATCGGACAGCAAATTATCGGAAGTCTGGATGATGACGGTTACTTACGACGTCCGATCATAAATTTGGTCGACGACCTGGCTTTCGGTCAAAATGTGATGACCGAAGAGCATGAAGTATTGGATATGCTAAAAGTAATCCAGGATTTTGAACCTGCTGGCATTGGTGCCAGAGATCTCCAGGAATGTCTTTTGATTCAGCTGCAAAAAAAAGATACCAACAACCCTACAATAAAACTCGCAATTAAAGTCGTTGCCAATTATTTAGATGAATTCACAAAAAAGCATTATGATAAACTAGAAAAATCTCTAGGGGTTTCATCTGAAGACTTAAAAAATGTAGTGAATGAAATTCTAAAACTTAACCCAAAACCGGGTGACTCCGGAGCAGTAGCAGGCAAACAGCTTCATATCATTCCCGATTTTCATATCAGCAACAACGATGGCATCCTTCATTTGACCTTGAACGGACGTAATGCACCCGAACTTCGTATAAGCCGTGACTATCAGCACATGTTTGAGCATTACGAAAAATCCGATCAAAAGGATAAAAAAATGAAGGAAGCGGTACAGTTTGTCAAACAAAAACTTGATTCGGCAAAATGGTTCATTGACGCAATCAAACAGCGTCAACAAACCCTGCTCAAAACGATGAATGCAATCATGGAATATCAATACGATTATTTTCTTAGCGGTGACGATCGCAAATTGAAACCGATGATATTAAAGGATATCGCCGATAAAATCGACATGGATATCTCTACTGTCTCCCGTGTGGCGAATTCAAAATATGTACAAACTGAATTTGGAACATTCTTATTAAAATCTTTTTTCTCTGAGGCAATCCAAACTGACTCCGGTGAGGAAGTTTCGAATAAAGAAGTCAAAAAAATACTGGAAGAGTGCATTGCCAAAGAAAACAAGCGCAAACCATTGGCCGATGAAAAATTAACTGAAATTCTCAAAGAGAAGGGTTATAATATCGCACGCCGGACCGTGGCGAAATATCGGGAAGCATTAAACATCCCCGTCGCAAGATTACGAAAAGAGCTCTAAGAGCTCTTTTTTGTTTTTACCAACAATCAAATCTAAATTAAGAATAGTATCTTTGTTGCTGAATTAAACAAGCATTAAGGAATGAGCAAAGTAAAAGTTGGAGTTGTACAGATGAGCTGTACCGCAAACAAACAAGAGAATCTCGAAAAAGCAATCGCTAAAGTAAAAGAAGCCGCTGCAAAAGGTGCGCAAATTGTGTGTCTGCAAGAACTCTTTACTTCTTTATATTTCTGCGATGTCGAAGATTATGACAATTTCGCCCTGGCTGAATCTATTCCCGGCCCATCTACAGATGCCCTATCTGCTGTTGCGAAAGAAGCAGGAGTCGTTATTATCGCTTCATTATTTGAAAAAAGAACTGAAGGACTTTACCATAATACGACGGCCGTGTTGGACGCTGACGGATCCTATTTAGGCAAATACCGTAAAATGCATATCCCTGACGATCCGGCATTTTACGAGAAATTCTATTTTACGCCGGGTGATCTGGGTTATAAAGTATTCAAAACAAGGTTTGGCAAAATCGGTGTATTAATCTGTTGGGACCAATGGTATCCCGAAGCATCCAGGATCACCGCATTAATGGGTGCAGAAATTCTATTCTACCCAACGGCAATCGGCTGGGCGACGGATCAGGATGAGGAAACCAACAAAGATCAATACAATGCATGGCAAACCATTCAACGCTCCCATGCCGTCGCAAATGGTGTACCTGTGGTATCCGTCAATAGGGTTGGATTTGAACAGGATGGCGCCATGAAATTCTGGGGCGGTAGCTTTGTGACAAATGGACAGGGCAAGTTATTATACCTCGCCTCCCATGACAAAGAAGAAATTGAAGTCGTCGAACTGGATCTAAGTGAATCTGATTATTTTAGAAAACACTGGCCTTTTCTACGTGACCGCAGAATAGAAACCTATTCCCCGATCACCAAACGTTTTATTGACGAAGACTAATATCAAATCATATTGGCCATTTTAATTTTGTGATTCATCAGCAGAAGAACAGATTAAAATGGCTTTTTACTTTTTAAAGCATGGAACAAGAAAACACTTTCACACAGGCATATTTTAATAATTCTCCAAAAAAACAAGGTTTTTCATTCCCTCCCGAGTGGGCAAAACAAGAAGCTTTGTGGTTGAGCTGGCCGCATAAAGAGGAATCTTGGCCCGGAAAAATTGAAACCATATACAAGCCTTATTGCGAATTTATTAAAGCCGTTGCTTCTGGACAGAAAGTCAGAATCAATGTCGCAAACGAAGATATGAAGGCTTTTGCTATCGCAGAACTAAAAAAAATAACAGCAGATTTTAGCAATATTGAATTTTATTTCAATCCAACTAACGACGCTTGGTGTAGAGATCATGGTCCCGCTTTCCTTATTAATCAAAATTCAAATGCAAAAGCAATTGTTGATTGGGGATACAACGCTTGGGGAGGAAAATATCCGCCCTTCGATCTCGATGATGTAGTCCCTACGCGTATAGCCACAGAGTTTGACCTTCCTCTATTCACACCTAATATCGTCATGGAGGGTGGCTCTGTCGAATTTAATGGCGCTGGAACTGTTATGACAACAGCAGCATGTTTACTCAATGAAAACCGAAATCCTAATTTTACAAAAGAGCAAATTGAGACATATCTCAAAGAATTCTACGGACAAGAACAGGTACTTTGGTTGGGAGACGGAATCATTGGTGACGACACAGATGGACATATTGACGATATTACCCGTTTTGTAAATGAAAACACAGTTTTAACCGTTGTCGAAGAAAATCCTGAAGATGAAAACTATGCGATCCTTCAGGAGAACTTAGAAACGCTTCGTTCTTTCAAATTATTAAATGGAGAGTCACTTCACATTGTTGAACTTCCAATGCCAGCACCTGTAATCTATGAGGATACCAGGCTTCCGGCTTCATATGCTAACTTCTATATCGCAAATGATGTTGTCGTCGTGCCTATTTTCAATGATGCTAACGATCAGAAAGCATTGGATATTATCCAAGGTTGTTTTCCATCAAGAAAAGTTATTGGGATCAATTCAGTGGACATTATCTGGGGACTAGGAAGTTTTCACTGCCTGAGCCAGCAAGAACCTGCACTCAGCGAATAATTAAGTCAATAAAAAAGAGCGGTGCTCTCACACTTAAGTGTGAGAGCACCGCTCTTTTTTAACTTAAATACTTTATGAAAAGCAGCTGAGGCTAAACAACAACGACCTGTACACCAGATTTTTCCAGCGACTCAACAAATCCAGCGCTCACCTTATCATCCGTAATCAATACATCAATTTTATCAAATCCACAAATTCGGCCAAAACTACGTCTTCCAAATTTAGAGGAATCAGCGAGGACAACAACCTTTTGGGCAGTGTCTATCATGATACGATTCAATTGAGCTTCCTGTGCACTCGATGTTGACACGCCATATTCCAGATCTATCCCATCCACCCCTAAAAACAATTTACTGCAGTAAAAATCATGCAATAGATTCTCAGCATATTTTCCAGTGACGGAAGTAGACGTTTTTCGCAAAGTCCCCCCCATTTGCATAATTTCAACCGACGGGTATTTAATCAATTCCATGGCCACATTCAACGCCGAAGTGACCACGGTAATATTTCCCTTAGGTACAATCTGCCTAGCCAACGATTGCATAGTTGTCCCGGAAGCAATAATAATCGAATCATTCTCTTCGATCATCTCAGCAGCCTTCTTTCCTATTCTGCTTTTATCGTCGGAGCGAAGTTTCTCTTTTTCAAATACCGTCCGATCCGTTGTATAGGGATTATATTGTGTTGCTCCCCCATGGGTACGAAAAAGTAAGCCACTCTCCTCCAATAGCGTCAGATCCTTTCGTATGGTAACAGAAGATACCCCAAGTTCCTCACAGAGATCAATTACCTGGACTATGCCCACTTCTTTTAATTGCTTTAAAATATATTGATGTCGTTCTACGTTTGTCATGGCTCTTTATATGCGCTAAAGTATTAAATTCACTAGTGATTTATTCATATGAAAAATGCGCTATACCTCAAATATACCCTACATCACCATCCAAATTTTAGTGGACAACTATTCTATACGAATTTCCCTAGCAGAACTGACGTTAAAATAATGAAATTATTTAATTATTTACACCCATTGTGCAAATTTAAGTTTATTCGAAAAAGATAAGTGTTTGCCGTTTTCAATACACTTAAAAATCTAAAGGATCGGGTCTGATATAATGATAATCCAATTCTTTTTGCAGCAGGCTTCCACTGACTACTTTCTGAAAAGAATCCCCTTTTTCAAATTTTATGGGCAAATCGAAGCCATATTTTTGTGCAGAAGCCAATATAACCTCTTTTTTCTTGGGATGTATTGGTGCCACAACATTGTAAATTCGATGACTAAAATCTCTTCTGATAGCCAAAGTAATTAAACGCACGGCATCATCACTATGCACAAAATTCGCAAACTGTTCGCCTGTTGTACAGATACGATTCGCAAAATATTTGGCGAAAATACGATTTTTACCAAATAACCCACCAAGGCGATATACAAAGGTATGCGGTAGTTGCAACATCAATTGCTCTGCTAAAAGAAGCTTTTCGGAAAACTCGATTCCATCAGCATTCAATTCATGGTAAACTGCATCTTTATCCGGATAAATTCCGATAGAACTTAGAAACAATTGTTTGGTCCATTGGATAGTTTCAAGAAATCTCGAAATATTCGAAAAACGCATTTTCAAACCAGAAAGACTATTTTTTTGGCTGGCAGGAATACTATTTAATACAAAGTCGAATTTGTTTGGAAAAAGCATATCTGGCAATGTACCACTGTTGTCAAAGTCAGCAATAAACGAAAAAATACCATCAGTTTTAAGCCGATGGTATTTTTCATATTGTGTGGTACTTGCCCAGACCTCATGTCCTTGATGTTTCATATCCATAGCAAACGATTCTGCCAGCCATCCACATCCTAAAATGAGTATCCGCATAAGATTAAACGATTAATAAGCTTTTGCAAATAAAACGCGTCGGCTAGAAGGTTTACCCGTAAAGATACAAACACCTTCCTCCTCTTTGGCATCCAAAGGAATACAACGGATTGTTGCCTTTGTTTCCTCTTTCACACGTTTTTCTGTTTCTGTCGTTCCATCCCAGTGACACGAGATAAATCCACCTTTACCTTCCAGCACTTCTTTAAACTCATCGTAAGAATTTACCTCAGTAAAATGGGACGCTCTAAAATCCAATGCCTTTTGGTAAATATTTTCCTGTATTACCTGCAACAGCTGTTCGATATTTTCCGCTAATCCTTCTTGTGCTACAGTTTCTTTTGTTTGAGTATCACGACGTGCCAGTTCTACAGTTCCATTTTGCATGTCTCTTGCACCAACAGCAACACGTACAGGCACACCTTTCAATTCCCATTCTGCAAATTTAAAGCCCGGACGCTGTGTATCGCGATCATCGTATTTCACCGAAATATTCTTGATCTTCAACTCATCGGTTAACTGATTCACGAATGTATCAATCTGTGCTTTTTCTTCTTCAGTTTTAAAAATCGGAACAATAACAACCTGAATTGGTGCCAATTTTGGAGGCAATACCAATCCTTGGTCATCGGAGTGTGCCATAATCAATGCGCCCATCAAACGGGTAGAAACACCCCATGACGTTGCCCATACATGCTCCAGCTTCCCTTCCTTGGAGGTAAATTTTACATCAAAAGCTTTCGCAAAGTTTTGTCCAAGAAAATGTGATGTACCAGCTTGCAACGCCTTGCCATCCTGCATAAGCGCTTCAATACAATAGGTATCCAAGGCACCGGCAAAGCGTTCGTTTTCGGTTTTTCGGCCACGTACAACCGGCACAGCTAAAATATTTTCCGCAAATTCTGCATAGACATCGAGCATACGTTCTGTCTCGGCAATGGCCTCTTCGCTAGTTGCATGCGCAGTATGCCCTTCTTGCCATAAAAACTCCGCTGTCCGCAAGAAAAGACGCGTACGCATTTCCCAACGAACTACGTTTGCCCATTGGTTAACCAAAATTGGCAGATCCCGATACGATTCGATCCAGCCACGATAGGTATTCCATATAATCGTTTCAGAAGTCGGGCGCACGATCAGCTCTTCTTCAAGCTTCGCATCCTCATCGACCACAATCTTACCTGTACCATCGTTCTTTAATCTATAGTGAGTGACCACCGCACATTCGGTGGCAAAACCTTCCACATGGGCGGCTTCTTTAGAAAAAAACGACTTGGGAATGAATAAAGGGAAGTAAGCGTTGCTATGGCCTGTTTCTTTAAATCTTTTGTCTAAGATTGCTTGCATTCTTTCCCAGATAGCATATCCGTATGGTTTAATCACCATACAGCCTCGTACAGCTGAATTTTCAGCCAGATCAGCTTTGATCACAAGTTCATTGTACCATTGCGAATAATCTTCTGCACGACTTGTTATTCCTTTACTCATATGAAATTGATAAATTATTGTAACATTATTACGTTAAATCTCGTCTGTATTTCCAATACAAAAAGCGTTCAATAAAAAATATTTGTATTTTTGATTACTTCGATTAAACCCCCTCGAGAAATTTGCGTCTAAGATAGTAAATAAGGCTGTATAATCGAAAATAACGATTTAGGATATTATGAAAAAAAATAGATTATTTATCGGAGCACTTGCCATGACAGGAGCATTTATGTTAGGTTCCTGCGGTACAAGTAGGCAAATCTATGGCGACGATGTCTATGGCAATAATGGACAGGCTAGGCAAAAAGTCTATCAAAGTCCAGATTACTATTACACAGATGCGGATCAGGTTCAACAAGGAGGACAGGAACAAGGTGGTTACTACGACGACGAATATTCAGATCAGGATTACAACAATGATTCCTATGAAGATCTTGAATATGCAAATCGGATAAACAGGTTCTATTATGCCTCTCCGGGAATGACCTATTTTGATCCATTCTTTGATCCCTGGTATGGCTATGGATTTGGTGGCATGTACGGATATGGTCCATCTTTTGGTTTAGGCTGGGGCTGGAATTCCGGATGGGGTTCTTCATGGTCTATCGGTTTAGGCTGGGGCTGGGGATCTAGCTGGGGCTGGGGATCTCCTTGGTATGGTGGTTATTACCCTTGGGGTGGCTGGTATGGTGGCGGATACTGGGGATCTGGCTGGTATGGCAACGGCTGGGGCGGTGGCTACTGGGGCAATTCAAGACCTCGTTATGCTTCTTCCCGATCAACTTATAGAGATTACTACAATACGCGGACTTCATCCTCTCGTACCAGAACTTCAGGAACTTATGATCGTACCGGTGTCGCCCGGGATTCCAGAGGACGTATTACGGCCGTTTCTAATGGCCGGACAAGCGGCGGTAGGACAAGGACGTCTGACGGTTCTATCTCACGGAGTTCCGCTTATGATAGAACAGGCGGCAGAACGAGAACTTCAGATGGTATCTCTACAAGAAGTGGATATCCAGATGGAGGCAGAACACGGAGTTCAGATAGAACAAATGGAACATATCCAAGCATGCGGAGTTCCAGTGGTACTTCCAGAACGCGAACAAGCTCTGGTGAAGTTTCACGTCCAATGAGCCGTTCGATGGAAACGCGCTCAAGCAATCCGGGTTCAACTTCTAGACCATCTTATACTCCGCCAACAAGAAGTTATGATAGCGGTTCGTCACGCTCAAGTGGTGGCTTCTCCGGAGGTGGAAGTTCGAGATCCGGCGGAGGCTTCTCTGGTGGCGGCGGAAGCTCAAGATCCAGCGGTGGACGTACACGCTAGCGATAAAAAACAAATTACAGTAGCATACATAACCATGTGTGCTACTGCTTATTATAGACGACATTTTAGCTTATGACAATCAAAAAATTACTTTTTGGAACTGCATTTTTACTAGGTGCAGCTGGCACTGCCCAAGCGCAATATACGAAAGATGTACTTTTGTTTTCCCAAGGGGACAATGGCGGTACTGCTCGCTTCAAAGCAATGGGAAACGCATCTACCGCGTTAGGTGGTGATATTAGCTCAATTACCGGAAACCCGGCAGGCTTAGGTTACTTCAATCAATCCGATATCTCCGTAACAGGCAGATACCTTAACAATAAAAATAAAACAGATTATTTCGGCCAAAATTCGAATAGCAGCAAAAATAATTTCAATTTGGATAATGCCGGCATCGTCTTTCATTTGCCAACTTACCGAAACGGAGGAAACTTGGAGAAAGGTTGGCTGAATTTCAATGTTGGTATAGCCTACAATAGAAATTATGTCTATAATAACCTATTAGAGTATAGAGGCGTTAATCATACGAGTTCAATTACCGATGCCTACTCAGACCGTCTATCCAATAAAGGAGGACTGAGCGGCTGGGGCCAGGAAGTTTATAATAATTCGCTGCTGTTTGACGTTGATCCCAAGAACGCCGGAGCTTACATCCCCCTAACAGTTGGCGGAAACTATGATGGAAAGAATGGTTTTAATCAAGTCAATTCCATCTTAGAAAAGGGAAGCAAATCAGAATCTGTATTATCTTTTGGTGCCAACTATAGCAACAAATTATATTTAGGAGCTGCTTTAGGTTTTACGGCTTTTAGTTATGACAATTCAAGCTGGTTTACGGAATACGGCCAAACGATGACCGCTGAACAGCTGACAAAAATCAATAAAGACTCTGAATATTTAAGACCGGAAGCAGCATATGCAAAAAAACGTGAGATGCTGGACAAGGATTATGAGTTGTATGATGACTATGCACAAGCCACAGATGGTACAGGGGTAGATTTCAAATTAGGTGTAATCTATAAATTTACACCGACCTTTAGTATGGGCTTTACAGCGAAGTCTCCGACGTTTATGAGTATCCGAGACGAATCTTATAGCAATTCCGAATTCCGTTATTTTAAACCGAATGAAGATAAGTCCTTTAAAGAATACCGTACCAGCGATGATGCAGGTCATAGCTATCTAGAATACAATATGAATACACCGTACAAGCTCTCCTTAGGTGCTAGTCAGGTATTCTCAAGAGGATTAATTACTGCGGATGTAGAATGGGTTGATTACGGTGCCATCCGATTTAAAGATGCCGGCGCATATAATAAAACCTTGGAACAAGAGATGAACCAAAACATTAAAAACACGTACCAAGGTGCCTTCAATGCGCGCATCGGTGGTGAAGTTTTATTTGATAACGTTTTTAGTGGTAGAGCTGGTTTCAATTATAGTGGCAATCCGTACAAAAATGCAGATTATACAAACTATACCGCTTCTTTGGGTATTGGTGCTAAGCTCGGTCGTGGTATGTATATTGATCTGACAGGAGCTTACAATGCCATCAATTACAAAGAAAGCCCCTATGTTATTGACGAAAACTATTGGAATGCTGCCAGTCCGGTTGCAGATATAAAAAATCAACGGACAAATGTCGTTTTGACAATCGGTTCTAAATTTTAAGAGATTCTTCTCAGAAAAAAACGTCCAGCTTGTCTGGACGTTTTTCATTTATTACAATCCCGACAACCATAATTTAAAAGCTTTTAGTAAATTTGTCCTCTTGGTTGAAAATCACATGACGAATCAGACTATCTCAAAAGCATTCAATACCGTATTTAACTATCCCATTTGGCGGATCGAAATTGATGCTAAAAGTAGATTGATTGCTGTAGAGACCAGGAATCCAGCAGACACACGCCCCTATTTCAATGTCATTACTTTTGAAGGCGATTATTTGCTTCAAGACCTCGAAGCAATAAGCAAAGAGTGGGTGCTTGCAGGAATACAATGCCATAAACTCATCTTAAAAAAGATCTCCAGCAATTCACCCATTGATGCAGGCGTACACGTGATAGACTGCTATCAGCCAGATCAACAAGAAACCTGGTTTAATTATCTTTTTGTTGAAATGGTCAATGGAGGACTACGGCTTCGTCCCAAAATGATCGAGCAAGGAATGCAGTTGTTTTTAGATTTAGAAACAATGTCCATTGAAAACAAAAAAGAGGAATCATTTAAACCTTTTGACGGTCAAATAGTCTACCCAATAAATTACAATGGTCAAATTCCCCAATTTTTAACAGATTTTACCGTCGATGGCGAAATTTGGATAAGTGCATTGGATGACTATTTTATTTGGGCTTTCTATGAAAAAAACACAGATAATCACTATCAAATCAGGATAGTGCGATCAACAAAAGAGCGGTTAATTGACGCTATAATTGCAGTCGATCAGTTACCATTAAAGTTTTTCAACATCTATTTTCTTGTTAACAAACAAATATTCCTTTTGACAGACAATAAACGGGAGTTTGTTTCGTATTTAGTATAATTGCAAAATATATGAAACTATTATTCGATTTAAATACATATAAAAAGATAGTCATTTTATCGATTTCAATGCTATCTATCCAACAAGTTGAAGCGAAAAATTTCACTTCATTACGTGTAAATGCGGTTCCTGACTCTGTAGGTACCGAGATAATCAACGGCGAAGAATTTGTCCTTTTTAAAATAGAAAAGGGAGACAATTATTATCAGCTCAGCAAGAAGTACAAAACAACAGTTGGTCAGCTCACTCAGATAAATGGTAATGGCACATTAAGCCTCGGGCAGATTGTTAAAGTACCTACGGGACGAAAACCTACTCCTCCGGCGAATAAACCGACAGGTAACACCGCACAACAGAATCCACGTGATCCACAACAGGGGTTCACAGAATATATTGTTGGTGAAAAAGAAACGTTATATGCCATATCCAAGAGGTTTGGTATTACCGTTGAGGATATCAAAAAAGCCAATAACCTCAAGAACAACATCATCGCTGGCGGTATGAAATTAATGATTCCAAATCAGCCCCTGCCACCGGAAAGACCAAAATTGGTTGAACCTAAAGGAATCGAAATTGTAACACCCGATTCTACAAACGATGCGGATAAAGAAGAAAATCAAATTTCAACAAACCGTTACGGGATACGCGAAAAATCTGAACGTGGAATCGGCGTCTGGATTGACGGCTTATCTTCTCAAGGAACAAGCAACCTGGCACTTCATAAAAGCGCTCCGGTAGGAACGATCCTAAAAATCACCAACCCAATGACAAAAAGCGTTACCTATGCAAAAGTCGTTGGGAAATTTAATGACAATGCTGAAAACCAAAATGCCATTGTGGTGTTATCAAAGTCCGCAGCAGCAAGCATCGGTGCACTGGATAAACGTTTTCAGGTAGAAATCGCCTACGGATTACCGTTAGAAAATTAATTAAAACAAAAATAGCTCCTGCAGCGCGAAACAAGAATGAATAACAAACCGTATGTCATAGGGATTGCCGGAAGTAGTGGTTCTGGAAAAACATTTTTTTTGAATAGTTTTTTGAAACATTTTAAAACCGATGAAGTCACCTTGATTTCCCAAGATGACTATTATATTCCTGCCAATACAAAGACACAAGAGGAAAATAGGCTCTACAATTTTGATATCCCGACATCCATAGACCGAGAAGCTTTCTATACCGATATCAAAGCACTTTTTAATGGAGAGACGATTTATAAAGAAGAATATACCTTTAATAATCCTTCCCTAACTCCAAAATTATTAGAGATCAAGCCGGCCCCCATACTGATTATCGAGGGGTTATTCATTTTCTATTATACAGAGATCAACGCACTTATCAACCACAAGATCTTCCTGAGTGCAGATCAGGATATCGCACTCCGCAGAAGGCTACATCGTGATTTAGTCGAACGTGGTTATTTTGAAGATGATGTCATGTACAAATGGGTAAATCATGTGCTTCCCTCATACAATGAATATTTATTGCCGTTTCAGGATTCTTGCGATCAAGTTATATTTAATAATACAGATGAACCTGAGCCTATTTGGGACGTCACCAATCAGATTTCTGAAGAGTTGAAGGCAAAACTCAATTTGGTATAATATACAATAAAGACGGGCTTATGTGGATATAGGCCCGTCTTTATTTAAAAGTGCTTGATTTATTGACATCAAGACTTTAAATTCTTATCTTTGCGCCACGAAACAAATCCATCATAATGAACCATCCTGTAAAGATTAAAAATGCTTTGGTTTCAGTCTATTATAAAGACGGCCTAGCTCCTTTAGTTGAATTATTAAACAAATACGGTGTTACATTCTATTCCACTGGAGGGACAGAAACATTTATCAAAGATTTAGGTATAGCTGTCGTTCCTGTTGAAGACTTGACAAGTTATCCTTCGATTTTAGGAGGCCGTGTTAAGACCTTGCACCCAAAAGTTTTCGGAGGAATTTTGGCGCGCCGTCCGCTTGAATCGGACCAGCAGCAACTTGCTCAGTATGAAATACCAGAGATCGATTTAGTTATCGTCGATTTGTATCCATTTGAAGAGACTGTTGCATCTGGTGCTTCTGAACAAGATATCATCGAAAAAATTGACATTGGTGGAATTTCATTAATTCGTGCTGCAGCGAAAAACTTTAATGATGTTGTGATCATCTCTTCTAAAAATGACTACAAAGAACTTGAAGAGATGCTAGCGAATCAAGAAGGCAATACATCACTTGAGCAACGTAAAGAATTTGCAAAACGTGCATTCAATACGTCATCACATTATGATACGGCAATTTTCAATTATTTCAATCAAGAAAATCCAATTGAAGTATTTAAACAATCCGAACAAAAAGCACAGGTATTGAGATATGGTGAAAACCCGCATCAAAAAGGGGTTTTCTTTGGCGATTTGGATAATATGTTCGACAAATTAAATGGAAAGGAGCTTTCCTACAACAATCTTGTTGACGTGGATGCAGCTGTCGCTTTAATTGACGAATTTCAGGAGCCTACATTTGCCATACTAAAACACACAAATGCTTGTGGTGTGGCCTCTCGCCCAACAATCAAGCAAGCATGGATCGATGCCTTGGCTTGTGATCCTGTTTCAGCCTTTGGCGGGGTTTTGATTACTAACGGTGAAGTGGATGGCGCAACAGCAACAGAGATCAATAATTTGTTCTTTGAGGTCTTAATCGCACCGGCTTATTCTGAAGAAGCAATTGCTATCCTTACGGCCAAGAAAAATAGAATTATCTTAGTCCGTAAAGATGTAAAATTACCTACCCAACAATTCAAAACGTTATTGAATGGTGTCATTCTTCAAGATAAGGATAATACAATTGAAGGGCCGGAGCAAATGGTCGCTGTAACAACAGTAAAACCTACAGCTGAGCAACTGGAAGATTTATATTTTGCCAATAAAATTGTAAAACATACGAAATCAAATACCATTGTTTTTGCCAAAAATGGTACCTTGTTAGCATCAGGTGTTGGACAGACATCACGTGTTGATGCCTTAAAACAGGCTATTGAAAAAGCAGTTTCATTTGGTTTTGACTTAAAAGGCTGTGCAATGGCATCAGATGCTTTCTTCCCTTTCCCTGATTGTGTAGAGATCGCATCAAACGCAGGTATTGCAGCAGTATTGCAGCCAGGTGGTTCTATCAAAGATCAATTGTCCATTGATATGGCGAATGAAAAAGGCATTGCAATGGTAACTACTGGTGTAAGACATTTCAAACATTAAGAACGGTCTACCCACTTTATAAAAAAAGCTACTTTTAAAAAGTAGCTTTTTTTATTTGTTGACCTGCCAGCCCAGTCGCTCCAATTTATATCGTTCTATTTCCTCTGAAAGTTTCCGGATGGCATAAGCAACAATAGCAACATCATCTAACCAACCACCTACAGCAATAAAATCCGGAATAGCATCTATCGGGGAAACCACATAAATAATCGTCCCAATAATAATGGATAGATTCCAGCTGTTCATTTTAAACTTACCAGTAATTGCATCCTTGCACATGGCGATCAGTAATTTGAAATCGCCAACATAGCTTCCCAAATTTTTTGCCTTAGATTCCGCCTGTGACAGTTCCGCTTCCGTAATTTTACGATGTCTAAAGCGCTCAAACATACCTGTTGCAATCTTTTTGATTCTACTGTTCATAATTCAAAATTATCAATATTTTTTAATTAACAAAGCCTGTGCCTTTTTTTTCGAGATAGCACTAAACGCGAACCAAAGTCCCCTCAAGTCCGTTAAAGCCCCTTCAAGTCCGCTCACGTCCCAACAGGGTTTGACAACGCGTCAACATTGGTTCGAGGCAGCTGGGGGATTGGTTCGGATACGCTTCACTGCTTCTGCGTCGCAGCTCCGACAACGAAACAAATAATAGCCCTGCAACAATCAAAGCCAAGTCAAACCAGCCCAGAACCAATCCCAAGTCATTCTCGAAGAACCACCGAAGGATTGCCAACGAAGTGCCGAACACAGACCAGAAAGACAATATCCTAATCCTGCTATCCCCTTCCTTGATGAGAAAAATATAGCCTGAGATAGCCATTATATTAAAATAAAACACAATTTTATTATTTTTACAGCTAACTGTAGCAAAGTGTATGTCAATACCGTATAATAGACAACACAAGCGCAATGTGTTTTACACAAAAAATAGATTTTAATATTACACGGTTATGAAAAACTATAGATTATTTAATTTTATTGCCGTCGCTTTAGCGATATTCTTACTATCCAGTTGCCTGAAAGATAAGGATGATCAACGGGTTCCAGTGGCTCTCTTTACCATGGTCAATGGCTACAGTGACGCTAATGCGGTCATTTATTACGCCGATGGGGGGCCGTTACAAAATCCCAATTATCCTATGGAATTTAAAAGCTATAGGCCAATAGTTGGCTTATTCACTGGAGCCAGAAAAATAGCGATTTCTGCGGAATATAACAATATCCTTGTTGACACAACTGTTACAATCAAAGACAGCACCATATACACCTCATTTGTTTACGGCACAAAAGAGAAGCCTGTCCAGATAATTACAACAGATAAAATCAACAAAGAAATCAAAAACACGGAATCCGGTTTACGTTTCTTTAATCTTGCGGAGGGAACAGATCAGGTAACCCTGCAAGTTGGCAGTGAGACTTCACCAACAGAATGGACCAACCGTGCGAAAGAAACCCAAAATTCAGCAACTGCTCATCAAGGTTTTATCGCTCAAAAAAGTGGTACCTTTACTGTCATTGCCAAAGATAAAGCCGGAAAAACAATTGCAACGCGCAAAGATATCAAGCTGGTAGAAAATTACTATTATTCATTGATATTGATCGGTAAGGCAAATGACGAGAAAAAGCCTCTGTACCTAGGCTTGGTAGCTCAAGCTGCAAATTAAAAATACCCCGTTTTCTATATACTGAAAAAGACCATCGTATTTCTATGATGGTCTTTCTTTATTTTATACAACATGTAAATCGATGATAGGGAAGTTTTTCCAAAAAAATATTATGGCTTTTCTTGGGGAGTAACTTTAGATACGACGTATATATCTTCATTCTCCTTTTTCATTTTATATTTCTCCCGAGCAATACGCTGCACCTCTTGTGGATTGGATCGGATATCGTTAATCGTTTTTATAATAGTTGCATTCTCTTTCAGGTAAAAGGAGCGTTCGGCTTCCAAATTAGCCTTTTGTTTTTGATAGCTGTATTGCGTAGCAAAATCATTTCTATCAAAAAATAACATCCAAACCAAAAACGCCAAAGTGGCTAATAAATACTTATTTCTTACTAAAGACCATAATCGTTGCATAGGACAAAAATACTATTTAGCTTTCAGACTCCCGATATTTTCTTCTAAAGTTAAACATCTTTAATTAAAGATATGGAATAATGCCCTTAAATTCATCATATCTTTAGAATAATATTATCTTTAACACGTCAAAACAACATGCTATTAAATCGTCCGAATGGAAGGCACAAATACACGTAAAAAATAGACTATATCTTCCATATGGGCATTAAATAACAAACCGAGTGCAATGGGTTCATTTTACAAATGAAAAAAAGCACCAATACATAATCACTTTTCTATGAAATACTATCTTATTGCAGGTGAAACATCAGGCGACCTACATGGTGCCAATCTGATCAAAGCGCTTAAAAATGAAGACCCTGATGCGACCTTCAACATTGTAGGTGGAGACTTAATGCAGAAAGCGGCTGGAGAAAAAGCATTGATACATACCTCGGCAATGGCTTTTATGGGTTTTGTTGAAGTTTTGAAAAATCTGGGTAAGATATCCAAAAATTTGAAAGCGGTTAAAAGTGATCTTCTGAAAGAAAAGCCCGACACAGTTATACTCATCGATTTTCCGGGCTTCAATCTGAAAATTGCTGAATTTGCAAAAAAACATGGGATCAAAACATGTTACTATATTTCACCAAAAGTATGGGCATGGAATCAGGGCCGCGTCAAAAATATCAAAAAAATTGTTGATCACATGTTCTGTATTTTACCTTTTGAAGTAGATTTCTATAAAAAATGGCGTATGCCAGTCGATTACGTAGGGAATCCTTTATTAGATGCGATTTCAACCTATCCTTTTAATCCAAGGTTCAGGGAACAAAATGGCTTTACAGACAAACCGCTTATTGCCTTATTACCGGGCAGCCGGGAGATGGAGATCACCAAACTTCTGCCTATCATGGCCGAACTCCCCTATTTTTTTCCTGTCCATCAGTTTGTCATCGCCGGTGCTCCAAATTTTGACGAATCTTATTACAAGCAATTTTTGAAGGGTATTGATATTCCGGTTGTTTTCAATCAAACTTATGATATCCTCAATAATGCGGAAGCGGCCGTAGTCACTAGCGGCACGGCAACCCTAGAAACAGGTATATTGAAAGTCCCACAGGTTGTGGTTTACAAAGCTAATCCGATATCTGTCTGGATAGCAAAGCTTGTGGTAAAAGTAAAATTCATCTCCCTGGTCAATCTGATCAATAATTTCCTGTCCGTACGTGAGCTTATCCAGGATGATTGTACAGCTTATGATATCTCTTATGAAGTAGGCGAACTCATAAACAACAAAGCGCATCGGGCGAGTGTAATGGAGAATTACGATATCTTGGCCGAGAAACTCGGCTCACCCGGCGCCTCGGAAAAAACAGCTAAATTAATTGTAAAATATCTAGGTAAAAATTAAACTCTTTGGGCTTTCAATTGTCAAACTATTAATTAGTTACATATAATTAAAGCTTTATGAAATCGAAACTTATTTTAGGCTTTCTTTTTTGCTTCGCATTTACCCTTATCGGTAAAGCGCAGGAAACACAGCATTTTTCCAAACTTGAAATTGGGAAAAAAGCCAAGAAAAATATTGACAGCAAAGATTCCACGGCCGTTATTCATATTGACACATTAATTATGAAGGATAACGCTACCCTTTCCTTTTATGGAAAGAAAGATGTTAAAATCACCATAGGATATGCGGAAATCGGCAACAAAGCTACTTTCTATGGTACAGACGGGAAGAATAATGGCGCCAACTTTGATATCAATGCCAATTTTCAAAAATTAGGCTCATTGTATATTATTGCGAAAGGTGATGATGCTTTTAATGGCACAAAAACATTTCCCAATGGAAATGGCGGAAAAGTCAAGGTTACCTTGGCCACGGGAAGTATAAAACCTCAGGCAACAGACAAGAAATCACCAAATTACATCTATGCAGATGTCGTAGCTGGAGGCAGGGCTGTCAATGCAAACACAGACTTAAGAAACATTTATGACCGGATCAAAACTGCGCCTACTGGTCTCAGGGGATTGCCACAGGGGCAGATCTACTCTGGTAGTGCAGGCACGGAAGGTTCCTTTGAACTGATTTCGACTCAATAAGACGTGCGAAACGGCCTATAAAAAAATGGCGTCAATCATAAGATTGACGCCATTTTTTTTGCTATTTATTTTTCGGTAACCTTCAATGACAACCTCTCTTCTTGAGTTCATATGCGAGCACCAATCTTGTCATGCGATCATATCTTGCAATGCCCTCTTTTTGGTTGTTATGTGTTAAGTATTGGTTGTAAAACAGCCCCATCAGGTTGTTAATCCAGCCCGTATAATTGCTCCAAAATAGGCGTTCCGCCGCCACATCAGCCAGCACCGCTTTACTCAATTTGTTTTGATAGACTTTAGAAAGCTCCGGGTACATGCCCCGTAATTCCCCGAGCATATAAAGGCTTGTCTGCAAATACGCTGAATAACGATAAAAGGCCTGTGGATGATGCTGCAAGCGAACAAAAGCGATAAAATTAGCTTCATCCTCAAAACCTACCCCCTGTTGGTGGGCGAGCTCATGCACATAGGTAAACGGAAAAGATAAGGCTGGCATGGCATAGTTGACCTGCGCTTCATGTGTGAACGGATTAAAATAACCCGAAACACCAAAATAAGAAACGATCCTGCTATTTAAGGGGGATTTGGCATTTATCTGACTGCCAGACAAAAAAGAAGAAAATGTTGTATCTTTTTTCACCCAGGCAGCCAGATCTTCCCGCATATGATTCTTCTTTTGGCCCCACTCAGCAGGATCCACCTGTTTCCGTAAGGCATTTGTACTATCCAAGTATTCGTCAAGCACCATGAGGTAATCTGCAAGCCGCAAACTATCGACCTTCAACTGAGTATTTATACTAATCGGCTTCCGGTAATAATTTAATCCCCAAGAGATGTAAAAGAAAACATAGAGTCCAAACAACAAGTTTAGCACAAATAAAAATGCTCGGCCGGCATCAGCCCATTTTCTAAGCCATACCCTCCGGATGAGATTAGCCAGCCAATAAAACAAAAAAATAAGCGCGAAAGCGTAAAAGATATCTCCCACACTAAAAGGAATATAGCCAAAAATATACTTCGGAATATACCCGTAAAACCGGTAAAATCCCTGCGCATAAAACGCTTCGATCCATGAACTATTGCTTTCGATCAGCGATAGGAAGAATATCAGCCCGATGAATAATACCAAAGTAAGAACGGGTATTTTGTTACGCTTTACCATAAATCATCAACTTTCGTTTTCGAAATAGACCTTATAATAGTTCATCCCTTTATCTTCATCAAATCCTTTTTCAAGATATTCCCGTTTTCCATGCACGTAGATATGAAAGTTCTTATCCAATTTTAGCACGGATTTGTAAGAAGATTCCATCTTTTTAACCGCTTTGTCTGCGATTTCAAAACTTGACTGAAAGGGTGAATCAAACTCATCTTCAAAACCCGCTTTAAAATCCTGGAACAGGGCTATAGCCTGGGGATTACCCAATACCTCCTCCTCAAATTCCTCCTGAACAAAAGTTTCCTTTTCCTTAAAGTAGTTCATTGACTTGTTCATCAGATCGATCTTATCGGCTTTCTCAAGTTCAAATGTTTCATCGAGTTTCTCCTGAACAAAATTCTTATAGACCTTCAGGTAATTTCCGGTCTGATTAAAATTGTCGTTGCGCACGCGCAGCTTCAGAAACTCATCTTTCCAGTACACGGCTTCCTGCTGTCTATTGGTTTGATCCAATACAAGAACCTTATAACCTTCCTCTTCCTCCACATTGATAATGATGCAGCCTTTGTCCAACTTATTAATATTAATCGCTTCCTGTTCATATTCTAAGGTAAACGCTCCTTGTTCAGGATATACTTTTAGGTAAGTCTCTTTGTTTTCCGATTTAAATATGCCGATCGCGTCGTGTTCCTCACCTTCAATCTGCACATTTTTTAGTGCCACCACATACACTTCTCCGGCTTTAATCTTCGGATGGCTGGACACTTCATAAAGATGTTTTGAAATCTGTTGGGAGAAGTCATGAAAGGGCAGCTGTTCTTTAAAGTACTGACGCACGAAATAAAACACCTCATTCAGATCCAGTTCCTCATTGGGATGATAAAGACGATATACTTCATTCACTTTAGCAAAGGGACTCATAAAATACTGCATCAAAAGTCCGGGCAATACTTCGTCACCGTCAAGGGATACCGGCTCGTCTGACAGGATATAAAATTCGTCCTGTGCTTTGTTTCCCACACGGTGTATGGATAATGCTTCAAAAGTTGCGTCTTGATGAAAAAACATAATCTTATATTATAAATGATATAAATCTATTGCTATTTTAAATGTTTGGCAATGTGCATTGACAATATCTTTGATCTGGGGCGAATATCCGCCACCCATACTTACCTGAACAGGGATATGCAACTGATGACATAAGCCCAGTACGAGTTCATCCCTTCGTGCACAGGTCGCTGGACTTAAATTCAATTTGCCCAGTTTATCTGTTGCTAAAATATCCACACCTGCCTGATAAAAAACAAAATCAGGCTGGACACGCCGAAATAAATCCAACAGATTCTCTTCTACTATTTTCAGATACTCCTGATCCGTAATATGTTCCGCAAGACCGATATCCAGATGGGAACGTTGCTTGATAAAGGGATAATTTTTCTCGCCATGCACCGAGAAGGTAAACACCTGTTGGTGCCCTTCAAAGATGTGTGCCGTTCCGTTTCCCTGATGGACATCCAGATCAACAATAAGGATTCGATCCGCCTGCTTATGGTGCAATAAATAACCTGCAGCAGTAGCTTGGTCGTTCAGCAGACAAAAACCTTCGCCAAAATCATAACCCGCGTGGTGCGTTCCACCTGCAATTGTAAAAGCCACTCCATATTTTAGGGCATAACAGGCAGCCTGAACAGTTCCATCCAAAATATAGCGTTCACGGTCTACCAAGCGCTTACTTAAGGGAAATCCGATCCTGCGCACTATTTTTGGATCCAGGGTCAAATCAAATAGTTTTGCCACATAGGCCGGATCATGTACCAGACAACAGGTCTCAAAACTTGCCAGCTCAGGTCTAAAAAAATTAGTTTCATTGACCAATCCTTCATGCTTTAATTGCAGCGGTATCAACTCGTACTTTAACATCGGAAAACGATGTCCTTCTTTGACCGGATGGATAAATTCGGGATGAAAAGCTATCTTGAGCACTTTAAATCTTATTTTATTGATGCGAAGATAAGAAAAACTAAAGCAATCCCATTTTCTCCAACAATATCAATCGGATATTTTGGAGTTGTATGGGAAAAAGGGCATCTTTGGATAAGAACAAATCCTCAAGTTGATGTCGGGCGCCGTTTGACATTAAACTTATATTCGATCATAAATAGATACATTAAAAATAACATGGAAACGACTAATCTGCCTCAATTGTCTGCAATGGAACAGCGTGTCCTAGGCTCCCTGATTGAAAAGTCAAAGGTGACCCCTGAATATTATCCCATGACGATCAATAGCTTACAGGCGGCATGCAATCAAAAAACTTCACGCAAGCCTGTGGTTCAATACAGCGAAGAAGACATCGTCAATACACTGGACATCCTAAAAAAGAGAGGCTTGATTTCAACCGTCATCGGTGGTGGATCCAGAGTAACCAAGTATAAACACAATTTTGCCATACAATTTCCGCTTGTACCATCCGAATTGGCTATTATTTGCCTATTGCTGCTGCGCGGCCCGCTCACGGCGGGTGAAATTAATTCAAGCGCCGGCAGGCTCTACGAATTCGAATCATTGAGTGAAATTACTGAACAATTGGAAAAGTTGTCGCAAGAAGGCTATCTGAAATCCCTTCCAAAACAAGCCGGTCATAAAGAGGTGCGTTATATTCACCTACTTGGCGAGGTAAATCTGGAAGCTTTTGAACATGCAGGCAGTTCACATACCGCTGTCGCAGATCAGGCGCTTTTGGAACGTGTTGGACAACTCGAACAGGAAGTCGCTGCGTTGAAGCAGAAATTTCAAGAATTGTGGGACGAATTATATTAACCGATGATTCCTAGTACTGATTCCAAAACAGAATTATCCCAAGCAACCTTATGGCTGATGACCATTGCCACTGGCCTGGTTGTTGCCAACAATTATTACAATCAGCCATTATTGGGACTGATTGCAAAGGATCTGGATGTTGATGAAGCCACTGTAAGTAATTCGGCCATGCTGACACAAATCGGCTATGCCTGCGGCCTATTGTTGATTGTCCCGTTGGGGGATATGTTCAAAAGAAAGAAAATGATCTTGATTGATTTTATCTTTATTATTCTTTCTTTGGCCGGAATGGCCCTCTCCCATTCTATCGTTTCTATCCTAATCTTCAGCTTTTTGATCGGTTTCACATCGGTGATACCACAAGTTTTTGTACCTATGGCGGCAGAGCTCGCCTCCAAAGAGAAACAGGGAGCTGCGATAGGCATGGTGATGTCCGGACTATTGATCGGCATCTTATTATCGCGTGTGGTGAGTGGTTTTGTCGGCTCTTACTTCGGGTGGCGCGAAATGTACTGGATCGCTACGGTGGTCATGGTGGTCACGGGATTGGCTATAGCCATTAAACTACCTGAGGTAGCTCCGAACTTTAAGGGTACCTATAAAGAATTGATGCTTTCCGTATGGAACTTTGCCAGAAAACAACCGGTACTACAACTTGCCGCATTTCGCGGAGCCATGGGATTTGGTGCATTTTCAGCCTTCTTTACGACGTTGGTTTTCCACATTGAAGGTCCCCCATTTTTTGACGGACCGGCTACAGCCGGAGCCTTTGGTCTTGTTGGCGCCTGCGGCGCCCTTGCAGCAGCTTTTGTTAATCGGGCGACCGTATACATAGGCGCCGCTAAAATTATCCTGTATGCCATCTTATTAATGGTATTTAGCTGGCTGCTCTTTGCGTTATTCGGAAATTACTATTGGGGACTAATCATTGGGGTTATTCTCATTGATCTTGGACTACAGTCCATGCATATCTTAAACCAGAGTGATTTTTACGCACTAAACCTTGGCGCCAACAACCGCCTGAACACTGTATATATGGTCAGCTATTTTATTGGCGGTTCAACAGGCACCTTTTTTGCGGCACAGGCATGGCAGCACTTCCAATGGCCCGGTGTAATAGCGGTCGGAACCCTGTATACGCTATTGGCATTGCTCGCACATGTATTATTTGATCATAAATTAAGAAAAAAACCGATATGAAATTTGGCCAAGTAGATTATCCCGAAGAGGTAGATTTCACCCTACCAGCTACTCCAAAAGAGACCTTAGCCCTTTTACAGCATTTCAAAAACGACGAACCCTTTGAAGTGTATGTTGGCTGCGCAAAATGGAACAAACAAGATTTAAAAGGCTTTTATCCGAGGGGGACGAAAGACGAACTCGTCTACTATGGAAATCAGTTTAACAGTATCGAGCTGAATGCCACATTCTACAACTCACCCAGCCGAGAGCAAGTAGAAACCTGGAAACAGAAAACACCGGCAGACTTTAAGTTTTTCCCAAAAGTTCCACAGTCCATCAGTCATTTCAGCCGATTGCTCAATACGACGGATAAAGTAAAACTATTTACGGATGCCATTGTTCGATTTGACGAAAAGTTAGGCATGGTATTTCTGCAGATGCATGACAACTATAATCCAAAAGACATGGCCCGTTTAAAACTATTCTTACACGACTGGCCGAAGGATGTCCCATTGGCATTGGAAGTCCGAAATAAAGACTGGTTTTCAAAAACTGAAGTAACGAAAGAACTCTATACGCTATTGGAGGAGACCGGAGTGACCAATGTATTGGTAGATACAGCCGGAAGGAGAGACATGTTGCATATGCGCCTCACTAGCCCATTCGCATTTGTAAGGTATGTAGGCGCCAATCATCCCTCCGATTACGAACGCTTGGACAATTGGATCGAAGTACTAAAACTCTGGCGGGATAATGGACTACAGAAACTGTACTTTTTCATCCATCAGAATGTCGAAATTGAATCGCCGTTGCTTGCAACCCATTTTATCAAAAAAATCAATGAAACATTTGATCTCAATCTCAAATACCCCAATAAAGCAACAGGCAATACCTTATTTTGATTTATATCTATGACAAAAATATTTGTAGCATTTTCATTTATCCTACTCGTCTTCTTATCATGTAGTACCCAGCGAGCTATATTGGAAACCGACTCAAATATAAAAAAAATACAGTTGGGTATGAGCAAACAAGAGGTGATCAATACCATGGGAAAGCAATATAGAGTCGCCGGCGCAGACCGCCTGAATGACAACTCGATCATGGAATTGATAACTTATGAAAATGCATATAATGAAGAATATCAGCTGTGGTTCAAAAATGAGGTACTCATGAAATGGAACAGAATATATAAATACAATCATAGTCATGATCGAAGTAGAAAGGATACAATCCATTAAATTGTAATTCCTATTCCCCTTTTTAGGATAAAATTATATTAAAAAAAAGGCCCAATCTATAGATTAGGCCTTTTTTTAGGATGATAGGGTAAACCTATTTCTTTGCATATTTAAAGTTTTTGCCGATGAAGCGAGCATTACCGCCCAATTCTTCTTCGATACGCAACAACTGATTGTATTTAGCCATACGGTCAGAACGAGAGGCCGAACCTGTTTTGATTTGACCACAGTTCAACGCCACTGCCAAGTCAGCGATCGTTGCATCTTCGGTTTCACCTGAGCGGTGAGACATTACTGAAGTGTAACCAGAATTTTGCGCTAAAGTCACCGCGTTGATCGTTTCAGTCAATGAACCGATTTGGTTTACTTTTACCAAAATAGAATTTGCAGTATGGGTATCGATACCTTGTTGTAGACGTTTTGTATTTGTTACGAAAAGATCATCACCTACCAATTGAACGTGATCACCAATTTTGTCCGTCAATGTTTTCCAGCCAGCCCAGTCATCTTCAGCCATACCATCCTCGATAGAGATAATTGGGTATTTTGTTGTCAGTTCTGCTAAATAGCTTGCTTGTTCTTCGCTAGAACGTACCGCTCCTTTATCGCCTTCAAATTTAGCATAATCATATTTACCATCTTTGTAGAATTCAGAAGAAGCACAATCCAGTGCTAAACAGATGTCTTGACCAGGTTTGTAACCTGCGATTTCAATCGCTTTCAATACTGTCTCGATTGCATCTTCTGTTCCTTCAAACGTCGGCGCAAATCCACCTTCGTCGCCTACCGCAGTAGAAAGACCTCTATCGTGTAAGATTTTTTTCAAGGTGTGGAATACTTCTGTTCCCCAACGCAATGCTTCAGAGAAAGAAGGTGCACCCACTGGCATGATCATAAATTCCTGGAATGCGATCGGCGCATCGGAGTGAGATCCACCATTGATGATGTTCATCATCGGAATAGGCAATGTATTTGCGTTAACACCGCCAATATAACGGTATAAAGGTTGACGCGACTCTTGGGCAGCGGCTTTTGCTACTGCCAAAGAAACACCAAGAATGGCATTTGCACCCAAATTACCTTTATTTTCACTACCGTCTAAATCAATCATGATTTTATCGATGGCATTTTGCTCGAAAACATCTACGCCTTCCAAAGCTTTCGCAATTTTGGTATTTACATTTTCAACAGCTTTCAAGACACCTTTACCCAAGTATTTTGACTTGTCGCCATCACGCAATTCTACTGCTTCGTGAACACCTGTTGAAGCACCTGAAGGAACAGCTGCACGACCAACAAAACCATTTTGTGTAGTAACATCTACTTCAATTGTAGGGTTACCGCGCGAATCCAAAATTTGACGCGCATGAACATCGATAATTAAACTCATCTCTTTATTAGACTATAATTTATTTTCATTACTTAGTGTAAATAAGACACACTCTTATCTACAGACATTTTTCACAACCAAATATAACAAAAAATGTATTTAATCTGTCATTTATTGTGAATAAAATATGACCAATCTGAATAATTGGCCCAGTAAACACCACAAAAAACCCTCCACAATGGGAGGGCTTTTGTGCTATTATCTTTGTTTAGTTTTTGATCATCGCTACGAAATCATCAAACAGGTAACGTGAATCGTGTGGACCTGGAGATGATTCGGGGTGATACTGAACCGAGAATGCTTTTTGTCCTTTAATACGGATACCTTCGATCGATTGGTCGTTCAGATTGACGTGGGTAATCTCCACATTTTCCGAATTTTCGATATCTTCAGCAACAACACCAAAACCATGGTTTTGGGAAGTAATTTCACAACGATTAGCGATAATATTTTTGACCGGGTGGTTGATTCCGCGGTGTCCGTTATGCAATTTACTGGTACGGATACCATTGGCTAAAGCTAAGATCTGGTGTCCCAAACAGATACCAAACATTGGCTTCTGTGCATTCAAAATAGATTTTACAGTTTCGATGGCGTAATCCATTGGAGCAGGATCACCAGGACCATTTGAAATAAAGTAACCGTCGGGGTTCCATTTTTCCATTTCTTCAAATGTTGTCTTAGCCGGGAAAACCTTTGTATAAACGTCACGTGCCTCAAAATTGCGTAGGATATTTTTCTTGATACCCAAATCCAATACTGCAACACGTAAAGACGCATTCTCATTTCCAAAAAAATAAGGTTCGGCAGTAGTTACCTTAGAAGATAGCTCAAGTCCATCCATTGAAGGAACTTTTGCTAATTGGCTTTTTAATTCTTCCACGTCAAGTGTTTCGGAAGAAATAATTGCATTCATCGCTCCTTTATCACGGATATGTCTTACCAATGAACGTGTATCCACATCGGAAATACCCACCAAATTTCCTTCTTCAAAATAGCTTTGAATAGATTCATCGGCCATTTTACGGCTATAGTTGATGTTGTAGTTTTTACAAACTAGTCCCGCAATCTGAATTTGATTTGATTCGGTATCATCCTCATCAATACCATAGTTACCAATATGGGCATTGGTTGTTACCATGATTTGTCCAAAATAAGATGGATCTGTAAAAATCTCTTGATAACCGGTTGTTCCTGTATTAAAACAGATTTCACCAGTAGTCGTACCAATTTTACCAGCGGCTTTACCGTGATAAACTGTACCATCTTCTAAAACTAAAATTGCAGGCAATTTGCTGTAGTTGGTCATTATCGATGTAATATTATAAAATGTGTATCTCTTCTGTTCTGAATTTTAAAACCGTTCCTATTGGATATAAAAAAAGCCCTCAAATGGGCTAAAATATTAATTAACAATGCAATACTACGATTGACAAACCGTTTCCTAAGGCACCTACCAATAAAGACTCTACTTTAATTTTCACGGGAGACAAAGTTACGATATATCAATTAAAAGTGAAAAACATTTTTCAATTATTTTAGCCCATACGCGACACTTGACGTTTAAATCGCCGAAAGTCTTTCAAAATCAAAAAGATAAATGCCGGTATAAGAACAAAAATCATCGGATTTGAGGACCAGGCATCCCCCCATTTCAAGTGTAACAGAGCAATAAGAGCAGTTGTGAGCCCGCAGCCCGGACATTCATAACCCGAAATTAGCTTCCAGAGACAAGGAATAAGGATATGAATGTCCGACACCATATAGAGTGCTATAGCGACACTAAAATACCCTATTGCAATGGAATAAATCCAATGCAAGCGGAGATATTTCAGCACGAGATAAATCATTAATTATTGTTTATCGGGCTTTTAATGTATTGACCATCATTATCTTTGTATTTCCCAACAATGATCATGATCAGGTCAATCAGCGACCAAATTCCACAGCCCCCTAAGGTAACCAATTGGATCACTGCCGTTCCGATCTGCCCCAGATAGAAACGATGCGCCCCGAACGGGCCCAGAAAAAAACAAAACAACAAAGCGGGCAACCAACGATCATCCTGCAGGCTACGATTCTGTTGCTGAAAGGGTTGATTCGCATAGAATATAGGTTGTCTCACCCCACAAAAAGGACAAACCTCTGCCTTGACATTAATTGCCTGGCCACATTCTACGCAATATTTTTCATCTTCTGCTTTCATTTAGATTTAGTTTGGCGATGGAACTAAAAACCAGTATCCATCAGGGATTAAATAATAGGTTGAAATTAATAAAAAAACTTAAAAAACATATATTTTTTGAATTACATGGATACGCGCTAGTTCATCTCCAGCCCCAAAATATCCAACGCGTTTGTTACCTGCGGCTAATGGAGAATGATCTATGACCGCACAACTGCGATCTTTTGTTACATTAAGTGCAGCTTCTTCCTTTTTCCTTTAATTTTTTTTGCAGCAAGTCAGAAATAACGCTTGACCAAATTTAGATTTTCGACATTACTTCTTCAGTGATTGTTCAGTGCTTGTTCAGTGATCACTCAGTGCAGACTGAATAAACAATGAATGATTACTGAATAAAAATTGATTTAAAATTGTGATAATGGATAAGTTGGTAGTTGGATGTATCCGTTTTAATGTTTATCTTAATTCGTCATAATCAGCCAATTGGAGAAATCATCAAAAATGGAATTATACCAAAAGTTTGGGGGCAGTAATTTTTTAGACATAAAATTTCATCTACTTGATCCCATTTTTTTTACCGCAAATAATATAAACAGGAAAGGCGCTTCATGTTATGAAGCGCCTTTCCTGTTTATATTATTCAACTATTACGAGTTAATTGCTTTCCAGATCATATCTTTCAATGGCAAAATATTCTTACCGGAAACAGACGAAATGAAAATATGGGGAAGTCCTTCAGGAAGTTCCTTTTCCATTTCCCTTTCAAGCTCATCATCAAGCATATCCGATTTTGTGATTGCCAACAACTTGGGTTTATCCGCCAATTCGGGATTATAAGCTGTCAGCTCATTCAACAAAATACCATACTCCTCGGCTATTGTCCGATCGGTATCAGCTGGCACCATGAATAATAACACTGAATTCCGCTCGATATGTCTTAAGAAGCGGTAACCGAGCCCCCTGCCTTCCGAAGCCCCCTCAATGATCCCCGGAATATCCGCCATCACAAACGAGCGGTTATCGCGGTAACTCACCATACCTAGATTGGGTACCAACGTGGTAAATGGATAATTGGCAATTTCAGGTTTTGCGGCCGAAACGACAGACAATAAGGTTGATTTACCAGCATTTGGAAAACCTACCAAACCGACATCTGCCAGTACCTTCAGTTCGAGAATCATCCATTGCTCTTTGCCTGGCATTCCGGGTTGCGCAAATCGGGGTGTCTGTTGTGTAGGTGACTTAAAATGCCAGTTACCTAAACCACCCTTTCCTCCCGAAACCAAGATTTTCGTCTCCCCATCTTCGGTAATGTCAAACAACACCTCTCCGGTCTCCGCATCCTTGGCGATAGTACCCAACGGTACTTCTAATATTTCATCCCTGCCGGTAGCACCAGTCCGTAGAGAACTGCCCCCGGACTCACCATTAGAGGCGATGATGTGTTTGCGGTACTTCAGATGGAGCAATGTCCAAATATTCGTCGTTCCCTTTAGGATGATATGTCCTCCACGGCCACCGTCACCACCATCCGGACCACCTGTAGCAGTATGCTTGTCACGGTGCAAATGAGCCGAACCTGCCCCCCCATGTCCCGAACGACAACACACTTTCACATAATCAACAAAATTCGATCCTTGCGCCATTACAATGTATTACAGTCTAAAAAAGTATTTATTTCAATTAATAATTATCGATAATATCCGTTAGGCTTTTGAAGATTGTGTCAATCTCTCCAATACCATCCACTTTGGATAATTTACCTTGCGCTTCATAATAAGGCAACACATGAATAGTTTTTGTAAAATACTCATCAATACGTTTCACCAATTTATCAGCATCGTCATCCGAACGGCCAGAAATCTCTTTGCGTTTAGCGATGCGCGCTTTCAATTCGTCTTCATTTACATCCAGTGCGATTACGACGGAGATTGAGGTGTTGATACCTTCCAAAAAAGCATCCAATGCCTCTGCTTGAGCAACAGTACGTGGGAATCCGTCAAAGATAAATCCCTTTGCATCAGGATTTTTTTTCACTTCTTCTTCCAGCATTGCTATCGTAATCGAATCTGGCACTAAATTTCCCTCAGCAATAATCTGGCTTACTTGTTGACCAAGTGGCGTTTGACCTTTAATATGTGCTCTAAAAATATCACCAGTTGAAATATGTATCAATTGATATTTTTCAATAAGCTTTGCAGATTGAGTTCCCTTACCTGCACCCGGAGGGCCAAATATTACAAGGTTTAGCATAGTTTTATTTAAGAAATTAAAACGAGTTAAAAAATAAAAGCCTAATCACAGATGATGACTAGGCTTTTCAGTCGTGCGCTCCAAGGGAGTCGAACCCCTAACCTTCTGATCCGTAGTCAGATGCTCTATCCAATTGAGCTAGGAGCGCAGTAAACCATTACGTTTAGAACTCTGTCCCATTTGTTTTGGTGACGCAAATATAGTCAGAATTCATTTTTTTACAAACTTTTTTTTAAAAAGAAGTTTCCATATCCCCCACAATCACCACGAACACCACCTTCTTTTAGTAAAAAAGCCAATCCTTAAGATTGGCTTTTGTGCACTCCAAGGGAGTCGAACCCCTAACCTTCTGATCCGTAGTCAGACGCTCTATCCAATTGAGCTAGGAATGCCTTTATATATATACAGAACCTGTATATTGTGCGCGCCAAGGGAGTCGAACCCCTAACCTTCTGATCCGTAGTCAGATGCTCTATCCAATTGAGCTAGGAGCGCTAAGCAACCAAAACAAATCTGTATTCTTTTCCGTTTTGGTGATGCAAATATCGACATATTTATGGATTTAACAAACATTTTTTCTCTTTTTTTAACTTTATGAAACAACATTTCGTTTATCTCGTTGATAATATTATATTTAAAATATCAACTTTTTTTTTCAGACACTGACAAATGTTATTATTCATGAGCAAAAGAGAATTAAAACTCAGCAAAATCCGCATTGGTGACATCAGCATCTCGTATTATATCCGTCCCAGCAAATCATACCCTACTCCTAAAACCGTCCTATTTATTCATGGGTTCCCTTTCAATAAGAACACCTGGAAACAACAATTGCTGGATCTTGACGAAGCATACACAGGGATTGCCATTGACGTCAGAGGACATGGTCTCAGTACAAATGGACATGGTTTCTTTTCTGTTGATGTGTTTGCCAAAGATCTTGTTGAATTTATACGCAAGCTGGACCTCAATCATGTTGTGCTCTGCGGTATCTCCATGGGCGGCTATATCGCCCTGCGCACCTATGAGCTGATCGGCCAACAGTTAGCAGGATTGATTTTATGTGATACCAATTCCCTTGCGGACGACAACAAAGCCAAGCAAAAACGATTCGATTCAATACAGGCATTACTTAAATATGGGAGACGACCATTTGCCATTGGTTTTACGGAAAATGTATTTTACGAAAAAACTATTCAGGAAAACCCGGAGGCCGTCGAACTCATCAAAAGCTGTATTCGTAGAAATGAGCTTTCCAGTATCTGTGCAACACAACTTGCACTCGCTTCCCGGACAGACACGACACATTCCTTAAAAACGATTATTATCCCGACCCTGGTGATCAAAGGTAAGCATGATAAATTGATGAGTGAGGAGCAGACTAATATTCTCATTGAAAACATCCCAGATGTTAGATTCATGGAATTTGAAGAATCGGGACATTTACCAAATCTCGAAGAACCCGAAAAATTCAACAGGGTACTGAACGATTTTTTAATCAACATTTAGAATACATTCGGACCAAGTGCATATTGCCTTGGTACATAAAAAAAGCCACGCGAGTGGCTTATTTCTTTTTTTCATTAAGATTTCATTCTATAATACGTTAGAACGAAAAATCATCTTTTGAACGACTATCAGCTTCCTCAGCATACGCATCGTCAAAGTTAGGCTCATATCGTTTTTCGATTACTTCCTGATTGGACTTAATGTAATTTACAACATCCGTCAAACCTTCCGCAAACTTCTCAAAATCTTCTTTGTATAAGAAAATCTTATGCTTAATAAACTGGCCATCCTCAAAGCGCTTCTTGCTTTCTGTGATAGTAATGTAGTAATCGTTCGATCGAGTTGCTTTTACATCAAAAAAATAAGTTCGCTTACCTGCTCTCACCTTTTTTGAAAAAACCTCTTCACGCTCTTTGTTTTCAAAATCTCCCATTGGTTGTTATTTAAGTTTAAAGTAATCTTAATCTTTGATAAATATATAATAATTCATTTTAATACACCAAATAATATTAAAAAAAAAGACAATAAACAGCAAAAATGGTATATTCATTCAACCGACATCGGATAAAAATTAAACAACAATATTTTTTACCGACGAAATCAGTACATTTACCGAAAATATAAGTTGTATTACCTAAAGCGAATATGTATAGTTTATTTGTGCCTCTATCTTTGAGTCATAAATAGTAAAAACATTATGGAAAAAGAACCTATCATACCAAACAGCAATAACAGCCGCAATATCGTGGGGGCCATTGTCATCATTGTAGGTATATTCTTATTATTGAATAACCTCAATCTAGGAAATTGGTTTCCGAACTGGTTATTTAGCTGGCCAACGATTTTGATCATCATCGGCCTTGTTATTGGCGTCAACTCCCAATTTCAGAAAAAATCGGCAATCATCTTATTAATTATCGGCGGCGCCAGCCTTATTTCAAGGATGATGCGTACAGACTTTGGTTCCGTAACCGTCCCTATCATCATCATTTCGCTTGGGATTTATTTTATCATGAGTAAACGCAAACCGCCGATGGTCCCACCCACCTACCCCAATCCACCACAGAATCCATACGACTGGGATAAACGGGTGAATATACCGACGGATCATCCCGCTGACACAACAGCCCCAGATGCTGAAGCAAAACCTTTTAACGAACAATACGGATCAAGCCAACAAGCCTCGCCCAACGCGCAGGCTTTTGGCAACAAAGAGAACAGCTCATTTCACCACTCTTTTGAGGACAGTCTTAATCTGAACACGATTTTTGCAGGCCAAAAGAAAGTCATCTATTCCAAACATTTTAGAGGCGGTAATTTGACCAATGTCTTTGGCAGTATTGAACTGGATCTAACAAAAGCTGACATTCAGCAGGCAATCGTCATTGACACTTTCCAATTATTTGGCAGTGCGCGTATTATTATCCCACCGCATTGGACGGTATTTAGCAATGTGGCTTCCATATTAGGGTCTGTCGATGACCGAAGGTTCCAGACGATCTACAACCCGGATACGGATAAAAAAATCTACATTACCGGCACTTGTATTCTGGGTAACTTAACGATAAAAAATGCTTAATCGATGAAAAATAGGCTGACGCTCAGTATTAAAAGTCGTTTAATAGGCATTATTTGTATATCCGTATTTATCGGATATCTTGCATTACAATATTTACTGATGCTACGTTCAGGATTTGATTCTCAACTAGCATTTAAAGATTCGTTGATCAATAGTGCTGTGATGATGTTTTGCTGCTACGGCATGTCCTCTGCATTAAACTTCTACACACCACAACCGCGCGAGATATGGAAGGTATTGATCATAGGTTTAATTATGGCCGCCATTAGTACTGGATTGAGCCGTTTTTTAATGAATTATTTTATCCAGCCCAATTTTATCACACTTTTGGATTTAACATTACCTTTTCGGGGTATAGTTAACTTCCTGATCCTAACTTCGGTCGCTATTATAAATATCGTCTGGAATATTCAGGAAGATAATATCAATAATATCAAACGGAAACAAGAATCCGAAAATCTGCTTCGCGAAGCAGAGCTTTATAATTTGCGGCAACAGCTGCAACCACACTTTCTATTCAACAGCTTGAATTCGATCATTGCCCTTATTGGCGCCAATCCGGATGAAGCCCGTAATATGACATTTCAACTGTCCGATTTTTTGCGAGGTACGATGAGAAAGGAAAACAATCAGATTATCACACTGGAAGAAGAACTAGACCATCTGCAACTCTACCTTGATATCGAAAAGGTACGCTTTGGTCATCGCCTGAACACTTCCATCTCCTCCTCTGAGGAAATATTCAGTAATAAATTGCCTGCAATGATCATCCAGCCTCTGGTAGAAAATGCCATTAAGCATGGATTGTACAATATAACCGACCAAGTCGAAATACAAATTAAATGCACTTCAAATGAGGGGCAACTTCTGATTCAAATTACCAATCCATTTGATGTCGAGGAGCAATCAAGCCCGAAAAAAGGAACCGGATTTGGACTTTCCAGTATCCAACGCCGATTATATCTTTTATATGGAAGAAATGATCTTATGGAGACCCAGATTCAGGACAATATATTTACTAGCACCCTAAAAATACCTCAATATGATTAAAGTCGTTATCATTGATGATGAACCCTTAGCACGCTCCATTATTGCGGGCTATTTAAAAAACGAAGCTGATGTGAGCGTTATGGCTGAGTGTGGGGATGGTTTTGAAGGCGTTAAAGCCATCCAGACACACGAACCGGACCTGGTTTTTTTGGATGTACAGATGCCAAAGTTGACCGGTTTTGAAATGCTCGAACTGGTCGATAACCCTCCAGCCATTATTTTTACAACTGCATTTGATGAGTATGCCTTAAAAGCTTTTGAAAAGAATGCCCTGGACTATCTGCTAAAACCTGTATCTCCCATGCGTTTCAAAAAAGCGTTGGAAAAATTTAGGTCCAGCTATTCCGCTCCGGAGAAAAAGGTACAGCCCAACTATGAAGTCCTCGCGGCACAAGACGAAACTAAGATCGACCGTATCGTTGTAAAAACTGGTACTCAAATCAAGATCATCCCTATCGACACCGTCAAATACCTGGAGTCTTACGATGACTATGTAAAGATACATACCAAAGATGGGATGTACCTCAAAAACAAAACCATGGCATTTTTTGAAAAATCTTTAGATCCAAATCAATTTGTGCGAATTCACCGTTCATTTATCATTAAAGTAGATCAACTGGCTAAATTGGAGCCTTATGAAAAAGACTCCTATATCGCGGCCTTGGTATCCGGAGAAAAGCTCAATATCAGCAAATCAGGTTATGCCCGGCTAAAACAATTGATTGGAATTTAAACATTCCGTAGATTTGTGCCTAACAATGGTTATGAAACATTTTTATACAGCAATATTGTTGGGCATCTCTTCTTACTCCTTTGCCCAGACAAATCAAGCGGAACAGGTCAACAAAGGAGTTTATAACAAATTGGAATTTTTCATCAATTCCCAGATGACAGACTCTGCCTATAATCTTGCTAGTGACGCCTATAAACAGCAATATAGTCTTCCGAAATTCACACAGATGTTACGGCAGATCTACCCTTTGGGTAGGGTTAAAAGTTCTGAAATCACCAGTTTTGAAAAAAGTGCGGCAACCTATCGCCTGGATTTTGACAGTCAGTCTTACGAGTTATTATTTGCCACAGATTCAACGCTCAAGTTTAACACTTTACACTTTAGCCAGCTGAACCAACCTGCTTCAGAAAAAAGCAGCCCAGAAAAAACGATAGAGACACTCTCTCCGTCAAAAACCATGGACAGAGATGACTTTTTCATCGACTCCGTTGCAAATTCGTACCTAAAGCAACAAAATGCCCAGTCTCTTGCCATAGGCATTATTAAAAACGGGCAATCTAAAACCTATTTCTACGGCGAGACAGCAAAAGGCAACCAAATATTACCGACAAAAACTTCACTTTACGAAATCGGTTCACTCAGTAAAGTTTTTACAGCCATCTTATTGTCGAATCTTGTTGAAGAGGGAACTATAACGTTAGATCAACCCATATCTTTATTCCTTCCGGATACACTTAAAAAGAACGAAGATCTGACTAAAATAACGTTTCAGATGCTAGCCAACCACACATCTGGATTTCCACGGCTGCCCGACAACTTTGAAAAAATAAAGGGATACAACGGGAATGACCCTTACAAAGGATACGACAGAAAAGCACTCTATAGCTATTTATCCGGTTTCAAAAATCAAAAGACACCAGGGCAGGAATACGAATACAGCAATCTAGGCTACGCAGTACTTGGGGATATCATCTCTAGCATTTACAAAAAATCGTATGATCAGATTGTCCGCGATATCATCTGTAAACCACTCGAAATGAGTAATACCTTTCAGGTATTAGATCCAAAAAGAAAAGATACTTTTAAAGTATACGATAAGAATGGGCAGGAAGTAACGACCTGGTCTTTCGATGCTTTCAGTGCTGCCGGCGGGTTAAAGTCCACGGTGGAAGATTTGCTTAAATTCGCGAACGCACAGTTTAAGATGCCGCAGAGTCCACTTGAAAATGCAATGGCCAACACCAGATTGTTCACCTTCTTTCTTCCGCCCGATACCGATTTGGGGTTAGCATGGCACATGAACCTACTCGATGACCTTACTTTTTATTGGCACAATGGGGGGACAGCCGGCAGCAGTTCTTATCTGGCTTTATCTCCGGATAAAAAAAGTGCCGTAGTCGTCTTGTCCAATGCCGCACTTTCTGTCGATGACCAAGGAAAAAGCATTTTAGACTATCTGCTTCATACAAAATAAAAAAAAGCGAAATATCATTATCAAGGCTATATCGAAACAACGATATAGCTTTTTTTGTTCTAATAAAAACAGTTTGTTTTGTTGTGACACAAATGATTAACGGTTAACTTTGATGAACAGTCTACATAAAACGGGACTTCTAATTTGTTTTGCAACAAGCTACAAGATAACATAACACTTACATGAAGATATTTATAACGAAACGAATTCCACAAAAAGGTATAGATGTATTAAAAGCTGCCGGACACCAGGTCACAATACATGACTCATCCATTCCGCTCTCTCCTACCGAACTTATTCATGCCGGACAACAGTGCGACTATATACTGAATGGCGGTATGCAAAAGTTTGATATGGACTTTTTCAAAAACTGTCCCAATCTTAAAGCACTATCCCTAATGAGTGTTGGTTATGATAATGTTGACATTTCCGCAGCAACTCAATACGGTATACCCGTGAGCAACACGCCAGGCGTACTGTCCGGAGCTACAGCTGATGTTGCCTTCCTGCTGATGCTAGCAGTTTCCAGAAAAGCTTTCTTTAACCATAAACAGATTCTTGGGGGACAATGGAAAGGTTTTGACCCAACTGCTCATTTGGGCATAGAACTCAACAATAAAACATTAGGTATCTATGGCCTCGGAAGAATTGGTTTCGAATTTGCCCGGAAAGCAAGAGCGGCGTATAACATGGAAATCATCTATTATAACCGTGGACGTAATCTGGAAGCCGAGCAGGTCCTAGGGGCAAGGTATGTCAACTTTGATGACCTATTAACCCAAAGCGACATCCTTTCCATTCATGCCGCACTTACTACGGAAACTGCCAATAGATTCAATCAGGATACATTTAAACGTATGAAAAATACGGCAATTCTGGTCAACACTGCACGCGGAGGATTGGTGAAAGAAGAAGACTTAGTCAAGGCGCTGCGTGAGGGAGAGTTATGGGGAGCGGGACTCGATGTCACAAACCCTGAACCCATGGCAGCAGACAACCCACTACTGAATCTTGAAAATGTCTGCATTCTACCGCATATCGGATCCGCAACTGTGGAAACCAGAGACAATATGGCCCTAATGGCGGCAAGCAATTTATTGGCAGCGATCAAAGGTGAAAAGATGCCACAAACTATAAATCCAGAAGTCTATCTATGAAACGACATTTCTTTCAGTTCCTGAATAAGCTCAATAAAGCAATCCTTCCCAAATATGGGAAGCAGGATCCCTTGAAACTAAAAAAGTACCAACAGGCCATATTAGCCTACCGGTACTTTATTCTTATTCGTGCCCTGGCAGATGATTAAATATCTGTTTTGACTTGTTTTCCCTGATCGTTCCCATTAGAAATAATGCTGATCTGTGTTGGATTCGGAGCTACACTCATATCATTTCGTTCCAGTTCAAGCATAATTTTTTCCTGCATTGAATTCCTTGCCGGCCAATAATGCTCGCGCTTTGTCCATGCTCTTACGGTCAACACAATAGCGCTCGTTCCCAGTTCTTTCACAAATACTGTCGGTTCGGGTGTAGTCAAAACGGTCTCATTCGAGCGAAGCACCCGAAGGATAATATCCTTTGCGTCCTTTATGTTCTTATCGTACGATATGCTTACAGTATATTCAAACATCCGTTGAACGATTTTTGTATAATTCTTGATCACCGAATTAGCTAATGGACCATTCGGACTAAAGATGCGCACGCCATCGTCACCAATCAATGTTGAATATAAAATATCAATCCGCTCGACAGTTCCGGCTGTACCATTCGCACTTGAGATGTAGTCTCCTACTTCGAAAGGTCTAAACATCAGGATCAACACTCCACCGGCAAAGTTGCTTAGGCTTCCCTGAAGTGCCATACCGACAGCCAAACCAAAGGCAGACAATGCCGCTATAAAGGAGGTCGTCTGTATGCCAATCTGACTGGCAACGGTCAACATCAACATTACCCACATCACAATTCTTACGATACTGGAGATAAATGCACGTATTGAAGGATCAACATTTCTCTTCTCAAAACGCTTGTGCAATAATCGGTTGACAAGATCGATAACGTATTTACCAATAATCAATAAAATAATACCACCAATAATACCTGGTATTGAATCAATGACGATATCGGTCAATCGTCCAAATCTAGTCCCTAGACTATTTAAATTACTTTCCATGTTTATTAAATATATTTCCTTGCTTTTTGGAACAAGGATTGTTCCAACATCCAAATTTACCTTTCAAAATATTAAAATCGTTGAAAAATACCACAAAAGACCAAATTAACACCACTATAAAAAGAATATTTGAGCTAACTTTGTAGTATGAATAGAAAAAACACCATTCCTATTATAGATAGTTGCAGTCTCGATCTCAACAATAAAACAACTATCCATATTGATGACTTAAGTGAATACGTCATCAAACATGCGAATATGGTGTTTCCTCACAAGCACAATTTTTTTCATTTTGTATTATTTACGAAAGGGTCAGGTGATCACATCATCGATTTCAATCATTATAAAATTAAACCCTTTCAAATCTACTTCATGGCTCCGGGTCAAGTGCATACCTGGAATTTTGTCGGCGATGAAGGAGGCTATGTCGTCAATTTTTCGGTCGACTATTTCCAATCGTTTTTATTACGTACAGATTATCTGGAGCGTTTCAGTTTCCTACAGGGCAAAATTGAGCATTTAATTTTTGAACTGGAAGGACCTTGTCGTGCTCAGGCAACCAATATTCTGGATGAAATCTTATCGGCTAAGTCTAGCGGCTTATCCGAAGATTATATCCGTACACTGCTACTCCAATTTCTATTATATGTCTCCATTTGTTCAGAAAAGGAACAAAAAGACGGAAGCAACCCCTATAATCATAAAATATTCAATAGCTTTCAGCAATTGGTTGAACAACAGTTTAAATCTACCAAATTACCGAGTGTATATGCGGATCAACTATTTATCACCCCAAATCACCTGAATGCGATCTGTAAATCCTATATCGGTCAGTCCGCTGGGGAGATCATCCGCAACCGGATTGTCCTGGAAGCAAAGCGACTGTTAATTAATCGAAATTTAAATATCACTGAAATTGCAAATGAATTGCAGTTTAAGGACAACTCTTATTTCACCAAATTTTTTAAAAAATCCACTGATCTCACACCCGAGGAGTTCAGAAAACAATTATAACTATGGAAGAAGTTAAATACGAACTATCGGAATTCAAAGCCGCATGGCAAGCAAAATGTCCAAGATGTAGAGTCGGTCATGTCTACAAAGGCCCTGCCTATGGCCTAAAGGTACAAAAGATGAACAGTCATTGTGAATACTGTGGTCTCCGTTATGAGCGTGAGCCGGGTTATTTCTATGGTGCGATGTATGTCACCTATGCATTTGCCATCGCAGAGATGGTGACAGCCTGTATGGCAACTTACATCCTTACCGGCAATGATTCGTCCTTCATTCTTTATGCGACTGTTGCGATATTAAGTGTTGTATTAATGTCTCCCTTCAATTATCGGTATTCACGTATCATTTTGATGTACTGGCTGACGCCGGGGTTGCGCTATGACCCCAATGTCAAAAAGAAGGAAGTTGATGTGAAAGCTTCTGCATAAACAGCATTATCCTTATCTTTATGCTGATGAAGGATATCCTATATTTGGACAACAATGCAACCACCCGAATTTTGGATGAAGTATGGCAGGAGATGATCCCTTATTTCATCCAAAATTATGCAAATGCGTCCAGTGTTTATCACCAGATGGGTAGAGCAGCAAATGCAGCGGTTCAACAGAGCAGAGCGCAAGTCGCCGAGGCTTTAAATTGTACGCCAAAGGAAATTTTTTTCAATTCCGGCGCGACAGAGAGCATCAATACCGTACTGCACGGCGTATTTGATAAATACCGGTCTCAAGGAAATCATATCATTACAGCCACTACAGAGCATAAAGCGGTATTAAGTTGCTGTGAACAACTGACCAAACAAGGGGCTCAAATCACCTATCTTCCCGTTGACAGTCAGGGGCACATAGTCTTGGATGATCTTAAACGTGCCATTACCGCCAAAACCATATTAATCTGTCTGATGGCTGCGAATAATGAGACTGGCGTACTGACTGAGATCGAACAGGTGGCCTCCATCTGCCATAAAGAAGATATTCTATTTTTTTGCGACGCCACACAAGCAATCGGAAAAATTGCGATCGACCTCCAGCAGCTTCCTATTGATCTTTTATGTCTGAGTGCACATAAAATTCATGGCCCAAAAGGAATTGGTGCACTTTATATCCGACGCAAATCAAAGCCCATTCAGCTTACTTCATTAATTTTAGGTGGTGGTCAGGAGAATGGTTTTCGGGGCGGCACCTACAATGTTCCGGCCATCGTTGGCTTTGGAAAGGCGATCTCTATGCTAAACCCACAAGCCTATACAAACGTTCGGGCATATCGGGATCTATTGGAAGCCGAACTGGCTGATATTCCTGAAATTATTATACATGGGCAAGATACTCCCCGCTTACCTACGACAAGCTATATCAGTTTTAAACATGTGCTTGCAAGCGAGATTATGACCGCCTGTCCTACCTTGGCCCTGTCCTCCGGCTCCGCCTGTGTTACCGGATCAAGGGAACCCTCACATGTACTGATGGCTATGGGTATATCCAAAGAAGATGCACTTTCTGCAATTAGATTTAGCCTAAGTATATTGACCACAGGTGAAGAAATCCTACAATGCGTACAATTGATCAAAGAAGCTGTACAAAAAATAAGAGATCAATCGCCCATATGGCAACTTTATAAGGCCGGTTTGATCAGTTAATTTATGACATTCTAAAAACTTAAGAGCAGACGAAATATAGCGATATTGTATGTATCTTTGTCTACAACAAAGATACAACTATGATTACAGTTACAGATAAAGCAAAAACTCGTATCGAGGAAATCATGAAGGATGAGCAATATGACGGCAATTACTTTGTGCGCGTTGCTGTAGAAAGTGGTGGTTGCTCAGGTTTAAGCTATAAACTGAATTTCGATAATGAGGAAAAAAAGGGAGACCAGTTTTTCGAAGATAAAGGCGTTAAAATCTGTTTGGATATCAAATCATTCCTCTATTTAGCGGGAACGGAACTTGATTACTCCGATGGGTTGGACGGAAAAGGATTTGAATTTCATAATCCAAATGCAAGCCGTACATGTGCCTGTGGCGAGAGTTTCTCGGTATAAGCGGATCCCATTCCATAAAATAAAAAAAGCCCTGAAAATTATTTCAGGGCTTTTTTTATTAGGTCGGCTGAGTTTAGTTGCACCGACAAATTAATAGTTTAACAATTACATATTGACCTATTCGCTTTTTCTTGTAATATTTATATTTTTTCAACATTTTAATAGATAAATATCAAAAATCACAACAAAACATATTAGCAAATGATATTTTCATATTTTTGTATCAAATAACTGAATAAGAAAAATGATGCAATGTACAACGATCCGTACATGGCTTTTCAATTGACTCATATGGAGGGAAGAAAACTTTTAAATACCGAAGTTGCTATCAGCTTCGTTAAAGATACATTTGTCCAAGAATTAAAAAACAAGCTAAATCTGATTCCAATTTCGTCACCGCTGGTGGTTCTGGATGGCACAGGATTAAACGATGATCTGAATGGCATCGAGCGCCCTGTTTCCTTTCCGATCAAATCCCTAAATGAAAAGCGGGCAGTCGTGGTTCATTCGTTGGCGAAATGGAAAAGAGTACGGCTAAAAGAGCTTGAAATGTTACCGGGTGAAGGTATTGTCACAGACATGAAAGCTCTTCGTCCAGATGAAGATTACACGCCTATACATTCCATTTATGTAGATCAATGGGACTGGGAAAAAGTGATCGGAAAAGATCAACGTAATTTGGTTCTCCTGAAGGATACTGTACTCAATATATACGAATCACTTCGATTTACAGAATTACAGGTGGAGCGTAAATATCCACAAATAAAAGCGATTCTCCCGGAGACCATTACATTTATCTCCTCCGAAGAGTTATTGCAAAGGTATCCCGATTTAAGTGCCAAAGAACGAGAAAATGCCATCACAAAAGAATACGGTGCCGTATTTCTGTATGGCATTGGCGGTGCACTGAGCAATGGAGTAGCACATGACGGTCGAGCGGCAGATTACGACGATTGGAGCACAACTAACGAAGCTGGCTACAATGGTTTAAATGGTGATATTCTTGTTTGGAACCCGATTTTAAATTCAGCATTCGAGCTTTCATCCATGGGTATTCGTGTTGATAAAAAAGCATTAGCCCATCAGATGGCAATCAGAAATTGCAGCGAAAAGTCCAAACTCACGTTTCACAGTATGCTTCTTAACGATGAACTGCCCGAATCTATGGGCGGCGGTATCGGCCAGTCCCGTGTATGCATGTTTATGCTAAAAAAACAACATATCGGCGAAGTACAGGTCAGTATCTGGGAAGAAGATAAAAAACAGGCACTACGAGAAGAAGGTATTGACATACTCTAAACCGATACTTCTAAAGTATTATACTCCGGATCTTAAAAAGCATTCAATCGCTATAAAGTCCATTACGAAAATCTGGCCAAGGTAATCCATCTGAAAGAGGTGGGTTACCTTTTCGTTTTAATTAGTACTTTTGTGCCATGCAGCTAGAAGCTATTTTAAACAAATTAGGTATTTCATCCCTGAATGAAATGCAACAAAAGGTATTGGATGCCTACCAGCAGGACAAAGATCTTATCTTACTCTCCCCTACAGGATCAGGAAAAACATTAGCCTTTTCATTATTAATACTACAACAGCTAAAAGATATCGCCCGTGAAGTACAGGTCTTGGTTTTAGTGCCCACCCGTGAACTTGCTTTACAGATCGAGCAAGTCATCCGAAAACTGACAACAGGATACAAAGTGACTTGCGCCTATGGCGGACATAGCACACGAATCGAAAAAAATGCTTTCAAAGATGCGCCATCTATTCTGATCGGTACTCCCGGTCGAATAAAACAGCATCTTGAAGAAGGAAATTTTGATCCTACACAGATCCATACCCTCATACTGGATGAATTTGACAAGTCACTGGAACTTGGATTTCATCAGCAAATGGATTTTATCATTCGGCATATGCCCCAAATTAAGTCGCGCGTATTGACATCTGCGACAACAATGGAAACGATTCCGGCCTTTACACAGATTCAGGATCCCATTACTGTCGATTTCTTGAAAAATGCAAACAATATCCCACGGATCACAATAAAAAAAGTAGTTGCTACCAGCCAAAAGAAACTCGAAGCACTATTAAAACTTATCTGCAAGATCGGCACAAAAAAAATGATTATTTTTTGCAACCACCGCGATGCTGTAGAACATATCAGTGAATTATTGAACAATCGCAATATTATTCATGACATTTTTCATGGCGGCTTGGAGCAGCAGGACAGAGAACTGGCGCTGCTAAAATTCAGAAACCACTCCAACAATGTCCTGATTACAACAGACCTTGCTGCCCGGGGACTGGATATTCCCGAGGTAGACGCCATCATTCATTATCAACTTCCGCACAAGGAAGATGACTTTACCCATCGCAACGGAAGGACTGCACGTATGCAGGCCAAAGGTGATGTGTATGTGATATTAAAACCCGAAGAAAATTATCCCTATATTTCCGCCGATACAGCTGAAGAAGAATTTCCTGATTTTTATGATCTTCCCGAAAACTCTCCTTTTGCGACACTTTATGTCAGCGCGGGAAGGAAGGACAAAATCAACAAAATTGACATCGTTGGCTTTCTGCTGAATCTGGACGGAATCGAAAAAGACGATATTGGCATTATCGAAGTCAAAGACAAAGTCGCGTATGTTGCGGTTAAACGCAAACTTGCTTTAACGATCATTAATGCCGCAAACGGACAAAAGGTCAAAGGTCGAAAAGTGAAAGTTGGGAGAACTTAGAAAGCATAACGACGTGTATCTGCGTATAAAAAAAGAGGTTTGCCGGCAAACCTCTTTTTTTATTTCTAGCACGCTAAGCTTTATTTGATCAATCGAGATCTTTCAAATAGCCCAAATAACGTTGTACAGCTTCTCGTTTTCTATCCGTTAGGTGAAAATCAAGATGTGCCGTTAAATATTTTGTATAGTCAAACCCTTCAAATTCGGGTAATCCTTCAATGACATCAGTCGCATGAGCTACACCATAAGCGAGCGCATCATTGAAATCTTTCACAAATGATTCAGGCAACTTTTTATTGCTTACCCAGAGTGCAAAGGCAAAAGGCAATCCAGTAAAATCAAACCATTCCTTTCCCAAGTCATAAACATAGGGTACGCTGTTCTTTTTACCGAAGGTGCGGTCACCGATCAGGACATAAGCATCCGGCTCTATTCCGTCGTCTGTAATCAACTGAACCTCTCTCTTCCAGTAATTCTTTAGCAGCACACGGGCAAGGCCATTAGAAGTACGCGATTGCTTATCCAATTTGAGGGTCTCCACCTCGTTAATAGGCTTATTGGAAAAAATAAACACCGAGTCAACGGCGCCTTCAGTTCCAATACAAAAATCCGTATTGATGTAATATTCGGGGAGACTTAATAGTGCGGCAGTAGGAATAATTCCCATATCTGCCTCGTCATCTATTACTTTTTGTGCGCAGGCACTTGGATAATCGACACTGAGATCAATCTGATCCATTACCTTTGATTTACGTATTCCGTTCAAAAACGGATATGTGTTTGTGTAAGATACGGCTGAAACTCTAATTTTACTCATTCATCAATACTTCTAAGTGGTCTGTATTGTAATGGTCTATAATTTCAAATTGACCATTATCGTACAGCAATTTATATAAAGCAGTATTTGTATGTGGAAAATCGTCCATATATCGAGCATCAATACCAGTCATCAGGCAAAGCATAATACGCAGGGCACGACCATGCATGCAAACAAGAATATTTTCTTCATTTGCTTGAGCCAGCATATGATCCAGTGCAACCCGCTGGCGTTCCATTAATGCGTTGGGAGATTCTCCATTTTCAATACTGACATCCAATTCTCCATTACGCCATGCAGCAACAAGTTGTTCAAAACCAGACAACAGTTCTGGAGTCTGCTCCTTTCCTTCGTAGATTCCCCAGCTAATTTCGTCCAATCCGACAAGCTGCTCCCAAGGCAAGTTAAGGTCGATAAAACCCTTTACCGTCTGATGGGTACGCAATAAAGTTGAGGTGTATACTTTGTCAAAAGGCACTGTATTGTACCGTTCAAAGAAAGCCTGAGCTTGTGCCATTCCGGTTTCATTTAATGGAGAATTAACCCCTCTTCCCTGCACAATGCCTTTTAGATTTAGATCAGTCTGTCCGTGTCGTATAAAATAAAATGTCTTTTTCAAAATGCGTATGATCTAGTTTATGAGTTCACAACCGGTAGTGCGTAATAACTTTTCTTTTTGGAGTCTTCTTCAAAGACCACATCATTATAATCTGTCACTACATGATATAAGGTATCGCGTTCAATAGGGTGACGTCCTACCTTTTTTATCAGCTCCACCACCTCTTGTGTTGTCATTCCGGGCTTCTGTTCCTCCGCACCGGCCATACTGTAAATTTTAGTTGTATCGTCCAATGTACCATCAATATCATCCACGCCAAATGCCAACGACAATTGTGCTGTGTCTCTTGAAATCATAGCCCAATACGCTTTGATATGGTCAAAATTATCCATATAGATTCGCGCAATAGCATAGTTTCTCAAGTCTTCAATAACTGAAACTTCCGGAATATGGGACATCTGATTTTCTTTATTTCGAAATTTCAGTGGAATAAATGTCTGAAATCCGCCTGTTTTATCCTGAAGCTGTCTCAGACGCTCCATGTGATCCACTCGGTGCCAAAACTGTTCAATGTGGCCGTACAACATGGTTGCATTTGTATGCATCCCCAAACGATGTGCTTGTTCATGAATATCCAGCCATTGTTCAGCTGTACACTTGTCGTGTGCGATCTGCTCCCTGATTTCCGGATGAAAGATTTCTGCGCCTCCTCCCGGCATCGAATCCAGCCCACAGGATTGCAAGTATTTCAACCCGTCATAATGGCTCAGTTTCGCTTTCTTGAAAATGTAATAATACTCTACCGGGGTCAGTCCCTTGATATGCAATTCAGGTCGATGTGCTTTACATCTTTTAAAGAAATCCGCATAAAACTCCAGATTCTGCTTCGGAACAACGCCACCCGTAATATGCACCTCGGTAACAGCTTCATTATCATATTTTTTTACGATATCCATCATCCCCTCGACCTCCATTTCCCAGCCTTCAGCGCGTTCTTTGATCAGCCTGGAATAGGAACAGAATTTGCAGTCATATACACAGACATTGGTGGGTTCTATGTGAAAATTGCGATTAAAAAAGGTATGATCTCCATGACGTTTCTCACGAATGTAATTGGCTAAGACACCAAGATACCCCAATTCACCTTTTTCATATAAAAGAACTCCCTCATCAAAAGTGATACGCTCCTCTCGCAAAACTTTCTCCGCTATATTTCTTAATTCAACGGCTAAATTTTTATCATTGATCAAGAAATTTAATTTATCTATTGCGTTCATTAATGTATCTCCTATCTTAAACAAATGTACCGAAAAGGCAACAAAAGTTATAATAAAAAATGTGATAACACTTATTCGGCAGTGTATCTTTTTACTGTTATAAAGACGATTAAAACTTTATCAAAACAATATTCTTAATCTGTAAATTGTTGCATGTCGATCAACTTCTTATATAAACCATCATGTTGCAGCAATTCACTATGGCTCCCCGCTTCAACAATCTTTCCGGCTTCGATCACAACAATCTTATCCGCATTCTGAATGGTACTTAAACGGTGGGCGATAACAACAGTTGTCCGATTGTCCATCAATTTATAGAGTGAATCCTGCACCAATTTTTCAGATTCGGTATCCAAAGCCGAAGTCGCCTCATCCAATAGCATGATCGGTGGATTTTTTAGCACAGCACGTGCGATACAGATCCGCTGACGCTGGCCACCTGACAGTTTCCCGCCTCTGTCGCCAATATTCGTTTGGTATCCATGATCCGTCTTAAGAATAAACTCATGTGCATTAGCTATTTTTGCTGCTGCTTCAATTTCTTCCTGACTGGCAGACAGGTTGGCAAATGCGATATTATTGAAAATGGTATCGTTAAATAAAATCGACTCCTGATTGACTACACCGATCATATCGCGCAAAGAATCCTGATCCAGATCTCTCAAATCCACACCGTCAAAAAGGACCTGGCCATCAGTGACATCCATAAAGCGAGGAATAAGGTCGACCAATGTCGATTTACCTCCACCCGAAGGACCAACCAAAGCCACTACTTTTCCCTTTTCAATCGTCAGGTCTATCCCCTGTAGTATTTTCTTATCCTTCGTATAGGCAAAATCTACATCCTTAAAAACAATATTCTGTTCAAAGCTTCCGACCTTTTTTGCATTGGGTTTATCGGTTACTTCACTCCGCTCATCGACCAGTTCCAACACCCGTTCTCCTGCAGCAAGACCATTGTGAATACCACTAAAGGCATCGGTCAATGCTTTTGCAGGACGCATAACCTGTGAAAAAATAGCAATGTAGGCAATAAATGCGGGAGCAGTCAAACTCTGATCTCCTGAAAGCACCAGATGTCCACCATATAACAAGATGATTGCCACCATGATCACCCCCAGTAACTCCGAGACAGGTGAACTCATTTGTTGCCGCTTAGCCATCGCACGCCCGATATTAGCGTAGCGCTCATTCTCGTTATGAAATCTATTTTTGATAAAAGATACCGCATTAAAAGCCTTGATGATTTTGACACCGGACAATGCTTCATCCAGATAGGAAATCATGTTTCCATAAGACTCCTGTGCCGAGCGCGCCTGACTTTTCAAGTTCTTTACTATTCGAGCAATAAAAAATCCTGAAATAGGAATAACCAACAGCGAAAAGAAGGTCAGTTTCGCCGAGATATTAAATAACATCACGATATAGGCGATCAATTGTAACGGTTCTTTGAATACCACCTGCAATGTACCTGTAACCGAATATTGTACCACCTGTACATCGGATGCCACCTTTGAGACGATATCTCCTTTGCGTTGCCCTGTAAAATAGCCAACGTGTAAGTCCATTACATTATCAAATACAGCTCTACGGAGTTTTAACAAGGTATGGATTCGAAAATTCTCCATAATCCGCTGACAGAAATAGCGGAAAAGATTGCTTATAAATACAGAAATTACAATAACAATACAAACGTACTTTAATGCGCCATAAGCACCCAATTGTTCATTTGCCATAGTAGCGTAGTAATTAAACCAAGCCAAAATATCGGTGTAAGTCTCGGGTTTTATTGCTTCGACAGTAGCTTCGCCTGTATTAAAAAGTGTATGGAGTAATGGAGCGAGTAATGCTAAATTTAATGTGCTAAAAACAACCGTAATCAACGTGCAGATCACATACGGAATTGCAAATTTCTCAATGGGTTTAGCGAATGATAAGAGCCTAAAATATGTTTTCATTAATATTGAACTTAGACAAATTAATTTTATACAGAAAAGTAATTTGTCGATCTCTCCTCTTCCATTTAAGATTTCTTTTAGTGAGGAAATTGAACAAAAATAACAAATTAATCAAGAAAAGCACTCATACACTTCTTTTCAATAAAATTGTTGCACCTCAGTGATAAACACAGAACGAGGTATTGAATTGAAAAAAAGACAAAAATGGCTGCTTTTTATAGATAATTCCCTAATTTAGCTTCATTCAAATACCAAAATTATTAAAAATAAAATGCAAATAGACGTTGCCAAAAGATTGCAGCATACTGAAGAATATTATTTCTCAAAAAAATTAAGAGAAATAGATGAGTTAAATAAACAGGGTGCACGTGTAATCAATCTAGGAATTGGAAGTCCTGACTTGCCTCCTCATCCGGAGGTAATTGCGACCTTGAATGAGAATGCCCAACTTCCAAATGTACATGGCTATCAAAATTATAAAGGAGCTCCAGCCTTAAGGCAAGCTGTTGCAGATTGGTATCAACGCTATTATCAGGCTACTTTTAATCCGAACACCGAGATCCTGCCACTCATTGGATCGAAAGAAGGAATCGTCCACATTTGCATGACTTACCTCCAAGAAGGAGACAAAGTGCTAATCCCTAATCCCGGTTACCCAGCCTACGCTGCGGCCGTAAGATTAAGTGGAGCAGAAGCAATCACTTATAAGCTTACGCAGGAAAAAAATTGGCTGATTGACTTTGACGAACTTCGCAAACAGGACCTATCTGATGTCAAGTTGATGTGGATCAATTACCCGCACATGCCTACGGGTGCCTCGGCCTCAGATGCATTTTATGGTGAATTGATTGCGTTTGCAAAGGAATACAACATCCTCATCTGTCATGACAATCCCTATAGTTTTATCCTGACAGATAAACCACGTAGTATCATGAGCGTAGAAGGCGCTAAAGAGGTTGCAATTGAATTAAATTCTTTAAGCAAATCATCCAATATGGCGGGCTGGAGAGTCGGAGTACTGGTTGGTAGCGAGGAGCGCATCAATCAGGTACTACGTTTTAAAAGCAATATGGATTCCGGGATGTTTCTTCCCGTTCAACTGGCCGCGGCGAAAGCCCTGCAACTTGACACGTCATGGTATCAGGATTTAAACAAAATTTATGCTGATAGACGTCAAAAGGTGTATGAAATCATGGACCTTTTGGGCTGTTCATACCAAAAAGATCAGGTAGGCTTATTTGTCTGGGCCCGGATTCCGAACACCTATGCCGATGGTTATGCCCTGAGCGATGCGGCATTGAACAAAGCACGTGTCTTTATCACACCGGGAGGAATCTTTGGAGATGGTGGAAATCAGTACATCCGCATCAGTCTCTGTGCCACAGTTGAAGTTCTTGAAGAATCCATCCAACGTATCAAAGAAAGCTTTTAACGGTAATTTTCAATGTTAACATTTGAATCAGATGAAATAGCCCGTGAAGACGAAAAACAAAACAGCTATTTCATTTGATACCAAAAAAGGCCGGGTTTCAAGAGTCCGTAAAATAAATGTGAAGCATTTATACATACAATAAACACGAATTAATAATTATTCACATATGAATATTGCCATCGTAGGCGTAGGCTTAATTGGCGGCTCAGTTGCCATTCGCCTAAAGGAAACAAAATTCTGCAGTAAGATTATCGGCGTAGATAAAAGCGAGAAAAATCTTGACAAAGCCAAGCAGATAGGCTTTATCGACGAAGCAATGACCTTGGAAGAAGCAATAAAAACATGTAAGGTACTTATATTGACTATTCCTGTTGATGCTATTTTGCAGGTTGTTCCACAGATTCTTGATCAGGTCACCGATCAAGTTGTTATCGATATGGGGTCAACTAAAACGAACATACTCAACAAAATCAAAGATCATCCAAATAGAGGTCGCTATATTGCTGCCCACCCAATGGCGGGCACAGAATATTCGGGTCCGGAGGCTGCTGTTGCCGGTCTTTTTAAAGGGAAGATGATGGTTTATGTCGAGGCTTTCAGGACAGACGAAGACGCTTTCGAAATCACCGATACAATCACCGATCAACTGGAGATGCGCACTTGCTTCATGAACGCTGATGAGCACGATGTACATACAGCCTATGTTTCGCATATTTCCCATCTTACTTCATTTGCCTTAGCATTAACAGTATTGGAAAAGGAAAAATCACAGGGACGTATATTTGAGCTTGCAGGATCGGGCTTTGAATCCACGGTGCGTCTGGCCAAAAGTTCACCCGATATGTGGACACCCATCTTCAAACAAAATCGAGAAAATGTGCTTGAAGTCCTGGAAGAACATATCAAACAACTACAGTCATTACATGATTCCATTGCCAGTGAAGACTATGACAAATTGCACAAACTGATCAAGCGTTCAAATAAGATTAAGCGTATCATTAAGTAGGGCGAGCATCCATTATAGACCAGCCATCGCGCAGATTGAAAGAACAACAATTTCGGACTCCGGCAGGAGCTTTCCTAAAATAGCAACGGGGCGGCCCAAAGTTCGGGCCGCCCCGTTGCTATTTGATTTTATTCGTGCTCCTAACAGCCTCCGAATGGTTTTATCTCTCTATTCGTCTTCCAATTCATTAAACTTATCTAGATCGAGCTTCGCTCCTACCGAATCTCCGAGCCTTTCTTTGATCGCAGCTCGATAGGAATATAAGTCCGAATAATAAGGATTCAACTCAATAGCCATTGAATAATCGATCAATGCACCATGCATGTCTGCCAGTTTTTCCTTAAGATCTGCCCGTAAAGAATACACATAAAAGTCCTCGGGATTCAGTTCGACCAAACGGTCGAAATCAGACAGTGCTTCAGGCAGGCAGCCTAAGCGCTCAAATAAAGAAGCCCGTTCCTCATAAACGATGGACGAGTTACTGTCATTTTTTTCAGCTTTCGCATAGTCCCGCAGCGCTTTTTCGGAATAACGGTATGATTCAAATACCTTCGCTCGGAATATATAGGCCGCAGTTTGATGTTCATCCAATTCGATTGCCCGATTAAAATCGTTCAAGGCCAGCTCAAAACAGGTAAGTTTAAGGTATAGACTTCCCCTAAAAACAAAGAGATTACCATCATCTGCCGTATTTTTGTTGATAACCAAGGTATACAATTCGATCGCCTTCAAATAATCATAACAGTGTACATACTCAAGTCCCAACGAATTCAACTCATCCATACTGAGATCTTTCTGCGTAGATTCTAGCTCTTGAATGACGAGGTTCTCTGCTTCAAAGTAGCTTACCTCAGCTTGGTTTTCCTGCCACTCCAAAACACTATGATAGTTAAAATCCAATCGTTTAGCGATCTGGTAATCATAAAATGCGCCTTCATCTTCTCCGATAATGCGATAGACCAGGCATCGGCTTGCATAAAAATAGGGTTCTTCCTTAAAATATTCAATTGCTGTGGAATAGACAGCTATAGCTTCATCATAAGCCTTTATTTTAAAATAATAGAGCCCAAGGTAACTGTAAGCCAACACGCTTTTCGACAAAGCAATTGCTTCTTCAAAAAGCTGTACAGGATCTTCATCACCGATGATTCCAATAGAAAAGCCTCTTAACAAAAGTTTGATATCTTCTTCCCGAATGTGATCAAAGCGGTCTTGGGATAAGGAAATGGTATCCGTTGGAAAAAAAGACGAAATTGGCAAAAAAGAGAACTTAGCAAGTAATACGGGAGGCGGAAGTTTAAAATCTGCCTCAGTAACAGCTTTGTCCCAAAGGGTAACAGATAGATTTGATATCAGTTGCTTCATACCCAAAACTAAGCTAAATTTCAATATAAAAGAAATTTAACAGCCTGCAATCCCTGTTTAAAAAACAGCTTTAATTCAGTTCACCAGTCAAATAAAGATATTTGTAGCGGACGATATCTCTTGAATTGGTAAATCTGACAAGTTTTTCACGTTTAAAGACATAATTGGAAACTTTATCCTCCATTAAACGTAGAAATTCCACAAACTCCGCAAAAAAATCCTGACGTTCACCAGCTGTAAACTGACTATTTCTTACAATCCAGAAGAACTGTTCTTCATTTACATGAAAAGACACTTCATTTTTCTTCTCTTTTCGAAAAATAAAAATCGGATCATTTTCTTGGTTAATAAATAAAGCAAAACCGGTATTTCCACCATCCAGGTTTACCACAAAAGCAGAGAAATAAACGGTACCTATCTGTAAATTTTCCAGACAAATTAATTTATGCAACATCAGGTCGACAGTTAGATCACCTAAAAGTATTAAGTTTTTATTAAAAAACAAAAAAAAGACCCACAATTATGTGAGTCTTTTAATACCAAATAGGCTATTATTAGAATGTAAACTTCACAGAAGCGTTCCATGTTCTACCTTGACCAATCAATACGAAGTTGGATGTATCGATACCCTTCCAGGTGTTGTTGACATCTGTGGTCACTGTACTGGAGGTCGCTTCAGAGATATAGAATTTGTTTAACACATTGTTCATGTTAACACGGAAACTCATTGTATTTTTATCGCTTACTTTAACCTCATAGGATAATCCGGCATCCAACAGATTGAAAGAAGGAAGTTCCATTACGCGCCCAACTTTTTTACCATCCTCTTCCTCCGTCCTGTGTCTCGACGAGTACAGGCGATCATACTGTCTGTAGTTACCATCAACAGAAAAACCTTTGAAAACAACATATTTTGCCCCAAAGCCATATGTGGTCTGTGCTGCGTTCCCAACATGCTCTCCTGTCAAATCAACCTCTTCTCTACCCAATTCAACACGGTTATCATTACGTTCAATAGCCGTAACCTTTCCATCGTATTTCCAGTCGCCAATTGATGCAAATCCCGTTAACGTCAAACCATGGAATGGACGTGCCGCAACGTCTAATTCCGCTCCTTTATGATCTTGTTTAACGCCATAATTTGATGTGTAAATAAATTGTCCGGCAAGCAGAATGTTTGGATCATTCGTGGGATTATATTTAGCAACATCTTTATCCGTCGCCAATCTTGAACTACCCGTAACACGGTTTTCCCAAGTTGTACGATAAACGTTTAGATTCACATCCAAGAATCGAGAAGCGAATTTATAACCGGCTTCTAAACCTAGAATTTTTTCATTTTCAGCATTTTCATTGATATCATTTGCATAATTCATGAAAATATTGTTTTGATAAGGCTGACGGGAATAATACCCTGCATTAGCAAAAATACTGTGCTGACCTAAGGTATAACTCACACCACCTTTTGTATTATATCCAAAGTTGTTTACTGTTTTGGACTTTTCATTTCCGGGTGTATATTGAAAATAATCATACCGTTTGTTTTGCTGTTCAGAGACTGATCCTTGGAAAAATGCTGTAAATCCATTTTTAGCATACTCCAATTGGCCAAACAAACCTCCATAACGGATGTATTGGTTATAATCCCAAGCAAGTCGCTCATCACGGGAATCTGGTTTGCTTGAGAAAGCCTTCCAAGGATTCGTTGAATACGTATTAGTCAAATATACCGGATCGGTTATGTTAATATTACCACCTAGCAATACCCCATTTGTGTTTCCAAGTGGATCCGTCAATTTACGGTAATGCGTTCCCTTGTAGTCTCTTACATCAAAACCGACATTAAAATTCAAGGATTCTGAAAGCTTACGGTTGTAGTTTGAAACAACACCAAACCACTGATGATTGTTCACATCGGCAGCTAGGTACTTTTCTTTGTTATACTTATCACTTCTTAAACCTTGACCACCACCAGCAGCTAAAGAAGCATACACAACAGTAGACAATGAAGATTTATCATCAATGGTCCAGTCCCAGTTTAAATTAGCGACCGGTTTATGATAAAAGTTCTTTTGCGGATTCATCATCACACCATTGACATCTTTATAATTGTCATTATATCGTTTACCAAATTGTAGGTAATTCGACAATTTAGATGTATACCCTTGATTATGCCATTGCGGAGCACCCGTAACCATAAAATTAAAGTTGTGCTTCTCGCTTGCTTTGTAACCTACAGATAGGAAATAACTCTGTCCTGCACCTTCTGTATGATCCATATAACCATTACCAGACCATTGTGTGAACATCGCAGAAACGGCGAATCCGTTTTTCATCAAACCAGTATTGTAACCGACTGTAGCTTTCATAAACATGTCGTTACCAACTGTTGTCCGGATAAAACCGCCTTCTTTCATTGAAGTGGATTGCGTTACATAGTTTACAGTACCCCCAACAGATGAAATCGCTAGTTTGGAAGCTCCCAAACCACGTTGAATCTGTACCAAAGATGCGATATCTGTAAGACCAGACCAATTTGACCAGTAAACACTTCCGTTATCCATACCATTGATTGGCTGACCATTCAATAAAAATGCCGTATTGGATTGGTCAAAACCACGCGTCGTCATTGAAGACTCGCCAAAACCTTTAGCCTGACCAGTAATATATACAGATGGTGTATTGGCCAAGGCCGACGTAATATCCTGTGCCCCTACTTTTTCCTCTAAATCTTTTTTGTGGATCGTGGATACTGCAATCGGTGTTTTTCTACCTACAGCAATATCAATAACACCATGCCCAACAATAACAACCTCATCTAAATTTGTTGAAGCGTCTTCCGAAAATGTCGGATTGATATTTAACGGTTCGCCCGATTTCAACATGATGTTTTCAATGACCACTGGAGTTTCTCCGATGTAAGTCACTTCCACTTTGTAGGGGCCACCCTCCTGAAGATTTGAAATTTGAAATTTTCCTTGAGCATCAGCTGAGCCGCTTACTACTTTTCCACTTGGGATGTGGGTGATTTTAATGGTTGCTCCTTTAACTGTTTGTCCAGTAGCCTCTTTTACAACTCCTGAAACCGAACTAGTATTTGCCGTTTGCGCGTGAACAACGCCATAACCAGCAAAAACAAGTGCAAAAAAAAGTAAAGACTTTTTCATGTTAGATGTGATTGTTTTGTTTTTGTGCCGCAAAATTAGGAATTGATTGTCTTTTTAACTAATTTTAACACTAGGGTGCCTATAAATACAGCATTAATGTTCCTTTCATATTTTAATCTTCCACAGGTTAAACTCGATTTTAAAACCAAAAAGTTAATAGATATCCTACACCATTAACATAAACACAACAAAAACATCATTTTTATACTAATACATAAAAAATAATCAAAATAAAATTTTGTCTTCTTTGAATAACTCAAATAATTCTTCTATTACCATATGTTATCGTTAACACCACTTCTCTTGCCTGCCTTGATCGAGTTTTACGATCAACACGATGATCTATTTCAGTGGACATGGAGCTTTCAATAGGATTGAAATCACTATATTTAAATGAATAATAATAAACTATGTTGTCCATTGAGCAAGCTTACACAGGAATACTAGAACCTGCATTAATTAAAGAAATCACACACACTGCACGAATCAGAACATTCCATGCAGGTGATCTGATTATTGATACCGATCAATATATCAGAGCTATGCCCTTGCTGCTAGAAGGCGCGATCAAAGTGGTTCGGGAGGATGAGGCGAAAGGTGAACTGCTGTTATACTATCTCGAGCAAGGACAGACTTGCGCCATGTCCATTGCTTGTTGTATGGGTAATAAAAAAAGTGAAATTCGTGCGTGGGCAGAAAAAGATACTACTGTAGCGATGATCCCTAATGAACAGGTCAATAGCTGGATGGGAACGTATTCTTCATGGCGAAATTTCATTATATCGAGTTATGCAAGCCGTATGAACGAAATGCTCCAGGCGATAGATAATCTTGCCTTTTCCAACATGGAAGAACGCATTGTCAATTACCTGCAGACTAAAGTAAATCTCAGAGACGACCGCATTCTTACCCTTACTCATCAAGATATCGCATCAGATTTAAACACCTCACGTGTGGTGGTCTCGCGGATCTTGAAGAAATTAGAAAATGAAGATAAAATCGTACTGCTCAGAAATGAAATCAGGGTCTTGATTTAGATTCTAAATAAATTTACACGAAACGAATATCGTGTTCGTCCCCACGGATTTCAAGGCAATATGGTATTAGGCCAGCTGTACGATTCAATGATCCAAAAACATTTGTACCTTTATTGGCAGGAGAATACTCGATTCACATCATTTAATTTAATATGAAAACAGAAAACGTAGGATTTATAGGATTAGGAAATATGGGGCATCCCATGGCAAAAAATCTAGAAAAAGCAGGTTTCCCGCTTTCCGTTTATAACAGAAATATAGCAAAAACAACAGCCTTCGAAGCGCAGTCAACTGTTTACGATGAAGTTTCTGATCTGGTCAATGCCAATGCGGTTGTGTTTACGATGTTGACCAATGACGCCGCAGTTCAGGAGGTTTATGGTAAAATTCTTGAACAATCCATCAACGGAAAATTATTTGTGGATATGAGTACTATTGCACAGGATGCAAGTATTGATCTCGCCCGTAAGCTAAAGGAAAAAGGGGCTACTTTTCTGGATGCACCTGTGGCTGGAAGTACCAAACCTGCCGCAGAAGGTACGCTGATCATTATGGTGGGGGGAGAACAAACAGACCTTGAGCGTGCTAGACCCTATCTTGAAAAAATGGGAAAATCCGTTAAACATCTCGGTAAAAATGGCAAAGGCCTTGCCGCAAAACTAGCCATAAATTATTTTCTATCTATTATTTACCAAGGTTTGGCTGAAACCATCTTATTTTCTGACCAATTGGGCATAGCACGTAGCGAAATGCTCGAAATCATCAATGAAAGTGCCAGCGGTAGCGGAGCAACGAAAGTGAAGACACCTCTTCTCGTCCAGCAGGACTATACTGCAGCATTTGCATTGGACCTGATGTTAAAAGATATCCGATTGGCCCAACAGGCAGGAGCAGCCTACCCATTACTCGGAACTTTGCTCAATACCTACCAGGCGGCACATGAGAAAGGTCTGGGACAATTGGACGTGATCGGAATTATTGAATCTATAAAACAATCCTGAGTTTATAAGGGTTAATAAACATATTAAGGCCCCTACCGCACACAAGGCAGTTACCTTAAAGAACAATCATAAACAAATGGTTTAATCAAATCGAATAGCAGATGAATTGGCGGAGGTTAAAACTATATTTAATCGCGCACAACATCTGTCGGATAAAAACAGGAACAGATGAAAACAGCTTTGACATTATTTCTATTAGCTATTGTCACGATGAGTATGAGAGCACAGGAGTTAAAAAAGGTATCTTATACCGACGGAACACAACGCCTTAATGGGCTAATCACATCCAATGCAGATAAAAAAGGTGCAGCGGTGCTTATTTTACCTGCATGGAAAGGAATTGATAATGAAGCGAGACAAGCAGCCTTGCAACTACAAAAAGAAGGTTACATCGCATTCATTGCCGACATCTATGGTGAAGGTAATATTCCAGCGGACAATACAGCGGCTTCAAAAATCGCAGGTCATTACAAAGCTGACTACAAAGCTTATCAGCAACGGATCTCTGCCGCCCTCGACCAATTGAAAAAAGCCGGAGCTGATCCAAAGAAAATTGCAGTAATTGGTTATTGCTTCGGTGGAACAGGAGCTCTCGAAACAGCGCGCGCTGATTTGCCCGTCGCAGCCGTAATAAGTATCCATGGCGGGCTTTCTAAATCGCCTGACAGACCCAATACTGCGATCAATGTGAAAGTATTGGTTGAACACCCTGCAGCTGACAAAAGTGTATCAAAGGAAGATTATGATGGATTAATCAAGGAACTGAACGAAGGAAAGGCGGACTGGCAGATCATTACGTATGCGAATTCCGGACACACCTTTACCAATCCGGAATCGCCAGAATATAATCCCGTTATGGCGAAACGTGCCTGGGCGCATACCTTATTATTTTTAAAAGAAGTCTTAAACTAAAAAGTCAGCGCAACTCGTCCTCCTTATCCAAATGAACTGTCATTCCAGATCAATAGTGCCCCATCCGATTATTTTCCAGTTATTGGTATTCCTGTTTTGTACGACTGTGGTACGAGCCCAAACGATAAAATCAATGGAAATCGCAGGCCCTACCCAAGCGATTCTGTTCGTTACCAATGAATCCGATAAATCAACAGATTTCGCGATGCGTCTCCATGATCAAAAGGCTAATGAAATTATTAGGCAGGTACCCTATAGTACCACCAAACTCCTTGTCGCAAAAACAGATGCCCAAAAATTCACTTTTGTTGTCAACAGGAGTAAGTGGAAGGTGGATGTACCAACCCTCCAACAACGAAACGTCATGATCCTGTTTGATGGTCAGAGCCGACCAAAAGTGATCTATGACAGTCAACGCTATCAAAAAGCCGCAACGCCCATATTAACAAACAATAAGCAGACAGGTACATCTCAAAAAGCACTTAAATACGATGCGAAACTATTCTTCGATTCCATCACTGCTATTCCGTTTAAGCCATCCAGGCAATATGCTGAAGCCATCATTTCCCGATCCAGTCTTCCGATCTACTCCAATCAGAAAAAAGGCAAATATGACGGAACTTATATTTCGCAGACTTTTACAGGGGACAATCTCGAAAAACCCAGCGGCATGATGACAACTACTTATCAGCAAGGCAAAGAGCTCTCCGCAAACAATTTGTCTAATGGGGTCAACTTTTACACCAAATATTTTTACAACAAATGGGGATTAATCGATTCAATACAGCAGCTTCAAAACAGCCAATGGACGTCTAGTACAATTTACCAGTACTTACCACATGCTATTCTCATTACCGATCCTGAGCGGCGGTCCGCCTCCATCTACCATGTAAATGATCAATATCAATTGGTCCGGGAGGAGTCTATCCATTTCGTCTACCAACGGAAGCATTGGGTCGATTACCGTTACAATGAAAATGGGCAGCTTATTGAGGAAGTTTCGGGACTAAATGACGCTATCGAAAACCGTAGACAGTATTACTATGATAACCCACAAGCAAGCAATTTCTCTTCGTGGCAGGTATTTGACGCCACGGGGAAGTGCACTGCTGAATCTAAAATAACTGTACAAGGCAATGAAAGCACCTACCTATTTTATCGTGATGGTACCTTGGAAATGAAAATAGTCTCAAAAGAACTGGGTGATTATCAATACGAGAGCACTGTATTTGATAAACAGAATAAAATTACTTCAAAAACAATACAAATAAAGAAAAGTTCATCCAGTTCTCAATAATTAAAACGCGCAACCTGAAATAAAAGGAAGCAATAAACAGTAATTCGTCATTAGTGAAAAAACGGAAATTAATAAGTCAACATCACCCTTTACTCTATTTTCTTGCTGTCTGGGCGAGAAGGACACAAAGAAAAGCTATTTGGTTACTGGATAATAAAAAGTACACAAAAACCAAATCTACAACAGCGCTGCAGTACCGCATCAAAAAACACCAATCCGTTTTATTAAAGAAACTAGGAGAAAACAATATGCAGCTGCAGATCAACAAGGTAACCAACCTAAAGATTGCAGCAAAGCAGATCAACGGTGTACTGATCTACCCCGGAGAGACCTTTTCATTCTGCAAACTGGTTGGGCAGCCCACACAAAAGAAAGGCTATCTTCCAGGGATGGAATTGTCTTTCGGTGAAGCACGGGCAGGTATCGGTGGTGGAATCTGCCAGATCTCCAATCTGATCCATTGGCTTGTTATCCATAGCCCGCTGACAGTAACCGAGCGTTATCACCATTCTTTTGATCCGTTTCCCGATGATGGGCGTGTATTACCTTTCGGAAGCGGGGCAACAGTGTTTTACAACTATCGGGACTATCAGTTTACCAACAATACCCCCTATACATTTCAGATCAATCTCTGGTTTACCGAAAAATGTCTTGAAGGTGAACTGAGGATCGATCAGGAACTCGATTTTGCCTATCACGTCATTGAAAAAGAGCATCAATTCCTTAAAATAGGAAATCAATTCTACCGAAAAAATGAAATCTGGCGGGAAAAATTCCTAAAATTCCAGGGTGGAAAGGTGGTTGATACAGAACTTCTAACCAAAAATTTTGCTCGCGTCACTTATACCCCGCCGGACTACACGGAATTGCCAGCTGAAGGTGGATGTTGGCAAATTTAACATCCCTCTTATTCCAGTCAGAGCCCCCAAGTCATTTTTACTGCTCCGGCACCTAATAAAACACGAACTATAAAAAATCCTTTTTTTTGTGTAAATTTGATATGGCTTTGGGGGTATTCTGTATAGAATTGAGATAGTCCCTTTGAACCTGATCCGGTTGATACCGGCGTAGGGAAAAGCAACCGCTTACGTATATTGCAATATACCGGACAGCCCATCTGTCTCATTTCTTCCTGACAAAGCCACCTTCAAACATAGAGAACAAAAAAGAATGGAAGATTTAATTATCGATCTGTTAGCACAGGTCAGACGACAAAAACCACTTGTACATAATATTACGAATTTGGTGGTGATGAACAGCACCGCCAATGCGCTCCTTGCTCTTGGAGCTTCCCCAGTCATGGTCCACAGTCCATCCGAAGTACGCGAGGTTGTTGATCTTGCCCAGTCGTTGGTACTTAACATCGGCACATTGAGTGAACTTACCGCCGAGTCCATGCTTGTAGCAGCAGAACATGCCAATAACATTGGCCGTCCCTGGGTCCTGGATCCTGTGGGTGCGGGAATATCCGCTTTTCGCAATGACCTATTGGCAAACCTCCTGGAACTAAAACCAACCGTTATCCGGGGAAATGCATCGGAGATCATGAGCCTTTACAATTTCAACCAGGTCAATACCCAAGGCGTAGACAGCACGGCAGACAGTAAGGCTGCTATCGGCTTTGGTAAAGCATTGCAAGAACAGATCGGGTCTGTTATCTGCATTTCCGGAAAGGTAGATTATATCCTTTCTGAACAATATACCGTTGAAGTCCATAATGGACATCAAATGATGACCCAGGTTACTGGGCTTGGCTGTAGTTCCACCGCACTCATCGGTGCATTTTTGGGTATTACAGATTATTCTTTTCGAGCAGCAACAGCCGGAGTGTCCCTTTTGAGCTTGGCTGGTGAACTGGCTTCAGGCCGCTCCTCGGGCCCCGGTTCTTTACAGATGAATCTCTATGATGAACTTTATCAGCTCAATGATGACCGTATCCGCAGGCATCTCAACATCAAACACTATGGCAATTAATCCCCTATTTCCCTATCCCTTGTATCTGGTTATTTCTGAACAGGACTGCTACCCACAATCTTGGCTTCATGTTGCAGAAGAGGCTATTTGTGGTGGTGTGGATATTGTTCAATTGCGTGAGAAAAATGAAACCCCAGCGGGATTTCTGGAAAAAGCCAAGAGGCTAAAGCAGATCACCGACCGTTACGGAATCCCATTAATCATCAACGATGCCGTGGATATTGCGATTGAAATCGAGGCATGGGGGGTACATGTCGGACAAAACGATCGTCAACCGATAGAAATAAGGGAAAAATATGGACAGCGTCTTCAAATTGGCTGGTCGCTCGAAGATAAGACGCAACTTGAGAGCAAACAGATGGCTGCCGTTGACCATCTTGGTGTCAGCCCGATTTTTCCAACAAAAACAAAAATAGACACCATCACAACCTGGGGAATCAGTGGACTTGGCGAGCTGCGGAATTTGACCGAAAAGTCCTTAATCGCCATCGGCGGCATGAACTTAGATACCAGCCAAAGTGCCTGGATGGCAGGCGCAGATTCCATTGCTGTTGTCTCGGCAATTTGCCAAAGTTCAAACCCGAAAGAGTGTAGTGCTCAATTAAAGAAATTATTAACATGAACATAGCAAAAAAATATACGGTACCCACTGTCCTGAGCATCGCGGGATTTGATGGCAGCGGCGGAGCTGGCATACAAGCAGATACAAAAACCATATCGGCCCTGGGATGCTATGCAATGAACATCCTGACAGCATTACCGGTGCAAAATACACAAGGTGTTCGGAATATCTATGAAATACCGACCCAAGCCGTGCGTGAGCAGTTGGACGCGATCTTCAATGATATTTATCCGGACGCAATCAAAATCGGAATGGTTCATAACATTGAGCTTGTCGAACTGATCGCATCCTATTTAAAAGACTACCGCGGGACAATCGTCTTTGATCCTGTGATGGTATCAACAAGTGGTCACAAGTTGATTCATGATGATACGATACAGGCATGTGTGGACTTGCTTTTCCCAGAAACAACGATTATCACGCCCAATCTGGATGAAGTCAGTGTGCTGACGGGAAGAACCACAGACAATGTACAAGAAATGGAAAAAGCAGGCATTGAATTGCTTGAAAAAGGATGTCAATCTGTCCTTATTAAAGGCGGGCATCTTCAAAGTAGCGAACTGACCTCCCTCCTTTTCCAGCAAAATGCATCGCCGTCGGTATTTAAATCACAAAAAATCGAAAGCAAAAATACACATGGATCCGGTTGTTCCCTATCCTCAGCAATAGCAAGCCAGTTAGCGCAAAAATTTCCGCTTGATCAGGCGGTAGCCATTGCTTTAGATTATGTCCACGAGGCAATTCAAGGAAGTAAAGATCTCGTTATTGGCAAAGGAAATGGGCCGCTTAATCATTTTCACAACCCTTCTAAACTTATTTTTCATGAAATGGAGCGATAAAGCCTGGGATGCTATAAGCCCAATCTATGCCGATATCTTAGCGATGCCTTTTATTTCTGAACTGAGTGACGGCAGTCTGCCTCTGGAGAAATTTCAGTTCTATATGCGTCAGGATGCCTTCTACCTGGAGGAATTTGGACGTGTTTTAGCTTTTATCGGTGCAAAGAGCGCAGAAAATCAACAGGCACTAGACTACTTTGAATTTGGAAGCAATGCACTTATCGTTGAAAAAGCGCTCCATGAAAACTATTTTAAAGAATTTGGTCTGGATCCTAAAGACGACAACAAGATCGAACCTATTTGCCATCATTATATACATTTCTTAAAAAGCGTAGCCGCCTTTGAACCTATTGAAGTCGCTATGGCCGCAACTTTGCCCTGTTTTTGGATTTATAAAGAAGTTGGCGATCATATTGTTTCGATCGCCAGTAGCGACCACAATCCTTATTCTAAATGGATCGATACCTATAGCGGTGCGGACTTCGCCGAAGGCGTAAACAAGGCCAAAAATTATGTCGATCAAATTTCTGAACAAAGTAGTGCAACAAATCGGGATAAAATGCGACAAGTATTTATAACAGCCTCCCGATTGGAGTATCATTTCTGGCAGGCCGCTTACGAAAAAAAAATGTGGTAGCCACCGAGAACAACAATAAATTGTTCGATAGCGAACACCGATTGTTCATAAATGGGCAGTAGCTAAAAATGCTTTAAAACAAAAAAACATGTCTATCAGCGATTTACGCAGTTTTCACATTTTGGCACCACTATTATATGAGTAAAGTAGGAAATGAGGCTGCTTTTCGAAATAAAAATTAAAATGGAAATAATAATCGTATAAAATCAAAAACTACTAATAGACAAAACCATGAAAAGAATCTTAACCATCGCCTTTATTTCATTTTTATATGTAGCTCAGGCTCAAGAGCGTGAGATCCGCAAGATTTCGGCTCCGGATGGAATTTCGGCAGCTACTTCGCTACGTGTTGACTACGTTCACTCCAACCGTAATGAAGTTGTTGTTGAAGCTGACAATGCAGCGCATCTGTCACTGATAGAAACAAATGTAAAAAATGGCATATTAAATGTGCAATATAAACGGAATTCACAGGTCAGAAATGCAAGAAACAATCGCGTAACGGTATATTCAAGTAAAATTCCGACAAGTTTTTCCGCTTCTTCGAGTGGATCAATCTACAGCAACGAAACGATAAAAGCCAACAAGATATCGGTAAATGTTTCTTCGTCTGCGCGTATTTCGCTTAAAAAATTAATTGCCGATGATATTTCACTTTCGACAAGTTCCTCAAGTAAGTTAACAACGGATGTAAGTGCAAAAAATCTGACGGTAAATTCAACAAGTTCGTCAAGACAGGAAATTGCAGGAAGTGCAACGAATTTGGATTTAAGCACCAACTCTTCCGCATCAGTGGATATGGCTTCCTTTACAACAAACAATGCAGAGGTCAATGCCAGCACATCCTCGGGTGTCACCCTAAGTGTTAAGGACAATCTACAAGGTAAAGTTTCTACCTCGGCAAAGATCTCCTTAAAAAACCAGCCACGCAATGTCCAAGTTGACAAATCGACAAGTGGCCGAGTCGTTATGTAATTTTAGTTTAGGTCTTTAAAAAAGACTGTTTATTTATGTTTAATGTTTAGTTAGCTAAAGGTGGCGCCCTCCCCAGTGCCACCTTTTTTTTCGATCCGACCAAAAACTGAAACAGACCACTCCCCCTATCAACCGGATCTGATTCACCGGATATCATCTGATATTTTTGTATCTTGTGCGAAGAAACACAAGCACACATAACACCGCATCCAATGGATAATTTTTTAGCAAGTAGCCTCAAGCAATTTCGGGAATTTAAAGGTCTTGGCGACAAAACCTTCGACCAGTTGAGTGATGAACAACTGTTTTGGCAATTCAATCCATCCAGTAATAGTATTGCCCTCATTGTGAAACATCTCCATGGAAACATGCTTTCGCGTTGGACTGACTTTTTGAATACTGACGGTGAAAAAGAAGGAAGAAACCGTGATATGGAGTTCGAAAACACGGCGATGGATAGATCAGAGCTTATGACGCTGTGGAACGAAGGCTGGGATTGTTTATTTCATGCCCTTGAGTCCCTGAATGAGCAAGATCTTTCAAAAACAATCTTTATCCGGGGAGAAGGGCATTCCGTATTGGCGGCTATCCACCGTCAGCTTGCTCACTACCCTTACCACGTAGGACAGATTGTTTATATTGGAAAAATGTGCCAGGATGAGCAATGGACCTCGCTCTCCATTCCCAAAGGGAAATCTTCCGATTTTAACCAGGAAAAATTCGCTCAGGCAAAAAAGAAATAGAACAATATATATGCTACAAATCTGTTTAAAAACGTTACATGGAAGGCATTGCTTTTGAGCTTTTTTAGCCAACATTTGATTATATTTGTATAATCTACCATTGCTGATTCGCTGACCGTCATTAGGGAATCAGCTTGTTTAGAGCTGAACAACAAAAAGCGAGTATAGGGATACCAGCTATCCCCTTAGGGAATAAACAAGTAATAAAATAATTATTTGCAGATGAAACCGCCGAAGGCAGCATGAACTGAGTGAACCGAACGATGTGAGCTCATGAATACCATTGAAAATAATTACTTATGAATAATGCTTTGAAGGAAAATGGACTAATGACTAAACAAATTTATACGGATGAAAAATTCGATTAAGATCATCAATAACTACGAATATAAAAAATTATTCTTGCCTGATGTTTCTGATCATAACCTATTTAACGAAAGTAAAATTCAGGTCTATCGAATCGAAAATTATCTCCGGAGCATTTTAATGCCGGTCATACCTTATCGCACCACCTTCAATTTTCTTATTTTCGTAACAAAAGGTTCGCTGACACAACATCTGGAATCAGCTTCCTATACACTTACGGAAAATCAAGTGATCAATATCAAACAAGGTAATATCACCGCAACGTTGGCTATTTCGGATGATGTGGAAGGTTTTTTTGTGGTTTATGAAAATGAAATTGTTACTGATATCGAACTTGGGATCAACGATATCAAATTTTTCAATTCCCATCCGTTCACCACGTTAAAGCCGCATGTTGCTAATTGGATACAGCAAATGCTGGTTCTTTTGGAGGAAGAGCTTTTTACGGAAGGCCGTGTGATGGAAGTCTGTATATCCATGATGCAATGTATCTTATTGAAGGTCATCAAGTCTGATATCGAGACAAAGGCACCAATGAGCAGACAGCTCGATATTGCATTCCGTTTTCGGGAATATGTTCAAAAATTCCATATCGACCATAAAAATGTATTATTTTATGCGAACTTATTGCATATCTCGGAAAACTACCTGAACAAATGTGTCAAGGAAGCAACCAATAAACCGCCCAAGCAATGGATTACAGAAATCAGTATTCTACATAGCCAGATCTTATTGCAGGATGCTACACGGGACATCGCAGGGATCGCATTTGAATTGAAATTCCAATCGCCCTCCTACTTCACCCGGCTATTCAAAAAAATCACCGGGTATTCACCCAGTGATTATCGAAAACATAAGTTTATGGCAGACTAATGTTTATGGTAAGGCAGGTTCCAAATGAGGTCAATGGCCAGATAATGCACACCAAAGTCCACTTGATCATAGCCTTTGATCAGATCATTCATATAGCCAACATCTAATCGCAAGGGTGTCTTTGGAATATCTGTCATATAATAAAAGCCCAATCGTGTTTCTTTGTACCCAAAGACTGACCAGGCATCAGGTTCATTTAATTTACTGATCGCAAAAAGTCCTTCGGCACTCAAAGCCAGTTCCTGTTTGTGCCTATCTGATAGTTTAAAATTCACCTGTGATTTTAAACGGGTCCTAAATTGAAAGTTCTCTTCAGCCTTGTGAAAGTCTGCTGTAAAAAATTTTCGAAATTCTTGCCGCAACGTATTTTTCCATTTCCAGCGCCCTCCCAACTTAAAAGTATAGGCGTAACGGCCATACAATCGAAACTCTTGCTCAACCCCTTCATTGTGATAGGGTGCCTTTTCGTCAAATACATTTTGGCGCCTATAGCTCAGCGCATAACTATACTGCTGATTAGGTGCAAATTTGTGATAAACCTCATGGTTCACCACCCAGATGGCCTGTTTATGAAAAGGATTGGAATCATCGGGCGTACTTTTTGTTCCTAGACCGATATAGGTCAGCGCTTCTTTTGTTCCGGCGCTGTCCAGCTTACGTCTGAGCCCCAGCACTGACCAAGAGGCTGTTTTAGCTTTCCCAAGCCCCGGCGGACTTACCTGCCCGTATACTGTATTTATATGAATTCCCAATAAGAGCATTATTGGGAATATTTTTATGAAACGAAATTTCAACATGAATAAATTTTTAATTAAAAGAAAGACTAAGAAGTCTCTGTTGTCGCAGAAAATTTAGCCACCAACCAATTGTCCAGCCGCTTAACAGGTTCCATTGCCCACATCGCTACCACAAAAGGAAAAGTTAAGGTAGTCCAACCATTATGAATCAGGAAATGATCGAAATAAGTTGCGATAACAACCGCAATCAATACATACACACCATCTCTGACGCGCTGACCACTTAAAGCAATTCCACATAAAACGGCGTTGAAGCTAAAGATCCCATTATTGGTCATATCAGCAGATTCATGGCCATGATGCGAAATATAGACACTGATAATCACAGCGGCGAAACCGTATAATGCACCGATGGGTTTACTGATAAAAACGCCAATGAAAAAGATCAGTCCAGCAATTAAACTCCCCTGGAATATGACCTGTCCGAAGGCATGTCCCTCGATAAGAAAATCATCCATTTCCTCAATATCTACAAAATGTTCGGGAACCGTGCGTAAGGCCAATTCAGGAATACTCAGTACGTATAACGCAATCCAAGTGATCATAATAAAAGGAAACGTGAATACGGGAATATTTTTCTTCAGCGCCAGTCCCATCAAAATAGTAGTCAGCCCAGACCCAATGATCAAGGCTGCCCATACCCAAATATTGGTTTGAAAATAAAAGACCAACGCAATTCCATAAAGTGTCGCATTGAAGCCGAAGAGCCCATCATTAATATGGTCTTCATCAAACTTCATCAATTTAGCGGTTATTACCCCGACAAGATTAGCCAGTATCCCTGCAAATCCCATAAGTGCAGAATCATAAATAATAGCACCGATAAACAGGACTCCGGTCCAGATGTTACCCTGTAACATAATCTGTCCAAATCCCTTGAAAACAGCTTTCACAAAAGCCAAGATGTTATTTTTCATTAGAATAATTTGTTATTTTAAAATCGTTATCAGTCCCCGCTATTTAATTCAGGAATAATTTTTCCCACAATGCACTTTGCATTTCTTTAAAAAGAAGATAAAGTTGCTCGGCACCATACCCCAGCACACGCACCATAAAACCATCGTGCTGCAATTCGCTGATGCCAAAGGCTACATTCTTGGTTTCGCCATATTTCTCATAAAATGTTTCAATCCATTCGGACGGGTTTAATCCGGCACTATTCAGGTAAATCAGTGTTCCCTGATGTGTATAGCCTTCCAAAATACCAAGCTCCTGGATAGGCATCCGGCCAGGTTGCAACAGGACATTATCCTTGACGACCAACCTATCGTTCACATAACATTCCGTTAAGTTTTGAAAATGGTTGTACTGAAATTCTTCTCCGGACATCTTTCTGCCACAAGTCACAATTTCACTAAGTAATAGGTGACAATCGGAAGCAAGATGGATAATGTTGTGGCTCAAAAAATGAGAAGAATGTTGTGGTACCACCGGGTGAGGAACATAGGAAAACACGGAACCTTCACCCAAAGTCACCTGCATTGTCTGGGAAGAATGTCCCTTCATGTGGAACAAACGCTGATAAGCCTGCGTCTGTAACTGCAACTTTGCTCCCGGTGCAATATCAATTTTAATCTGATGATCATCACCATCCAATAATCCTGGAGAGGAGCTCATGATCATCAAATAAGCCGCATTATCTTTTTGATATTGCCCGACAGGGACAATGCGAAAAGGTTGCGTGACATAAGCATCCTTCATAAAGGATTTCCCTTCACGATGTGCTATTTTGACAGCTAAAGAACAGATCATAATTAACGAAGTAAATTAGGCTCTTCAATATCCTGAAGCAATGCATATTTCTTGATCCAGCCCACAATCTCTTCCAGACCGTCACCAGTTTTCAAATTCGAGAATAAAAAGGGAGCACCTTTGCGCATCATACGGGCGTCATGTTCCATCACTTCGAGGCTTGCCCCAACATAAGGCGCCAAATCTTTTTTATTGATCAGGAGCAGATCCGAGCGTGTAATTGCAGGACCACCTTTACGCGGCATCTTTTCTCCTTCAGCGACATCAATCACGAAAATAGTAATATCCGCAAGATCTGGACTATAGGTAGATGTCAGGTTGTCGCCGCCGCTTTCAATCAAAATAAGTTCCAGATCCGGAAAACGGCCGGCTAGCTCGTCTACGGCTTCCAGATTCATGCTTGCATCCTCACGTATTGCTGTATGTGGGCAACCACCGGTTTCAACACCGATAATACGTTCACGGGGCAATAGGCTATTTTTGGCCATATACTCCGCATCTTCCTTTGTGTAAATATCATTTGTAATAACCGCCAGATCCAACTCATTCATCAAGCGTCTGCTTAATCTTTCCAATAATGCAGTTTTACCGGAACCCACAGGACCGCCCACACCTATTTTAACATATTTTCTATTTTCCATTTTTATTTGATTTTAAGAGATATAAACCCTAGAATATAATCGTTCATGTTGCATGCAGCGGATATCAAATCCGATATTGCATAGCCCCACTAAATTTCTTTCAACTGCTAAAGTCTCGTGACAGAGCTCAAGTATATCATCGTGCAGGCCAAAAAGAACATCTTGACCATCGAGCTGTCCGAGCGGTACGAGTTTCACGGCATTCGTCACCATGGTGATAGCCGCATTGTAATAAAAGCCATGTAATGCTTCTTCCAAAGGAATTTCCAATAACGAAGCCAGCATCCCATACATCAAGCAATAGTGGCTATCCACTTCCTTTTTCTGAATCAATTTGCCCCAGGCAACAACAAAATCCTGTTGTTGATAACGGCTAAATATTTTGTAAATGCGTACGCCCAGTTTTTTACTGGCTTCCCGGATCTCTTTTGGACTCTTCAATGCTGTACACTCCTGATCCAAAGCGATCAATGCATTTAAATCCGATGATGTGGTAGCCTCGTAGGCCAATTTCATCAGGGCAGCATCGTTATACTTTAGATTGTACCATAAATTATGGCGCACATATTTGTCAGTAGTTGCTTTATCACAGACTAAGCCCTGCTGCACATAGGTTTCCAGCCCATTTGAATGGGTAAATCCACCGATCGGTAGCGTCGGGTCTGCGAGATGGAGCAACTTGCCCAGAAAAGTTTTTTTCATTGACATAAATTATTTATTATTATTTGTAGATGCGACCGTCGGCGCTGTACCAGTATCCTCTTGCTCCTTAATGAACAGGGGAATATTTTTTGTTGAAAATTTCAACTTTTGATGATGCTTTGGGTCTACGTTTGCATGTAGTGGATTCAGCAGCTGCTGCACACCGCATACAGGCTCAAATCCATTTTTGGTCAACCACTCGTACATGGAGCGTTCATATGGCATTAGCAATTCATTTGCCTCTAGGAATAGAGGCAAATGTTTGTTTCCAATTTCACTGCTGACAAAAGCTATCTGAAGGAAATCAATTGCCATCACTTTGATGATTTCACAAGATCTGATGGTCACCACAACTATTTTTTCTTCATCTTCATACAAGATATCGCCGTCCTGCAAGCAGGAAGTGTTGCCCAATAATTTTACAGCAATATCCATCCCCTCCGCTGTACGTAGACGTTGAATACGTTTGGTGGATTCATACCACTCAATCGACAGCAGATCATGACGCTTATTGACCTGCTCCGTCTTGATATTTCTTGTGATTTCTGTGATAATCATGCTAATTGCTTAAAAAAATAGATTTTTTGACAATCCCAACCCCACTGTTGAGCCATTAATCCCTGTAATCACTTCATGATCATTTGGAATAAGCGCGTCTTTACCGTGGGTCTTTTTGTAAGAAAGCTCCGCAACCTTGGCTTTCAGCGCCCAGCCTTTTCCCAGGTTAATACCCACCAGCGGATACACTCTGAACAAGAAACCATTATAGCTCCCATCCACCATGGCACCAGATGCGTTAGCAACATGTTGGTCTCCCCACAGGTAATGCGCATCCACCTGACCGATTAGCATAAAATGCTCACCCAGCGGCCATGTGTTGCTGTAGAACGGACCGACTTCATGAGCGTGGTCGGTAAAGTCAAGTGCCTTATTGTAAGCATTATTGAATCCATAATTTATCCCGACGTTCATGTTGTCATTAAAAAAATACCCCACGCCAACTGGTGCGGCGCTAAACTGATGTCCAGCGGTGGTTTCATGGTAATTGAGCGAGCCATACAACATAATTCCGCCCTTTTGAGCATAGGCCGATTGTATCGAAAAGCATGCTATCGCCAGACAACATCCCAAAAATGTCTTTAAATTTTTCATTGATATATCGTTGTTTTTAAGGGCAATAAAACGACCATGAGCACTATTTTGCTCATTGATCACTGGCAAGCTTTATGCTCATGACCGTTTTACCAATGTGTTTTTCATTTGTTATGACCTGGTGCGCGACCAGGTCATGGCAGTAATCATCCAGATTAAAACAAGAAATACAATTGTCCTAAAGAAACTGTATCAATCGGCTGCGACCGCAAAATCTCTCCATCAAGGCTCACTTCATAGTTTTCCGGATTAACGATAATTTCGGGCGTGGCATCGTTGTGGATCATATCTTTTTTGGAGATATTTCTACAGTTTTCTACAGGAAGCAAGCCTTTTGCCAAGCCGTATTCTTCTTTAATACCGTTTTCGAATGAAATTTTGGAAACAAAGTTAAAGCAGGTATTATGCACAGCTTTTCCCAAACCGCCAAACATGGTTCGCAAGATGATTGGCTGTGGCGTAGGAATGGATGCATTGGCATCACCCATTTTAGATGCGATGATCATACCGCCTTTGATAATCATTTCCGGTTTTGCACCAAACAATGCCGGACGCCAGATCACCATATCGGCGATTTTACCGGGTTCGATGGAACCTACGTATTTCGAGATACCATGTGCAATCGCTGGATTGATTGTATATTTTGCGACATAACGACGTGCGCGGAAGTTATCATTGTTTTTTCCTTCATCTTCAGGCAGCGGACCTACTTGTTTTCTCATTTTGTCTGCTGTCTGCCAGGTACGTGTGATAACCTCACCCACACGGCCCATTGCCTGTGAATCCGAACTCATGATACTGAATACCCCGCGATCTTGAAATACATCCTCAGCAGCGATTGTCTCCGGACGGATACGTGAATCGGCAAAAGCCACATCCTCAGGAATTTCTTTACTCAGGTGGTGGCAAACCATCAGCATATCCAAGTGTTCGTCAATCGTATTTTTTGTGAATGGACGTGTCGGATTTGTAGAAGCTGGCAATACATTTGGATACATTGCCGATTTGATGATATCCGGAGCGTGACCGCCTCCAGCACCTTCCGTATGGAAAGTATGGATTACACGGCCATTGATCGCCTGGATGGTATCTTCCAAGAAGCCCGCTTCATTTAATGTATCGGTGTGAATAGCAACCTGTACATCATATTTATCAGCTACTGTAAGTGCTCTGTCAATTGTTGCGGGTGTTGCTCCCCAATCCTCGTGAATTTTAACACCCAAAGCTCCGGCTTCGATCTGCTCAACTATCGGTTGTTCTGTCCCCACATTTCCTTTTCCAAAGAAGCCAAAGTTCATCGGTAGATCTTCCACCGCTTGCATCATACGACGGATATTCCACTTTCCTGGCGTTACGGTGGTTGCATTTGTTCCGTCCGCGGGACCGGTACCACCACCAATCATGGTGGTAATACCACTGTATAAGGCGGTTTCGACCTGTGTAGGACTGATATAGTGAATGTGGGTATCTATACCGCCCGGTGTTAGGATATAGCCAGATCCCCCATGCACTTCGGTAGAAGCACCAATAATCATATTTGGCGTAATGTTATCCATGGTATCTGGATTTCCAGCACGGCCGACACCGACAATCTTACCATCCTTGATACCGATATCACCTTTCACAATTCCCCAGTGGTCAATTACAATCGCATCTGTGATGACCATGTCCAAGGTACCTTCATCACGTGTGTGAACCGAAGATTGACACATACCGTCACGTACCGTCTTACCACCGCCAAATTTTGCTTCATCGCCATAATAAGCATAGTCTTTTTCAACCTCAATAATGATATCGGTATCTCCTAAACGGATTTTGTCGCCACTTGTTGGACCAAAGATGGCACTATAATTTACTTTGCTAACTTTTAAACTCATGATATTTTGTTTTTAAAGCCTTGTTCTTTCACTTTTTTCATCGCATTTTCTTTCGCAACTTCAGTTTCGGTATCACCGTTTACCAAGTCGTTATGGCCGTAGATTCTTTTGGCACCAGCATAAGGAACCAATTCCACATCTTTGGATTCTCCCGGCTCGAAACGTACTGCTGTACTTGCGATAATATTCAATCGCTTGCCAAAAGCCTTTGCACGGTCAAATTCCATCATCTTGTTTACTTCGAAGAAATGAAAATGTGAACCTACCTGAATCGGTCTATCCCCGGTATTTGTTACCGTGATCGTTGTAACTTCTCTACCCTCATTGCAGATGACATGGCCATCCGCTATAAAAAATTCTCCTGGAATCATAAATTCTATTTTTAACAATTATCGAATCGGATTATGAACAGTCACCAATTTGGTACCATCCGGAAAGGTCGCCTCAATCTGTACATCGTGAATCATTTCAGGTACACCTTCCATGACATCCTCACGTGTTAATAATGTCGCGCCATACTGCATTAAATCAGCCACAGTACGGCCATCACGTGCGGCTTCCAAAAGCTCACTGCTGATCAATGCAATAGACTCCGGATAGTTTAATTTAAGTCCTCTAGCTTTCCGTTTTTTTGCTAGTTCGCCGGCAAGATGAAGCAATAGCTTCTCTGTCTCTCTAGGTAATAAATGCATATAAAATATTATTTAAATTGTTGTTATTTCAATTAAAACAAGTCACTACAAGCCCTGACGATTTAAAAAATCGTTCGAAAAGCCTGATAGACGGAGCCCATAGCAAATGCTTACGACATCGCGTTTCAGTTCTCAGCGTTGTAAGAAAAGGAAAGAATTATCCCTGAAATGGGATCTTTAAACTTTGGAAAAGAATGTATTTGGGTGGCAGGATCAATCGATCCATGTAAGGTTTTCTGTTATTCTGCATGTTGAGACACACCGGATAACAGAAGATAAAAAGGCAAATGGACAATATGACCCAACTGAGCAATTTGCTCCATTCATCCTGTAGATCCATCTGTTCACTCATATCATAAAGGTCATGATCATGGACAGCTGCAACCACATTTTCCCGTTCGGGCTGACCGACACCTTTGTCAATCTGTTGGTGCGAAGCGGACAAACCAAAAGAGGTACCTGACGGACTGTGAACCGTAGACTGTTCGGAAATAGTCGTTCCTCTCAGAAGCAGGGCGCTCAAAAGGAAAACTAAAAAAACCAAACTATGCCTAATCATTGTATTCACAATCCTATTATTTGTTGTTCAAATTTACAACCAAAGCAGGCCACTTCACTAGTACAAATCTTGAATTAAATAGTCTAAATTTGTCGAAAAACCTGCTTTGATCGGTTTTATTTCATTTTGTTTTCGCTAAAAAGAGTAGCCAATGGAAACCATCACATTCCTTGGTGCACCGGCGAAGGCACGTGTATAGTCAAATCCTCCCAAAAAATAGTATTTATCAAATACATTATTGAGGTTGAGCGCCATTTTCATTGCACCGATATGGTAATATGCGGCCGCATTAACTGTCGTATAAGAAGGCCATTGTCCCCATAGGGCATTTCCTTCGCTGTCCTTTCCAATGCTATTGTCCATACGCTTGCTGTCAACATAGTAGACGCCCGCGCCAAAGCCAAGTCCTTTTAATGCAGTATCGGAGAACACGTATTTCAGCCAGGCACTGGCCATATTTTTGGGTGCTCCCGGCAAAGCCTGACCGACTTCTGAACTTACGGAGGAAGCCTTCACTTCCGTATGGTTAAAGGTATAATTGGCCATGACCTGAAACTCCTTGGTCAGCTGCCCCCGGACATCCAGTTCAACACCTTGTGAGAGCGCTTTTCCAGATTGACGGTATTCCGGCAATCCCGAGTCATTAATTGTCCCTGTTGCGATAAGCATGTTCCTACGTTCAATCTGAAACAGCGAAAGATCCATTTGCAATTGATCGTTAAAAAAGCCCGTTTTAACCCCGGTTTCAACTTGAAAACTACGTTCTGCATCAAAAGGTTTATCCGCACCATAATCCTTATAATTATGGATAAAATTAGCACCTACCGGAACAAAACCCTGCGAGTAGCTAGCAAAGTAATTGATCTGTTTATTAATTCCATAGGTCAGCCCAAAGCGAGGTAGCAAGGCATTTTGTGTCGCATGGAAACGATTCTGTCCATCTATCGTTTCCGAAGAATAATGTTCATGCCGCAACCCAACAATTAATTTCAAACGATCCGCAATGCTGATCTGATCCTGGATGTACTTACCCGTCGTTTTATACGGGCTCAAAAAAGGGTAAGCAACCTGTGTACGCCAGACGTAGTTGGTCAGATCATGCGTGGTATAAGTCGGATTGTTCAAATCAAAAGTTAGTGGTATTACTTTACCATCCACGGTCTGTTGTCTTGCTTCCCGCAACTGATTTTCCTTATCACCCCGATATTGTGCAAAGTCTACTCCGGCAACAATATGATGGTCAATTTTATCCCCCAATAGATCCCACTTGACATACCCGACAACATTGTCCGTATAATCGCGGCCATGACGGTCAAAAAAACGCATGTTCATAATCGTATTATGCGGGGCATCGGCAAAGGTGTTTAGCGTCCGGTGTTCGTTGACATCTTCCTGATAGATGGATTTCATATAACTCACGTTCAGACTCACATTGTCTGCCAATCGTTGTGCCAGCCTTCCGCTCAGTGAGAAAGTCTTGGAGTTATAGAAATCAGAAGGCTGACTTAAAGTAAACGAACGTGGCAGTGCATAAAAATTATTTTCCTTTATTCCCATTCCACGATCCAGATAACCGTTGAATTGATTGTACACCACATCAATATCTACGGTTGTCCCTGCAGCGGGCTTAAATGTAAATGAAGGCGCCAACATCATTCGTTTTTGACGGTTCACATCTCGAAAGGTTTTGGTATCTTCATAACCGGCATTAAAGCGATAGAGAATCCGTTTTGCACTATCCAGAGGGCCACCTAGATCTACTGTGGTGCGCATGGTTTCAAAACTTCCAGCAGCAAAACTGACATGACCTTTAAAATCTTCCAAAGGTTTTTTTGTTGTCATATTGATGGTACCACCAGGTACAATGTCACCAAATAAAGAGGCGCCGGGGCCTTTTAACACTTCAATATTTTCAAGATTGATTGTTAATGGGGAATTATAATAGCTATTCCCATAACCATAGCCCGAACGCAGACCATTGACCAAACGGACTCCGGTTTCATAACCGCTTTTAAAACCACGGATCACCACATCATCGTAGGATGAAGCTTCTGTTACACCTGCCAGGTCCTGTACCAAAGCCCCCGTTGTAAAAGCCTGTTTATCTTCGATAAATTCTTTACTCAATACCGCCACGGATTGTGGGAGGTCTTTCAGTTTTCCAGCGAACTTGCCGCCAAGTTCCATGTTGTTTGTCAAATAGGAATTATTGCGTCGTCCGGTAACCAATACTTCATCCAAGGTTCGTCCTCCCTCTTCCATGATGAGCCGGATTCCTTTTTTGGGATTCCAGGTCGTCTCATCAATAAGGATAAGCTGCGGTTTATAACCAATTGCTTCGGCGCGCAATTGTACCGGAAAGGTCATTGCCCTCGCAAAAGTAAACTCACCGTTCGTAGCAGTGCTGACCTGTTGTCCCTGATTTCCGAGAGTCAAAGTTACTCCAGAAATTGGATTTCCATTTTCATCCTGTATCTTCCCAAAAATCATAAAACTCTGTTGGGCGTAAACAGCCAACGGTGCGAATGCACTTGCCAATAATCCGAAAGCGAGCGCTTTCATTGTGTTTTTCATCTGTATTTTTTTTGTCATCCCCGGATGAAACTTTCCCTGTTTAAAATTCACTTATAACGATCTTCTTGAAATAAGGTCTTTAAACAAAGGCAGTCCATCCGGAATTATTTTATTATTAATCACTGAACTATTTTATTTCATGTATTCAGCGTGAGTATGTTTAAAAAGACAGGTTGGTCTGAGGATCTTTATTTTGACAACTCCAGCTCGGCGGAATATTTCAGATCATTGGACTGCCCTAACAATTGCTCCATGTGAATCGTCGGAAAGCCCGACTCATCACAGAATTCTTTGAGATAGAATCCCTGTTTTAACCAGAACTCATAGGCTCCTTCCAAAAAAGGATGGGTATGTAAGTAAAGTCTTTCGACAGCCTTCTTCTTGGCCGCCTTTGTCAATTGGCGGAAGAGCGCCGTTCCAAGTCCAGATCGACGGTAATCGGGGTCGACAAAAAGACGGGCGATCTCGACTGTCTTCCGGGCGTCTAAATCCAGGTGTGGAAAACGATAGTCATAAGCAAGCATACCGATCACACCGACCAGTTTTCCACTGCTGTCCCTTGCCTGTAAAAATGTTCCTGCTTGTTCATCGAGATACACCTGTTTAAAATCCAGCAAATCTCTGGGAATCTTTTCGGGATCAAGCATTGGAAACAGCTGCTTCCGAAATTCAATAACATAGGGTAATACCAATTCCAGATCATCGACAGTGACTGCACTTATCGCGATATTTGTGATTGAATCTGTCCTTTGCAAATCTATTTTATTCATACTATTTTCGTTTTTAGCGCCCATTCTGTCACGATGAATCTGTAAGCCCTTCGGCCGGCTGTTTACGGCCGGTTATCGTTTATTATTTATTTCCTCCAGTTCAAGGGATTTTTTCGAGGTCGAGTTATGCATATGCAGCATAGGGGCAAACATCCATTTACCTTGATTTTCCAAACTGATCAATGGCAACTGATAGGTCTGTTCCAATACCTCCCGGACCTGCTCTCTATTCAGACTTTGCAGATCCACAAGCGTATTTTCCTGCATCAAATAAAAGTGGTCACCAAAAAGGTAGGCCATATTTGGGTCGTGCATGACACAGAGCACTGTTGTTCCCTCCTTCACGAGTTCTTTGGCGGTCTGCAAAACCGCCATCTGATAGTTCAGGTCAAGATGGTTTGTCGGTTCATCCAACAGCAATAGATCAGGCTGCTGAACCAATACACGGCAAAGCAAGACCAGCTGGCGTTCACCACCGGATAAGGAGGTGTAGGACTTCTGTTTTAAATGTGCTAAATTAAACTTGTCCAAGATCTTCTCCACAGCCTCAAAATCCTCGTGATTCGGCGAAAAACGACTGAAGGAAGCGCGCCCTGTTAAAATGACATCAGCCACCTTAAAAGGAAAAGTTGTCTGATGAAACTGGTTTAAGAAGCCCAATTTCAGCGCATTCGACTTCCCTATTTTCCAGTTTCGACGCTCCGTTTCACCGATCATTACCACCCCCTGATATTGCTTCTCCAAACCAGCGATGACATTGAATAAGGTCGACTTTCCGCTGCCGTTTCGGCCTAAAATAATTGAAAGTTTTCCTTCGGGAAAGGTTACATTGACGTCCCGCAAAATAGTCTCTTTAGCATAGGCAAAAGATAGATTTTTGATATGGATGGATTTACTCATGAGTTCCAGTTAATTTCGTTCCTACGCATTAGGTAGATAAAGAGCGGCGCGCCAATAATCATCGTAAATACACCGATCGGAATTTCGAAAGGCATGACTGCACGGGAAAAATCATCAATCAATAACAGGAATGTCCCGCCAATACTGATGTTAGCCCATACGACAATATTATTGTTGGGACCAAAAATCATGCGACTGATATGCGGGACAATAAGTCCGAATAAGCTAATCACGCCCACCGCAGCAACAGCTGATGCGGTGATCATTGTCGCCACTCCAATCATGATCAATTTCAACAGCTTCGGATTTACACCTACCGCAATTGCTTCCTGATCTCCCAATGCCAATAAATTTAATTTCCAGCGCAATAAGATCAATATGATCAATCCGATCAAAATCGGGAAAAAGGCATGCTGCACTTTTGACCAAGAGGCGGTATGGAGATTTCCCATTGTCCATTGTACAATAGCCTGCAATTTGTAAGGATCACTCATATATTGTAATAGGGTAAGCATCGCCGTAAATACCCCTGAAATAACCATTCCTGCCAACACCATCCCAATAATCGATGTTTTTAAACCTGCATTGGATACAAAGTAAGTCAATGCGACAGCACAGACACCAAATAGGAACGCCGAGACATTAACCGATAAAAGTGGAAACAGCATAGCCAAAGCAGCGCCGAAAGCTGCTCCCGAAGATATGCCCAAGGTGAACGGATCAACAATAGGGTTTCGAAAAATAGCTTGTAGTGTTCCCCCAGAGGAAGCTAGAGCTGCACCTACCATAAAGGTTAATAGGATCCGTGGCAAGCGTACCTGCCACAAAATCGTATCCATATTACTCATCAGCACGGGGCTATCAGTACCCTTATAAAGTCCCAGTTCTAATCCGATACGCTGGCAGAGTTCAACAATACCAATATGCTGACTTGAGCCGATCAATAAAGAAAGCAGCAAAAGCAAGAGCGGCAATATGACAAGCAAAATCAGCTTTTTTAGTTGAAGTATCATTGAAGAAGCCCTGCTTTACCGTATAATTTTTCAAAAGCTACTGCCATGTCCTGATCCAGTTGCTCCTTGGTATAACTCGGGAAACACCAATGCCGCACCTGTTTGGCGAAGAGCATGAATTTTACTGTATGAGGATCAAAAGGAAAGGAAGGCGACATCACAAATACCTGTTTATTTTTCACGGCAGGCAGTGCCGCCAATTCTTTCAGGTTGTAAACATCAGAACTTTTGGAATTCCATAGTATCATGAGATCAGGATTCCACTTATAGATCGTTTCAGCTCCTACATTTGGTGCTTCCATTTCTAAAGGACAGGCATTCGCAGCACCCGATAGGCGAATAGCCATATCAATGAGACTTCCTTTTCCCGAAGTCGAAAGTACCCGTCCTTTTGACCAGGCGTAGTACACTTTCTTTTGCGGTTGATTTAGCGGAGCTGCCATTTTTTTAACCTCATCCCCAACAAATTTCACAATCTCCTCAGCCCGCGCCTTCTTGTCCAATAGCGTTGCCATACCGATCAGTTCGCTAAAAATACTGGTTTCATCCTTCGATGAAAAGGTATAGACGGGAATACCCAGGTTTTCGAGCTGCGCGATATTATCCTGATCGGTATCAAATGTGAGGACAAGATCAGGGCTCAGGCTTACGATGCTTTCTACATTGTTGGCCTGCCCCCCAAATGTCGGTGTTGCTATGCTTTTCTCAATGATACGTGGATCTAGTTTCGATAAAAAAGCGTAGGTATCCTCCATTTGATAGACTTGTTCAGGAATACCGACCAGCCGGTCACTGGCCTGCAGCATATACACCTCATCCACAAGAGAGGGATACAGAACGACAACACGTTGTGCTGGTCGTGCTAACGTAATTTCCTTACCGCGACCATCTGTCGCCTTGACCCCATTTTTATTTGCTTTGGACTGTTGGTTTTGGCAGCTTTGTAAAAAGACCAACAAGACCAGCGGCAATAGTAATGTATATATACTAGTTTTCATTCTTTCTCCTGTTCTTGAGCTGTTGGCGAATTAGGTCTTCGGAAAGCAACATTGCTTCTTCTAATTGGACCGACGCGCCATATTTCGCCGCAATTTGTTCATAGAGCCGGCCATCGTATGGCAAACGAAACGATTCGCTCTGATCGACTTTGAATATGGGCAAATGTCTATTACCGACGAAATAACTAAAATCTGCGAGTTGGATCAGACCTGAGGGATTAAACCTGATCGCCAAGGTCGGCTTGACCATAACGATTGCCTGTAACACGCCATTGTGATAGAGTGCATCTCCATGATGCCATTCCCTTCCGTGCTCCAATTGCATCAGGATCGTATTGCCAGACAAGGTATTTCTGGTCAAACGGCGTTTATTAATTTCAAACCATTCGATATACACCTGATCTACCTGTCCAGCAACGGATTGAGGCTGGGACACAATGGTATCTATCGGTACAGGCAATTTATTCATTGTTATATAGGATTTCTCATTCATGTTTCGCGCAGTAATCAACCATCGTTCTATCCGATCGCTGATCGCTTTTGCGCATTTACTATTTCGCCGCAGCTACTTTCTGTTGTTCTTTTTTCAATTGGACTTTCTCTTTCAACCAGTCGCACCAGCTGTCCAGACCATCTCCGTTCAAGGTACTGATTGTGATCACTTCCAGGTTTGGATTCACTTCACGAGCATCCTTTGTCACTGCGTCTACGGAGAAAGGCACATAAGGCAACAAATCCGCTTTTGAAACAAGCATCAGTTCACTTGTTAAAAACATACGTGGGTATTTTTTTGGCTTATCGTCACCTTCAGTTGTCGCCAATAAGGTGACCCGATAATCTTCCCCTAAATCGAAAGCAGAAGGACAAAGTAAGTTTCCGACATTTTCGATAAACAACAAGTCGATTCCTTCGATATCAATGTGATCAAGCGCCTGTAAAATCATTTGTGCTTCGATATGACACATACCACCGGTCACAATCTGCAAAGCATTGATTCCAACATCGCGCATACGAATAGCATCACGTTCCGTTTCAGGGTCTCCTACTAATACGGCAATGTTTAGATCTTTGGAAAGACGCTTTCCTGTCTCTTGCATCAACGTTGTTTTACCAGAACCCGGAGAAGAACATACATTAACCACACATACATCTTTCAGTCTGTCGCGGATACTTTTGGCGACAAAATCGTTTGCCTTTAATAAATGTAGGGTTGTATTTTCACATTGAACCGAACCGACGCGGTTACCTAAACTTTTAGGATTTTGAGTATTGTCTGACATGATAAATGATTTTTTAATCGTGTTTAAAAATTACTTTTGATATATAGAGTTCATTTCCTTGAACAATTGTACTCGAAGGCTGTCCACAATCGCAGACAAATCGGTGAAAATGAACAGGAAAATTCTTTTTGCAGTGCTCACAATAGGCGATGATATCATTTACTACAACCTCCATTTCCATATCCCGGTAATGAGTATTTTCAGTGATAAAAGCGTCAAAAGCATTTTGGATCAGCACAGGCTGCACATTGGACAATAGTCCTGCTGTCACCTGAATTTTCTGGATATCATCCACTCTGCTCTCGTAATGCGAGGTCAGGGTATCGAAGATATCCTTTACTATACTTAGCTCGTGCATTGGTATATTTTAAGAAATCAATAAAATAAATTTAGAAAAGAAATTACGACTTTTTCGTTCAGCTTCCATGAAGAATGAAAGCTCCAAAATCGCTAAAATGGAATTTTTATTTGCTCAAAGAGCAGGAACCGTGCGATGGGAATCGGTTCAATATCCAAAACATGGAGATAACGGTAGTCGTTTTGCAGCATTGAAGGCAGTAATTCATGCCAAAGCAAATCAACCATAACTACCCAGCGGTCCGTTAACCAATCTTGATTATTCTCAATGTCCAATTCTGCAATAGATTGGACCGATGGATAGAGGGGATGTAAATTCGGATTGTCTATTTTTTGAGGGGTCGAGCGAAGAAAGTTATCTTTATTCGGCTCCGTTTTTAGGGAAGAAATGTCCTGGTGAAAACTATCACTTTTCGGTACAATACTGTTTGCATTTAAACTTTTAAATGAAACAAACAGAACTGTAATTAGAAAAATAAAGTGCTTCCACATAGCTGTAAACTAACAAAGTAACAAGTTTCCCTTTGAAAACAACACAAAGTTACTACCGATCAAACAACAAAAAGTAGCACAAATCTTGAATTTTATTTCACAAAATAGGAAAAGTCCAAAGAAAATTCCATAATTCTTCATATATTAAATTAAAATTTGGTTAAAGCCAGATTAAAATGACCTTAGAGGCATAAATTGACGGTTTTGGCACAAAAAATTAAAACAGTTTTAAGCGATTATAGCCATCGTCCCTGGCCTATACCAACTAGCTCCTGGCGGTACTATCAGGAATGGCTTGATTTGCTCTTTTTACATTTTCAGGTCGATTATGATCTCTTGCGGTCCTTAGTACCCGCCGAGTTAAAGATTGATCAACACGAAGGCAGCTCTTATGTATCTTTAGTCGCATTCAAAATGAAAGATATCCGCCCCAAAAATTTACCTGCATTTTCGCCTATCTCGGACTTTTATGAAATCAATGTACGCACCTACATTGATCAGGATGGCAAAAAGGGCGTTTATTTTATCAATATTGAAGCGAGTAAATATCTATCCGCATTAGTCGCAAGAAAGTTATCCGGGCTACCTTACGAAAAGTCTATGATACTACGGGATGCACAAGGATACCACAATCTTAACCAAAAGAGAGGTTTTAAGTTGAAAACGACATTTGAGGTGACCGATGAGATTAAAATAAAATCCGGCCTTGACAGCTGGCTTACCGAACGCTATTGTCTTTACCTGGACAAACCCGATGGAATATATCGTTTCGACATCCATCATCCGGAATGGCCGTTATTTTCCGTGCAATTGCAGGAATGTCAGCTGGACTATATAACAGGGGATATCCATCTCCACAACGAAAATATTGCACTTATACACTACTCTCCCGGCGTACCTGTACTTGCCTGGGAAGCCATGGAGATTAGTCTTGATCGCGCATCTCCGTAAAAAAGAGCCTGTACTTCCGATCAAGTACAGGCTCTCCCATTATCAATTGCTTGTCACATGCCGCCCTTGTGTTCTGAACTTATTTTAACAGGCAGTGCCAGGTCAATTTATCTGTGTAAATCAAAACGATCCAGCTCCATTACCTTATTCCAGGCAGCGATAAAATCCTTAACAAATTTTTCTTTCGCATCAGCACTACCATAGATTTCGGCAACTGCTCTTAATTCGGCGTTAGAACCAAAAACCAGATCCGCTCGTCCAGCAACCCATTTCCTTGCGCCCGTTTTGCGGTCGGTTCCTTCAAACAATTCCCGATCTTGCGAAACTGCTGTCCATGCTGTCCCCATATCCAATAAGTTTACAAAAAAGTCATTGGTCAACTGCCCGGGGCGTTCGGTCAAAACACCAGTCCGAGAACCATCAAAATTAGCTTGCAATGCACGCATACCACCGATTAAAACGGTTAATTCTGGAACAGATAAGGTCAGTAATTGCGCTTTATCAATCAACAAGGACTCTGTAGAAACTGTGTAGGAGCCCTTCCGATAGTTTCTAAAACCATCAGCGATAGGTTCTAAATATCCCATTGATTCCACATCAGTCTGTTCTTGAGAAGCATCCATGCGTCCCGGATTAAACGGAACTTTTAGCGCATGTCCGCCAGCTCTTGCTCCCTGTTCGATTGCTGCTGCACCGGCAAGGACTATTAAATCAGCCAGCGATACTTTTTTGCCCCCTTGTTGTTTACCATTAAAATCCTGTTGGATCTGCTCCAGCACTGTAAGTACCTTTTGCAATTGCGTCGGGTTATTAACCTGCCAGTACCGTTGTGGTGCCAAACGAATTCGGGCACCATTTGCTCCACCACGCATATCCGAACCGCGGAATGTAGATGCCGAAGCCCATGCTGTAGTCACGAGTTCCGCTGTGCTAAGACCTGAAGCTAAAATAGTCGCTTTTAAACCTTCAATATCATCTGCATCAACCAAGACATGATCTACCGCGGGAATAGGATCTTGCCATAGCAGTTCTTCACTCGGTACTTCTGTACCCAAATAACGCTCACGTGGACCTAGATCACGGTGCGTCAATTTAAACCAGGCGCGTGAGAAAGCATCAGCAAAAGCATCCTGATCTTCATAGAATCTACGGGAAATCTTTTCGTAAACGGGATCAAAGCGCAAAGAGAGATCCGTTGTCAACATTGTCGGTCTACGTTTTTTATTTGGATCAAAAGGGTCAGGAACGGTGGCTTCTACTCCCTTGGCTACCCATTGATGAGCGCCTGCGGGACTTTTCGTAAGTTCCCACTCGTTTTCAAAAAGATTTTTAAAAAAGAGATTTGTCCATTCAGTCGGTTTTTGGGTCCAGATTACTTCTAGGCCACTGGTAATCGCATCAGTACCAACTCCGGTGCCATAGCTACTTTTCCATCCGAGTCCCTGTTGTTCAATACCAGCAGCCTCTGGTTCTTTACCGACATTATCTGCTGGTCCGGCACCATGCGTCTTCCCAAAAGTATGTCCTCCAGCAATTAAGGCAACAGTTTCCTCATCATCCATTGCCATACGTCCGAAGGTATCCCTGATATCTTTTGCCGCTGCAATAGGATCTGGATTTCCATCAGGACCTTCCGGATTGACATAGATCAACCCCATTTGTACCGCTGCCAAAGGTTTTTCAAGATTGCGTGAATGTTGTTTGCCATCTGCATCGTCATCCGCTGATAACACACCATGTGACTCAACCACCCCTTCAGAACCATGCGCATAACGTACATCACCACCTAACCAGGTCTTTTCAGATCCCCAGTACACATCTAGTTCCGGTTCAAAAGCATCCACACGGCCTCCTGAAAAACCAAAGGTTTTAAATCCCATTGATTCCAACGCAACATTCCCCGTTAGGATCAATAAATCTGCCCACGAAATATTCTTACCATATTTTTGTTTGATCGGCCACAACAGTCGACGGGCCTTATCCAAGCTAACATTGTCCGGCCAACTATTTAAAGGAGCGAAACGCTGCTGCCCAGAACCTGCACCACCGCGGCCGTCACTCACGCGATAAGTACCGGCACTATGCCAGGCCATGCGAATAAATAAGGGGCCATAATGTCCAAAATCTGCTGGCCACCAATCTTGTGAATCAGTCATCAACACATGTAAATCTCTCTTAACGGCTTCCAGATCCAACTGTTTGAAAGCTTCAGCATAATCAAAGCCTTCGTCCATAGGATTTGATTTTGTTGCATGTTGTCTCAAAAGATCCACACGAAGTCTATTCGGCCACCAATCTTGATTCTGAGTTCCCGCTCCCGCAACGGCGTTGCGCATAGTCCCATTGTGAAATGGGCATTTGCTAATGTCTTTTTCGTTGTTGTCCATATTAAAAGAAAGTTTATTTATATAATATCTTAAATGATCAAATTGTTTGATCCTTACTTCCATAAAAGTAAACAAATACACGCCCCCCTGCTCATCGAATGATTCGATACAATATAATCAAAATCTATAAATATAACTAAACCTTATAAACAATCATGCCAACAAATACTTTAAATGTACGCTCTAGCTATATCGTCCGCAACAATTAAAAAAACAAAAAACACTCTTTTTTTATTCTATGAATAGAAGAAACTAACATTCATTTGTCATGGGGGAATTATCCACATACCTGGTCAGTGCATTTATCGGTGTAAGTCTGGCAGCGGCAACCGGCTTCCGAATTTTTATGCCACTATTTTTATTGAGTTTAGGCTGTCGTCTGGAGTTGTTTCAGGTGGGCAATGAATGGACTTGGGCTGGTTCTAATCTGGTCCTGATCACGACAAGCATAGCAATGATTATTGAAATTGCTGCTTACTACATACCCGTTGTGGACAATATCCTGGATACAATTTCTATTCCCCTGGCAACAATTGCAGGCACCTTGCTTTTTGCCATACAGTTTGCAGATATTTCTCCATTTTTTCGTTGGTCGGCCGCCATTATCGCTGGCGGAGGAACCGCTGCAACGATCAGTACCGTACTTGCTGGTACGAGGGCGGCTTCCTCAATCGGTACGGCGGGTCTTGGAAACTTCATTATTTCGACCATGGAAACCATTGGTTCAACCATTTTGACTATCCTGGCCATATTTGTTCCTTTTATGGCTGTTCTGGTCGTTCTAGCACTATTTTATTTCTTCGGAAAATTTGGAAAAAAACAGCTGCAAAAGAAGCTCAAAAAAACATGAAAGAGATCAATGCGCCAGCATCGACCTCTTTCAACTTGTTGCCGATTATTTAGTCAATAATGACTTCTTGTGGTCTTTTTACCTTGTCAAGATCCTTAGGGAGAATGACTGTAAGTACACCATCTTCAAAACTGGCATGTACATTATCTGTGAGTACCTGTTCATTTAATTGAAATTCACGTTCAAACGCAGTGCCCAAGTGCTCCTTATAGATATAAGCTGCCGCATCGTTGGTATTTTCTGTACAAGAAATCGTTAAGATCCCTTCATTTATACTGACCTGAAATTGCTCTTTCTTTCGGCCGGCGGCGAATACCTGCACTTCGTAGAATTCGGAATTTTCGGAAATATTTACAGGAACAAATTGCTGTCCCTCTCCGCGCTGTCCTGCTTCGCCTTCAAAAAAATGCTGTTGAAATTTTTCAAAACGGTCTTTGAAATGTTGACCGCAAAATCTGTTTTGATTTGAATATCCGCTGGAATAATGATCTCTTTTAAACATGTCTTTATTTTTTTAATAATGAATATTGTGTATTGCGCAATGAGCAGTCCAAGGGACTTCACTATCGCATTTTATTAATGTTATTTGGTTTTCTACCAAGTCCTGATATTAATATACCGGAACAATTGTCGCATTCTTAACCCGTTGTTGCTTGTGTAAAGGAACGATTGCACTATTCGTCCTCGAAGCACTGTACATACCGGGGTGAATTGGCGCCTTATCCATTTTAAATGAGCGCATCTCTCTCCGCCGCATTTTGGCCATTGCAAAACTTCCTAATCCGAATAAGATGGATGCAACCAACAGTAGCTTAAAGATCGTTCCTATTATCAAGGTTGCTAAACCCGCTATTACCGTCAATGCGATCAAGCGGGGCAATATAAATCGAATTTTATTTTTCATTTTTTCTTTAATTTAATTGTTCTTTAAATCCAAAATCTGTCAATCCACTTATTGGTAATCCTATTCGTTATTCGATATACTTCTTTCGTTGTCAATTTCTCAACCCTTATAATTGTTGTATATCGCTAGTAACAGATCATCGCGTGCTGTCATTACCTCTAAAGTGTTTTTTCAGCTTTTGACATAAAAAAAGGCGCCTTTATAGAAGAAGACGCCCGCACCATGTTTTTACTTTAAGTTTTTTTAAAAAATTTCTGATTTAAAAATAGCTTTGCATAAATCTTTACCATCCTTTTCCGACTCTGCACAAATTTAAGGGATATGAAACGTCCAACTCTTTGAAGAGTTGGCAATCTATTTCATACACACATTTTACTGAACTTATCAAAATAGAGGAACCAACCAAAAGGCGTTTTTATGAATTAGTGATATTAAAAACACAGCCAACTGTAAAAGAACTCAAACGACTAATTGATACCCTTACATACGAAAGAGTTGGATTATCCGAAAACCACAAAAATTCATTTGAGGAGGTGATGAAAAAAATAAAGCCACAACAAACAAGAGATTTGATTAAATCTCATTACTTCTTTGAATTTTTAAATATCGAACAACCGCATTTTAATCCAGCTGTCGGGATTTTACTTGTAACCATCCAAAACAAAGCATGGGTAGAATACGCCATTGCAGATAGTGATTTGGATATTTTTGTAAGTAAATACCAACTACAACTACCTGATAAATCACAACTGGAAGCATTTATCAATAATGAGTTAAAGAATATTTAAAACAATAGCTACTTAAAAAGCGGTAATCACATATTTTTAACCTAATTTTTTCAGAATCCACATCGTCCGCTGAAACGACGCTTCCATTCCTCACGCAAGCGCTCCCTTTCCTCTTCCGAAAGATCTTCATGGCGGCCCATATCGGGAGTGAAATTTTTACGGAACCCGCCTCTTCCCGGCTTACCAAATCCACGTCCAAATAGAATTCGTGATAGCACAAAAAGTCCAAACGCCTGCCAATATGTGATTGCCTTCAAATTGAAAATATCACACATTAATGTATTCCACAGATATTGCAACAAGGCTACCAGCAAGAAAACTCCAATGATAATGGCAACAAACACAAAAGCAAATTTGCCTTTTCCTTGTCTTCTCATTCTTCTATTCATAGCTTTACTTTTAAAATTTTAATTCTTCATACAAGTTCCGCAAACGTAAACGCAGATGTTTTACAGCATAGCCCTTTCTGCTTATGATCGTTTTCAGATTTTCATTTTCCATGTCGGAAATCTCCTGTAAGGTTTTATCTTCAATTTCATTGAGCATAAAAACCCGACGTTGTTTTTCGGGCAATTCTTCGAGGGCTTTCATCAACTCATCCCAAAAAATATCCTTGAATAATTTGAGCTCCGGATTGTTCGAATCATCGGCCAGGAGAAACTGACGTATCGGAAAGGCCGTATCCACTTCCTCTCCATCCGCCATTAAATCGTCAAGCGATTCATCTTTCTTTTTTCGGTAGCTATCGGTAATCTTGTTTCGGGTGACAGCATACAACCATGCCCCCGCATTTTCCAGTTCGTCCATATTGGTCAAACGGCTGAATTGATACCAGACCTCCTGCAAGATATCTTCGGCATCTTCCGTCTTTTTGACCTTTCCTTTTACAAAACGCAGCAATTGACTCCCATAAGTCTTGACGATATCTGTAAATGATCTGGAGTTTTTTTCTGCCATATGATTTTGGTATGCAATGTCCATAGCTACATAGACGAATCAACAAAGCTTTTACTCTAAATTATTTTCAGCTGTGATGCAGCTATCTGATTTATTCATCGACTGTATTTTTTAAGCGGCATTCATGAACTCAATCGGTTCACCCGGTGTAAAGAAATCATAATGGTTACATGAACATACAGGTTGTTGTTTAATAGGATTACTTACGTTTATCCCGGACAATCTTTCCTTTGTCTGTAATAAAGATAAAACGATAATTTGGAAAATTTTGGATTAATTTTTTTCCTTCTTTTTCACCAAGTACCATAATGGAAGTGCTCAGGGCATTGGCTATTTCTGCCGACGGGCCATAGATTGTCACCGAAGTCAGTCCCGTAGCTGGGTATCCGCTGATAGGATTGATAATATGAGAATAACGTTTCCCTTCGATTTCGGCATATTTTTCATAGCTGCCTGAGGTAGCGACAGCCATTTCATTCAAACGAAGGACCTCTATCATTTCATGTGGCCGAAAAGGGTTGTTCACCCCTATTTTCCAGGGGTCACCATTTGGTTGGCTACCCCAGGTCGATAGGTCACCGGAAGCATTGACAATTCCTGCATGTATACCTCGGTTTTTCATAATCTCCCTTCCCCGATCGGCGGCATAGCCCTTCCCGATCGAACCAAAGCCAATCTTCATCCCCGCAAGTTCCAAGAAAATAGTCGAGGCAGCGCTATCCAAAACAATATGTTTATAGCCAACCTTAGCAACAGAATTTCTGATCGCATCCTCAGAGGGCATGGTATCCATGCTGCCATCAAACTTCCATATTTTATCTAACGCGACAATGCTAATATCAAAGGCTCCCTGTGAATTCCGGGCGTATTGAATTGCTCTTTTGGTCAGATCAAAAACTTCCCGGTCAACTTTGACAGGTTTGATCCCGGCATTCCGGTTTACCTCGGAAATCTGCGTATAGGGACGCCACTCTGAAATCAGATTTTCTATGCGTCCAATCTCGGCAATGACTTCGACAATATGCTGGTTGGCCTTTACGCTATCCTGATCAACTAGGGTGATCTCAAAAACAGAGCCCATAAGGGTCACCTGTTTTTTAAGCGTTACCTGTGAAAAACCGTTAGCGGCGGTTATCAACCAAAGTATTGAAATCAGTAGATACTGCTTATAATAATTCATTACACATTGTCAAAATAAATGATGGCATAAGATTGTTTGTTTAATAACAATCTGTCAGAATCTGACCTTTTTCTTTGTAGATGTTGATCGATTTGCCCGTACTTACCAGCAGTATCTCGTTTAAAGTTGCTTCGACATCCTGTTGCATACGAAGTGAACCACATAATAGGATACAGCCCTGCTGTTCGAGCAATTCAACAAAGTACGTACCGTCCTGACGGATCAGATCCATCACATACTGCCCCTGCTGTTCCCGTGAAAAAGCCAACTGTACATCGTTCAGCTGTCCCAGTTTTTTTTGTTCATCGGTAAATTCCAGATATTGTGCTATGATCTCATTGTTCTTGCGGAAGCCTGCATAAAGTTTGACAGGTATTTTGTGCTGATTTTCTGCAATCATACCCAAAAACGGTGCAATACCGGTTCCATTTGCAATTAACGCCACAGCAGGTGCTGCCTTGGGAAAATGAAAACTTGGATTGGCCATGACACGCGCTTCCAGAACCTGATCAGCTTTTAGTTGGTATAGAAATCCCGAGCCAAAACCATCTGGAAATAGCTTGACGACCAATTGAACCATCCCATCCTTGCATCCAATGGAATAGAAACGTTCCCGTTGATCCTGAGCCGGATAAATGGCCAACAAATCTCCGGACTGTACTTTCATTTTTCCAGGTGGCTTCAATAAAAGTGTAAAGGTACTATTGCTCTCTGAAACAGTTGATCGGGCTATCACTTTAAATTTCTTCAATCCAACAACTTTGGAGCTGTATATCGCTGGAGCAGAAGCTAAGGCAATATTGGTGTGTTCACTCCAATGATGTACCCATGAAATCAGATCATCAACACTTTTGTCATTGACCGTATGTGGGTCTATCAGTCGGGAGGCCCATGCTTGCTCGCTAAGCAACTTGTCTATCGCATACGCATAAGCACAAAAATCAGGGTATGCTTTTGATCCAAAACCGAGAACAGAGAAATTAATCGACTGCTGCTGTGGATAGGCCAATAGCTTTTTCTCAAACTGAGCCGCATTGGAAGGCGCTGTCCCTAGACCGTAGGTGGACGTAAACAGCAAAAGATGCTTTGCTTTTGGAAAATACTGATAGTGGTTCATGCCAAGCAAAAGTGATTTTTTACCATCAGCCAACAGCTGTTTGTGAATCTGATTGGCAAAAAACAAGGTACTCCCATTTTCAGTACCTACCAGAATAACAATTTCGGCGTCGGCTGCCTTATACTTATTCTTAATCTTTGTTCGCGTACGTTTGAAGGTAATGACAAAACCCGTATAAATAAAAAACACAATATTCAGTGATGCAAGCCCCAAAATGATGGCCCATATCATATTGGTTTTACCGGAGTGAAGATCGAGCGAAAATTGCTCTGCAAGTGCAGTAAAGGGATACTTGACTTCTTTATGTACCGCACCGTTTAATTGATTTACGGTCAACTCCCGCTCTTTCAGTTTGAGGACATAATATTCGTCAGGATCTCCTTCCATAAAAGGAAACTCCACCTTCACAACATCGTTAAGCTTCGTTTTTTTAAAGATTGGAAAATCTGCTATCGCCAGCTCCTCGGCTTCATTTTCCTTCACTGGATATTCAACCGTTTGGTTTGTCTTCTTTAACAGTTCAATCCGAACCATAAATAAATAAGTCCCCGTCAAAGCCAAAATTAAGATAGGTATCAGAAACAACCGCCCTGAAACAACATGAAAATACTGTGCGAAGAAATCCCGATTGATCTTGGCAAAGAAATATCGAAGGCCCTGTTGACGTTTGATAATCAATACCAAACCTGAGATTGTAATCAAAAATAGTAGAAAAGAAGCGATGCCGATAATGATTCGGCCTGTTACCTTTAAGAATAAGGAACGATGCAGTGCTGTAGTCCATTGAACAAACTGTGTTTTGTTCTTTTGCGCACCCAGATATTTGCCGGTTTGCGGGTCAATATACCCTTTTACCGTATTTCCCTCAGCATCTATGGCGTCAATGCTCACAAATTGATTGTGATCGACCGAAATTTCAATAATTTCGGGATAAATCTTTCGCAAACCAGTAATGGTCTGCGAAAGATCCAAAGAATCTATATTTTCTATTCGATAGGGTGGTATTTTTTCATTGACGGCGTCAATTGCCAAAATCACTCCCGTGACCGATAATAATAGTAAAAAAACAGCAGAAACAAGAGCTAAGGCTAAATGTGCATACCTCCAGACAGATACCAACATTTTTTCTTATTGTACTTTATTTAATTTGACAAGCTTAATGTATCCCTTGCCATTTGCCTTTTCAGTAATAGCCTCTTTTGTTAATGGGATTTCTACATCTGCAGTATGATATTTCTGTTCTTCTACAGCGGATTCAAAGCGAAGTTTATATCCTTTGTTGAATTTAGACTCATCAATTTCCAATGTACGCATCGCACGGTCACCACCACCAACAGAAGCACCGGTCACTGCGCTCAGCTTTTCTTTGGTTTTAGCCTGAAATTTATACCATTCTTTCAATGTGTTATACCATTGTTTATCTGGTCCCAATACGGAAAGCGTTTTTTCGTATGCTCCCTTCGGGTTTATGAGTGAAATAACGACATAAGCTCCTTCTCCTTGATAGGCGTTCATTTGGATCATACATTTATACTTACCCGTTTGGGCAAATGTGCTGACAGAAACTGCAGAAAACAAAAGTGTGATTAGCGCGATTTTAATTATAGTATTCATCTTATTATTTTAAAAAGTCCAACTGTACATTTCCTTTTGACAAAAAGTCATTTTCTTTGGCCAAATCGTATGCGGTTTCATCAAATTCGGTTTTCAGTTCTTTTTTTGCTCCTAAAGCGACCAATCTCTTCAATAATGAATCGTCTTTCGCAATCAAAGCAGCTTTATGTAGTGCAGTGGTTCCTTCTTTATCCTGTGCATTGATATCTACCCCCAATTCGCTTGCTTTCTGAATGAGGTTTGTGCTTTCCTTAGCGACAGCAAGATGATAGAGTGTGCTCCCGTTTTTCTGTGGTGCAACAACATCCAATCCACCAGCTTTAAGCACGCCTAATTTTTCCTTAAAATCATCTACCTGCGGGTTATTGGACTGCGCACCCTGCGGCGGGCGTCCCCCCTGTGGAGCTTCCTTAAAAGAATTAAACCAGTAGACAGCTAAGTTGTTACCATCTTTGTCCAATAATTTGGCATCGGCACCATTTTTTATCAAGAGCGCTGCAATCTCAGCAGAGCCATTACCGATTGCTTTGGTCAATGCCGATTCACCTTTCTCATTCACAGCATTCACATTCTTTGCTTTGGAAAGTAACAGTTCCACTAATTTCACGTCTTTGCCATTCGCCGCGACCATAAGGGCTGTATTGCCTTCGTTATCCGCTTTCGACACATCAACTCCTTTATCCAAAAAATATTTGATCACGGCCATATCTGGACGACGTACCAGCGCATGTAATAAAGTCGCACCATCTTTATTGATGAATTTAGGATCTAATTTTAGTTTTTCTACCAAATAAGTATATGTCTCCAAGCCATTCGATGTTTGTCTGGATCCTTGTGTTGCAAAAAACAACGCATTATTCGTCGGTTTTACCCCACGGGCGATAAACTTTTCGACCAGCGGCATATTACCCAATTTCGCCGCATAATCCGTGACAACGCGTCCATACTCATCTTTATCTTGTATAGAAAGACCCTTCTTGATAAAGTAATCGGTCAATGCCAGATCTTTATCAGCAGAAGCCGCCAGCATCATTAACGTGGCTCCACCTTCATATTTTTGTTTCGGGTTTACTCCAGCTTTAAATAAAGCATCATAAACAGCGGTATTGATATTTCCCGTCGATGCAGCATAGGCTACAATCGGGTAGCCATGACTATCCTGGTAGTTCACATCGGAACCTTTTGCAATGAGATAATCTACCAATTCAGCATTACCACTTGAAGCCGCCCAATGCAGATAACTCCGGCTATGGTGGGTTTTCTTAGTGACACTATTTCCTTCTTGTTCGATCATGAATTTGACAACATCTGTCGGTGCTCCATTCAGGATTGCCATCGTTACGGGATCAAAAGATGCCGCATTGGGTTGTGAAGGACTATTCCCTTTTGTAATTTCCTCCTTAACTGTAGCCAAAGTAGGTTTACCTTTCCAAAACTCACCATTCATTAATGAATTTGTCTGTGCATGAGCATAAGATGCCGCAAAAAGTAAAGCTGCTAAAAGTGTCTTTTTCATTAGAACGTATTTTTTATTGATAATGAAGCCATCATAAGTAGTCGTTATCCCACGCTATCTGTTTGAGAATATCCTGTAATCTTATGCGAACCTCAGTTGAACACTGATTATTAAACAAAGAATCAATTTCTTATTTAAATTAATTCTAAATTATTGCAAATCTAAAAAATATTCTGATACTAAAAAATTAAAACAGGCTAAATTTGTTCAAACCCGAAGAGTCCAACTTGCAAATCTGATAAAATAGTCTTAGTTTGCTTTGACAGCAACAAAACAGCGGCATGAATACGGTATCATCGAATCTCTTTCCAATAAGTCCTTTTGAAGGAAGCGCAGACTACAAGCTCTCTTACCGGACGTATGAGCCGGTAGACCAAAAGGTAATAGCGACACTATTAATTGTCCATGGTATGCAAGAGCATAGTGGCCGGTATCAGCTCCTGGCCAACCATTTGACTGACCAGGGTATTGCTGTGCTCATTTATGATCAGTTAGGGCATGGAAAAACGGCCATAAATGCGGAAGGATTAGGGTATTTTCAACAAAGCGATCCAGCGGGACAGCTTGTGCAGGATGCATTAACCATGAGTACTGTATTGCAACAGCGCTATCCCGATCAACCGCATTTTATCTTGGGTCACTCCATGGGATCTTTTGTGACACGTTGTGCCTTACAACAAGCTGGAGATCGTTTTAAAGGAGCCATAATCGTGGGGACGGGTGGAAGACAAAAGGGATCCACAGCTTTTCGTGCGCTATTGGCTGTACTGAATTCCCTTTTCCCCAAAAAACGCAGTAAATTAATCAACGGTATATTTGACAGGCGTAATAATGCCGGATTTAAGAATGAACCCAACCAAAACAATAGCAATTGGCTAAGTGTCAACAAAGCGAATCGCATGGCTTTTATTGAAGATCCACTATGCGGTGGTTTATTTACCAACAATGGTTTCTATACGGTATTGAGTCTATCGCTACGCGCGACAGACAAAAAGCTGACAAAACGTATCCCCAAAAATTTACCCCTATTATTTATTAGCGGACAGGATGATCCTATTGGTGATTTCGGGAAGGGAGTGGAACAGACTGCCACTCAGCTACGCTTGCAGGGACAGACGGATATTACCGTAAAACTGTACAAAGAAATGCGCCACGAAATACTCAACGAAGATTGTAAAGAAGAGGTCTTTCAATGCATAGATCATTGGCTCGATCAGCATTTAAGTTAATCGTAGATCGAATGGTACATATAACAGGCGACAACTAAAGATTAGTATTCTTTAAACATTGGAGCCTCTTTCGCACCGACACTACGTGTTGCCTCTTCAATCGTTGGCCAATCCTCTTTCCAGATTACCCTATCCAATAATAGCATGCGGCGATTTCCTCCTGTCGAAACACGAGGCCGTTTGGGGTCCATGGCGTGATAAAGCAGCCAGTCATTGCCCTGCTCATCGGTTATAATCCGGGAGGTATGCCCAGTGCCCACAAATTTATCATTCCCTTTCAGTAATAATGTTCCGCTTCCTCTTTGTGTCAAATCACGGCCTTCCTGATCCAGATAAGGGCCCTGCAATTTTTTTGATCGGCCAACGAGGACATGATAGGTACTTTTCTCGCCTTCGCAACAGGATCCTTTTGAACCGATAAAGTAATAATAGCCATTTCTTTTGTGGATGACCACAGCTTCAAAATCACCAGCTGCAACCTTAAATTTCTTCTTAAGATCGGGGATTTGCGTCCCATTATTATTTAAAGGAATACCAAAAGTCCCCTGCGTAGTGGCATCGCTAAAACTTCCCCAGAAGAGGTAGTTCCGGTTATTTTCCCTGAAAAAATAGGGGTCTATCGAATTGGGTACATCGATCGATTTACTATCGAACAGTTTGCCCTGATCCACAAATGGCCCCTCAGGTTTGTCCGCTAGGGCCACTCCAATACCGGGATTAGGATCGCCCCAGGTAGAGTAAGCATAGTACATTATATATTTCCCATTCAATAACACCACATCTGGCGCCCAGATCCCACCTTCCGGCTTCCAGTTGGGTTTGGCTGAAAATGCCGTTCCGATCCAGGTCCAATGTACTAGATCTTTTGACTGCAAAATAGAAACTAAACGCTGTCCCTTACCATCGCCCCAATTATCAGCTGTTCCATAAGCATAAAATAATTTATTCTGTGGATTACGTACGACTGTAGGGTCTGCGAGTATCGGTTCAAAGACAGGATTTATATACGTTGTGTTTTTTACGGAAGACCGCGTGGTCTGAACAGGTTGTGTAACTGAACCTGAAGAACTTCTACAGGAGTTCAACAGGCTCAGGATTACCACTACTCCACTCCAATATTTTAACGAGTTCGACTGCAGCATTTTATCAATTTTATGTTATCCAGATGCTTTCCTATCATTGTATCCGAAAAAATTATATGAAAGCCGTCACAATTTCCATTCATGGTGTTCCTTTAAGACTATTTCGTTGGCGCATGATAGAGGGCCTGGTGGGCAGCGTTTAATTCTGTTTCAGGCATTTTAATGACTTTACGATCATACGTCATCAAACCATTGGTTTCCACCTCCACATCTGTCGTCTGTGTATAAACGCCTGCCGACAGCCCCATAGGAATCAGTCTTGTCAAATCACGGATCAATTGTTTATACCGTTCGAGCAGTTCGGTTTTATTTTTGAAACTCTGGTAGCCCCAGTTGTCTTTTTGTTGCCAGGAATGACCATCTACGGGAAGTCCCAGGCCTCCAAATTCACCTAATGCCAGTACCTGATTTGCGCCAAACAATTTTGGATCCGGCATTGCCGCATCTGGGTAGTTGTGTATATCCAGTATATGGCCGGTTTCCATAAAATTACCGCCACTGGCACTGTTTACCAAACGGGATGGATCATTGGCCATCGTCCATTCGGTGATTTCTTTTGTCTTAAATTGTCCCCAGGCTTCATTAAAAGGAACCCAAATCACAATGCTGGGGTAATTATGCAAAACCTCCATGATGGTTTTCCATTCTTTTCTATAATATCCTTCAGACTCTGCTGAACGCACCTTATCCCGATTTCCGCCAGATATTTTCCCAGGTTGCATGTCCCAATGATTTCCGCCGAGATCGCCGCTTGGCATATCTTGCCAGACAAGCATACCAATGCTATCACAGTAGCGATACCACCGCGCGGGTTCAACTTTAATGTGCTTACGGATCATGTTGAAACCCATTTCCTTTGTCTTGATTACATCAAACTTTAGGGCTTCATCCGTAGGTGCAGTATGCAAACCATCGGGCCACCAGCCTTGATCAAGTGGTCCATACTGAAATGTAAACTTATTGTTCAATAGGAGCCTTTGTATCCCGTTTTCATCTTTTCCCATTGAAATTTTACGCATCGCGAAATAGCTTTTCGCTTGGTCAATGACCTTCCCTTTGCGGACTAACTGAATTTCCAAATCATAAAGCTTCGGATTATTGGGTGACCAGGCTTCCAAATTCGGAACGGCAAGCTCGAAAGCTGCATTTGGTTGTCCCACCTGTTCTTTAATCACTTGAGTTCCGTTTAATGCCCGCACTTTAATTTCATCACCGGCCTGACTACCTGCCACTGTCGCCTGAAAGGCTAGTATCCCTTCATCCAACCGCGGTGTCTGTTTTGTTGTCACGATATAGGATGATGGCACACTTTCCAGCCATACCGTTTGCCATATTCCGGTAACCGGTGTATACCAAATGCCATTTGGACGATTGACCTGCTTACCTCTTGGTTGTGGCCCCTCATCTGTCGGATCCCATACACGTATCGCGATTTCCTGTTTAGTTCCTTTTTTGAGAAAACGGGTCACGTCCATCGAAAAAGGGTCAAAACCGCCTTCATGTCTACCGACCAATTGATTATTTACATATACATCGCATTGCCAGTCCACAGCGCCAAAATGGAGCAAAACATTATTTTTGTTGACCGACTTATCCAGGGTAATCGTATTGGTATACCACAATGCTTTATCCTTGCCGACCTCCTTACCTACACCAGAAAGCGCAGATTCTACCGCAAAAGGCACTAGGATACTTCCGTCCCACTGTTGGGGAATTTCTTTTGCATTTACTGGAGTAATGGCATATTTCCATAGGCCATTTAAATTTTGCCAGTTATTTTTTCGCACCAGTTGTGGTCTCGGATATTCTGGATGTGGTTGCTGTGCAGTCACTTTTTCACCCCAAGAGGTCAATATATGTGTGCCAACCGGTTTCCACTCCTGGGCAAAATTCAACTGTGCAGCCATCATCAAACTGGTAAAAAATAAGGTTTTCTTCATCATAGAAATCGTTATGTCATTTATATCTTTTTATTACTTTACTGTCGGAAATGCCGCGATACGCAGTCGGGCTGCCCCCATCGGGATCAATTCGACTTCTTGTACGGCTGCCTGACTTTCGACCGGACTCAATGGCAACACCCCGGTCAACCCATTTTCATCTATTTTCCAACCATCAATTCGTTTCGCTTTTACCAAAATAGAAATGGGTACCGCATCCGCTTCAAACGGAAAGGCGTCTTTTGGCCAAGCCCGTTTGACAACTTTCAATTGACCCGGAGCAAGCAATTGATTTTGGACAAGGCCATAATTCCAGTCGCTCGCCGGCAGAATCTCATACGAAGGCCACTTGCTTGGGTCAGCAGTTTCCTGCCATTTTGAATCACCTATAGCCGAAGCTTTACTATCCTTTTGTACGTAATTCTCTTTAATCTTCAAGGCATAAGTCAGTGGTCCCCGTTGGATACTCACGGCATTTTTATTCGCCTTCCAGGTATTCAACTCAATGAACATTGGCAACAATAGTTCCACCTGATCTCCATCTTTCCATTTTCGGTCAATCCGGATGTACTTTGCACCTGGCTCAACGCCCTGTACCTTTCCATTAATTTTGACCTGTGCCTGTTTCGCCCAGGCAGGAATCCGCAAGTAGAACGGAAAATCAATAACCTTTCCATTCGTTCCTATTGCAAAGCGAATCGATTCTTCGAATGGATAATTGGAGCTTTGTTGAATCTGAATCTTTTGATTGTCCCCGACCTTGATATCTGCATGGGATGCAGCATAAAGTACTGCGGCAACGCCATTATCGTTTGTTGCCATATACAGATGCTCTGCATAATACGGCCATCCTTGACTATGATTATGTTGACAACAGCGTGAACTAAAAGGGTTCATCATCAAAAACGGACCGTTGTTATCAATGCCCGGAGCATGATTGTGACTATCACTAATGCTCATATTTGGGCTAGTGATATAACGTAGCGCTTTGAAATCAGCTGTTACGGCTGCCGGATATGTATTGAAGGCCACGTCTTCTGCGTGATCTGCCCAAAAGGGATCGCCCGTAATTCCCAGAAGGATCTCATTGGAGGCCATCTGTTCGACCATACCGCAGGTTTCTACTCCTTGCCGCGGGTCGGTATACCCCGGACGAGCATTTTCATCGGCGCCGAACATTCCACCCGGCACTTGACCAAATACCTGTCTGACAAAATGAAAATTATTGTAAGTCGCCTTCAGATCTTCAGCGGACTGACTTTTGAGATAATAAGTCGCCGGCTCCCTGAAACATTGTGCAACATTGACATTGTGCCAGTTGGGCAAGTCATCTTTTTGCCGCCAGTTGGCCGTATTACGATGGATTTTATCTGCGAGGTCCATCAACCATTCATTCCCCTGTGTCCGATTATAGAGCCAATAGACGGATAATAAATTATCCCCACCACGACTATTCTCCCAATAGTCTTTTAGAAAAAAGCTATCCGGTAAACTCGCCTGCCATCTAAAGTAGTTTGTCATTAGGGTTAGTACACGTTGATCAGCACTATATTCGTAATAGGATTGTAGGCACCAAAGCATTATCATATTACCCCATAAATCAGGTTTATTGTTGCGCAGGATCAGGGGGCCAAAGTAGCCATCAGGCCTTTGACTTTTCATGGCCGCTTCCAGCCATATTTTTGACTCCGCGATTATTTTGGGATCTTTCAGAATATAGCCCAGATTTGCATAGCCTTTTAACCAATAAGGAACTTCTTCCCAGCCATAATCACCCTTTCCGTCTGCGCTCAGCCAAGCATTATTTTTTTTTGATAACCAGGCACTAATCTCACCAAGATGACCAGTAAGACCATTTTTTTGCAATTCCAAATATTTCCCCAACCAACCTTGAGGAACAATACTTCCTACAGGCAATTTTAGCAGGGCGTTCTGTTTTAACGGCAAGCGGTTGTTAATATAGTTTAGATTTTTACCCTCAACCGGTAGTTGATCAACGGCGACTACGGCATTGTTTTGCGCTGAACTTAAAAAACAAATTCCAATGAAATAAGATAATAGACCTATTTTTTTTGTCATTATTGGCTTGATTAGTATTATAACTGATTATCCAAAAATAAGATTTAATCAATGAGTTGGACGATTGATTTTTCTCAAAAGACTGCCTATTTGTATCAAAAGAAGAAAGCACATCCCCATAGGGATGTACTTCCAAAACCAATCATTATTAATCTATATTATTTTATTGAAAAACGATACAGGGATTTCGTTTGATAGACTTGTCCAGGACTTACAACTGTCGTTGGAAAGTTGGGTTGATTTGGCGCATCCGGAAAATGCTGTGGTTCTAAACAGAACGCTGTCCGAAAAGCGTCCTTTTTTCCATTTTTTAACTGCACTTGCTCATTCATAAAGTTGCCGCTGTAGAATTGAATCCCCGGTTCGGTGGTCAAAATATCCATGATAATACCAGACTTATCTCCCACGACGTGTGCGGCTTTATACCACTCGCCTTCTTTCTCCTTGCTCAACACAAAATTATGGTCATATCCTTTTCCATAGGTGAGCTGCCTATCAGTGGCATTGATATCTTTTCCAATGGCCTTGGGAGAGGTAAAGTCAAACGCTGTTCCTTTTACTTCGGCCAATTGTCCTGTAGGTATCAAGGTACTGTCGACGGGGGTATATTGATTGGCAAACAATTGAAGCTGGTGGTCCAAAATCGTTCCGCTGCCCTCGCCATTCAAGTTAAAATAAGCATGATTTGTTAAATTAATCACTGTCTTTTTATCAGTTTCAGCTCGGTAAGCGATCACCAATTCATTCTTGTCATTAAGCGTATAAGTAACTTCCATCTGAATGTTGCCCGGAAATCCTTCCTGTCCATCCGGCAAGGTATACGCAAAAGTAAGGGACGACCGATCAGCTTTCTTTAAGGTCCAATGCGCAAAATGTACGCCTTTGAAACCACCGTGTAATGTATTAGGTCCATTATTGACAGCCAGCGTATAGTTCTTGCCATCCAGCTTAAAATGCCCTTTTGCAATACGATTGCCGAAAGGTCCCACGATTGTTCCAAAAAATGGTTCTTTGGGATTATTATAATCACCGGCCTTAGAAAATCCCAAGACAACATCACACAATTTACCTTCCTTATCCGGTACCCATAAACCAACAACGCGGGCCCCAAAATTAGTAAAATAGGCCTGTACACCGTTTTTGTTGGTCAATTCATATAGATAGACTTTTTTTGTATCGATTGTCGCGCTAAATGATGAAGTGTCCATCAAAGCTGCCACCGTGTCTTTTGAAGCCGTTTTTGATCTATTCGTTTGTTGACAGGACAGACAACAATAGGTAAGTAAACCGGAAATAGCCAGCAACATCAATTTTCCTTTCATTTCTTATGATTTAAACAGTTTATAATCTTTGTTGAATAACAAATGCATTGTTATCCATATTTTTTATAATTTTATTGGTTGCAATACAAATACTAAAATCCTATTTTTTTTTATTCTTTTGGGATTAAATTGTTTCAATTTTAAGCTATTTTGTATCAATAACCGAATGATCATGATCAACCTGAAGCCGCTGCATTTTTTATTTTTCTTATTGTTGTCCCCTCTGCTCATCCACGCACAACCTTATTATTTTAACCATTATCAGATTAATGAAGGACTTTCCAACAATGCGGTGATCTGTAGTATGCAGGATAGTTACGGATTTCTCTGGTTCGGCACTAAAGATGGTCTGAACCGATTTGACGGAAATAGTTTCAAACATTTTGATGCTTCAGCTTCCGACAAAAACAGTTTAGGGGGCAATAATATCATCTCACTGAAAGAAGATTTCAAGAGAAGGATATGGATTGGTACGGATCAGGGAATCTACTGTTACAATCCCATCGATGAACAGTTTAGATTATTAAGTAAACAGTTCGAAAATTCAGATGTACCGGTTATCATTACAGATCAAAAAAAAAGGATCTGGTTTATATCGAATGGTATGCTCTATTACCATCATTTGATCAACAACGAAATTAAGCAAATCACCAAATCGGATCTTTATATTACGGCAGTTGGTTGCACGAAAAATGGAACTATTTTCTTTGGCACTCCGGAAGGAAAAATTTTCCAGATCAATAATGTCGACAAAGCCGTTCTCTTGCTGGACTTCCAACTAAAATATGGTACAAAAGACTGGTTCAGTATCGAAAAAATAACGGAGAACCGCAAGGGGGAGTTATTGATCGGCACTTCCAAATCTGGCGTCTATGTTTACGATTTACAAGCCAAAACCCTGAAATCCATCTTAGGGCCAGATCGCCTAAAGCAATTTCTCTATATTCGAGACATCTTACAGCCCAATGATACCGAATATTGGTTTGCGACCGAGTCAGGGCTCTTTATTTATCAAATTGCAGATCAAAGCTTTATCAATATTCAAAAAGAACAGGAAAACCCATGGGGCATTTCTGACAATGCCGTTTATAATATCCTACAGGATAAGGATCAAGGAATTTGGATAGGCACCTATTTTGGTGGCATCAACTATTATCATAAAAACAACAGCATTATCGAAAAATTTTTACCAAAAGATAAACCTGGTAGCCTAAAAGGTTCTGTTGTACGGATCATTACCAAAGATCCAACAGGCAATGTATGGATCGGCACTGAAAATGGCGGTCTGTCCAAACTAGATCCTATATCAGGCAAAATCAAAAATTTCTCTGAAAAACAAGGAAATCTGGCAAACAATAATATTCATGGTATTCTTCCATTTGACAATAAAATATTGGTCGGTACTTTTGTCAACGGGCTGGATATTTTTGATCCCAAACAAGAAAAAGTTGTTTACCATATTGATAGAAATAGCTATTCCAACCCAGATCTACAGAGTAATTTCCTGTTTTATCTCTATAAAACAAAGAAAGGAGACATCTTGGCAGCTTCCACCCGCGGTTTGTATCGTTTTGATTTCGCCAATAAATCTTTTCATATACTGCGAAACGTTCCCGAGTATATGTTTTATACGACCGTGCTTGAAGATAAAGAGGGAAATATCTGGCTGGGCACCTGGAGGGATGGCTTATTCTGCTATACGCCTGCTACCGGAGCGCTCAAACATTATACTCACCAAAAGGACGACCCCACATCGCTACCAAACAACCGTATCAATAGCCTATTTGAAGACTCAAAAAAACAGATTTGGGTGGCCACGGAAGGTGGTATGGCAAAGAAACTGCCTACTGGAAATGGTTTTGACAAAATTGGCATCAAAGAAGGTATGCCCAGCAATGTGATCCTGGCCATTCTTGAAGACGCGCAAAATAATCTTTGGGTGAGCACCTCCAAAGGACTGGTTCGTTACCATTTATCGAACGGGAAAAAACGCGTTTTTAACCTGGAATCAGGCTTGCCATCCATTCAGTTCAATTACAATTCCTCATTTGATGACGGTCAGGGAAATTTTTATTTTGGCACGATCAACGGTTTAATCCGTTTTGATCCAAAAAAACTCAATCAGATCAATTACAATACCCGAATTCCGATCTATATCACCAACCTCTATATCAATAACAAAGCGATCAACCAGTATACAGATGGCAATATACTATCCAAATCCATCCTATTTACGGATAAAATTCAATTGAAACACGATGAATCATCCTTTAGTCTTGATTTTGCTGCACTTCATTACCAAGCCCCCCACTCCATCCATTACAGTTACAAGATGGAAGGCTTAGACAATAACTGGGTAGATATCACCAGCAATCAACGGGCTTATTTCACTAAGCTTGCACCGGGAAACTATATTTTTACAGTCAAAGCGGAAGATCCCAACGGAAATGTCATTCCTACTGCTGCAAGTCTTAGAATTGTCATACTTCCCCCAATCTGGGCAAGTATGCCAGCATATATCTGTTACGCCCTTATTCTTATTGCGCTAATTATATTTATTATTTATCATTTTAATGAAAAGATCAAACAGCGTAACCGGCAACATTTATTGACCGTCCAAAACCTTCGGGAACAGGAACTATATCGCTCAAAAATCAATTTTTATACAGATGTGGTCCATGAAATACGTACGCCGTTAACATTAATTAAGGCACCATTGGAAAAACTCATGGACAAGGTCGAACACAATCCAATAACGAATAAACTATTGACGACCATGCAGAACAATACCGAAAAATTGATTGCGCTCAGTAATCAGTTGCTGGATTTTCGGCAAGTCGAAACAGAAGGGTTTAAATTACACTTTGAGCTGGAAAACATTAGTCAAGCAGCACAAAAAATCAGTAATGATTTCAATGTTACTGTTCAGGCCATGGGCAGGAACATGACAGTGACCATAGCTCCCGATATCATGGGCTACATTGACATAGATGCTTTTGATAAAATCTGTTATAACCTGTTCAATAATGCCTTAAAATACTCATCACAGGATATTGAAGTGAATTTAGCGGTGGATAAACAGAAAAATATTGCTATATTGACCGTGAAAAACGACGGTGATTTAATTCCTTCAGAAGAAAGGGAACGAATTTTTGAACCATTCAATCGCTTAAAACAAAATAAGAACATTCCTGGAAGTGGTCTAGGCTTAGCATTGACAAGATCCTTGGCATTAAAACATCAGGGCAGTCTAGTGTATGAAGTCGAAAATTCACGCTGGAATGTATTCCGTTTGACGTTACCGCTAAACCACAGTTCAAACCAATGATTATGAATGCAAAAGCCAATTTATTAATAGTAGATGATCATGCTGAATTACTTGAATTTATTGCAGACGACCTCAATGAAGATTACCATATCACCACCAGCACAAATGGAAATGAGGCCTTAAATTTACTCGCGTCCGAATATTTCGACTTAATCATCAGTGACGTGATGATGCCCGAAATGGATGGTTACGAGCTTTGCCAAAAAATTAAGGAAGATATTGCTTATGCACATATTCCCGTTATCTTACTAACGGCAAAAAATAGCATAGAATCAAAGATCCAAGGCTTAGAATATGGTGCTGACGCATACATCGAAAAACCATTTTCGCCCGCATTTTTAAGAGCTCAAATTGCTAGCTTATTAAAAAACAGGATTAAAATCAAGGAATTTTTCATCAAAAACCCGATGTCCCAGATACAACAAATCGGTCAGAATCAAAGTGATCAGGATTTCTTGCTCAAGATCGACGAAATCATAATGGAACATTTGGATGACCCTCAATTTAATGTGGACCGAATGGCAGACATACTCTGCATGAGTAGACCCACATTGTATCGAAAAATAAATCTGGTATCGAGCCTGTCACCAAATGAACTGATTAACCTGACCAGGCTTCGAAAAGCGGCAGAATTGCTTAGTTTAAGACAATACAAAGTCTATGAAATTTCAAATTTATTAGGTTATAGTTCGGCCACACATTTCTCCCGAAATTTCCAAAAACAGTTTGGACTCAGTCCGACGGAATTCCAGGATGCCCAATCGAAATAATTGACAGCGACTTTTCATTAGAGACAGATCAAATTTGTGCCCGAAAATTTAAATCAAATCATTGGCCGAATAATAGCTACGGTCACAAACTTAGCCCGATTGCTATTAATGCAGCTATAAAAAAGAACCATATTCACGGAAAATATGGTTCTTTTTTTTGATATGGCAACTAACGTATAATTAGTCTCAAGTTCACAAAATCAGAATTGCTATCATCTCCTTTATCTGAAAATCGAGTGTCTCACCTATTACCATTTGATAGCTACATGTACACCGTCGGGACTATTTTCAAATCCCAACAGATACGTTTTTGTTTTTGTATCCCAATTTTCCTCCACAAATACCTCGGTTTTATTTACGAGCACACTCTTTGGTTTACCAGGCAATAATATCCGCGAAATGTTTGTGGTGTTAATCGGGCTTTTTGCTGTAAATGAATATTGATTCCCAGCCGACACTTCGTCGTAGATACGGCTTGCAGAGGCCAGTACCTGTGGCTGTTGTTTATTTTTTATATGATCGATATTCACAAACAGCCCTTGCTCATTCGGCTGGATATTTTTGGAAGTAACAATGGGCAAAGCCGGATCATAAAGATCTATTAGATTGCCCTTAACCTGGTAAGGCTGATTGCTCACACTCTCATCCAATACGGCGATCAGGTCGTAATTACCCCGCGTCAACGTAAAATAATTTTTAAATTGTAGCTTTTCGGACTTACCATTATTTTCATAAAGATTCTTCGTCAGGTCCAGCAGTTTCTGGCTGTTATCCGGTTTGACCACAAATTCTTTGGGATCCGATCTTAACACATAAAAAGTACCTTTCCCGTAATTATATTTGCCCTCCTTTGCCATACCGGTTTTCAGCCCCATTTTCTCAAATAGATGATCCGATGGCCGTTGGTACTGTTTGCCATTTGTGTTCCACCATTCCTGTACCGATTGAAAGGGATCGAGATCGGTACCGCAATAAATAAGGACACCACCATTTTTCACCCAATCTGCAAGGTGCTGATGCGCTTCGGGGGTCAGGGGTTTCATATTGGAGTAAGACATGAGGAGTACCTTCGTCTCCGCCAGGGCGTCCTTAACCGCCAAATTCTCCAGGTGAACTGTTTTTATGGGCACCCCACGTTTTAGGAAAGGAAGAGCGAGACCATAAAAGTTCGCCAACTGTGGATCGTCATACCCGGCATGCGTCGGAAAACGTTGAAACATCAACGAATTTGCCAACAGGACACTGATCCCTGTCGATCCAGAAACTTTACTGGCCGTTTTTGGCATACTATTCAGGCTATTGATCATCACCTGCATCTGAGTCGAATAATGCCGTGGTATTTTTTCCTTTTGGTCACTATTGGGGCTTGTCTTATACAGTCCCTCATAGATCCGTTCGGGCCAGGGCATCACTTCATAGTCAGCGATATTCGGATAGAGCAGCTGCGCTGTGAACGTAGCTTGATAGTTCTTTTTGTAATCTGCCCAATCCCGGGGCCAATCTTCGATCGGGTCCGTCAGGAAAAACATCTTTCGTCCAGTAGGTGCGGTCATGGATTCCATTGCCCCATACTCCAAAAATGCGGTTTCGAAAACACGTTCTTTCGCTACACCATTAAAATAGTTAGGTTCACGCGAAGTCCCCGTCCATACCTGCGCGATGTAACCATCCACGCAGGGAAGCGAAGCTAAACTCGCTTCAGGACTCACGATCATCCACTGCGAATAGTTGATCAAGGAATGCGTGGGCACATAACATTTCACATCCATCCCTTTGGTTTTTCCATAAGATTTCGCGTACGTAAAGACCTCATTCAGTGCATTGAGGTATAAAGCGTACTTTAATTTATTGGATAAGTAAGTGTTCTCAGGCGATTCATGCTGTGGTCGCCAATCAAAACCATAGTATTTTTTCCATTCTTTCTTAAATGATTCACTGTAACCGGCACGTGCCCAGAATTCGGGTTCCTCCATAAATATGGCGTCAATTCCGGCATCAATAACCCGCTTGACATGCATCTCTTTGATGTATTTTAAATAATTTTCAGTAGGAACTATATAGGGAACCATATGACCATGCCAGATGGTATCCCCTTTTACGTCAACCTGTCCCTCATCCAAATGCATCTTTCCATCCCATTTCCCTGTAAAATAATCCTGGTACTCGCCCCAGGCAATCCCGGTCATAAAATGGGTAATATATCCCTTATCACGCCAGGATTTCACGCGCTCTTCAAATGGAATCTTTCGAGACTTGTCGGATGGATTCCCCCCTGTTCCATAGATCATCACCGCATCCGCCCGGTTGTCAATTGTCGGGCGCCATTCTCTGGAACTCTGAAATGTCGTCTTTACGGGATCTTTTTTTTGAGCGACCGCAGTAAGCGTCGTCAGCATCAATAAAGCGAGTATGTTCGTTTTTATCATAATCTATTGTCTATTTCCATTGCTGTTACTCATGGTTTACACCTGCACTTTTCATAAATTTCAATATGAATAGCCAGTTTATCGGCCAACCGGCTGAAACCAGCCTAATTCAAAATCTAACTGCAACATTGATATTTTAAACAGACTGGTTCAGCCCGGTAGCGAATTCCCTTATGGAATATCTACCCGCTTGGCTTCATTGTAGTTCCACCTACGGGTCCCCGTACCACGAGGAGTATCGTAATTAATCCGTGATGCTGCCCGAATAAAGACCGTACGGCCTTTTGGGATTTCACCGATGGATTCCAGATCAATAACCTGTCCCAATTTTGCGTTAAAGCTGTTGCCCCCATACTCGATTTTACTGGACCAACGTTCATCGCGTGCCCTATATCCTACCGTGGACGAGTAGCTAATAAAGAACTGTATATCCGTGACATTCAAAAAATCCGCATTATAGCTCCCCAGCGGCTCGATCTTATCTCGAAAAAACTGTTCGGTTATAGCACGCGTAACCTTTACCTTAGCTTTTACCTTTCCGTTTTCGACAACGGGATTTCCTACCCATTCAACTTTGAGAAAAGGATGTACCTCCATCTTGATCTCATGTGAATCGTTCAGTTCCATATTTTTGCTGTCATCTGACAATACCTTGCCATCACCATCTATTCTCACCAATGGTATGAAAGGTCCGTCAACGGTGATATTATAATTACCTTTGAATAATTTGGTGTTCTGGAATGTTCCATCGGGCATACAATAAAAGTCAGGGTTGTGCTCCACATTATCTCCCCAACTAAGTTCTGTCAATCGGACACGGATACCTTCACTGCCCTGATCGGTCAATACCGGCTCACCCGTCTGTGCGTCAACGACAATCCCTTTTAATGCCACAGAAGGGGCTTCATAATTATCTGCCTCAAAGAGGCTACACGAACTCAGCATACATAATACGCCTATCGCACCAAAAATGCTATTTTTCATCTCTTGTAATTCATTATACATTAATATTAGAAATTCACTCCGCAAGTAGAATGTGCTTGGCGCATCCACGCTCGTAGCACAGCATACTTATCTATCGATTGGGTTGTTGGTCGATCACTGGACTTTTCGCCACCTCTCCACCGGGAATTTCAAAATAATAGTCTAAAGGTGTGTACCGGAATGTTTTGGTACTTACCCATTGGAATCGTGCATCAAAGAAGTATTTACCTGTTGCGGTGGAAAAAAACGGGTACAATCCTCTGAACCTGAAGTTCTCGTTATTGCTGTATAAATTTTTATCCTTTTGTGTTCCCCAGAAACCATTCCTACCTTCAAAATGCAATACCCGCCAGCGACGTAAGTCCCATTTTGCCTTATGTTCAAATGCTAGTTCTTTACGACGCTCTCTTCGAACAATGTCTCTTCCGGTATTATCACCGGTTATTGTACCTGTAAGTAGATCTGCTCCTGCCCGCGAGCGAATCTCATTGACGGCGGTAGTTGCTGTCTGTAGCAGGTCGCTTCCATCAGTGGGATTCGCTCCCAGCATTTTCAGCTCAACAGCTGCTTCGGCAGCATTTAACAAGACTTCAGCATATCGCATCAAAATAAAGGGCTGATCGGATTTCCCTTCGCCAACTTCTTTTGCTGGATTTGTATTGAGCCATTTACGTACATAAAACCCTGTTAGTGTCGCTTCACCATTATCAAAGAATGGTCCTTCGTTTCCAGCGGCATTCATTTTTTGCCCATTGTAATCCACCGTTTGCTGTCCACTACCATCTCGTGGACTCAGATATAAAGTCTTTGGTGAGCCCGAATAAGCACCCAGCTGTTGATAACGTGTATCCGCTGTAGCATAAGAATAATCTGAGAACAACGGTTTTATAGGAGTCTGACCGGTATAAACCCCTGCCCGTATATCCATTTTTCTTTCCTTGAAGATATCGTCAGGAAAAATAACATAAGCGCGCAAGCGGGGTTCCGCGTTTTTAAAGAAGTCCATCGGTTTGTCGTACAGTTTATACTCACCCTCCTTGTTGCTTTGTCCGGTAGTCACTTTGACTGTTCCGTCAGGGTACTTGTCAAATCCATCAAACAACTCCATAAAATCCACCGTAGGACAGGTGCCGGCAGAAAGTGGTGACCGAAAGGTGAAAGGCGAGCTAAACGCATCAAAACTATGTGTCAACGTCGGATAGACATATTCTTTGACGTAGATATTTTCAGGACTGCTGAGGTCACTAAACATGTCCACCATATTTTGATATTGAGCATCTTTGTCGTTTGCCGCCCATTTCTTTTTATAAAGTGAATAGCCTCCAGCCGTTATCACTTGTCGGGCAGCGGCATACGCTTCTGCGAAGTACTTTTGTGAAGCAGTTTTTGCTGTAGTGGGGTCAAAACCGATAACCCGAACACCAGTTTTCCTGCCTAGGCCTGTCAAGCGGCCAGAAACAGTTTCATTGTATTTGGCTACGCTTCCCGCATAAAGCATGGCTTCGGACTTAAAAGAAAGTGCCACATATTTATTGGAATATCCAGTTTTTGGACCTTTTGGAAGCATTAATTTGATCGCTTCATCATAATCCTTCAGGATCTGGTTCCAGGTATCTTCTTCCGATGCACGGGGGACTTCTAAGTTTTCCGAAGTGTTTGGATACTGCAAAACCTTCGTCACTAATGGAATCCCTCCAAACCGTCGGGCCATCGCGTAAAATACCGTTGCCCGGACATAATATCCTTCACCTAAATAATGGTTGTAAAGATCTTCAGAAAACTTGTCCTTGTAATTGGGTAAATTCTCGATCAAATGGTTTGCATCCCGAAGTAATTCGAATGCTCTTTCCCAATAGGCTGTCCTTTCGCCTGTAAAGGAAGTACTAATGCCATCCCTGGTCACAGCTTCCCCAGTTCCTTCAATGCCGATGGCAGCCAGCCAGCCATTGAATTCTATTCCCCATTGTGCCATATATTTGAAATCTTCAAAAGGCATTAGGCTATACATCCTGGCCATGTAAATATCCATACCGGCAGGAGTGCTCAATAGATCTTGATCTGTAACCACATTTTTGGGCGTAATATCCAGATCGGCACAACCTATAAATCCGATTGAGCCAGCTAATGATAATATAATGAGTAGTTTTTTCATTGGAATATTTTTTTGCGTGCTAAAAAGTAAGCGATAAGCCTAATGAGTAGGTCTTATTCAATGGATACATTCGGCCTAAGTCATCATCCGGATGTTCTGGATCTACAAATCGTACGCCTGTTATTGTGAATAAATTATAGGCATTCGCGTACACGCGTAAACGCATCGTCGACGAAGGCTTTAGATTTGAGAAAGTATATCCTAGTTCCACACTCTTCAATCTCAAGTAAGCTGTACTGACGCGATTGAATTCAGAGTTTTCCTTTGGATATCTTCCCGTAAAGGCATAATATCCTTTCACCCAAGCTGTTGCTGGATCATAGGGATCAGCGGAAGGATCCACAGGATGCCAGCGATCAAGATATTGTTCCAGCGTTCCGCCGCCATTTGATCCCCAGATTGCATAAAGAGGTTCTTTATACTGCATGGAACCGAGAGCAGACCCTTGCAATAATAAGTTCATATCAAAATTTTTGTAGGAAGTCTCAAGGTTCATACTATAGTTAAGCCAAGGTGTCTGGTCGAAGGCAAAGGGATGCTCATCTTGACCATTAATTTCACCATCACCATTCCAATCCAGGTATTTATAGTCTCCGGGCAATACATCGCGTTCCTTATAAATCGGATAGCTCCAGATATCTGCCCAGTTTTCGTATCTACCGGCGGATTCATACCCAAACTGAAGCCCTTGATATCGATTGTTCAGGTTATCATTGCGCCAGCGATCATAGGAATTGTTATAAGGGCCGTTTTCGACTGAAGTCAGGTACTTATTCCTTGTTACCGTGGCGATCGCGCGAATATTATAGGAGAAATCATTGATTTTATTGCGGTGTTTCAATTCCAGTTCTAGTCCCATATGACGATCACTATCCGCATTTTGCAAGGGCGGAACCGCCCCGATTACTGTAGGAAATTGGCTTTCAGGGCGCTTAAATATACCTGTCCGTGTCCGCTCGAAATAATCCAATGTAAATCCAAACAAACCGTTCCAGCCTTCAAAGTCTATACCGGCATTGAATGTTTTTGCAGTGAACCAGGTAAGAAGCTCGTTTGCAATAGGTTTACGCGTAACACCAGTGACGTATTTCCCGCCAAAAATATAACCCGGTGCATACTGGTTATTGTAGCCGTTTTCGGCATTTCCGCTGGTTGCTGGATAAATATAGCCCGGTAACCAGCCAAAATCCCAGTCTTTGAACTGATCATCACCCAATGCGCCATAACTTGCTCTCAATTTTAACTGATTGACAAAAGAGAGTACATCATTAGACTTGAAAAACGGTTCTTCAGAGATACGCCAGCCTACAGAAGCTGATGGAAAAAATCCCCATTGATGTCCTTTTGCGAAACGCGACGATCCATCATACCGAAACTGGAATTCAGCAATATATCGGCCTGCAAAATCGTAGTTAACCCGGCCAAATAAAGCAGATTTCGCTTCGTTATAGTAATCTGCAATCCCAGGATACATCGAACTCATCTGACCGTCCTCCACCCCAGCTGATAGTCTATCGGAACCAAATGCTAGATTTTTTAAAGCATAGAAATTATCGCCGTCATTCTTTTGGGTTTCCCATCCCACAAGTCCCGATACTTTATGTTGAACCCCAAACGTCCGGTCATAATTCAGGATAAATTGTCCCAATACTTGTTGTTTATCAAAAAACTCCCGCTTCATTTGATTTGGACTGCTCAAATTATAGAGTTTCTGATCATATTTACCCGTTGTTTTATTCAACGCATATTGATAATATTCCTTTCTGAATAGGGAATTGTTATCCGCGCGGTAATCATAACCAATCAATGCTTTTGCGGAAAACCCTTGCAGAAGAGGTGATAAATTACTCAGATCATAATTCAGTGCAGCGGAGGATTGAAAGGTCTTCTTTTTGAATTTGCGGTATCCGGAAATATCTGCATCCATCATCGCGACCGTATTTTGTTCTAAATCCAGTCCCTCGTAATTTAACAAGGTGTTTTCGGGATCAGCATACGCGGCGAATAACATCCCCTGTTTCCAATAGTTTCGAATAATATCAACAGAGCTATTATAGGGATTATTTTGCTGATCGGCCATACCACTAATATTCAGATCCAGTTTCAATCCCTTGGCCAATTCTGCCGAAATATTCGAACGTAGGTTGTATTTATTATAATTGAGATCACCTGATTTAAAGAATCCTTGTTGATAAGAATAGCCCCCGCCAATATAATACTGAACTTTATTACTACCGCCAGAAAAGCTAATATCGTGCTGCGTCTGCTGTGCATATTTGGAAAAGATTAGCGAGGTCCAGTCTGATGAACGTCGTGTCCCATTTGTAAAATCTTCGAAATCTTTTTCCGTATAAATAGGACTACCACCATTGATGTTGTTCATGGACTTCTCATTGTAGATCGTCATTGCATTGATTGCATCGGCCAATACAGGCAAACCCGAAGGTCTTTGGAAGGTATAGGAACCATTGTAATTGACTGAAGTCTTCCCTTCCTTCCCTTTTTTGGTTGTAACCAAGACAACACCATTAGCCGAACGCACCCCATAAATTGCTGCCGATGCATCCTTTAATACCGAAACATCTTCAATATCACTAGGATTCAGGCGTTGAAAGTCTTCGCTCGTACGAGGAACCCCGTCGATCACAACCAGTGGAGCACCAAGTCCACGAATGTCGAAATTAGCACTGTAGGCACCCGGCTCTGCACTTCTCTGCCACACGCGCACGCCGGCCACACGACCAGTCAGCATATTCTGCGGATTTTCATTTTTCGTCTGCCTCATTTCCGTCCCCTTTACAGAGGAAATAGCTCCTGTAAGAGACTGCTTTTTCTGTGTTCCATAACCGACCACGACCACTGTTTCCAACTGGGTATCATCGCTTTGCAACACAACATTAATTGTGGATTTTCCCTCAGTAAGCTCTTCCTTAGCGTTGAAACCAAGTGATTTAAATAAAAGCTTTTTCCCTTCCGGAACACGGATAGTATAACTACCATCCGCATCAGTCGTCGTCTCAATGCGAGTACCGGCATTCTGAACCGATATTGTCACTCCAGCAATAGGCTTATTGTTACTATCGAGCACTTTTCCACTGACATTCTTCTGTTGTGCCCATCCGATGGACGGAATGCCCAGCGCCATCAGCACGAGCAGCGTGCTGAGTCGCCGCCTTGATTTCCCTATATCCTTTTTCATATTAATAAATTGGTTTTTAAATAGTTATTATACTATCTGATGTATTTCATGAGCTCGAAAGCCCGGTTTTTATTGGTATTTGTTTTTCTTAATCACAATTGTTTATGCCGATCTTTTGTTCATCGCACTATTTGCCGGCCTCATATTGCGATAGCATCGCATACTGTGCCGCATAAGCGAACATGAACATCCCTTCCAGGTTATTTTTGTCTTTGTCCGCATGCCATCCCCCAAGAAGGTCCTGTGGTAATAAACCGGAGCGCAAAAAATGGCTATACCCGTAGTCCAAATTCTGCTGAAAGGTGTCCATATAACTTCCCGCTTTTTCAAAGACTGGAGAAATCTGAAGAAATCCCCGAAGTAATACACCATTAAACCAGTTGTTAAACCCGTCCGAAGCATAGGTATAATGCGCCGAAACCTGTGAATCAGGCCTGGCAAAGTACCGGAAACTGGCATTCGCGAGTTCCTTTCCTTCTTCCAAATAGACTTTAGATCGGGTCGCGCGGTACAGATCAGCAGCTCCAGAAATCATTGTTCCGCTGTTGTAGGAAAAAGAGGTTCCGACGGCTTTCCTTAATTGGGTATTTTTGCGGTATTTTACGCCATCAACAATTTCGTAGGCAATGCTACAATCTGGATAACAGTCGCCCATCATATCGTCATAGACACCTTTATTATTCAATAAATGATCTTTTTGCCAAGCATAAATCCTTTTAGCAAAATCCAAATAAAAATCACTTTTTCGGATTATTTTAGAACGGCGGGATTGTTTATCCTTGGCATCAATATAATTGTATGTTATCTGGTCCTTCTTTTTCTTATAGATTTCATGCAGCCAGACCAAAGGACTAACCATTGGGGCATTGCTACAGGCATGTTTGGTCACATATCCGGGACCCCACGGGATTCCACCGTTCTCATTCCCTTGATCATTGCGGGTACAGTCCCATCCATCCAGGACGTAAGCTGTTAGATATTCTGCTTCTTTCAAATAGGTATCTTTACCGGTCAGGTGATAGGCTTCTATCAACTCGCGTATCATCCACATTTGATCGTCATAAACATTCAGAATACCTGTTGCGTTAGCTCCGCCTTTTTCCCGCGCACGGTCCACCGCATATACTGTCCAGTCCTTAGTTTGTGTAAAAGAAATCAGGTTGAATTTCCCCAAATAATAAGCAGCATTTTCATGGAGCTGGTCCAACAGGTCAACATAGCGCTTATAATGTTTATCAAATAGGTCATGATTCCCCTTTTCATTTTGCAGTCTGAGACCACTCAATATCGCATTGACAGCTTCTATTGAAGCGGAATACATCCATACGCTTGCCTTTTCTTCGGGACGCACCTTTGTATCTGGGTTATAAAAACGATACATGGCTTGCCTGTCGGCTGAGAAATAAACTTCCATGGACCGGTCAACGAGTTCCATCGCACGGACCAAGTTTTGCTCTTGAACAGACTGAAAGTTATTGATATTGATAACAGAAAAGGAGGTTCGTGTTTCACCGTGCGCGTGCCGAACAATCATCATTGATACGGAAGCAACAACAATTAATTGCAGCTTTTTAAAGACTTTCATAAGTAAGATTTCGATTTATAATTAGTTCGAGTTCCCACTGGAAATACCTGCAGGAATTCTAACGCAAGGTAATGTCGAATGATTAATTTTTGGGTTAAAATCGGGTTAAAACGCAAAAATAAAACGATAACCCAGCGACTATTTTTTTATAGCTTAATAGGAGACACAAATGCCTGTCGTGATTGTAACGTAGCTTTTATTTTATTGCGCGCATTTTTTTGCCTACTTTTAATCCTGTAAGATATTGATAAGGGATATCCTAACCGTTACGATTTCATAAAAAGCCGACAAGGAACAATCTTTATATTGAACAGCTCATTGTCGACGACTATTGGTTTAAGTTTTTTTGATTGCGCTATGCGACGCTGTATATTATATATTGTTTTTTTACTTTTGATTCCGATACTTTCCCGATCTCAGGGGCTCAAGTTTAGAGCCGGACATGAACCTATAGATAAACGAACCTCCTATGAATTATTCGACAAAAAGGATATTTCTTTTGAAAAGCAGTTTACCCTAACATTCCAACTATCCATTTATTCATCAAACTCATTAGGCAATATCTTCCGTGTCAAGAATAAAGACAATAACACGGTTTACAATCTATTTTATGATGAGGAGGCCGGAAATTGTATCTTCCGTCTGAATGAAGAAGGCAAAAGTAGTCTGATCATTGCAAAAATAAGCCAACAGCGACTATTTAGAGAAGAGTGGATTGATATCCAATTGACTTTCAACCTTCAAGAGCAACTATTTGAGCTCAAAATACAAGATCAGACTTTTCAGTCTCCAAAGGTGAAACTACCGCAGCAATATAGCCCCCAGGTTATTTTTGGAAAAAGTGATTACCTGATTGATGTACCAATGATGTCCATCAAAAATGTACGTATTGGAAATAAAAAAAATAATTATTCCTTCCCCCTAAAGGAAAATTCGGGGCATATTGTCCACGATGAAAACGGTACGGCTTATGGCCGTGTCTCCAATCCAACCTGGCTGATTGTGGATTCTTACAAATGGAAAAATATTTTTACTGGCAATTCCCCATCACAGGCCGGTTCTAGTTACAACGAGCGCACAAAAGAGATTTATTATTTTAATCAGGACTCCATTACCATATTCAATGTAAAGAATAATCAGACAAGGAAACTTGCTTTTCTTAACCCCTGCCCTGTCAAACTGGTTTTAGGAAACAATTTTATAGACTCGACGACGAATAAACTATATGTCTATGAACTTTTTTATACACAACCTTACTTAGGTCACACTGTCGCCAGTCTCGATCTTGAAAATTTCGAATGGAAAGTTGAGAGCGACGACCTGATAAAAAAAGAGCTAAACCATCATGGTTCTTTTTATGATGAAAGACATCGGCAGTTCTATATTTTTGGTGGTTACGGAAATATGGCTTATAGTGGCGAATTTAGACGCTATTCCCTAGACTCCGGTAAATGGCAAACCGTCGATGGATGGTCAGGCGATAAAATTTTCCCACGCTATTTTCTGACGGCTGGACATGGACCTAAGGATCGGACAGCTTATATATTCGGTGGTATGGGAAATGAATCCGGTGAACACATTGTCGGACGAAAATATCTCTATGATTTCTATCAGATTAATCTGGACAGCAAGAAAATCACAAAAAAATGGGATATCGTTTGGAAAGACAAACATATTGTACCTGCCCGCGGTCTGGTTTTCCCTGATAGTGCTCACTTTTATGCCTTATGCTATCCGGAGTATCTGACTAAATCCAATATCCAACTTTACCGCTTTGCTGTTCAAGATGGAAGTTTTGACATATTAGGAGACTCTGTCCCGATCTATTCAGATAAAATAAGTACGCATGCCCAACTTTATTTTGATAAGCAATTGGGACGGCTTTTGATATTGGTTCAAGAATCAAAAGATGACATACAATCTACGCTAAAGGTTTATTCGTTAAATATGACGCCAATAACCCTCGCCGAATTAAATAGCTTCCCCACATACCATTCAAATCACAAGGTACTCTTATTGTCGATCTTGTTTGGCACATGTGGGCTTGGCGCTTACTTTATCTGGCTACGAAACCGAAGGAAAAGAAGCATGATCCATACACCTGAGGAACCAATTCTTAGCACGGTTCCAATAACAGTAACAAATCAATTGCGACAAAATGATGAATATATTCGCGCTAATTCAATTTTTCTATTTGGCGAGTTTCGTGCCTTTGATCGCAATAAACGCGATATCTCCTACTTATTTAGTACAAAGCTAAAGCAGGCATTTTGCCTCATTTTGTCCCATAGGTCCGGAATCAGCTCACAATATTTCAGTCAGCTGATGTGGCCTGACAAATCGGAAGATAAGGTAAAAAACTCGCGCGGAGTTACGATCAACCACTTAAGAAAAGTGCTGAGCGAGTTTACAGGAATAGAGCTTGTACATAAGCAGGGCCGATTCATTCTTGAAGAAACAGATGAATTCTATTGTGATTATGTCGATTGTATCCAATTGATGGCAAACCCTTCCAATAGCAATGAAAGTAGATTAATTCAGATCATTCAAAGAGGTAAGTTTTTACAGGGATTGGATCAACCTATATTTGATGCCCTAAAAACTGAAGTTGAACAAAATTTACTTCCCATTTTACTGGCAGAACTCCAGCAGGCGGATCTTGGACACCAATATAAAAAAAGTATGGAGCTGGCACATACGATTTTCTTATTGGATCCCTTAAATGAACAGGCTTTATTTTCTGAAATAAGAGCGATGTTTGCTTTAAATCAACAGCATGATGCCCGTATTAAATTTCAGCAATTCTGCCTCAATTATAGACAGTTGATGAATGAGGACTTTCCGCACCACTTGGATAAGATTATATAAATAAGGCCAATCATACGGCGAGGTATGATTGGCCTTATTTATATAACCACCGAAAAATTTAGGAGACCAATACCTCGCGATGACGTTTTACGAATTGCTTTTTGAGCAGATATAGTTTATAATGATCATACAAACCTATAATCAGCAACACGAAACAAACGACATAAAATGTTTTATTGGACAGGTAATTAAAAGAAATTCCGCTGAGTAGTCCCCCCATTACATAACTTGTGACAATGGTCAGCAACAAATGAAACTTATCCACCAAATCTTTATTGCTTCTATTGGCTTCTTTGGTGAACATGGATATCAATATCGCCAAATCTGTTGTTAATCCGGTCAAATGGGTTGTTTTCACAACAGAATTGGATATACTCGCCGTCAGTCCATTTTGCAGGCCCATTGCAAACAATAAGGCTCCGACCAATATTTCCGTTTCCTTTAGCGAATCTTCATAAAAAAGATCGAGGTATATCCCGACAAATAGGATACTTAATATTTCAAGTACCAATGGTATCGAATGTGTCAGATATGCGCTGAACTTTCCCTTACCATGGATGATAATCAGATTGGAAAACATGCTTCCAATCAAAAACAACAAGATCCAAAACAAAACGACAGCACCCTGATACCAGTTTCCTTTCGCGATCTCCTGTGCGAAAACAGCATAATATCCTGTTACATTAGATGTAAAGGAAAAAAATACAATAACAGAAGCGACGTTGACCATGCCAGCCGAAAACGCCGTTAGTCCGCCCAGCTTAATATTATCCTGAATCGTGCGATGATTGCTATATTTTCTTAGCATATTTTTCCTTTCCTCCTTTTTTCAGCACGATACGTGCTATTCCCTTGGTCTGCATATCCAGGTTGAGATGCAGTACCAGCTGATTTTTGTTCAGTTTCTGTATCACAAAACTTTCCACGAGTTCGTTATTTTTTCGTAACTCAAGGATATGTCCTCTTCCTTTCAAAAACCAGTTGTACTGTTTATCCTTGTGATGGGCCACAAAATTCTTTTCACCCATTTTTTCAAAATGCCATAGGCCATCCTGTAAAGGCGGCAAATGCGCGATGGCGGCATCTTTGATCCCTTCATGGATAATCGCCTGTTTTTTGAAGGTTGGCGATTTCTCCACCTTTTCAAAGTACCAGCCCTGTTCTTCCCACTCTCCTTCTAAAAGTCGTTCGGGGTTTTCATAAAGCATGACCATCGCTGATGCCCCAAAAAGCAACAATGCCAAAAAGACAAAGTTGAATCTTGCCAATATTTTTCTTTTAATAGTTAACATCCCATTGTTTGTTAAAAAATAAATCCGCTAAGACATTCCTTCCTGTTTTGTTTGTTGCCGGTTTTTCGACAATATTCACACGCTTACGCTTACTTTCATTTAAGTGCAACAAAGCTTGTCCAACATCAAAAAAATGTCTTGTTCTTTTTTCAAATTGATAATCTGTAGGAATCTTGACTTCGTCAATACGAGCTCCGTTCAGATAATGATGCAAATAATTGGGATTGTCCGTACCAATAATATCAGTATAGATATTCAGTTTGCGATTTGCATAGCGATGACAGATCATCTGACAGGCTTTCAAGAAATCCTCAGATTGAAGATCGTTGAGCTTGTCCTCAAGTGTTATTCCTAATAATTCAGTTATTGAAGTACTACTTTTATTACCATACACCAAAATGACATCCAGCTGTTCGGCATTAGAATGCTCAATACTATGGATTACAAAAAAAAGTGAATCAATTGTAAAATCACTTGGAATCAACACACGCATTGCTTTTGTCATACCCAATTATTTTTTAACAAAGTTAATGGCAGCACATGGCAATGGAATGAAGCTAAAATTAGCTTTTCATTAGAATTTAAACCGGCTTATTAAAATAAGATTAAAAATACACGAAAGATTAAAATGGGATTAAAATTTAGTTCCGGCCTTATAATAGAGTTCTGCCAGCGCTTTCCGGTAGTCGGTAAAAAGTTTCTCCTGCTTTATCTTCATCTCAATCAGCTTATTTTCTCTGCTGTTGACAACAAATAATGTCGATTCTCCAAGCCTAAACTTATTCAGCTCACCGTTCAGCAATCGCTCCTGATTGCTCACATTGACCGACTGAAGTTCAATTTGCTTGCTATATGCACTTAAATCGTTATATTTTCTCACGATGTCATTGTAAATATTTCGCTCTTCAATACGTCTTTCAAACTGTAAGTGATCTTGTTTTATTCTTACTTCCCTTAGTTTTCCACGCTCACTACGGATAAATAGCGGAAATGCAAATTCGAACCCCAATTTATAGTTATGCCATTTAAAATCATATTCTGGAGGGATAAAATTATTAAAACCGTTACGGCTTGAAATAAGTGTACCTGAAATGTTTAACTTTGGCTTGAGCATTTCCTTTCGATAATCTTCCTCAAATACTAATTGCTGGCTTTTACTAGCGAGTTTCACTAATTCTGGATGTACAACTTTTGCAGAGTCAAGAAGTCCTAAAATCACCTTACTGTCCGGCAAAACCGCCTTACGCTCCGTTTTATAAGGCACTGCATGCTCAGGAAGCTCCACAGGAAGTTGCTGTGCATTCCACAAATGATTGGACAACACAATTCTTGCATTCTGAAGTTCGGCTTCATACTTTGACAGTTCTATTCTCCTCTCCTGCACGACAACCGCTGCTTCAACTGAATCAATAAGGGGTTTATCCCCCAATAGAGTCTGTTCACTGATCGCTTTAAATCTCTTATCGGCTAATTTTACGCCTTCCAACAAAAGTTCATATTGCTTGTAGGCAAAATACCAGTTCCAATAATCTGACAACGCTTGATACCAAATTGTATTTATCTGCTTAATCTTTTCTGCCTCAACATAACTTAACATTGCCTTCGCTTGCCACAAGGTGTTTCTTCTGCTGTCAATTACTAGCCCTTGTCCCAGTGGAATAGTAATGCCCACAGCAGATAGGCCGTCGTTGTTCGTTCTTGATTGAGGATTGGTGTAACTTCCTACGTTTCGATCATAGGCAATTTTTAGGTCGGCACCGGCCAGCCACAATGGAATTTTTAATTCATTGTTCCATTGATTATAATAATTGGTATTGCCAAAATTTTTATTTTTAAAATTTGAATAAATAATTGGGTCAAATTTTCCCGCAGCTTGCACAACCTGGGCTTTAGCAGTCTCGGTCAATAGATTTATTTGCTTAACGACTGGATGATTGGCCATTAAAAGTTCTTCCAGATCATCCGTCGTAAAGTCTATTTTTAAACGATCTGCCTGCTCTTGTGCGGATAGGTTATGAAAAAAAATGACACACAGGGCTATACTGATAAAATTCAATTTATTCATATAATTACAATCACTTTTTCTTGTCTTCTTTCGGTTCGCGTTCCAAACTTGGGGGAAATCCATTTAATTGCCTCCAGATCTCATACCATAAGGGGACTTTATTTAGAATGATACGACCATAGGCGCCAGACCCCAGATTGAGCTGAGCGGGCCAAGGTTCATCATCTTTTGGAACGGGATCTGTCGGACGTATCAAGATTCTAAATTGACCATTCGTGCTACTCACTTTATCAATGACCGAAACTTTTCCGGCAAAAGTACCTACCGCTACAGATGGCCAACCTGAGAATTGGATCGATGGCCAACCATCAAATTGTATTCTGACATCACTCTCTGGCAATATAAGAGGTACGTCCATTGCATTTACATAAAGTTCTATGGCAAGTAATGGTGTTTTGGGCTGGAGTGTTGCCACGGATTCTCCTTCCTTCATATTTTCACCGATTCCTGCCTTAAAGGTTTTTACCACATAGCCATCCTGCGGAGCCCGGACAATATAGAGGCCACGTCTTATGTCGATATTGGAAATCTCATTTCTTAATTTAGCGATATCGCCCTGCACAGAAGCCTTTGAGGAAAAAGCTGAACTTAAATCTGATTGTGCCTTAGCCAATGATTCATTATATTTTGCCCGAATATTATTGAGTTCGAGGCGGGCATTGGATAACGCCTGTCGTGAGTTTAACAGCTTATTTTCAGCACTGACCACCTTAGCCCGATCATTCTGTAAGTTTAGGCGCCTAGTTTCGATATCTGTAAGGGAAAATAGACCATCTTGATAACCTTCTTCATACCGTTTTAGTCTTTTTTCGCTTGTTTCGAAAAAGCTCATTATCGCAATCAACTCAGCGCTATCGCTTTTCACAAAATTCTGAGCTTGTATGACCTTATTTTGCGCGGACTCCAACTGAAAATTCAACCCATTATTCAAGGCTTTAATTTGCTCTTCTGTTGCATTCATTTTTTGCTGTGCAGCAGATTCCCCATTTCGCTTTGCATGCAACTGTTCCGCTAATCGTAAAGGTAAATTGGGATCAAAATAGGATTGTGATGTCTCCGATAAGACTAGAATTGTGTCCCCTTTTTTGACCTCCTGGCCTTCGGTAACCGCCCAATACTCGATGCGACCTCCAATTTGATTTTGTATGGTTTGAGGTCTATCTTGCGGCCGTAAAGCAGTGACGGTCCCTTTTCCCGGTATTGTCTGTCTCCAGGGCAGAAATAAGGCAAAAACAAAAACCAGTCCTGATAGGATCAGGATACGGCCCAATAGTAGTGATCCTTTATCTTTTAAAAGGGCGTGAACCGAATGATGGGAAAGATCCCTCCAACTGACGGTTGTTTTGATAGGTCGCTCCTTCTTAATCAGCATAATAAGCTGCGCCCTCCTCCAACGCTAGATCAGTTACAGTACCTAACTTGACAACACCGGTCAACATATCAAAAATGGTATTTAAATTGGTCATTAGTTTTTCTATGGCATAGCCAATTTGGACAATCACCACTTCGGCAGCGACAAATTGACCAAAAGTTATTTGTCGCTCAACAACAAAATAAGATCCCAGCAAAAGCATTATTCCAAATAATGCGGTTCTTAATAGAACTGACCCTACAAAGAAGCGTTTTAATACTTTAAAGTGCTGGTTTCTGGATTTCAGGTATTTACTTACGATAGCATCCGTAATTTGCGTCACTTCATCCATTTTAGTATCCTTTCCACGATAGTGATCAATATCCTCCGCTACTTGTTCCAGATAAGCAACAGTTGCATACTTATGTTCCGATTCGTCAATACTTGTTTTCAGTCCGCGTTTATAATATAAAACAAGTATTATAGCCACAGCGAGGATAACCACAAGCCCAAAGGCTAAAAAGGCCGGATGATAAAAAGACAAGAGTACCACACTAAAGAATATGGTTACAACCGCAGCAATGATATCAATCAAAAGCTTAATAATACCCTTTTGAATAATAATCACATCAAAAAAACGGTTCACCAATTCCACAAGATTTTTCCCGATTAAGGCTTTGGGTTTTATCCTCGGAAGGCGATAGGCAAATTCCATGGCTGATTTTAGAAAGATCTTCTGTTCTAAATATTCAACGAGAGCTAATTGTCCTATCAGAAGCGATCCTGCAACGATAACACCCAGTAGGACAAAAGCAATTAAAATATAGGTGGAGCTATACATTGCACCATTGCTCAAAAAGTTAAAAATTGCTGTTATCCCAATAGGAATGGTTAAACTAAAAATACCTATAACGATAGCGTAAATAAAAATATAATTAATCGTCTTCCGTTCAGTATGCAGTAAATTGACCAAACGCTGTAAAGCTGATGGACCGCCTTGTATGTGAGCCATATAAATAGAGAATAGTTTGAAAGTATGCGGAGATAATTACTTTAAATAAGCATTGTAGTCTTACATTACCGAAATTGGATGAAGAACAGGATTCTTTAGTTTCCGTAATGCTTTCCCTACATCGAAAAAATTACGTGTTTTATTCTGATAGCTATAATTAGCCGGTATCTTGATTTCGTTTACACCCGCCCCTCGCAGGTAATGGTGTAAATAACTGGCGTTATCGGTTCTTATAATATCCGCATAAATAGTCAGCTTACGGTTCTTAAATCGTTGGCATATTCTTTCACATGCTTTCAAAAAAGCATCAGACTGAAGTTGATCGAGTTGATCTTCCACTCCAATGCCTATTAGTTCGCTCGCGGATGTACTACTTTTATTACCATAAACAAGAATTACATCAACTTCTTCAGCGGATGACGATTCAATACTCTGCCTTACAAAATAGAGTGAATCAACAGTGAAATCACTTGGGATTAATATGCGTGTCATTTTGGCCATACTTCTTTTGGGCAAAGTTAGTCGGCACAAATGGCAACAGAATGAAGCTAAAATTAGCTTTTCATTAGAATTTTAACAACTTATTAAAATGGAATTAAAAACAGCCTCCGGGCATTAAAATGCAATTAAAATCGAAGATAAGTAGGCAATTCAATCTCTACTGTAGTGCCTTCGCCCACGATGGAATTAACCTTTAACGTCCCACCATGAAGCTTAATAATATTTCTCGCCAGTGGTAGGCCAATACCGTATCCATCTATACCACTAGTATTGGATGCCCTAAAATAAGGATCATAAATATATTCCAATTCTCTTGAAGGAATACCGATTCCCTGATCTTTTATCAGAATAAATACTTTATTATCCAATGCACCCAATGCGATATAAGCGGTCCTATTGGAAGAATACTTACAGGCATTGCTAATAATATTGGATAAGGCAAGCTGGAGTAAAATTGCATTTCCATTGACTTTGAGCCGCATACTATCATCAGGCAGCAGGCTAAAATCTGTTGTAATTTTAAATTTATCATTAATGGCTTTAACCGTCAGTTCGGCATCCATCACGATCTGATCTATACGAACAGGATTGAATGTTGTCGAATTGCTCACAAAGCCTGTACGGGCCAACAGTAAAAGTGCTTTCGTCTTTTTTTCCAGATGTTCGGCTGATTCGATAATTTTAAGTAGTGTACGCTGGTATTCCTCGATGGTTCTTTCTTTGGAGAGAGCCAAATCAGCCTGTCCGATGATTGAAGTTAGGGGGGTATTCAATTCATGTGAAGCATTGCTGATAAAGTTTTTTTGGGTTTCAAATGACGTTTCCAGACGCGTCAACATGTTGTTAAATGTAAACGCCAGATCATGAAGTTCCCCCTTATATTTCTCCTCATCCAAGCGTTTATCCAGATTCTCAGAACCAATTTGCTGAACTTCTTTCATCATGGTCAGGATAGGTTTCAAAAATGAACGTTTCATGAATACCGAAACCACCAAAATAAAGAGGATGCCTAAAATCAAACTGATGATAAGCAAATTACGAAGGTAGGCCAGATGGTGGGTATAAAAATAATTTTCGGCAGATGCGCCAATGATATAGTTCTTGTTGTTTTTTGAGAAGTATTTTGTCGAATAGAACTGATGTCCCGCTTTAAAATTTGATGTTCCCGTCTTGTTAATTTTATCCCATAATTCGGAATGAAACCCCTGGCTTTGCAAAATCTTTCCATTTTTGTCAAATTCAACCAAAAATTCATGCTGATTGTTCAGATTCTCAATAAAATCCAGGCTCCATTGGTCAGTTTGTGAAGCAGATTTACTATTGAGGAACTTTTCTGCAGCAATATTTCTCCGCAGATCCAGACGTTTATAGAAATCCGTAAAAGCGAAATTTGTAATGGAGTAAAAGATAAAGCCTACGAAACAGCTTACATAAATAACTAATATTGCTATTAGGTAGATGAGTTTCCTATTGTAATTATTCATTTTTAACCTATTCTATCGCCTTAATCAATTTAGTCTTCAATTTTTAACACATAGCCCATTCCGATAACGGTATGGATCGCTTTTTTGCTGGTTACCTTCTCGATTTTCTTCCGTAGGTAATTCACATAGACATCCACGACGTTCGATCCGATATCAAAATTGATTCCCCATATTTTATCCAGCAACTCACTACGTTCAAATACTTTCTTGGGACTTTGGATGAATAGTAGAAGTAACCGATATTCGGTGCTTGTCAAGTTCAGCTCCTGCCCTTCGCAATAGGCAATTTTTTTGTAATCATCAATCGTTAGGAATCCATAATTGAAGGTATCTTTCGGAGGTTGTGCTTCGCGTTGTGTTGCCTGAACGATGGATTGCTGTCTACGGATCAACGAACGTATTCTGGCTTTAAGTTCGATAAGTTTAAATGGTTTGGAAAGATAGTCGTCGGCGCCATTATCAAGTCCAAGAACTACATTTTCAGGCGTCCCAAGTGCGGTTAACATCATGACTGGCAAATCGGTGTACCCCCATTGGCGAATCTGTTTACAGATATCAAGTCCATTCGTACCTGGCAAAAGAATATCCAACAGAACAAGAGAAACATCTTGTTTGGCCAATAATTGTTCAAGTCCTTCTGAGCGTCCAAGATGAATGACCTTATAACCTTCTTCGCCCAATCCCTGAATGATCAAATCTGCAACGTCCTGCTCGTCTTCGACCAAAATAATTTTTTGCTCCTCCATATTCATCATAATCTATATTTCCTGTTATCGCTCCTCATCCAAACCATAAAAATACTGTTTTGATACTACAGACACAAATCTCTTAGCCGTGATAAAGGGCAGCAGGGCTTTATATATCAAAAGAAGTGATTGTTTCCACAATCAGCACATCATAAAGCAGGAATAAAAATTGAAAAACTATATTCGCATAACAAGTAAGATCGCAATTTACTTTACGGAATGATCTGACATGGCTCATTTTTATACCTTAATCCATGGATGGTTTATCGGCTATTAGACGTAATCCCACTCCTATGTATATGACGGTCAGAGCTACATTATAAGATTATTCCGCTGAGCTCGCTCATGAATTGACTTCTTCGCTCTCCTTACGACGTTCGTTAGCAGATTTATCCTCTGCGACGCCTATTTTCCAATAAGAATAAGCATAGAGTTCTTCCCTTTTCCAGCCGAGATCCTTACGCAAATAGTTGCGTATCTCCCGAACGGTTGAAAATTCGGCAGCAACATAAGCAAACCGAGCTGTCTGCGGAAGGGATTTCATCTTCACCAGATCTGCAAGCAGACTTCCTTCTTGTGGTACTTCATTATGCAACCAGAGAAAGTCTATAGCTGCTTTTGTATATAATTTTTGTACATCTTCACGACCATGAACTTCAACGATACATGTCCCTCTGGCGGATGCTGGTAGATTTTCCAATATAGCACCAAATACAGGAAGCGCTGTGGCATCCCCTACCAGTAAATAATTATCGGCCTGCGGAAATAATTCTGTCTTACCGGCTTTCATCAGGACTCCCAATACATCCCCTATTTTGGCACCTATTGCCCAGGCTGACGCCGGTCCCTCATCCCCATGTGCTACAAAATCTATCCAAATTTCATTACGCCGAAGATCAATACCGCGATGGGTATAGGTTCGTACTGTCGGTCGAACGTCATCGTCCATGGGTTTCCATTGCCCCTTTTCAAAATCAAACTCCGGAAAATATACTTTATTTAATCCGGGGGGAGGAATCATAATCTTATTATTAACTCCGATAGTGGTGTCCGCAATTTCCAAAACGCCATCTCCGGTCAAATAAATTCGGATGTAGTGCGGAGTCAGGTATTCTTTTCGGCTGACTCTCAATTCTGCTTGTATAATTTTCATCTCAGCTCTGCCCATAGCGGTATAAATTTAAGGGTAATCAAGGGACTATTAATATAACTGTATTAGCTTTTCAATTTGCTTGGGGGGAATCCAAATTTTCGTCTAAAAGCACCTGAAAAATGTCGTTGATTTTTATACCCAACAGCATCAGACACTTCACCAATGGTCATGTTTTTGTCTAGGATGAGTTTTTTTGCATGTTCCATTTTTGCATCATTCCAAAAACCAAAAACTGTCGTACCAAAAAGCTCTTTAAATCCTTTCTTTAATGTAAACTCATTTGTCCCGACCAGATGTGCCAGGTTGACAAGTGTATTATTTGAGTCCATATTATGCAGTAAAAATTCACGGACCGCATAGATTTTATCGACATCAGACTTTCTAAGCTTCGTGTTCGAAATGGTATTTTGCGCCAACTGTTCCAATTGAAGCAGCAATAATTCCATGATTCTTGCTTCGAGGTATATTTTTTTAAAAATACCCTTTCGCTCACAGTTGACTATACTATCGATAATATCGTACATTTCATGGGTAATCCTTCTATTAACATCTGTCAACAGACCTGATTTCTTTTTTTCAATAGTGTTCCTAAAATCACTAAACAGGATGGAGTTGTCTGGCAGAAATTTCTTAAAAAAATCTGGCGACAAGTTTATCTCACATATTTGAAACTCGTTACTCTCCCATTGCATCCGACCGCATATTGAATTGCCGTAGAGAATGTTATGCTGATACGTTTCAAAATTTATGGTCGCAGGCAACGTTTCTCCGGTGGCCTGACTCTTCCCTTTCATGGCAAAATGCATCTCCACAGTCTCAAAATCACTTTCAAAACGAAATAGTATGCGTTCATATAAATTTGCATGGCCATAGCCTATATGAATTCCGTCAAAGAAAATCTCCTTGTAATAACCTCTACCGAATGATGTACCCAAATGTGTCGTGCACTCCTGAATACCGTCATCGATAGCAAAGAATGTCTGTGGATAGTTTCTTTCCAACAACAAACTTGCCGAATCAATATCATAAAGTCTTAATCCCATTCCATATTTCATTAAGTTTCAACTATTCCTTTTCACGGACTTTTTACTCCTCATTGTATACCCAACGATAGCACTTTACCTGTTATCTTTGGCTAAATTACAAATTTATTTAGAATGATTCTTAATTATTTAATACCATTTGGCGTATGCAAAAGAAAAATATCGATATGGAGCTGTCGTTAACAGATGACATCGACATGCACTTAATCCCGGATAGCATCTATAATAATATCAAAGTCGGTAATCCTCTGGCGAGTAAGCTTGATGTTATTTATGCGGCAGAGAAAGCGATGGTACTGGACTTTGCCTGGGAATTTCCTAAAGGCCTGGACACTTTTGTCGATGACGAACGCCATCCACTTTCCGTCGAACAAAAGCAACAAATTAATTTAGCGCGCATATACCTGAAAAATGCACAAACTACGAGCTATGATGCCGATATTTCAAATTCTGATATATTTTAAGAGTCGATCTATTATTAAGGTAAGGGAGGTATAGCGAAATGAGCGCCATGCTTTTTGAGCATTTCCTATAAATTAAAAACGTCTTTACATACAAGCTCATCCGAACTCGTTTATAAGTCTTCTTCAGTACCCATATAGTATGTTTAAAGTACATTGCGTTTTGTAACAAATTAGTACTTTATCTGTGCTTTATCCGTACTTAGCAAGTGCTATATCTCTACTGGTGAATTACACTATCTAACAGATGATAATTTAATAATTATAAAAATATAAAAATAACTACAAAAACTAATCATTTATCAAAATAAGATAGTAAAATATAGCCCCATTTGAAGAGTCGAATGGGGCTAGGCAAAGCAAGTACACTTATAAACTATTCCGGGATTTTTAGCAGGGAACGGTGCTCCGCCAGCCAATTTCTGGCCGCATCAGCTTTATCTCTTTTTCCTTCCATTTGTACCAAGAGATCAGCCATCGTCCCCTCATCAAAGTGGATGTGTGAAAAGAGATTTGCCAATTCCGGTTGATCTTCGCCAAAGTCTTTGCGTGCAAAGATTTTAATCTCTTCTGTACTTCCCAATGTCTTTTTAGGATCGTTTAAAAATTTCAATTTCATCTTACCAAACATCCAATGGGGCTGCCAACCCGCCACGACAATCCACCTATGATCCTTAATGGCATTTTGCAGCTCAGTAATCATCGCCACTGTGGATGAATTTATGTGTCTGTAATTTAATCCATAATCTTTAACAACCTGATCTACAGCCGCTGTAATCCCTGCGCCTTTTTCAATACCAATAATTCTATTATTGAACTCTGCTTCGTGCTCCTTCAATTGACCGATATCATCAATGGAAACATAATCGGGCACAACAAGACCATTGCGTGCGGAAGCATAACTGGTACCAATTTCCTGTAGATTTGGAAATTTCGCTACCTTAGCGCCATGTGTCAAAGGTAGCCAGACATCCATATAAAGATCTGTATCACCATTATTCATAGAGGCCAAGATCATATCTGGGGTAGCACGCTGTATAACCACATGATACCCTTTCTCCTCCATGATCGCTTTGGCAATATAGGTCATCGCAACACCCTCTGCCCAACCGTCAACCATCCCAATATGGATGATATTATTTTTCTTGCCACTATGACAGGCCGAAAACAAAAGCACGATTACACAGCATACTAGTATCCTAATTTTCATCATTATTTATTTTTTATTTACAAAACCTTGTGTTATCCGGTCCAAAATAATTGCTAGAATCACCACGGATAGTCCACTTTCAAACCCAAGGCCTATGTCAAGATTATTGATTCCCTCAAGAACTCTTTCGCCCAAACCACCAGCAGCAATCATCCCCGCAATTACCACCATCGATAACGATAGCAATATTGTCTGGTTGATCCCGGCAAGAATGGTTTTAGTTGCCAAAGGTAATTCGACCTTAAATAAAATCTGTCTATTTGTCGCTCCAAATGAACGGGCAGCTTCAACAATATCTTTCGGAACCCCATCAATACCCAGAGTGGTCAGACGAACCGCCGGGGGCATGGCAAAAATGATGGTAGCAAAAGCGCCGGGTACTTTTCCGATGCTAAAAAACAACACCGCTGGTATTAAATAAACAAATGCGGGCATTGTCTGCATTAAATCCAATAAAGGTCGGATAATCTTTGCGGCAAGCTTATTTTTGGCCGCCCATATCCCCAGCGGTACGGAAATAAGTAATGCGGTCACCGTCGCCACCAGTACCAAAGCCAATGTTTCCATTGTTTCTGTCCAGAAACCCATCAGATAGATCAATGTCAATCCCAAGAATGTGGTCAGTGCAACGCCTCGGCCGGATTTCCACCAGGCCAATGCGGTAAAAAGTGCGATCATCACAAAAAAAGGAGTCGCGATCAATAGCCATTCAAGACCCAGAATAGATGTATTTCCGGTGTTTTTGATCAGATCAAAAAACGGTTTCAGATTGTCTGTCAACCAATTGACCGCTATGGTTATATATTGTCCTATGTCGATTATTTTATTCATATCTATTGATTATTTGCTTGCTCTTTTAATTCAATGATCTCCTCTTCGTTGTATTTGGTCGCCTCAATGATTAATGAAGTCTGGGTTACGATTCCCAGCAAACGATTATGTTCATTCAGCACGGCAATAGGCGATCTTACTTCTGAAATCAGGGGTAACATTTCCTCCACAGTCACGTCTTTTGATACGGTAGGAACATTTGCGTGGATGATTGCTTCAACGGTCGGTTCTTTACGTTTGGCTGACTGGATCACCTCGTTGATATGCACAAATCCGAAAAAATGATCATGCACGTCCACGACAGGTAATATATCTATACCGGAGGCACGCATTTTGCGCAGAGCACCTTCGGGGCCATCTTTTTTGAACCGCACAACAGTCGGTTTCTCAAACATCAATGAGCCTGCCGTAATTATTGATTTCCGATCCACTTTTTCGACAAATGCTTTTACATAATCACTAGCAGGGTTCGTCAGGATATCCTCAGCAGTACCAATCTGCTCAATTACTCCATCCTTCATAATGACGATACGATCGCCCAATTTAATGGCTTCATCAAGATCATGGGTAATAAAGACAATTGTTTTTTGTAGCGTATCCTGTAGTTCAAGCAGCTGATCCTGCATTTCGGCTTTGATCAGGGGATCCAGTGCCGAAAACGCTTCATCCATCAGTAAGACCTCAGGATCATTGGCCAAGGCTCGGGCCAATCCTACGCGTTGCTGCATACCGCCGGAAAGTTGAGCTGGCAATTGCTGTTCGAAGCCGTTCAATCCAACGATATCAAGAGCCTTTTGCGCTTTTGCCTCACGTGATTCTTTGTCCTCCCCTCTTATTTCCAGTCCAAATGCAGCGTTACTCAGCACCGTATGGTGCGGGAGCAAGCCGAATTTTTGAAAGACCATACTCATCTCTGTCCTGCGCACCTCCAAAAGCTCTTTATTATTTTTTCCGGTGATATCTTCATCATTGACATAAACCTTTCCGGAGGTAGGCTCATTCAGCCTGTTTAAACAACGAAGTAAGGTCGATTTTCCACTTCCCGAAAGCCCCATGATCACAAAAAACTCACCTTCATAGATTTCGAAATTCGCTTTGTTGATCCCTATGGTACATGCCGTTTTTTCTAGTATTTCTTTCTTCGAAAATCCCTCGTCCAATAATTTCAAAGCCTGTTTTTTTTGTTTACCAAAAACAATGGTCAAATCTTCAACTTTTACCTTTACCTTCCTAGTTTTATCCATTTTTTAATTTTTTTAAACATAAATAAAACAGAAGCGCATGAGCGTGCCACTAAGGTTATACACCTACGTAGTTTTCGTTCACATAAAATATCCCTACAGTTGAATTCGTTTGATCGAAATTTTAAACTTCAGTTCAATCTACTTATTAACTAACACGCTTTACTCTCGGTTCGATAAGAGCAACGATGAAAAAGAAATTAATCTTTTAAAGATGAGCTATGCTAAACACAGCTCCAAATATACTTCAACAAGTACAACGAACAACTTCGACTGCGCCCCAAAAAGGCTCCAGTACTAGCGGAATAAACTCACGCCATTCTGTCTTTTGACAGCACAAAGGTACGAAAAATAAATTAAATGCCTCTTTTTCTAGATAAAACACTCATCATGAGTATGTTACAAAAACCACCAAACGAAGTAAAAATGTGAGCAGATAATGCGATGTGGGGCACTACCGCGGCAAACTTTCAGGGCGGCGCATGCGATAGGAAGTTGCTGTGATGGCATGTAAAAATGCTTCGATATCTTTTATTTCCTCTTTACTAAGATTCAAAGGCTGCATTAAAGGGTCTGTAACCGGATAAAGTGGATCTTTCGTCTTCTGCTCTGGCGTCGCTGAGTTCATTTGCATCCCGCTGTTATACATATTCAACAATCCTGTCATATTCCAGAATAATCCATTGTGCATCCACGGATCAGTATTCATCACATCCCGCAGCGATGGTGTCCTAAAGCGTCCTATATCAGCAGGATCTTTGGTAATCTCATACCGTCCCAGGTCTTGATATTTTCGCTTGTAATAAGTCAGTCCGATGTTATGATAAGCGTCATCCGTAAAAAACTGACCATTGTGACAATTCATACATCTCGCTTTTGTACGAAAGAGGTGCAGTCCACGTACCTCCTGCTCGGACAACACCTTATAATTACCATCCAAAAACTCATCAAAACGACTTCGTCTACTTGTCAATGTCCGTTGGAAAGCACCTAAAGCCTTTAAAACCTCCGGCATGGAATAGTCTTCCTCACCGAAAGCCGCTAAAAATAGTTTGTTATAGGCCGGAATTGCTTTCAATTTTGGGATCAATTTGGTCAGCTCCATGTCCATTTCATGATGTGCTTCAATAGGACCTAGCGCCTGCTCTTCCAGCGACTTCGATCTTCCATCCCAGAACAGTTCTTTTCGCGCGTACACATTCAGTAACGACGGTGTGTTACGAGTACCCTCCAAATGGTCGTTACCAACCGGAACCGTCAGTTTATCAGCCCATGATGTCTGGGGATTGTGACAGCTGCTACAGGAAATCTGATTACTACCGGACAGAATCGGATCAAAGAAAAGATATTTCCCCAGCTTGACATCCGGCTTTTCCATCAAAGAAAAATAACTTGTATCCACCTTGGGCAGTGACTTAAATTCTTTCCAGTTTACGCCAGCATCAATCGTCGGTTTAGGCCACTCGCTTACTGGTCTTCGATAGCGCAACTGCAATTCTTCATACAAAGCCATCTGTCGATCTTTCATGGAAAGTAAACCAACAAGTCCGATGATACCGACTAATACTACACTATGTTTTTTCATTATTAATACAACCTCAAATATGCTCAAAAAGTACCGGCAGTTTCTTTACTGCTGTACAGGATTTCATTAGAAAATATACGAAATACCCAATTTGCCTAAAAACCGATCTTTACCGGGTAAGGCAGACAAGTCATAATTTAATGACACCAGATCGCCCCGATGCTGATAATCTAGCTGAAACTGTATACTCCAGTCTGTTTTGTCCCGATGAGTCATCCATATCCACGATGTAGTCCAGGTATTACTTGGGGCAGTCTCATAAAGGTAATCCTGATAAAGAATCTGCCTCGCAAAATTACCTGTATTCAAATCGGACACGCTTAAATCATTCGCAGGAGACCATTGCCTGAGATAATGGACAGAACCCAATAGATCAGCGCGCTCATTTACCCCAAATCTGCGGTTTAGACCAATTCCTGCTTTGATCTGATCAACATCCATCAGGTTACCAGTCACGCCATCTTTTTTTCTAAAATTTCGCACAGCGATACTCCCTTCAGTCTGAAACTGACGAAAACCAAACAGACCCTTGATTTGCATCTGATTTTGCTGATAGGTATAGTTATTGGACAAATAGGTATAATTAAAGTCTTTTCCTTCTTCGATCTGCCCAGTTAATGCCAGTTTCAATGCTGTTTGGTTATGCATCTGACGGCTCCATAAAAAATCTACAGAACTGATATCTTTTGTATAATCATTTAACAATGAATAAGTCTGTTTAGAATTATCATTTCTTCGGAAAGACTGCTTTTCATTGATATAGCGTCCGTTTAGGTAGATCCTATTTGCTCCATTGGGTTTTAACAACAGATGTCCCCCTATTCCCGTCCGATTGATGAGGTCATTGTAGTTGATCTCGCTTATCTTTTCACGTGCATTTCCAAAACCGTTCATGATCCAATTAACATACAATGGATCTTCGGTGTTTTTGGTATATTTTTCATTTTTATAACCTACATTTACCCGTTCAGAACCGTAACCCCAAATACCCGAAAGATGATAAGAAATTTTTGAAAGATTGTGTCCGACACTCAATTCAAACTGTAAATTCATATCTTTAACATCACCCCTTGGATCATTATTGGAGTAATGAGAACCTAATCTATAATCAATCCCTAAGGAAATGGGTAGGCGATTATTTAGGAATGCATGCTGAATTCCAGCATCTAGTTTATATGTTTCCCGATTGTATTTATTTTTTTTTAGGGAGCCAAAATAAACTGGAGCGTCTTCATTCCATCTAGATTGATGACGCATGGCAGTGCTATCCTCGGAACTGCGGTCATAGGAAAATCGTCCCCAGAAATTAGTCTTTTGCCATCGTGTTTTCCCCTCTGTGTAAATGTACGTCTGTTGTAGTCCACTGGCGCCCTGAGCAGGCTGAAAACTTCCTTTAGCAATCGTCTGTTGAATCCCCAGTATAGAAGACTTATTCTTCATTTCCTCAGCAATCCACACCCTATTTCGAACAGACATATCATGAGACATAATAGATGAAGGTTGGTACCAGTAAGATGTCGCTGTCAATGAATCTACCGTTGCACTGGATTTTATCTGTCCTTGCACAGCAATAGAGCTTAGGAAAAATACGGTAGTGGAAGCAATATATTTAATACTTTTCATCTATTTAATTGTTTTATTGATGACCTGCTCAAGGTATAAATGAGCGTTCAGATCGAAAATCATCTGGAACGGGTCAACAGCTATTATTTCAAATTCCATCTGCTTAACAGTAAGCAGATGGAATAGAATTGCATTGCGCATTTTAATCCACAAATCCGAATGGGTTTGCTTTTATGACAACGAAATCCACTGTAGAATTATTTGTATCCTTCAACTTTCGAACGCCATTCGTGGTCTTGTCGGTTTTACGAATCACGGATTGTGATGAGTAGCCGCCGAGTGTTACGAATGTAAAGCCCGCATCTAAAGCTGGTGGTAGTTTTTTAGGAATTCTATCATCTGTCGTATTGGGTTGCACATCTACGGCATCCATCATCCAATTGACAGGCAACTGTCTGTATTTTTTTGCTGTAGAACTTGGTGGATTTATGGACGGTTCAGGGTAACTAGGAAGGTTCGCTACTGCGGCGCGATCAGCATGTTTAAATATCACGTAAGCATCTCGTCCTAAATTATCTAAAATCCAATCGTTGCCCACATAATCCAAAATTTGCACATTAGGTACCTTTGGGTTGTCAATATCAGACGCGAATGGTTTATTCCCTGGAATATCACCATAATATACTTCGAAGCTTGCGTTGCTCAGATCAACTGTCAGTTCAGGTTTTTTAATGGCCACTTCTTTTCCGTTATTTCCTATAAATGGCACCTTATGATTCAGTGCATTTTGCGCAATCACGATGCTCTTGCCAGGCTCCACTGGATAGCTTTTCCCATTTCCCGGAATCATAAACAGATCTCTTAAATAGACATAGTCTGTATTCGCGGTTTCGCCGACAGTCATCCCCATTGATTTACTCCAATCCAATTGTCCATTGGCCTGATAATGATCGGGATCATTTGTATTCCGTTGTCTTCCCCACAGACGGCCAAAATAAAGACTATCCGCATATAAAACCCGGTCGGTATTATTATAGACTTCAAAAAACTGATCTCTATAAATAGCGCCTTCTTTATTGTCTGATCCGGCATAATAGATCTGTTTTATAACAAAATTGCCCAGAAGACCAGCAATTAATTCAAGGTCTAAACTTGAGGAGCTGGTTAGGTTTACTTTTTTTATCGCCGCATTAAATGTGACATCCTCAAAAATTGCTTCCCCAGTTGAGTTAAAATATTGGTCTTTGGGGATTGTAATGGAAGCATCTATATCGTATTCGCCGGGCATAATGGATACCAGATTGACCACACCTTGGCTCGGCGAATAGGTCATACTGGTCTTTGTTGACAGATTGGTCACTTTAACAACAACCTTGCTCAGATCTAACTTGCCATTTAGTTCCGCAGATGCGTATTTTAAATTTAATTTAATATCCAATGGTTGTACACCGGGTGTATTATCCTTTTTACAAGATATAAAAGGTAAAAATAAAAGCGGAATCAAATAACGTGTTTTCATATTGTTTAATTTTTTGAGTTTAGAATTTATAGGTTAATTGTGCACCATAGTTTGGTGACGAATTGGGTGCCTTCACGCCAGTCGCCCCTTCTCTATAAAACCGCGGCTGATAATCCAGGAAATTATAGACATTAAAAGAGAGATAGATATTCTTGCCTATTTCCTTGGCCATATTGAGATTAAAGCTCCAATACACATAATTATTATCGGCATTGACACGATCCGCATCGACTTTTCTTTTCGCATAGAGTTCGAGATGTTTTGGATTCGTTATATCAAATTGATCAATCACATGATATTCGTAGTCGCGGGTATAATATCCTACGGGTATAATATCCTCATAAGCTGTTTTGCTATAATTATACAATTCACAGTCAGCGCTCAATTCGATGATTAATCGCAGCGCCGGAAAATGTGTTGAGCTTCGGAGTTGCGCTCTGCTCAAATAACTTTTGGTAGACTTAGCCGGGAAAAAACCGATTACAATATCATCCATTGCTGTTCGTTCAGAACTAAACTGAATACTGTTTAATGTCGAAGAACTTGCATTCGCAAACGTAAATGCAGCTGTTGCCGAAAAAGTTGTCATGAGAGATGGAATGCGAGGAGTTGAATACATGACCTCAGCACCAAAGTTGGATGAACTATTCCTGTTGTCAAAATATAGATTGGACAACAGATACCGCTTTGTTCCAGTCTCCCTGATAATTGGTTTAGCGCCCGGAACTGGGGTTGCCGAATATGCGGGTAAGTCTCTCACTTCATATTCAGTAGCGGTATTGATACTACGTGCATTTTTTTTATAGAAAAGATTAGTCCGTAAATAGTGACCATTTTTGTTCCAAGACAAGGAAGACTCTAAGGTCTGTCCCATACTGCTTTTCAAGTTGCTATTATCTTTTTCGTACCGTCTCAGATAAATCAAAGCTGTGCTCTCATCCTCCCTTCCATTATAAGCATTTAGCAAAATTATCTCATCAAATGTAGGTCCGGGATACAATTGAGCCAATCCGGGAGATTTAAAAGACAGCCCATACGCCAGTCCAATCTGCGTGGATTTGGAAAGTGCATAATTGATATTCGTTCTGGGAGAAAAGGAAGAATGGCCATTCATTAGGTCCCAGCGAAGCCCCGCTCTTATGGATAGGTCTTTATCAAATAATTTCATACGTGCAGCATCCTCAGCATAGAAACCGAAATTTTGTAGGGCATGTAGCAACGAGAAGTCGTAATATCGATCTGATCTGCTCCCTAGGTCCTTTTTTGGCATAGAAGGATCCGCCAGACGCCCTCCACCCCGATTAATATCGTAGCTATAATTTGCTCCAAAATTTATTTTGTGTGTCATATGCCCTGTGATTGCAAAAGCATTCGCTTCGAGCCGGCCATTTAAATTTAAAGGTCTATTGTCCACAGCATCTACCGCCGTGTATTGCCCCGGTGCATATTGTCCTTCCACGATACCTGTCCGGACAGAATCGGTATAGAGCACCATGGCATCATTATAATAATGTTCCCGGTAGGTATTCTGTTGGCTGGAACTTATACCTATATTAAAATTGATGTTTTTGAGAAATCCATGATCCAACTTGTAACTTGTGCGGCTAGCTGCATTCCATCCCCAACCACCAAATGAAATTGCATTAGACTGCGGATCATCTAGATCTTTGTTCACCCGGTCAATCACTTTATTGTAAGATCCTGAAAAAGTTTGTTTTAACTTTTTTTCAGCCCCAAAGTAATTTGTCCAGATCAATGTCCCATTAACGCGATCATATTGCTTCAATTTATCCCTATTGTCCGCATAGGATTTAACATAACCTATATCAGCATTGACCGTTCCTAAATTCTTTCCTAGACTCATACCTTTCGATAATCCATAGGAGGTGGCATTACTACGAACCTGAAGCCGGAAAAAAGCAGGCGTTTTGCCTGCCTGCCTTTCAATAATAACAGCACCGTTGGATAAATCACCATAACGTGCTGGGGCGACCCCCGATATTACTTCCAAACGCTCAATATTTTCCACAGGGATCTGACGTAGGTCCACGCCGCCAAAAACATTCTCACCCGAATAAGATTTTGTCGTTCCTGGGCGCCCTGTCAATCCATAATCCGAAGGTCTGATCGAGTTAGTTGCCCCTGACATTCCAAATATACCGGGGTTACGTCCTTGCATATTCCCATTATTTCCAAGGGTAATATCATCCATAACGATTGCAACTCCAAAAGCATTATTGAGTTCATCTGCATTCCGTGTGCCACTAATAGTTTCTTTAAAGGCACCACGCAGTGTCAGCATTTGCATATCTTGCACTGATGGTGCTGTATTTTTTCGGTTAGGAAGGCGGTTCAATAGGTCATTTACACTGAGGGCGGGATATCTTTCGATCATTTCGCGGTCAAATACTAAGGAGGAATTACTTAGTTCCCCCTTTTTCGCTTGTACTGCTACTTCATCAAGCGCTAGACTCATATCCTGCAAGACAAAATTCTCTACCTTTTTTACTGAGTCCAATAAAATTGTCCGCTCTATCCCCTTTTTCCCTAAATAAGAGACCGATAAAATAATCGATTTCCCAAACTGATCGGTTGGAATTTTTAGACTATACTCGCCCCGATTATTGGTGATACTTGACAGATCTAGTTGATTCAGCATTACGGTGCTTCCCGACAATAGACTTTTCCTACTATCGCTAACTTTTCCCTGAATTAAAACGGATTGCCCATACACATCCATAACAAGACAAAGTGAGGCAAAAATAGTCCAATATTCTTTTTTCATAAGTACGAACAAAAACGCACCTAGAAATGCGCTTGTTTAAAATCGTTCTAAACAATTGCAAATATAGGCTATTCGAAAGCATTTATTCAAATTATTTTTAATAAATCTAAATTACATAGCGCAATATAATTCAATAAATAAATAAAAAACGCACAAAAACGAATACTAATATTACCTCCACAACTTAATAATAGGTTATAAATGGTGGGGGGGGAATTTAAGGACAGGTAAAAAACGGAAAAAACCTTGTTTCGATGACGGGCGGTTCGTCGACGAAAACAATCCGAGAGCTTTAATTAGGAAAAATTACGATTAAAACCTGGGTTTCATCGGTAAAAAAAGGTCTGTCTTAGGAGTAAGAACAGACCTCGAATGCACGGCAATTAGTGTAGGGGTGTTATAGTTACTTCATCAATAAGTTTCCCCTGTTGGTCAATAATTTTAAAAGACCCTTTAGCAGCTAAATCTACTTTAAGCAAATTATTATTGGAATTCACGATAACAGGAAAATTGACCTTCTCAGACGCCTGTATAATGATATGTCTATGCAAATGTCCACACAACATAATTTGCACTCCGGATCTATTTAGAATAGGAACAAATTTATCCAGGATCTCCTGTTCGCCATGCCAACCGCCAAATGGTGGCATATGACATATGATTATCTTATATTTTGCATCTTTATAATCCGGTTTTTCTACGGCTTCCTCCAACCATTTTGCTTGTTCTGTACGGTAATTATCCATCTCTACAATGCCACTGTATTCCATATCAGAATCTGGCTTATCCTCACCACAATCCAATACGATAAAAGCAGTTTCACCGTGCTTAAATTGATAATACAGCTTTCCTGTCGGTGTCGGGAAGTATTGTGGATAGGTAATGGCAAATGGCCCTCGGGTTTCATGGTTCCCTCTTGCATAGAACATAGGTTTCTCACTTGCAAATCGTTTGATTGCTGTATCCATAAAACCGTCAAATAGCTGTTGTTCACTCAATAAATTATCGACCATATCACCATTAAAAACAATAAAGTCCTGCTTAGGGAGATCAGAGAGATCAAGTAATTTATTCAACACATCGTTACGGCCATGAATATCATTAATAACAGCGAAGCGGGTTACTTTAGCCGGTCCGAGCGTAGTAAATGCCAGCGGTTCCTGTCGATACACATTGGTTGCTACAATTTTTCCGTATTCCACATTGACGCCAACGTGTTTAGTTACCTCTTGGCTATATACCCGATAACGGTATTTTGTCCCTGGTTTTAATCCATTTAAATTCACTTGGTGAACAGTCCCGACTTTTTTAAAACCATAGGCTGCAGCATAATGTTTGGGTCGTTCGATATGATAAAAATGACTCGAATCATCTGGCGCCAATTCTACCCAACCTGTTGCTGGGCGATTAGTTGTCCATATAATGGACACCGAATGATCTGTCAAGCCTTGAATATAAGGCAAGTGTGTCAAGCTAACTTTTTCATCCTGCTGTGCATTACAGTGCAAGGTTACAAACTGTAGTGAGAAGATCACTGCAATACATTGGAGGTACTTATACATAAGATTTAAATTAGGTTTAAAAACTAAGGTCACTCATCAGTGATGAGTGACCTAAAATACGAAAATTCTTAATTTCCCCAACCGGGGTTTTGCTTCAAGTTCTTATTTAACTGCAGTTCTTGCACTGGTATCGGGTATAAATAGTCCTTATTTTCATCAAATACCTTTTTAATCAGCGGGTTGACAATCACATTTCCGCTATGTCCAAATTCCAGCGAAATCTCTGACCCAAGTTTCAGCAATTGTACTCCCGGAGCAGTAGGCTTTTCTCCTTCATAGATCCAGATATCATCTTTACCATCATTGTCCAAATCAAATTTGCCAGTACCCGGAAAGTACATTCCTTTAAACTGTCTTGTCACCAAGTTTCCGCTTTTCCAACGTAAGATATCATCCCAACGAAAAGATTCCATGACCAATTCTATACGGCGTTCCCTTCTTATTTCAAGTATCACACCTTTCAGATCACCACTTACATTTTTGTAATCTTCTTCCAAAAATGGGTCCGGATGTAATTTAGCTTGTTCCATGTTCATGTTAGGCATACCTACCCGGTCACGTAGCAACTTGATCGACATATCTAAGTCGCTTTGGCTCAATTTCCCCAGTTCCGCTTTAGCTTCAGCATAGTTTAACAGCACCTCTGCATATCGAAATATAGGCATATCGTTTTCAGACCGGTTAAAATTATCGTATTTGACATCACCTACAAATTTAATCAATTGATAACCCGTAACCGAATTTCCAAAACTAGGTGCGACTGGTGCCGCACCACCGATACGTTTATATCCCGGAGTACGTATCGTCTGGCTCAAACGAGGATCGCGATTTTGCACTTCCTCTTTAAAGGTCATCGTCCGATAATTTGGTTTATCGGTGAATCTACTTCCATCATTCATCAGATAGGAATCCACTAAATTTTTATCTAGTCCCGGCTTTCCATAGGAAGCAGTAATCGTATAATAGTTGACATTATGCCAAATCTGCAAAGCATCCGAAAACTTTCGAGCAAGAATGATTTCGCCGGGAATACTATTCACACTATTGAACAGCGCGCCATAAGAATTCGTACCAGCACCATTATAAATACTATATTGTCCACTTTTTATCACTTCCAATGCGGCATCTGCAGCTATTTCCAGTAATCCATTCGCCCCTGACAAATTAAATTCAGTATGATATTTTCTAAAGGTACCTTCAAAAAGAGTTACCCGGGATTTTAATGCCAGCGCAGTCCACTTCGTTGCCCGTTCCGTATTTGAATCTTTCTTTTCAAAGGGTAAATATTTAATAGCGTAGTCTAAATCTGCAATAATATTGTCAACGATCAATGCCCGGGGATCACGGGGTTTCTTGAGTTGCTCCTCATCATCTTTGTCTATGACCTTATCATACCAGGGCACATCACCAAAACGCTTCAATTTATCGAAATAGAAATAAGCCCGAAAAAACCTAGCTTCTGCGGCATAAGGCGCTGCAGCAGCCTCCGGAACAGTATTAAAACAGTTTTCCAAAAAATAATTAATGTTGCGAAGATTAGTCCAGGTCCATCCGCCGCCACTGATAGGTACCTGCCTTTTTCCTGTCAATTCATCGTCCAATGTTGTTTTAACGATATTATCAACCGACTCATTATAAACCCCTTCGGCCGATGGTAGTGCATCGTAAAATGATTTTGTAAATAACCCCAGATCTTTTTCTGTTTTAAACGAATCTTCGGGCCGCACAGCAGACTCAGGTAAACGTTGCAGATAATCTTTCGTACAGGCTGTCATGCCTATACCCAACAAGATGTATATAAAAAATATTTTTTTCATGATATTAAAAAGTTAAATCTAGACCAAAAGAAAATGTTTTAGAGACAGGATAGGATCTTCCATTTGCTTCCTGCGCAGATTGTTCAGGATCAATATATTTGGAGCGAAGCTTTGTTGCAGTCCAGATATTTTCCCCTGAGACATAGATTCGTGCATTGGCCAATCTCACACGCTTCAACCAAGCCTGAGGCATCGTATACCCTACCGTTAAATTCTTTAGGCGTATATAAGCTAAATCCTGCAAATAACGATCTGATTTTACATTTAGAGATCCGCGATCATTCAAAGCGATATAACCCCTCAGCAATGGGAAATAAGCATCCGTATTCTCAGGCGTCCATACATCATTTTCAAAATCTTTAGGTACAAAAGAGTAATACGGTCTGGAATAAGGACCCCAGAATTTGTCCGCATTCGCGCCAGGCCACCAATGCTGCCTGCCAATCCCCTGAAAGAATGCCGACACATCAAAGCCCTGCCAGTTGGCCCCCAGATTAAAACCAAAATTATAACGCGCCCTGCTGTTACCTATGATCACCTGATCCCCGGGATTTATCAGGGTATTGTCACCTGCATCCACTTTGCCATCCGGAACACCGTCTTTACCCGAGATATCCAAAAACCTCAGGTCCCCTGGATGTAATTTCACCCAGTCTCCCGGTGCTGCTAACCGTTGTTTATCAACGTAGTCTTGATTGACCTTCCAACTATCAATTTCTGATTGGGACTGGAAGAAGCCGTCTGTTTGATACCCCCAAATTTCACCCAATGTCTGACCTACATAATAATTACTCAACAACATCTCCTTGTTATCAAAACGCGTGATCTTTGCTTTGGAATCCGACAGACCAATCCCAATATTATATCCAAAAGGTTTTCCATTCAATTCAAGTTGATCTCGCCAGGCCACAGCAAGTTCCCACCCCTTATTCCTTAAGTCTCCCGCGTTGGTCTTTGGTGAAGCTGAGCCATATACAGCCGGCAATGTTTTGCCTGGAATTAACATGTCCAATGTATTTCGGATAAAATAATCCGCGGAGACCGTTAATTTACTTCTAAAAAACTCTAGATCCGTACCGAAATTCAATGTATTTGTTCGCTCCCATGTCAAATCTGACGAAATCGGAGTAGGCGCACTTAAATACTGGGTCTTTGCACCATTGGTTATATAGTTGGACAATCCTGCATTCAACAATTGGATATAACCATATTCCGTTGCTTCCTGCGCATTTCCGAGCGCGCCATAAGACACCCTAAATTTTGCTTCGTTCAAAACGGGCTTCAAACGCTCCATAAACGCCTCTTCTGATAAACGCCAGCCACCGGAAAAAGATGGAAAGAATCCGTAACGCTGATTCGAGGGAAATTTAGAGGTTCCATCGTAACGACCATTAACTTCCAGTAGATACTTCCCTTTATAATTATAATTCAACCTTCCGAAAAAGCCGCGCAATGCCCAAGTATTTGCATTTCCCAGCAATTGCATTTGCCCTGTCCCTAAAGCAAAATCATTCAGATCTTCTGACAATAAGTTGTTGTGTGTCCCGCCAATACGTTTATAACCGGTAGTTTCCTGGTTAAAACCTACTGTAGCACCAATCTGATGATCCCCCAATTGCTTATTATAATTTGCAAAAAGATTCAGCGAATGCTTAGGCCTATTGATAATGGTTTCGGTATAGGTATCGTTGCCTAGATAATTGATTACACCAGGAAAGACCGACCAGGGAGCTGTAGTTCTTCTATTCCAATTATGAATCGGATTGTACGTGAAGGTATAGTTTCCCGTAACTGTTAAATCCTTTGTCAACTGAAATATAGCTTCAAACATATTGATAAATTCATATTTATCCTCCCCTCCTTTTGATTTTCCATGCAATAAGTCCGCGTATATTCCATCACCAATGTTGTAATTATTAAGTTCTGTTCTATACGTTGCAGTACCATCTGGGTTCATTGGCACGTAAGACGGTAATGCATGTACGGTAGTCGAAATAAAGTTATTATTGTTGTCGGGATTGGTAGCCCAACCTGGATAGGTATAGTTTTGATAATTAAGCTGTGTATTCGCTCCAACTTTTAACCAGGGCGTAACCTGTGCATTTATCCTTGACCTTACGTTGTAGCCATCAAATTTATCCTGATTGATTTTCATCAATCCACCTTTCTCGTAAAGACGCCCCGAGATATAGTAATCAATTTTTTCGGTCCCTCCAGAAAAGTTCAAAGAATGTTCCATCGACGCCTGCGTCTTACGGTACATCTCGTTCCACCAGTCTGTATTTCCATAGTACACATATTGATCCTTTCCATTTCTATTTTGGATCACGACGGAAGGTAAGGAAGGGTCTGTTTTTCTTTTCAACAATTCCGCATAATCCTCTTCGGTATAGCCGGTGTAACTATTACCGGTGGCCCGGATAAAAGCCTCATCATTCAATCTAGCGGCATCGTATCCACTTGTCATAAAATCAGTTCTGACAGTAAGTCCAGACCAACCGAAATTATTACTATAATTGATATTCATTTTACCGGCCTTCCCTCTTTTGGTTGTCACCAACATTACGCCAAATGCCCCTCTTGCACCATAAATAGCTGCTGCGGACGCATCTTTTAGGACAGAAATTGATTCGATGTCTCTGGGATTGATGGTATTAATACTACCTGGTACCCCATCAATAAGAATAAGTGGCTGTGCATTAGCAGAATTGATCGAAGCGAAACCACGGATATTTACATTTCCTTCGCCACCGGGTCTTCCATTTGTAAACGTAATGTTTAAATTAGGGATTGCTCCCTGCAAGGCTTGCGTCGCATTGGCAACAGGTCGATTTTCAAGTACCTTTGAGTCAATTTGTGTTACCGCTCCAGTCAGATTAACTTTCTTTTGTTTACCATAGCCTACAACAATAACTTCGTCAAGTGATTGATCCGTAGATACCATTTTAATCGTCAATGTCGTTGATTCGATTTTTAGTTGTTGCGTTTCAAATCCAACTATTGATATTTTCAACAGCTGTCCAATTTTCCCTTGAATAATAAAAGCACCATTGGCGTCTGTTTGGGTAGATTTTCCGGTGGATGTGTTTAATATTGAAGCTCCAGCAATCGGTTCGCCGGCAACATTTTTCACAAGACCACTGATAGATTCTTGAAATTTGGAGGGAATTTCAACATTTGGGATAGCTGTCAGAAAGAGGGGCCTGCTCTCCGCCCACCCACTCAAAGACATCCCGATCATTACAGGAAGTAATACGTGTTTCGTTTTCATGATTTTGGTTTTGTTTTTCTTCGGTTACAAAGAAAGGTTATTTAATATTTGTAAATTATTAATAAAGTATTACTAAACAATTAAACTTCAACCGGTTAAGCTAATATTAAGATAACGTATTTTTAACACAAAATAAGCTGTATTTTTTTATTTATATAAACAAAATTTACCTAATAGGATTCATAAAAAACATAAACAATTGAAAAACAAATGTATATAAAAACAAAAACAACAATAAGGCTGCTTATTTTTATACAAAACTAAATGTAACATATTTAACACAAAAAGAAGCTAATACAAATAAAAAACAAATAAAAATGAAGCAATTAAAAAGAATAATCATAGATAGAAATTCGCTATATGGGAAGCAATATTTGGAAAAACATACCTATACCTATGAAAACTACCTATTTGAAGACATGGATTATCCTAATCTTCGAAAGGAATTGGGTAGATATTCATTCCCACGCTATGTTATCATCAATACAAAGGAGAACAAGGTTGTTCGATCCAATTTTCAGATTGATCAATTTCGCGAGATATTAAATAGGTTGCAGCTATAGATATGGGAATCAACAAAACAGACTATCCCGCAATCCATATTGTGAAGACAACGACTTAGCCTTATTTGCAAAGGCTTGGCGGTAGTAACCCGGCAATTTTCCATCTGCACCAAATAGTCGCTGATACTTTTGTAATAGCTGAGGATAATGTTTTTCGATAGCGCGCATGACCAGTGCGCTATTGTCCGCAGGATCATTTCCGTATAGGACGAGCGTAGCAGGAAAAACATAGCTGGCGCCAATAGTCTGAAAAGTCTGAAATAGCAATTCCAGACTCGCCCCAGTATCCGATATATAGGGCAACAGTGGCATCAGGCTGACGCCGCTATGGAGCCCGTGTTCACGCGCTTGCCTTAATGCTTCCAATCGTAGTGAGGGCTTGGGAGCCCCCGGTTCGAAAATACCGGCAACACGATCATCTATCGTCGAAAATGAAAAGGTAACAAACGCCTTATGTCCTAATCTCGACTGAAGATCTTCAGGAAGTATTGCTTCTGCATCAATCTTTCTTAACAAATCAAAATCCCGGGTAACTAAGTTCGACTTCGTAATAATATGTACCGGAAAACGATAGTGCAGGATGACTTCCAGCAACTGTCGGGTAAGCAATTCGGACTGTTACAGCTGCAGATAAGGATCTGTTACAGAAGAAAGGACAATAATTCCATATTGTTTTTTACGCGCACGTAATGCCAGCTGCTTTTCCAGCAATTCGACAGCATTCCCCTTCATACTCAGCTTTTCAGCCATGTTGATTCCGTACTTACTTCCCCGGATATAACAATACAAACAATTAAAAGAGCAACCACTGTAGGGATTCAGCGTATAATCATCAAGAAACCAAGGATCTCTTCGTTTTGTCTTATTGAGGATGGATTTCGCAATTATACGATGCATCATAGTCTATTCATTTTAAAACGTTCTACCCATACCTCTTGATGCAGGCCACACCTCCTTAAAACCATATTGCGCATAGAGCTGGAAAGCAGGACCATCTGCGATCAAACTGACATAGCAGCTATCTGGCAGGTTCGAATTCATGTATTCATCAAGTTTCTGCATAATCAGTTTTCCAAGCCCTTTTTTCTGATGTTCGGGGAGCACACAGATGTCAACGACCTGGCAATGGCAAGCACCATCGCCAACGATCCTACCCATACCTACTATTTCATTATCATTGTCCCCATCCAAAATAGCCACACAGCATAAGGAATTTTCCATTCCTAGACGTGCAGCTTCGTTCGTTTTTGGCGATAACCCGGACTGTTGTCTTAAAAATTGATAGCGTTTATAATCTATCTTCTGATATACGGCTTGATAGTGCATAGTAAAATGATGAGTTTGTTATTTATGAAATTATTCATAATAATACATTTTTCAAAACCCATTGATTATACACTAACGAAAAATACATAAATAATTATTAGCAAATATGAATTTCAGTCATGGATCAATGGGCTATATATCCATAAATCACTTCAATTGACTGGTTTTCGTTGCATCTTCACCACCGGAAAATCACTTCAGATGTGCGAATGCCCCTAAAAATATCTTTATTCAACGGATAATCGCAAATATTTAATTTTCAATGCATAATAAATATTTTAATTCATTACCTTTATAGCATTGAAACAAAACTCAACACCAGCCATGTTTATCGGCGCTGTCAAATGGTTCGACAATAACAAAGGATTTGGTACCCTTGCGTTACCTTCCGGAGAAGAACTCTTTGTGCATATACGCAGGTTTAAAATTCCTCCAGAGCATATTATTCAGCCTGCTGAGGTCATAGTCGGAGACAAGAAGCCTGATCCCAAGCGGAGTGGTTACTTAGCCCACAACTGTAAAATCCTCAAGAGACCTGAAGATTGGAAATTCGTCATTTCCCTCTTTGAAAAGGATCATACTGTACTCATCCCCGATAACCACGGCCACGAGCAAAAACACAACCTCACCTCATTAGCAGCAAGACAATTACTACGAACCCAGGGCAAAGAAAACGTGGTTTCTATGTTGACCTCCCATTTTGATGTCCGTTTCAACAGCTCTATTTTCTTGGCTTATGCTGAATTGCTTGACAAAAGTATCTCAGGTATTTTTGAAAAAGAAATAGCATCTGAACTTCTCACTCAGATTTTCACATACTTTGGGAACCACGTTTCACATCAGATTTTATTCAGGGTATGGAAAGAAAGAATGTTCAGGTATATTGGCTATCCAGCCGATGGCGACTATGAGATTCCCGAAGTGGTGCTTAATCTGAATGCAACAGAGATAAATTACGATGATTTAACAAGAATCAGAGCCTATAGTTTTGGCAAATCTTTCTGTAATGATTTTGTAGAAGCATTGTTTGACGATTTGGAAACAATGGACAAGCAAGATATCGAGCCCTTGATCCCCTATATTGATTTCCTTGAAAATGAAGATTCCATTGAAAAAATCAATCTGATCATGCAGTAAAACAAGGCGGAATGGGGTTGCTAGCATTATTATCCACATTACTAATCAGATTCTTACCGAGCCATTATTATGTGATTGACTCTTTCCGTAACGATGATGATTTTTTAGCTGTACTGCTCCTGATGGGTTCATTCGTGTTTTTAGCACTCACGGTCATAAGCATCCTTCTTGGTTTACTCTTTGTTGCAACAATTATCTTGCTTATTAGCGCCGGCATTATTTCAACATCGGTTATCGTCGGATTACAACAGCGGTCCATAACCAAAGGATTCAAAACCCTATTCCTTTCTTCAGCCGTTGTGGGCAGCAGCATAGTTTCCGTTATATTTTGTATTTTCCTTAATGCCGTATATGATTGGTATAGCAATAACATGGCTATTCTGATCGGCATTGGCCTGGGCATTGTGTTGGGTATAGGATTGGGGTTGCTTGCCTTCAAAGCCATGACTGGACTTGTCAGATTTTTGACGAATAAATACCGAAAATAATATCCATCTTCGTCAATCCTTCCTATTCCACATATTTAAACCGAAGAGCGGTCAGACTCGCCTTATCAGCATTACCCTCAATCAACGAAACACTAATTTTATACCGTCCTGCCTTACTGAATTTCATCCAGCCCCAAGGATACCAATTATACACATGTGCAGATTCCTGTTGGTTCTGTACCAGTTCTCCTGCCGAATTTTCAATACGCCACACCATCCGTCCTTCGCCCGCATAATTCATGTCTATCTGATAGTAGCCCGGCTTTTCAATAGCTATTTCATAGGAGAACCGGCTTTTTTCTGTCCATTTATTGACCTGAACGACATGTTTCCATTCACCAAATTTCTCCATCCAGGATTTCCCTTCTTTCGTACAGTTCACCACCTCCCCAAAATCAACAGGAATAACGGTTTCAAGCGCAGGATCAACACCCAGCATTTTTTCGACCTGAGGCGCACCATTTACCTTAATCTGGATAACGGAAACCATCTTATCGGGTGCGATTTTGGGAATGTCAATTTTAAGCCAATCCTTTTCAAGCTTATAATTCAATTTTTCCTGACTGTCCGTCCCCAGGAGTCTGATAGACTGTATCCCTTTTGTCAACACCGGAACGTATAAGGTTCCATCGGCAGGCCAATGATAGACCAGTAAGGAAATTCGGTCCCCCTGTACCGTGGCGTCCCCCCAAGGTAGCGCATGCTTCCAGGGCGATGCCTGGGCGCCGTATACGGTCTCTGGATAGCGCTTGATCCAGGTACCTGCATTGCGGAGGGCTAAATCTGCCTGATCCGGAATAGAACCATCCGGTTTCGGTCCTACGTTCAACATATACGTCCCTCCGCGTGCAACTGTTGATAGTGTGCGTTGCAATATCTCCCGGCTACTCTTCCAGTTGTTATCATACCAAGCATAACCCCAGGAATCATTGGTCACGTCAACAGTTTCCCAGAGCCCTTGCACATTCTCCCTGGGCACCTCCATATCTCCCAACGTAGAATAATCCCCCAGCCCATGCCCTACCCTCCCGGAAACATACGCCCCCGGTTGATTCTTATGCACCAGTTCAACGAGCTTCTGTGCATATTTTTTATCCATTCCGCCCGGCGTATCAAACCATACCAGTTCTATTGGACCATAGCCTGTTGTAATTTGCTGTACCTCAGGATAGCATTTCTCCCAAAAGTAATCGTCAAAAGATTTCACTTTCCCCTGTGCATCCACCTTGGGTCCACCGTTTCCACCGGGATAAGTCCAGTCCTGATTTTGAGAATAATAAAAACCAAAACCGATCCCACCTTCCTTACAAGCTTTAGCCAATTCGGTCATCGGATCGCGTTTAAAATCTGTCGCATCGACGATATTGAACGGGTTAACTTTCGAATGAAACATCGAAAACCCATCATGGTGTTTACTGGTAATAACGATATAACGCATTCCAGCATCTTTTGCCAGCTGCACAATAGCCTTGGCATCAAATTGATCCGGATGAAAAGAAGACGCTGCCAACATATATTCCGCAGGCGGAATATTCGCCATGCTCTTGTTCATAAGCCATTCTCCGATTCCATAATAGGTTTTTCCCTGCCATTTATTTGCTAATTGGGAATAAATACCCCAATGAATAAATAGGGCATATTTCCCCTCGCGAAACAGCTTTCCCCTATTTTGTGAAATAGCACTTTTCCCGCCAGCACCATCCCACATCTCTTCCATTCGTTGCCCAAGAGTATGATGTGGACATAGTGTACTGATTGCTACCCCAAAAACGATCGTTTTAAAATTCATCGATAATAACTTTTGATACATCAGATACAATATTATACCTTAGGCATACTATACCCACTTTGATAACTTTTAGCCAGATAGCGATCTGCATCTTTATCATTGAAGGTGCGTTTATTTTTATCCCAATACAGCTTCTTTTTGCTTCGATAAGCAATATTCCCCATCTGAGAGAAAATGGCAATATGGGCACCGGCCTCGATCGGCGCATGCAGTCCTTCACTGGATTTATTGCGAACAGCTTCTATAAAATTGACCATATGCTTATCCAGTCCATTATCTTTTGAAGGTTGAAAAGCAACAGCCTCCATACGACCTTTTTCGGGGATAACCTCCCAGCCTTCACGATTGACCACCAATGTGCCATTATTTCCGATAAAGGCGACCCCATGTGTTTTTTGATAAGGCCCGAGATCTATTCCGGTTGCCTGTTCCCACTGGACATTGAATCCGTCAAACTCATAAACGGTGGTTAAACTATCCGGAGTTTCCGCGGCATCATCAGGATAAGCAAACTTACCTCCGGCAGCCATAACGGATACCGGATCAGAAACTTTCATCCCGATCAGCGCATAGTCCAGCATATGCACGCCCCAATCCGTCATCAGACCCCCGGCATAATCCCAGTACCACCTAAAATTAAAATGAAAACGATTGGGATTGAAAGCCCGTTTTGGGGCAGGTCCGAGCCACTTGTCATAATGAACACCGGCAGGCACCGAAGCATCAGGCAGCACCGGAATGCTTTTCATCCATCCTTGATACGCCCAAGCTTTTACCAAACGGATCTTACCCAGTTTTCCACCATGTACAAAGGCCATAGCGTCCCTAAAATGCTGCTGGCTCCGTTGCCATTGTCCAACCTGGACCACACGTTTATATTTTTTTGCTGCAGCAACCATTAGCTCGCATTCCCGAATGGAATTTCCAATAGGTTTTTCAACATATACATCCTTGCCTGCTGCAACAGCATCTACCATCTGTAGGCAATGCCAATGATCTGGCGTGGCCACGATTACAACATCCACATCATTTGCTTTGAGCAGATCTTTATACTCGATATAGGTTCGGACCGTAATATTTCGTTTTTTTAACTCTTCCGCCCGATTGCGGAGTATATTTTCATCGACATCGCAAAGTGCTGTACATTGGACACCGGGAACTTTCAATATTGCATTTAGATTGGACCAGCCCATACCGTTTACACCAATCAGTCCAACACGGATAAGTTCAGATTGAAAACCGAAAACACGTGTATTGGCAAAGAGTGCTGAGGCTGTCAGGATTCCTGCATTGCGGATAAAATCTTTTCTTTTCATTGCTTAGTTTGGTTTATTTTGATTTGCTCTACTATCTTTTTTGTAAAGACGATTCATGCAGCACTTTCCCTAGAGGTAACTAATATAACATTTAATCAGGAGGATTAGGAAAAATAAAGAAATTCTCTTTCTATTGAAACGAGTTTTACGTTTTTAGGGAGCCTTCGGCATCTTTCCGGGCGATGTGTTTTCCTGCTTTCATACCCGAAAAAATGCAACCGCCCAAAAATGTCCCTTCCAATGCCCTATACCCGTGCATGCCGCCACCGCCAAAACCAGCAACTTCACCGGCTGCATACAGTCCTGCGATAATTTGGTCGTCTACTGTCAGGACCTGTGCGTCAAGGTTTGTCTTAATCCCGCCCAACGTCTTACGTGTAAGCACATGTAAACGTACAGCAATCAATGGTCCATTCTTCGGATCCAATATCTTATGTAGAGACGAGACCCTTCCAAGCCGATCACCGAGATATTTTCGCGTACTACGGATATAATTGACTTGCGTGTCTTTAGAGAATTTGTTATCCAACTCGCGGTCTCTTGCCATGATCTGTGATTCAATAGATTCGTAATTTAACAGATCATCTCCCGACAGCAGGTTCATTTTTCGGACCAATTCCGATAATGTGTCCGAAACGATAAAATCTACCCCATTCTCCTTAAACGCTTCAACCGGTGCGGGGGCTTTTTTACCGAAAATCCGTTTGAGGAAGAGTTTATAATCCCTATTGGTGATATCTGGATTTTGTTCGGAACCAGAAAGCGCAAATTCTTTTTTTATGATTTTTTGTGTCAAAATAAACCAGGAATACGAATAGCCACTATCTTGTATATGCTTTAGTGTACCCAAGGTATCAAACCCCGGTAAAAATGGCGCCGGAAGTCTATTTCCTTTCGCATCAAACCAAAGTGAGGAAGGACCGGGTAAAATACGTATACCATGATTGGGCCAAATCGGATTCCAGTTCTGGATGCCTTCGGTATAATGCCACATGCGATCTTTATTGATCGTATGGGCACCAATTTCTTCGGCGACAGCAATCATCTTTCCATCTACATATGCCGGAACTCCAGAAATCATCGCGGATGGAGCTTTACCCAGCCGTTCAGGCCAGTTCTTTCGTACCAGTTCGTGATTGGCGCCAAGCCCGCCCGAAGCAATGACAACGTGCGGGGCATGATAGTCGAATGTGTCAATGATATTTCTATTGGTCGCAACTCCCCTTTCTTGATCATCATCTTCTAAAATATCACCAAATACTCCTTTTACAGCACCATTTTCTGTAATCAACCCGGTAACACGATGCCTAAATTTAAATTGCAAGAGTCCATTTTTTTCTGCGGTATAGGCCTTTTCTATAAAAGGTTGAACGACTCCTGTTCCGGTTCCCCAACTTACGTGAAATCTAGGTACCGAGTTTCCGTGACCAGAAGCACGGCCATCTCCACGCTCCGCCCAGCCTACCATAAACATGAATTTAATACCTAACTTGGTTACATACGCGTATTTCTCACCAGCAGCGAAGTTCAAGTAGGCATCGGCCCATTGACGAGGCCAGTAATCTGCTGCCCGATCAAAACCTGCGGTACCGAACCAATCTTGCTGCGCCAACTCCAAAGAATCTTTGATCCCCATACGACGTTGTTGTGGTGAGTTGATAAAAAATAAGCCGCCAAAAGACCAGAATGCCTGTCCCCCGAGATTTCTTTTGGTCTCTTGATCCAATAGAAGTACCTTCTTTCCTGCGTTGGTAATTTCCATTGCTGCAGTTAATCCTGCCAGGCCAGTCCCGATAATGATTGCATCAGGTTTAAATTCTTCTTCTATCCGCATACTATAAATATCAATGGGTTCTATATTCTTTACGGTTCTTGTGCGTAAGTTCACTTTTGGTTCCCTTAAATTTACCTGTTTCTCTTCTGAAGTACAAAGAGAAATAAAATTCAATCTGTGAACAAGGAGCGTAAACTATCATTAAAATTATACACAAATGCAATTTAAGTTATTTTAATGATAGAAAATACTGTTCTACCTTTGCAGCATCAATCATTCAAATCAGTGTATTGAGCAAGTTGCTCCTTTTTATTTTGATGAAAATATGTGGAGGGCAAACAAAAAATTAAAATAATAAAAAATGGAATACAGGAAATTAGGAAAAACAGATTTAGAATTATCGGCAATCACGTATGGTGCTTTCGCCATAGGAGGAAATATGTGGGGTGGTAATGAAAAAAAAGACTCTATCGAGTCTGTTAAGGCTTCCATCGATCATGGGGTTACCACGATAGATACAGCTCCTTTCTACGGTTTTGGTTTAAGTGAGCAGATGATAGGCGAAGCGATAAAGGGTTACGATAGATCCAAACTTCAGTTGCTAACCAAATTTGGTTTAGTATGGGACGGAAGTAATCAAGGCAAAGGTGAATTCTTCTTCGATGCCGAGGAAAAGGGCAAAACTATCCCGGTCTACAAGTATGCTGCCAAAGCTAGCGTTATCAAAGAAGTCGAAGACAGTCTAAAACGTCTGCAAACCGACTATATAGACCTATTGCAAATCCATTGGCCTGACAGTACCACACCCATTTCTGAAACAATGGAGGCCTTAGATTTGCTTTTGCAACAAGGAAAAATTCGTGCAGCTGGAGTGAGCAACTATAGTGTCAAACAAGTTTCAGAAGCTCAGGATTCAATACAAATCGCAAGTAATCAAGTAGGTTACAGCATGTTGAACCGCAGCATTGAACAAGAACTTATACCGTACGCTCAACAACATCATTTAGGCATTATTGTTTATAGCCCCATGGAACGCGGTTTGCTTACAGGCAAATATTTTAATGAAGGTAAATTGAAAGAAAATGATCACCGTAACGGCTACTTTCAGCAATTTGACCTCAATAACGTAAAAACTTTCTTAGACACCATCAGCCCAATGGCAGCTGATAAAGGCGTTACGCTCTCTCAATTGGTACTACGCTGGACGAGCTTGCAACCTGCTATAACCGTTGTATTAGCTGGAGCGCGAAACGCAGACCAGGCTATTGCTAATGCCGGAGCGACAGCAATTGACCTTACAATAGATGAACTATCATTTATCAATACTGCCTTGTCTAAGATTTAAAATTTAAGCACAAAAAAATGACTCTTATGACAGTACTCCTTTTCAGGATTGTCCTGTTATAAGAGTTGAAATCTATTGCTAGTCTACTACTAGCCGCTTATTTTATCTCAGCAAAACAATCAATAATTTTCATTAAAGTCAAAGCCTCCTCCATAGGTGCAGGATTTGGACCATTCCCCTCAAAAAAAGCGACTGTACTAGCGATCATTGGATATTGTATATGCTCAGGATGCTCAAATACAAGTTCATGCTCTTCACTATCAGATTGAACTGTTATCGAATTGCCAAATATGGAGAAGCTGATCCTCCCCCGGCTACCTATGATCTCACAGCGATCTACATGATCTTCTTGCCTGACATTGAAACACCAGCTTCCATTAAAAACAACCTGATTCTCAAATAATATAGTTCCAGTTGTGTGATCAGCGACAGTACTGGCTGCATCCTGAATCTGGCTAAATCCTCCAAAGGAAATCGGTAAGCCAAAAAAATACAACATCAGATCCAATTGATGTGGTGCAAGATCAAAAAAATATCCACCTCCGGAAATTGTTGGGTCTGTACGCCAGTCTGCTGCTCCCTTGGTCACTAATTCCGGTAACCGACTCTGCCATAACCGGAGCTGCACCGTCCGAATTGCTCCTATCTGCCCAGCCTCTAACAACTCTTTTACTTTGAGAAATAAGGGTAACTGCCTGCGATAATGCGCCACCACTAACTTGCCATTAGTCTTCCTGACACCCTCCAAAAGTAGCCTCGCTTCCTCTGCATTCAATGTAACCGGTTTCTCAACATAGACATTTTTTCCGGCTTCCAAGGCCTTCAATGCATAGTCAAAATGCGAGGATGGTGGAGTAGCGATATAGATAGCATTCAATGCCGGATTGTCCAATAAGTCCTCGACCGTCGAATACCAATGCGGGACTTGATGTCTATGGGCATAATCGGCAGCTTTAGCAGCATCTCTCCGCATTACCGCCAACAAGCTGCTATCTTTAACTTTATTAAATGCGGGTCCGCTTTTTTTCTCTGTAACATCGCCGCACCCGATGATTCCCCATCTTACCTTTGCGTCTTCCATTTTATTTTTTTTTATCTAATCCTCCAACAAACTTTTTTATTCCGGTTTCTCGCGCCCGATAAACCGATTTTTACCAAGTAAAAATCCGATTGCCTTTTCAATATTTTTCCGTCGGCTTTCATCTGTCTTTAAGAAAGAAATGTAACGGATAATCTCTTTTCTTTTGGATGGTGCCAAGCGGTCAAAGACAGCTTTTGCCACGTCATTTTCCGTCAATGCCTGCTCAAGTTCGGGATGTGGCACTAAACTTCGTTCAGTGGGATCAAAAACAACAGACACTTCCAATAGTTCACCGATCCGCTTAGGGGAGTTTGCCAACATCTGGGTATTGATATACAATCGCCACTCGCCCTTATAACGTAATAGGGTCTGTTTGTAATCTTTACCATTTACTTTTCCACTAATAGGGATATGGCCCTTATCCACTCTAGCTTCGGCGAAGAGATTATGTAAAATTTCATCGGGCACAAAAACAAAAGGGTTGATTCCTATTATCTCCAATTTGGCTTTAAAGGCAAACATATATATCGACATTTATTGTTTATCCAAAAATTAAGTCGACGATAGAATCGCTTCTATCTGCTGAAGCTCTTCCTGACTAAAACTTAAATTTTCGAGCGACTTTAAAGAATCAGTCAATTGCGCACTGTTTCTCGCTCCGACCAAAACCGAAGTCAGGCGTTGATCCTTCAATAACCAGGCAATTGCCATTTGTGCGAGTGATTGTCCACGTTGCGCAGCAAGGCCATTCAAAGCAGACAGTTTTGTAATAAGCTCGGATGTAATAGCAGTACTCTTTAAAAAATGCTCTTTTGAGGCCCGAGAATCTGTTGGAATACTACCCTGTAAGTATTTATTGGTCAGTAAGCCCTGGGCCAAAGGTGAGAAAGCGATAATCCCGATCCCCTCTTCATCCAGTATGTTCAACAGCCCTTCTTCGGGGTTACGCACCAACATGGAATACTTTGGTTGATGGATCAAACAGGGGCAATTCAGATCGCGTAATATCGCTGCCGCTTCCGTTACCAAATCCGCAGGATAGTTCGATAAACCTACATAAAGGGCCTTTCCCTGTCGTACAATATCACTTAACGCGCACATGGTTTCTTCCAATGGCGTATTGGGATCGGGCCTGTGATGATAAAAAATATCAATATAGTCTAACTTTAGACGCTTTAAGCTCTGATGCAGGCTTGCCATAACATATTTACGGCTCCCCCAATCGCCATAAGGTCCTTCCCACATCGTATACCCCGCTTTGGTGGATACCAAGAGCTCATCCCGGTATCCTACAAAATCTGTCGTCACTATCGTTCCAAAATTTTGCTCCGCACTACCCGGCGGCGGTCCGTAATTATTCGCTAGATCAAAATGGGTGATACCATTGTCAAAAGCCGTATGTAGGGTCTGCCTAAACACTTCTTTCTGATCGATATCACCAAAATTTTGCCATAGCCCAAGGGAAATAGCCGGAAGCTGGATACCACTCTTCCCACATCGCCTGTATGGCATTTTATTATATCGGTTTGGATTGAATGTCACGCTGTCAAGTTTATGTATGCAAAATACAAAACTATTTTGAAGAGTCTAAGCAATTATACCTGGCAATGCGCTTGAAATATTTCGATATACAACAATTGAACTAAAATTTATACCATTCCACACAACAGATCTATGCTTGTATCACAAATATTTTTATATTTTTGATTATCGTCCAATAATAACACAGCGTTAAGTAAGAATATCCCATGATCAGTAGATTCTTTAGAAAATTCTATTTACATATTGTGATATGGGTCATTTTGCTCTTACTACCTTTTATTACCTATCTCTATCAGCCTGACAAAATCGCTGATTTTAAAATCTATTCGGCACTATCGCATCTTGCTAATATCATCTTTTTGGCGAGCAATTTTTATCTACATTGTTACCTTGTCGCACCGAGGTATTTCTTTGGCCGCCGAAAGGTTTTTATCCTATTTATCGCACTGGGCTTTATAGCCTACGTCCTGCTCAATTATGCAATCGTCTATTTCAACCCCAATGGAGAATTAGCTCATTTTAAAAAGGAGAATATACTTTTTGTTCGCCTTGTTGTCGGTCCGGGAATTATCTATTCGCTTTGCATGATCACCTCGTCCATGATCTTTCTTTATAATGAACAGGCAAGACAAAAGGAACTTAACAAACAAATCGCATTAGAAAAGACAACCGCAGAACTGACTATTTTGAAACTCCAGATCAGTCCACATTTTTTATTCAACACGCTCAACAATATTCGTTGGCTGATCCGCAAACAATCCCCTGATTCTGAAGGTACAATAGTCAAGCTATCCGAAATGCTTCGTTATATACTTTATGAAGTTGATGGACCAAAGGTCGAACTTTTCAAAGAAATTGATCATATGCGCAATTTCATTGCTTTACAGACATTACGGCTCCCCATTCCGGGAGAAGTTGACCTGAAAATCGAAAGCCCCCTCAAGAACAGAATGATCCCACCTTTATTGTTTATTCATTTTGTAGAAAATGCATTCAAATATGGCGTGGACAGTAAAAATATTCCCGACATACAATTTCAATTCATAGATATTCCAGGTGGACTCGTATTTAAATCTGCTAACAAAATATTGCAATATACCGAGCATCGGCCAAATGAAGGCATCGGGTTAACAAATGTGAAACGAAGACTACAATTGCTTTATCCCAATCGCCATGATCTATCCATCAAAAGAACGGTAGATGGATACTTTGAAATTGCACTCAGACTAATGACAGATGAAGATTAAATGTATACTAATTGATGATGAACCATTCGCGCTTAATCTGCTCGAGGATGACTTATTGAGTTTTGACCAAATTGAAATTCTACAGAAATTCCATTCCCCTGTCGATGTTGCCGAATACCTAAAAAATCAGGCGGTGGACCTCATTTTTCTGGACATCCAAATGCCCGAGCAATTAGGAACGCAGTTTGTCCGGAACCTCGAAGATCCACCTCTAATTATATTTACCACAGCTTATCATCAATATGCTGTTGAGGGATTTGAATTAAATGCCATAGACTATCTTTTGAAACCTATTTCAAAAGAACGGCTCACGGTCGCGATTCGAAAGGTAGAGGATATCATGACACTACGCAACAAACAGGTTGTCGAAAAAGAACATATTGTCGTTCATGTGGAATATAAAAAAACAAAGATTTATCTCAACGAAATCAGCTACATCGAAGGTTTAAAAGATTACGTAAAAATCTATTTGGTTGACCGGCAGACCCCGCTGCTAACCCGAAGTAATTTACGTGGTATGGAAAAGCTATTACCAGCAAGCGATTTCCTACGCATACACAATTCTTTTATTGTTAACAAAGCTAGAATCGAACATTGCACAGTGGCAAAACTTACATTACCTGAAATCGCTTTACCTATTGGCAAAAAGTATGTCAAAAATATGGCCCAGTTCCATATGAAGGCGGCATCGAATCAAGATAACATCATCCGATAACAGCCATTCGTCTACACATTCGGTTCGTCGGTCTACAGATGATTGCATCGTATAGAAATCATTTTCAAATTTGCTTGGGTCAATTTGTTCAACACCGGCTATTGATCCGTATAGCAAAGAAAAAATGAAAAAAATTATAGCAGCATTCCTATTGGCAACCGCTGTTGCCTCATTACATGCCCAAACGGCTCCAAGTGGTCGTCCAAGTGGTTTTTCCGTCACTGAAGGCAAACTCTCCGGTCAACTGACCGACCTTCAGGGCAAGCCTATCGCACAGGCTTCTGTCAATCTGCTGCGAGTGATCCATGATCAGTCTACGGGCAAAGAGCGGGAGATCTTGTTCAAAAGCACGAGCTCACTCGAAAATGGGAAATTTAATTTCACCGCTCTCTCCACTAAAGATAAATGGAAATTAAAAATAAGCTCAGTAGGTTATACCGCTAAAGACCTTACTGTCGAATATGGATCCGATGACAAAGTATTGGATAAAGACCTCGGTACGATCACCTTGGAGAACGACAATCGAAAGCTAGAAGAGGTCACCGTTACCGGTCGTAAAGCATTATTGGAAATGGATATCGACAAAAAAGTATACAATGTAGAAAAGAATATTGTAGCAGCGGGCGGTACCGCTATTGATGTCATGCGCAATATGCCTTCTGTGCAAGTCGACATTGATGGGAATGTCAAACTCCGGAATGCGGCACCGACTATCTTTGTAGATGGCAAACCGACAACACTAACACCAGACCAAATACCTGCTGACGTGATTGAAAAGATCGAAATCATCACCAATCCTTCTGCCAAATACGATGCTTCGGGGAGTATGTCCGGAATTTTAAATATTATCCTGAAAAAGAATAAAAAAACAGGTTACAACGGTATGCTTACCCTTGGGGCAGATCGTTTCGGTGGAACCAATTTTATGGGAAGTCTCAATTTACGTCAGAACAAATTCAATATATCCCTCACGGGAATGAATATGCGTATGCGGACAAATACCGAAGGCGATAGCTATCGGAAAAGTACAATTGATGGGGTTAATTCTACCGTTAAACAAGATATCGAGGGTAAAACAAAGGGAATGATCACCTTTGGGAGGCTCGGATTAGATTATGACCTTAGTCCCCGCACGACGGTATCTGTTGCTGGAATCTTTGTCGAAGGCAAATTTCGCCCAAATGAAAATACAATGATAACAACGGAATCGCAAGGCAATAGCAATAGAATTTCCGAATCCGAACGTAGTTTCAAACCAAGGGGTTTACAGGCAGGCCTAGTTCAGAAATTCAAAACTGAAGGTGAAGAATTGACTGCGGACTTCAATTATTTCGGTGGAACAAACAAATCCAATGGCACTTACACGACCAATTATTTAGATAACAGGGAAATCATTGGTTCACAGATCCAAAAGAACGTTGGATCTGGCGACAACAAATTCATGACCGTACAGGCAGATTATGTCAAACCATTCAAAAATGGGATGAAACTTGAGACGGGGGTTCGCGCGCAGATTAACAAACTCAAAAATCTGAATAGCAACACCCTCAAAGCCCGCGGTGAAGATGAGTATAAAGATATCAGCGCTGCGTCAGCCAATTACGACAACAAAAATACGGTCTATGCAGCGTATGCTTCACTTGGTGGCAACCTCAAGGATTGGGTATCCTATAAAGTCGGTATGCGTGTAGAAAATTCCACCTATGACGGTGAACTAATCAACACGAACCAAAAGTTCCACAATAAATACCCTCTTAGTCTCTTTCCTTCCCTATTCCTGAGCAAGAAACTGACAGAGAAAGATCAGCTACAGATGAGTGTCACCCGTCGTGTCAATCGTCCTAACTTCTTTCAGTTAATTCCATTTGTTGACTATACCGACAGCTTAAATATCACCCGTGGTAACCCTGACCTCGTTCCGGAGTTTACAACTTCTGGCGAATTGTCTTATAGCCGGACACACGGTAAAGGCACCTTCCTGGCTTCGGTTTATTACAAATATACCACTAACCTGATCACCCGTTACCTGACTCAGGAACTCAATCCCATTACCGATAAAATGGATTTCATCAACACCTATATTAATGCAAATTCAAGCAAAAACTATGGAGCGGAGTTTACCTACACCAATAATTTAAAAAAATGGTGGGACCTGACAGCAGATCTCAATTTCTACAATTCAAAAATTGAAATAGATGACAATACACCATCGGAAGGTATGTGGACAGTATTTGGAAAATTAAATAATACATTCAACCTGAAAAAGAACTGGAACCTTCAGCTCGCTTTTGAATATCAAGGGAAAACAAATATGCCAGTCACACAAAATCAGACCTTTGGTCCTCCGATGAATCAGGCCCAAAGTTCCTCTCAGGGATACATCAAACCGTTTTATGGAATTGATTTTGCCATCAAGAAAAGTTTCTTGAAAAATCAGGCCGCTTCCGTGACATTGGCGGTAAACGATATCTTTAGAACCCGTGGAAATACCATAATCTCTTCGGGTGATGGTTTCTACCAGGATTATTATCGTCTCTCCAACCCGCAGCTTGTCAAATTGAACCTATCCTATCGTTTTGGCAAAATGGACATGAATATGTTCAAGAAAAATAAAAACCAAAATTCGATGGAAGGGATACAGATGCAATAGATACGCATATTTAGATTGATCTATTATAGCAGAAAGAGACCAAGTGGATGGTCTCTTTCTGCTATAATTCTTTTTATATTATCTCTATTTATTAAACCACCTGACTCGGAATATTGTATTTCTCTATAATCGGAACAATTTCCAATAAATCATCAATAATATAATCCGGATTGGCTGATTTTAGCTGATCAGCGTGATGAGCCCCTGTCGTAATGCCAATACTTAAAGCACAACCAGCATTCTGACCTTCCTGAATATCAATAATTGAATCCCCTATTTTCACAACAGCGGTGGGATCTGTAATTGAAAAATTTGCTCTTGCAAGATCAATCATATCTGGATAAGGTCTATTTTTAGGTACATCGGATGCTGTAATTAATGCATCAATATCCCGTCCGACAATCCAGTCAAGCTTCTTCAGAAGAGATTCTGCTGTTTTTCGGTCATACCCTGTATTCAACACGCAAAGTATATTCATGTCCTTCAGAACTGCAAAAAGTTCATTGGCGTTTGAATTCGGATAAATGTCTTCCACCTCATAAGCTTTCTCAAGTGCTTGTAAAAATGATTGGAATATCTTCTCGGCCAGTTGCTCGTCTTCCACGTTCACACATTTTTTTAATACGGTCTTAATGGCCTGTAATTTTTCTTTCCCCGCTCCATGCTCCAATACCTCCATCAGTGTAAGTTCATAACCACCGATATCATTAATCGCATGGCAAAGTGTCTTATAAACTATATTATTCTCATTTACGGTAGTACCTGCCATGTCAAATACCACCATCTTGATCGCTTCTTTCATCTATTTAACTATTAAATGTTTAGCAAAAATAAAAAATTGTTAAATAAAACTAAACTTTTAAATGTTAACTTATTGCTATATTTAAGTTAAGAAGACATGAGTTAACATAGTGCAAAATAATAAGTCCAACAAATCAACAGTACCTGAAATGGGATGCGAAACCACAGGTATTCGGTACCTTTCCCGTCAAAAGTTGCCGTTTCATAATTTAGATGTCTTATACTGGCGAGTATATTTGTTGGTAGTATAAGGATAAAAAAGACAATCAACAGTATGCCCGTGAGACGGCTTAGTGAGGGTATAAACAAACCGAAAGCGGCCATAACTTCCAACAATCCGGTCAAATAAATCACTTCTTTTTTCAAGGGAAAAAAATCAGGAAGCATCAGCATCATACCTTTTGTGTAGATCAGGTGTCCCAGTGAGGTGAACAATAAGGTTGCAGCTAAAGCGAGTTTCCCAGCCAGATGATAATCCATACAACCTTTGTATTGTCGAATGAACAAGTTGCCAATGACAAAGACAATAAGTAAAACAAAAAGTGGTTTCATAATCTTTTTTTTTCAAAGTTATAGGCCTTTCTGTTCCTCATCAATGAACAATTGTTAAGAAATTTCCTTTCGGATCCTACTCAGGGACTGGGGTCTGATTCCGATATATGATGCGAGGTATTTTAAGGGAATATTTTTAATCAGCTCAGGCTGTTCTCGCATCAGATTGAGATACCGTGTCTTGGCTGAATCTTCAAGAAGGGTGAACTCGCGTTTCATTTTCTTCAAAAATATATCTTCTATTGCCTTCCGGCCGATGAAATTCCCTACCTGTGTCGTTTTATACACGGTATTCAAATCAGTATAAGATATTCGCCACAAGACACAATCTGTAATTGCTTCAAGGTTATAGGACGATGGTGTCTGGGTAAGAAATGAATCATAGGCGCTTACAAAAGAGTTTTCAAATGCAAAACCAAATGTAAAATCATAATCTAATTTTGGAATATTAAAACGAATAATACCGCTTTCAATAAAAGACAGGTATTGTTCCGTTTTACCCATTTCCAGAATCAGTGATCTTTTGGGAAAAACTGCTTTGGTAAGCATCGAAGAAAAAATATCCCAGTCCTTCGTCTCCATCGTAATGAGCGAATTGAAATACGCTTTGATTTTATCCATGCTATCCATACTTCAAAACAAGATAAGAACTTCTGGTCAAACAAGAAAAAACGTAAACTTATTAATTATTTAAGCACTTAATTTCATGGATAAATATTAATTTAATCACTATAAACTTTCATTATGACTTCTATACCAGACTACAGTATCAAAATATGGTCCCCATCAAAGAAATTCATCTTCCGATTTTCATTTATTTTCATTTTTTCATTCCTATTTGTATTCAATAATGGCGCCTTTCCAATTTTCGGGTACATCAGCAAACCGCTAACCGACTTTATGCATTGGCTTACTCCCTGGTTTGCGAAAACCATTTTACGATATCAGTACGATTACACGGTTTTTATTAATGGTAGTGGGGACACTTCCTATGGCTGGATATCGTTACTTCTCCTTATCATAATTGCTTCGGCAGGTACAGTTATGTGGTCTCTATTTGATTCAAGGCGACCAAACTATGAAAATTTATATTATTGGCTGACCACAGCTATACGTTACTATATTGCACTCATGTTGATAAACTATGGCGTAATCAAGGTAATGCATTTGCAGATGCGACCACCCTCGTTGACGCAGCTCATGCAGCCCTTGGGCGAATACTCTCCGATGGGATTGGCCTGGACATTTATTGGTTTTTCTAAAGGCTATAATATCCTTATTGGCATAGCCGAAATATTATCGGGACTGCTTCTATTCAGAAAAACGGTTGTATTGGGAGCTTTGGTAACTATTGTTACCAGCATCAACATCATGTCCATCAATTATTTTTACGATGTCCCTGTCAAGATGATTTCGACCGCACTATTTTTACTTTCCCTGTTTTTGTTGCTTCCTTTCGCTCAGACACTGTTTTCCATATTTATAAAAGGACGACCAGCACAGTTGACCACGATTCAACCACCGCGATTCAATACAGCTTGGAAGAGAAAGGGACTTGCCGTCATCAAAATATTAATACTTATCATCTTTGGAGTACAACAGGTAATTGGGATTTTTAAAACCGTGGAGCTGATGAATACCTATTTTAGAAAATCACCACTCTACGGGATCTACCATTTTGAAAAAAACAATGAGGATATAAAAACTATTCCCAAAGAATGGCGACAGATCACTTTTCAGCATGACAACGATCATGTCTTTGTGCGTGATATAGACTACAATCCGCAGACCTTACCCATCCTAATTGATGTCCAACAACAAAAACTCACATTGAACAGTTATCAATACGATTATGAAATCGATCAAAATGGAAATATCTTATTGGCGAAAACGGTTGAAAACCGTCTGGAGAAAATTAAACTTATCAAACAGGATCCCCAACAATTGGAATTAAAAAAACATTCTTTTCATTGGATACAGGAATATCCAAACAACCGATAGTGCAAACATAACTTGCGGGGATATCAATTACATCTTGTCTTTCCCGGACAACGGAGCCATTTTAGCGCATTGGACCATACCATTGTTTATCAACTTCGTATTGACAGACTAAATTTCGAAAAGATTTGCTTCGCGCTGCGATTTAGTCAGTACCTATACAGAAAATACCCTGTGCAAAATCTTACAAAATCGGAGTTTACCTCCTGTTTTATTTAAATTTCTGCAACTTGTTGAAATCCATTTCAACAAAGAACGTGCTGTTACATTCTACACAAAAAAATTAAATGTTACCTCAAGTCATCTCGCTACACTGACACGAGAGCACATGGAGATATCACCAGCAAAAGTTATCAGAGAACGTATACTTGTCGAATCCATGCGTCTTTTGAGCCTTGTTCCCATCTCGGTCAAAGCCGCAATGGTTGAACTTGGTTTTGGGGATCAGGTTGCCATCACTCATTTCTTTAAGAAATTGACTGGTATTCCACCAGGTAAGTTTCACAGAACACGATAACATTTTATTAAAGGAAGCTGTTTCATCGGTCTACTTAAAACTATCAACACCAAGAATCGTGTTTTGAAGGGTTAATTGTTCCGCGAAATTAAATCAGCCTATTTTTTCTTTAATGTTATATTATCCAAGTATACCATGTCCTTGCCTGTATTCGTAAATGTGATGCGTACAATTTTTTTATTTGGCTTGATTTCCTGAGCGGTTACAAAACTAATTTCTTGCTTTTTGCCTTTTTTTTCTAAATCCTGCACTTGTTGTGTCACAGTTGACAGGTCTCCGGTAACAACAGCCACATTAGCTACCTCTACCTTTATATTTTCACCTTTACCCCAATATGTAAGGTTAAATAACTGTTCTGGATCCAGATAAACATATTGCTCGATTTTTTGCCCTGATGCGAGCACTACAGCCTTGCTCCCCTTTTCGCCCTTACCATCTTCGATCGTGGCCTCGCCTTCCCAAGGCGCAAGTCCAGCTTTACTTTCAAAATCAGGATTAGGTAGTTCATTCCCCGCCTTTAAAGGCCAGTTGTATGCACGAATGTAATCGACCTCCATATTGACTCCACCTTCAGATCCGTAAGCGCCAAGGAATACATTCATAAAGTGATTAGGTGAGAAAATCTGGTTTTTATTCGTGTATTCTTTGATCAGATCTCCATTGATGTAATGCTTAATACTCGTCGGCGTCCATAACACACCGTGGGTCAGCCACTGTCCTACGTGTTCATAACCTTCTGCAATATGCGTGGCAAGATTACGTTGAAATACGCCTTTTGAATCAACATGTCCATGAATCACAAATTGAGCCGTGATATACTCAAAAACATCGATTTCGAAAAGCTGTCCCTTTGGACGGATCCCCTTTATTCCATCCACTTCAGAACCTGCCTGCAGGTAATAACGAATATCCGGTCCGGGTGAATCAAACCAGAAAGCCGTATTTGTTCCTTTTGGATTCCCTTGACGATTACGTCTTACCTTAACTTCAAAATACCCGCCCTTACTGTTGTCCAATAGATTTTCATTGGACTTCCAATCGTAGGTTTGGATAGATGAAATTTTCTGGTTTCCCCCTTCAGTGAAGATCCGTTTGGGAATTGTATCATTGACATACAGATTGATCGCCGATCCATTTAAGGTATAAGCAGGTTGTGGCAATCGATCTTGCAACATTTCATCCCTGGATTTCGCATTCAGATAGTTCAGGGACGAAAAGTAATTTATCGTCCATTTATTGCGATTAAGTAATTGATCATTAAACTCATCCTGCCAATAGACTTCCATGCCAAGTGGAACGGCTCTTGAACTTGGATTTTTTTGCACTTCATCCAGTTCAGTATCATCCAACTCCCATTCCTTGCTTGTATATACCTTTCCATTTGCCAGCGATTTACCCCCGGCAGATTCTAACCAGATATAATAGGTCGTTTCGGGATCTACCTGTTGAATATAATAACGTCTGGCCCCATCAGCCCATATGGCGTTGGCAGTTTGCGGTTTTTTATTTGTTTTCGCCCAGAAGACTTTTGTCCCAGACATGTCCGACTGGTTATCCTTCATGTCCACACGGATCCAGCTCCGGGTTCCCAAAAGTCGCAATGCCGCGTTTGACTTTGCCGTTTGAGCCGATAGCGCTAGTGCTGACAATACTTGAATGCTGGCAAGGAATATATATTTTTTCACAATTTTCTGATTTTATAAACGAACAATGCCAATCTCCTTACAGGCAGATTATAGCCCTACGATAATAATGAGAATTATCAACATTGGCAACTCTGATCAAAACGCAACCGTTTGTTCAATTTAGCCGCCTGGACAAATATGGTGGTCTAACGCGATTAACCCGTCCGCGGGGCAGATAAAACAGTTAAATTATGTATATTGCTTTAAGAATTTGATACAGCAGTCAAATACAATTGATATAGGTTTGTTTTTAATACAGTGTGGATACAGCAAGTGATTTTAACCGGCCAATAGTTCTTGCCCAACATTGGGTCGACGCCTGGAACCAACACCGTTTTTCTGACCAGAGCTGGTCATGTCACAATTCGTATGTGATTTAAACAAATTCAGTTTAAGATTGCAAGAAAAAAGCGACAACCCCTCGCTAGTGGATTCAATTATTGTTTTCCTCGCGGACAAGAAAATCATAGGAATACCAAAATTTCAAAAGTGAAAAATTGTCAAGGCTCCGGAGTGAATAGCTTATGGGAAAATCAAATGAATTACTTTGCTTTTCAAACTCTTTTTTAAATTCCGTTACCAGTTTTGCTATTCCTTGTAGACCATTTTCACGTTTGATAAAGCTTTCTTTTTTGCCTCCGCGTAAATAGATCAACAGATCTGAGGCGTTAAGGACCGTTTGTTCCTTTTCAGTCAATGGTTGACCGCTCAGTAATTTATCGAGTGCGTTTTTGAAATCAATTCGCGGAAAATCACTTTCCCCCATCATAATCACATGAGTACCGTAATTCACAACATTCGTATAATAGGGATTAAAACCAGCCTGCATTAGTTGAGCGACATCTTTACTTGGAAAGGCAGACGAAAACTCATTGAATTGCGCCATTAAAGAAAATGCGATATTTTCACTACGCATCAAACAGCTATATGCTCGTTTAATGGTAGTTGAATCATGGTGTTCCACAAGCTTTAGGACACTGTCTACGTCAGGACTATTATTGAGGTGATAACGAATTGACTCATAATCAAAGAAATCTGTCACAGAAAACCCCGACATAGCAAGCTCTGAACTTTTATTTTTTCGGGCATATGAACGAACACCTTCAAACGTTGGTACGATCTTGGCACTGGAAATAACAGGAGTGGTTGGTACTATTATGATTTTGAATGGCTTATAATGACTGCGCAAGGAAGTTAATCCAACGGTAGGCATGGTATCTTTCAGTCCCCACACCGTTCCCAAATAAAAATTTTTGTCCACGGTCTGATCCACATAGAGCTGGTTTACCGAAAAACCAACAGAACGACTAATAAACTGAAATTTTTTAGCTAATGTACTACCATCGATCTCCACAGAATCGGGATCAACATCCTCCTTGTCACAACCGGACAATAAAAACAAACCGAGCAACAGTACAAAAAGATATTTCATGATTCAAAAATTACTCGCTTTCCAAAAGTCAAAATATTTCCGTATTAACAGCGGCAAGGCTAAAGGCTTTTGGTTCTCTACCAAAGATATACAAAAATACTTTTCTAACCTATATAAAAATCAGAATAACAAATGGATAAGATAAAAAACTCCTTCACAAGCATAGGAACAGCATCTCGTGCAAGCATCAGCAGATAGAATTAATCATCAGAGTCGCAAATTTCTAAAAAACGAAAGCCGTTGGAACGGGGAATTCCGAACGGCTTTCTTCTAACCTAATGAAAAACAGCTATACCGTTACCGGTACGTGTTGATCTCCTATTCCAAATATATCAAGTCTATTTCTCCAGTATACCATCTATTTACAATCCGTCTTTTTTATTTACGATTCGTATCTACCGTATATCCGTAAATGATCGTTGATCTATGACAGCCACTAAGGATAAGTTGACCAATAACAGCTTATCAGCGACTTGCAGCTGTGATGCAAGTCAGATAAAAAATGATTTATTTTTTTTTATTTTAAATCAGTCTAAATAACTAAAATAATTGTATGTTTGCGCCGACAAATAATTTAGACTAATTCAATATTAACAATGAAAAGATCTTTTCTGGGGCTTATCTTAAGTCTGGGATTGGTAGGAGCTATACATCTGGATGTTTCGGCTCAAAGTAAAGGGGTACATGGACGTGTAAAAACGAAAGACGGCGCACCAATTGAGTCGGCGACAGTAACCATTATGGGACTAGGGAAATCCACTTCGACCTCTTCTGATGGCAGTTTTCAATTTTCCAATCTTTCGGATGGAACATATACCATTCGGATCAAAAGTATCGGAAATACGATTGCAGAGCAGATAGTGACGGTTAAAGATGGTAAAGCTTCAGCAGTTAATATCGCGATGAATATTTCTGAGTCCCAGTTGGAGCAGGTTGAAGTACTTGGATACAATTCCCATAACAACCAAAAAGTCAATATTGGGAAAGCTGGTATTATTGATAAAGACTTACCGCAAAGTGTACAGATCATCAATGAACAGGTCATTGCCGACCAGCAGGTGAATCGGTTAAGTGATGCACTCAAAAATGCAAATGGTGTTGCCTTAGGTGCCAACCGAGGTGGAGTCAATGAAAATTTCTATGCGAGGGGTTATAGTTTAGGCGCGAACAATATCTTTAAGAATGGAATCAGAACAAACAATAGTGCATCTATTGAAGCCTCAACGTTGGAGTCCATAGAAATCTTAAAAGGTAGTGCAGCGCTATTATATGGTGGTGTAAGTGGCGGAGCAGTTATCAATATGGTCACTAAAAAACCTAAATTTAACTATGGTGGAGAGGTTAGCTTCCGAACAGGGAGTTATGATTTCTACAAGCCGACGGTTGATGTGTATGGACCATTATCCAAGACTGTAGCCTTTCGACTGATAGGAACTTATGAAAATGCAAAAAGTTTTCGTGATGTCGTCGAAAATAAACGGACATATGTAAATCCCTCATTACTCATAAAAGCTTCGGAAAAGACCGAGATCGAAATAAACGGCGATTATATGAAGGCGAACAATACGCCTGATTTTGGTATCGGCACTATTGATGGTAAAATTGATCAATCTATTGGAAGAAAGAGATTTCTCAATACAGTTTGGGCTTTTAATGACACCGAGCAGGCCAATTTCCAAACCGCGTTAAATCACAAGTTTAATGACAACTGGAAGCTAAATATTGCATTGGGTGCCCAATCGTACAATAGAGATTACTTCGGCGCAGAGCGCGTGCAGATTCAAGCAAATGGGGACTTAAACATTGCTTTGAATAAAACGAGGTCTAAAGAAATCACCATGAATCAGCAGGTAAATTTGACTGGTAAATTTTATACTGCCGGAATTAAACATACGATATTGGTCGGTGCTGATGCAGATCAATCCGATGTTAAGAACTTTGCTTTTACAATTTCCGATAAAGGAAATGTAGTCGGTGTAGATGGAAAGACAAAAGTCTATGACCTCATAAACATCTATCAACCGGGAGGAGAACGTACGGATATCCCAGATGCATCCTTCAAGAATTCCACGAGAACAGATATTTACCGTTCAGGTGTATTTGTGCAAGATTTAATTGAACTATCGGAAAAATTCAAGGTTTTAGCAGGAGTAAGATACACGTATCAAAAAACTCCGGAATCCAGGATTATAGATAACCAAGGAAACCATACATTGACTGAAAATAAACCTGCTGGTCCAAAAATTGATAAAGCATGGTCTCCTAAATTTGGTCTTATTTACCAACCGATTTCTAGCTCAAGCATATTTGTGACTTACGCAAGCAACTTTGAGGCTAACTCCGGATACGATCGTGAGTATCGTTCATTAGGACCTTCCATCATCGATCAATATGAATTCGGTGTAAAAAATGAGTTTATGAATGGCCGTTTGACAGCGAATGCTTCCGTATATCGAATTAAAAACAATAGATTCGCTCAAGCGATTATTTCAGAAGATGGCACGATCAAGGATGCGCTGATGAAAGAATTTACCGGAGAAACAGCATCGGACGGTGTTGAACTGGATTTACGTGGACAGCTTGCAGAGGGATTAAATATTATTGCCGGTTATAGTTATAATTTTAGAAGATATACAAAGACTAGTGAGATGGGGAATGCCGAGGGAGAGAGACAGGTCGGGTCTACACCTCACACCGCAAATGGAACCATATTTTATACTTTGCAAAATGGCAGCCTGAAGGGACTCAAACTAGGATTCTCTTCCTTCTATACCGGAAGACGTAATGCCGGATGGAACAATACGAAAGCAAATATCCGAGATGGTGTAAATCGTCTGATTTCTGTCAGTCCATTTACAACTATTGACTTTTCCGCTGGATACACCTATAAAAATTGGAGTATTCTTGGAAAATTGTCCAATATTACCAATGCATTTAACTATTACATCCATGAAAACTATAGTGTGAATCCGATTCCACCGCGCAGTTTTATGGCAACGCTGTCGTATAAATTTGAAAAAAGATAAATGAGATTATTTTTTTCGATCTCGAAGAGGACGCTTTTACATAAAAAGCGTCCTCTTTTTTTCTATTTTCCCAATTTCAAACCACAGGACTTTACGCTTCGTTTTTATTTCTTTTTTAAACGATCAGTTGACAATAAAGCAGTAATGGATGTCGCCGCCAACGCAGAAATTCCAATATTTAGCGTACTGACCAAAAAGTGATCGGAAAGTGAATACTTAATACCATAATAAGTAATGGCGTAAGTAACCAAATAAGTGATAAATGCTTTAATAATTTCCATAATATTAACACATGGGATACAGCTACAATAATTTTCGACGCAAATATAAAGAGCTTCTTTACCCCTATTTCCTTTCGCTTACGATTCGTCTTAGATGATTTATGATTCGTCGTTTTTAAGGATGATCAGGGTATTAAATTCTAACCCACTGAATAAATAATGTAAAATATATCACTTATTTTCAAATCAATTTAGCATTAAAACCATCAAGTCATTCAACAAGAAATTAAATTTACCAACATCTTTTCCCGTTGGTTTGAATGCAGCAAAAAAGCACTAAAAACGCCTTGGTGAAATCGCCTATGGAGTCCAGTTAAGAAAACCATCTTTCAAAATTATTAGAACAACATAGAGTTACGCCGAATGAATACAGAAAAAAGTCTTAATAAAAAAAACACCCGATAGCATGGGGTACTCCGGGTGTTTTAGCCATATTATTAACCTATTTTATGAAAAGTGCCCGTGAAGGGCAACACTAAAGTAGAAAAAAACTTTGTATAAACAAAATAAAAAGTAAAAAAAACAGATTTTCAATCTCAGCTAAACCGGTTAAACATTGATTTAGACAAACAACATAATCTTCTTTATCTGGTACACAAGCTCGGAACTAATTAACCCCAAATCCGATAGTAATAGCGTAATAACAGGGATATAACAGGGGTTTAACAGGGGTTTAGCAGGGATAATCCCCTGTTAAACCCCTGTTAATACAGTATTAAAATAGTGTTATTTCACTTTTAATTTAGAAAATGGTATTAACTTGTTGATAAGACATATACTACGATGCTATTCCATCCTTCCTATCTAGTGAATAATCAAAAATATAAGCGCTCCAAAAAAAAGATGCACGGCTCAGAGATTAGGAGATTTTGCTTAATTTTAGTCCATTAAATAACTTTAAACTATGACCGGTCGCGAAATTCTCAGACAACATATCAATAAAACCGTCCAATTAGATGATGAACAATTTGATTATTTCTTTTCTTTTTTCAGACCGGTATCCTTTAAAAAGAAACAAGCGATCATCAATATCGGCGATACGGTGGAATGCGAATATTTTGTCCTCAATGGCTGCCTAAAAACTTTTGTGGTTAATGATGAACAAAAAATGCATATTCTACAGTTTGCCACACAAACCTGGTGGGCATCCGATTATAATGCCTTACACAACTATACGAAAGCAACGGTCAACCTGGATTGTGTAAGCGATGCAGATACGCTTTGTCTACTTGCTGAGGACCGTGAACGTGTATGCAAGGAAATCCATGAGGTGGAGACATTTTTACGATGGCGTTCGAATAAGGGGTATATCGGTCTACAAAAGAGAATTCTATCCCTACTCAATAATGACGCCCGCAGTCGGTATGAGGAATTGATGCTCCAATATCCCGAATTATACAATCTTGTCCCAAAACACTTGATTGCAGCCTATCTTGGTGTTTCCCGGGAGACGCTCAGCCGACTCTATCAGAGTAAATAATGTGATCTATATCACCAAAACAAACCATTCTTTAAAATGTGATGTATATCACATAGATGCCTAAAGATTTATGCCCTACTTTGTACTATCATTTAAACAATTAATTTTTTAAAAGATGAAAAAAGAGAACTTAAAGGTATTGGTCGTTTTGACTTCACATGACCAACTGGGAGATACAGGAGCTAAAACAGGTTTTTGGGTGGAAGAGTTTGCAGCTCCCTACTATGTTATGGCCGATGCGGGAGTCACGATAACAATTGCCTCACCCAAAGGCGGACAACCACCTATTGATCCCAAAAGCGCACTTCCTGATTTCCAAACAGCAGCAACAAAACGTTTTGATGCCGATATGGAACTTCAGAACAAACTGGCAAACAGCATCGTCCTAACAGCAGTGGACGAACAGGATTACGATGCAATTTTCTATCCGGGTGGCCATGGACCTCTGTGGGACCTTGCGAATGATAAGACCTCTATTACATTGATTGAATCATTCTGGAAACACAATAAACCTGTAGCCGCGGTATGCCATGCTCCCGGTGTTTTCCGATTTGTTAAGAATGCCGATGGTAGTCCATTGGTACAGGGCAAGAAGGTAACAGGCTTTTCCAATTCCGAAGAAGAAGCTGTACAATTGACAGACGTCGTCCCTTTCCTGGTTGAGGATGAACTGGTTAAGCTTGGTGGAAAATACAGTAAAGGTGAAGATTGGAGCAGTCATGTGGTCAGAGACGGTAAGCTGATCACCGGTCAGAATCCCGGTTCATCGGAAGAAACTGCAAGAGAACTATTGGCTCTGCTGGAACAATAAAACGCTGTCAATAAAAGTTTTCCGTTCTGAAATACACAAAGACAGGCCTACAACACGATTATAAAATCCCATTTTTATATGTTGAGAACAATAAAAATGGGATTTTTGCCCGATTTCTTATGATGCCAAAACCGCATAATTTATATCTATAAAATTAAGTTCATTTACCATCCGTTTGCGTTATTTCATCAAATATAGAAACCGTTCGTAAATAAAGAACGCCAAATGCTCCGCATCGGACGTATGCGTTAATGTAAATAAGATTACTTCGCAGAATAGGCACCGATGATCTTCTTGAGGTCAATTCCCTTGCCTAACACAGGTTTAAAAATATCACCCATACTATTTATCCGTTCCATTGCATTAAAAATAGTAAAATCGGTCATCTTTAATCCTTTTTTCACCTCATCCCAGTGGAGCGGCATGGATACCGTAGCGCCGGCTTTGGGTCTGACCGAGTAAACAGATGCTATGGTTGCATGAGGTCTGTTTTGAAGGAAATCCAGGTACATTTTCCCTTTACGGTCACGTACGGTGCGTTCGAGGCTAGTGTATGACGGAATCTCAGCATGCACCAACGTAACGATGATACGGGCAAACTCTTTCGCCTGATCATACGTATATTTGTTTCCCAAAGGGATATAAACGTGGAGCCCCGTTGAGCCACTTGTCTTGCAATAACTAGGAACGCCCATGTTGTCCAGAATCTGCTTGGTCACCTGAGCGGCTTCGATCACCTGATCGAAAGAGTTTTTATCCGGATCAAGATCAATGATACAGTAGGTTGGATGATCCGGTTTTTTAATTGTGCTATTCCATGGGTTCATTTCGATACAACCTAAATTGGCCATATACAATAATGTTGCCTCATCCTTTCCGACTAAATAATGTCGATCTCGATTATCTGCTTCACTTTGATATAAATAAAGTTCGGCCCAATCCGGTGCGGTATCGGTAACATCTTTAAAATAGAACCCTTCTCCATTGATACCATTTGGGAATCGGTTCATACTTTGTGGCCTACCTTTTAGGTATGGTAATATAAAAGGTGCTACCTGATAATAATAATTGATAAGTTCGCCTTTGGTGATCTTTTCATTTGGCCAAAAAATCTTATCGAGATTGGTAAACTTGAGCTCCCGCTTATTGATTTTTTTTACTTGGGTTTTCTCTGTTGGATTTAACAAAATCTTGCGTCCTCCAGCTATACGCGATTTAAGCATATGATTCGTTTTATCTGCAACAAACTGTTGTACTGACTCTTCCTGTTCAAGCATCACTTTCGTTGGATTTTTATCTTCTCGCATACCATCAAATGAGGGATGTCTCATAACGCCATCTTTCGTTATTTCCGTAAAACTAACTTCACATACGAGCTCCGGCCGCAACCAAGTCACCGATGCATGTGGTGGATTGGGACGAAAGCGTGAAGGTTTATTGATATTCGGCTCTTCTGCAAAAGGTGTCGTTTCTATGATCAATGGTTTAAATAAGGTCATCATATCTTTTTGCATCTTGGCATTGAAGCCGGTACCGACCTTTCCGGTATAAATGAGTTTTTTCTCTTTGTATACACCTACAAGCAGACTACTAAATAACTTCCCCGAATCATCGTTCAGGGTATAACCACCAATAACAACTTCCTGACGCTTATTGGCTTTAATTTTTAACCAATCATGTGAGCGGTTATTCGCGTGATAACTACTGTCTTTTCGCTTAGCCATGATCCCTTCCAGGCCTAGTTTTTTCGCCTCTTTCAGAAAGTCTGCCCCGGAAGTATCAAAATGCTCACTGAAAAGGATTTGTTCGCTTTGCGGAAGTACTGTTTTTAAAACGGCCTTTCTTTCGAGAAGAGATAGGCTCTTTAAATCTTTCCCCTCATACCACAAGATATCAAATACATAATAGACAAGATCACCGTCAGCTTCACTGCGCCAATTCTGCAGACTACCAAAATTTGCTACACCATTTTTGTCCAACACAACCACTTCTCCATCCACAATCGCATTGAGTTTTATCTCCTTGAGCTGATCATAAATGGGGTAAAACTTTTCATTGAAACTCTTGTCATTCCGGGACTTCAATTCCACTTCCCCTTTATGCATAAAGGCCACTGCCCGATAACCGTCCCATTTCACCTCATAAACCCAGTCATCATTATCAAAAGGTTTATCCACCAAGGTTGCAAGCATAGGCTCAATATAGGTATAAAAGGTTTGCGCCGGAGAGTTTTTCAACAGCTTATCTGGCACAGCCCGAGCTTCTGATTGTCGTCCAGGCTTCGCTTCAAGCTGGTCGCTAATCATTTCGGCAGCTTTTTTTGTTGTACTGTGTTTATCCTTTAGTGTGCTCTCTTTTTTGATAATCTTTTTCCCATATACCTTATCTGGTGATTTTTCCATCTGTGCAATGGTTTTACTGGAGATAACCGATTTATCCTTTTTTGTGATATCCTGATCGCTGGCATATTTATCCTCGAGTTTCATCAGCAACCAACCGTTATCCCCGCGCCCATGCGCTTTGACCAAGGCAAATTCTCCTTTCAACTTTTCCCCATGAAGCCTGAATTTGAGTTTCCCGGAATAAAGCTGGTGCCTGAGATTTTTGTCCATATTGGTAATATCATCCTTTGCACCTTCTACGGGTTCATATGTTCCTTCATCCCAAACGATCACAGTTCCACCGCCGTATTGACCTTTAGGGATAATTCCCTCAAAATTTCGGTAGTCGTAGGGATGATCTTCGACCATCATCGCTAGTCGCTTGATATTCGGATCCATAGAAGGCCCCTTTGGCACTGCCCAGCTTTTCAGCACTCCTTCCATCTCCAAGCGGAAATCATAATGCAAATGAGAGGCATCATGTTTCTGTACGACAAATCTCAGTTCCTTGCCGTTCGGCTTTCCGCCAAAGGGTTCCGGTGTTTTTTCATCCTTCCGTTTTTCGCGGTATTTGCTTAAACTCATACGTTCAATGTTTATCTTCGAAAATGATATAGCAACATGTTTTTATCAAAGTGCTATTCCACGAAGTGGTTACATTACTACTCTGTATAACACAATGCCAGGATTGAAAAAGTTTATATTTTTTTGCTACTTTTTTAAGTTTCTCCCGTTACTTCCAAAAATTTTATTCCTAAAATTCAAGCTGCGGGTTTGATAGATTGCCAAGGAAAACAAAACATCAGGTTATTCTTATACTAGTAGAGCAATGTATACCGTTATGGTTGCATAAAATCAATCATGATCAACATCATCTACTATACGATTTTCTTGGTATAGTAATTGTATTTTTTATCTAAACAATAACATATATGAACAAAATCGCTCAGTTTCTTTCCTTCGGAATGGTAACCCTGATAATTTCCTCCTGTCACAATATTAATGAAGGAACTGTTAGTACAGCCATCGACACTTCTGCAACCACAGACAAGATGTCCAGCAATGACAACAACCAGCAGGATACAGCTTTAACTGTTATACAAAAACGTTATATCGGAACTATTCCTTGTGCAGACTGCGAAGGAATAAAAATGGTTTTGACCTTTGTCAATGAAACTTATAAGCTTGAGGAAACCTATTTAGGAAAATCTGATCAGCCGATCAAATCCGAGGGAATAATCCTTATCGAGCGTGGCTACGAAAAAGATAATGATGCGACTTTGTACATTCTGAATCCAGATAGCGACACGGATAAGCGCTATTTCGTACGCCTTACGGCACAACCCGGTAAGTTAATCATGCTGGATAAGGATCAGAAAATAATCAGATCTCAATTGAACTATACCCTATCTGCGGAATAAAGTAACGTGCGATTAGTAAACATCAGTTTTACCAATGGACAACATATTGGCAAAGAGACGGTAGGCTCCAACCACACCAGCAGGGAGTTGTCTAAATAAAGAAAGACTACTGTTGATATAGTAACCTCTGCCTTGTTTACTCACGAGCAACAAACCATCTTCATTTCCCTTATTTGAATTTTGAGTACGCAGGATAGGTTCAAACTCTTTCCTCCAATCTTTTGGAAAAAACAGTCCCCGATCCTGTACCCAGTTATCAAAATCTTGCTGGCCTATTTTATTCGGATAATTCAAAATCCGATGAGTGGGATTCAAAAAGCGAATAGCCGATTCTGCATCGCTAATCCGTTCGCCTGAAACAGCCAAAGGATACGGACCCACCTCCACGGCAGAAAGGTCATAGGGGGTATTATATTGATTGATCAAAACCCCACCTGCTTGGACATATTCCTGCAATTTCCCATGGAAATCCACTAGGTATGGATCTGTATTATAAATTCGGAAACCCAAAACTACTGCATCAAAAGCTGATAGATCTGTATCTTTCAATGCTGCAGGAGATATCAATTCTAAATGATTCACCAGCTGTTTTAAGCTTGCTACAAGTTCATCATTTTTGCCCGATATGTAGGCAATTCGGCTAGCCAGACTTGCAACCGAGCTATTTAAAACCCGTAACTCTGCTTTAGGATAATACCGCACCTCTTCGATATGGGGATAACTGACCGATTTTATGCTATGTTGATGGACACCGTAAACAGTTTCAATTTCAAAACCAAGCTTTTGTATGCTTTCAGTATGTCCCAATGATGTTAACTGAAAATTCACTATTTCAGAGGCATTGCCGCGAATGACCACAGACTGTTCTTTGGGAGAAAGTTCCAGCCCATCCGCTGCGGTCAACCTCACATTGACAGCCTCTACCGTAGCTACATTGGATTGTATCTCAAGCGAAATAGAACGCCTTGTAAAATCCGCCAAAACAACAATATCTGTTTCAAAAGCTCCGGTAAACGCCGGGGAAATTGTGACGGCCTTATTGTTGCTCAATACAGGTACAGTAAGCGCTATGGATAAAGCTGCAAACTGTAACTGCAATTGCACTACGATTGGATTATCCTGTTGGGACAGTACAATATCGGCTGAAGACCGGGGGGAATAACTACCTCTATCTCCCTCCTCCTTTAACCAAGTTGGGAATGAAGGATCGATCGTCTGACTGAGACGACCAGTAATTTCAACCCGTTCAGTCTGTGATAATCGATAGGATTCATGATACGCTGTTTCAAAAAAAGGAACTATCACACTGTTCAAGACCAAATCAGACTCCTTTGGTATATTGGCCTGCAAAGATAAGTTAACATTGGCTCCCGGCACCCACCTGTCATCTGTGGAATGTACTTCGAAAGATGCGCCCAGTGAACGCAATAAGAGCAACTCCAAACTACTGCGCTTTTCCTGGATGGCACTATTTGCGGGTACCGTATTCATCCAGAGCAAAATTGTCGCTACGGCCAATGGAAATTCACGATTGTTTCCATCAGCATGCTTCATCAGCAAACCATCAACCTGTTTCTTAAAAATAGGAATATACTGATCCGAAGATTCTGGTTCTGCAAAAAGAGAATCAAGCCCTATTGTGTCCAGAGGCTCACCCTTCAATAGTTCAAAATATTCAACGGAGGGCGTATGCTGTGTTAAACTAGCCATAGCTTGGGAGCGATGTTTATTGCGGCTTTCGGCAGCGATCTCACCATAATGCACACCTGAATAACGATTATACGCAGGCATATGAAGCGCAAGATACTCAGGTAAAGGTGTTACATTACCGCCAATATCTTTGACACCACTTTCCCGATAGACGTTCCAAAGGAGATGCTGCGCTTTCCAGACAGACAGCTTTTCTAAATGTTCAGGATAGGCCTGTGGATCTGCCGCAAGGTCATAAGCCCGCTCGGTCAAAATTGCCGAGCTCTGATGATGGCCATGGAGATCAGGAATATGCGGCGAAAATCGAGTAATAATGACCTGCGGGCGAAAATATCGGATAGTCCATACCATATCGGCGAGTACCGCTTGCTCATTCCATACAAGCATGGTTTCAGCCGCAGATTCTACGAATCCAAAGTCCTTTGCACGCGTAAAAAATTGCCTCGTTCCTTCCGTCTTCCGGGCAGATAGCGATTCTTGGACACGCAGTACACCTAACTCCCTCCCTTTCTCAGTACCTATAAAATTCTGTCCACCTTCACCTCGTGTGAGTGACAAATATGCCGCATCAGCAAGCTGATCTTGTGCAAAAAATGTTAACAGTTTATTATTCTCATCATCGGGATGGGCACCTACATATAAAATCCGATTGAAAACCTTCAACTTGCTTAACTCACGCAGGATATCATCGCATTTGATTTGCGTGGAAATTCCGCTTAAAGATTGTTGTCTGTTTTTTTCTGCGAGAAATTTTAATGCCATATCCGTCTATTCTATTAAGTGCAATGGATCAAATATAGGAATAATTTCATAAAGACTACTAATTTGATAGATATTATTGATTTTACTAAAATTAATGTAGTCAAATTCCTACTGAGGAGTTATATCGACACATGTAGATCCTGTAAAGATAGTGGGCCGGGACAAAAAAGGCTATTGTACCTCAAAAACCAATAATAGCATTAAAAATGTTATCTTATTATGTTAAACTTTTTGAATTAACACTTTTTAACCGATATATACCGTAGCTTAGCACTTTATCAATAATTAGAATCAACCAACAGAATGCCCTTTTTAGATCATGTACTCCAAACCCCCAGCTACGGATGGAAAGACGACAATGGAGACCTTATTAAACCTAGCCCAAAGCAGATATTCAGCGAATTTTTCAAGAGATTGAATGTTTTTAAGGACCAACGCAACTGGCTGCCCTTTTTTAGCTGGCTGAAAGTAGCTTGTCTTATTCCATTTTTCTTTGTTTTTCTCTTTGCCCACCTTAGCTGGTGGACGGTCCTCGCAGCTTTTATCTACAGTATGATCATTATGGGTACACATGGTACCATCTGGCATCATAGGTTTTCCACACATGGTGCCTTTAAATTTAGAAACTCCTTTTGGCGTTTCTTTACGCAAAATCTCACAATAAATGTAATACCGGAAGAAATTTATGTAATTTCTCATCACGTCCACCATGCAAAATCAGATCAGCCAGGTGATCCATACAATGCACAGGCAGGATTTCTCTATTGCTTTTTAGCAGATGTAAACCATCAACCCATTGCCAAAGATCTGAATGAAAACTCTTACAACCGTGTCAAACTACTTATGAAACATACTGGCGTTGCAGCCAATAGTTATGCACAATATCAAAAATGGGGTTCCTATGTTAATCCGACCCATGCGATTCTGTCTTGGGTGCTGAACTGGTCATTTTGGTATGTTGTATTCTTTTTGATCGGCGGACACACCCTGGCCTGTTGCCTATTTGGTGCAGCTGGATTCTGGGCCATTGGCGTACGTACTTTTAATTATGAAGGCCATGCCAAAGGTGAAGATAAACAACGGGAGGGGATAGATTTTAATGAAAAGGACAAATCCATCAATCAACTTTGGCCCGGTATCGTAGCTGGTGAATGGCACAACAACCATCACCTCTATCCTAAAAGTGCTCGGAGTGGTTTTAGGCCTTATCAGATCGACCTAGCCTGGTGTTATATCAAACTGATGCACAAATTAGGTGCCGTCAGTAGCTATCGCGACGACAAAAAACGCTTCAATGAGCAGTATCATAAGCCTTATATTGATGCCAAAAAATAACGATTAAAACTGAGGGACATCTCTGTAAACTGTGTCACTGGCACTTACTTCGCATGAATAAATAACAAAGTAGCTAAAGATTAGCTACTTTGTTTGTTGAACCGAACTCTCTATTTAATGCTTCATCCGCACGAAATAGTTTAATTCATATTATCTTGGTTCTGAAAGCTAGCGAGCCCTGTCTATCATTTTATGGATATCCCAATCTCCCAACACTTTCGCCAAGGAATATTCTCGTCGTTTATTGAGACGCAATTGCCGAGACCATACGACCCTTTTCGTAAGATCAATCGCGCCAGGCCCTTTGGATCCAAGTTCGGCATAAAAAACAGTTTTTTCTTTCTCTGGAAACAATTTATCTCCTTTCCATTCATTCCATCCTTCTGCTGTAATATGCGATCCCAAATAGCAGTCAACCAAAACTGTCTTGGCATATGGACGCCAAGGCCTACCGAGAAAAACTTGATTTATCGTACTATCCATGCCGATAAAATCACATTGATTAAATACAAAACCATAAACTTGTTCTACCGTTGTCGATGCGGCAGTGATATAAGAATTACGCAATGAGACTAATTTACACTTTTCAAAAAAAGCAGTCCCTGGACCGAAAATAAAATCAGTGCTGCCATTGATGCTACATTGCGAAAAAAAACTTCTGCCCTTACCCAGATACAGCGTATCTTGAAATCCTAGCAGACGACAATTCACAAACGCAATTCGATCTCCTTCAATGTGCAGTGCTATAGCCTGCCCAATTGGACCCGCGGAGTTTTCAATACTGATATTTTGAATTAAAATCTTATCCCCACGTACCATAAGTGTATAACTGCCGAAAGTTCCGAGAACTGTGCGTCCGGTCTCATCCGGGCAGTTCACAGTCTTACCCGAATAATCGTTGTAGACAATTTTGGTTGTCATCACATCTTCCCCTATCAATTGAATATTTTCAAGATGTGCGGGAATTACCACCTTTTCATTATAAATCCCCTTTTTTACAAAAATTTTAACGGCATTATCGCCACGAAAAGCACGAATTGACGCTATCGCTGCCTGTATACTTGTAAAATCACCATTCCCATTTTGATCAACCGTGATACTATCCAGCGACCCAGCCCTTAGCCCGGGGCCGAAAAGCAGTAGAATAAAAAAGAATATAAAATTTTTATTAAACGTGACGATTGTTTGGCTTTCTTTCCTCATAAAAAAATTCTCCCAATGGAATATTAAAACTACAGATATCATTATGCTCTCTGCAGCTATCAACAGTACTTTTTTTCAACAAAAACAATACATACCCCTACTGCATTCTTTCTTTCTAATGTGACCAAGAAAAGACCCTGCATCTTAGGACTAGAGTTTTCTGAAATTAGCATTTTAGCTGTAGATTATTCAAAAATTTCTACGCAATCGATCCCATACATTCCATGACATATCAATGTTGTCAGAACAAATCCAAACGGTGGTAATTTGCATTATTTTTATTAAAGACGGTTACTAAAAATTTCTTTTTTCGGTTGCAATACTTTGGTTCATATCATTCAGGTATAAACGCAGTAAATTGCGTATTACTTCGGTCAACATTAAGCTTCTTCGATCTGTTCTATATAAAAAAGATCATTATATGAAAACATTCAATAACCAAAAAGTTGTACATCGGGGTATGTGCATCTTTCTTATGACAATTATTCCCAACCCGGATCCAAGGGAGCCAAGTCCGGATCTGAGTAAGCTAAATAAAGACACCTTCACCGACCAACATGGTCGCATGGCAGATCCTAACGAGGATAATAAAAATCCAAATACAGATATATCAGGGATCAAAGATGATCGCACCCATGATCCGGACGACGCTCAGTCCGAACAGGAGGAAAAGGACGATGACAAACCCGATCTATCTGGCAATATTAACGTTTAAGAAGGCCCCGTGCATTGGAATAGTAAATATCGAATCCCACCGTTATCATGCCATTTTTAAAGTTTTCCGAGGCCCTGTTCGTAAAAATACCTAAATATAGATTAAATACTTGAATCGCATATTGGGCAAACGAAACAGCCCTTGATCAGGTCTTTTAAATGTATATAAATCAAATTTAATATGGAAAATAACATCAATAACCCCGAGATCATCAATGATATTATCAAGATCAATAACGATAGAATCGAAGGATACAACAAAGCGATCGAACTTGCACACAACCACGGTCTACATGAACTGGAACCAGACTTTAAAAAATACGTCGAACAATCGCAATCATTTATTGCAGATTTGACACCTTACATAAAACTCGAAGGAAAAGAGCCTACAGACGCTACCATGCTTAGTGGCAAACTTTTTAGAACTTGGATGGGTATAAAAGTGAATGTCACCGGTAACGATAAAAAAAGCTTGCTGGAAAGCTGTGAAAAAGGTGAGGACGCTTTTAAAGCTACTTATAAAAAGGTACTAGAGGAAGATACTGATGAGCTAACGCCTAATGTAAAGAATGTACTGACAATGCAATTAAACAAACAGCTGGAAGCGCACGACAACATAAAAATGTTGCGCGATAATGCTTCGTTGTAAAATAGCTAATGACTAGGTTAAATTGATATATGGATTTCTTCACAATCCTAATACCGAAGCTTTGAGGCTTCGGTATTATTTTTTTACATACACAGGTTACTCCTTATTCAGATTTCTGGATTTTAGTTCATCATCAAGAGCTTCGTCATTTTTTTTCCAACGCATAAATGCCCAAGCCCCCATGACGAGCAGCATAAATGTGAAAATAGTAATCCCCTTATTCACGATACCATAAATCAATACGCCAGCACAAAATCCAACTAATATGGCATTAATCAGTTTGTTGCTTTTTTGCTGCTTTTTTCTTTCCAATAATTCCTGGTCAGTCAATTCATTTAATTCTCGGTCTTTCATAGTGTCAATGTTTTGGTCAGTCTATATGATTCAAATATACACACTAAAAAATTATCTTCATATTTCACTACAAGGATATATACTATTTTTTTATTAGAAGATAGGATATCTTAGATTCTGTTATGTATTTAAAAACTTTCTTGGCTTAAGCAAGTCTAGATCCTTAATAAGGAGAAAATCAGATATAAAATCATGTAAAAACTAAACGTGACAACAAAAAAAGTCTACATAAAATAATATATGTAGACTTTTAGATCTATTCGTCGCCCGCGATTCAGCTATATCTTTATACCAACATACGCTTCGATCAAGCCTTTAAAAAGTTATCTATCTTATGATAGGTGGGCATAAATAATGTCATAGCCTCCGGATCAGAGATTTAAATCACCTTCCTTCCCGATATCTTCGGGATTACCAGTTACCGCCACCTTCAGCATGTTAAAAAGATTGACTATCATATTGGAATTCGAGTCCCAATAATGCGCATCTTGAGGAATTACACGCACTAACCTAATGTTAGGATCTTCTTTCCCCTTTTTAAACCAGCCTTCCATCATTTTGTTCCAGTAACGATCAATTCTCGCCTGATCCCTGGATAAACTTGCCGTACCATTGACGCTCAAAAAAGTATAATTTTTTGGATCTGCATAAAAGAGCGAGACTCTAGGGTCGTTCTCGATATTTTGATGAGTTTCGCTTTCTGCTGAACAGATATACCATATATCCCCTGCAGCGTCAACTTCCTGTCTACTCATAGGAACACCATGTGGATATACAGCCCCCTTACCAAAAGAACAAACAGTACCTACGTCGATTTGGTCGATGATTGTTTTCAGTTTATCCAATGCTTCCTGATTGTTCATATTTTTCTCTGCCATAATATGTCGTTTACTATTGAACAACCGCTCCTACCAAATAGTTCGATTAAGTTTGAAACTTACTACAGGGACTTGCCCCGATAAAAGAACATCTCCAAGACAATATTATCAACGTCTTCCAACAGCTCTTTGCTATCCCAAACGATAAATAATGGCGGAACCCGCAACATAGAGCTCATTTCGTTGAATAGCTTTTTTCAGAGACTTTTATTTCAATATAGCTTCTACTATCATCGCGTATGTATAATTATATTCTTCCTGACATAAAATCAACCATTTGTTCGGGATAATATGGATAAATTTGTAGACATAAAAAATAACGGGATGATTGAAAGAATAGCAACCTATTGGGATGGAAGAAGTGCTTCCTGGCTTAAGGAAAGAGAAGAAGCCTGGTCTCGTCCGGAGACAGAGCGATGGCTTGAGTTTTTTAAATCGGTTCGGAATAAGTTATCAGGAACTAAAGTTCTTGAAGTGGGAACTGCTACTGGTTATTTCGCCAATATTCTGAATCTTGCCGGCTTTGAAGTGACAGCAGTTGATCTATCTCCCCAGATGATCAATTCGGCAAAACAAGTCAGCCAAGACTTACAGCTGAATGTCGATTATAGCATTATGGATGCACAACATCTCCAATTTGAAGATAATACCTTTGATCTCGTTTTCACCCGGTTGATGACCTGGACTATTCCCGATCTGGAGAAATGCTATCGGGAAATGGAGCGTGTGCTCAAACCCGGCGGACGACTGATTAACCTTGATGCGGATTTTGGGAAGATAATATTTAGCGCAGACCGACACGACCAATGTCCTTCCGGTGCCATCGAAGAAGTAAACGAGATCAAGTCGGCATTGGAAATCAGCCAGCACGAACGTCCGGCCAAAGATATCGACCTATTACAAACGATTGGGTTCGGTTCGGTTGAGATTGATGTGTATGCTCAAAACCGTATACTGGAACTTCCATTGACGACCGAAGGACTTTTTATGTTGGAAGCAATAAAAAAATAGCAGCAGGATAGTAGAGCGCAAAAACATTACAAGAAAAAACAAAAACCCTCATTTTTAATAAGTTGAAGGTTTTTGTTTTTCCAAAAGAGCCGATTAAAATTTATAACTGAAGCTTCCTAAAACGTTCAACAATCGTTGTGCATTAGCGGTAGTATAGCCGATCCAGTAATGCTCATTGGTTAAATTATCCGCTTTCACCCCAATTCTAAATTTAGGGGTATCATAAAATGCATTGGCATTTAGGACAAAATATTGCGGTAGTTCGAAAGTACCAACTGTCGAATTGATGATTTTATTAGCACTTGCATAGTTGCCACCTACCCCCAGGCCAAGTCCTTTTAGGTGACCATCGAAAAACTGATACGTAGCATTGAAGTTTGCCAGCCAAGGGGAGGAAGCAGTATTCGGTCTTTTGCCTAGCACAGTCGCATCAGTTGTTTCTGTAAACTTCGAATCGTTGTAACTCAGTCCTGCAATAAGAGAGAATCCTTTTACCAGGTAAGCATTAACTTCCAATTCAACTCCGCGGCTATTACGTTTTCCCATCTGTTGTTCGATCGCCCTTCCCTGCGGTGTGTAGCCAATGGTTTGAAGTGTATTCTTCACGTCAATATTATAATAATTAACCGTTGCATTAACCTTACCATGCCATAGATCCGCCTTAAATCCGCCTTCCCATTGATTCGCTCTTTCGGGATCCGAAAGCGAGAGGTTGGAAGCTGTGTCTGAAACAAAATACCCATTGCTTGTAAAGCTGTTTTGGTAATTACCAAATACCGATAATTTATCTTTGATAATTTCATAGACAACTCCTAATTTGGGTGACCAGGCACGCTGTGTGTAATCGGGAGTCTCATTGGATCCTTTTACACCACCTTTAAACTGAATACTCTCATAACGAATTGCAGTCATGACATTCAGTCCCGCGACCGGCGTGATTACATTCGACAGATAGGCGCTATAGGTGTTTGATTTATTTCGCAAAGGCCAGGTCGCGCCGTCCCAAGCGGGCGTATTTCGGATTGTATTATAATATTTCGTAACATAATCTGCATTAAAATTAGTGTAATCCATATCGCCGGTAAACGGGACAAAGTCAATTACTCCAAAATAAAAAAACTGATCATTACGGGTCCGTAGATAATCTCCACCAACAACCGTACGATTGCGCATGTTGCCAATATGAAAGTCAAAATTAAAGTTTTGTTGCAATTGTAGATAACGCTGCTTGCTATCCGCTGTAGACTGATCACCTCGATATAGACCAACTTCTTTATCGTTCACATCGGCACCATAGGATTTTGTGGTAATATAGAAATAAGGGTTAAAACCATTCGAATAGCTCGAAGCACTGTTTATCGAAGTAGACGAGCGAATATATTCATTAATCTTATAATTGACCTGCCCAAAAAGATTGTTTGTACGTCCCGTATTGTAAAGCCCAGACCCCACATAAGATTTTTTGTAATCAAGTCCGGCTTTCTCCAAATCTTTTATACCAGAATAACCAAATTGTGATAGCGGCCCCATCAGGAAGAAATTCTGTTCAGACTGTGCTTTATTGTTGAATAATTCATATTCGACGTTTACATCCAGCTTATCATTTATTTTCCAGGTGAGACTTGGGGTAAAGGCAAAATACTTGTTATGCACCTTCGTATTCTGAAAGTTACCCTCGGTCGTGTAGGCTGTATTCACCCGGAACAACAGTTGTTTATCTTTTGTCAACGGCGCATTAAGATCGGCCTGCGCACGGTAGTAGTTATAACTTCCCGCGGCTACCTGTACATGTGCAGCAAGGCTATCATATGGTTTTTTAGTAACCCGATTGATTACACCCCCATAGGAAGTCACATTACTTCCATACAAGGTGGCGGAAGGGCCTTTCAGCACTTCAATTTTTTCAATATTCACGGCATCTATCGTGCCGCTTACAGGGGCTACCAGTCCATTTCGCATGGAATTATTTGAAATAAATCCACGTAGATTGACGTAGGCTCCGCCATCACCGGCACGTCCGGTCGCGTTCCACATTTTTTGCAAGCCCGTTACATTTCTATAGGCATCATCGACAGTGAAAATAAGTTGATTTTCCAATGCTATTCGGTCAATAGAGGAATAAACCTGCGGATTTTCAATGGCCCTAAGCGGCATTTTATTCGCATATTCACTGTCTTTTTTGATGTAGGCATTGATGATGACTTGATCCATTTTCTGTGTCTTGACAGAATCTTTTTGTTGCGCAAAGGCGGTGATACTTGATAATACAGAAGCACTGAGTATTAACTTCTTCATGATTATGGAAAATTTATTTGTAATAATTTCTGATAATAAGCACTAGCGGAACCGATAACGCAAGCCATCCCAAAAGGTCCAACCAGCCCTCACCCAATAGTGCGGCGATAAGTCCAAAAAGAGATAGTACGGCCAACAGGATTGGCATTCCCCAAAGTTTTAGGAAAGATTTTTTCATGATAGGGGTTCTTTGGCGATAAGTAACTGTTGTTGCTTTTCGGCTCGTCGTCTGGCGACCCAAAGGTATAGACCGGTGACGAGCACAATAATGGTAAAGACATCAAAAACAGCCCATACAATCTTTAAAATGGGGCCGCCATAGTTTCCAAAATGCAATGGTTCGGAAAGAAAAAGAGTATTGACATACCAGGGCATTTCACGGCTATCAGTCACGGATCCCGTTTTTGCATCAATCAATACAGGTTTCAACAGCTTGGAGGTAAGTTCAGTATTGCCACGCATAAAAACTGCGTAATGATGTTTACTGGTAAATGGAGTCCCAGGATAAGCAATGACCGACACTTTCATGTCTTTAACGGTGAGTTCCGCTGCTTTCCTGGCCTCTTCGAGCGAACTGAGTTTACCGGTCAGCGGTTCCTGATTTTTATAGGGAGCAGTCATTTCAGCGAGCTGACCTTGCTGCCAAAGTCCTAAAATCACATCGGACAGCGTGTTGATCACTCCGGTAAATCCAACGACCACCATCCATGCTGTGAGGGCAATACCGAGCAAATTATGTGTGTCCAACCATTGCAGTCTTTTTGATTTATTTTTTCGCACCATCCCAAAATCATATTTCTTCATAATTGGGCCGTATAATACGATGCCGGATACAATAGAAATCATAAATAATATCCCCATCAGTCCCAAAAACAGTTTCCCGAGAATACCCAAAAACATATCCGTATGAAGTTTAAGGATGATGTGCATAAGTCCGTCAGTCTTTGGCGCGCCCAAGATCTCCCCGGTATATTCATTCAGTACGAGGTACTTACTTTTTTCATAAGGAGCATCCGGTCTATCGACCACATCAAATAGGACTTTGTTCTTTTCATTGTCATCCCAGAAAGCATAGCGTACGCTTTCATTTGGATAGTTAGATTCGGCGATATGCGCAAGTTCATCCAAACTAAGTTTCTGTCCCGAAGCCACAGCTTCCTTATTTTCCTCCAAAAGATGCTCAATTTCCTCATGAAAGATTAACGGCAACCCCGTTATACAGAGATATAACAAAAAAATGGTACAGATTAGGCTTGTCCATTTATGCCAGTTAAACCATCGTTTTGCAGTTTTCAATTTCATGGGTAGTTTTTTGCAAATGTATTATTTTTAATCAATCTAAATAATAAAATGTAATAAATTTTCTTACGAGCTCCAACAACGCCCCTAAAATGGCGGATCGCCAACTTCTATTGTAACATGCAAGTGACTGAAACCTCTTTGGCAGCTATTTTCCTCATCTGAAGAAAAGGTCAGATGGGTGCTAACCGTTCATGTGCCATGCGCGCGGCAAGCGAACTCTTTTGCTGATTATTTTCCTGCGGCATGAAAGCGATGTCAAGGAAAGGGATTTGCAACTTTTAACCTGGTCACATCCTATTGGTTCATTTTTTAAAACATTATCGTTTTATATATCCATAATGTTAACTTTGTAGTGGACAAGACATTCATGAGTAAGGATCGCGATATACTGGAAATACAATTGTGGGAAGCGCTACAAAGTGGAGAACAATCCGCTTTACAGCAGTTATACATGTCCTATTACAAAAGCCTGCTGCAATATGGCATGCGGTATACGGAAGATCGGGATACCCTCAAAGACAGTATAAACAACACCTTCCTCTATTTTTGGGAAAAACGCGAAAGCATCGGTACAGCGAATCACGTGGGTAACTATATTTTTAAAAGCTACCAGCGTCAATTGGTTAAAGACCTCGATCGTACAACTAAATTTGAAGCCCTCCACGAAAGCAATACGAACATCGATATCGCTGATGTAGAAGAATTCCAGTTCATTATTAGTCAGGAAGAAAACACCCGTGTTACCATCCTTAAAAATGCGATCCTCCAATTGCCGAAACGACAGCGAGAGCTTGTTTTGCTCCGCTATTATGAAGGCTTGAGCTACGAAGAAATTACGGTGAAAACAAATTTGAGCAAACGTGCGGTTTATAACCAGATTCATAGTGCTATCAATGCCCTAAAAAAAGACACGAATCTTCAGAACCTGAAGCAAATTCTCTCCCTACTAATCCTGTTTTAGTCCCTCCCATATAAAAAATAACAAACAGAAAAACAGCAACTTATACTTTTTATCTAAAAATAACTGGTAAAAGCTAATCTTGGCGCGCTCTATCTATATAAACTACTAATTTTTAGACCATGCGTGTATACCAGTCTATTCAGGATTTCATATTGGACGAATCTTTCTTTCGTTATGCCGTACAGCAAGATCCGTCAGAAATCGTGAAATGGGAGAGCTACTTGAAGGATCATCCTGAACAGGGGACACTCATACAGCGCGCCAAACAGGAACTGTTAGCAATGCAGGATGCGCTCTATCTGGTTGACGCCCAACAAAACTATGCGCGGCTTGCCGCGCAGTTGAATCCACCGGTCAGAAACATCCGATTAAAGAAAAAATGGACCTATTATGCCGCAGCTTCACTTATCCTTTTATGTTTAATCACGGCCTTGTACATCTTCCAATATTATTTCAACAAACCAGAAACTACCGCCTATGTGACGCTGCCCGCTGAAAAGAAAACGATCAAGTTAGCGGACGGTACGCTGATCAAGTTAAACGCGGACAGTAAACTGGATGTCGCAGCTGGATTTGGCAAGACAAACCGTGCGGTTAAACTTGTCGGTGAAGCCTACATGGAAGTTGCGAAGAACAAAGCTTTACCCTTTACCGTAACGACACAAGCGCTGCAAGTGCGCGTATTGGGAACGACAATCAATGTCCGGGCTTATGCCAATGAAGAGCTTACTGCGGCTTCGCTTATTGAGGGTAGTGCAGAAATTATTTTGAAAAACAAATCAGAGGCTCCGATTCTCCTCAAACCCATGGACAAAGTTGTCGCACCGATAAGCAGTCCTCAGGCCAGCATATCAACTGAACTGCCTGTGCATAAAAAACCAGCAGACTATAAACTGGAAAGCGTTACCCACTATGATGCCGAACAACGACTGGCCGAAACTTCGTGGGCAGATCAAAAGCTCGTTTTTGTCAACGAGCCACTTTCTTCAATCGCTAAAACACTGGAACGCTGGTATAATATTAAAATTGAATTCCAAAATTCGGACATCAGTTCCCGGAAATATACCGCTGCATTCGATGATCGTGAAGAGCTGCAAAATGTACTCCAAAGTCTGCGCAGCAGTCTCCCCTTCAACTATCGAAAGATCGGTCCGCGCACCATCAGCATTTACCTAACTAACCCTTAAAACAAAACTATGAAAGCGACAGTGACCTAACCAGACATAAAATAAAAAGGAGCATGCTAGGCATACTCCCAAAATCGTTAATTAACCCAACAGGCTCCGACGGCGAATCTAGGCACTGTTGTCGATTGTTTACATTAACCTTGCAAACTTATGAAAAATAACGCAAATCGCGTTAAGGGAAGATATTACCCTAAACTTTTTAATGCTATCATTCTCGTGAAACTGACCATCATCCTAACCCTGCTGTTCCACCTGACTGCGATAGGTAATTCCTTGGCACAAAATGAACGCGCCACTTTACATCTTTCATCGGTAAAGTTAGGCACGGTGTTAAAAGAAATTGAAAGCCAGACCAAGTATCGCTTTGTTTATGGTGACGATCTCGTCGAAGGTCTGGGCGAAGCATTTGCTGTACACGCCCAAAACCAACCCGTCAAAGATATTCTTGAGGAACTATTGACGAATACCGATCTAAGTTTTCGGATGCATCGGGAGTACCTAATCATTATTTCCAAAGAGGAAAAAGCGGTGAGAACCGCCCAAGCTGGTATTCAGGGACTCGTACGCGATAACCGGGGCCGCCCTTTGCCCGGTGTCACAGTAAACGTTTCCGGAGAAAACAATAATACTGTATTGACCGACCAAAATGGCATTTTTCGGATCCGTGCAGCTGTCGGACAAGTGCTCCGCATATCATATGTCGGCCATATTTCACAAAATATTAAACTCACCGCGGTGCATAGTCGAGAAGGCGTGAATGTAACACTAGAAACTGGCGTAAATACACTGGAGGAGACTGTCGTGGTCGGTTATGGCAGTGTCAAACGCAAGGATCTGACGGGATCAGTTGTCTCCGTGGATGTGAAAGAAATCCGCGATATACCTTTTACCAGCATCGATCAGGCGCTTACGGGAAAAGCAGCCGGTGTACAAGTTATACAGGCAGATGGTTCACCGGGTGGTGTCGCCAAAATCCGCATTCGGGGCGGGACTTCCCTGATGGGTGGTAACGACCCTTTGTATATTATCGATGGCGTACAAATGACCGTACAAAACCGTTACGTGAGCAACTCAGCGGAAGTAGTCAATCCTGTCGACCGTTTTGGATCAGATGATCCTAACAGCGCAGTCTCCGGTTCATTTGCACGCGGGTTAAATAGTCTTGCAGGACTAAACATCAGTGATATTGAAACAATTGATGTATTGAAGGACGCTTCTGCGACAGCAATTTACGGATCCCGCGCAGCCAATGGTGTTGTCATTATCACGACCAAACGTGGCAAACGCGATCAAAAACCAACACTTGAAGCCAATTATTACCATGGTATCAGTAAGCAGCGCCCGATCAAATTACTCGATCGTGACCAATATATTATGGTCATGCAAGAGGCAAACCGCAACCTACTTGATGCCCGAAAGGCGGCTGGCGAGCAGCTCAGCCCGGAAGAACTGGCGGATTTTGATAATCGCATCAATAACCCTAATTTCTATGGTCCAGCGAATACGGATTGGTTGGATCTAGTCACCCGTACGGGCAAATCTGACAATGCTGATCTCTCTGTCAGAGGTGGTGGCAATGCCTCCCAATATTTTATTTCTCTGGGTTATACCGGCAATCAAGGCGCAGTCTTGGGAACTGATTTTCAACGTCTGTCCGGACGGATTAACCTGGACAATGAAATTACCAGTAAACTTCGCACACAGGCAACATTTGGCTATGGGTATACGGTGAATAATATCACAAATGGTCTCTATACACAAGCGCTCTTTGCTCCACCTACCTTCGCAGCCTACAATGCCGATGGCTCTATCGCTAAATATACAGGGGCGTCTATCGGTGGATACGACTATCAAGGTTATCAGAATCCACTTGTTCTGCTTGATGGGATCAATAGAGCAACAAGCCATTCACTTTTAGGATCGGTGGCTGCGGACTATAAGATATTACCTGAACTGATCTTCAGAAGCACGGCTTCAGTCAATTACAATAGTACAAACCAGCGCAATTACGTCACAGGAGATGCATTAATTGCGGCAGCTAACGGCGTAGGAACTTCCAGCCTGGGTACCGGTTCACAATCACAAAATCAATTGTCCGATCTATTTTTTGAGAATACAATAACCTGGGATAAAATCTTTAATGCACAACACCGATTCAATATTGTGGGCGGTACTTCTTGGCAGAAAACCCGCTCCCAGCTCTTTGGCGTTACTGCGCAGGGCTATCCGGACGACAAATATCTCAACAACCTCTCATCTGCTAGTCTTGTGACGGCAGCAGTGGGAACCAGCGGCCAAAATTCCTTACTCAGTTTTTATACGCGAGCACGCTATGCCTGGAAAGACCGCTATATTGTTACCTTTACGGGGCGGTCGGATGCTTCTTCCAAATTTCCAAAAGTAAACCGGACCGGATTTTTCCCTTCTGGAGGGGTCGCCTGGCGCATATCCGACGAGCCCTTTATGAAAAGTCTAAAATGGATCGATGACCTCAAACTCCGCGCGAGTGCCGGTTATACTGGTACGCAAAACATTGGGGACAACATGTTCTATACCTTATACAGTCCTTATTCCTATGGTGGAAAAAGTGCTATGGTGCCTACTCAGTTAGGCAATGAGGCTATTCGTTGGGAATCCACACTACAGAAAGACGCCGGATTGGATATCAGTTTATTTAACGCTAGATTCGGTGCCAGCATTGAGATTTACGAAAAAGCGACCTCCGGCATTTTGTTCACACGCGCCATAGCAGGTAGTTCTTCCTACGGCAGCGTCATCGCCAACCTGGCGAATATCCGCAACCGCGGTCTGGAAATTTCACTTCGTGGCACGTTTATAGATAACAAAGATCTTCACTGGAACGGTGCATTCAATATATCTTTGAACCGCTCTTTGGTCACGAATGTAAACCGTGATTTTACCAACCCAAATGATATTACAGACTATAATCTTGGAAATGCGATCGTTCGTGAAGGCGAACCGCTCGGCCTGATTTATGGGAAGGTATTTACAGGACTTCTGCAAACTCAGGAACAAGTGGATGCCTATAAAGAGAAAAATCAGTATTGGATGTATTTTGATCCTTATTTAGGTATTGGTGATCCTAGCTATAAAATTCCTGAAGGTGAATTTTTCCCAGCAAACGAAATCATTGGGCATGCCGAACCTAAATTTTATGGCGGTTACACAAATAGCATAAGCTATAAAGGCCTTAGTCTGACTACACTGTTCACATTCAGTTATGGGAACGACATTCTATACCAAGGCGACATCCAAAACAATAATGTAAGCAACCGATCAAATAAAACAACGGAAATTTTAGGTCGATGGACTCCCGAGAATCCGACATCTACCCGACCTAGACTCCTTTATGGCCAAAATGGAACGGCTTACACCAATAGCGCCGCAGTCTATGATGGTTCGTTTTTACGCCTTAAATCACTGACGCTGACCTATGCCCTACCCGAAGCATGGCGTAAACGGATTGGTTTACCACAAGCTTCTGTATTTGGCTCAGCAACGAACATCCTGACATGGACTAGTTACCCGGGCGTAGATCCCGAGGTTAGCAATGACCCTTATAGCTTAGTCAATGGGGCAAGTGATCCCGGGACCTTCCCCGCCGTAAAGCAATTTATTCTCGGACTACGTTTTTCACTTTAATGAAAAGAATATGAAAAGAAAATTCATCAATATACTAGTTGGATTAGCCTGTATGTCAAGCGCCCTAAGTCTGATGTCCTGCGAGAATCAGCTCGGAGCGCTGCCTGAAAACGCGAAAGTAGATGGCAATACGGTGTTAGATGCACCAACAGCACGTATAGCGTTAAATGGCGTTTATTTTCGCTTTGCCAATGTCTCCTTAGGAAATAACATCACTCAATGGACAAACAATGAGCGTCTTCCAGCCCAGTTATCCGGGTATATGATCTATGGATATGGTACAGGGGCTGGAGCACCGGAAGATAATCAGATGGTCAGTTCATCCGAGATCTATTGGTCCTATAGCTATGGTATTATAAACGCTGCCAACTCATTGATCGGCGGAATGGATAAATTGCCGCAAGGCCGCATTCCCACAGCCGAACGTGAACCGATTGAGGCAGAGGCTCGTTTTTTAAGAGCATATGGACATTTTAAACTACTGACTTTTTATGGTCAATGGTTTGATCATTCAAGTCCTTATGGTGTATTATTGCGCGACGAGGCAGTGACCATCGGTAATATTCCCAAGGCCCGCTCCTCCGTTGCTGAAAGCTATACTTCTATTTTGCAAGATCTTGATTACGCGATTGCACACTGTCCTGCGGAAAATGAAAAATTTTATGCAACTATTTGGACGGCAAGAGCGCTAAAGGCCCGTGTTCTTATGTGCCGTGGTCAGGCGGGAGATTACGCCGAAGTCATTAAACTCACAGATGCCATTATCAATGAGAGTCCTTATCGGCTTGAACCTTTAGCCAAGGATATTTTCCGGACCAAGGGAGCTAGCAGCACCGAAGTTATGCTGACCGTTTCGCCTCAACCCAACCAGCCAGCTTACGCCTATAGTCGCAGCCGGCAGTTTTATCCCGGCGCCTCATCATTGTACTGTGCGACACAAGGTTTACGCGATCTGCTAACAGCTGACCCAAGGCAGGAATGGATGGTCGGCAGTTTTCGTAAAAATTATGCCAACTATTTTTTTACCAAATATATTGCTGAAGGCACGGTACCCACCGTTGTTTCCGAAACCTATTATGCGATCCGGCTAACTGAAATACACCTACTCAAAGCCGAAGCGCTGCTCCGAAATAACGGGTCTATCCCTCAGGCTAAAGCAATATTAAAAGAAATTGGTACACACAATGGGCTATCCGATTTTTCAAAGCTTGACGCATTGACCACTCGTGAAGATATGCTTCGTTACAATTTTGAAGAGACCTCCAAAAGCTTGGTCGCAGAGGATGGACAGGAATGGTTATGTCTGCTACGCTTACCACTAACGACCGTGACAGCCATCCGGCCCAAACTAACCAATAAACAACAGTATATCCTCCCGGTTCCAAAAAGTGAATTTGCAGACAATGCAAAATTTGGCGAACAAAATCCAGGTTACAACATTGACTTATAGTATTTTATAAAAAAAAGACAAGAATATGAACTACAAAAAATATATCGTTAGCGCATTGTTGCTTACGATAACAATAGGATGTTTCGCACAAAAAGCAAAAGTATCCGGTTTGATCAAAGGTATCGGCGACGCACAGGTATCCATCAGTTATTTAAAAGATGGTAAAATGAAAAATGATACGGTCAATATCAAAAAAGACCGATTCATCTGGGAGGCTGAGCTGCCGGAACCTCAGAAAGTTTATTTCATGTTTCCTTCACGTTACGCTGAACTTTTTCTGGAAGCCGGACAAATTAACATCACTGGGCACGCCGATTCGCTTCATCTGCTAAAAGCAAAGGGCAGTAAAATTCAAGCTGAGGCCGAACGCTATCAGGCAACCCTAAAAGATCTGGAACAACGCTCTTCCCCCCTTTATCAGAAATGGGGCAAGGTAACCGAAGCGGAACAATTAAAACTGGAGCAGGAACTTGACCAAATCGGTGACGAACGCCGTTCTAGAGCAGCAGCCTATATTGCTGCACATCCAAAGAGTGCCTATAGTTTGAGTTTGGTTTCCGATCGATCGGCGATGGGAAGCTACGAAGAGGTAAAACCACTTTACGATGTACTGGACAAAAGTGTGATGACAACGGCAACGGGAAAGCAGCTTACCCAACGCTTGGAGGTACTTAAGCGAAGTGCACTTGGGGCGACGATATTAGATTTCACTCAAAACGACCCCGAGGGCAAAGCCATCAGTTTCAACGACTTTAAAGGAAAATATGTCCTTATCGACTTTTGGGCAAGCTGGTGTGGTCCTTGTCGCGCCGAAAATCCAAATGTTCTGAAAGCTTACAACAAATACAAAGATAGCAACTTTACCGTTGTGGGCATTTCCCTGGATGACAATGCTGAAAAATGGAAAAAGGCCATCAAAGACGATGGCATGCCCTGGTCACAGGTTTCTTCGCTTAAAGGTTTCGAAAATGAGGTCTCTACCTACTACGGCATCCAAGGGATACCAAGTACACTACTAGTCGATCCTGACGGAAAAATTATTGCGCGCAACCTTCGTGGTGCCTCGCTGCAACAAAAATTAAGTGAAATTTTTAATGGTCAATAAAATGAGATATACCTTGCTATCCTGTTTAGCCCTCATCTTTATCCAGGGCTGTGTTCGTCCGAAATCCGATGACAAATATACCTTAAGTGGACAGATCAAAGGCATTTCAATGGGGACAATCAAGTTACAACGGCTCGATGATTCTACAAGACAGTCGATCACCATAGACAGTGCAAAAATTCAAAACGGTGTTTTTAAGCTCATGGGCACCATCAGTCGTCCCGAAATGATGTCAATTAATATTGAACCCGGCAACTGGTCGGCCACCTTATTTATTGAATCGGGCGATCTTCGGTTACAAGCTGACACCAGTGGATCCAACCATTACGATTATACAGCCTACGGTGAGGGTAAAGGTGCCATCTTACAAAACTTTAGCCTGAGTGGCTCAGAAAATCAGTCGGTTTTCAATGCTTTTGAAAATCATCCCAAAAGTCTTGCGGCTAAAGCGATGTTCAAAGCGCTCAATAAAAAATATGAGGCGGCGGCTAGACCCGAAGATAAAGAAATCATCCGTGCTGAAATGGAAACGTATGCTGAAAAACAAAAAATTTGGGAGTTGCATTGGATTGACAGTATCTCACAACAACATCCAACACTCGTGGCCGGAGCGTACCTGCTCCAGCGTTATCAGCTCTTTAACGAATCTATGCCCGTTGCGGAGCTTGACAAACGTCTGAAAGTCTTCCAATCGCCTGCCAGGGAATCTAGTTATGTAAAAAACCTACAAAACAAGGTAGAGCTAAAAAAATCCCTATTGCCTGGAAAACAAGCTCCAGACTTCAAGGCCTTGAAACCAGACAGCAGCGACTTTCAGTTGTCCAGTTTACGAGGTAAATACGTTCTATTGGATTTTTGGGCCAGCTGGTGTGTTCCCTGTCGCAAGGCCATCCCACATTGGAAAGAAGCATACAAAACTTTTCACGACAGAGGTTTAGAAATTGTCGGTGTCACCAATGATAGCCGCTGGCCCGACTGGTTCAAGGCTCTTGAACAGGAAAAAATGCCCTGGATTCAGGTAGCTGACGATTTTCCAATCAAAAATAGTCCCGCACGGATTGCTACTTTGTACGATATCCCAAGTCTGCCGACCTACATCCTGTTAGACAAAGAAGGGAAAATTATTATACATACGACATCAAAAGAAGAAATGGATAACCAACTGAAAGCAACATTCAACACGTTATAGCCAAGAAATTCAAATAGACCATAGCAACATGAAAAAGAGCACACTATCATTTCTATTTTTGGCACTGGCCACGCAGGCCTTCGCCCAAAAAACAAATACTATACTGACCGGTAAATTAAACAATCTACCTAAAGAGGAATGGATTTATCTTTCTGGATTCGGAAATGGACAGAAGGATTCAGTCCAGCAGACCGAAAAAGGGTTCCGGTTTGATCTGGACATTCCTGAAGGCGAAGGTGATTTTTACATCTTTCAGGTGGGAAAAATGAAACCTACCGGGGAGATGAATGGTGCCTTTATTTTTTTGGAAAAAGGCAAATTAAATATCAGCGGCAAAAGTCCCCTGTTGAAAGAAGCTAAATACAGTGGGGGCAAACTCGCAGATTATTACAATAGCTTTCAGCAGCGCCCAAAAGTGACAGGACTGGATGACCTGTATGCGCAATTTGGCGAAGCCCGGAAGAGCAAAGATCAGGATAAAATGACGGCATTGCGAAAAGAGATAGACCGCAAGAATGCAGAACAGGCCAACTTGGACAAAGCTTTCGTCCTAAAACACAAAAACAGTCCGGCCATTATTTATCCGATGTTCTTTACACTGCGTAATGGTGAAGAGCTAGCGATGTTAGACGAACTCCTGCAGCAAGTGAGCACGCAAGCAAAAAATGATGTTCCCATTAAAGCAATAGAACACAGTATTAAAACGGATAAATTAACCGGTGTTGGCCGTACGGCATTAGCCTTTACACAGGCAGACACTTTGGGCAAGAAAGTATCCTTGGATGACTTTAAGGGCAAATACCTGCTAATCGACTTTTGGGCCAGCTGGTGTGTCCCCTGCCGCATGGAAAATCCGAATGTCGTCAGTGCGTATCAGCAATATAAAAACAAAAACTTCACTGTATTAGGCATCTCCTTCGATTATCCAGGACAACAAAAAAGATGGCTCGATGCAATTCACAGCGACAATCTCCATTGGACGCAGCTTTCGGACCTCAAGGGCTGGAAAAACGAAGTTGGGGTTTTATATGATATCAAATCCATTCCCTCCAACCTTTTGATCGACCCCAAAGGTGTTATTATTGCCAAGAACCTCCGTGGTGAAGACCTCGACAAAAAACTGGCAGAGCTCCTCGGCGACCCCGCCATGGATAAAAACACCTTTGTTGTTAAAGGTGCAATTGACAACCCGGAGAAAGCATCCTGGTTTCATATCCGTTATACCAATAGCATGGGCAAAACAGTATCCGATAGCACACAAATTTTCAACGGAGTATTCAGTTACCTTGGTGACGTACAGTCCCCGACCCAGGCTATGGGCTATTTCAATGATGGCAAAAGTGGCCCACCACAGACATATGATAGCTATCTCAGTTTTTATGTTGAATCTGGAGTCCTACAGGCTCGCGGCAATGCCAGTCGCCCCAAAGAAATTATATTGTCAGGATCAAAAACGCAAGACGAATATAACACCTATAACAGTTTGATCAAGGCCGAACTACTGACGCTAAAGCCATTAAATGAGTCGTACAACAAAAAAAACATGGAGTACATCGCACTAAAGAAACAAGGTGCGACGGAAACTATACTTAATGCCAAACTTGACGAGCTTGAAAAGATCAAAGAAGATATGTCGCCTACGCAACAGATCATACGTGACAAGCAGTTATCTTATATCAAACAACATCCCAATTCACCTGTGTCTGCCGCGCAGCTACGTTATTTTGTCAGTGGCCTTGATCTGACAGAACTGCAAAGCATCTACGGGCAGATGGGACCAGAAATCAGAAACTCTGCTGAGGGGAAAGAACTGGCGGAGGAAATTACAAAGTTAAAATCCGGCTCTCCAGGAAGTCCGGCTACCGATTTCGCGGGCATAGACATTCACGGCAAGGCGCTCAAATTATCCGATTATCGCGGTAAATATGTATTGCTGGATTTTTGGGCAAGCTGGTGCGTCCCTTGTCGCAAAGGCAATCCGCACCTTTTACAACTTTATAGCAAATACAAAAGGAAAGGTTTTGAAATCATCGGTGTTTCGGATGATGACAGTAATCCAAAAGCCTGGAGAAAAGCTGTCGATCAGGACAAGATCGGTATTTGGAAACATGTATTACGAGGTTTAAAGACAACAGCACAAGGTGATTTTGACAAATCCGAAGATCGGTCCGAAGCCTATGGTATCCATACCCTTCCCACCAAAATTCTCATCGATCCGAATGGTATGATCGTTGGCCGTTATGGGGGTGGAGGCGGAAGTGATGAAGATTTAGACGCTAAGCTAAAAACAATTTTTAAACTATAATATAGAGGCCGTAATGAACATGTAGTTCTTTACGGCTTCCTACTTTAGTCATCCCTGTCCTTCCCACATCCACTCTTATTTCTTCGCTGGTGAGTGAATCGAATGCGCTGTTTTTTTTTCTATTTTTATAACGATCAGACATCAATTTGTATTTATGAAAAGAAAATATGCATTGCAACAATTGCAGCTGGGGATAATACTATAAGCAGAGGCTTCATTCGCCTTGCTCACCGCGTCTTTCAAAAAAAAAGCATCATCGAGCGGTTAAGCGTTAGAAGCTTTTTTGTGCTCTTACAGAAAACATCATATTAGTCAAGATTACAATAAAAAAAGTCCTTTCTTATACTCTTATAATTAGTGGATAGAAATAAGGATAGATAAAAATGATTCTCCGATCAGACTCATTTTTTTTGCCCCGTCCTTACTTGAATTACTAATAAAAATAGTAATTTTACATCATGTTACTAAAATATTGATCATGATTGGATTTGATGATAAGTTGAAGATCTTAGCAGATGCGGCAAAATATGACGTCAGCTGTAGCTCAAGTGGGGGAAAACGAAAAAATACCAACGGTATCGGTGATGCATCAGCGAGCGGTATCTGCCATACCTATACCGAGGATGGCCGGTGTGTCTCCTTGTTAAAGATCTTAATGACCAACTATTGTATCTACGATTGTTCATTTTGTGTCAGTAGGCGCAGCAATGACGTCCAACGAGCAGCATTTTCAGTGAAGGAAGTCGTCGATCTGACGATGAATTTCTATCGCCGTAATTATATTGAAGGCCTATTTTTAAGTTCCGGTATTTTTAAATCCGCGGATTATACGATGGAGAGGTTGATGCTCGTCGTAAAAAAGCTTCGTACCGAAGAAAGATTTAATGGTTATATCCACTTAAAAGCTATTCCAGGAGCTAGCGAGTCCCTATTGAAGCAGGCCGGCCTATATGTTGACAGGATGAGTGTCAATCTGGAGATTCCTACGGAGGAGGGCTTAAAGCTTGTTGCTCCAGAAAAAGATCATCAATCCGTCCGCGAGCCTTTGGCGATTGTCAAAAACGAAATCCTTAACGTACAACAGCATAGAAAGATTGTTAAAAAACTTCCGTTGTTTGTCCCCGCAGGCCAAAGTACACAGATGGTCATTGGGGCTACTCCAGAGACCGATCTACAGATTATGCAGACCGCTAATGAATTCTACAAAGATTATAAGCTTAAGCGCGTTTACTATTCAGGTTATATACCTATAAACGCCACGGATAGTACGCTTCCACAAATCGGTACCACGCCACCCCTTGTGCGTGAAAACAGACTTTATCAAACAGACTGGTTGTTAAGGTTCTACGGATTCTCCCTTCACGAAATCCTAAATACCAAACATCAACAGCTTGAACTGGATATCGACCCCAAGCTCGCTTGGGCCTTGCGTAATCCTCAGTTCTTTCCGATCGATATCAATACGGCCGATTATAGCGCAATTATTCGAATTCCCGGAATTGGCAGGCAATCCGCAAACAAAATCGTGCAGGCACGTCAATACGGAAAATTAAAGGAATACCAGTTGCGTAAGCTAGGAATTGCCTTTAACAGAGCCAAATACTTTATGATTTGCCAGGATACCGTCATCAGTACCGGATTTCATTACCCGGAACAGATTCGGAAAACTCTTCTTGGACATCAATCTAACACCGAATCAAATAGCATTCAAAAGCAGTTAACATTATTTTGATGAATTATATTTTCGATGGGAGCTATCACGGCTATTTATGTTGTGTTTTCGAAGCATTTGAACGAAAAGAATTTGATATCAATCCCACCACTTCACAACAACTTGAAATTAATATCTTTTTGCAGAAACGGCAGATCCATACAGATAAGCTTAAAGCTTTACGTATTCTGACTGCAATGAATAAGATAATAGGGGCACAAAATGCCAAGATCTTTTACCACAATTTTCTAAGCGATAGTCCATCCGAATGGGTCAACGGCTTTCGGCTCATCGTAGAACTTTTCAAATCCGGAAACATAGATATGCATAACTATGGACGCCCGGATCTGCTGCGCATACATCAGACGGTTAAGAAAGTGAGCCGGGAGAGACACCGGATGAAGGCCTTCATACGATTTATCAAATCTGACAACGGTTTGTATACAGCTATTGTGGAACCTGATTTTAATGTCATTCCATTAGTAATTGATTTTTTTAAGAATCGCTTTACTGACCAAAAGTGGCTGATCTATGATATAAGGCGAAATTACGGGTTTTATTACGATTGCCGCCATGTAGAGGAAGTATCTATCTGTAGTGAAAATGAGGTTCAAAACCCCCACAGTTTGGAAATAGATCTGGATTCGAAGGAAAAAGAATTCCAGCATCTCTGGAAAACCTATTTTAAAAGCACTACGATTGAATCCCGGAAGAATTTAAAACTCCACTTGAAACATGTACCTAAACGATATTGGAAGTACTTGACCGAAAAACAATAGGCAGTGATCAGAACAAGGCCAGTAAATAAAATGTTCATTCATAGCCCTGATCCGATCACCCTTTTTGGATTACTTAGACCCGCCGAATAATTTGCTAATGATCCATATAATAATTGCCACGACGACTACAACCAGCAATATACCGGACCATACACCGGCCTTAAATATACCTTCAATCGCAGCACAGCTGGAAACGAGGACCAATAAACTCGACATTAAAGCAAAAGGAATTATTTTTTTCATAAGAATATATATTTTACTCATTCAACTAATCATAAGACAATAAATAATCTGAAATTGTTTCAAGAAATGAATTGCTCTTATGTATTTTATAAAGTCATGATTCCTATTATTATATTTTAGTCACTATCAATGAACAAGATAGCATCAAAAGAAAAGGCCAGATGTTTAATGACCTTGCCGATCATACATCAATATCTTAGGATCCGTCTAAAGATTTTTAGGAAATTCATCTTTCCACCAGGTAAAGCGCCAATCATCGCTTTCCTCTGCTGTCAACAGGCAGGATTCCAATTCGGCCAAATATTCCGCTCTATTCAAATGCTGACCAATAAATACCAGTTCATTTTTTCGGTCTTCCCACTCAGGGTGCCAGCGCCTCAATAAATCTTCTTTCACTTCAGCATAGATCGGATATTGGTTGCGTGTCGCCTCAGGCATGCTGCTCCACCATGCCCCAGCGCTTTCCATCCGCACACTTCCGCCTGCCTGACTAAAGCTGATCGCAATATCAGGACGAGACGCCAACCAGAGAAGGCCCTTTGCTCGTATGATATTATGTGGGTAGCGTTCATTAAGATAAGTATGCAGACGCTGCGGGTGGAAAGGTCGTTGCGAGCGGAATACAAATGAAGATATACCATATTCTTCTGTCTCCGGAATATGCTCAGTTTCAAGTTCGCGTATCCAACCGACAGAAGCCGAAGCTTCCTCAAAATCGAATGAACCAGTCCCCATGATCGCTTCCGGATTCACCTGTCCAAATTGTGTCCGGATCAACTTGGCCTTAGGATTGAGTTTACCAATAGCGGCCTCGAGGGTGCCTATTGTCTCTTCGGCGACGAGATCCACTTTATTGAGGATGATGACATTGGCAAATTCGATCTGATCAGTCAAAAGATTGACAATCGTCCTATTGTCACGATCATCGTCTGTCAATTCCCTATCCCACAAAGTCTCAGCACTGCCAAAGTCCTTCGCAAAATTCAAACAATCGACCACAGTGACCATTGTATCAATATAACTAAAGGAGGATAGATCAATATTGTTGTCAGCATCTGCGTAACTGAACGTTTGCGCTACAGGAATTGGCTCCGAAATTCCTGTACTCTCGATCAGGAGATAATCAAATCGTTCTTCCTTTGCTAAGCGTTCAACTTCGACCATAAGATCCTCCCGCAATGTACAACATATACAGCCATTACTCATTTCAACAAGCTTTTCCTCTGTCCGGGACAGTACATTTTCTCGTTCGACGGTCTGTGCGTCGATATTGACCTCACTCATATCGTTAACAATGACGGCAACTTTTTTACCGTTTTTATTGTGTAGAATATGATTCAATAAAGATGTTTTTCCAGCCCCCAAAAAGCCGCTCAAGACAGTTACTGGTAGTTTTTTACTCATGGTATTTGCTATTAAATTTTAATTTTCAGATTCATCTCACTTCTCCCCAATCCCCAGCAGCGACACTCCTCTTGCTTTAGTTTCGAACAAAATTAGGAACAATATTTAATAAATGCAACAGAGTTGCTTTATTAAAACATATCTTTTCTGCATTTTATTAATTTTACTGAACAGCTAGTTATAGCTTCTCCCCTCAAAGTAGTCGAATTAACCAAATGAAGAAATTTCATTACCGAGATTAAATAGCACATTATCGACATTTACTTATAAAATCTTATAGGTAATTCTGATCTAATTATTTATCATTGTACGGAATAACTCACCTAGATCACTATGATAAACAGGGAAAATAACAGACTAGATTTTACATTGTTAAACATTGGATATGCTGTGCACGATGCGGACTGGAATTTTAAAAATATTAAAAGCCCTTTTGCCAGGATACACTATGTCTGCGAAGGAGAGGCACAGATTATGCTACAGAATGAAGTGATTAAAATGCTTCCCGGACATCTATATTTGACACCGGCCCATGTCCATCATAGCTATGAATGTATTGGAAAATTCTCATTATATTATATCCATATTTATGAAAATCCTAACATTATGTCAAGTATTTTTGACCAATACATTTTTCCTAAAGTTATCAAGGCCAATCAACTGTTGCAGGAACTTATCATTCGTCTTCATCAGATCAATCCTGGAAGTGCTTTGTCTATTTATGACCCTCAGCGTTATGAAAACTCAACCGAATTGATGAAAAGCATTGCCTTACAGGTGACATCGCCATTTGCCCGAGAAGCCGAAAGCCACGCAATTATACAGTTATTGATGAGCCGGTTCTTAGCGGCAGCAAGCGATAAAATACCTCAGGTCGAAAAGCGCCTCACCCGTGTATTGAACTATATCGACGAGCATATTCACCAGTCCATTTCCATCGACCAACTTGCCGATCTAATTTTTCTTTCCAAAGACCATCTTATCCGGCTTTTTAAAAAACATATGAATGACACACCTTTGAGCTATATGAACCGAAAAAAAATAGAGAAAGCCCAGTTAATGATGCTGGTTGATGACAGCAGCATTCAGGAACTGAGCTTTAGGTTGGGGTTTGAAAATATATCTTACTTCAATAGACTATTCAAAAAAGTGACCGGAGAGACACCGACAAGTTACAAACGCAGCGTGGCAGCATTAACAAATGAGCCATCTACCCCTAATTAGATTATACCTGAAACCGTCAATTCATTCCAAAACTCCATTGGAATCACCCGATTCACCATGGCCACATTGTCCTTCACTTTTTCAGCTTTGCTCGTGTTCAACGCGACTGCTTTGATGCCCGCAATTCCGAAACCATAAGCAAAACAAGCTTCAGCGGGCTTAACAGCAAATTTTTCACAAATTTTCCAAAATCGCTCTCTCCACTTATACAATGTTTCACCTGCCAAGCTTTCCCTATTCACCAGCTGATAATTGTAGTATTCACTACCGACCAAAAATCCGCCATTAAATACCGCCGAATTGATTACAGCAATATTTGCGGCCGCTAATTTGGCAATAAATTCCAATAATTCAGCCGGATGATCGTGTAACGTTAAACTATTGGCGATCATCACCCAATCCAATTCAACATCCTGAACAATGCGCTGAATGACTTTCCAGTTTTTGGATCCTACCCCAACAGCGAGAACTTTGCCTTGATTTTTCAATTCATTTAGCGCACGGTAAGCCTCCAAAATATCCTGATAGCGTTTGTTCTCATCGGCTGAATCCACCGCTTTTGCCAAATATTCATCTGGATCATGTACCGAGACTAATTGTGCCGGATAATCGCCCAACAATTGATTCCCCTGATAAAAACACGATAAGATGCCGGTATAACTAATGCGCTGTTCAGCATCATAGTGAAGTCCTTTCCATACACCGGGTTCGAATGTAGGTTCTTCCGTTTCTAAAGGAATGCGATACCAGCCGAGTTTGTTGCTGACCAACACCGTTGATGGATCAACATTCAATTGCTTGAGCCCTGCACCTATGGATTCCAACGAAAGACCAGCACCGTATTTACCTGCTGTATCGAAAACGGCCAAGCCCTCGGCGTACTGAACACATGCCCGAATAATTTCTAATTTGTCTACAAAAGATATTTCTTTGTACAAGTTGCCTAAACTACTTGTACCATAAATAACTTTTGGAAGCCATGTAAAAGTCGTTTTCTCGCTCGCTTTAGATATCATGAATACTCTTTTTAAGAGACCAATTTTACGGAGAATAGTACAATATATCTTATGCGATATCGATTTAAAGTATGCACATATCGACATCATGAAAATACAGTGCCCGACGACATCATCGTCATTTCTGCTTTCGTCAACGCTAAGCCACCGTTCGTCAAAGATTTTTCCATACTGGTCCGAACATTCGTCTTTTTGTACATATCAAAACAATAAAAATGAACAGAAAAACAATTTTATCATGCGTTGTACTCTTCGCGATGATGTTAAGCAAAATGGTATTCGCACAGGAACAACCCCGCATTCAGATCGGTATCAAAGGTGGAAGCAGCTTGAACAAACTCAATACGGAACTGGCGGATCTGGACGACAAATATGCCTTGGGCCTCCATGTAGGTGGTATGGCACGTGTCAACTTCGGTAGCGCCTATATTCAGGGAGAGGCCCTATTCAGCAAACGGAAAGCAGCTCTTAAACCACAAGGACAAACCGAAACCAAACTTAAATGGAACGCCATTGATATTCCGGTGATGGTTGGCTATAAAATCATTCAACAGCAGGATATGAACTTACGTGTATTTGCTGGTGCAGTATATAATTACACCTTGAATGACAACCTATCACCACTTAAAGCTATTAAAGAAGGTGTCAAACATTTCGATAAGTCCAATGTCCAATTTACGGGCGGTCTTGGCGTCGATATCCAAAAGTTCAGCATCGATCTTCGTTACGAACGCGGATTTTCTGACCTTAGCAACTCCTTTAAATCCAAACCACAGGCATTTTCCATTGGGGTAGGTTACTTCTTATTCTAACATAACCTTTAACATGAGAACCTTTGGAGGCAATTGTATTCGCCTTCAAAGGTTTTTGTTATATATTTGACTATTTTTGTCCCATGTTTCTCAAAAAAAACTACCTCCATAGGCACCTGTTTCTCACACTCTTCTGGCTTGTCCTCTGGTTTGCCCTGTGGATACAGGTGAAGCAGGATATGGATACAGCCAGCGCACTGATCCATAGTTCATTAATTATGATCTGTTCCATCAGTATCTCGCAGTTCCTGAGTGATAGCATCTTACCCAAAGCTATTAAGACACAGAAAATGAAGCCTTTTGTTATCAAAGCTATCTTTTTCGTCCTTATTTTAGCGCTACTGATCAGTGTGGTGGATGTTTATTTTATTATGCATAGCCAGGTACTATCAGAAGATGAACGGGCCACACTTTTATTTGTTCAATGCTATAAATCTATTCCTTCCTCCTTGCTGATCAATGGTACAGCCTGCGGCATCCGGTTTTATCAGGAACATGCCAATATTCAGCAGGACCATAGCCAGTTGCAACAGAATTTTCTGGAAAGCCAACTCAAATTGTTGCAAGATCAGGTCAATCCCCATTTTATGTTCAATGTATTGAACCATATCCATATTCTGATGAAAAAAAATGTGGATATGGCCGATTATTTACTATTGAAATTTTCTGACATCCTGCGCTATCAACTCTATGAATGCAACCAGTCATTCGTACTGTTAAGCCGCGAACTGCAATATTTACAAAATTTCATCAGTATTGAACAGATGCGCTGGGGAGATGAACTGGAAGTCGACTGCACTTGGTCACAGTCAACAGAAGATCTTCATATTGTACCACTGATGCTGATTTGTTTTGTCGAAAATGCCTTCAAACATGTTGACCGGCTTCCAAATCAAAAAGGCAAAATCAGCCTCAACTGCGCTGAAAAAAATGGTCATTTCAGATTTCAAATCAGCAACAGCTATCAGGCCTATCCACAACAGGCTTCGACTAGACATTCTGGAATTGGATTGGAAAATGTCAAAAAGAGATTGGAGCTGCAATACGAAAAAAACTATTCCCTTACGATTGAAAAGTATGATAATAGCTTTTGCGTCGAGTTGACGATCGATCTTAATTGCTAAATAAAATGGAACAAACAAAGATGAGATGTATCATCGTAGACGATGAACCGTTATTACGGCAGCATATTGCCGAAATGACCGAGCAAGTTGATTTTTTGGAACTTGTGGATACTTTCCCTTCCGCCCTTGCCGCGGCATCCAGGTTACAACAGGGTGATATAGACCTTATTTTTTTGGATATTAATATGCCGTACCTCAATGGGATTGATTTTTTGGAGTCACTCGATAATCCGCCCCTATGCATTTTTATTACAGCCTATTCGGAGTATGCATTGGAAGGGTTCCGCTTACAGGCCGTAGATTATCTCCTAAAACCAATTGTTTTTCAGCGTTTTTTTCAGGCGGCAACCAAAGCCTATCAACAATTTGTGCAACGTACCAAAACGTTACAGGATTACAGTCCTAACGACACCATGCTCTTTGTCCGACAAGGCGACGCTTTTGTCAAAATCTCATGGATCGACATCCTTTATGCCGAAAGTATGCAAAATTACACCAAATTACATTTTAAAGAGCGGACACTTACGATTCATCAGACCATGTTGGCGCTGGAAGAAGCTCTGCCCACTAATCATTTCTTTCGCATTCACAAATCCTACCTGGTCAATGTCAACCATATTGATATCATCTCCGGCGGACGGGTATACATTGCTGAACAAGAATTGCCCATTTCACGTACAAAAAGAGAGGAGCTTCTCCAAAACGTCGTTTTTAAAAAGCTCCTCAGCCGTTAATAGGGCATATTCCATTTAAATCCTGCAGAGGCATAGAACGTTGGCGAGAAACGGGGATCAGCCTGTTTCTTGTCTTTGAAGATACTCTTTATGGATCTATCGTTTTCGACATACATCCGTGCGAGTGTGCTCCCCCCCGTTAGTTGTAACTTGAGGTTTTTGCCCAGGTTAAACTGGGGCTGAAGACCGGCTGTCAACAACATAAATCCTCCAAGTGTGGACTTTCCGTCCTTTTCGCGTTCGGCCGTCATCCCGTCCAGATTGACCACCGCCCTCAAATCCATAAACTTGTTAACTTGATAAGCAGCGGAAAGACCTTGGGGAAAATTCACGTTAAATTTTACTTTTCCATTTGTCTTCCAGTCGAAATACAATCCAGGTAGAACCATCGGTACCCCAAAGCTATTGCTCAGTACCGGGCCAAAACCAAAGGCTAAATTGGGTTTAAACCGTTTGATAAAAAGCGCCCCTCCCTGCCCCAGCAGATCTTTACCATCTACTTTGACCATATCGGAATAAATACCAACAGATGCAAAAGTCAGCAGAGACCAATTTTTCTTTAGCGAGGTCAAATATTGCAGTCCTATCTCAGCATTCAACATTTCTGTCGGAAAGAGTGATTGCTCATAGTTACGGTTTTCCATTTTCGCATAGGCAGCCCCCACTTTCCATGACCAACGTTTAATGTTGCCCATTGAATCAACCTTAGTCGACAAAGGGATCTCTAGATTAAACCGTATCCTTTTGAAGTCACTTTTTGAACCAGTCTTTACACTATCTTCCGGTCGGATATAGTTTGACAGCGGGACGTAATCAACAACAACCTGTCCAGATACCGCATTTTGGGCATGTGCCGTCATTGTCGCTAAGCTACTGAACAAGATAGCACATAAAATTTGTTTCTTCATGTTTTTTCAGCAAAGGAAGGTTTTGCTGCTCAGAAGCAGGAAATATTTTGACGTAGTGCTGCTCACCGTTGACCAAATGCATCGCTATTGCGATCTCGACAAAACAACAGCACTATTCTTTGGTATTTAGAAAACAAAGAGCTAGAGGCCCCACTTTATATCTCATCAAACGGTGTATGTAAAAAGAATAACATCAAAATAAAAAATTAATGCAAGTAAATAGATGTAGCATAAAGATTTGCCTCATCGTTATAAATGTTAATGAAATAATTTTATAAACCATTTTATTAAGCCATGAAGCATATTTTATTATTATTGACAGTATTTATTTTTTCCGCATGCTCAAAAGAGAAAGGATACGGCCGGTTTAACTTGAAAGAAGGGCAAGAGGTCGAACTTTTAGTCAGCCACCGTTATGGCTCTATCAATGACCAACCATTACTTTTACCACAAAATGAATCCCCAGAGCTACCATTGTCTGGCTTTGAGGATCGAGAACCGGGGTATAATTATAAAGTTAAAGCAAAGATGGTTCCTTATAAAGGTCCCGAACTAATGGACGGAGGCCCTTCAGACGTGCTTCAGTTTATTAAAATTATTAGCAAGGAAAAATATACGGATAACGAGATTTTTGAAATATCACTGATACGGGGAATAATCCCCAGCCCCGATGTAGTTATACTTCGAAAGGAAGGAAATAAGTATTTCATCAATATAGGAACCACCATCCATCTCAGCTATAGCGATGAAATCGTCGGCGAAAAATTAGAAGAAATCTGGCAAGCTATAAAACAAAATGTCAATACCGGAAATCGACCAGTATCTAAATGGAAATCCATCCGGGCGACCGTCAGTCATGATTCGAAAAATTTCGGAAAGACATACCTGGTCTCAAAAATCGAACTGGCGGAATAGCGTAACAACTTTCAAAAACGATTCGAGCAGCAGGCGAATGAGCTAAATTCTGGCCTGCTGCCGAATCTTGAGGTTATGTAAAAGATCTTAATAGAGCCCCTTAATAAACTGATAGTTTTTTTCTAGACGATCATCACTATGCCACAGCGTATTATCCTTTAGCATAAATAAGTACAGACTAGAAATATGTATGCCTTGAAAAACCACAATCAATGCTGAAAATATTCCTGTCAACACCGTCAGCCATACAAGAGGCGCTTTGTGTTGATACCATGTCCAGGCCGAGGCCATCAATAAAGTGGCCTCTAAGAGATACAAAAAAGACAGATAGCCTCTTGAAACTTTAAATTTTCTCATGCTGTTTATTTTACTATTTCCAAAATCATATAAATGACCTGTCCTAACGCCACGCTTATCAGTATCATATCCAGCAACAGATCCTTATCACGGTTTAATTTATTCAAATTCATCGCCTTTTTATTTTATCGACAACACATACTTCGTTATTTCGGTCAGTTCTACCTCCGACAATTGTGGAAAGCCAGGCATTTGCGGGTAATCCACTCTTTTCTTACCCGGCTCTTTGATCCAGTCTTTCAATCCTTTTTCATTGTCGCGATAGATCGTCGTCATTTCCTGAATCGGAGGACCTACCAAGCGCTGTTTTTCCTTATGGCAGCTGGAACAATTTTGTTTAAATAACGCCGAGCCTTTCGCTAGATTCCCCAACGCGGGATCAATATCCAAGTTTTCAGCATCGCTGACCGGACTTTCCCGGGCCTTTTTACTCATCTGTTCAAACGCCTTAGTTTTTGCTGCCATCAGCTCGCGATGCTGATGCAACGCTTGTTCGCGGTAAAGTTGACGACTTCCTCCATAAACCAGAATAAAAAATAGGATACTGATCAAGACCTTCCAAAATTGTCTATCCCGTTTGAGTTCGTTATCCGCAGACAGTGCTTTCCAAGAAAACCACATCGCTACAAGGAGCATTATCCCACCGACTACCATCAACTCAATGACTTCAAAATTTATCCCCTTTGCAGGTAAACTGATCATAACAATGAGGCCAAAGATTACCTGTAAACCAAGTCCAACTGTGGTGATATAATAGCCCAGTCTTTTCAATCTGTCCCGGCTGAATGTCTCATACAACAGATGTACCTGGTATGACTTTCTACCGTTATACCAAACGATAAATATACCTGTGACCGTCAGACAAGCACCAATAAACTCCAGATACCGCGGCAGCACATTAGGCAGTGTCAATGCACTTAAAAAACCTTTAATATATCCCCACCGTTCGGGAAACAGCATCAGGTTAACATTTGTCAAGAATATCGTTGGAACAATTAAAAAAATCATCACAGCCAATGCAATGATACTGATGTGCAAATACTTGTAGCTGGCCATTGCTCTCCAAGTATATTTGTGTAAATAGGTCAGCAAAAAAGCAACGGTTACCAACGGGATAATCATAAACCAGGCCAGCCCCGTTAGCGCATTGGCCGAATAAAAATAGATGGTATAAAGTGTATTGATACTCAGTAAAGGGGCAACCCCAAGTACGACTGCCATACTCTTATTGACCGTCACCGTCTTCGCTATTTCATAAGCAAACAAATCGTAGTCACGATTTTTCAATCCTTTAATTTCTGCCCAAAGAGTAATGATGCTCCCTCCAACCATTAATTTGACGAATATGATATGAAGCAAAAATGAGCCGATCAATAAAGTGACCAATAGCCATTCGGGTAAAGGAAGGTCCAAAGGTAGATCCCTGGGAACGGGTGTAGTAGACACCTGTAGTAAATTCACTTGCATTTTTAAAAGTTCTTTTTTTTATTTTTTTGAAACTAATACTGAATCTCCGTACGCTTTTACTGCTTGCTCCATATTCTGTAACGGATTGACCTTAATACCTTCGACCTGCGCACCCTGCAGGGATTCTCTAGTCCCTTGCAATTGTTTGATGTAAGCAACAATTGCTTCAAGTTCTTTTTTATTTCCGGGAAATGGGGGCATAAACGTACGTCCCTGGTGCATATTGGGGATATAGGCCGACATGGATTCCTCATCCAGCGGCTTGCCCCGTCCATACATTTTTTCAAAAACATCAACGATGGAATTGATGCCATTACTGGTGTGACAACGGCTACAGGTAAGCATGAAAACATTTTTACCAGCCTCGATTTTGTTTTCCGGCGTTATTTCCTGGACTGAAGTATAGGTGGCATGTTTTAAAATTCCTTCCTTTTTATACAGCGCATAGTCTTCTTCCCGCAACAAATTCGAATACATATACCCACCGATGACATAAGGTTTTCGGACAAACTCGCGTACCCGTTCGAAAATCCCCAGAAAACCAAAGATCAATAAACAAGGGACGATCACCAACGTAACGTTTACTTTTTGAGGTTTCCAAATTGCCCAGATCGCAAGCAGAACAGAAAGTATCGTAGCTCCCACAATAAAATACTTGAGTATATCATAATATTCAGCAAAGTCCATCGATCCCACTGCTGTGCTCATATTAGCTTTCATGGCCTCAGGCATTGCATTCCAGTAATAGAGTGCTCCTGCAAGTGCAATCGGTGTCCAGCTCAAGATCCATTTGCCGCCCAGTCTGACCACCTGAATGCGGAGCGTTGATCTTTTTTTTGTAAATAATGTCGTCAGCAACATACCGAATACACCGCCCATCAGCATGGCGACCGGAGTTCTAAAAAATAGCTGTGGAATATAAATTGGATTCGTAAAACCGTTGAAAAGACTCTTATGCGTATTCCAATTTCCCGGATCCATCATAAAACTCAGTATGGAAACGATAATAACCATGGTAATCCAGGAAGCAATACTCAAAAATGCGCCAAATCGGATATGTTTCAACTTGGAGCGGAGCGATTTATTGGCGCTTTCCCAGCTCAGGTAGTAAATAGAAATCAGAACTACTTCGGTGACGAAAACGATCCATTCGGTAAACCAAGCCCAATAAAATACCCGAATTAAACTTCCTATCGAGCTAGGGCTGACGAGTGCAACCGTAAACCATATCCCCACACCGGTCATAGCGCCAATGGTCGTCGTAATGATAAAACCGACTTTCATTTTATTATGGATAAGCCTATCCCACTCCCAATCTGCGATCTGTTCCCTGCCAGCACGCTGTACCCCTTTAAACTCAAGCCAAGTAATGTAAGGGATAAAACCTACCGCAAGGCCATGATTGATCATTACATGTATAATCGCCACCGCAGCGATTAAAAATCGGTCATTCAACCAATCTAAATGAAACATTGGAAAATCCATCGCTATTCTTTTTTTCAAAGATCCAGCTATATCCTCTCAAAAAGCAGAAATAACAGTTCCGATACCTTCTATTTCTATCCGATCTCATTCGATAAAGGGTCAACATACTTCCATTTTCGTAACTCTCGCCCATTAGACAGCCAAAGCGTCTTTTTCATCAGATGAAAAAGACGCTTTGGCTGTCGTTTATGTCTCCTGGTTTTTTCTAAACTCCTCTGGGCTGCGCCCCTTCTTAGCTTTAAAAAATGTGATGAAATAAGGCACATTTTCAAACCCCAGTTCAAAGGCAATTTCCTTTACCGTTTTGAAGGTATGGTACAATAGGCGCTCCGCCTCCAATACGATCCTATCTCTGATCAGTGCACCACAGCTAATAGCTCTCTTTTCACGACAAATTCGGTTCAGATAATTCACTGAAATATTCAGTCGTTCAGCATAGAAAGACGGAAATCGTTTATGCTTATAATTTTCATCAACCAAGGTCTCAAATGCAACTATTCTTTCCTCCTTTTCATCCATCTGCACAAAGCCGAAATTTTTAGTGATTTGCCGACCCAGCATCTGAAGTAAAATATTCAGATAATTGCGTAGCACTTCTCTTGAACCCAATTTTGCTATATCATATTCCACCTGCATCAATTCCATTAAATGAATACAACGTTCAATTTCATCACTTGTCAATACAAAGCCATGCATCTGGTTACATTTTAAAAAGTTAAAATAATGTATCACTTCCGTATTGTACCGTTGCATAAAAAATGCTTCTGTAAATAGAATAATACATCCTTCAACAGGTACATGATGCTGGAAACTACAGACGCAATTGCAACTTATGCTGACGATATCATGTCTGCCCATGGCATACATTCTTTTATCTGCTACCATCATCAGGTTGCCGCTCTTTATCAACAGCAAGCTGTAGAACGAGCGTGCATGCAATGTGTTCTGGTTTCCCTTGACCTGTAAATACTCGGCTATGGGCATAATAACAATCCCGTTGGAAGCCGAATCAATATCTTCTAGTCTTAAAAAATCTAGTTTTTCTTTTCGTATTACCATTGTCTTAGTCTTTTCTTTAATAAAAAATTCAAGGGGAATGGTTATACGATAGGGGGTTTAAAAATCCGCATAAAAATACCTTGAGACAATTGATGACCTCTGGATTGCGGATAACATATTTTTAAAATAAAGCTAAACGGACACTCCGAGCTTACGGCATCGTCAAGTCGTGCGAATAACAGTATCTCGGCACTTTTCACCTTGACGAGCACATCGCTGACATCCTTCTGTTCGAGTGTTTTTTCGCTAATGTAGCAGAAACCTTTACAGGTCGCGGCAGGACCATAGCGATTGATACATAGGTTTTGTTCGATATAATCACGATTGCATTCAAAGCCAATAAATACCCACAACAGATTTGTTGCCTGCAGGCAAATTGCCCAGGCCATCAGTACACTGAATAGTGCTTTCAATTTGTAGGATTTCATTCGCTTCAATCTATCACTTTGTCACACTATTCCGCTCACGGAGGTATTCCAAAATTGCCCGCGCTTCTTCCTGCTGCAAGCCCAGACTTATCATTGGAGACGCAAACTCCTTACTCAGTGCCTTAGCATCCGGATCTTTGTCAAGCATGGTCGCGGGATCGAGCATCATATTCATGATCCATTCCGGTGTACGGCGTTTGACCACTCCGTCAAGCGATGGACCTACCAGTGTCCGGTCAAAACCGTGGCACATTGCACATTTTGAGACGAATAGTTCCACCCCTTTGTTTGCAAGCTGCGCATCGAAGGGTTTGTGTGTAAAAGATGTAATAGCGCCTACCCCTTTGGATCCTTCCGTTTTATAATCCAACATTTCATCAGTCGATTTAATCTTTGTCGGTGTTGCAGCAGGACTAGTTGAGTCCGTCTTTCTGCCGCCATTGCCTCCACAGGCGATGAGGACAATAAACACAAGACAAGTAAGGACAATATTCATTCTAGCTTTCATTTCGCTCTCTTTTTTATTTTTGTTTAAAACAGTAAATCAGTTTTCCAACCCATATTGCTGCCGTTGATCAGACGATTCGATATCGTCCTCCAGCTTACTGATCTGATGCAGATAACTGATCTGGCAATCGGATCCCGAACATATACCGGGAAGTATTAAATGGCGCGGAAAATTATGCAAAGTCATCCCTGTAGGGAAAAATACACACGGATTGCCTCATTAGTATAAAAAGGCAATCGATTTATCCCGTAAGTTCTTTAAAAAGACATTAAACGAGCGGTGGGTGAAAAATAGAAAAGATGGGGCTGTAAGCATATTCTTCGTTTACTTCCGGAAAAGTGCGTGTTGCGGCAGCTTCGTCATAAACCGAAGTTTCGAAGATAAAATTCAGGGGATTGTTGATAAAGACAACATCGATAATGCGTGTTTCAAGATTTTTTTGCTCCTTTTCTTCGTGCTCACGCATCTTTTTCATCAGTATGCATTGCCCTCTACAGGAAAGGGCTTGTTCGTTGAAGCGGTTGACACATTCATACTTGGCAATATAATCCCTATTGATCTGAAAAACAGTCCATATCCACACTGTGGAGAAGCTCTGGAGGAGCATCAAAGGCAGTAAGATCCATATGAATTGTTTCGCTTTCATGAGTTGACAATGTAGCAAATATAATAATTGTTGCCATTCGAGCTGCAATTATTTTAGCATTCACCCTAAAGGATTGATTTAGGGCTATCCATGTATTCACAAGCGACGATCAGGTATATTACTATACCTGATCGTTTTACTTCTTAAGGTTTCAAGGAATCCAGCTCAGCTATGGCCAATGAGCGGCCATTTCCGGCAATCACTGTCGATTCAATTTTTACGAAACGTGCTTTTTTAATATTTTTTAATCTAAATTTACGTGTCGTAGGGTCATTGATCAGAATTCGACCAATATCCGAAACACACTTCCGGGATCTTTCACCCAAGCGTTAAGAGCAGCGTGTGCCCCATCAGGAGTGCAGACAGCTGTAATCAGTTGTTCCACTGGGCAGGTTCCCAATTTTAAATAATCCATCACCGCTTCAAAGTCTTTTGGCAATGCATTTCTTGAGCCCATGATATTCAGTTCCTTTTTCACAAAAAACTGTGTATCAAAAGGAATAAGCTCCTTTGCATAGCCGATGAAGACTACTCTTCCAGTAAACGTCACCGCATTAATTGCCGCCAGATAAGTTTCCTGTCTACCGACCGCCTCAATGACGACATCTGCACCCAAGAAGTTGGTCAGCTCATCCAGTCGCTGTTGTAGATCTTCTGTAGCTGTATTGATGCTGAATTTTGCGCCAAGACGTTTGGCCAGAGCAAGCTTACTTTCGCTTACATCTGCGGCGATCACCGAAGCTCCACGTCTAACGGCCCGAATTATTGCCCCGATTCCGATCATGCCACATCCCAATACCAATACGACGTCATTGTCGGTTACCGATGCCCTATCTACGGCATGAAAGCCCACACTCATCGGTTCGACAAGCGCCAGTTCCTTTGCTGACAGGCCATCTCCCGGAATTACCTTTTCATATGGTACTGCTATATAAGCTGCCATGGCACCATGACGTTGTACACCCATGGTTTCATTGTATTGACAGGCATTGGGCTTATTATTTTTACATGCGGCGCAACGTCCACAATTAGAATATGGGTTTACGGTGACCCGCATACCGATTTGAATTTCAGGTGATACATCCGCCCCTATTTCGACCACCGTCCCCGCAATTTCGTGGCCGGGAATAATGGGCAATTTGACGAGCGGGTTCAGTCCCCGAAACGTGTTAAGGTCAGATCCACAAAACCCCACATAATCTATTTTGAGCAACACATGTCCCACCTGCAAATCAGGTAGTGGCAGCTCCACGGTTTGTACAAGACCTTCTTTTATAATTTCTATCGCTTTCATTCCCTTGATGGATATTTTTGTTCTTTAAGTCGAATATTTATTGAATCATGCCTTTTTTAGGTTCTCCCCACCTTGCAACGACACAAGCGCGGCAACCAAAAGTACGTCAATGCCTTCTTTTTCTATTGGTTCGTTCTATCTAACTAACAAAATTAGATGTAATCTCTTCGAATAAAAACCACTTTATCGACCAAAACTTTCACAAAATCGACAATATTAATAAAACTGTAACAGCTTAAAATGAGAACTTAAAAGACGACTCAATTTCCTCTATAGACTCAGCTTTATAGTGAAGAATAATTTTTTACATGATTTTAAGCATTTATTACATGGCCCGTTGGATTTATATCACGTCTTTTGATTAACGTGACAAATCATTAATCAATTCATAAGTTTGGAGTCTACATTGCCAGACTCTCCATTAAAATATCTTGGAATCCATGAGGCCGGTTTATGCTAAAGCGTTTGAAAATTACAAAAATCGTATTTTTGAAATCCGAAAAGAGAATCAATTTTCCGGAGCATATCATTTTCATAGCGAATGCCAATTGACCCATATCATTGAAGGCAATGGCGGCAGGTACATAGGCAATCAATTCAATGATTTTGAAGCTGACGAGTTAACATTTATTGGACCAGGCCTTCCTCACGTTTGGTATCATGAAAAAAAAATGGGTATCAACAGCCCAGCCCCTGAGTCTTTAACCCTATTTTTTCACCCCGATGCAATCAGCTCCGTGTGTTCGTCATTATTCGACATTACAGATCTAAGTGCATTCTTGGCCAGATCTAAGCAAGGCATGTTATTTTATGGCGCCACAAAAAGTAAACTGAAAAAGTTGCTCCGAAAAATGCTCGGTGCATCCGACATTCAAAAAACAGCCTGTTTATTTGAGTCCTTAGCAATTCTTCTTGATACAGATGAGTATACGTTACTATCCAGTGAGCCCTATCTTATTAGTCCTTCAAAGAAGGATGGTGAGGCTATTGATAATGTTTACAATTATGTTTTTAAAAACTTCGAAAATAACATTTCTTTAGAAGAAGTGGCCAGGTTAGCCAATTTGACAAAACCCGCATTCTGTCGATTTTTTAAAGCACGTACAAAAAAAACCTTTTCACAGTTTGTAAATGAAGTCCGTATACAGGAAGCCTGCAGGCTTTTGGGCCAAGACGAAAACCAGATCACCCATATTGCTTATGCCTGTGGATTCAATTCTTTACCCAACTTCAATAAATTTTTTAAATCCATCAAAAGTACTACGCCATCCGACTATAAAAGTAGATTATTCGTATAAAAAAGAGGGGCGCTAAACTCAGATTATAATCTTCTTCTACTCGCATCCGAGATTCTTAAACTGGAAAATCTTCCCACTATCAGGATATGCCTCCAGTTCCGCCGCCCCCAAGCCCTCTTGAGCCGTACTGATAAACAGGTCCATTCCTGTAGGTCCTCCAAAACAACAAGAAGTCACATTGGGCGCATTTACAGTCACTTTATCCAATAGCTCTCCAGTCTTGACATGCCACTTATAAACACCGAAACCACCCCAATGTGCCACCCATAAATGACCATCCGGCCCCATGCTCATCCCGTCAGGCATGCCAAGTTCACCTGGTACACGTACCAAGGTATCGTATCCTTCCATGAGATCGCCTCCTTTATCTAGGGCATAACGACGGATTTCCCGCGTATAAGTATCTATAAAATAAAAATGGAGCGAGTCTGTGGACCATACAATTCCATTGGGGATAGTCACCGCAGCAATAAGCGTCTTCAAAACACCTTCACGGAGGCGCATCAGCTTTCCCTGATCCGGTAAAGCTTTCATATGCATTGTTCCGATCCAGAAATTCCCCTCCGGATCCATTCCTCCATCATTGGTCCGAATTTGCCCATTTTCAGTGTCTAGCTGTATCAAGATAGAGAGGTGATGATTTTCCTTTGTCCAAATTGCCAGTCCTTCCTGCATGGCAATAAGAAATTTGCCCGGGTCATCTTTCAGAGGAACAATCTTACTGACATATCCCGGTAGCTCCCAGAACGCAGATTCCTTGCTTTCCAAATGATAGGAATAAATGCGTTTTTGTAGGATATCCACCCAATACAAACATTGGTCATGTTTATTCCACAAAATGCCCTCACCGAGAACACATTTCCTATTTATCAATATCTGCGCTGTTTTTAAATTACTTTCCATAATGGTTGTGATTCAAGCTTCCTGACCGATATCCCTGTCTTCTACTCCTCCTGCAATAACGCACTTCTGCCTCCATCAATCAGATAGGTGGCTCCACTTGCAAATGAAGCATATCCGCTGGAAAGAAATACACACCAGCCGCCGATCTCTTCGGCTGTACCTAGGCGTTTCACAGGATGACTATCGATGGTTTTCTGACGTTCCTGATGAGCGTCCGGAAATGTATCAAACCACTTTTGATTTCCTGGTGTATCTATAAACCCCGGAGCGAGCCCCACGGTTCTTACTGTCGGTGCCCATTCAATAGCCATGGCACGTACCAAGGATAATAAAGCGCCTTTAGTAACATTATAGGGGAAACATCCCCGAATGGACGCATAAGCATGATTAGAAGCCATGATGATGATAACTCCTGGCGAAGCTTGTACAAGGAGCGGCTTAAGGTTTTTGGCCAACAGCCAATGTGAACTGAGATTCAACGTACTGTTACTGTTCCAGTCCGCCACCGTACAGTCGTCCAAGCCCTTGAACACATTTCGTCCTGCATTGGATATCAATATATCCAGTCGGCCATGTTCCTGTTCCAGAAGCGTGGCCAATTTCGTAATCGCTGCTTCCTGCGAAACATCAGCCTCATAATAGAACGTCCGCTGTTGATAGGGCTCCATTTCTAAAAAAAATGAAGCCACCATTTTATCGCTAAGCGGTAATTCGGCACAGGCTATTACCGTTGCTCCAGCCTGTGCAAATTGCATGCTCACCCCCAGTCCAATTCCTGAAATTCCACCTGTTACAAGAACAACTTTACCTGTCAGATCGATTGTAAATGCCATTTTACTTAAAAAAAATTATACATAAAAACCTGGTCTCGGTTCCAATATCCCCGGATGTTTAAGCATTTCCTCCTCGATCAGATCCACTCCCAGTCCGGGTCTATCACTCAGCACCAGATGACCATTCTTCACCATATCCTGAATGGGATGATCAATGACTTCATCACGCCAGGAAACATCGTTGAACATAAATTCCTGCCTAAAAAAGTTCGGTACTGACGCACACACATGGGCACTTGCCAAAGTTGAAAGCGGTCCATTCGGATTATGCGGTGCCAGCAGTACATTGTAAGCTTCCATCATTGTTGCCATTCGTTTCATCTCAGAGGGGCCACCACAGCGGGTAATATCAGGCATCATAATGTCGCAGATATTCTTTTCCAGTACCGGTCGGATCCCATGCCTGGTATAATGCCTTTCTCCCACACAAATCGATACATTGGAAGGTATGCGTTCGCGCATTGCACGCAAGTTGTCTGCATTTTCCGGTCCTGCAGGCTCTTCGTACCAGGTAATATTCAGTTCAGAAAGGCGCTGTGCCATCTGCACGGCTACACGATAGTTCAACATCGCATGCGTTTCGATCATGATATCAAAATCGGCGCCCACGCCGTCGCGTACTGCTTTGCTCACTTCAAAAGCTAAATCTTGTTGTTCGGCTGTCAGGGTAAGGTTGGCGGCCAGATCCTCACCATACAGATAGTTTGTATGAGCAAATGGATCAAATTTTAACCCCGTGAAGCCGGCCCTCTTCACAGCGCTCGCCTGTTGGGCATAGTCTTCCGGATTGTGGCCACCACCAGTGAACCAATAATTCGCGTACAGCAGGATTTCTTTCCGGAAAGCTCCACCCAACAATTCATAGCAGGGTACGCCAAGCACCTTGGCTTTCAAATCCAGAAGCGCCATATCAATACCCGATATCGCACACATGCTGGCACCATAGGGGCCTATCCAGTTTAGGTCTCGATAAAGCTTGGTCCAGATAAAATCTGTTTTCATGGGATCCAGACCAATAATCCGTTGGCCCACATGTTTGGCAGCCTCAAACACAATAGGACTGCCGGGCCAGTTGGTAGCCTCGCCAACACCGGTATGACCTGTATCCGTATAAATCTTTAACAAAGTCCAATTGTATTTTACTCCTTCGACCAACCAGACTTTAACATCTATAATCTTCATTGTTATTCGATTTTTAATTTATTTTTAAAACAATTTGTCCACTTAACTTATCCCCTTTTTTTATTTTTTTACGGCCATAACTATGTGGCGATCCATAAAAAGGTTCTGATCCATTGTTTGAATAATCAGCTACCAGCCATTGGATATGCTGATCTTGCTTCCATGCTCTGGAATGTTGTTGTCCGTTGGAAAGAACAGTTACTTTAGCATCAGGACCACTTAGGCTTGCCCAGTGAATATTTCCCTTGGTCGATCTAAAATCATTTGATCCTAAACTGTTGGCATCATCTTTCCAATCCCTGGCCTGCGGTTTCCCCTGCTCCTCCACATCATATAGTGTTACAGCATTCATTGATGCTTCACCTTCGTTACGCCCGATATGGTTTTCGGGATAGGTTGAAAATGCACCTTTGCGCGACCAGGCTAATTTATCGTACGATAAGGGCAATTCCATCATTAAACCGGATTGATAAAGATCCATTTCTTGTCCCCGTTGATAACACATGTCATATTCCACACGCAAAAGACCATTCTTAAGGAATATAAATTTCTGTTTTCCTATTCCATTTTGATAAGTAAGGTCCATATTTACTGAAATACTATCACCACTATCCGTCGCCTGCACTGCGTCTGCAAATAAGGTGTATTGCTCATATTGTTTCAGTGGTGCGATATTATTCTGATAAGTTTCCCCTGCGACGTTTGGTTTACCTCCATCCTCCGTACTGGCTTCGATCAGTGCAACCGCCGGCCCTTTGGTCAAAATAAGTTTACCGTTTTTCCGCACAGCCACCAATTTACCATAGGTTCGGCTAAATGTATAATTCAGATTTCCTTGTTTTACATAAATATACGCCGAATCTTGTTTCAGTTGTAAATCTGTCGCTAAAAACTCTTCCTGATTTTTTCGCTCCGCCAGAAACAGTTCATTTTCGATCTCATTGTCCCGCTTGTCCCTAACGATAATCTGCAATGAACTATACTCCGTTGGGACTGGCAGGACAACATGGCCGTGTTTACGGGGTCCGATAGCACCTTTGAACGGAAATTGTTTACCATCGACTATAGCCACGAGTTTGAGCTGATCAAGTGAAAGAAAGTCATACCTATTTTCAATATTGACGACAAGCTTCCCATCTTTTAAGACCGGTTTACCTATTTTGATTGGCGAATAGGCCTTTTTCATACCAAAATACTCTGGCTTAGGTCTGCGCCATCCATCGATAGGCCCCCAAGGTCCATAACCGACAATACGACCGTCAGGGAGGTGAAAAGTATCGTCTATACCACTCCAGATTGCTCCCCCTAGGTTACCGGCGTGTCTGTAGATCGAGTCAACAAATGTCACCAGCGGCGCGTTGTAAGCATCCCTTATGCCGGGGTCGGTCAATAATTCACGTCTATTATACGTCGAAAGGTGGGCATACTCTCCAAATAATGTTGGTCTTTTCATGGTATCAGTAGCCGAAGGTCCGTTAATCCCCGGATAATGGTAGTTGGCAATATCAGCCTTACTACCACCGTTATTGAAGCCGCCCCAAGTTTGATCATGAAAACTTGTGGGACGTGTTGGATCCAATGCTTTCACACGTTGGTTGATCTCTGCCCACAACGGGCTCCAATGGGATTCATTGCCTAACGACCAGAATAATATGGACGGATGCTTACGGTTGGTTAGTACGTTATCGATGTTTGCGCTAAGCATAATGGGTAAAAAACGGGTATCCTTATAATCCCATTTACGCCAGATCGGGGATGCATGGTGCTGAATCCAGCTCAAGGCAGCTTCACTTTCGACATACATCCCCAATTCATCCGCAGCATTCAAAAATTCCTCCGATGGAGGGTAGTGTGAGGTACGAATATAGTTGACATTCGCCTGTTTGAACAGAACAACATCCTGTCGATCTATTTCCGGGTCCGAAGCCCTACCATTTAGCGGATGTACAGCATGCCTGTTCACGCCCCTCAATTTCACGGGTTTTCCGTTGACCAGTAACTGATTGTTGACGATTTCAATTTCACGAAATCCTACCTTTTGTTTATTCGTCTGAACGACTTTGCCCTCGACAATCAAGTCCGTTTCCATGACATAGAGGTAAGGGGTTTCCGCTGACCATTGCATTGGTTTTTTAACGTTCAATTGGCTTTCGATCACACGCGTACTTCCTACCTCAAGCTGCACCTGTCCAGAAGACTTTTGCAGCACTAATTTTCCACGCTGATCTTTGAGCGAATAGCGCAGCTGAATTTGTTGCTTTTTAGCTGAGCCATTCTCCACCTGTCCCTTGAGCTTAAGCTGTGCGTTCACATAATTTGCATCAAAATCCGTTTCCGCAATCGCACCCGAAATATGCACCTTAGGTACTGTAAACAAAGTAGTTTTACGTAAAATTCCACCAACAGTATGAACCGCATATTGCGATACACAGGAAAGGATATCACTAATGGTATTCGCCTGTATTTCTACAGTCAGCTTATTCTTTCCTTTTTTTACTTTTCCTGTCAGATCAACTTGAAAAGCAACAAAACCACCTTCATGTTCACCGACCACCTGATCGTTTATCTTAACCCGTGCATGTGAGCTGACGCCGTCAAAGCGGATATAGACCGGATTATCCACCCATTCCTCAGGCAGATCAAATGTACGTTCATAAATCGCCGTTTCCCCTGTCGCTACATGCTGCCCTTGCATCTCCCACTCTCCCGGTACCCGAATAGCTACCGGCCCAGAATCAGCAACACTGAAATTCCATTGACCATTCAACAAGAGACTGCTGGTTTTGCTGTTTATTAATTGATCCGGTATTGGAGTCAGCAACTGCTGCTGTGCGGACACATGCCGCAAAGTAGAACAAGCCAGCAATAACGCCAGCCACCGGCCTTTGGATAATTTCAACTTACATAATTCCATATTTTTCAAATGCTTCTTTGGCTCCCATACCTTCCATAACTTTATTTAATACCACCTTTTCCGCTCTGGCTTTTTCAAAAGCCAGAGCAAAAACCTCCTGTTCGTGTTTACGTGGTACCACACAGACACCATCAATGTCACCGATCAGAATATCCCCATCCTCGATTAGTACATTCCCAAAATGGATAGGCACACGCCAGTCAATGACCTTTCCGCGTGGTGCTTGGTCCTGCGCATAACAACCCATGGAAAAACAAGGAAACTCCAAAGCCAGAATACCCGTTGTATCCCTTGAATAACCATTGACAACTGCACCATGTGCGCCCAGTTTTTTTGCTCTTGCACTCATAATTTCCCCCCAAAGAGCATAATCTGGCGAAGAACCGCTACAAATATAAATTTCACCTGGGCGTAGATCATCCAGCGCTTCAAGCATAAATCCAAATGGTTTCCCTAAGACAGGGTTTTTCGATTGATACTCGGCATTTCCACAGACATCAGCTTCCAACACGGTCATTGCACGACCTACCAAAAATAAATCTGATGTTAAAGGTCGTATATTTGGTGGTAAAAATTGATGGTATAACCCCATTTTGTCCATGACATCCCCGATGACAGCTGTAAAAAGTTCTTTACGGATAAGCGCAAAAAGCGCTTCATCGTTCTCCCATTCCACCAGATTGTTTTCTTTCATTTTTTCTATATAATAATTAAGTAATGTTACTACAAAAAGACATATAGGCCACCACTACCCCAAAGATGAATAAACTCAGCAACTTGAAACCTGTGGAGGTTACAAAAAACGATTTATTAACGATCATTGTTTGGCTACGATAAGTACTATTGTCCAGAAAACTGACTAAAACCATCGTCGCTATGGTGCATATAAAAACCACTAATATGCGATTCATAAATGGGCTTTGACCCAACCAAAAATTCTTGAATAGCAAGGAATAAGCAAACGTGGAGATAGCTCCGGTGTTATAAATCCCGTAAATTCCTGGATAAATTGAAAGCCTTGATCCAGATGCAGTAATAAGGGCGCCAAAAAGGCACCGATCACTAACAGGAGATAGATTAATTTATCGATCCAAGCCAGCATAACAATAGGTTTAGAATTTCAACATAATTGATCCTTGGCAAGGAGATGCTTCCAACGTTTTACAATAGTTACCCCAGGCGATTTCAGGATAATCCCATTTATTGTTGATATACAGTACCAGCTGTCCATTCTCCAGCCGATCCATACGACAGGCGTTATTGCCTTCTTTGGAGACAACATGCAATAGTTCTTTACTGCCTGTCCCCAACGAATAGAAGTAGATATTTTCTTTCATCCCCTTCGCCTGTTGCGTTAAGGGATGCTGGCTACGTGCCCCTTGATCTGCCCAATAGTAATAATTGTGCGTATCCATGTACCAAGGTTGTCTGGGCTCCTGACCGTACTGCACCTGATCCACCGAAGACAAGCTCGCAGTCCCTTCATTACCTGCAAAAGATTCTTCCGGATAATCATTCCAGTAACCATTTCTACTCCATTTGATACGATCAGGTCTATTACTGATGTAGTATTTAAGTCCGATTTCCCGGAGGAAGCCATTGGGTTCACCTATTGTGTGATACATTGTTCTCATCTCCCCCTTTCCATCAATTACGAGATCAAATTGAATGGATAAGCTTCCATTTTTCCCAAGCACTGAAACCAGAGCAAGATTATCCTTTTTACGCACAACCAAGCTGCTTAATTCCCAATTTTTATCTTCAAGCAAGTACTTACTTGCGCTTTTACGTACCTCGGCACCAGTCAAATGATTCAAATTAATATCCATATTCAAGAAAGGCCCTTTTTGGATCACCACTTTGCCATCGATCACTGCATTTTCGATCAGTCCTGTAGTTTTCGAAATTGGGAAGGTAAAATTCTTTCCCTGAATCAGGTAACGATCAGTCTCCTCCATCAGCTGGATATTGCCATTTTGGCTCGCCTCAGGCAGATTAACATCATGCTGTCCTAAATAATAGCGGTAACTATCCAGCAGCATACCGTTGCGGTCTACAAAACGCAAGACTAGTTCCTTACCGTTTTGCCACGCAAGGCCCGGAATTTGAAAATATCCTTTTTGATGCGGCTTAATATCGGGCATTTCCATCGCATAGGTCTTTCCGGCATAGGTATATTGTAGTTTTATTTCCTGCAGCGAACTGTGGTCAAAGCGATTGTAAACAGGAATTATCAAAGGCTGAAATGGATTAAAATCAATTAAGACCTTACCTTTCACTGTGATCTGTACAGGAGACTGCGCTTTTTTGGTAGACCAAAATTCAGGCTTCTTACGGCGCCACACGTCGACAATCCCCCATTCACCGTAACCCACTGCCGCTCCCTGAAAATCTTCGGGTTTAGCTGTATGGGAAAATTCCTTCCAAAAAGCAGTACCTTTTTTCAGCTTCTGCGGAATCATAAAAACCTCATCTACATAACCCCAGATCGCTCCACCGAGACCACCTTGTGTCGGAAACAAACCGCCCCACATCATATCCATTGAAATTCCCCAAAATTCCCGGATATTTGGATCATCCTGTAATGTTTTATAGGTATAACAGGCTGGATGCGCCCATTCATCGAATAAAGCCGGAATGCCATGCCCCTGAAAATTGCGCGTCGTTTTGCCAAATTGTGTTAGGTTGCCATACACATCCTGATAGTGCATACTCAGTATTTCATAAATCTTTGGTTCGGTGGTCTGCGATCCGGGATAACTCCAGATAATCGGTCTTGTGGGATCCGCCTGTTTAACGTAATCATGACTTTTCTTAAAATTATCGCCGTAGATAGATTCATTGCCAATAGACCAGAACAGCACTGCCGGATGGCTTTTAAAGGTACTCACCATCTCCCTTGACTGACTGAGGTATTGATCCGTTTTTTTGGGATCATTCTGCGAGGCACCCGGAGCATAATTTTTCTGTCTATAGGTATCCACAAAACAGATAGCCGTCTCTACTTCCACATAAATACCATATTTATCACAGTATTCAACAAACCGTTCGGTGGGTGGATAATGGGAAGTACGAATAAAATTGATATTCGCCTCTTTAAACAACTGCACATCCAGGCTATCATAATAGGCGGAGGCACTACGTCCCAGGATCGGGTTCATATCATGTCGGTTGGCTCCGCGTAGCTTCACAGGTTTTCCATTCACCATGAGCTGATCCTTGATTACCTTGACTTCGCGGAAACCCAATGATTTCCGAAAAGCATAGGTCAGCTTGCCACCTTCCTTTACTTCCACTTCCAATTGGTAAAGATTCGGGTGCTCGGCATCCCATTTTTCAGGTTTACGCACCATAAACACATGGCTATTGTTACCAGCCCGTATAACCTTTTCACTATCATCCAAGGAAACAACCTTGCCTCTTGGGTCAGTCAATTTATAAGTAATCTTTGCCCCTTTATTTACAAAACCAATAAAATCCAATTTCAACTCCGCATCAGTGTAAGACGCATCAAAGTGTGTTTCGAGGTTAAAATCTGTCAATGCATGGCTCGCTGTTGCAAATAAAGTCACATCGCGGAGGATGCCCCCCACGGGATGATGCGCATAACCCGATGCATAAGAAATATCATCCAGCTGGTCCTGCACTTCAAGCTCAATTTCATTTTCTTTGCCAAAACTAACGTAAGGTGTAATATCAACTTCCCACCGTGTAAATCCACCATAATGGCTTGTCACGGCTTTTCCGTTGATATTGAGTTTGGCAAAACTATATACGCCATCAAAACGGACAACCGTCTTTCTTCCCTTATAAGAATGAGGTATCAAAAATTTACGCCGATAAAAAAATGATTTGTCGTGCTGGATACCATAACCCTGCATAACAGCTTCCCCAGGTACCTGAATACGCTCCCAATTAGATTCACGGTCAAATCTAAATTCCCATTTCCCATTCAACGACTGAATAGGCTCTTTAACCCCAGTCAGGCTGTACGGTAATTGATAAGCTGCCTGCTGTGCAATACCCAAACTTCCCATCAGGATCCAGAGTACCAACAAAACAAGTTTTTTACTTTTTTTCATGTCATAATAGGTTGTAATTCCACACCATTCAAACGCGCCATACGGATGTTACGTTCTTTTTGTAAAGATACTGGCCATTAAAAAGCAATACTAAAACTGATTATACAAAAACTAAAACTATTTACACCCAATTAAAAACAACTTTCATATTAATAAGTGAATATTGTTTGAAATACCGACAAATCGTTTATTTTTGTAGTCAACCAATGTATCTAGCTATGAACAAATTATCGAAACCTCAATTTATCGAACTTACTCCTCCCAGCGAAAAGACAATCCATGTCAAATTGGTCGATCAGGACTTTTTGAGCAATCCACTTCATTTTCATGAGTTATGTGAACTGGTCTTAATTTTAGAAAGTTTCGGTAAGCGTATAGTTGGCAACAACGTCGCTACATTTACGGAGGGTGATTTGGTTCTTATGGGGCCTAATATCCCCCATATCTGGCGTAATGATGATCTATTTCTAAAACCCGAAAATGAACTGCGTGCACGGGCCATTGTGGTCTATTTTCCAGCAGATTTTTTACTTCGTCTGACAGACGAACACCAGACGATTCAGGCAATGCAACATTTTATCCGCAAAGCACAGCGTGGGCTCCGATTTTATGGCGGAACATTGGATAAAGCCCGTGCCTCTATGGAAAATCTCAGGGATAAAGACGGATTTCCCAAAATTATAGAGTTCCTCAAACTCATTCAATTGCTACAAGAAACGGAGGAATTTGAAAGTTTGGCTTCGGAGGGTTATCGACCGACTTTTAGTGAGCAGGAGACCCAGCGCATCAATAAGGTTTACCTTTATGTTATGAGCAATTTTAAAGAAGATGTCAATCTACAAGTTGCCAGTGACATGCTCCATATGACGCCAAATGCTTTCTGCCGTTTTTTCAAACGCCATACGCAGAAACCTTTTTCCCGTTTTGTCAATGAAATGCGCATTGGCCATGCCTGCAAATTACTCATGGACCGCACACTCAGTATCTCAGAGATCTGCTACGAGTGTGGCTATCAAAATCTGACCAACTTCAATAAGTTTTTCAAATCCATTATGAACAAGACACCTCGGGAGTTTCGAAAAGAAATGGATTTATAGTGTTCCAATTCACCCCCTTTAAGCCGCTACCACTTTAGGTGGTTTTTCATTTTTAGGCCTGTTCCCAATAGCCCTATATCCTTTTGTAATCATCACTGGTCATCCAGCTTCAAAACATCATTTTTTCAGCCCGTATTCTGGTCAATCCCCAATCGAAATACGGGTAGAATAATTCCAATAACAGATAGAATAGTGTTGGTAATCCATTTTCTGCCACACTAATTTTACACTACAAATAATGAGCACGATCAGTCCCAAAAGACAGAAGGCTATTGACCAATGAATAGAAGCATCACCTATAGATATTAAAAAATTACATCACATTAATATTCAAACAAATAAGTGATTCTTCTTAGCTATAAAATTTACAGAACTTTTTTATAAACTAAATTTTAATACATGAAAAGAAAGCTAAACGTTGACTTTCTGGGTGGGATGACGGCATTTTTACTTTTGTTAGGAAATGTATCCTTTACGAAAGCAAGTGCGCTCCATTACGCCTTGACAAATGCTACGCTAAATTTGCAGGACAAAACCATCTCTGGCGTAGTAGTGGATCCGGATGGCAAGCCTATCGCTGGGGTAAATATCAGTGTAAAAGGAACATCCACAGTTACCACAACTGATACTGACGGTAAATTTACAATTATCGCCGCAGAAAATCGAGTCCTACTTGCCAGTTTCATAGGTTACCTATCAAAGGAAATTCAACTAACAAAAAATTCCTCCAATTTGACGATAAGCTTAGCAGCAGATGTCCACAAGCTTGAGGAAACTGTTGTTGTTGGATTTGGAACACAAAAGAAAGCGACACTTACAGGTTCTGTCAGTGTAATGAAAGGCGATGCTGTCTCAAATAGGCCCATTACAAATGCAAGTCAGGCGCTCTCTGGCCAAGTACCTGGAGTATGGGTCAATCAGCAATCGGGCCAGCCAGGTCGCGATGGTGCCAGCATCCGAGTGCGGGGGATCGGCACAATAGGGACAAGTGATGCACTTGTCATCATTGACGGAATTGTAGGCTCCCTCGGTTCATTAAACGCTAATGACATTGAATCCATATCCGTTTTAAAAGATGCTTCAGCGGCAATCTACGGTTCAAGAGCAGCAAACGGTGTCATTCTGGTTCAAACCAAACGAGGAGCAAAAGGAAAAGTGAAAATAGACTTTTCCACCTCGTATGGTAAGCAGACAGCAACAAAATTACCGGAAATGATCACCAATTCCGTGGATTACATGAATCTGTACAACCAAGCCCTCGTCAACCAAGGAGCCCCCAAGTTTTTTAGTGAGGCTACAATAAACGAATATCAGAATGGCCAAGATCCAATTATCTATCCCAATACAGATTGGCTCGACGTTATTATGCGCAATGCTATGATACAGACCAATCAGCTTGGTATTTCTGGTGGTGAGGGGAATACACAATTTAATGTCTCACTGGGTTATATTAATCAAGATGGTATTGTTCAAAATGGAAACGCTAAATTATACAATTTACGGACTAACATTGATACGAAGGTGAATGAACGCTTAGCTATCGGTTTGCGTTCTGGGGTTCGGTACCAAAACCGAAAAGAGTCCTTTAATGGTTCAGCAAACTTATTTACAGAGCTGTATCGTACATTGCCTTATTACGGCACCTACACATCTACAGGCGAATATGCGTCCACTTGGGTAAACTCCATCAATGCCCAATTTAGAAATCCTTTGGCGATGGTCAACGAAGGAAAAAACAACAGTGCCTATGGCAATATTAATACCAACATATTCTTAAATTATAATCTTCTTGAAGGACTTAAATTCAATGTGACAGCCGGGATAAACTATTCGACCAATGACAATCAGTTATTTGTTCCCAAAACCTTAGTTTACAATCCAAAAACCAATACGGCTACTTCGACAATGAATGCATCAGGTCCCAATGCCAGCAATAGTTGGGACAAAACACTTTACAAAACTTTGTTTAGTAGCTTGACTTACAACAAGGCTATTGCCAGAGACCATGACTTTACTTTAGCAGGGATCTATAGTCAGGAGGAAGAGGAGTATCGTACCCTTTCCGGTTCGATTATGGGATTTGTCAACAATTCCCTATCGGAACTCAATGCTGGTCTGACCACTCCCCTCACAAATGGGACAACTTACGGATGGGCCCTTCGTTCTTACATCGGTCGGTTAAACTACGCCTTCCGGGAGAAGTATCTATTCGAGGGCATAGCCCGTTATGATGGCTCTTCTCGTTTTTCACCAAAAAATAGATGGGGATTCTTCCCCTCACTTTCCGTCGGCTGGCGTGTGACACAGGAGCATTTCATGAAAGGTCAGACAATTTTCGACGAGTTAAAGATACGTGGTTCATGGGGTAAGTCCGGAAATGACCGTATGGGATTTAATGACCAACGTGACCTTTATGCCTATATACCGACACTGGCCTTTGCCCGCTTCTATCCGATCAACGATAATATTGCGACCGGTATTGCGCAAATGTCGATTGTGGATGAAAATATTAAGTGGGAAGTTGGGACAAAACGAAATATTGGATTTGACGCGACAATCCTCAAGCGCAAACTCAATGTCACTTTTGATTATTTCACGGATAAACGTGAGGGAATTTTACGCCAAATACAACTCCCGGATTTTATTGGTATTCGAAACGCTCCTTTCCGCAATCTTGCGACTGTTAGCAATAAAGGCTGGGAATTATCTGCAAATTACCAGCACAAAATTGGCGCATTGGATATTAATGCGGGTTTCAACCTGACTCATGTAAAAAATAAAATAGACTATATCCCTGATCCTCAAAAAGGGCGTAACGCCCTGCTTCAAGGCGAACCCATCAACGCCTTTTATATGTGGAAATCACTGGGTATATTCCAGTCTCAAAAAGAAGTTGATGAAAGCGCCAAACAGCATGCAGTTCCCACCCAGCCTGGAGATATCAAGTTTGAAGATTTCAGTGGCCCCGATGGAAAACCCGACGGTATCATTGATGCCTATGATCGGCAAATTGTGGGTAAACCTATCCCAACCTGGACCTATGGAGCCAATATCAATTTAGCTTACAAAGAAGTAGATCTACGCGTTAATCTACAAGGTGTTTCTGATGTCGAATCCTATGTTGGAAGTGAATTATTTTTTCCTTTCTTAAATGGGGCCGGTGTAGCCAAAAGATGGGAATCTGGAAATACATGGACCCCGGAAAATCCAAATGCTAAACTCCCCAGATTGGTACAATACAGCGCTTCAAATAGCCAAAACTATGCTGATAACAGCTTTTGGCTTCAAGATGCCTCATTTTTACGCATTAAAAATATTCAGATAGGCTATTCCCTCCCTGTCGATGTAATTGCTAAACTTAAGCTTGCAGGTCTACGCGTCTATATTGACGCACAGAATGCATTTACATTTACCAAGTTTGAGGGGCTGGATCCGGAGCGCGATCTCGCAAATTCTTCCCCAGCTCAATATCCAAATGTCCGGATCATCAGCGCGGGTTTAAACTTAAAATTTTAATATAAAAAAGGATCTCATGATTAAAACAAAATATATCACGATTGGATTAGCAGCGCTATCCTTGCTTGCTATCTCCTGTAAAAAGGACTTTTTAAATAAGCTTCCGCAAGACTCGGTGTCACCCGAAGTCTTTTGGAAAACAGAAGAAGATGCCAAGGCCGCCAATATTGGCTGTTATTCAGCACTTTGGGATGTCACGACCGAAGTACTTCCCTATCTGGATGTATTGACACCAAATGCTTATAGCAATTACCCATGGGAAGGATGGAAGAATATTTCACTAAGCGCGCAGACGCCTACAAGTCTGGGTGGTATGGGCGGTGTTTATACCGGTGCTTATGGTGGCATATCCGCAACGAACAATTTCTTGGCGAACATCGATAAAATTCAGATGAACGAGGAGCGAAAAGCCGTGATGAAAGGAGAAGCATATTTTTTAAGAGCATATTACTACTCCCTACTCGTTAACTACTGGGGTGGCGTAATTATGGTATTGGACTCGCCTAACATTGATCAGATCAACGCAAAGAAAAGCAGCAAAGAAGAAGTGTATGCACAAATCGAAAAAGATCTGACCACAGCTGCTGGACTCCTTCCCCTAGAACCTGCAGAAAAAGGAAGGGTAACCAAAGGAGCAGCCTACGGCTTATTAACACGTGTCAGTCTTTACCAAAATAAATGGAACAACGCTGTAAAAGCAGCCTCCGAAGTGATGAAGTTAGGATACCAATTGTTTCCAAGTTATCGCGGACTTTTTTTAGAAGCGAATGAAAACAATAGCGAGGTGATCTTCGATGTCCAATTTTTACAGCCCAGGTTTCCGACAAACTGGGATATTTACTTAGGCATTTATGCGCCTACGAATGCCCCCGGCTGGAGTTCAATAGAGCCTACGCAAGATCTTGTCGACGAATATGAAATGAAAGACGGCAGTAAATACAGCGCCGGTAATCCCATTGTGGATCCCAAAGATCCAAATAATAACAGAGATCCGAGACTCGATCAGACAATATTCAGAAAGGGCGTATTATACAATTCTGTTCCTTATCCTGTTACTGAAGATGGCTGGCCCGGCGTTTACACAGGATATAGCTATAAGAAGTATACCATATATGACAACAACACGAGCCTTTCCAATGCGATTGGTGGAACCGGACTTTCTCAGATTAACGGTATTGTCATTCGTTATGCTGACGTCCTATTAATGTATGCCGAAGCATTGAATGAATTATCAGGACCCACTGCAGAAGTTTATGCTGCCATCAATCAGGTGCGCGCAAGGCCATCCGTGAAGATGCCTGTTTTACCAGCCGGACTCAACAAAGAACAGATGCGTGAACGCATCCGCCACGAACGAAGGATCGAATTTGCAGGGGAAGGACTGTATTATTCGGATGTACGCCGCTGGAAAATCGCAGAGGAGGTACTCAACAGGTCCGTCGTCTTAAATGGTGGACAAACCAAAGGAGCAACAGAAAAGAGAATATTCCGAAAAGATAAAGACTATTTGATGCCTTTTCCACAGAAAGACATTGACAATGCACCAAATATGAAAGATCAGCAGAATCCGGGTTACTAATTCCGTAGTCAGAGTTCCGATGGAGCCGCATTGAATGAAATCAGCGGCCACATAAACTGATGTACAAACAACAAGGTGATCATCTAAAACGGAGGAGCACCTTGTTGTTCTTTTTACAGTGCATATACTCCCAGCTGCAGTAAGCAGCGTATTAAATACCTATCCGCTTCGTATTTCACACAATATCCATCGAAAGTCTTTACGCTATTTTGCGTAAAAAAATACGTTTATGTAATTGAAAGAAGCTTTTGGGTACAGCCTTTGATCTATATGAACCGAATAATGAGAACTAAAAAAATTAATCATCAGATGGACAATATAGATCAAAAAGCAAAAAAAGCAGGATTGGAAAGAGGTTATTATTTATTGTTGATGGCCATTTTAGATCTTCCGGTTGGAGCGGAAAAAAAATAAAGCAATGATCCTCTACTTCATTTTGCGCCAGATTTTTTCACTTCCAACTTGACTATAGTTGGGTGCCAAAGCAGAAAAACGAAGCGTTTCTTTGCTGCCTAGGGCTAGATACCCGAGGGTATCGAGGCTTTCGTCAAATAGCGACAGTACCCTACCCTGCAATTGCGTATCAAAATAGATAAGTACATTCCGGCATAGGATCAATTGAAAGGCATTAAAAGAAGCATCGCTGACAAGATTATGGGAAGAAAAAAGGATACGGTCCCGCAATTTTGAATTAAGCTTTACCCAATTATAATTAGCCGTATAATAGGCTGAAAAATCTGCTTTCCCACCCGAAAGCAGATAATTTTCCTTATATAATTTTAAGTCGGCCATGGAGATAACACCTTTCTTCGCCTGCTCAAGCACCGTTGGATTGATATCTGTGGCATATATCAATGATTTATGTAAGAGTTTCGCTTCATGCAGCAAGATAGCCAAGGAATATGCCTCCTCTCCCGTTGCACAGCCAGCGATCCAAATTCGGATAAACGGCGAGGTTCCCAACTTAGGCAAGATCTCAGTCCGTAAATATGAAAAAAAATCGGGGTCACGAAACATCTCGGTCACATTGACGGTGATCTTTTCCACAAATCGCTGTAGGTAACTAGCGTCGCTGACAACGCGATACCGCAGCTCCGCAAAACTCGCAAAATTATCGAGCAGGCAAAGCTGATTGAGCCTACGTAGTAAAGATGCTTTGGTATAGTTGGTAAAATCATAACCATACAGTTGCAACACATCCTCCATCAATACCTTTACCTGTTCGTGGTTTACCACCTGTTTTCCACCGATCATCCAGCCAACTCTCCTAACATGTGTACTAACAGTTCAATATCAATCGGTTTGGAAATATACCCATTCGCGCCCGCCGCAAGACATTTTTCGCGATCGCCCGGCATCGCTTGTGCCGTCACTGCAATAATAGGGAGCCGCACCGAAGACCATGATTGCCGGATAAGCCGCGTGGCTTCATAACCATCTATTTCCGGCATCATCATATCCATAAGTACAACAGCAATGGTACTGTTACCCTGGAGCTGAGCGATTCCCTCTTCAGCAGATAAACAGCCCAGCGCTTGAAAGCCTCTTGATTTCAAGGCCAATTTTAAAGCAAATATATTGTTCTGATCATCATCAATGATCAATATGACCTTATTCTTATCCATTCTATTTTATTATATAAGCTTATCTTTCATACAGCCAAACCCGGAGCAGCGATAGCAGCTGATCAATATCAACCGGTTTGGAGATATAGTCCGATGCTCCCGCAGCAATGCATTTCTCGCGGTCGCCCATCATTGTTTTGGCAGTAACAGCAATGATAGGCATGTCTTCGTAGCTCGGATTTTTACGGATCAAAGCAGTCGTCTCGTAGCCATCCATTTCAGGCATCATCATGTCCATTAGGACGACTGCGATATCCGGATTTGCTTCAAGCTGCTGCAGGGCATCCTTTCCGTCAGTTGCCGGCACCACTGTCATTTGATATTTTTCTAGTGCTTTGGTCAGGGAAAAGATATTTCGGATATCGTCATCGGCAACAAGCACTTTCTTTCCGTGAAGTACATCCTGCAAAAAATCCAGCTTACGACTGCCCTTAGAAGAAGAACCACTATTTTCTTCTACTAAATGCAGGAATAAACCCACCTCATCCAAAATACGCTGGTAGGAATTAGCTGTTTTTACAACAATTGAATCAGCATATTTTTTTAGTTTCATTTCCTCCACCTGCGAAAGATTTTTCCCTGTAAAAACAATGATCGGTAAGTTTTCAAGCCCCGCATTGCGTTTGACTGCCTCCAAAGTTTCGTAGCCTATACGGTCAGGAACCCCCATATCCAAAATCACACAATCTGCAGCATCCGACCCTAGGGCGACAATGCTATCCGCTACATTTGTTTTGATTTCGGAGACAATATTGAAGCTTCCCAAGAAAAGCGACAAGGCCGCTGCATGTTTAGGATTCTCTTCGACAATAAGTACTTTTTTTGGATGTCGTGTCAAAGCATATTCTATTTTCTTGAACATCTCGCCCATTTGCTCCAGCGCCACAGGCTTATTGATAAAATCGATTGCTCCCTGCAGCAGGCTCTCCCTTTTCACTTCCAATGATGACATAATATGTACTGGTATATGGCGCGTCTTTGGATTTTCCTTAATCTCGGCCATAACCTGCCAACCATCTTTTATCGGAAGCTGAATATCCAGCAATACCGCCAAAGGCATATAGCGGGCGACCATGTCAGCAGCAACATCCCCACGAACGATAACAATCCCCTTATAGTTTTGCTGACGCGTATATTTCAAAAGGATTTTGGCAAATTCAATATCATCCTCTACAATTAAAATCATCTTATCTCCAGGCACAATATTTTCCCGGTCATCGGGAACATCTGCCGGAATAGGGATATCCAGTAATTTTTTGATAGGTTGTACTAGGATTTCTTGTTCCTCCTCCTTACCGGCTAATCTCACCGCTGAGGTAGCTGATGACAGTTGTACTTGTTCGAAAAGCGCTGGAATGTCGGCATTTTTATTTTCAGGAAGAATAAGTCTAAACACACTACCTTTATTTTCCTCACTTTCGAGCAAAATTTCACCGCCGAGTAGACGTGCAAGCTCACGGCTGATCGAAAGACCTAAACCCGTACCTCCAAACTTCCTGCGCGTCGATCCATCAGCCTGTTGAAAGGCTTCAAAAACGACATGCAATTTATCTTTTGGAATACCAATTCCGGTATCACGAACCTCAAAAACAACACGGCCAATCTGCGCTGGCCACGCATATACCGAGAGTGATACCTTACCAGATGCAGTGAACTTGATGGCGTTGGACAAAAGGTTGCGCAAGATCTGATCCAGCCGCTGTTTATCGGTATCCAAACTCAAAGGCAATTCTTCAGTAACCTTCATTTCTAGGGCAAGCTGTTTGTCGGCCGCAATTGGTCCAAACATCGCGGAAAGACCATTGAGTACATCGGCATAATAAACCGACTGGATGTCGAGATCCATCTTACCAGATTCTATTTTCGATAAATCCAAAATTTCGTCAATTAATGTGAGTAGGCTCTTTCCAGAACTTTGAATGACCGCTGCCGACTCCATCTGTTCCGAATTTAGATTTCCGTCCGAGTTTTCGGCCATCAACCGCGAAAGTAGCAAGATTGAATTGAGCGGTGTACGCAATTCATGAGACATATTGGCCAAAAATTCCGATTTGTAACGGGTACTCTGCGCTAACTCCTCGGCCTTTCTTTGGATCTCCATATTACGTTCAGCAATTTCCGAGTTTTTCTCTTCCAATAATTTCGACCGTTCTTCCAGCTCCTGATTAGATTGCACGAGTTCCTCTTGTTGTACCCGAAGCTCCTCCTCAGAGGCCTGCAACTTATAAGTATGCATTTCCAAACTCGAATTTAGCGATTCCAGTTCCGTATGCTGTGCCTGAAGTTCCTCTGTCTGGGCCTGCGTTTCCTCCAGTAGATTCTGTACCACCAGTCTTGCCTGTGCGGCAGCGAGAGACGTCCCTACTTTTTGCACCGCATCCCTAAAAAAGGAAAGTTGAATTGGGGTAAAGGGCGCTAGTGCACCCAATTCCATCACGCCAATACATTGATTTCCATCAAAGACCGGAAGAATTACCACGTGGTTTACTTTAATTTTTCCAGAAGCAAAACTGACCACATAATCTGCTTTTTCCAGATTTTCAAAGATTTTCTCTTTAGCATCGCTAAACACCTGACCGACCATACCGTCCCCGGGGGCAAAGCGTTTATTTCCTAGATCTTCCAACCCATAAGAGCCACTCAGTACAAGCTGATCCTGCTCCAAAAGGTAGATAGCACCGCTGATACTATTGCTATAATTAATCAGATGCCCCAGGGTAACTGTCGCAAGCTCTGCTTGCATCTTATTACCCATTAAAAGATTGCTTAATAAAGCAAGCCCAGCTTGATGCCAATTATTCTGATTCAGTTCATCAAAAGAAGTTTTAAGGGATTTAGCCATTTCATTGAGTGACCCACTTAAACTGCCCAGATCGTCCTGTTCGGCATCTTGAACCTGCATATCGTAATTTCCTGCAGCTATTTCACGCGCTATGCGCTGCGTAATACTTAAGCGACGCTGAATTTCTTCATCCTTACGCTTCAGGTCAGCCTGTAATTGCTCCCGCTGATAAAAATCATTTCTTAACCGGAAATAGAAAAATATAGTGATCAATAGGGATACCACTGCCGCCAATAGCACGAATATGGAGGTATAGCCCGAAGAGCGTGCCAATTCATCCGAACGTTTATTCAACAGCGACTCCTCTTTTTCTATTATTTTACTGATCAATAGCCGACAGCTATCCATATAAGTCTTTCCCTGTTCGAGCTGAGAAACGCTGATGACTCCGCCACGCCTTTTAATATTCACCAGATTTTCAAGCTTATCCAATCTGGATTGAACCAATGTAGACAGGGTATCGATAACACGTTGCTGTTCGGGGTTATCCGAAGTCAGATCATGTGCACGACTTAAGGATTGAGGCAAGGACTGGAGTCCGTTTTTATAGGGATCGAGAAATTTTTCCATCCCCGTCAACAAATAACCACGCTGGCCAGTTTCAGCATTTTGGAGATCTTGCAGAATTTTATTGACGCGTCCCATCACCCGTCGGCTGTGGTCGACCATGGCGCTATTGTGAATCTGCTTTTGAATACTAATATAAGACGCTGTAGAACTGGCGATCAGCAACAACAGCGATATTCCAAAACCTATCTGTAGGTTTCTTAAAATAGTTTTAGGCATGTTTTTCAATTGATTTAAGGGGCTACCACCTGACGGCCTAGATGGGCGGCCAAATATAGCAATAGCACGTCACAATAAATCAGCAGCTGATACTACAATAGTATGTTACAGTATTTTTCCTAAAAAGTCCCGTATTTATCCCCCTTCGGCCAACTGCCCCGCAATGATAGCTGAAGTTTCCGAGCAGAAATCCAGTCCGGAGTAATCTGGATTATATCCGCCTATATAAGGTACTGCCATCATATAAATACGATGATTGGAAACTCCCTTTTGATCCACCAATCGGAAGCTATCGTCAATTTTTATACCTGGTACTTGCAAAAAAATCGCCCCTTCTGCGGTAACAAAAATATGGTCATTACCTGCAAGCATTTCATCCTTGGCACGATCTGCAGATCTAAATCGGAGGTAAGCCTGACTAACATTTCCACTGTCCACCAAACTTCTGAACGGAAAATCTTCATATCCCATGGGACGCTGCCCCACACAATCAACAAAAGTTTTATAATGTGTCTTTTGATCTATTCCCGATTCATCCGCGTAATAATAGTATGCTCCCATGTCACTAGCAGGCTCTACCCGACTGTCATGACCCACGTTGACAACTTCCAGTCGACCTGCATCATGCAGGGCCAATAGCTCCCGGCTTGAGCCTTGCGGTACAAACGCAATCACAATGGAGATCAAGGGCATGAGCACTTTTTTCAAACGCAACATATCTTCGGCAGACATATATTTTGCAGGATAATTTAATGTAAAACTCAAGGCCGACAGTACTTCTTTCCAGTAGATCGATTCACGTTTTTTGATAGATTGCAACGCTTGTTCATATTCTTGGCGAAAAACATCAAATGGCTCTTTCTGTCCCCTTAAGCTGAGCACCGTCTCCACAAAATCTTCTAGGCTAAGCTTTTCTACAATTGCATAGAATTCAGGATCCTTCTCTTTAAACTGTGCTTTAAAATTACGTTCAAATAAGAAATCCAGGGAAACGAATCCATCATTTTCCAATCTATTCAGCATCAGCTCCTCTTCACTTATCAGCAGGCTATTGGCTAAAAAAGGTTCTTCCTGATGAAACCTGATCGCTGGAAGCAAACCACTTCGGGTATGCATCATTATTTTAAAATTTTCACTACCGGGATCTATCGTGTAGGATACTTCTCCCTTATCGTTGCGTTCAAACGCACCATTATGACGAGCCAGTGTACGAATGGCATCGATCGCCGTCAACGAAGCGCCCCTGATTCCAACAGCATGGTTAGTCTTTAACGCTAACTTGGATGGCGGATAGGGCGATTCAAAATAATGCTCGACATTCCCCTCATATTTGGTGGGCCATTTATGACCAGTACAGATAATGAGCTTATCAACAATATACGTATCGGTACTACCAACGACTATTTTCACCTGCCCCTGGCTTTCCATGTCAACAATATCACTCACCTGACTACATAGATAAACCTGGGTTTCGATGCCCTGAAGGTCAGCCTGTCTTTTCAAAAGCATAAATTGCTCGGACAAGTAGCGACCGAAAAGCAACCTGGGGACCACTTTATACCTGTTGAAGTCATCTACGTCTATACCATAAGTGTGAAGCGTTGTTTCCGATAAAGACTGTACATATTCCTCGATCGAAGTAACAAGTGTCGGTATCTCGTGGTCCGAAACATTGGTAAGATGCTCAGCTGTTGCCCCTTCATAGCTGTAGGGCATCCCCGCTCCAAGCTGTTTTCTGGATTCAAAAATAGATACCTTTAGACCAGTTATATTCTTTTCGATTAATCTTTTATACATGAACAGGCCACTGGGGCCTCCCCCGATGATAGCTATATGAATTTCTTGTTGCATAGTTCCGATTACATCGCATGATTGGCGATATTCCGCCTAAGAACACGTTGATCCCGAAGAAAGTTTTAAAAAAAAGATTTAACCCAATACAATAAAATTGGGACAAATACGGGTACGTCGAAAAATACGGAAACTCAACCTTAAACAAACGATATTTCTTGTCTACCTGTTTTGTAAATAAAAAACGTGGACGTATAAACCAAGAACACTATGGAAAATAGCATCAATAATCCAGCAATTATCAATGACATTATCAAAATTAACAACGACCGTATCGAAGGGTATAAAAAGGCCATCGAATTGGCGAACAGCCATGCTCTAAATACAGTCGTACCGACTTTCGAAAAATTTATCGAACAGTCAAAGGAATTTATTACTGAACTGACACCCTATGTCGAACTTGAAGGAAAACAACCTACTGACAGCACCATGCTGAGCGGCAAACTATTCAGGCTCTGGATGGGGATAAAAGTCAATATTATCGGAGACGATGAAAAAAGCTTACTGGAGACCTGTGAGCAAGGCGAAGATGCCTTTAAGTCAGCTTATCAAACCGCCCTTGACGAAGGTTCAGATCAGCTCTCGCAATTGGTCCATAGTCTAATCAATACACAGCTCGGCAAGCAGGTAGAAGCGCATAATCTCATCAAGATGATGCGTGATGGCAAAACAGTGTAAGATCGCTGCAGTTTCAGTTCCAAAGCAAGTACCAAAGATGAAATCCTTCGGTACTTTTTGTTTATGCCATTTGTTTGGCAAAAAAAATTGAAGCTAATATGCAACTCGTATCCTTCGCGATTATCCAGCGAACCAAAAAGGATTTCTTAAGCAGAATAAAGGCCAGACTCTCATCTGGCCTTAAATAAATACAATAATCTAACTTGCCTAAGGTAATTGAAAGACCAGCGCCGAGGCCAAAAAGTTTCAAAAAATAAGTATTAAATATAAGCTGCCAAATATTTAGCAGTTTTACTCTGCTTGTTTTTGGCAACAGTTGCTGGCGTACCCGCAACGACAATTTTCCCACCATCATTTCCTGCTCCCGGCCCCAGATCAATGACCCAGTCACTGGAAGCCACTACCTGCATATCATGCTCGACCGCGATAACCGTATTGCCTGCATCGACCAGAAAGTTAAGCTGACCGATCAGTTTCTCGACATCCGAAGGGTGTAAACCCGTTGTTGGTTCATCCAAAATATAGAGCGTTTTATTACGCTGAACACGCTGCAGTTCTGAAGCCAGTTTAATACGTTGCGCCTCACCACCGGACAGTTCAGTAGCAGGCTGCCCCAGACGGATATAGCCCAGCCCTACCTGCTTGAGCACATCAAGACTCTGGCGTAGCGATTTGTCATGCGCAAAAAACGCCCAGGCTTGATCTACCGTGAGGTCCAGTACTTCAGCAATATTTTTATCCTGATATTTTATTTCCAGGGTCTTCTCATTGTATCTTGTGCCTTTGCAAGTTGGACAAGGCGTATAAACACTAGGCAGAAACAGGAGTTCGACCATCACAAAGCCTTGGCCCTTACAATGTGAACAACGTCCCTTGGGCACATTAAATGAAAAACGGCCGACATCATATCGACGGCTTTTGGACAGCGCTGTATCTGCAAATAACTGACGTACTTTGTCAAACAATCCGGTATAAGTCGCCAGATTTGACCTGGGAGTCCTACCGATCGGCTTTTGATCCACACGCACCAGCCGTTTGATATGCTGTATACCATCGACTATCAGTCCCGAAGCATGTGACAGATTTTCCTCAGAAAGCTCAGGCTGTACTTCCTTTGCATCCTCTGGCTCCTGCCCCAAATAATCAGCGACCAGATCCACCAATGCCTGGCTGACCAGGCTGCTTTTTCCAGAGCCAGATGTTCCTGTTATGCTGGTGAGCACGCCCAAGGGGAATGCCACATCAAGATTTGTTATATTATTGTGGCTGATCTTGCTGAGTTGCAACCAATGCTCAGCCTTTCGTACCTCCTTTTTTGCTATCGGCTCAGGTTTGATAAATCGACGTGTCAATGACCGATCCACAGCAAGCAGGCCTTCAAGTGGGCCGCTATAAAGTACTTCACCACCATTTATACCCGCCTGTGGACCAACATCCACGATCCAGTCACAATGCCGGATAACATCCACCTCATGTTCGACAATAAACAGCGAGTTGCCGGCGTCTTTCAGTTTTTGAAGAACGGTCAACAAGGCTTCAGTATCTGCAGGATGTAGACCAGCCGATGGCTCATCCAGCACATAGATGACGCCAAATAAGTTGGAGTGTACCTGTGTCGCCAGTCTAAGCCGTTGCAATTCTCCCGGAGAAATACTCGGTGTGCTCCGCTCCAGGGAAAGATACCCAAGCCCAAGGTCAAGCATGATCTTTAATCTTGCAACGAGGTCAATAGCAATATTCTGGGCCACGATGCCTTTTTCAGGATGTTTGTTTTTCTCCCTTTCCAGGTGTTTACCCTGCGCATAAGGCATAAAAATATCCATTAGTTGGGAAAGCGACCTATTCGACATCTCGGCGATATCGTCCCCTTCGAATTTTACCGAGAGCGATTCCTTTTTCAAGCGTTTACCCCCGCAGCTCGGACAATCTGTATTCAGCATATACTGTGCTACACGACGTTTCATCATCTGACTGTTGGTATTGGCGAAGGTCTGGAACACATAGCGTTTTGCACTGGAAAATGTCCCCATATAACTGGGCGGCATATTCTTTTCGTGTGCCCTTTTCATCTCCGCTGCAGAAAGCCCGGAATATACCGGAACTGTAGGTGTCTCATCCGTAAATAAGATCCAGTCACGGTCTTTTTTAGGTAGGTCCTTCCAAGGCTTGTCCACATCATAACCCAGGAACATAAGTATTTCACGTAAGTTCTGCCCCTGCCATGCTGATGGCCATGCCGCAATCGCTTTCTCGCGAATGGATAGCGAATCATCTGGTACCATCGACTTTTCAGTGACATCATAGATACGGCCAATACCATGGCATTTAGGACAGGCCCCTTCAGGGGTATTGGGAGAAAATCCTTCTGCATAGATGATCGCCTGTCCGGCCGGATAGTCGCCTGCCCGCGAAAACAGCATCCTTAACAAGTTGGAAATCGTGGTTACACTGCCTACCGTCGAACGGACGGTAGTTCCGCCACGGCTCTGCTGCAGCGCAACAGCAGGAGGCAGTCCATGGATTGCAGCTACGTTGGGGACTGACATCTGGTTAAAAAGACGTCTCGCATAAGGTGAAACGGATTCCAGGTACCGTCGTTGCGCTTCGGCATAGATGGTCCCGAAAGCCAACGAAGACTTTCCAGAGCCCGATATGCCGGTAAACACAACCAGTTTATTTCGTGGGATATCAACATCTATATTCTTGAGGTTATGTTCTTTCGCTCCGCGAACCTGAACAAAACCCGTATGATCAGGATTGCTCACTTCTGGATTTATCATCATTTGAGTAATATGCTATTTGATACTTTATAAAACACTTGTTCTATGAATCAAAATTACATTATATTCCTTGTCATCTCTTGCATTTTCCTTAAAATTGGATTATTTATGGCATTAACTTTAGAATAGAAATAATTCCGGCCATCCAGCTACCGGCGATTTGTAGCAAGAGAAATCCTGCTTATTTCGATAGTTTTTAGTATTTTGTATCCTAAATTTGTTAAACCTATCTAACACTATGAAAAACCCTTTAGGCATCAAGGATATCGCCCGCATGCTCCAAATTTCGGTATCAACAGTTTCACGGGCTTTTCGGGATACACATGATGTCAACCCTGAAACCCGAAAAAAAGTACTGGCACTGGCCAAGAAACTGAACTTCAAACCCAACAAAAATGCCTCGGCCCTTGCTTCCGGTTCAACAAAAAATATTGGTGTGATCATCCCCTTTATCACTAATTATTATTTTTCCATGGTAATTTCAGGCATCCAGGAGGAAGCCTATGAACGTGACTATAATGTTATACTGTATGTGACCAATGATAATGTGGCACGTGAGAAAACGCTTCTGGAAAACCTCTCGACAAGCAGTCTGGATGGGCTTCTAATCTCGATCTCTTCTGACTCATCGACCAATGAGCATTTCGAGCAGCTCATGGCCAGAGGAATGCCCATCGTATTCTTTGACCGGGTACCCCGCAACATCCACGCTTCAAAAGTTGTTCAGGATGATTTTGCCGGTGCCATGCAGGCCACCGAATACCTGATCCAGCAGGGCTACCGTCGCATTGCCCACATCGCGGGTCCCGAAAATCTGCAATTTACCCAGCAGCGCCTAAGCGGCTACCTTAAGGCGTTGGAGCAACATGACATCCCCGTAGATAAGCAGCTTATTGTGTTCTCCGGCTTCTCACAGGGGCAGGGATCCACAGATACCCAGCAATTGCTTGCCCTCCCCGACCCGCCCGACGCGATCTTCGCGGCCAATGACCGCAAAGCCGTAGGTGCTATCCTGACCATCAAACAGCGTGGACTTAGGGTAGGCCGGGACATTGGTGTCATCGGATTCACAAATGATCCTATCGCTGTTGTCGTTGAGCCCAATTTAAGCACCATCGAAGAACCTGCCATGGAGATCGGCAGAAAAAGCTGTGCCCTGCTGATCCGTCATATCAAAAATCTGGATTTCGAAGTTCAGGACATCATATTACCCGGAAAGCTGATCCAACGGGATTCGACCAAACGTCCACGTGGCTAGCCTCTATTTACTATACCGCAGTTCACCTGCGATCAGGCTGTGCTGGATATTGATATGATCATCAAAAAGCACGATATCCGCATCCATACCTACTGCTATCGACCCGATATGATGATCTAGTCCAAGCAAGCGCGCCGGATTAACTGTCATCATTTGTACTGCCTCTGGCAGGCTCACGCCACCCTGATTAATCATAGTCCGGATCAGGCGGTCTGCCGTAGCCACACTCCCGGCAAAGGAAGAGCGATCAGGCAATTTAGCCACGCCTTCCTCTACAATCACTTCGGTCCCCCTACGCAGGCTTCCGAGCACACTTTTCCCTTCGGGCATACCTGCAGCACGCATTGCGTCGGTAATCAATATCATTTTGTCTGTGCCCTTCACTTTATGGATTAGCCGCAGGAAAGGTTCGGGCAAATGCACCCCGTCGGCGATAATCTCCACATCGATCTGGTCGAGAAGAAAACAACTTTCAATGGCACCCGCATAACGGTAGGCATTACGGCGTGTTATACCGGACATCCCCGAATAAAAGTGCGTGGCTAGGCGGTAGCCCACCTCCACTGCAGGCAGGATCTCCTCATATACCGCATCAGTATGTGCCAAAGCCAGCAGGATGCCGTAACTGCTTACCGCACGTCCAAAGTCCAGTGCCCCCGGCAATTCCGGTGCTGCACTCCAACGGCTGATGATTGGGTGATAACGCTCGAGGATGGGCATATATTCCTTCGGGTCAGGATTACGGATGTATTTCGGATCCTGCGCCCCCCGTTGGTTCATCGCAAAATACGGACCTTCCAGATGTAAGCCCAGAAAACGGCTCCCCAGTGTGTTTCGTTCCCGCGCCAGCTCATAAACCGAAAAAAGTTCCAGCAGTTCTTCGGGTTCACTGGTCAATGTAGTGGGCAGCATGGCGGTAGTACCATGGCACAGATGCGTTTCGGCAACCGTCAAAAATGCCGCCACGGTATTGTCCATAAAATCCGCACCGCCACCGCCATGCACATGAATATCTATAAATCCCGGTGCCAGATAGAAGCCTTGCCCATCCATCCACTCAGCAGCCGACCAGGCAGCATCGACCGCCTGCCTGGCGATATACCCCTCCTTAATGGCTACGATTTTACCATCGGCAATCCATAACGTTCCACCCGCAATCATGCGGTCAGGCATGATAATATTAACATTTGTAATGATCCGCATATTAAGTTATTGTTTTCGTTAGTCCGGCCCATCGCTGAATCCGGTGTCCTTTAAAGGCATAAAATACCAGGTATAAAAAACAGGGCGTCAGTATCCAATAAGCCGGTTTAGGATCAATGGTATCCGCCAGTACCCCGTAGAGCAAGGGTAGGACCGCATTACCGCAGAGCCCCATGATCAATAGGGCCGATCCCTGCTTGGCCAGCGGGCCAAGCCCCTCCAGCGCCAATGGCCAGATACCTGCCCAGATCAGGGCATTTGGAAACCCGATCAGCACAATAAACCAGATAGAAATATCCAGATCCATTTGAAAGAGGACAACATGCCCGTGTGTTGTCACCACCAAGATAGACAAAATCAGCCCAAAAACCGTACAGAAACGCAGCATTGTTCGCTGGCTAAATACCTTGGGAATCAAGACAATTCCTGACAGATATCCCAGTATCGTTGCCGTCAGTGTATAAGAGGGCAGCGCCTTGGCTTCCAGGAGTGATAACCCCATCGCACCGGCATAATTTATGATCGTATCAATCGCAATGACCTGTGTGCCGACATGCAGAAATATGGCCACGGCACCCAAGATTAGGTGCGGATGTTGAACGATACTTTTGTTGCCGCCATTGCTATTTTCCGCTGTCCCTCGCTGCTGTTCCAGTTCAGGTAGAATAGAAAATTTGACCAATACTCCGATCAGAAACAAGATGATACCAACCACGGTATAAGGGCCGACAACACGTAATATCAATTCATCTAGAGCCAGGGCACGTGCGGTATCCGCCATATGGGGCAACTGCTTAAAGAGCTCATTGTCCTGGGGCCGCAGAATGACATAGGAAAAGAGTAAGGGAGCCAGTATACCGGCGCCCTTATTGCAGATGCCCATCATACTGATGCGTTGGGCCGCCCGCTCCTTTTCGCCGATCAGCGTGATATAAAGATTGGCCACCGTCTGTAGCAGCGCCAGTCCACTCCCCAAAGTGAATAGCCCCAGCAAAAAGATCGGATAAGCCCGGTTATAAGCCGCAGGAACAAATAAAAATGCCCCCAGGGCCATAATCCAGAAGCCGACCATAATTCCGTTTTTGTAGCCTATTTTGTTTAACAGATAAGAGGAAGGCATCGACATCAGCAGATAGGAAATATAAAATGCAAAAGCAACGAGGTATGACTGGAAATTACTGAGTTCACAGGCGATTTTAAAATACGGAATAAGAATGGCATTGATCCAGGATACAAATCCAAAGATAAAAAACATCGTTCCGATGATACCTATAGATACCCAGGTGGTTTTCCGATCGGGTGCTGGTGCTGTCATAAGAGTCCAATTAGTCTAAAAGTGATGCTGATTCCGCGTCCAGATAGCAGGTGCAGTCGGCGTGCTGCTGCAATATGCTGGCCGGATTCAGGTTGGAAATCGGTTTTGTCAGACAGTTTTTCACCGCCTGCGCCTTGCGCCCGTCCGGTACAGCACAGATAATTTTCCGGGAAGATAGAATCTGTTGGATAGACATGCTGATGGCTTGTAGTGGCACTTCCGGCAGAGAGCCAAACCAGCCTTCACCCAGCTGCTGACGTCGGCACTGTTCATCCAGGTTGACCAATAGATAGGCCTCTTTGACGTCAAAATCGGCGGGTGGATCGTTGAAAGCGAGATGGCCGTTCTCCCCGATTCCCACAAAGGCAACATCGATCGGATGCGCTTTGATCTTGTTATGCAGACGTACGCATTCCGCGGCGGGATCCCCCTCACCGTTGATCAATACGACTTCTTTTAAAGGCTCCACCTGATTCACAAAGCGCTCGGTCAGGTATTTTCGGAAGCTGGCCCTATGACTGATTGGCATACCGATATATTCGTCCAGATGAAACATGCGCACCTTGCTCCAGTCGATAGAATCGCTGGACACCAAGGTTTCAAGGGTTTCAAACTGGCTCTGTCCTGTCGCCAGTATAATGTTGGCTTCGCCTTTTTCCGCAATAGCGGCATTGATTGCTTCAATTCCTGCAGTTCCTGCATGTAGTCCGAGTTCTTCCCGGGTTTTAAATGTTCTAATGTTCACGTTTCTTGATTTTATAGCGTTGTTCTCATTCAATTTCTTTTATGATAGGGCAGCGCTGGTCTCTGCTGCTGCCAGGTCAATATCATGTACTTTATTATTTTTCCAGTTGCCACAGGTAAAATCTGGCACTTCAATCGGTTGGGATCCATTGGCTACGGACCATTCGCTCAAGGGACCAATGACGCTCCAACTGGCCGCATCATAGACATCCATGTCCATCGGCAGGCCATTGCGCAGGCAATCGATCAGGCGCCAATCCATCATAAAATCCATACCGCCATGGCCCCCGATCTGTTTGGCCAGTTCTCCGATCCTTTTGACTATCCCCGGAGTATATTGCTGTTCCAGCTTGGCCATCTCTTCGCTAGGCAGAAAGTCGGCATGGCCGATGGCGATCTTGCCCGGCAGCGGATATTTCTGCGCAAAAGCTTTGGTGCCACTGATCAGATGGAGGCGTGAATACGGTCTGGGTGAACTCACATCGTGCTGCAGCATAATTGTACTGCCACTATGGGTGAGTATATTGGATATATTCATATTTCCGCGGAGCGGTTTTTCTGCATAGGCTTCAAACTGTTTATCTTTCGCTGCCATTTCCTTCGCTTTTTGCTGGAGCATAAAATCTTTGGAAGACATGGAGCTCATATATTCCATCTTATTTCCGCGGTTTACTTTCAGCACCTGACAGACCGGTCCCAGGCCATGTGTGGGATATAGATTGCCGTTGCGCGCCGCATTCTCTTTGAGCCGCCAGAAGTCAAAGCGCTTTTCAGCATCGAAAAAGCTCTCCAAGATATCGTGGATATAAGCGCCCTCACAGTGAACGATATCGCCAAAAAAACCATGCCTAGCCAGGTTTAAAGTCAGGAGTTCAAAGTAATCGTAACAGCAGTTTTCGAGCATGACGCAGTGCTTTTTGGTTTTCTCCGAAGTCTGTACCAGTCGCCAGCAGTCCTCCACGCTCGTCGCTGCGGGGATCTCCAGAGCTACATGTTTCCCCTGTTCCATCGCATAGATGGCCATTTCAGCGTGCAGTTGCCAGTGTGTAGCAATATAAACCAGATCATAATCCGCCTGTTCGCACATTTTTTTCCAGTGTTCCGCATTATCGGTAAAAAGCTGGGCAGGGTGGCCGGCAGTTTTGATCCTGCCTTTAGCTTCAGCAGCTTTTTCAGGCCGTACATCACAGATGCCGTTGATAGCTACCCCCTCGATCTGGCTCAGGCGCTCTACTGCAGCTGATCCCCTATTGCCGACACCGATAAACCCGACACGTACTGTGGGTATTTTTGGAGCTGCATAGCCCGACATATTAAAAGTAGAACTGTATTTTTTTGTGGCCTCCAGTCTGATATGATCCAGTTTGGCCGTTGTCGGAGCCTTATTTTCCTGTGTACAGCCAGTCATCAGTCCAATTCCGGCCAGTCCTGACAGTTTTAAAAATGATCTTCGATTTGTTCCCATAGTATTTAGTTGATAAGGAGTACTCCTTGGTTATTCAATTGCTTTTTATAGCCCCGTACTTTGTCCTGTAACCGCTGTTTTTCGAACTGCCCACACTGTTTACCGTTCAAATGATAGAGCCCCTCGAGGCTGACCTGCGGTTTATTGAGGGCGAGCAACATCGGGATATCACCCCAGCGGAGTATACCCTGCATATGGATGGCCATATTATAGCTGTCCAGTGCACCGCTCTCGTCCGGCAGGTAACTGACAGGCAACTCCCGTAGGAGCAATGTCTGCCCGGCGTCAGCCAGCACGTTGCTGATCAGTGCAGCGATGGCGGTCTCACGGTCAGCTACAAGCAGCCGTTTATAGCTGCTATATTCTTGTTGCAGATAGTCGTTGACAAGTCCGATTTCAGTGGCCCAGATCCCCATCATGTTGCTGCCCATCCAGAGCAGGGAGCGCGATAGCGTATGAAAGCGTGGTAGGGCACCATCAATCTGATCAGCGGTCGCCGAGGCGCGCTCGCCGAGCCCATATAGATCTACCAATACAACCCCTTCACCTTTACTCCTTAGCGCGTCAATCTCCGACAATGGCGCCACTTGTTTACCTTTTGAAGGAAAGTAGACATGCAAGGCATTCACCGCTTCACGGGGTGGACTAATCAATAACGAAATCAGTTGCCCGGAGGCATTCTCCAGCATAATCCGACGCCAGCCCTGCTGCGGCTCCAGCGACTGCACATGGAGTAAGTGGTCAGCAGTATCCATCAGGACTATTTTTTGCAACTGCTTTTTATATGTAGCCCCGTCCAGCAGCGAGGTGGCAATCTGCGATTCTACACGGTTGAATTCTCGGTTGATAAAAGCTGGGATACTAAGGATCCCAGCTTTCTTGTTCCCTCCTTTCAGCACAGCAAGCGCATTGGTATCCAAAGGCTGGAAGTCCGAAATTCGGAGATTATCTCCGCGGCGCTTCACGGCAAACACCCTGTCAAACCAGCTGATCATACTTTTGTTCATTTCTCCGGTATAGCTGTGCGGCTCATCAAAGAGTTCATAGTCGAGTCGTTCGGCTACCCCCTGCTGCACATAAGCGCGCTTCGCAATACGAAAAGATTTGAGCATCTGCTGCGCATTGAAGGCCCCATTACCATCGCGGAGTGCCGTAATAATTTTGATTGCTTTGGGTGCCATTGTCTGCAAAAGCTGCCCTTCTTCAAAATGCAGTAACCCATTCGGATGGAGTTCACAGACACAATTGCTGTTCATGATATAAGCGCGAAAGGTACCGACACTAACGACGGGGACAGCCGCTTTGACCCGAGGATCCATGGCAGCCAGCCACATGGTCTGATTGCCGCCACCGCTGGCTCCGGTAGCTCCTATCCTTTCGGGATCCACCTCTGGCAGACCGCAGAGCAGATCGATCGCACGGCTATTTTCGAGCAGCTGCATTCCCATCAGGGGTGTACCCAGATTGAGCAGCGCCGACCCCAGGTTGGCTCCATGGTATTCATGCTGATGCTCGCGGCCACGCTCGCCCGAGCCCATGGCATCAATGCATAGACATACATAGCCGCTGGATGCCAGCATGTGCGCTGTGCGCTGGACGATTTCACTGCGCCTTCCCGGAGGCCAATGCCCGTGACTGTTCAGTATCGCCGGAAAGGGGCCTTTTCCCTTTGGCACATATAAGCTTGCCGGTACATATACCCCAGGCAGGCTCTGGAAGACCAAAGTATGGATGGTATAGCTATCCTGCTTGATCGAAGAAATAAGCTGCATATCCAGTGGTGGCACTTCGTATCCGTCCAGTTTCAGGTTGCTTCTCACCGCCCGGATAATTTGCTGCGGATCTGCCGCAGTGTCATGATCCAATGCCGCCATAAGCTGTTCCGCCCGATCCTCCATCCCGACCCTTAGCGGGTCTATTTCTGCCGGCATTGCCAGCACGTGGGGTAATACCTGCTGATGTTGCGCTTGTATGTTCGAATTTAATCCCATAAATATGCCTAAAGCTATTAGCCCTATTTTGAAGTCTATCATTGTAATTTACCCAAATTAGTCCACATCCCACCAGAGTTTTGTTGCTGCATTGTCGGTACCGCCAAGCAGAGCGCGCCCCTTGTTAAGTTCAGTCAGATTGTCCGTCGCCTCGGTCAATGGGTAAGGTAATCTCTTGATGAATGTCCCTACAGGCAAGTCCGCGTTGTCCGATTGGATGAGCGGATACATTTTAGGGAATCCGGTACGTCGGTATTCAGCCCAGGCTTCCATGCCATTGGGGTATATGGCCAACCACTTCTGTATACCGATCTGTTCACGCTGTTCAGCAGGACTCGCTGCCCATCTGACTGGGGTACTGGCGACTGCAGCTGAATTGTAGTAGTCACCCGGTGCTGCAGGTACACGATCTGATATGATGTAGTCGTTGATCTGGGCCGATTCCATTATCCCCCATTGCTCCATACTGGTTTTTATGCCATCTTCATACAGCTGCCTGGCCTCTCCCCCCATATTCCAACCATTCAGTGCCCCTTCAGCCCGAAGGAAAAAAGATTCAGCGGCACACATCATATGAAAGTTCTGCGTAAAGTTCCCTTCGATAGCTGCACCGTTGTAGCGCACCCAGTATGTACCCACATTGGAATTGGACCCCGACTGGTTGCGTACATTGCCAAGGTCGGTTGCCGTGGCACCATTGCGCACACTATTAAATACCTTCCCAGTGTAACTGGGCTGAAAATAAACACCTAGCCGCGGATCAGCATAGCCCTTTAAATAAGAGGCTATGGTGGAGCTCATGGAAAACTCATTCCATACGGCGACCTGTGCCAGTCCGTTGGTATCATTGCCTGATAAAGATTTGAGCATGCTAGCATTGTGGGTATTGTTGGACATTAAGCCTGCTGCCACAGCGGCCTCCGCTTCGGTTTTCGCCTTGCCGGCATCCACTTTAGCAATGCGCATGGCCAATCGCAGACGGAGTGAGTTGGCAAAACGGATCCAACGATCGGTATCTCCATCAAAAATCAGGTCGTAGCCCTGAAAGATCTTCGTCCCTGTAGGCAGCGCCTTTAAATTAGCCACGGCGGCCGTCAGTTTTTCAAAGAAATCTGCATAGATTTTATCCATGGGATCATATGGAATGATATCATTGGCTTCGGCAGCACCGAAATACGGGATCGGCCCAAAATGGTCTGTCAGCCGATGGAAGGCATAGACCCACATGATATTAGCCAATGCGGCCTCCCCCGATTTGGGATCGGTATTTTCAAGAATACTTTTGAGCTGGGGAGCTGTATCCACATAGACTACGGTCCAAAACCGGCGCTGCCAGTCCGGCGTCAGCAGATAGCGGTCCGTGCTGAAGGAATTGGTGGTAAGTGCAAAATACTGCGCATATAAATCCGCACCCAGATTTTGCACTGTCTGGTAAAAAGATCTGTTCATCGCAGCCGAAGACTGGGCCTTGGCAAACATAAAAGGCAATTCACGCTGCGTGATCACCGTGATATTGTTGGGATCAGTATTGATATCCTGGAAGTCTTTTGTACAGGATAGCAAGCTTAATGCTAATAGCGAGGTATATATTGTGCTCTTTCTCATTTTTTCAAGGATTTAAAAAGTTAACTTCACATTCAGCCCAAAGGAGCGGACGGTAGGCGGCAAGCCCACTTCGACCCCCTGAAAATTCCCTGCGCCAAGTGCTGCTTCCGGATCGATGGGATTAGCTGTTTTTCCTATGCCCGGGATATCCAGTTTGGATTTTCCACGGTAAAAGAAAAATAGATTGCGGCCCGTCAGCATCAGCTGCGCACTCTTGATCGCCGCTGTGCTGTTGAGGTTAAACTTATAACTGACAGACAGTTCACGCAAGCGTACATTGGTCATATCATAGGTAAAGAACTCACCCCAGGCATCACGGCCATTCTGAGACACGCGGGTCCAGAGCTGCTGTGCAGTGATGGCCTTGGTATTGGCGGCACCACTGGCATCCACGGCATCCAGCACCAGACCGCCGTCACGGTAATCAGCGGTATAATCCGCCACACCGAAAGCAGCTAGGTAAGCAGAGGTTCCCGACACAATCTCGCCACCAATACGGGTATCAATCAAGGCATTGACCGTAAAGTTTTTGTAACGCACCGAATTGGACCATCCCAATAAAGCCTTTGGATTAAAATTACCAAGTTTCTGATTGGCCTCAACCACAGGAAGACCACTACCGTCCACTACGTATTTACCGGTCTGCCCATCTCTTTTCCATTTATAGCCATACAGATCACCGTACCGCTCTCCTTCATTGACCACTACTGAAGCATATTTGGTATTTTCAGTGATCGTCGCACGTTTTGTTTTTTCGTGCAGTTCTATCACCTTGTTGGTATTGGCGGCAAAGTTGAAGGTGGTCTGCCATTCCAGATTTTCTTTTTTCAGGGGTGATGCGGTCAACTGCACCTCGATTCCCCTGTTTTCAATATTTCCGGCATTGATGTACTGCCGGCTATAACCACTTGCCATGGGCAGACCCAGAAACAGCAACTGGTTAATCGTATTGCTTTTATATATCGTCATGTCAAAGCCCAATCTGTTGGCAAAGAATTTCATATCCAGCCCTGCTTCATAGGATTTTGTCAGTTCTGGCTTCAATTCGGGGATCGCCTTTATCGGCGAGCGTGAGATAAAGCCCTTTCCGGCACCTAGACCAAAAGAATACAGCTGCTGGAGCAGATAAGGATCCGGGTCGTTACCCACCTGCGTGTAGGAGGCGCGCAGCTTACCATAGCTGACCCAAGCCGGTAGTTTGAGCCATTCGTTAAAGATCGCAGATACACCGACCGAAGGATAAAAGTAACTGTGCGGTGACTTCAAGGTCGACGTCCAGTCGTTTCGTGCTGTCATATCCAGAAAAATATTATCAAAAAAAGCCAGCTGCGCACTACCATAAACCGAATTCAGGCGTCGCTGATAGCCATTGATCAGAAGAAATTCAGGTGTTGTCGCCATTTTTAGGCTGAATTCATTGGGAATGGACAGCCCATTAGCCATATTCTGAAAACTGCTATACTGTCGGTTTAACGAACTTGCACCGACATTGTAACTGATTTTAACGGCTTCACTGATCGAATTCTTTCCGTTGAAAAGGAGATCAAAATTGCGTTCCTGATAGCGTGCATGCGTTTCAAAATATTTACCGCCGGGACGGACATCGCCCAGGGAGACTGTACCCGCATAAAAAGAACCGTCCGTCTTATCTATGTATTTATCATAACTGAACCGGCCCATGACATTTAACCAGTCCGTCAATTGGTAGCTTGCCGAGCCCATGGCGGTGACACGGTCCCGGACTTCATTGACCGAGGTGCGATTGGTGCTCCAATAAGGGTTGTCATAGACGGCAGAGCCAGACCAATATTTCCGTTGCGGTTCGCCGGTGACGGGGTCGATGGTTTCATAATCCTGTAGTTCAGCCTTATCCATATCCCTGGGCATCACATAGGCTTCCACGGGGATCCCCATATCACCCAGCCGGGGCCGGTTGTCGATCTGCTGGTTGACATAGTTGAGTTTAACATCAGTTCTCAGCTTGGGGATCAGCTCCGTATTGACCCGTAGGTTGAGGCTGTTCCGTTTGAGGTCGTTACCCGGAATGATGCCGCCGATCTTATTATTGGTATAAGAAACGTAGCCCTGCACCTTTTCGGTACCACCATAGGTACTGACGCTGTTATTGAAGCTAGCCGCATTTTCAAAGAAATCACGGACATTATTTTTGTAGGTCGTTCCCCTGGGTCCCCAGCTTTCTCCGACATTGGTACCCGTGACGCCGCCATTTCCACGCCCATAGCTATTCTGGAATTTACTGAGCAGGTTGACCTGGTCCAGGGATGCACTGCCGTTATAGTCAATTTGATACCGGCCCGCTTTGCCTTGTTTCGTTGTAATAAGGATGGCACCGTTTGCGGCCCTGCTTCCATAAAGCGCAGCAGCTGAAGGCCCTTTGAGCACATTGATGGATTCGATATCATCGGGATTGATATTTGCTGCTCCATCACTTGTACCATAATTGTAGGTGGTGCCGCTGGCCTGTTGCGCACTGGAGTTATCGTAGGGCACACCATCCACCACGATCAGCGCATTGTTGTTGCCTGAAATAGATTTGTTACCGCGGAGAACTACCCTGGCAGATGCCCCCGGCCCTGTTGCTGCAGTGGTGACTACGGCACCGGCGACTTTCCCCGTCAGACTGCTCAGCACGTTACCACTATTGTCGCGGGCATTGTTGACCGCGGCACCATCCAGCTGTTGTGTCGCATAAGTCAGTCCCCGGACCTGGCGCTTGATCCCCAGTGCAGTGACCACGACCTCTTCCATCTGCTGACTTTCCGTTTCGAGTGTGATCTGGAGATCGCCTGCGGCCGGAACAGCGATTTCAACGGTTTTGAAACCGAGCAGCGAAACCTTGAGTTTATCGCCTGCATTGGCTGAAATATTAAAATTGCCCTCTTTGTCGGTCTTTGTGGCTAGTTTGTTCATCAGGTTACTAACCGTGGCCCCTATCAGGACGGTTTGGTCAGCAGCGCTGCTGACCCTTCCTTTGACAGTTGTCGTCTGCGCGGCAGCGATGCCTGTCCAAAGGAAGAGACAGCCCAGCATCGTCCCAACGGCAACTGTGCGATTACTGTGGATATGAACTATCATAATTTATCCATTTTTAGGTAAGATTTTGAGTTTATTCAATTGCGTTATATCCCAAAGAAAGACCTTAACGAACAGAAATCCAACAGATTTACCGGATAAAGTAGCGGTAACGTTATCGTAAATTGAGCAATTATAGATGCATTAACGCGATCAAAAGAAGGAAAAAAAACGGGCTGATTCTGTTGATTCAAGATCATAGAATATCATTTTGGGGTAATAATAATCCTCAAAAAGTATCTTTTAATATTCAAAACTTACTTTTGAGTTCAAAAAGTCAATAAAAGTATTCAAATGAAAAAAAAATGCACATACCTCGTACTCTTCCCCATCTTCCTTCTTATCCATGGCTGTAATATGTTTGATGTCCATCCCTATTCCGGAAAAATCGATGGAAGGCAGCATATTAATGCTGAAAATATCGCAAAAATAGAACATGATTATGCTGAACGAGATACCATTAGATACGCTTTTATCAGTGACTCACAGCGATGGCACGACGAACTTGACGATTTTGTAAAAATAGTCAACAACCGTAACGATATCGATTTTATTATTCACGGTGGTGACCTCAGTGATTTTGGCCTTACCAAGGAATTTCTATGGCAGCGCGATATTCTAGGCAAACTAAAACAGCCTTACGTCGCTCTGTTGGGGAATCACGACTGTCTCGCAAATGGTGAAGAGATTTTTCAGCAGGTGTTTGGCAGCCCCAATTATAGCTTTATAGCGGGGAAAACAAAATTTCTATGCTTAAATACAAATGCATTGGAATCTGATTATTCCACACCGGTACCCGATTTTTCATTTATTGAGCACGAGCGCCAGATGGACAAAGGGCGCTTTGAGCAGAGCGTGGTGGTCATGCATGCCAGGCCGACATCCGATCAGTTCAACAACAATGTGGCTTCTGTCTTCCAGTACAGCATTAAACAATACCCCAACCTACTCTACTGCAACAATGGCCATGACCATATTTACCAGAAAGATGATATTTTCAAGGACGGCATCATCTACTACGGCACCCCCAACATCGGCAAACGTCAATTTATAATTTTTACAATCACCAAGGATCACTATACTCATGAACTTGTTTCCTATTAAAGTACGCAAATCATTCCTCGCGTTTGTTTCCCTTTTCTTTTCCACAATCAGTGCGGCCCAGACAATCGTCCAAGAGCAAGGCATGATTTTCGGTACCGATAGCAGCAGCACGCATATCGGCAGCAATAACAGCAAGGAACTTAAAAAAGCGGCCTTCAACCTTGTACCATCCAGTTACCTCGTTCAGTATGCTGGATCCATCGGTTTATTTTCTGCGGGTGTGGGCTGGGATTATGGTTGGCAGAAACAGTGGTCGACCGACTTTTTGCTGGGTTATGTACCCAAGTATGATACCGACCGTGCCAAGCTGACCTTAACACTTCGTCAGACGTACACCCCTTTTAAGGTGCAACTCCATGAGCAGATCAGCTATCATCCACTGCGCACCGGGGTTTACCTCAATACGACGCTGGGCAAACAGTTCTGGTACAAGGAACCCGACAAATATCCGAACAGCTATTATAGGTTTTCTACTCGACTACGTATCAATATTTTTGTTGGTCAAGACTTCAGTTATAAATTAAAATCCAAATCCTCCTATTTTGAAGGGATAAAATTTTATTATGATCTACATACAAGTGATCTGTATCTAGTCAGTGGTATCCAGAATAAATACCTAAAATTTGATGACTACATTGGGCTTGCCCTCGGTGTCAAATTGCAGATCAGACGGAAATAGACGGGTCAAACGAAAATAGAAGGTAAAAAAAACGAACGAAAAAGCGATGTCGACATACCCTGAGCTCAGTCCAGTGTACTGAGGGTGTGCATCAGGCTCCGCAAATCCTGCTGCACGGAGCGAATGGTCGCCTGCAGTTCATTGTGCATATTGGCTAGATCATGCAGTTGCTCCGCTGTGAAGATGCCACCCGTGTTAAAATAAAGTTTCTCCAAGGGACTGTTCTGTTGATCCTCGAGGCCATATTTTAACCAGCGTTGCCGCATTGTCTCTACCAGCGAAAAATTTTCGGAGTTACTGAATCCCTTCTCCGATAAAATACCCCATACCGACGCAGGATAGATTTGTGCATTGTTGTTTTGAAACCAGATACCTTGGAGCAGATTGCGCTCCAAATGCATGCTGACCCTTTTTCCTTTGGGATTTAGGGTCATAAATCCCAACACCGCTGTGCCTACCCCGCCGGCGATGCTCAAGCCATTATTGAGCTTATCATTTTTGATGGTGGTCGCTGTAACCGCCGTGACAGCCCCCAAGAGTATGGAGGCTACTGTCAGTCGGGTCTGTGTATTCGAATTCAATTCATCCATGTAGCCTGCGAGCTTATCAATACGCTCGCCATTGCAGTCCAATTCCGCGGCAATAGCATTCAATTCCGTTTCAAACAGCATATATCTGTCGGTCACCTTTTGTTTTGCAGCCAGCTTCACCGCGGGATTACCGGGATTGTCCAGATAACCGATGATATGCGGCGAAAGGTTGAGATATTTGACCAATACAAAATCATGGTCAGAAAAAACAGCTCTGAGCCTGGTACTGTCGACGGATGGAATTGCCTGTACGGGAATTGATTTATAGGCTACATTCGGCGCACAGTAATTCTTTGTCAGCGTCTGCACCTGAACATTATTGATCAAAGTTGAACAGCCGGTCAAAAACAGAAAAGGCAATACAAGAAAAGGTCTTATTTTTAAAAGAAATATTTTCATCATTCGGGCCATACCTTGCATCTTACAACAATACTTCCCCGAAAATGTTTTGGATGACGCGATTTCTTTCGTGCTATTCGCCTATACGTTTATGGGGAAAATCAATTTAACTGAAACGCCCTCGCTACTTCTATTTTCAAAACACAGACTTCCGTTAATTCGCTTCAGGAGATCTCTACAGAGGGAAATACCCAATCCGGCACCGTTCTTATTTTCAGCTTTCTTACGTTCCCAGCTATTTACAAAATTGAGATTGTAAAGAACCTCCGGCGACAATTCATCGCCATCATTTATAATGGTCAATTCCCATTGATCGATCTTGTTATCCGTCAGCAGGATCTGTATCTTTCCGCCTGTCCGTCCATATTTAATTGCGTTACTGATGACATTTCTAATCACGAAACAAAATATTTCTTTATGTATATTGACAGAAAAATCTTGCTCCACATTATTTAAAACCAGCATCTTGGATTTTTGAATTTCGATGCTATACATTTCCAGTATACCATTTATCTGATCAATGATATTGCAGGTTTCAGTATTTTCAAGTTTATCCCGCAACTGGGAATCTGTCCAGAGCAACACCTCCTCGAGCATCGCCCGGGATCTAGCAACCTGCTTCTTTAAATTCGTAAAAATCAGGCTGAGGTCCTCCTTGTCGATTAGAGAAATATCGTTGATCGTCAGTAGTACTTCGACCGAAGCAAATGGAGCGCGTAGATCGTGTGATGCTATTGACAGGACCTTTGTTTTAAAATTTTCCGCTATTTTAAGTTCTTCATTATAATGCCGGATACGTTGGGCCTGTTCATTAAGCGCAGTATTAGCTGCTGTTAACTTTAACTGCTTGGATTTCAGAAGACGGTTTTTTCGAATCAAAAAGTAAATCAGTACTCCGATAAGTGTTTTACTGATAACAATCCCGACAATAAGCAATGTAATAATAGTTTGACTATCCACAATAAAAAGATAATAAGAAAATAATAGTATGGTTTACTAGTCGCCAAAACTAAGTAATAAAACTATAATTAAAAAATTATCACCAGAATAATCATACTGCTTATTCTGCTATCGCTTGCTGCTGAAGAAAAACTTAGTCATACCAAAGACTGTAATCCAAAACACATAGTCAATGTAAAATTGGATCCATGAAATAATATATAGATGATAATATATAAAAGAGAAAAAGATGTTCAGCGACCTTAAGGTATTCTATTTAGATTTTCGGTACAACAGAAAAGTATTGTTGTCATTGAGCTACCGGCTCAGAAACTATATCGTACACTCCCCAGGTTGATAAAAGGTAAAGGTAAAGGGAATACGACCTTTTACCTTTAGCTAATCCATTATCAATTTATGGGCAAATTATTTAGATCTATATTTGGCGCCGTGCCAATAGCTGGTCGTGTAAAAACACTATTTTCAGCCACTAAATCATTAAAAAATCCGCCATTCTGCAAAAAGAATCTACCATTCTCAACTCCACCTTTGTAATCTCCCCGTTGGTTGTTGTCACCAGCACCATCCACACTAAACCTACAGGATGTCGATTCGATCCAGGTACCGGTCGTAGACCGAACCCAAAAGTTTGAATAGTAAGCTTTTCGGCCTAGGTACCCCATTGTATTGTTAAAATTTTCAAGAAAGGAATAGGCACCTGTTATATAAGTTGAAATAGCTGGTCTTTTAAACGTAGCAATATACTTCCATGTACCCAATTCGGGCGCGTAAAACCAAGATGAATACAATGTATTGCCGAGTCCGTCCGGTCTTATTCTGGTCAGAAACTTATATGTAGTTTCTGTTGACCAGTTGAAGGTCCAATTACTTTTTCCTCCGGTCCCCTCACCGCCAAAACCGCTGACGGCCACATCGGTGCCGTTGCTTACGACGGTAGTTTTTCCGTCAGATTCCTTGCTGGGATCCCATACAGAGAAAATAATTTTTCGCTGTGTTGCCGAGTTGACCTGAAAACCAAAATATCCCTGTCCAAATCCATTTGCCATGTAATAGCTGCCTACCGGATCCTGTCCGGCAGGGACGATAACTTCGTTGTACATCCATTCGTACGAATTACCAGTCGGAAGACTAGGGACTAAATGCACTGAAGGCCCGCGACGCGAAAAATAGTAGCTTGTCGGTATATTCGCATAAGTAAGACCAGACGAAGCGGCTGTACCACCAATTAAAATGTCAGTCATATTACCGATATATGTAGCTGTTTTGCTAACTGCCTGAAGGTCTACTTTTACATAACCAGGTGTAGCAATCTCCACCGAGCCCGCATAATAATCTTTTGCAGGCGCTCCCCCCGTCATGGCCACATCGAAACTCTGCCCATTGACAGTCAGACGAACGACGCTACTCCCCGTGGTAACATAGCCTTTTATACCCAAATGCAACGTACCAGACTGTGTGACCTTAAAATAGGTACTTACTACAGCTGAAAGACTGGTCCAATTGCGAAGTCCATAATTTGAGTTATCAAAAATTTCTGCTCCACTGAGGCCATTGGTCACAAAGGAATTCCCTCCCATCGGGATTGCAACCGTCAGGTCGTTCACGCCTCCCTGGATCACATTTAAACTTTTTTTACCAGTTATCCCAATTGGAGTATCCTCGACAGGATGGCTTTTTCCGCAGGAAAAAAACAGAAGACCTGTCACACTTAGGATCCCCAGCAAATTAAACAGGTTTGTCATTTTTACTTTTTCAATAAATACCATAACCACAGAGATTTATTGTTTAACTAATCTAAATTTTTGTGCATTGCCAGTATGGGCGGAATAGATCTGAATCTGTGTATCATCCGCCGTACTTGATCCATTTACATCCAGGTTTTTACCTGGGGCAGATGCAGGTTCTAGATTATAATTGCCGCTTCCCACATAGGTGAGCTTCCACCGTTGCGCCGAAGTATTCGTAAAGGTGGCTACCTGGACAGGTGTACTGTTTGCCGATCCTCCACCCCTTACTTCCAATGCCTTAGTGGTGTCAGCTATGCTCTTCAACGCATAATACCCGCTGCCAACGCTTCTCAACTTCCAGACCTGGTTGGATGACGTCGGATAATTGTAAGTCCATAATGTCACATCTTCACCGTTGACCGGGGGATTGCCATTGACATCAACAACTTTACTAGGTTCTTTTGTTAATGCGGATGCGATTTTATAATTGGCTCCATCGATCAAAATGCCTTGTGGCGAATAAAATGTAATCAATAAAATATCGAGGTGTGCATATGTAGCAAGTTTACTCGCCAGATCAGTTTCACCATAATAACGTGACAGTGCCCAAGCATACATCTTTACGCGCTCGCCACCCACAGTTTTAGTCGGGAAGTAGGATTTCATTGCATTGTCCACCGTTGCATCATAACTTATTCCATCCACCCCATAAGTGTTGAGTTTGCTGTACATGTCATCCATTACAACTTGTTGCTGCGCAGGGGTTTTACCGCTCAAATCTGACCAATTGCAGTAATAACTTACTTTCCAGCCAAGCTGTTTAAAGCCAGTTAAATACTGTGGATACATGCTTTCTATCAATACTCTATTTTTAATAGAATATAGACTATCCATTTTCTTCAGCGTCTTTAAGAATAACTGTTCATTTGCACTGCTGTTCAAATCTTTACAATCCAACCAAAGGGAGGTATAGCTCGGAAGCTTCTGATTTAGATTAGCAAAATACTGTTCCAGAGTCTGTCCGGTAGCTGTTCCCGCCTCATGCCCAATGAGACAGGTTTGCTGTCCGCCTTTATTGCCAACATAAATATCCACTTCCAGACTATTGATGCCTTCGTTAATAATTTCATCGACTTTAATTAGATCGTTGGATCGATGTGCACTAACAAATGTCGGTCCAGCTAATGTCGTATTGACTTTGCCCATTTTTTTGGGGGCGCTCTCTTCCTGTTTTGTCATATCTTTCTGACAGCCAGAAAACAAATAGGCCATACAGGCAAACATACAGACTGCCTTACCAAACATTAACGTTGTTTTTTTCATAATTTTTGTGTTTAAATATTAAGTTTATTCGTTTAAAAATCAATTTTTCTGGACGTCATCCGGCCTTCCCCATGAAGACTGAGCTGATTTGCCCCTAGTTCCAAGATTCCAAAGGCATTTTGGCTGTCAGTTTCGATCATACCCTCCAGGGTAATCATTGGAATACCTTTATAGGTTGCAAAATTACCGGGATGATGATGGCCTGAGATCACGGCCTTTACGACCGGATATTTTTCGATGAGAGTCAATATATCCCGATTATTCAGTGCTTCGAGGCCATTTTCGGGATATAAAGGGTGGTGTGTGAAGACGATCACCTTTTTGGATGTTGACTGCGCGTTATGGAGCTGCTTTCTCAACCATTTGAGCTGTTTTGTACTTACACCGCCATTCCAGGGCTGATCATTGCTCCTTTTTGCCGTTTTGAGCCTATCGTTAAGTAATTGCCAGGCTTGGCGCTGGCCTGATCCTGCTGTTGTGGCATACTCGGCAAGTTCATTGGTATTGAGCAGAATAAACAGCCACTCTCCTTTGGCTACGGTATAGTAAGGGGCAGGCATTTTATAAGCCTTATATAAATCGGCTCCATCTTCAACATCCACATAATCGTGGTTCCCTAAGATATTATAGACTGGTTTTTTGAGCTTGTCGAGCTGCTGAATTGCAGGTGGCAGATCTTTTGTTCCCACATCAACCAAATCCCCAAGCATGACTGTAAAGTCTACATCTTCCTTATTGATTGCCACAACGGCAGCATCTAATTTAACAAGTGAATTCCTATAAAAACGGCTTCCACGGCTATCCTTGTCTGCGTACTGTGGATCGGCGATCAAACCTATCCTGACCAACGATTGCCCCTGGCCTATGCTATAAAATAAGCTGAATAACAACGGTAAAAATATTTTTATTCCCATCCTGGATTTTGTTTTAAGTTATTGTTCAATGTGATTTCATTCAGCGGAATACATTCCAGGTAATCGCGGTTTTCCTTAAATCCATAGCCATTCGGCAGCTGTGTTACAAAAGGATCTAGCAAACCCTCCGCATCAACTTTATAGTTGATTTTTGTACCTGTCCAGTCCGATGCCAGAAATGGATAACCTTTGGGACGTTTTCCCTTCACCAGTTTATGCGCGGCCCATCGCCGGATATCATCATAGCGAAATCCCTCGGCTCCAAGTTCGACAGTACGTTCACGACGGATTTCTTTTAACTGGTCTGATAAATTATAACCATAATCAGCATACCTGTCCTTATTGGGATCGTTGGTAATAGCAAAATCCGGCATACCTGATCTTTTGCGGAGCAAATTGATTGATTTGGTATAATCGACTGTTTCACCAAGTTCAGCCTTCGCTTCAGCATAGTTCAATAAGGCTTCGGCGTAACGAAACACGATGGCACCAGTTTCGTCACTTGAGCTCCAGGAGACCCCACCACCGGCCAAAGCTGATTTTGGGTCATTTCCTTTCCGAATCTGAAAACCAGTATTATTCAAGGCCTCACCAGATTTATCCAAAAACGGCTTTTTGAAAGTGGCTTTACCAAAGGTATTATCCCACATCAAGGCTCCTGGCGTCCAGATCGTCTGGGATAGCCGCGGATCACAATCGGACCGTATTTTTTCTAAAAAAGCATTGCCTTTCACAGTCTTACCAAGAGAAATATAATCATATGGAAGACCATTGCGTCCCAGGTAATGCTGTACCTGTTCAAAAGTCATAGATATCCCCGCTGTGCGATCGGACACATAGATCTGAAAAGAGTGTGACAGATCACGGTTGATCGAATAGGCTTTCCAAAGGATCACCTCTTTATTGGCAAGCTGATCTTTCAGGGAAAATAGTTTACAGTAATCGTTTTCGGGATCATTATTACTATACAGCGACATCCCATATTTTGCATCCATCAAGGTTTCGGCAGCTGTAACTGCTTGGCGAAAGTACTTATTGGGATCAACGCCAGCGGTACCAAATACTGTCCCTTTATGGTATTTCTGCCAGCTGCCTTCAAATAAGGCAACTCTAGATTTGAACAGTAGAGCCGCCTGTTTGGAAAGTCTATTGTTTTTACCTTTTACTGTAGCCACAGGATCAAGATATTCGATCGCTTTATCCAGGTGTGCCAAAATCGAGTCGACTACTGTCGTACGTGGGTCACGTGCTTTGAAAAGTTCTTCAGAGTCCATCTCCAATGGCTCCGTATACCAGGGAACATCACCGTAGAGCCTGACCTTTTCAAAGTAGAACCAGGCCTTAAAGAAATGTGCTTCTCCCAAAAACTGCTTATATTTTTCAAAAGGATCTTTGCATTTGTTATAGTTCTTAAAAAAAATATTGACGCTTCGGATATTGCTCCATTTCCAGTTTCCGCCAGATGAAACAGGTGATTCGGTACCATTCCAGACCGTACTAGGCGAACTGGAAATCTGAACGTCGGATCCACGGGTGCCATCCCAACCGATCACCCCCAAATAGCTACCCACAGAATCAAAGGCTGGAAACCGAGTATAGAATTGTATGGTATAATTTTCCAGGTCATTAGCCGTCTTCCAGTAGATCTCATTATCAATCGCTGTCAATGGCGGTTTATCCAAAAAATCTTTGGAGCAGGAACTCAACAACAGTAAGATGACTGTCGTATATAGTAAGGTTATATTTTTTTTCATTGGTTATTCATTTCTTGATATAATTTTTCTTCGCTATTTAAGTAGCTACTTATGCATTCAAATCAAATGCGTTTACAGCGAGATATTCATCCCAAATGCCCAAATCGCCTGTGAAAACATACTTTTTCCATTACCATATTCTCCCAGCATTGCCGTCTCAGGATCAAATCCGCTTGGAAGTTTAGAAATGGTATAGATATTTTCACCAGAAAAATAAATGCGGGCGCGTTTTAATCCAATTTTTTGAAGCATTAACGGCGGAATGGTGTATCCAATCTGAAGATTTTTAAGACGTGCATAGGCACCATTTTGCAGATAACGCGTTTGCTGCTGTTTATTTTTATTGTCCTGGCTGGTATTACTGTAAGGACGGGGAAAATAAGCCTCAGTATTTATACCGAGTCCCGAATATCGGTCTCCCTCAACATCCCGATAGTAATCTATATGCCCTGGGAACAAGGATGACTGATTCCATGCCCGAAATCCCCAGAATAGATTCCCATCCAGCCATAAATCACGCTTTCCAGTACCTTGGATAAACACCGCTATATCAATATTTTTGTAGTTAGCCGTTAAATTAAGTCCAAACTGATAACGGCGCGTTGAATTACCAATAATTTTAAGGTCTCCATGGTCATTTATGGTGTTTTTACCCTTATTGATTAGCCCATCCCCGTTGAGATCACGGTATTCTATATCCCCTGTCTGCCAAGTCTGGCCATTGATAAATTTTTGGTAGCCCGATGCATTGATCTCTTCAGCGCGCTCCTTAGTTTTGATCAAGCCAACAGTTTCATAACCCCAAATTTCTCCGGCATCCATACCTACGTAATCCGTTGTCAGGATACCCGTCGGATTGGTAAACTTTGTAATTATATTTTTATAATCAAACACATTGGCTGCTACGGAATAGTTAAAATCGGAACCTATTTTCCCATTCCAGCGCAAGCTAAAATCCCAGCCCCTAGTCTGAAGTTCCGAATTATTTTCCTGTGGAATCTTGGCGCCCAGAACAGCAGGAAGAGCCTGCGCCGGTCCGAGACGATCATAGGTCAAACGTTGGTAATATTCAAATTCGGCCTGCAGGCGGTTTTGGAAAAAGCCCAATTCGACGGCCGTATTCATTGAACGAGATGACTCCCAGGTAAGAAATCGGTTGACCAAGTTTGGCGCAATCGTATAAGCGGGACGCATACCATCAATAAGCCAGCTCAGGTTACTTTGCACTCCCAATAATGCCAGATCCTGATAGGCTGCGACGTTTTGATTTCCCAGTCGTCCCCAAGATCCTTTAAGCTTCAAGAAAGGAATATAAGCCTCAACTCCCGTCCAAAATTTCTCTTTTGATACAACCCACCCTGCTGATATCGACGGAAACGAACCCCACCTTTTACCGCGTGCAAATTTGGATGTGCCATCATACCGTATATTACCCTCAAAGAGATATTTATCCGCATAATTATAATTTAAACGTGCAAAATAGCCGAGTGTAGACCAATGACTAAGTTCATCAGCTATTTGCATTTCACCGGTTGCTGTTGTTAAGGAGGGTACATCTGGTGTAATAAGTTCCCTTTTCAGACCACTCAGCATATCATAGGAATTCGTTTCATTTTGAAATCCAGCCAGTGCCGTAAAATGGTGCTCCGTTCCTAAATCTAAATTATAGGTTGTATAAATATTAAGCGCTTTATAGGTGGTATTAGATTTGTCTTTACTGATATAGGAAGGAACCGTAAGCGCTATTGGTACAAGCGTACCATCTGCTTCATCCTCATAAGCGACCTGATTGACGCCCTCATAATTGTTGATTTTATAATCTATGGAATAATCTGCATTGATTTTCCAGTTTTTAAGGGGGCTGATCTCTGTGGCCAAACGCTGAACCAGATTATTGTCCGTCAATTTTTGATAGCCCGCTTGCATCTGCGGTACACGCGAAAGTTGCGAGTAATAGCCATTTGGCGATTTAAGGAACACCTCGGGATGTGTCCTGAAGATCTGATGAATTATCATTCCGTATCCCCCTTCACCATTGTAGATTGGCCGGTTACGCAGTTCATTTGTCAGGCGAGTATTCGAACTGATCTTCCACCAATCCATGATATTGGCATCGAGCTTTCCCTGAAAATTGTAGCGCTTATACTTATCATCCACGATTTTCAACACCCCTTTTTCAGTGGCATGTCCAAGGGACAAAAAATAGGACATGTCTTTTGATCCACCTCTTACAGATAGATTTTCCTGCATTCTGAGACCATTACCATAATGAATATCTATCCAGTCATTATTGCCGTTCGAGAATTGATAGGTTGACCACTTACGCGGATTGTTGGTATCAGGAACAGTTTCGGGAAGTGTTGGATCATCAATATATGCTATGATCCTGTCAATCGTAGATTCGGAAAACAATCTAGCGACCCCTTGGTTATCATGCATTTCATTCATGGCACGCGCAAATGTATAGGAATCCACCATCTTTGGTTTATTGATAATGGTTGTAGGTCCTCCATTGATCGAAAAATCGACTTGTGGTTTCTGATTAGCTTTCCCCGATTTGGTCGTAATCAGCAGGACGCCATAGGGCGCACGCGCACCATAGATTGCCGATGCAGCAGCGTCTTTTAAAATAGAAACACTTTCGACGGTGTTGGGGTCTATTGTATTGATATCTCCTGCGGTACCATCAATCAGCACATAGGGGCTACCCTGCCCCCGTATCTGCACGGATGGCGCGGCACCGGGTTCAAAGCCATTGTTTCCATAAGCGATAGTCAGGCCACTGACGGTTCCATAAAGTGATTGAGAGACATTGTTTACCGGTCTATCCTGTAAGCGCTTGCCATCGACGACAGCAACAGATCCTGTGAGGTTAACTTTCTTTTGGACGCCATAGCCCACCACAACAACTTCGTCAAGTTCGCGTGCCCGGTCAGCCGCCAATCGGATTACCAGATCCCCCGCAAGGTCGTTTGTCACCAAGGTATCGATGGTCTTAAAGCCCATAAAATGTACGGATAAAGTATCTGAAGGAAAGGTCGAATCGAGCAAAAACGCGCCTTCGTCATCACTTTTGGATTTTGTGTTGGCGCGCTTTAAGTTTAAGGTAGCTCCCGAAACAGGCATACCGGACGGATCAATTACTTTTCCAGAAATAGGCTTTCCTTCACGCGGTGTTTGTCTGGCTAAAACATAGCCGTTATCCGTCTTTTTTACCTGGATACCATAAGGTATCAATAATCTACGCAAGACCTGTTCCAAGGATTCATTTTTAGTATCAAATTTGGTGATACTTATAGTTTTTAAGCCCAGGCTCTCCGTGAACGAAATATCTGATCCAGACTTTTTTTGCAGATCGATGATAAGATCCCGTAACGTCGTTTTTTGATAACTCAAGTTGTTTATCTTGCCTTTTTCCTGTGCGAATGTACTGTTCCAAGGAATAATGCCTGAAAATAGCAGCAGGGTCCCACCAAGAGTTAAAGAAAGGTATTTGTTGCTTCTTTTTTCTTTTGTTATTAGTTTTTTGTTAATCATTTGTTAATTTTGTATTGATTAAAGGTTTTACATCCATGAAACCAATTATGGAATCGGGTGAGATAGATTCCATAATTATCTGTAAAGGGTCTTACACTATGTGAGCCCTTTTATTTTTAGTATAAAATAATCTCTTTGCCCTCCTTCTTATTTTTAAAACTGATTTTTTTTCCGGTCAATAACTGAATCTCTTCCAGCGCCGTTGCCATTGTTTTGGATTGTCGGAAGCTAATATTATAACGATCCGACAGGATTTTTTCATCGTCTGTATAAAGTGTCAGTCCGTAGAAATTCTTAAAGGTTTGGCTCAATTCTTCAAAGCTCGCCTGATCCAGTTTAATATGATCAGATAACCAGGAGCTTTCCAAGGGGTAAGTCCCATTTGTCAATTTAAAATCACTAGACTTTCGATCGTAGACCATATTCTCATCCGGCAACAACGTGCGTAGATTTTTCTCGTTATTGTCAACCTGAACCTTACCTGTACGCACCGATACCGCTGTATTATGGATATCCGGATAAGCATTAACATTGAAACTGGTACCCAACACCTTGATATGCAATCCACCACCATGTACGGTAAATGGCCTGGACGGATCTTTCTTGACATCAAAGAATGCTTCGCCATAGAGGTTCACATCCCGCAGACGATCGTAATTGCCAACCGTTAAGCTTGAATTGGCATTTAGAATTACTTTGGTACCATCATTCAGGATGACTGTTGTGCGTTCGGCGGTACCAGTGGATATGGTTCCGCTATCTAGGTATACCATTTTGATCGGCTCGATCAGGCTATCGATCTGCGATCCTGAATAGTATTGATAATATAAAACAGTTGAAAATATCAACAGTATGACACTAGCCACGGCGGTATATAACCAGCCCCGTCGGCTGTCAGAACGCTTATCGGTGTATTCAGCAGCTGCCAATATAATTCGGTCTCTGAGATTTTTACGGTCTGGAATAAAATCTATTTCTGAATCTTCGGTTGTATGTTTCCCCAAGGATTCGTACCAATATTCCACAACAAATTTCTCAGCCGCACTGGCTGTACCGTCCTGGTATTTCTTAATTAGTTTTTGTAACTGTTTTTGATCCACGCGTAATCTTTCTAGGTTTGCTCTTTCTAGAAAGACAGTTGGAGGCATTCAAAAGTATGTAAGGAATTTAAAATTTATTTGATCAGCAAAAAAGATAGCAATGCTGTCAGTGAGCGCGCAAATTCGGGATGTCTCTTTATGAGCATTTCTTTAATACGGCGGTGCATTTCTGCACTGTACCCTTTTACGGTCTGCTCCGCGAGTCCTAGGGCAATAGCAATCTCTTTCAGTGTAAAATCTTCATTGCGCAGCTTAAAAATGCTCTGCATGTGAGCAGGTAACTCACTCAAAATTTCCGAAAATAAGGTATTTAGATCTTTTTCGATTAACAGATTGACTAAAGAAAGATCCATGATCTCTAGATTTACCGCTAGCCTATTTTTCACATCCTGATGAAGCTTAGCTTTGGCAAAGTAGTTCATAATTTTATTCCGGAGGGCTACATAAAGGTAATTGTGAACCGATCCATGTACAACGATGAACTCCCTTTTTATCCAGAGGTTGACAAAGAGATCCTGTACAAGATCTTCTGCATCCTGCAGGTTTCCAATTTTCAGAAAAGCTGTCTGTGTTAGCTTGTCGGTATGGGTATTCACCAACATTTCAAAATCAGAAATATCTTTGATTAACAATGTCGATTTCATACTCTTGCTGCTGGCCTATAATGATATGATTGGTCGTCAAAACAAACTTACAGGATTTTTTTGATTTAAAAATCAATTTTTGAGAGCAAACGTTTGCGCAAATTATTTTAATTTGCATAGTCTTATCCCCACGAGTAAAATTCAATCTTAAGAAAAAGGATTGTGCGGAAGAAAAAAATAGAGGTATTTAAAAGTATCAACTGTATGCGTAAAGAAAACTCGACCAATACAATCAATGAAAAAGCATTACAACAGTATTGCAATGCTTTTAAGACATTATCATTAATCACCGGACGGTGGAAGCTTTCTATTTTATTTAAATTGCTTAAGACAACGGCAAGCTATTCGGACTTCAAACATCTTCTGCCCCAAGTCAGTGACCGGACACTTTCCAAACAATTGAATGATTTGGTACGGGATGGGTTGATTTTAAAAAATAAGACTAAGATTTCATCCATATACACGCTTACAGCCAAGGGCCAGAAGTTGGAAAAAATCTTGGTCGACCTGTCCGAATTTCAGGTTCAGGACTAATCAAAATCTACTTTCTCCAAGAACTCGATTACTTCCCCATTGGGACTATATACCAGACTGTTTCTCACATGAACCGATTTGATTTCACCGGATAAATCCAGCTCAAACAGTCCCTCACTCAGATCTTTTGCGCCACAGGCAAGGGCTTGTTTTCTGGCGAGATCAGCATCTTTCACTATAAAACAAAAATGCAATAGCGCATTCTCAATATACTCGTCACCGGGCTTCCTCTTTCTTCCCTGTGTCGGTATATCTGCATTTTCGTCACATATTTCCAGGTAATAATTGATCGCCCGATGCTGAAGCATCACACATTTTTCCAAATTGAAATCGGGCAAAGACCATTTGTGCACCATTTCGAAACCGAAATTTTTATAAAAATCTACCGTGCGCTCGAAGTCTTTCGCTTTTATTGATACATGATGAAAACCGATGATGTTATTTTGTAAATCCATATTCTTTTATTTAATATATTCAAAGATATCCATCCCTAAATCACCATAAAAGAACTTACAAAATTGTAAGATAGATCTTTTGCCGGGCTACCCGCCCAATTCTTTCACCCAATAGTTTTCAATATCCTCAAGGAAAGCTTTTTTGCTTACAATCTTTCCTTTTTTATTAATAAGCACGGCAAAACACTTCCTGGAAAAGGAAGAGGATACTATGTATGGACCAGGATAAAAAAGAGCGCAACGATAAAAGCCGGGGAAATCCATCCCCGGTTTTTATCGAATACACTAACCTAACTTGGTTATTGACATCGGTCAGTAGGAAATTGTTTTGCCTTTTCTAAAATAATTAATAGCCCTCATTTTGCTTAAATTCCTTGCTAACATCCATAACACTTTGTGGAATTGGGAACAGGCGTCTGAAGGGTTGCGAGGCAGGTTTGGCGCTAAAGGGCAGGTCAAATTTACCAAATCGAATCATCTGCGGACGGCGGAGCAGTTCCCAGTAGGTCTCAAAAGCGATCTCACGGTAAAGATCATTGGCTGTTAACGAAGAAATTGTCTTACCCGGCGCATTGCCATATAGGGCTTCCCTAGTCCGTGAACTGCGCAATTTATTGATATCATTGAGCGCAAGATTGATTTCTCCCTTCCTAAAATAAGCCTCGGCGCGCATGGTGTAAATAGCGCCTAAACGCGCCAGCGGAATATCGACATTACTGGATCCGTTTCCATCACCCGGGTCGTACTCATATTTAAATACACGCACTCCACGGTTGATCTGATCCTGTTTAAATACAGCCTGTTTGGGGTCATCAAAATTGAGTTCGGGGGTAAAGATCATTTTTGTGCCGGCACTTTTTTCCATAAACAGTTCCGATACTTTGATCCGTCCGTCAGAAGTCATTTCAAACGCACCGTTTGCGGTTAATTTGGGGCCATACTGCTGTCCTTCCATAATACCACGGTTGAAGTGAAACCACATTAAATTGGTCCCCGGTACAATATCGGTTGAGGGAACGCTCTGTTCACGGTCATTATAAAACCAGGTGCCGTCACCATATTGGTATTTCCTCGAAAAACGTGGGTCATCATGATTGCCGTTCCATGTGGCATAAAATTCAGGTGTGATACATGCTGCATTTGTCCCCCGATTCGCCGGCGTCGGCCGCTGATTCCGTTCGACACAGACATAGGCAAAAGAATTGGAGCCGTTTCTGATTTTGTCTATTTTTTGGGTAATGACCCAGATCAGCTCCGGTCCTTTTTCGTTTTTGATGGAAAAACTATTGAAGTAGTTACTTTCCAGCCTGAACTTAGACGAATTGATCAGCAAAGATGAATAATAGATCACACGGTCCATATCTGTACCTTCACCCGAAACCGCTTTTTCGGTGAAATCGTAGGTGTTTGCCATCCGGTTTTTAAATACCGCCCTGTTCAGGTACATCTGTGTCAATAGACTATAGGCTGCCTCTTTGGTAAAGCGTCCATTGTGCGTGGATTGCTCACCCAATGCCGCCAGGTCAGGAATCAGCGATTCCACCTCGAGGATCAGCTCGTCAATGCTCGTGGCTGCCTTTTTTATCTCGAGCGGTGCACGCTCGTTCAATGGATCCCTGTAAGGTACTTGTCCGTACAGATCCAATACGGTATACATATAAAAAGCCAATAAACCTCTGGATTCAGCCAGAAAGAGCTTCTTTTGCGGAATATTCGATTCGGTAACGGATTTTATGGCCGTCATTGCCCGCGCAATCCCATTGGTCAGCATATTCCAGTTGTCCGTTACAATTGCATTATCTGGCACCCAGGTAAACTCGTGCATGGAGCGCCATTTTCCGCCATCACCCCAGTCGCTTCCCCGGGTAGCCAGAACCGCCTCATCTGTCGTATATTCCTGTAAGGCAAAAACACCGCCATGGTCGACAAAAGTACCTTTGCCCAAACGGTCGTAAGCCGCAGCGAGGGCACCTTCGGGATCTGACGCATCTTCACCGAGCACCTCATCCAATACCTGTTCGTCCAACTTTGTACAGCTGCCTAAAAGCAATAAAAACGATAGCCAGAGTACATATTTGTTAAAAAAAATCTTTTTCATCGTTAAAATTTAATCGTTGCACCAAATAAAAATGTCTTCGCCGATGGATAAGCCGTATAATCTACACCCAATGACTGGTTGCCGTTGCTCACACGCGGACTGTTGATCAATGGATCATAACCGGAGTATTTGGTCAGCGTCCATAAGTTTTGTCCCGTGACATACAGTCCTATCGATTGCACCCATTGTTTGCTGACCAGGGGAATCGAATAGCCGAGCCTAACGGAATTCAGGCGGAGGAAATCCGATTTTTCAAGATAAAGCGTTGAGATCTGCGGATTATTTGACGGACTGATGTTCGTCCCATAATAGCGATTTGACACGTTTCTATCGGAAGCCAGATTATTAATATTGAGCGCATTCATCGCCATGTTATTAAAATTATACCCCCCAGTCTGGCCTATAAATGAAAAGGAAAAATCAAAAGAGCGGTAATAGAGCTGACTGTTCAGTCCATAGGTAAACTTCGGCAAAGCCCCTTCAATGATGCGGCGGCTGTCGCTATAGCTATAATTTCCTTTATCGTCTACCCCTTCATAGTCCCAGAGGTAGAAGGATCCCGCCGCGTAACCGCTTTTGTAAATATTGACATTCACGCCCGATTGTCCCGGACCGGCAATGGCTCCCGACAAAATCTCCGAAACCGGCAGATTCTGTATTTTATTTTGCAATGTTGCACCATTGACATCGACAGACCAGCTGAAATGCTCCTTATTGACCAGCTTTGAACCCAGCAGGAATTCAAAGCCCTTGTTTACTAGTTTTCCGTCAATATTGACCCAGATATCCGCCGTAGGGCTCAGCACTTGTGAAGGAATATTTAAGATGGCATCCGTTGTGGTTTTATTATAGTATTCCAGCGTTCCGTACAATTTACTTTTCCATAGATCAAAGTCTACCCCAAAGTTCGTCTGTGTCACCACTTCCCATCTCAGGTTCGGGTTTGGCGTACGGTTGACTGATACTCCATTGACCAGAGCGAGGTCATCGTTCATATAATAACCATTTCCCGCCGCCAGGGAATAACTGGCTTTGGTAATCTTATTTTGAACTTCTTGATTTCCTGTATTCCCCCAGCTTGCCCTGATTTTCAACTCATTTACCCCTTTAATATCCTTCAAAAAGTTTTCTTTTGACACATTCCAGCCCAGCGCGAAAGAAGGGAAATAGCCATATTTGTTATTTTTACCAAATCGTGTCGATCCATCCGCACGCAGGGAGGCTGTCAGGAGATAGCGATTGTCATAGTTGTAGTTGACACGGGCAAAATATGACTGCAATTCATTGACCTGGGAAAACCCCGTTGCTGTCGTTGGACGGCCAGCATAGCCGGGATTATTTTCGGGGAGGACACCTTCCCCTTTGTTGGCGATTCCGTCAATGGTATATCCATTGCCACCGTTATCAAATTTTTGGTAAGAAAAGCCCGCCAATGCTTCGATCTTATGTTTATCAATTAGCTTGGTGTAATTAAGGTAGTGCTCCAGCAAAGTATTTTTTGAATTCTGATTGTACTTCATAAACCTGCCCCGCGGATTGAGGTCCGTGATGTTAGGAAAGATTGTTGTATTGCGCTCACCCATAGCACGGTCTATCCCAAGGTTGAACTTATAAACAAGGCCCTCGATGATACGAAACGAAATATCCAGATTCCCCAGTGCCCTTAGGGTCCGCGTATTATCCCGATAGATATCCAACAAGTACATCGGATTGTAGTGGGCATTCATATTAAAATTGGTGAAATTTCCATTTTCATCGAATACCGATCGGGTCGGATTGGCCATCAGCGTGTGGGTGATCAACTGGCCAAATGCGCCGGTATTATCACTTGTGGGGACACCGATATCTTTGGTTTCACTGGCTGTTAGGTTAAATCCCACGGTCAGTCTTTTTTCATCCAGAAAGGATTCCGAAGCATTGACCCGGGCCGAAGTCCGCCTAAAATCACTATTCTTGACAATCCCTTGCTGATCCATCTGTGCTGCCGAGACATAATAGTTGCCGGTATTGGTCGCCTTTGAAAAAGAAAGGGAGTTGTTTCGTGTTTTTGCCGTCCGGTAGACCACATCCTGCCAGTCCGTACTAGCTCCATGATCAAAAGCCTTGTCCTTGATGGCGGCACGGTATTGATCTGCGGACATTACATCCACCTTGTGTGCGACCGAGGAAAAGCCCAGGTAGGAATCTGCCGTGAGGCTGGCCTCCCCTTTTTTTCCCTTTTTAGTGGTGATGATCACTACACCATTCGACCCCCTGGCACCATAGATCGCCGCTGCAGAAGCATCCTTCAGTACGGTAATGGACTCGATATCACTCGTATTTAAAAAATTTAACGGGTTTTTAGGTCGGCTGGACCCGAATCCGATATCCTGACCACCTGGACTCACATTTTCGTTGCTCAGCGGCACACCATCCACCACAAACAGCGGTGTACTGCCACTGCGAATAGAGCCTACTCCACGAATGGTGACATCCACACCACCTCCGGGTTCACCGCTATTGCCCACAACACGGACACCAGGCACCTTACCCTGAATCAGATTATCGGCCGAGATCACCGCCCCCTGCCTAAAACTCTTTTCATCCAGCTGGTTGACCGATCCGGTGAGATCTTGCTTGGTCTGCTTACCATAACCCACGACGACGACTTCATCCATGGCATTGATCAGCGCCTCTAACCGGATGTCCAACGGGCTGTTGTCGCGAACAGAAACTTCCTTCGCCTGATAACCCACAGTGGTAAATTGGAGCACTGGATTTTGATCCTGCACTTCAATGCGAAAACTTCCATCAGCCTGTGTGCTGGTCCGGTTTGCATAGCCTTTTTCCGCCACCGTCACTCCGGCAAGTCCCTTGCCGTCCGCAGATCTCACGACACCTGTGACCGGTCGCTTTTGTACATTTATACGCACTGTTGCCGTTGCCCAAGAAGCATCTGCTTTCCGGCTTAACACAATATTATTGTCCACACGTTTGTACGCAATGGCATATTTCGTACATAAATCCTCCAGTACATCGTTGAAGGGTACATTTTTGTAATTGACGTCGACGCGGCTATTTCCCGAAAAGATAGACTCATTAAAAAAGATATTTACAGCACTTTTCTTTTGCAGATCTTTCAAAACAGTGGATAGTTTGGCGTTTTTCATGGATAGGCTTACCCTTTGCGCGTAAGTCATAGCTCCGACATGCATATTTGCAGCAAATAAGAGCGGCAAAGCAATAGACAATTTCATTGAAATTGGAATTTTAAAGCATATGTTTTCCTTGATCGGGAAAACACGTACCCGATTTTTTTTATAAATTTGCATTGGTTGATAAATTAATGATTAGCGAATGATCTATCAATCTAGGATTTGTTCAGGATCCATCGAGTAAAAACGGGAGTGCTTCCAACACTCCTGTTTTTTTTGACGGATGCTCTGTGAGATAAGTCTATGTACTACATCACATCCACCCTCCTTTCTTTCCGATCGAAGCGGACACCCCCGGCCAGCGCAATCGTCTTTAATAATTTATCGATATTTTCATAGCGGGATATGGATCCCGAGAAACGGACTTTGTCCAGATCACCGTGGTAATGAACATCCACGTCATACCATCGGCTTATGGCCCCCATCACTTCGTAAATCGAAGCATTGTCAAATGCAAAATTTCCATTCTTCCAAGCCATGAAATAAAACGGATCCACAACATCTTTTGTAAAAGTCGCCTTCCTGACATCGTATTTTGCCTGTTCATTGGGAACGAGGAATTTCTCTGTCACCTTATTGCCGGCATAGATCAGTTTTACTTTTCCTTCGGTTAGTGTGGTCACTACCTGTTGATTGTAATTTGAGATATTAAATGCGGTACCCAAAACTTCCAGAGATTGCTCGCCTGTCTTCACAATAAAAGGTACGCGCTTCCCCAGATTTGTCACCTTGGTTACTTCAAAATACGCTTCACCTTCCAAATTCACTTCCCGCGTATCCGACTGAAAAGCTACAGGATAGCGCAGCTTTGTCATGGCATTCAGCCAAACAACCGTACCGTCCGGCAATACCAGCTTGTACTCTCCCCCTTTGGGAGTTACAATAGTATTATAAACCAATCTGTTTTCATTCTGGCCCCGATGGAAATGATAGGTAATTTTACCGTCCCTGGTTTTGCTGACGGAAAATTCAGGCCGTACAATGGTGGTATCACCGACAATCTTTTCTAGGTCCACAGCTGTACCGTCATCAAACAAGATCTGCGCCGTTTGTTTTCCCGGCAGAACCAACGAATTGATATCCGACAATGCGGTCGAATCCCCGGGACCAACTTTTGGCTGTATGAGAAAATACAAGAGCGAGGCAAAGGCGCAGAACGCGATACAGGCAGCCACCTTGAACCCAATTGAGCTCCACAGGCTCTTCCCAGTTTTTGTAGGAATAGCGTTATTCTCCTTTGCCATGGATATACCGGACATGATCTGCTGAAACTGTCGTTGTCTGTCGAGTTCCGTCGTTTTAAAGGGCTGTTCTATCCCAGCCTCCCATTGCTGTTCCAGTGCAGCCAAAAATTCAGGTGTATGGATCAGTTCACGGATGCGTTTGAGCTCGTCGGCGGTACAGGAGCCATTTCTATATTTTCGGATCAGTTCACGATATCCGTTGTTGTCGTTCATGCTTTCTTTGCTGTTCTATGATGATTAATCGAACGAAAGCGAAAGATGTACCAATGAAAAAGTAAATTTTATAAAAAAAAGGTGAAAATCTTGTCCAGACGTACACGTACAAACTTACTGGCCAGAGCCAAATGATTGCGTACCGTATTTTTTGAGAGGCCAACCTGATCGGCAATATCCTGGTAGCTATGCTCCTCCAACTTATTGAGGCGATAGATCCGTTGCTGTTGTTCGGGAAGCTCGCTGATGATCTTCTCCAGCTCCTGCTGCAATTCATTGTAATCAAGCTGCTGCGTCAATGCGGGAGAAGCTTCCTCCCAACCTGATCGCTGATCGAGTTCATATTGCTCGTGCAGCACCCTCCTTCTGAAGCTGCTGACCGCGATACGTTTGGCCACCCGATGTAAAAAGGGATAGAGTGATTCGGGCCCAGTTATTCTCTCACGATAGTGATGGAGCTGTACAAACGCTTCTTGGGTAATTTCTTCGGCCTCCTCCACTTGCCCAGAAAACTGTATGGCCCGCGCGAAGATCATAGGCTGATAACTTTCGAATATAAGCCGAAAAGCCTTCTCATCTCCTTGCTGGAAAAGAGTGAATGTATTCAATTCAATAGGCGTTTCCCTGATGCTCATGGTTCGTTATCTATGGTAAAAAAATATGGATAAATTAACAACGTCCATTTAACTTTACTGTTAAGCGAACATAAACTTTTACCTCAATATTCTTTGGCTGATTGCGAATAATTGGTTTAAACTGCTATCTAAATTAAAAAATAATTTCTGAATTTCTCGGACCAAATTTCCGAAACGACAAAATCCGGCGGTGGCGGCCAGCTTGTACCCCGTCAAGTCCGAGATACTGATAGACAGCCCCGGAGTCCGTCAATTCGGACTGACTACTGACAGCACACCCCACAACTGACCGATAGACCGATACACTGGACATAAAGGACTATGTTGGACTGTGCCGCTTTAAAGACTGCATACAGCACAATGAACCTGGCTATGCTGTATTGGAAGCAGTCAATAATGGTAGCTTGGATCAGAAGATTTATCAAAGTTATCTTCAACTCGAACGCGAAATTGACCATTTTAGCCCATCATTCCATCAGAAGCGGAAAAAGGAAAGGTCTCAATCAAAACCGCTCACGCGGTCCGGGTACCCTGTTGTACCCGGATCTTTTTAAAACGAACTACCAATAGTTCACATACATAAGCTTTGGGCGATTGATTTTAGGGGCTTAATGCTATATTAAAAGCTAACCTAAGTCCCTTTTACTGTAACATAACATCTGAATGTACAGGTTAATATCTTATTTTTAAGGCAATGGGCCGACATTCAGGATTCGGTATCTCTGGTACATAGAGCGTTTGTCCGCCTCTTTCTTCAACAAATAATGCAAGTAAGCTGCTGATATCATCTACGATATTTTTACCTACATTGTCTTCTACAATTTCGATATCACGATCTGACACTAATTTCACTGCCTGATGAAAGCTCTCCTGTACAATTAGAAAATCCCCCTTGCCATCCTGAGCAGCCCGGTAGATCTCTTGCAGGTCAGTCAGCACCAGGCCCTGACCAATCGCCGATTCAAGCTCCCCGAAATAGTCTTCATTTTTTCGTTCCAGTTCTTGTTTCATAAAATCCCAAGCGCGTGCCTCCAATTGATGTGGTTCGACATTGTTGTAATCAATAGGTAGGTAACCATAATATACAGACGGTCGATCTGCAACTTGCATCAGCTTACTATAGTTATCTTCTGTACAGAATACGAGTGTTTTCAATTTTTCCTCGTTGCTATAGTTGATGAGCGCTTTATCCGCCCGGTTTAAATATTCACGCAACAGATCGTCTAGGTGTTTCGCATCACTACTTCGATCCGGGAGCGTATTGTAAAATCTATTTTCATCAATCGGAAACTCTTCATTCTGCACTTCGCGGACAATACTTCCATTCAGAGCAGTATAAAGCTTGATTCCGCTTTGTGAAAGCAACATAATCAAATAATGTGTCTGGCGGCCGATCTCTTTAATAACAGGACGGACCGCAAAGTTACCACTGATGTGAACACCTTCCTGACTGGTCTCCCATGACGATCTGAATACCTCTACCACAGTATCCGAAATAAAAAGGTGTAGACTTTCCAGGTTATAATTCACATCAATCTCCTGTTCAACCTGCTCCAACCGTCCGATGATATTGGACAGAGTTCTTTTCTCAAATTTTTCCAAAAGCCGATCAATTGCTTCTTTTGTAAAGTTTTTAATCTTTATTCTATCATTTAGATTATCAGGATGTGTTCGATGTGTGTTGACAGAGATTGTAACACATATTTCATCTTGGGTTCTAATGAGCGTCTGTAATAATTTTTCTTCTGACATGAATTTATGAATAATTTAGTAAATGATAATATGCTATAGTTATAACCATCTCTTTTTCTTTTTTGTTTTAAATTATTGGAATCCTTCTATTGTCGATCCGGCGCACAACAGAACGATTCCGATCCAGCGAAGGTTAGCGGACTTGTATTTGTATAGCACACTGTATTAACCAATTCATTAAACGATCTTCACTTTTTCAAAACAAAAAAGGCCGGAGCACTTACTGCTCCGGCCTCAAAAAAACTATCCTTTAACCCTACGTTTACCTATTAATCTTTCTAAATATCAAGTAATGAACAAAGCTGGCTAAAAATGGTTTTAATTATTTTTCTTGTCCGATACAAAAAAATTAGTTCGACAAAACCATTGGGACGCAAACACAGGGCGCTAGCCTACGATTTGTGTTTGCGCCGAAGTATCCACTAGCTCACGCATCCAATTGTTAAAATCCACATCCGAAGGGATTTCAAATTTTTTACGCAATCTGTTTTTGCGGACCTGTACCGCCCTGATCGTGACATAGGTATATTCCGAGATATTCTTTGTCGAAAAGTTGAGAAAAGCCATGGCGCAAAACTCCAATTCTGTCGTTCTAATTTTCGGGTCGAGGGATTTCAACGCGTGTATAAACTGCGGATACAATTCGGTAAATAAAGTCAGGAACTCCGGATTATTACTTTTTGCCAGGTCGATCAGATTATTAAATTTATTTTCCCCGATTTGCTCCGTAAGTTCCCTGTTCACTGTTTCTGTCTCCTGTAAAGCCTCATCTTTTTGACCCAAAATCTTGCGGTTGCGTCTAGTACGCCATACAAAAAATGCAGTCACCACAACAAGTAATACCAGTGCAATTATCGACAACTTAATTGATTTTGAAACCTTGGTATCCGATTCCTGATCTTTCAATTTTAAAATCAGGCTGAGGACCTGATCGACCACCGCTCTATTTTCATTTTCCAAGGAATCATTGAGCCGGCTAAAGGCCATTTCATAGCGATCAGCTTTAGCTTTGTCCAAACCCGTTTTTCGGTAAAAATCAGCCAGCTCTCGGTATGAATTCTTCATGCCAATTCTACTCCCGGCGGCCCGCTTTCTTGACAAGCCCTCTTCATAGAAAGCAGCAGCCTTTTTAAAATCTCCTCTCTTTTTCTCCAATAGACCCAAGGTGCCATACGTATTCATAACGACCGGAATTTTATATTTTTTCATGAGTTCCAGCGATTTGTCCAGGTATTGCTGGGCTTTCGCGAAATCGCCTCTTTCGATATATAACCTTGCAAAATTTTCATAAACAATCTGATATCGCATGGCTGCATCTTTCTCTTGAAAGACCCTCAAATTCTTTAATTGGAGTTCAGTATATTTTTGCATGGAATCCAATTGACCCATACGCAGAAAAGCAACTGATAAATATTCATAATTAAATTGGAGGGATTTTATCTGTTTTTCGCCGGTCAGTTTTTTGATCAGTCCCTGTTGCAGACGGAACGCGCGAAGGGCCTGTTGATTCAGCTTGAGTTCGCCGTAGGCCCTTCCCCGTAAGCGTAAGACTTCGGATTGCATAAAAATTTCATTCTTATAATAGTCCGTGGATTCGATACGGTCCAGCTGTTTCAGTCCTTCCTTAAACAACCCTGCTGTCACAAGACCTTCTGCTATGTAAGAGCCTGATTTTGCTTTTCCTTCATCATAGTCAGCTTCGTTGGCCAAATGAAGTGCTTTTATCGAAGTCTCTATATAGGGTAACAATTGTCCCGCCTGACCAAATTCTCTTGCTTTGGCCAAAAGTGACTCCACTGCCTGCTTCTGCTGATCGCTTGCGGTTGATTTAGCGGATAATTTTAGTGTAACTAATAATAAAATTAAAAATAGAAACTGCTTTTTCATTTTGTAGGTTACAGATATTAGGTAGAAACTTATTGCTAGAATTTAAGGCTAATTCAGCCTCAAAGTAGTGCGGTGCAAAACTAAGCATTCCAAAACATTAAACCGTCATTATATATTCCCAACAGACCGTTTTTTTTAACGACTTGATTATTTTGATATCAGCATGACGCAAACATGCAAGATGATTAAAAAAAATTAATGTTTCACAGTGAATCCACCTAATCCAGATACCAAAGCTTTATTAACAATGGATAATAGTTCTTTTATCTCAAAGGGTTTAGGGAGAAAATAGTTGGCACCTGCATCGAGCGCAATATCCCTACCGTTATAGGACGCCGAAATGCAAAGAATAAACATCTGAGCAAGGATTTTATAAGAACGAATTTGTTTCATTAGATCTTCGCCATTTAGTCCGGGCATTTGTAAATCACAGATAAAAATATCAGGTTTTTCGTTTATTATCATGTCCAAGACGAGCGAACTGTTGCTTTCGCTTATGATGGTGGCATCAGTCATACTCAATATCAGCTCCAAAGCCTCCAAAATTACGAGGTTATCATCACATAAAAAGATCTTTTTATTCATTATTAATAGTACATCGCAAAAACCTATCTGGACAAGTTAACTTTCCTCTGAGTGTTCTATGCATTAATACCTAGTTGATTTTAATATCCTGAGCAATACAATCTCGAAGTCATCCCCCCATTATTGCATTGTGGCTCCTACGGAAATGTGCTCCCGCTCAACAATTGGTTTTCGCTGAATCTGATCGCGCATCCAGTTATTAAAATCTATATCAGAAGCGATATTAAGCTTTTTGCGCAATCTATTTTTGCGTACCTGTACAGCCCGTACCGTGACAAAAGTATACTGAGCAATATTTTTGGTCGAAAAATTCAGAAAAGTCATGGCACAGAATTCCAATTCGCTACTACGGATCTTGGGGTTTATTTTCTTTAATGAGATAACAAAATCAGGATAGATTTCACTGAACAAAGCCAAAAACTCAGCACTATTATTCTTCGCTAAAGCAATTAAATTATTGAAGTTATTCCTTTCCATTGTATATCGTTTTTCAGTAAATTTTCGTTTTTATATTTCCGTCCTTTGATAAACCCATTCAATCAATAGCTGATATTATTTTTAGAGGGAATAGGCAATTACGAGTAATTAAACTCGACAGGGCTCAAATGATCCCCGCCGAGTTAATCCAAATATATTATCACGGGCCCTCACGCAAATTAGGCCCGAGCGATAATTCAGTATAGCCAGCATTCAAAAGTTCTTATCAGTATCTTTTTTGCAGGTGCTTCTAGCCAGCAACTCCCAAACCGAAATGTTCTCCCTTATTCTGCTTGACAAATATTTGCATTAAAAGAAAGAAACAAAAAAAACCGCCTTTCACATAGATATCACACTTTGTAAAAAACTGAAAAACAAGACATTACTATTACAAAAAAGGACATATAATCTAAATCCAAAAATCCAGTGAATGTAATTCTACTCCAAAATTAAAGGCCTCCTCATCAAAGAAGGCCTTTAATTTTTTCATTTTCTATCGCTCCCCCCCGCAATTTGAACTGAATCTGCTCATGGGTTAGCGATTAAAATATTCGTCCCAATAAAAAAGCTCGACAGGTATCCACTACATCCTGTCGAGCAATCTTGTTATTAAACACTATTAGTTCAGATAAATTACCAGTTGATCAAGCGATTGTCATCATCCGCTTGATCCCAGGATTGTTGAGGATCATTGCTGACATCTGCCGGAGCAGCAGAACCCGCAGCGATACCTTGTTCCAGTTCCACATTTATTGCCTCAATTTTGGGACTGATATATATATTTTTAGACTGATTAGTTTTCATGTTATATTTTTTAGATTGTTATTTCAAAAATTTATTTCGAAGATCCAATTCGTATTATGGACAAGCGATTTTCTTTCTACCACTGCCGGCACCAACCATTTTGGTCGCTCCCTGAACGACTTGGGTAATTTTAACATTATTAGTACTAGAACTCCATGGTACAATGTTAAATTGACCTTGTGTCAGCGCCAATGGATACAACACTCCGCCAGAACTTTTGCTACCATACATTTTTACTTCTCCCGAACGGCTAATAACCACACGAATAATCGGATTTGTTGCAGTACCTGTCATATTATAAATCTGAGGTAGAGTGGCTCCTCCTTCAGTATTAGTTCCATTATATTCACTTCCGTCCTCAAACCGTACATTCTTAGGTGCAATTGCAATACCTGATTCAAACTGAATTTCTTGTGTCGCTAATTTTGTTCCATTGATCTCCATGTTAAAGGAGTTGTCCAATTGAAGGATATCAAAGACAAATCCATAGTCTGCTCCAGGAGCAGTAAGGTCTTTAGTCAATACATATCCTGCTGGCCGAGTTACTCCATCAACAACAGCTCCTCCTCCTGACGCTGGATAAGTCCAGTTGAGGTCAGCTCCACCGGTTACCGGCTGTGTACAAGTCTTGAAATTCAGGTTTAGGTTATAGCGCTGTCCCGGTAGGATGTTCAAGCCTGAAACAGAAACATTGGATTTGGTTTCTCCATCGATGGTGATGGAGCCAAAATTAAACGCACCACTTGTCGTCCCCGGGTGAATCAATAGTGTAGGAACACTTGATACCGTCCGTAAACCAGCTCCTAAAAGCGGAAATTGTACAGCGGTAGTTGAAGTAGTCCCATTATAGGTTATTAGACCATCTGCTAATTTTAAACTTGCACTCGGATGTGTAGGGTTTATTGTCGGCGAAACCAAACTCGTTATTGCACCGGTCATTTCCGTCGCCATGGTCAAGTTAGTGGTTACTTCACTATACTGATGTTTCAGGATCACATCCAGGTTATTATCACCAGAGTGCACCGTTAAATCCTTCTTGAAATACATGAGGTCCGCGCTGATGTTGTCCAAGCTGGCATTCGCTAGATCAGCCTGAGCCGTCACTGCTGGAACTGTTGCCGTGCTATTGATCGAATAGGCTACAAAAGTATACGTTTTTTCCGCATCCAACGTGATTTCAGTGCTATTGTCCACTGAATTGGTGTAAGTCTTTTCTGTTACATAATCCCCGTCGGCGTTGTACACCACGATTTTATACTTGACATTGGCTGCCAGTGGTGTTCTTTCTTCACTTACCGCTGCACGGCTACCGGACGAGGCCCGTAACAGGTTGCCACTTGTCACGGACGACTCGCTGGTCAATGTTGCCTCAAAAGAGCTTGATTTTGTCAACGGAATCACCGTCGTCTGGATCGCTCCCGCAACAGTATTTCCTGTACTTGCTTTCTTAGTTGTTACGATCGGGTTTTCTACGCCCAGTAACTGAATATTGACACTAGCTTTGCCACTTGCTGCCACACTGTCTTTGCTTTCCTTACAGGAATACATCGACCCACATACCAAAGCTGATAGAACTAGCGCTCTCCAGCTTACGTTTGTCTGTGTTTGTAAAACCATTTTCTTTCTTAGTTTTTTATGATTAATAAATATTTTAATTAATTATCTGCAAATATGAAAATAATTTCACCAAAAGAAACAATAACAACATATCACAAATGTATCACATATTTATAAATACAAAATAAACAAAAGACATTAATTAGAAATATATTATCACTAAAAGACACTAAAGACATCAAACGGGATAATCAAAAGCGGTCGGGCGTCTTTTTTTATCAATTGTTTGATAATTAGATTAAAACAAAAACAACAAAACACTATATATCAAATAGTTACATTAAATGTGATATGTATGTGATAAAAATGTGATACGCATAGTTCCCCCTTTTTTTTAGCTTCTGCACTATCTTTGATGCGAAGAGTATGCTATATCAAGGCGATGTATTCAGTTAGGAGAAGCCTCTACAACAGCTAATTATTTAAATGAAAAGAAATTAACATACAACATTCAATTTAGAGCGTCGCAAAAGGTACAAACAATTGGACCTGCACTAACAAAAGGCATTTATCACCAGGCTACAATGAACTTTAATCCATGATTAAACGCTGTGTAAGGTGTAATAAATATTAAACAGAAACCAAATAAAAAATATACACATGAAAAAGAGAACTGAAAAAAAGATGTACGTGACACCCGTAATCGAGCAGTTACAGGTGCTGATGGAAGAAGGTGTGGCTGCAGGATCGGTAGGATCTACCCAACCCGGAGGAGGCTCTGGCGTTAACGAAACGGACTGGAACAACGGCGGAACAGAAACCAAAGATCCGAATGGCGGTGAATGGTGGAACTAATCACAATCAAAAATTATTATAACAATTATGAAAACAATGTATCAGATTATAAAGATAAAATTAGCCTTGATTGTTCTTCTAACGGTTGCCGTTTCCTGTAGCAAGGAGAAAGGTGAAAATACGATTGAAGTGAATAAAGGGATAAAACTGGCTTTAACAGAAGCTCAATTCGGTGGCGATAATATATCCGTGGCGAAAGCATCAGCCAAAGCTGGCGCGACTGAACCTTTAACGATTACAAAAGAAATTCAGTCGGGGCCGTTTAGTATTACCGCCGAACTTACAGAAAATACCCTGAGTAGCAGCGGAGTTAAAGCATCGAACAGTAAAAAGGCAGCAACGTCTTCGTTGTCTTTAAGAGGTCCGGTCACCTATCGGGTAGTAGCCTATGAAACAGACGGTACCTACATCGACCAGGCCGTTGGTGACGCTGCAGATTCAACTCAGGTATTTTTTGGAGACAAATTGATCGCGGGTAATAAATATACCTTTGTGATCTATTCATTGGGCTCTACGACCACTGCTCCACCTGCTGCTCCAACAACAAACCTGTATACGGCAGGTCAGATTAATTTTGATTTTACAAGCTATGAAGAGAATGGTGGGGACTTGATGTATGCGATTGAAAAAGATGTTACCATCCTCGGCAACAATACCCCGACGCCATTGACGACGCCATTACAGCATATGTTTACCCGTGTCACTCTTCTTGTCGACAATAGCGATGCTACCGGGACATTTGGTACCGCAAACTATCAAAAAGGGGGCTATCTGTCAGAGGTTCCGGTTCAAGCAGAATGGGTTTCACCTTTCGCTGATGCCACTGTCGATCTAAGTACTGGCGATGTCGTATCGACGGTTAATGATAATAACGTACCTCCTATTTCAGATTTAAATGCCACAGCCCGGACTTTTATCGTTAACCAAAATCGGTCAAACACTTTTTCCATTGCATTAACGATACCAAGCGGCCAGATCAAAATTGGTCATGATGTCAATGCGCAAGCTGTAAGCTTTAATTTTTCAAATGCGGATCTTGGTTTAAAACCTGGTTTTTCCTACACCATGAAATTGCGCTTTAACAGCGACCGCTTTGTCAATGCGGCCAATGTTACCAGAAGCGCTACTGCAGCTGATGCACGCTATGCTGTGATCGGTGGGTACCGTTGGGATCGTTATAACCTGGGTGTAGCGAATGTAAACCCTGCAACCAACAATCCTGATGCAAATCCTTCAGTACAGGCCTTATATGGTAATTACTATCAATGGGGCCGTCAAGTACCCGTAGCAAATGCTTACAGTGGCGATGGCGCGATCGCAGGATGGAATACAACTCCTGCTGCGGATGGTTCCTGGAATAATGGTACAGCGACCGCTCCTGTGAAAGCAGCACTAGACCCATGTGGTACAGGAGATAGAGTCCCTAGTCAAGCTGAATATACTCGTTTAGGAAATTATACGCGACATACATCTATCGGAAATTGGATTCCAAATACAGGAACTTCAGCTGGATTATCAGATTTTACAGCGGCACATATTATGACCAGCAAAAAGAGCAGTGATATTAAATTAAGCTTTCCCGCAGCTGGCCATAGAGAAACAACCGACGGATCACAGCGTCTCAGACAGGCCACTGCTATTTACTGGTTAAATACTGCAGTTGGCGGTAATGATAGAGCACTACAAGGCAGAGGGTTTCAAAGTTCTTGGGATACACAGAATTACTTTAAACGTGCAGGTTATCCAGTACGCTGTATCCAGGATAAATCATAGGTAAATTATAGCTTTTATTTGTATTTTGTTAATCCCTACTTACTTAATACTTCCTATTGAAAACAATAGGAAGCAAAGCTCGGCTGGTTTATCCAAGCCGGGCTTTTTTTCCTATTGTTTATTCTTGAAAGCAACATAAGGTCTTGCTAACATAGCCACTAGTGAAACAAAGCCAGAGAAATTCATCAGCGATACAGTTTGTTAACGGTATGAAAACAGAACGTAGAGGTAGCCAAATAACCATGCGATATTTATTATTTTTGGATAGACATATCGATGATGTCATACAGGGCCGCACGATGGAATTTATGAAGATCAACACGATTGCGCGTGAGCTGGCCATTTCACACAAACATCTTATTTATATCCTCCAAAAAGAGAAAGGGAAGCATCCCAGTTACTTCTACAACCTGAAAATTATAAGCAAAGCAAAAGAAATGCTCAGCAACTCACCGCTATCCATCGCTAAAATTGCCTTTATGCTTACCTACGATGCCTCCAATTTTTCAAAGTTATTTAAAAAATGGACCGGAGAGACTCCAGGAAATTTTAGAAAAAGTCACAGGCCCATCCCTATCAAACCGTCCGCAGCAGAATAGCGCACAAAAATATGATAATCCGACCGACACAAGTGACTCATTCTTTCAAAGCCTTTAGATTTCCACCTGGCAATGTTCGGACAATCCATGCATCCAGGTATTGAAATCGACCTCCGAAGGTATATTAAACTTCTTTCGCAACCTATTTTTGCGGACCTGTACAGCCCTGACTGTCACATACGTATATTCCGCAATGTTCTTAGTTGAAAAATTAAGAAAAGCCATCGCACAAAACTCCATCTCAGTCGTTCTGATATTAGGATCAAGTGTTTTCAAGGATTGGATGAACTGGGGGTAGAGTTCAGTAAATAAGATCAAGAACTCCGGATTATTGCTTTTGGCCAGATCGATCAGATTATTGAATTTGTTTTCGCCAATTTGTTCGATAAGTTCCCGGTTCAATGATTCCGTTTCGTGCAGTTCCCCCTCCTTTTGTCCCAGCAGCCTACGATTATGCCTTACGCGCCATATAAAAAATGTGATCACAACAATAAGTACCAGCAGGATAACTACCGTGATAGTAACTGATTTTGAAACCTTGGTAGCGGTTTCCTTGTCTTTTGATTTCAGAATCAGGTTTAATGCCAGGTGGATAACCTGTTTGTTTTCTTTCTCCAGAGAATCGTTGAGCCGGCTAAAGGCTCGTTCGTATTCATTAACTTTTGCCTGATCTAGCTTAGTCTTCCGATAAAAATCAGCTAAATGTCTGTAACTATCCTTAACTCCATTCCTGTCACCAAGTGCCCTCTTATGTGCTAAGCTCTTCTCATAAAACGCCAATGCCTGTTTATAATTCCCTTTTTCGATCTCCAGGTTAGCCAAAAAAAGATAGGTATTAGAATATTGAGGAATTTTATATTTATCCACAAGTTCCAGGGATTTATCAAGGTATTTTTGCGCTCTGCCAAAATCACCTTTTCTCACATACAATTGCCCCAGATCATCGTACAGTCCCAGATACATTAGCGCATAATTCTTTTCATCCCCTCCCTGCAGTACACGCAATTGAAGTTCAATATATTTCTGGACCGAATCCAGTTGTACCAGACGATCGAAAACCGTACACAAGTTTGCATAAGTATACAGATACGATATTTTTTGTGCATCCCCCTCCAGATTCTTAATTACGCCCAACTGCAGATAATACTCCCGGATGGCTTGCTGATTCAATTTGAGGTATGTATAAGCTCTTCCCCGTACCCGATGGACTTCGGATTGCATGATAATTTTTTCTTTATAATAATTTGTTTGCTCCACAGCTTCAAGATGCTGTAGTGCTTCCTTATATAGCCCCACATATACAAGTGCATCAGCCATTGAAAAATGAGCCCTTGCTTTTCCCTCGTCATAATTATAGGTATCGGACAATTTAAGGGCCTTGATTGCCGTCTCCAACTGTGGTAAAAATTGGCCCTGACTCTGAAGTTCTTTTGCTTTGCTTACAATCGAATCAATCTCTTGCTTCTTGTTATCCGCGGCAATTGACTTAAGCGTCAATAGGCATAATATAAAAAATAACAAGTGTATTTTCATTGAATAGTTGGTTATCATTAAGTTAAACACATATTTACAGTTCTTTACCTTTAAGTCTTTAAACTTAACATTGTACCTATAAGAAACCATTGCTTTTCATTTAGATGCTTACAAAATTGCTTTTTAATAATTTAAAGATCAAAAACTAATATACTACAGTTATATCACAATTATATCACATATTTATCGCTTATTAGTCTCAAAAATACTACGTTTTGTAGAATTTATAACAAACTCCTTCAAATTACATTTATCTTATCTGATCTTTAGACAGATCAGAGTAGAAAGATCTGTTGACTTTTCAATTATTATTTAGGTTCGTCCTTTTGGTCAGTGTTTTAAAGCTCCTTCGTAGGAATTAAGTCACGCCAAAAAAGGTTTGCGCGTAATAGAAAAAGTTGTCGTCGATGACATCATAAATGGTCCCTGCACCTTAACACCACATAACTACCTGCATACCTGAAATTTAGGTAAAAAAAGCTCAATATATTTTGAATGCAGGGCAAATCCAATCTAATTCCGAACTTGTATCATTCATCAGCTTGACTTACGATACGATGATACCGCTTTATGGTATTGGATAAATTTGGCACATATACATTTTTGCGGACTTAATGCAGGAGATTATTCCGGAAGGCAAAGCGGACAAGTTGCGCTGTATTTCTGGTATTTGTTTTTTCCAGGAGATGCTGGCGATAGCCTTCAACAGTCCTTTTGCTCAGGAAAATCTTATCGGCGATTTCACCGTTGGTAAGACCTTCAGCAATCAGTTCCAATACAGCAAATTCCCTTTCGGAGATATCATAGTATTTTAAAATCGCGTTTATATCAACGGCAATTGGGGAGAAATTTTTATAATTTTGCATAAAACTTAAGCTTAAAGAAGTCGTCATGTAACGATTTCCTCCAGCGATCTGCTGTATACCGAACAGAATTTCAGTATAATCCGCCGCTTTTGACAGGTAACCGTCAGCACCAGCATCGAAGGCTTCAATTACCTTGCCCTGATCTTCCGACATTGACAAAACAGCAACTTTGACCTCAGGATATACCTTTTTCAATACTTTTATAAGCGCAATGCCATCCATTTCCTTCATTTGCAGGTCTGTCAATACAAGATTGGGCGCCTTGCATTTTTCGAGGTAAACCAATGCGTCTTCTGCACTCCCCACTTCATCGGTTACAACCAGCTTTTCGTCAGACTCCAATAGCATCCGTAATCCGGTGCGTACAATTTGATGGTCGTCAACTAACAGTATTTGGGTCATTGTCTTCTCCTTTTTAACACATTAATATAACGTTCAATTTAAACAAATATTTTAACAACACCTTATATTTTTAAATTACTATTAAATGTTTAAACATTGGGAAAAGAAGAACCTGATAATACCCCTGTTCAAGCGTTTTTTTAGGGTTCAATCTACTTCTTCTGTTAAAGCCATCTTTGCGATCATGATATTTGGACCTTTTTTCGTATTTACCTTCATTTTTAATACACCGTCGTTGGAATCTTCCCGCATGACATGCAATTTGACCCATTGTCCATCTTTATCGTGCTGGCCTAAAGTATATTGCCGACCTTCAAATTCAATATCCGCCCGACGTCCTAGATTATTCCAGTCATGGAAAAAGACATAAAAAGTACCGATCATGCCCTGTGGCACATTCAGGGTCAATTCCATGTGTTTACCCTGCCAGGCCGATGCTACCGCATCTTTCCAGACACCATCTGCCTTTACAGTATAAGTCGTTCCTTTTTTGGATTCACTCAAATCCAAAAGACTGGACCAATCCATATTTTGCCCCATTTCTTTCACTTTTTTTCCCGCTTCCACATACAACAATGCATTCTTAAAGGCTTTCGGCGCCACACTTTTTAAAGGCTCGATGAAGACAAACATCTTTCGTAAAGAATCCAAATTAGGCTCATACTCAGGTGCAAAATCATCCGAAGCCATATACTTTTTAAGACTGGCTTTCAACTGTTGGCTCACTGGATTGCTCTCATCCTGCAGATTAAAGCCCGTCACCAGCAGTTTCCCTTTGCCAACCTTTAATTCAAAAATGGAAGCCAGCTTATTATTGCGATGAAAATCATCTATCGGCTGGGCAATAGGCCTATAGTCAGCCGGAAAATTGTTGATGTAAAACCCCTTGGCACCTTTGTAGATCGACTGCCATTGCCAGTTGCCATACGTATCTGTCGGAAAGTCAGCAAAAGCAGGATGTTTGTCGCGCAGTAAAAGACCGATGGTATTGATTCCCTGTCCCGGAAAAAAAGTAAGTGACCAGTAGAGCGGATAGAAGCTGATCAGGTCTGCCGTGACCACATTTCCGAGGTCAGCAGCATCCAGCAATACCTTACCGCCTGCATTTAAAACCTGCTCGGCCTTCCTGTCAAAGCGGTCGGTTACATAGATATTCTTCATATCCTCCTTCACCGGTGGATAAACCCATATTTCCCATCGATTTATGTTGGGCCGGCCCTTTAGCCCCACCTCCACCGTCAGTTTCGTCGCCTTTTTGATCCCGGAAAAATCACTCTCAAAAGTTCCTATAATCGCTGAACTCCCCGACCGAAACAATTGACCGGAGAAATCCCCCGATGAAAGTACCTGTGCTGTTCCATCGTAAATCTTCCAATAAACCGCATCGCGGATATCAGCCTTGCCGTAGTGTGCGACCTGTACTTTTGCATGAAATGTTTCTTGTGTCTGCCAGACAAATTTCGGCATACGCAGTAACATCACTGTGGTATCATGGTGCATCCTGAATTCTTCCGGGCTTGTAATTCCCTTGCTGTCGTAGAAAGCATCAAGCCAGCCAATGAGCGCTTCCCCCTGTCCCTGGTAGTCCTGCATACCTAACAGCTGTATCCCGGCAGCCGAAGGTGTACGAAGAAAAGACTCGATCTCATTCTTATACATCAGCTGATTCAGTGCGCCGGATGCCTGCACAAAAGCTTCATTTTGCGATTCCAGATTGTTTTTTCTGGCTTGCTCGCGAAACTGCTCGAGGTTTCTTGCTTTTAATACGCCTGTGTACTTTTTTATTTCATCCCACCTGGGGTAAACCGGCCATTGACCGATTTCATGTGCTATAACGGGGATATTGGACTGGCTATATACTTTTTCAAAATCCCAGTCCGTGGTAGCACCACGTAATCCTCTGGTCCCCCCGAGTTTGTCAATGTAATGCGTCACGATAAACTGATCCAATTCGGTGATCTTTCGTGCTGAAGAAACCGCATACAATCTTCGGGAATCTTTCTCCTTGTAAGGCCTCAACCAAGATTCCATCACGTCAAAGTCCGAATTGCCCAGTTCATTTCCGATGGCCATGGTTGTAAAAGAAGCATGGTTTCCATAACTGGCCAGCATCGTCGCAATCTCTTTTTGCGCAAATGAATCTGCAGAGGCATTATAACCAAGACCTTTTGGTCTGCCCTTGGTGTTCATTTCCTCTCGCCCCGGATTATCTACGGCCATCCACCAATCCAGCCAGATCACTTCGGGCTGGAGGTAAAGCCCGATTCGGTCTGCCGCAACAAAAGCCGCTTCCGGTGGACACCAGGAATGAAAACGAACATGATTCAATCCATAGGACTTATAAATGCGAAAGATCCTTTCCCATTCCTCAACATCCATTGACGGGTAACCGGTCAATGGAAAATGCACACAGTCCAAATTTCCACGCAAAAAAACAGGGCGTTTGTTTACCAGAATCTTTGATCTGGAAGCACTGATTTCACGGAAACCTATTTCCATCTCCTTCATATCCAACTGCCGGTCTTTCTCATCCAGCAATTTGATCGCCAATGTGTAAAGATTCGGATTGATATCATCCCATAACCGAATTGACTCCGGTACATTTTCAGTCATTTCGATTGGCTGTTTCGCCGACAGCAAAGTAAACTTCCGTATTCCCTGAAATACCACAATGCCACTGTTGCGTTCCCGAAAGGAGTAGGCTAGCTTGACAGACCTTTTTTTTCCGTCGATGTTCAGCAAAGTATCCCTGAGCTGAAACGCTTTCGGGGCTATCGATGTAAAAACTTGCGGATTGAAAAAATGAGCCGAATTTTTTGCAATAAGTTCAATTTTACCGACTATACCGTTCCAGATACTTTGCGTATACTCCGTATAAGCATGCCCTTTGTCCCCAATATTATAGATCATGTCATTGTTCACACGGATTGTCAGCCGATGCCTACCGGGGCTAAGTGTCCCAAGTGTGTACAGATGTGGCGAATTTAAGGCATCCCTGGTCGAAATTTGTTTATCGTCCACAAAAAGCATGGATTGCCACATCACACGTTCCAGATTCAAAAACAACTGTTTATCTTTCCAGCCCTCAGGTACTACAATGTCGCGCTGATACCAGGCCGGTCCATAATATTTAAATGAGCGGGTTAATATACCAAAGTCTGATCCGACTGTTTCTGTCCCATATCTAGCTTCATCTGTTGTCCCCGGTAAATGTATCGTGTGGGCAAGATCCTTTTCAAACCACCTTTCCTCCAGTCCACTGTTTTTCCCGTCGAGTGCAAAGCGCCAGGATCCGTCCAAATTTTGTGTGTTCTGTGCAAATGAATGAATTGAAATAATCCAGAAGAAAACTCCAATAATTAAGGATAATCGTGTCATAATTGATGTATAACTAAAATATTAAATACAAAAGAACTCATATTAACGCTATTCGTGATGTAGAAAAATAGTGAAAACATGTAAAATATACCTTTTTCTATATACCGCTCTTCATGAAGTGTCTAGCTAGGCGAAACAAATTTTTCATAAAAATTTAACAGTTTCTAAATGTAGTATACATAAACTTTGTTTAGTATTACAAAACTTATGTATATTTATATTAAATGAAAAAGTTAGCAACTTACTATGTTTTTAGCAATGCCAATACACCACTTCTCAAAGTTGACAAACCTATTCCGGAATTAAATGAAGGTGAAATATTGGTCAGTATACGATACACCACACTCTGTGGTAGCGATCTGCATACCTATTGCGGTTTGCGCAGCGAGCCCTGTCCAACTATTTTAGGCCATGAAATTGTCGGCGTTGTCGAAGAGATTTCTTCATCCCACAGCGGTCTTGACATGCAGGGCAATCCACTCCGAATCGGCGATATAGTCACCTGGACCGTATTTTCTAGTGATCCCAACACGGACGTTTACCAGTCCGAAATACCGCAAAAAAACGATAAGCTATATAAATATGGACACCGTCAGATTACCGAGCAGGACAATCTGCACGGGGGCTTGGCCACCCATATTATCCTTCGTCCACATACTGGTATACGTAAACTGCCCAAAGAGATTCCTTTAGCTGTGGCAGCAACAATCAATTGTGCCGTAGCGACTTCGGCCGGCGCACTTCGACTTGCTGATACGGTAGCCGGGAAAAACATCCATATTGCCGGCATTGGTTTATTAGGATTGGTTAGCATAGCGATGTGCAAGGAATCAGGTGCAAACAACATTATTGCATCTGATATTAATTCCGACCGTTTAGCAATGGCGAAAAGTTTTGGTGCCACCCATACAGTCCACCTCGGCGAGCTCAAAGACAGCACCTTATTGCAGGATATTGCGGTCGACAGGTTCATTGACATGAGCGGCTCCCCTGACGCCATGGAAACGGGCATCGAGACCTTGGCACTCCATGGCCATGCCGTCCTTGTCGGAGCAGTATTCAATCAACGTAAGACCGGAATCGATGCCGAAAAAGTCATCCGAAAAATGCTTACCATAAAAGGCTTACATAATTACAACTATACAGATTTCTCTACAGCCGTAGATTTTATTATTGAAAATTGGCAAAAATATCCATTTGAATCATTGATTGAACACGAATTTCCCCTCGAGGAAGTCAATACAGCGATAGCTTATGCGATAAGCCAAAAGCCCATTCGTGCCGGTCTATCTATTCATACCTCAAACGAAAAGTTCTAATGGAAAAGAAGTTCAGAAGAGATCAATGGAAGATGCTGTTTGTCACCATGTTTTGTTACCTATTCTTTTATACGGGACGTCACAACTTTGGCTGGGCTGCCCGCGGGATAGCCAAAGAGCTTGACATCAGCTTCCAACAAGTGGGCTGGATCAGTTTTGCGATGCTGATGGGGTATGCTGTTGGCCAGCTGATCAATGGCAATCTCGCCGACCGACTGAGCCCAAAACTGATGATCATCACCGGTGGAGGTGTTTCCATTCTTTGCAACCTGGCCATCAGTTTCGCCGGTTCGTATACAGCGATTCTTGTTCTTTGGACGCTGAACGGCTATTTTCAATCCATGGCATGGGGATCTGGCGGTAAGCTGATTTCCAATTGGTGGAGCAGTTCAGAGCGAGGTAAAGCCTTTGGTTTTTATACCATGGCAGCAGGAAGTTCTTCCGTTCTGACATTTTTTATGGCATTGATTCTCGTCCAGCAGGAACAAAGCTGGCGCAGCCTTTTCAGGTATCCTATCCTATTGCTCGCTGCGGCATTACTCGTATTTTTGACAGTTGCCTATAGTGACCCCAAAAGGAAAGGCTATACAATCGGGGATGAAGAAGGAGAATCCGTCGCAAAACAGGAAAACTGGAAGCAATCCTACCAAAAAGTATTTCAGAACCGCAACTTTATGATCGCCTCTTTTGCTATCGGCTTTCAGAGTATGGCACGCTATGGGCTTATCTTCTGGGTACCGATCCATTTTTTGGGAAACAACTACAAAGAATCCTCCGGCAATATGTGGCTTACCCTGCTTATCCCTATCGGTATGGCGCTGGGGGCTGTTTCATTTGGCTATATCTCAGACCTCATTTTCAACAAAAACAGAAGCAAATCCATCTGTACCGGAATGATCATCAGTTGCATCATCGCCATTCTTATTTATTGTGTCCCTATTCACAACCATTTTTTGGTTGGTATATTGATGTTTACTTCAGGATTCTTTGTCTATGGTCCACAGGCCAACTTCTGGACACTAAGTCCCGACCTATTGGGGACCAAACTCGTGGGCACAGGCATAGGCGTGATGAATATGTTTGCCTATGTCTTTGCCGCTATCGGTGAACCATTGTTTGGTAAACTCATCGATTACACCGGTAATACAGCCAATATTTTTCTATTTGTAGCCCTTATCTGTGCGATATGTGCCACAATCATAAGCTTTGTCAAAACTAAAAACGCGATCATTTATCAACAAATTGATCACAGGGTCAGAAGCGCGCAAGCGAATTCAATTATTAAGAACTAACATATGAAAATGAAATCACTACTTTTATTCCTATTTGTAGCTACCTGCATGAAGGTAGATGCACAGCGTGTTGTCATCATCGGCATAGATGGCTTTAGTACCGAAGGATTCAAGGGATCCAAACATCCCAATATCGACCAATTGTTTGAAAAGGGATTAATAACGCTCGGCAGTAGACCTGTATTACCCTCGGTGACCCTACCCAACTGGACAAGTCATCTTACCGGACAAGGACCTGAAGAGCATGGCATCACTGCTAATAATTGGACATTGGCAAAGCATCCGCTCCAGGCGATCGAAACAGACATTGATGGCTATACACCATCCATATTTAAGGTACTGAAAGATAAAAAACCAGGTTCAAAAACTGCATTCTATTATAACTGGGCCGAACTCATCAATCCGATCAATAAAAAGTACCTCGATGAAGTTTCCTTTGAGGAAAACGATAAATATCAGAACAATTACGCGAAGGCATTAAAATTTATCAGTGAGAACAGGAATGATCCTACGCTGGTATTTTTGTACAGTGTTCACGTTGACCATGCCGGTCATGGAAATGGCTGGATGTCGCCTGAATATATTTCGGCAATCGAAGAAGTCGATGGTGAAATTGGCCGTTTTATTCATCAACTGAAGGAACAGCAACTTTACGAGGACAGCTATTTTCTGTTGCTTTCTGATCATGGTGGCATTGCTAAAGGTCATGGCGGCGTCACGATGAACGAGATGCAAGTACCATTTGGCATTACCGGCAGAAAAATCAAAAACCTAGGCGTTACGGACATATTCTTTAACAGCAATCGGAATACCTCTTGGATATTGGCAAGGCTATTTGGGCTGAAAGCTATTCCCAGATCATGGACCGGCCTTGCTCCTACAGAAATTTTCAGGTAAAGAATAAAGCTACCAAAGGGCGATACCCAAGAAAAATTTTTAGTATATATCGAAATTATTTCAGTGTGACATCTAGATAAACCGAGTGTCGTCCATAGGTATCATAGAATGGTTTAAAATCAACACCATCAATCTTGAACGTTAAACGTTGTGGGTCACCTGTGATAGATTTGCTGATATCCCTTGCATCCAGCGTTACTTTACGCCAGTCTTTTCTTGCCTCGGGTTCTTGAGCCGCTAACAAGATCGGTCCATAAAATAAACTAGCAATGTTCTGTTGATCCATGACCGGATCTAAATGAAATTGGAAAGGCATCTTCAGCGTAATGTGATCGCCAGTCTTCCAGTTACGGCTCAATTTCAAATACGTACCCGGCTCTGCCTGTACTTTTTGATCTTTCCCGTTAATAGTCACATAAAATCCTTTGGTTGCCCAACTCGGTACACGGACATGAAGATCAAATTTGCCGTTCCCTTTTATGGTCAGCTCCGTCTGGTCTTGTTTTGGAAAGCTCGTTTTCTGCACTACGGTTACTTGACGTTCAGCCCATTCCAAAGTAGAAGGGATAAATAGATTGACATATAAAGCCTGATCATCCTTGCTTTTAAAATAAATACTATTTTGCAATTTGGTACTACTTTCAATTGCGGTACCATTACAACAGGTAAAGCCCGTCATATTGGGATTTCCAAATTGCTTGATCGCACCGGGCCTTAACGGTATATGATACGTGTTGGCCGAGGTATTTTCGGCAACAGAAGCCAAAATATGGTTATATAAGCCACGTTCATAGTAATCCATGTATTCTGCCCGTTGATCAAAAAGAAATAAGTTGCTCGTTAACTTAAGCATATTATAGGTTGCACAGGTTTCATTCTGTCCACCTTCGGAAAAACCATTTTCATATAAGGTCGCCGGTTCTGCTGTAAACACCTCTGCATTGGCTGGATTGCGCGCGCCGGCAACTCCACCGATGCTGTACATGTAATCATTGACAGCCTTGTACCAAAAGTTGTCTGCTACCCGATAGTATTCCGGGAGATTGGACACCTGGTATAGCTCGATGCTGCCCACAATCTGTGGAATATGCTGATTGGCATGTAATCCCCGAAAAGTATCGACATTCTTCGCCAATCCATGTGCATGCTGCGCATTGCCAAAAAACATATCGATATTGTCAAACATTTGTGCGGTTTTCAAATAGTGATCCTTATGGGTGATGCGGTACAGATGCGCCATTGTCTCATTCATTCCCCCAAATTCGCCGGCAATGTAGGTATTCCACACTTGAATCAGTGTTTCGTTCGGCAGTTGACTAAGACGCGCATGCACCCAGTCTGCCATCCCTGTGGCCACCTGAAGCGCCTTTTCATTGCCGCTCACTTCATAGACATCAATTAAGCCGGCCAAAATTTTATGTAATGTATAATAGGGCGCCCAAACTTGGTTTCTTTGTCCACCATACTTCGCCCCCTTTTCCAACATAATAAATTGATCGGGCGGATACGCGCTGATATAACCGACCCCCCAATTCCAATAGTCCGTCCGAATACCTTCCCGGCTCAGATCCGAGTCATAGGCCGATTTCCCGGGACCATAAGGTACAGCAGTCGGGTCAGCTGTAGCTCCAGCACCTGCTTGCTGCGGTTTACCCGACAATTGAGCCAGTTGGTACAAGGTATTGACCATATAAGTCATTTTTTCGGCAAAATTAGCTTGCAAAGTTTTATCATAACCCGTACTCGCATAAGCCTGAGCGATCGCAGTCAGATAATGACCCGTAGCATGGCCTCTGAGTTTGGTGTCCTGGCTATCCCATACACCCAAAGGCTTGACCCCTTGCGGTTGTGGCTGTCCAAAAGCATCACGAAACATATAGAGAAAAGAATTGGGATCAGTGGACGCCAAGGTCTCGATAAACTTATTCCGATTTTCAATAAATTTTGTTTCGTGATTCTCCGCATCGGCTTGTAACGAAACCTGATTGAGATCAAAAGCTTCCAGCTTTAACTTTGGTGCGGCAGTGGTATTGCCTGCCTTTACAGTCACAATTGCTTTAGGCTGTAATGCTGTTCCCGGCACCCGGCCTATAATGGTATAACGTCCGGCTTCCAAGACAGTACTGTTATCAGTTGGTGAGGGCCACAATACCCGTACTTTAGGTCCCACGATATCCTCTTTATATGTGCCCTGCACATAACTTGGTAAGCGTGGCAAATATCCTAATGCCGTTTCGACCTGCACATCCGGGACAGCAACTAAGTACGCATTATAGAGCTGCGTTTGGGTCAATGGAAACTCAGGAAGATTATCCTCCACTTTGGTCACATTTACAGCACGATTATTTACCCCACGCTGTGCATTGGTATAAATCCCTGTAAGCTGATTTTTACTCAACGGAACACGGTAGATCCGAAAATCATGCAACATCCCATCCAGAGTCGGCAATCCCGTCAGCAGTGATTTTCCGATATATAATTTGTTCTTTTCGCCAGCAGCTCCAAAAACCTCGGTCAGTTCGCGCGGGATCTGCTGCGACTCCGCGACAGGTACAGCATCTACATATGTCCGCATCATTTTAGCCGGAATATCCACCACGATAGTCAAATACACCCACTTGTTCAATTGCAATGCTGGCGCAACAGCTCCTTTTTGATTATTTTTCCCTGTAGTGATTACACTTTGGAAACCAGCATGCATGCTCGTCCCGAAAGGAGCGGCAAAGAAATGTTTAAGCCCATCCTTTCCAAAGTCAAAAAAAACCTGACCTTTTTTTTCCGAACGCAGATACAGCCAGCCCGAGATGCTCAAGGATTCCATATCAGTCAAAGCTTCGGCAGGGATCTGGATAAAATCATTTTTTTCACCCGACAACGACAATACTTTTCCAAAGCGCTTATCGTTGATGAATGTAGCATGATGACCAGCTGTCGCATGCAGATTGTTACGTGACCAATCTTTCAGATCGCCATTAAATACATATCGAGCGATCATGCCCGTTTCGCCGATTCCGTCCAATATCTGGTCGCCACTTTGCGCCTGCACTGTGCTGAACCCCTTGGATAGGATCGTGGCAACGAGTATAAACCGTAAAAAAACTGTGTAACTTTTCATCTGTATATAATTACCTTACATGAGCTTACAAGCTCAGTTTGTTTTATATTTCCATACGCTTTATCCGTGTACGCATGACAACATTGATTCTTACCACGGCCTGCACGACTGAACAATGCCCTTGCTTCAATCTGGCCATGCTTGCGGACCTCGGCCGCTCCGCTAATAAGTATTCCAAGCCGGGGGCTCTACCCCGAGCAAGTGTTTCACGAAATAATCGCGACGTTTCTTTTCTCCAAAATCACCACCGGAAGCATGCCCCATTCCCGGCACCATAATAAAGTCGTGATCCTTACCATGTTTGATCAACTGATTCACAAACTGATAAGTCGACGCAGGGTCCACATTATCATCCAGCTCCCCCACGATTAATAGCAGCTTGCCTTCTAATCGATACGCATTTTCGATGTTAGAACAAGCGGCATATTCAGGCCCGATCGGCCAGCCCATCCATTGTTCATTCCACCATATTTTGTCCATCCGGTTATCATGACAGCCACAGGATGAAACCCCTACCTTATAAAATTCAGGATGAAACAAGAGTGCTCCGGCAGCAGACTGTCCGCCGGCAGAAGTACCATAAATACCGACTTTTTCAATGTCCATAGATGGATATTTAAGCGCGGCAGCCTTCATCCAGGCAATCCGGTCAGGAAAACCAGCATCTTTTAGATTTTTCCAGGCGACATCTTGAAATGCCTTCGAGCGATTGGACGTTCCCATTCCATCAATCTGCACTAAGATAAATCCCAATTCGGCAAGTTCAGCAAGTCCTGATGGGTTAGCAGAAAATGATTTAGGGACAAAAGAACTATGTGGGCCAGCATAGATATATTCGATCACCGGATATTTTTTGTTCGGGTCAAAATTTCGTGGCCGGACAATAATACCCCAGATATCGGTTTTACCATCTCTGGCCAAGGACTTAAACACTTCAGGTTTGCGCCATCCCGCCGCTTCCAGATCCGAAATATCTGCTTGTTCCAGGTCCATAACGACCTGTCCATCTACAGCACGTCGTAAAACCGCCTTTGGCACCTGATCAACCCGAGAGTAGAGATCGACAAATAAAGAATGATCAGGATTAAAGATCGCCTGATGATTGGCTGCTTCGGGAGTAAGTTCTTTCAAACCCTTGCCATCAAAACCAATTGCATAGTAATGGATTAAGTAAGGATCCTGATCCTTGTTCATGCCACTCGCCTCAAAAATAATCTTTTTGTTATCCTCATCTACGTTGACAACTTTGCGTACCACCCAATTTCCTTTTGTAATCTGCTGTTTCAATGCCCCCG